>Ga0070738_10000159_pt1 | contig 203290 bp, 189 predicted proteins | sample Coa_R2_2_FD_66446 | JGI IMG/M metagenome (GOLD analysis project Ga0070738, IMG submission 66446) | Surface soil microbial communities from Centralia Pennsylvania, which are recovering from an underground coalmine fire - Coalmine... | ecosystem: Environmental > Terrestrial > Soil >... | reverse complement strand
ATATGCTCGTCCATGACTCGCCCTCCTTGCGTGAGGCTCTGCCCGGCCTATCCGGGTAACCCTCGCACTCGCATCGAGGGCGAGTCGCCTCCGCAAGGAAAGGGACATACAGTCTTCGCTGCGCTCGCAATGACGGGCTAGGAAACATCCCGTCCCAGATACACGCCGTTATCTTCCAGCCGGGTCTGCAGCGCCTCGATATCGACCTCCGCGGGCGCGGCGTTGCCGGCGAGCGAGAGGTGCGCGGCCGTGCCGGCTGCCTCGCCCATGACGAAGCAGCCGCCGGAGACGCGCGCGGCCGACTGACCCTCGTGGGTCATCGAGGCGCAGCGGCCGGCGACCAGCAGGTTGCGGGTGTCGAGCGGCACCAGCATGCGGTAGGGCAGGTGGTTGAAGCCGCGCGAGCCCGGGATGTCGGGCCAGCGCCATTGCACGTCGCCCGCCACATGCGCCTCGATCGGCCAGCCGTTGACGCCGACGGTGTCGGCAAAGCTCGCGCATTGGATCACGTCGTCGGCACTGAGCTGATAGGCGCCACGCACGCGGCGTGTCTCACGGATGCCGATCTGCGGCGGGATGTCGACGATGTAGCTATTGGCGAACCCCGGTGCCTCGCGCTTGAGGAAGTCGAAGAAGGCGAGCGCCTGGCGACGGCCGTCGATCTCGCCGGCCGTGAGCTCGTCGGCATCGGTGCCGTCGATCGCCTGGCCGGCCGCGTTCTTGAGCTGGGTGACGTTGACGCGCCATTCCTGCGGATGGCCCATCGGCCGCACGATCGCGCCCTTGCGGGGAAAGCGCGTGCCGCGCTTCTCGGCCTCATCCATCAGGCGCGGGATCGCGGCCCAGGCCTCGCCCGCGATCTGCGGATCGACGCCGTTGAGGCGGAACATGGTGGTGGGAAAGAGCAGGTTACCGTTCGCGTCGCCGAGCTCGAAGGGCGCGCCCACCCAGGCCGCGAGATCGCCGTCGCCCGAGCAATCGATGAAGATCTTGCCGCGCACCGCGCAGCGGCCGGACTTCGTCTCCACCAGAAGCGCCGCGATCTCGCCGCGCTCGGCAATGACGCCGCAGGCGAGCGCGTGGAAGAGAATCTCCACGCCGCGCGACAGCAGAAGATCGTCCGCCGCGATCTTGTAGGCGGCGGTGTCGTAGGCCTGCGCCTTGGTCTTGCCGAAGATCAGGTGCGGTGCGTTGAGCCCGCCAAGGCGATCGATGCGGCCGATCAGATCATCCGCGACGCCGTGCACGACCTGGCGGATATCGCCGTGCACATTGGCGAAGAGGCCGCAGAAGTTGGTGACGCCCGCGGCCGTGCCCATGCCGCCGAGAAAGCCGTAACGCTCGACCAGCAGCGTGCGCCGGCCCGCGCCGGCCGCGGCCGCCGCAGCCGTGATGCCGGCCGGCCCGCCGCCGAGCACGACGACCTCGTAGTCGCCGTGGACCGGCACATTGCGCTCGGGTTCGCGGATGAAGTTGGTCACCTCGGATCGTGCTCCGGTCATGGCTGGCCATATCATACGGAGGCGGCAGTTCCATCCTGCCGAGAGGCATGATCGCACCGGCGTGCGCCGCAATAGCATTCCGCATAATTGTGTATTTCAGCGCATGTTGCGGCCGGGACACACTGGGCTCGTGGTCGGCATGCTACTCTGGCGTTCGACGGGGACGACGCATGAAGACATTATTGCTATCGACGACAGCACTCATCTTTGCGGGCCAGTCGATGGCGGCGGATATGCCGCTCAAGGCTCCGCCGGCACCGCTTGCCTTTTCGTGGACCGGCTTTTCGGCTGGCGTGCACCTTGGCGCCGATTGGGGGCGGGCATCATTCCAGGACCCCAATGGTCTGATCGCACCGCCGGGCGGGACGATCAATGATCTCGAGCACACCGGGGTCCTTGGCGGCATACAGCTCGGCTACGATTATCAGTTCGCGCCCCATTGGGTCGTCGGCGTCGGCGGCGATTTCTCCTGGACCAACCTCGAAGGACAGGTGATCGACCCCTTCTTCGGCGGCAAGTCTCCCGTTCCCTTTTCTAGTCCCATGCCGATCACGGCCAAGACCGATTGGATCGCGAGCGCGACGGCGCGCTTCGGCTACGCCTTCGACCGCTTCCTGGTGTACGCCAAGGGCGGCGTGGCTTGGTCGCACAACACCTACGGCGTGCAGAACCACGTCGGCTGGGGCGCCCCGGTGGGGAATATTTGCTTTGGGGGCGGGACGCTCATTCCGTGCAATCCCACCGGCACGAATACCCGTGCGGGCGTCGCGGTCGGCGTGGGCGGCGAATGGGCGTTCGCGGACCATTGGGCGGCCGGCTTCGAATACGATCACTACGACTTCGGCCGAACCAACGTCATATTGACCGATCCGAACGTGTTTGTCGTGGCAGGCATCTCGCAATCCGCGCCGATCAGCATCAAGCAGACGATCGAGACGGCCAAATTTACGCTGAGCTATCGGTTCGACCCGCGCTGGTAGTCATTCAAGGCGGTGGTGGCTGCGCGCCCGCCGGCAGGTTCGCCTGTTTCCAAGCACGCCAGGCCTCGCGGGTCTGGCTGAAGAAGCATAGATCGAGCATCGCGCCGTCGCCGTGCGACTTGACGTGACGCGGAATCGTCCTGTCGAGGTGCCAGCCGGACCTGATCAGGTAGTGAATGATCGCCTTGTTGTGCGATAGCGCCGTCGCGAGCATCACCTTGAGCCCGAGTGTCTCGAAGAAGTAATCGCGGAACGGCACGGTGATTGCGTTGGTGACGCCCTTGTTGCGATATTCGGGCTCGCCGATCAGCATGCTCACCAGAAAGCGGCCGAGCGCAGGATCGATATCGACGCGCAGAAAGCCGAGCAGCGTATCGCCCGCGGTCGCGAAGATGCCGATCAGCATATGGGCGCGCTGGTCGAACGATTTGATGTAGTCGGCGACCTGCACCTTGGTCAGAGTCTGTGCGGGGGCGTTGAGCATCGCGACCGCCTCCGGGTCCGCCATCCAGGCCGCCCAGCGGTCGGAGGCGTCGGCAGCCGTGACGGTGCGCATGTAGTAGTCGCCGGCGTCGATCCGGACGGTCTTCTTCGGCAGTTTGGGCTGGCTACGTCCCGACATGATGCGTTGATTACGCGCTTGCGGCTTACATCGCGGTGAGGCCGCCGTCGACGGCGAGCTCCGCTCCAGTGGTGAAGGAGGATTCGTCGCTCGCCAGGAACAGGATCGTGCGCGCGACCTCGTCCGGCCGCGCGACCCGGCCGAGCGGCGCCGCATTGGCGAGGCTCGCGCGCATCTTCTCGCGGTCGCGCGCGATGTCAAGCATCCCCTCGAGCATCGGGGTCGCGGCGAAAGACGGATGCACCGAGTTGCAGCGGATGTTGTAGCCGCGTCGCGCGCAATGCAGCGCCACCGACTTGGTGAGAAGCCGCACGCCGCCCTTGCTGGCGCAATAGGCGGTGAGCTGCGGATGCCCGATCATGCCGGCGACCGAGGACAGGTTGACGATCGCGCCGCCGCCGCGCTCCTTCATGACGCGCACCGCGTGCTTGCAGCCGAGGAAGACACCGTCGAGGTTGATCTGCATCAGCCCGCGCCACTCCTCGAGGCTCGTCACCTCGATGTCCTTGAGGAGAGCGACGCCCGCATTGTTGACCAGGATGTCGAGCCGGCCGTGATCGCGCACGATCGCGTCGGTCGCCGCGATCCAGTCCTCCTCGCGCGTGACGTCGAGGGCGCGAAACGAGGCGCCGGCGCCGAGTCGCGCCGCGACGCGCTCGGCGCCCGCGCGGTTGATGTCGCCGATGATCACACGCGCGCCTTCCTGGGTCATCAACTCGGCCGTCGCCAAGCCGATCCCCGAGGCTCCGCCCGTGATCAGCGCCACCTTGTCCCGCACGCGACCCATTCGACCGACCTGCGACCGCTCCGTTGCGCGCCGACATTAGCACAACCAGATCCGCGCTTGACATTTCGTAAGTCGTGACTTACCGTAAGTCATGGCTTACGCAAGAGCTCATGCAAATGCCTTGTCGGCGCTGGCCGATCCGACCCGGCGGCGGGTGTTCGAACGGCTCAAGGACGGGCCGCATGCGGTCGCCGAGATCGCACGCGGCCTGCCGGTCAGCCGGCCGGCGGTGTCACAGCATCTCAAGGTCTTGAAGGAGGCGGGTCTCGTGGCGGACCGGCCGGAGGGAACGCGCCGCGTCTACTACATCGATCCGCAAGGGCTCGGCGCATTACGCAAGTGGCTCGATCAGTTCTGGGACGACGCGCTGGCGGCGTTCCAGGCCGAAGCCGAGCGCAGCGCGAAGGACACACAGGGAAGGACGGACGAACGATGACGCAGACACAGACCATCACGATCGCGCCGGTGCGCAAGACCATCCACGTGAAGGCAAGCGCCGCGCATGCCTTCGAGGTGTTCACCGCCGGGCTCGACCGCTGGTGGCCGAAGGATCACGGCATCGGCAAGACGCCGCGCAAGGCGGTCCACATGGAGACGCGCGTGGGCGGGCGGTGGTACGAGCTCGCCGAGGACGGCACGCAGACCGATATCGGCCGGATCGTCACGTGGGAGCCGCCACGACGCTTCGTGATGAGCTGGGACATCAACAGCCAATGGAAGCCCGACACAACGGTCGGCTCCGAGGTCGAGGTGCGCTTCATCGCCGAAGGCGAGAATGCCACGCGGGTCGAGCTCGAGCATCGCAAGTTCGAGCAGATGGGCGCCGAAGGCGGCGCGAAGATGCGCAGCGACGTCAACGGCGGCTGGCCGAAGCTGCTCGAGATCTTCCGCGAGAAGGCCGAGAGCGCCTGAACGCACGAATCGCAGGTTCATCCAACTCTCAACGTCCAACCAGAGGAGTGTGTCATGACCATCGAAATCTTCGCCTTTCCGCCGAGCCCGCGCGCCTTCAAGGTGATCGCGGTCGCGAACCACCTCGACCTCGATTTCACCGTCCGCGCGCTCGATTTCCACCGCGGCGAACACAAGTCGCCCGAATACACGGCGCTCAATCCCAACCAGCTGATGCCGACGCTGCGCGACGGCGGCTATGTCCTGTGGGAGTCGAACGCGATCGCGCAATACCTCGCCGGCCGCAAGCCGCAGAGCGGTCTGTTGCCGAGCGACGAGCGCGGCCGGCTCGACGTCACGCGCTGGCAATTCTGGGACCTCGCGCACTGGGATCCGGCCGTCGAGACCCTGCTGCTCGAGAATTTCGTCAAGCCGGTGCTGCTGGGCGGCGGCGATCCCGATCCGGCCGAGGTCGCGAAGGGTACCGAGCGATTTCATCGCGCCGCCGCGGTGCTCGACGGTCAGCTCAAGGGGCGCAAATACGTCACCGGCGCCGCGCTCACGCTCGCTGATTTCGCGCTCGGCGCGCCGCTCAACTACACGGCCGCAGGCCGCTTCCCGCTCGAGAACTATCCCGAGATCCGGCGCTGGCACGCAAGCCTGATGACGCTGCCCGCCTGGCAGAAGACGATCGCCGAGTCGCCCCTGCCGCAGCCCGCCGCCGCGGCGGCGTGAGACGTAGGACCGAAGATCAAACCGCCCGGCGAGACGCGTCGCCGGGCGGCATTCGTTACACTTATTTTGGCGCGGCGCCCGACAGGGCGGCGAGCTTGCGCTGGTAGTCGATCTGGTCGGCCATGAACTCGTGGTACGACTCGGGCGTATTGGGCTGCGCCGGCAGCGTCATGCCGAACGGCTCGAGCCGTTTGGCGAACGTCGCCGAGCCGGTGACCGCGTCGTTCACGGCCTTGTTCAGCGTCGCGATCACGGCGGCGGGCGTGCCGCGCGGCGCGAGCAGGCCGACGAAGGCGCTGTGCTCGAAGTTTTTGAACCCGAGCTCCGCGAAGGTCGGCACCTCCTTGATCACCGGCAGGCGCTGCGCGGTCGCGATCGCCAGCAGGCGCACCTGACCGGAGCTCACCATGCCGGAGACGCTCGGCAGCCACACGAAGCCCGCCTGCACCTGCGCGCCCGCCACCGCGGCTGCGGCCGGGCCGGAGCCGTTGTAGGGCACCGGGACGATTTGTGTGCCGGCGACGGAGTTGAGCTGCGATACCGCGATCGCGGGGCTCGTCGCCGGACCAGTGGTAGCCATGTTGGTTTTCGCCGGATTGGCCTTGGCGTAGGCGATGAAGTCCGCGAAGGTCTTGAATGGCGAGCTCGCCGGCACGGCGAGCACGAGAGGCGGCCCGTCGGCGATCTTCGCGACCGTCGCGAGGTCGGTCTGCACGTTGTACGGCACCTTGATGTAGAACAGGTTCTGCACCTCGGAGATCCCGCTGACCAGGAGCGTATAGCCGTCCGCCGGCGCGTGGATGACGTAGGACGTGCCGATCACGCCCGATGCGCCCGGCTTGTTCTCGACCACCACCGGCTGCTTGAGCCGCGCCTGCAGGTCGGGCGCGATCATGCGCGCCGGGATGTCGGTGAGGCCACCCGGCGCGAACGAGACCACGAGGGTGATGGGGCGGGTGGGATAGTCCTCCGCGCGCGCCGTGCCCGCGAGGATGAGGCCCGCGAGTAGTGCGGCTCCGACACATCGCAACTTCATTTGCTTTTCCTCTTCGCCCCTCTTGCCGCGTCGATTCACTTGCCGATCGGCGCACCGCACAGGTTGAGCGCCGTCTCGAGGTAGATGCGCGAGGCCAGCACCACGTCGTCGAGCAGCACGTGGTCGCCGATCGCATGCATCGAGCGTCCGCCCGCGCTCGGGTGCAGGCGTCCGCCCGGCCCGAACTGGATGCATGGCACATCATAGCGCGTGAGATGCACCGCATCGGAGCCCGGACGGCGCAGGAAGGTTGTGGTTTTTTGTCCCATCACGGACTGCTGCGCGGCCTCGAGCGCCGTCACGATCGGCAGGTCCGGGCCGATCTCCAGCGGCGGATCGGTGATCAGGAACGCGAGTGTCGGCTCCGCGACTCCATGTTTTTGCGCGAACCGCTGCAGCAGGACACGCAACGCGCGTTTGATGTCCTCTGCGTTCTGGCCCGGCACCGTACGGATGTCGAGATAGACGCTGCAGTCGTACGGGTTGCGCGACAGCCGCCATGGCGCGCCGCCGCGCATCGCTGCGATCGTCACGTGCGCGCGCTCTCCCAGATAGGCGTTCTGCTCGCTGAACGACTTGGCCCACGCGTCGATCTCGTCGCACAGCGAGCGCGCCACCGCGATGGCATTGATCGTGTCGGGCTTGTTGGTCAGCGCCGAATGCGCGACCGTGCCCTCGACGGAAATGCGCGCCCAGACGCAGCCCATGTTGGCGGTGCATAGCCGCATGCCGGTCGGCTCGCCGAGCAGTGCAAAATCGGCCGTGATCCCGTGCGTGACGAGATGTTTCGTGCCGACGCCGTAGCCGGCATATTCGACGCCCTGGAATTCCTCGATCGGCGCCTTCTCGATCTCGCCGACGACACCGCCGAGCGTAAGGTCGCCGTGCAGCTTGATGCCGGACTTCGCGATCGCCTCGAACGCGACCAGCAAGCCGGCGAGGCCGCTCTTCATGTTGCTGGCACCGAGCCCCCAGATCCAACCGTCGCGAAAGATGCCTTTGGGGCGGAAGCCTTCGCCGACCAGATGCGACTCGTCGCCGCTGTAGGAGGTGTCCATGTGGCCGGTGAAGAGAAGATTGCGCCCGTCGCCGCGTCCCGGCAGGTGCCCGATCGCGTTGGGTCGGCCTTCGTCGACGAGCTGATGTGACGCATCGATGCCGGCGGCGCGCAGGCGGCGGACGATGTAGTCCGCCATCCCGGCTTCCGAACCGGTCGGGCTGCGGATGTCGATCATGTCGATGAGCGTCTGGCGCAGGAGATCAGGCGTGATGTAGCGCGCGGCCTTGTCGCGATCGTCGGCATTCATGGCGACACCGGATTGGCCCGATTGAGCGGCGGCGCGCCCTTGATGACGACCCGCTCGACGTTCTCCCAGGCGGAGACGAACAGAAATGCGGACGCCTGCCGCGTCACGCCCGCAATATGCGGCGTGAGCAGCAGCCGCTGCGCCGCTTCGCCGTCGAGGGCGAGCAGGGGATTGTCCGCGCCCGGCGGTTCCGTCGAGTAGACATCGACGGCGGCGCCGCCGAGATGCTTTGTGCGCAGCGCATTCGCGAGCGCCGCCTCGTCGACCACGCCGCCGCGCGACGCCTGGATCAGCACGGCGCCGGGCTTCATGCGAGCGAGCTCGCCGGTGCCGATCAGGCCGCGCGTTGTCGGCAGCAGCGGCACATGCAGCGTCACGACGTCGGACTGCGCGAGCAGATCGGGCAGCGGGAGCGACTGCGCGCCGAGCGCCGCGGCCGCCGTGCGATCGGGCGGCGCGGGATCGTGGTAGCAGAGCCGGCAGTTCGCCGCCGCGAAGGCTCTGGCCACCGCGACGCCGATGGTGCCGAAGCCGACGATGCCGACCGTCAGGCCGTCGAGCCCGGCGAGGTTCGCGCCGACCACTGCGGCGCGGAACGCGACATAGTTGCCGCCCTTGATCTCGTCGCTCGACCAGGCCAAGCGCCGGAGCAACAGCGAGGCGGTGGTCACCGCATACTCGGCGACGGCGCCATTGCTGCCGCCAGGCACATTCGCGACCGGAATGCCGAGGCGCGTCAGCGCCGGCATGTCGAGCCGGTCGAGGCCGGCGCCCGTGACCTGCACCAGCTTGAGGCGCGTGCCCTCGAACATCGCGGCGGCGAGCGGCGGCCCGACCGCCGGAATGACGAGCGCGTCGGCCTGTCGCATCAGCTCGGGCACGTCGGTGTCGGCCGGCGCGCGGTAATCGACCGCCAGCGAGGCGGAAGGCAACGCATTCACGCGGACGAAATCCGCCTGCGGGCGCAGGCACAAAACGCGGGTCATGCGTCAGAAGCTCGCGAATTCGGTGGTGCCGGCGCCGACGTCCGGCACAGGGAAGAAGCACAGCAGCACCAGCGTCTCGTTGCCGATGTTGACGGTCATGTGCTTCTCGCCGGCAGGCACCAGCAGCACGTCGCCGGGCCCGGCGCTGAGCGCGCCGCTTTCCGACTGCATCATGCCGCGTCCGGACAGCACGTAGATGCATTCCTCGAAACCTGAGTGCAGGTGCGGGCCGCGCGGCTTGTCGCCGGGCTTCTGCGGCGCGATCTCGACCAGGCGGAAGCTCAGCCTGGAGCCGATCTTGCCGGACACGAGCTCGCGCGAGCGGCGCCCGGGCAGGTCGAGGAGCTTCGCCTCGGCAGCGGTGAGCAGGCGAGCCATTACTTCGCCCTCCGGAACTGGCGCAGCTCGGCGGTGCCGCTGCCCTGGACGGCGTCGATCTGGCGGAAGATCTCGGTCGCCTCCTGGGCGATCGACTCGGCGATATCGACGAGCATGCGCGCGCCCTTTTCGGCGGTGGCGTGCTGCGGGCTGCCGAACCAGCCGGTCGGCGCGATCGAGCGGATATCGGACAGCACCGGCTGATAAGCGCGGGTGCGGCGCAGCTTGTCCATCTTGTGGCCGTGGCTGTGATCGGACGAGTAATCGATGCGCTCGAGGTGAACCAGCTCGGGCCGATAGGCCAGGACCGCGAGCGCCTCGATCTCGCCGCCGTGTGTGAGGCCGTTGCAAGAGTGGCCGTAGAGCTCCTCGGCGACGTAGCAGGCCTGCACGGTCAGGACCGTCATGCCGTGCTCGCGGTGCAGCGCCTCGGCCGCGATCGCGAGCGACGCGATGTTGCCCTCGTGCCAGTTGAGGATGAGGAGATACTTGGCGCCGTGCCGCGCGGTCGAGACGCAGGTCTCGGTTACGAGCCGCATATAAGTGTCGGGCGTCAGCGTGATCGTGCCCGCGAACGGCGCGTGCATCGGCGTGACGCCGAGCGGCGTGCCGGGCAGCACCAGGCCGTCGAGGCGCTCGGCCACGGCGTGGCCGATCACGTTGGCGGCGAAGATGTCGGTGCCGGTCGGCAGATGCGGCCCGTGCTGCTCGACGCTGCCGGCCGGCAGGATCACCAGCGGGTTCGCCTTGAGCTGCGCCGCGATCTCCGGCTGGGTGAGGTCGACGAAATACCGGCTAGGCAACATGGCGCCCACCCGTGCGGGCCTCGGCGATCACGTCGGCGATCGCCACCAGCTGGCCTTGCCGGTCGATCGAGCGCAGCGCCGCGTAGACGATCGCGACCGCGACATTGGCGTTGCGCGCGTCGAGCTCGTTCGCCTTGCCGGTGCGGCAGCTCTCCGCGAACATGTCGAGCTCGGCGCGGAACATGTCGCTTTCGGGCACCTTCAATTCCTCGCGCCGGGCGTAGCCGTCCTTGCCGCGCTGGATATAGAGCACTGATTTCTTATGCAGCTCGGCTGGCGTATCCCAGGTGCCGAAGTCGATCTCATAGTGCATCAGGCCCTTCGAGCCGAACACGCGCACCGCGAAGATGCCGGGCGAGGTCCACGACGAGCCGACATAGCCGATCTTTCCGTCGGCGAATTTGAGCGTCGTCATCGACTGGTCGTCCACCTCGGCGCCGACCGGGGAGAGCTTCGAGGCGATCGAGCTCGCGGCGACGATCTCGCCGCCGAGATAATGCAGCACGTCGAACTGGTGGATGGCGAGCTGCGACAGCGGGCCGCCCGGCGCGCGGTCGCGGTACCAGCGCCAGGTCGCGGGCGTGAGCTCGAGCGCCCGCTCGTTGGAGAAGTTCGCTTCGATGAAGCCGACCCGGCCGAGCTCGCCGGCGTCGATCGCGGCGCGGATGGTGCGGATGCCCGCCATCAGGCGGGCGCTGTGGCCGACCGTGACGGTGACGCCGTGCTGCTTCTCCAGCGCCTCGATCGCGAGCCCGTCCGCGAGCGTCGCGGCGATCGGCTTCTCGGTATAGACGTGCTTCTTCGCCATCGCGACACGGCGTGCGAGCGGCAGGTGCTGCTCGTTCGGCACCGTGAGGATCACGCCCTCGATCTGGGGGTCCGCCAGCATGGTCTCGAGATCGGGCACGCCCGGCACGCCGAACTCCTGCGCGAAGGCGTCGCGGCGTTCCGGCCCACGGCTGTAGCCGGCGACGATCTTGAACCGATCCGAGGCCTTGGCGGCCCGCGTCAGCACCTTGGCCCATCGTCCGAGACCGACGATGCCGAGCTTCACCTGCGTCATCCCGTCAAGTGTCCTTTGCGTCCATGCGCCGCAATTTCCTGGTGGCGTCTAGCATATTTTACCCCGGCGAGGCTCTCGTCGGCCGCATCCCGGCAATCCCGGAACGCTGGCCTCGACCCAGGTCGGCTTGCTATGGGGCCGCCCTTGGCCTCTACTCCGGCCACTTCGCTGGGAGCCCGCCCAATGGGTCTTGTGGTCCTCATCCTCGGTCTCGTGATTTTCATCGCCGCGCACGTGTTCGTCACGCGGCGCAAGGCGCGCACGGTGCTCATCGAACGCATCGGGCTCGTCCCATACCGCGCTCTGTTCTCCCTGGTCTCGATCGTCGCGCTCGGGCTGATCGTCTGGGGCTTCGGGCGCTATCTCCACACCGAGTACCAGCCGGTGTGGACGCCGCCGGCCTGGATGCGCCACGTCACGGTCGCGCTCGTTTGGCCGGCCATCATCCTGATGACGGCCGCCCTGATCCGCGGCGACATCTACCGCAAACTCAAATATCCCTTCCTCGCCGGCCTCAAGCTGTGGGCTTTCGCGCATCTTTTGTCGAACGGCGATCTCGGCGGCATCATCCTGTTCGGCTCGATCCTCGCCTGGGCGGTTTACGTGCGCATCTCGCTCAAGCATCGCACCGATGTGCACGCGCTCGCGATCCCGGTCGGCGGCCGGCTCAACGACGTCCTTGCGGTCGTCGCCGGCACGCTGATCTATCTCGCGCTCGGCTTCCTCTTTCATCCGCTGTTCATCGGCATTCCGGTGTTCGGCTCGCACGGGCTGGTGACGTAGATGTCGACCCATCCTGGAACCAATGCTGAGACCCGGCGCCTCACAGCGCCTGACATCCGTGCCCGCAAGGGCGGCGAGCCGATCGTCGCGCTCACCTCCTACCACGCGCACACGGCGCGCATCCTCGACCAGCACTGCGACGTGATCCTGGTCGGGGATTCGCTCGGCATGGTGATGCACGGGCTCGAGAGCACCGTGCCGGTCACGCTCGATATGATGATCCTGCAGGGCCACGCCGTGATGCGCGGATCGAAGCGCGCGTTGGTCGTGGTCGATCTGCCGTTCGGCTCCTACGAGGCCTCGAAGGAGCAGGCCTTCATGTCGGCGGCGCGCATTCTCAAGGAGACCGGCTGCGGCGCCGTGAAGCTCGAGGGCGGGCGGCGGATGGCCGAGACCATCGCGTTCCTGGCCGAGCGCGGCGTGCCCGTGATGGCGCATACGGGGCTCACACCGCAGTCGATCAACGCGCTCGGCAGCTTCCGCGCCCAAGGGCGCGATCCGGCCGACTGGGCGCGCCACGAGGACGATGCCCGCGCAGTCGCGGAGGCAGGGGCGTTTTCGGTGGTGCTCGAGGCCATGGCGGAGCCGCTCGCCGCACGCCTCACCCAGGAGATCGCGATCCCGACCATCGGGATCGGTGCCAGTGCCGCCTGCGACGGCCAGATCCTGGTGCTCGAGGACATGCTCGGCCTCTCGCCGCGGGTGCCCAAATTCGTCAAGCGCTATACGGAACTCGGGCCCTCGATCGGCCAGGCGGTGGCGGATTATGCCCGCGAGGTGCGCTCACGCGTGTTCCCGGGGCCGGAGCATGTCTATCCGCTCAAGAAAAGCGTGTGATTTCGCGCGTTTAAGCATGATGCCGCAATCATCCGGGCTGGCTTTTGCCATCCCGCCGCCATATCTCTATTTTAACGCCATCGAAGGGGAGGCCTCTGATGAGGCCTTTGCGGGCGTTCTTGCGGGGTCGCGGGCGGGATGTCGCGGCTTTCCGGGAAAACCCTGAACACCACATGATCAAGGGCTTGGCGGTTGCCGGCCCGGCCGCGCGAAAGGCCGTCCGTGTCCGATATCTTTGACGAAGTCGACGAAGAAGTACGCCGAGAGCAGTTCACCAAGCTGTGGGAGCGCTACGGGAATCTGGTCATCGCGCTCGCGGTGCTGGTCGTCATCGGCGTCGGTGCCTGGCGTGGCTACGAGTACTGGCAAGGAAAACAGGCCGAACAGTTCGGCGCCCAGTTCGATGCGGCGGTGGCTCTGGCCGATCAGGGCAAGCACGAGGAGGCCGAGAAGGCGTTTGCGACGATCGCCGACAAGGGCACGACCGGCTACCGTGCGCTCGCCAAGCTGCGCGAGGCGGCCGAGATCGAGAAGCGCGATCCCAAAGCGGCGGCTGCGGCCTACGACGACGTCGCCCACAACGCATCGGTCGGCCAGCCGTTGCAGGATTTCGCCGCACTGCGAGCCGGCCTGCTGCTGGTCGACAGCGCGCCGCTGGCCGATGTCGACCGGCGACTCGCGCCGCTCGCGACCGGCACGGGTCCGTTCCGCCATAGCGCGCGCGAGGCGCTCGCGGTCGCGGCCTGGAAGGCCGGCGACATTGCGGCAATGCGCAAGTGGATCAAGATGGTGAACGACGACACCGAGACCCCACCGTCGCTGCGCCAGCGGGTCGACATCCTGACGGCGATCACGCCGGAAACTCCGAAGACCTAGGCATATGTTCGGGCCAAGAGGGGATCGACGTGGGGAGTGGACTGGGGAGAAAGACGCGATGCGTGTTTTCCGCGGCGTGATGCTCGGCATTTTGGTGTTGCCGCTCGCGGGATTGCTTGCGGGCTGCGACAGCCTCGACACGCTGCAGTTCTGGGACACCAAGAAGAAGCTCCCGGGCGTGCGCCAGGAGGTCTTCCCGGGCGGCGTGCCCGGCGTCGAGCAAGGCATCCCGCCCGAGCTCGTGAAGGGCTACCAACAGCCGCAGCAGCCGCCGCCCGATCAGGTCACCACCGCCGCGCAGGAGACTGCCGAGAAGGTCGACCAGAAGGCCGAAGAGAAGCCCAAGCCGAAACCCAAGCCTAGGGTCGCGAGCAGGCCGAAGCCGCGTCCGCGCCCCGCCCCGCAACAGGCGGCGCCGCAGCAACCGCAGCAGGCGGAAGCGCCGTGGCCGTCGCAGCAGCCGCAACCTCAACCGCAGCCCCAGCCGGCGCCGCAGCAAGCGGCATGGCCGACTGCCCAGCCGCAAGCGCAACCGCAGCCGGGGGCGCAGACGGCGCCGTGGCCGACCTCGCATTGAGGAAAGTGTTATAGTTGGCGCATGTTCACAGCCGTTCGAAGAACGGCGTCGCTTCGCTCGCCTATGTCGGCGAATCGGCGACCACGTCGCCGGAACATGCGCTGGCGCGGCGGACCTAGCATGAGCGACCTTCCATGCGCTTTTCCGTCGCGATCGTCGGCCGTGCCAATGTCGGCAAGAGCACGCTGTTCAACCGGCTGATCGGCAAGCGCCTCGCGCTGGTCGACGACCAGCCGGGCGTGACCCGCGACCGCCGATATGGCGAGGCCTCGCTCGGCGATCTCACCTTCACGGCAATCGACACGGCCGGCATCGAGGATGCGGCTCCCGACACGCTCACCGCGCGCATGCGCGCGCAGACCGAGGCCGCGATCGCCGAAGCCGATGCGGTGCTGTTCGTGGTCGACGCGCGCGCCGGCATCGTGCCGAGCGATCGTGAGATCGCGCAGATCGTGCGCCGGTCCGGCAAGCCCGCGATCCTCATCGCCAACAAGAGCGAAGGCCGGCAGAGCGAGGCTGGAGTCTACGAGGCTTATGGGCTCGGCCTCGGCGATCCGGTCGCCATCTCGGCCGAGCATGGCGAGGGCCTCGCCGATCTCTACGCCGCCCTGCGCGCCGCGCTCCCGGACGAGACCGCCGAGACCGAGCCGACCGACGACGCCGCCGCGGATGGGCCAGATGATGCGCCCGATCTGGTGCGACCCATCCGCGTCGCGGTTGTCGGCCGGCCGAATGCGGGCAAGTCGACCCTCGTCAACCGGCTGCTCGGCGAGGAGCGCCTGCTCACCGGCCCGGAGGCCGGCATCACCCGCGACGCGATCGCGGTCGATCTCGATTGGCACGGGCGGCATTTCCTCGTCTACGACACGGCCGGCCTGCGCCGGCGCTCGCGCATCGACGACAAGGTCGAGAAGCTTTCGGTCGGCGATGCGCTCGAGGCGATCCGCTTCGCCGAGGTGGTCATCGTGCTGATGGATGCGGCCGCCGCATTCGAGGATCAGGATTTGCGCATCGCCGATCTCGTCGAGCGCGAGGGCCGCGCGCTCGTCATCGGGATCAGCATGTGGGATCGCGAGGAGCGCGCGCCCGGCGCCATCGGCAAGCTGCGCGCCGAGGCCGACCGCAAGCTGCAGCAGGTGAAAGGCGTGCCCGTGGTCGCGGTGTCGGGCTTCACGGGCGAGGGGATCGACCGGCTGATGCAGGCGGTGATCGATATCCACGCCGTGTGGAACAAGCGTGTGGCGACCAATCCGCTCAACCGTTTCCTCGAGCACGCGATCCAGGCGCATCCGCCGCCCGCGGTGTCGGGCCGACGGCTCAAGCTCAACTACATGACCCAGCCGAAGACGCGGCCGCCGAGCTTCGTGCTCTTCTGCACCCGCGCCGACGCCGTGCCCGACGCCTATCTGCGTTATCTCACCAACGGCCTGCGCGAGACCTTCGACCTGCCCGGCGTGCCGATTCGCATCACGCTGCGCGAGAAGGAAAACCCATTTGCGGGACGGGCGAAGAGGCGGTGAGCCGAACGTCAGGATGGTACAGGGTGGGCAACCGCGTCCTCGCGGTTGCCGACGCGGATCGGGCTCCGCACCACGCGTGGGCAAAAATCGTTCGAAAGCCGTGCTAGGCAGAGATCAAGGAGCAAGACGATTTTGCCCACCCTACGGCCATTCCGCCAAGCCGCGTTCGCCTTCATCTTCGTCACCGTGCTGCTCGACATGCTGGCGCTCGGCATGGTGATCCCGGTGCTGCCCAAGCTGGTCGAGAGCTTCGTTGCCGGCGACACCGCGCGTGCGTCGGAATATGTCGGCCTGTTCGGCGCCGTCTGGGCGCTGATGCAGTTCCTGTTCTCGCCGATTCAGGGTGCGACGTCGGATCGGTTCGGCCGCCGGCCTGTGATCCTGGTGTCGAACTTCGGCCTCGGGCTCGACTATGTCGTGATGGCGCTCGCGCCCAATCTTGGCTGGCTGTTCGGCGGGCGCGTGGTCTCGGGCATCTGCTCGGCGAGCGTCTCGACGGCGTTCGCCTATATCGCGGACGTCACCCCGGCCGAGCAGCGCGCGGCGCGCTTCGGCATGATCGGCGCGGCGTTCGGTGTGGGTTTCGTGGTCGGGCCGGCGCTGGGTGGCGTGCTCGGCGCGCTCGATCCGCGGCTGCCGTTCTGGGCGGCGGCCGGCGCGAGCCTGCTCAACGGGCTCTATGGCCTCCTGGTGGTGCCCGAGTCCTTGCCGCCCGAGCGGCGCACGCCGTTCTCCTGGCGGCGCGCCAATCCGCTCGGCTCGCTGATGCTGTTGCGCGCGCACCGTGAGCTCTACGGTCTCGCAGGCGCGAACTTCCTCGCGCAATTGGCGCACGTCGCGCTCCCCGTCGTGTTCGTGCTGTACGCCGACTATCGCTACGGCTGGGGCGAGCGCGCGATCGGCTTCACGCTGGCGCTGGTCGGCGTCTGTGCCATCGGCGTCCAGGCGGGGCTCGTCGGCCGCGCCGTCAAGCGCTTCGGCGAGCGCGGCGCGCTGGCGATCGGGCTTCTGTTCGGCGCGCTCGGCTTCGCGGTCTATGGCGTCGCGCCGAGCGGCTGGCTCTTCGTCGTCGGCGTGCCGTTGATGGCCCTATGGGGCCTCGCATCGCCGGCCGCGAACGGGCTGATGAGCAAGCGCGTCTCGCCGTCCGAGCAGGGGCAGCTGCAGGGCGCCAATGCGAGCATTCAGGGCATCGCCAACCTCGTGGCGCCGGTGATCTTCGCGCAGCTCTTCGCCTACGCGATCGGCGCTGGGCGCGGCTGGAATTTGCCGGGCGCGCCGTTCCTGGTGGCGGCGGTGTTGCTGGTCGCGGCGGCCGCGCTGGCGTGGCGCGTAACGCGACCGGTCACCACTCCGCCGGCAGCCGATACGTGATCATCCGCTTGGTCGGGAAATTGTAGAGCTTGCCGGTCTCGGTGACGCTCGGCAGCGCGAGGTCGACGATCTTCTCGGCGACATCCTCGAGCGGCGGCAGCGTCATCGGATCCTCGCCGGGCATGAAGGCGGCGCGCATGCGGGTGCGGGTCGGGCCGGGATTGAAGATGTTGACGCGAATATTGGTGGATGCCGTCTCGGCCGCGAAGGTGCGGGCGAGCAGCTCGAGGGCAGCCTTCGAGACGCCATACGGCCCGCGATAGGCGCGCGCCAGATGCGCGGCGCCGGACGAGACGAACACGGCGCGGCCCGCATCGGAGGCGCGCAGAAGCGGCTCGAAATGGCGGATGAGGTGCCAGTTGACGGTGACGTTGATCGCCATCACGTCGTCCCATGCCTTCGGCTCGACATGACCGAGCGGCGAGGACGGGCCGCCGATGCCGGCATTTCCGATCAGCACGTCGAGCCGGTGGTAGCGCTCGTTGAGCGCGGCGGCGAGCCGCGCGATGCCGTCGTAATCCTTGAGGTCGAGCGGCACGAGGGTGGCGCTGCCGCCGAGCTTGCGGATCTCATCGTCGAGCTCCTCGAGCCCGCCGACCGTGCGGGCGACCGCGACGACGTGGGCGCCGGCGCGCGCCAGCGCAAGCGCGACCGCGTAGCCGATGCCGCGCGAGGCGCCGGTGACAAGTGCGATGCGGTCGGCGAGGGGAGGGGGCATGGCGAATGCTCATTCGTCATTGCGGGCGAAGCGAAGCAATCTCGCACGGCTCGCTCATGCGTGCGCGGATCGACATTGCTTCGTCGCGCTACGTGCTCCTCGCAATGACGATTTTGCCGTCAGCTCGCCTCGGCCAGCAGCGACAGCTGCCGCGGCGGGGCGTCGTGCGTGGTCTGGTCGGTGAGCCCGGTCGGGTACTCGCCGGTGAAGCAGTGGTCGGTGAATTGCGGCCGCTGCGGGTCGCGCGCCTTCTCGCCCATGGCGCGATAGATGCCCGGAACCGAGAGGAAGGCGAGCGAGTCGGCGCCGATGATCTCGCACATCTCCTCCACCGAGTGATTGGCGGCGAGCAGCGCCTCGCGCTCGGGCGTGTCGATGCCATAGTAGTCCGGGTGGGTGATCGGCGGCGAGGCGATGCGGAAATGGACCTCCTTGGCGCCGGCCTCGCGCATCATGCGCACGATCTTCTTCGACGTGGTGCCGCGTACCAGGCTGTCGTCGATCAGCACGATGCGCTTGCCCTCGACCACCGCGCGATTGGCGTTGTGCTTGAGCTTGACGCCGGATTCGCGGATCTGCTGGGTCGGCTGGATGAAGGTGCGGCCGACATAATGGTTGCGGATGATGCCGAGCTCGAACGGGATACCGGCGGTCTGCGCATAGCCGAGGCCGGCCGGCACCCCGGAGTCGGGCACCGGCACCACCACGTCGGCGTCCGCGCGCGCCTCGCGCGCGAGCTCATGGCCGAGGTTCTTGCGGATCTGATAGACGCTGCGGCCGCCGACCACTGAGTCAGGCCGGGCGAAATAGATGTACTCGAAGATGCACGGCCGCGGCGGCATTGCGGGGAACGGCTTGAGGCTCTGCGCGCCCTCGTCCGAGAACACGACGATCTCGCCGTTCTCGACGTCGCGCACATAGCGCGCGCCGATGATGTCGAGCGCGCAGGTTTCCGACGTGATCACCGGGCAGCCCTCGAACTCGCCGAGGACCAGCGGACGGATGCCGAGCGGATCACGCGCGCCGATCAGCTTCTTGTTGGTCAGCGCCGCGAGCGAGTAGGAGCCCTCGAGCTGGCGCAGCGCCTGGATGAACTTGTCGACGAAGCGGCCGCCGCGCGCGCGGGCGACGAGATGCAGGATGACCTCGGTGTCGGTGGTCGACTGCATCATGGCGCCTTCGCTGACGAGGTGACGGCGCAGCGTGAGCCCGTTGGTGAGATTGCCATTGTGGCCGACCGCGAAGCCGCCGGCGTTGAGCTCGGCGAACAGCGGCTGCACGTTGCGCAGGATGGTGGCGCCGGTCGTCGAGTAGCGCACATGGCCGACCGCCATCGTGCCGGGCAGCCGGTCGATCGCCTCGCGGCGGGAGAAGTGGTCGCCGACGAGGCCGAGATGGCGCTCGGCGTGGAAGCGCTTGCCGTCATAGCTGACGATGCCGGCCGCCTCCTGGCCGCGGTGCTGCAGGGCGTGCAGCCCGAGGGCCGTGATCGCGGCCGCATCGGGATGACCGTAGATACCGAAGACGCCGCATTCCTCGCGCAGCCGATCGGCGTTGAGATCGAGGTCGAGCAAGGCGCGCTCGGGGTCGTCGACCTCGGTCAGGCATTGGGCTTTGAGGCTGGCCTGAAGGCTGAGCTGCGCTTGGTCTGCCATCGTGTCTCCGCTGCCGCCCGGCGTGTGGCGGCTCACAGTGCCATGATTCGGGGGCCCACCTGCGCCACCATCAAACCGGGGCTCCCGCGATCGGAGCGCTGGTTGGGGGGCGGCGCATCGGGCGTATCTTCGTCCTGCGGCTTCTGCCGTTTCTTAAACGAATTCAGCATATCCGATATATAGACATCGAGATTGTCCGGCATAAGCCTCTCGAGCCAATCCGCGGTCGCAATCAGAGCGCCCTGGGACTTCGCATTCCGGGTATAGGGGTCGTTCGGCGCCCACCAGTGGTAGAACGCGAAGGCCACCGCGACGATGATCAGGCCGCGGCCGAGCCCGAACAGCACCCCGAGGGTGCGATCAAGCGCCCCGATCTTGCTGTCGAGGATCTTGTCGGAGATGCGGGTGGTGATGACCGTGACGATGATCAGGGCCACCACCGCGACCGTGAAGACGGTGGCGGCCTTGACCACGATCTCGTTCGCGCCGTTGAAGAACTGCAGCGCCGGCCCGGTCAGCCGCAGATAGGCGAAGACGGCGGCGCCGGCGGCGGCCGCCCAGCCCGCCAGCGAGAGAACCTCGCGCATGAATCCGCGCACCATGGCGAGGAAGGCGGATATCAGCATGATGACGATCAGCGTGATGTCGAGTGCCATCGATCGGCCAGGGACTGAACTGGAGACAGGCTTACAGGTGCTGCGGCTGCGTTGGCGGCGGATGCATTGCCTTCGGATGCACGGGCGGCGGGGCCGGGCTGGCCGGCGCCCCGATTCGGGCGGTGTCGATTGCGCGCCCAGTGTATAGCGGGAGGCGGCTGCCGCGTCACCCGTCTTCTGCCGCGGCGCAGCGGCGCGCAACTCCTGTGAATTGCTGGCCGCGATCGCGCAATTTTTGCGCAAATTCAGGCGCGAAATCGACTGATTGATCGCGTCGCCGTGAACGCGACCGGGCCCGACTGCGACTTAATCCACATGACGCGAGCGCAGCAGGGAAGGCTGCGGGCGCGGCTGCCACATTTCCGAGTCGGGACAACCATGCCGATGCGTTACCTTTGCGCCGGATTTGCCGGGCTATTGCTCGCGCAGGCCGCGGGTGCGGCCGAACCCGCCCCGGAACCCACCCATGAACATGTCCGGTCGCTTACGTCCGCCTACAACGCATCCGGCCACGATCTCTTCACGCAGTTCGTCGCGACCCCCGGCAACATCGTCTTCTCCCCGTATTCGATCGGCGCCGCGATGGCGATGGTGCTGGCGGGGGCACACGGCGACACCGAGCGCGAGATGGTGACGGTGCTGCGGCACAGCCTCTCGCCCACCGCGATCGATGCAGCCAATACCCGCGTGCTTGCCATCCTCAACGGCTATGACAAAAGCAGCGTCCCGGCCGCGTGCCCCGCGCCCGCGATGCATTTCAACGGCAGCGAATGCGAGACGCCGGCGCCGCCGAACGGGACGTGCGCGGCGGGCTACCCGCGCGACGAGCGCTGCGTTGCGCCCGGGCGCCTGCCGCCGTCGGCGACGCTCAAGGCCGCCAATGCGCTGATGCTGCTCAAGCCTAACGGCAACCTCATTTCGGCCGCCTACATGGCACGGCTCGCCGACAAATACGGCGCGCAGGTATTTCGCGATGCCGATCTCGCCATGGTCAATGGCTGGGTCGACCGCCAGACAGCGGGCAAGATCCATCGGATCCTCGACCAGATCGATCCCGATGCGCCGACCGTCATCCTCAATGCGGTTTACTTCAAGGCCATCTGGGCGACGCCCTTCATCGTAAGGGCGACCCGTGACGACGATTTCAAGCTCACGCCGACGAGCCGCGTGAGAGTGCCCACCATGCACCGGCTCGGCTACTTCGTGACGATCGCGCGGCCCGGCTTTCGCGCGATCCGCCTGCCGTACAGCGTGAGCTCGCTCGCGATGGTGGTGGTGATGCCCGACGCGATCGACGGCACCGACAAGCTCGCCCGCGATCTCGATGGCCCCGCGCTCGCGGCGTTGTTCGCCGACCTGACCCAGGCGCAGGCGCAGAACGTCGACCTCGCGCTGCCGCGTTTCAAGACCGGCTTTCGCGCCGAGGTCGGCAAGCTGTTTCAGCAGGCCGGGATGCGCCGCGCCTTCAATGCGCAGCTCGCCGATTTCTCCGGGATGACCGGCGAGCCGCCCGCCGTGGCGCCGCTCGCCATCACCGGCGTCATCCATCGCGCGGTGATCGACGTGACCGAGCAGGGCACCGAAGCTGCCGCCGCGACCGCGGTCGCGATGGTGGCGGCGAGCATGCCGTCGCATATCGAGCCGTTCGTGGTCGACCGGCCGTTCCTGTTCTACATCGTCGACGAGGGGAGTGGGGCGATCCTGTTTCAAGGCCGCATCAGCGATCCGCGCGCGCCGTAGCGCATGCTCAGTCGAAGATCTCAGCGAGCGGAACAGCATCCTCGGCTCTGCCGTAGATGACGCGCGTGTTGCAGATCATATCGTGAAGGGCCTTCTTCTGAGCGGTCCAACCGGCCATCATGAAGCCGATGTAGAGCGTCAGCGCCGATACCCAAATCGCGAGATACCGACCGACCGCGAGGCCGACGCCGATCTTCCTTCCGTCGACGCGTATGATGTAAATCCCGCACAGCCGCTTTCCCGGCGTCGCCTGCCAGGAACCGCTGACGAAGATCGCCTGATAGGCGAAGACGATCACGAACTGGACGACGATTGCCAGCCCCTGGGCGATCGCCGCAGCTGATTGGGCGCCGCCGGGCCGGCCGGCCGCCAGACCGACAATGATGCCGATGACGAGGGAGATGACGGATTGCACGATCGCGTCGATGAAATAGGCGGCCACCCGGATCCAGAATCCCGCAAAATGCACACCGTACGGGGAGCTTGCATACGATGTGGCCATCGGCAGCTGGCGGGGAGGCCCGGCCGCGCCCGACGCAACGCCTTCACGTGCAAGCAGGGACGCAAATGCCGGCACATCGCCGATCGGCGTCCATTGTTGTGAGCCGACCTTGGCGAGGCTCGCCCGCGGGCCGATCGTTCCGCGCTCGATCATCGCCTTGACGTCCCGGCCGCTATGGGGGCCGAGCGTTCGATTGTCGACCAGCACGTACCACATCTCGTCGAACGGATGCGGCGGCGGACGCGGTGTGTCTGGACCGGAAGATAACGACACGGACTCCCCCAATGCGCCCGGTGGTCGCGCGATGCGGCTCGACCGCCTTCCGAGATCGGTAGCCCTCGCGATAGTAGTCGCGAGCCGAGGCGGCGACAATTGGCCATGGTTCGAGACCGGGCCGCAAGTGCGGGCCGCGCCCTTAGGGAGAGTGCTGCTCGGATCAGCGATCCCCGGCGGCGGTCCTGAGCTCGGGCCGTCGCTTGCCGCGTTGGGCGATGTCAGCGACCAAGTCTGCAAGGCCGCCGATGCCCGAGAGGGTGAGGCCCGCATCGGCGCCGGCCTCGCCGCGCGCGGCCTCGGGCAGGAAGGCGCGGCCGAAGCCGAGCTTCTGTGCCTCCTTGAGGCGGGCGGCGCATTGCGCGACCGGGCGGATCGCGCCCGACAGCGACACCTCGCCGAAGAAGACCGCGTCAGGCGGGAGCGGCGCATTGCCGAGCGAGGAGACGAGCGCGGCCGCGGCGGCAAGATCGGCCGCGGGCTCCTGGATGCGCAGGCCGCCTGCGACGTTGAGATAGACATCGTAACCCGAGAGCTTTACGCCGCAATGCGCTTCGAGCACGGCGAGCACCATGGAGAGGCGGCTCTGGTCCCAGCCGATGACGGCGCGGCGCGGCGTGCCGAGCGTGGTCGGCGCGACCAGCGCCTGCATCTCGACCAGCAGCGGGCGCGAGCCCTCGACGCCGGCGAAGACCGCGGTTCCGGGGCTGCCGAGGTCGCGCTCGGAGAGAAAGAGCTCGGACGGGTTGGCGACCTCGCGCAGGCCGCCGCCGGTCATCTCGAACACGCCGATCTCGTCGGTCGGGCCGAACCGGTTCTTCACGGCGCGCAGGATTCGAAAGAGGTGCGTGCCTTCGCCCTCGAAGGAGAGCACCGCATCGACCATGTGCTCGACCACGCGCGGGCCGGCGATCTGGCCGTCCTTGGTGACGTGGCCGACCAGGATCACGGCGGCGCCGGAGCGCTTGGCGAAGCGGATCAACGCCTGCGCGCTGCCGCGCACTTGCGTCACGGTGCCGGGCGCGGATTCGACCACGTCGGTCCACATGGTCTGGATCGAGTCGATCACCACGAGGCGCGGCGTCTTGCCTTGCGAGAGGGTTGCGATGATGTCTTCGACCGAGGTCTCGGCCGCAAGCTCGACCGGCGCCGAGGCGAGGCCGAGGCGTTCGGCACGCAGCCTCACCTGCGCGACCGCTTCCTCGCCTGAGATGTAGACCGCGCGATGGCCGGCGCGAGCGAGCGCGGCGGCGGTCTGGATCAGCAAGGTCGACTTGCCGATGCCGGGATCGCCGCCGACCAGCAGCACCGAGCCGCGCACGAAACCGCCGCCGGTGACGCGATCGAGCTCGGCGATGCCGGCGGGCAGGCGCGGAGCGTCGTGCGCCTCGCCCGCAAGCGGCTCGAGCGCGAACGGCCGGCCCTTGCGCGGCGGCCTGCCGGGCCCGGCGAGGCGCGCATCGGCGGCCGCGCTCTCCTCGACGATCGTGTTCCACTCGCCGCAAGCATCGCACTTGCCCTGCCAGCGCCCGGTGACGGCGCCGCAGTTCTGGCACACGAAGGTCGGTCCGCGTCGGGCCATGATGTTTCAGCGTCGATGTTTCAGCGTTTCGGCGAGAAGTTTTGCGAGAATCGTGCGCCACCGAGGCTATCATGGAGGCGATCAGCTGGGCTTCGGCTCACCTTTGCGATCCTCATTCTTTCCACCGTCGATCACCCGCATCACCCGCTGTCGCGGGTCGTCGGGCACCGCCCGTCGCGCCTCGAGATCCGGCAGATAGACACCGCAGCCCTCGGGCCAGCGCCTGTTCGGCTTCCAGTGCGGGCAATCGGCCGCGAGCCGGATCACGACGTCGGCGAGGCGCGCCTCGCAGCCGAATTTCGCCGCCAGCCGCACCAGCCGATAAGCGCCGACGCGCGCGCAATACCGGCAGGCGAGCCGTACGACCACATAGGGGTAAGTCAGTAGGGTGTCGCCTTCCATCGACTGATGAGAACATATAGAGAACAAATGTCAATCACGAAAGCGACAGAACGGTTAAATCAGAGGGGGCCGGCGTGCGTTTCGGTGGCTATAGTCGCCGCCGCGATTCTCGCAGTGCTGCAACAAGGGGCTAAGAAATGACTTTCAAACGGTACGCGCTTCTCGCGTTTATCCTGGCCACGCCTGCCTACGCGCAGTGGGAGCCGCAGGTGTACAATGGTGAGTACGAGGCTTGCGTCCCGCCGTGCGACAAGAACAATCCGACGGGCCACGACAAATGCGAAGCCTACTGCCATTGCGTGATGGATTCGCTGCAGACGAAGTTTCCCGATCACGCCCAGATCAACAGCGACTATGCGAACAAGGTGCAGTCGAGCATGGCGGCGATCCAGACGATCGCCAACGCCTGCAATCAACGAACCTTCGGCGGGAACGCGCGACCGGTGCAATAGCCCGGCAGGCCGGCGCTTCCAGGCTCGAGGCTTACAGGCGCCGCGCTTCTAGCCTCAACGCTTCCACGTGCGGCTGAAGCGCCGCCCGACGTTGCACATCAGCTCGTAGCCGATGGTGCCGCATTGCGCCGCCACGGTGTCGATGTCGATGCCGGGGCCGATCAGCGTCGCCCACTCGCCGCGCCGGGCGACGTGCTCGGGGACGGCCGTGACGTCGACCGCGAGCAGATCCATCGAGACGCGGCCGACGACGCGGCAACGCGTCTCGCCGATCACCATCTCGGCGCCGGCGCTCTTGGTGTCGAGGCCGCTGGCGGCGCGCAGGTAGCCGTCCGCATAGCCGGCCGAGATGATGGCGATGCGCGCCGGCCGCGATGCCGTCCAGGCGGCCCCGTAGCCGACCGTCTCGCCGCGCGGAACCGCGCGCACCTGCACGATGCGCGCCTTGAGGCCGAGCACCGGCAGCATCGGATTGGTGTTGGCCGGCGTCGGGTTGCCGCCGAAGAGCGCATAGCCCGGCCGCACCATGTCGAAATGCGCGAGCCCGCCGAGGAAGACGCCGGACGAGTTGGCGAGCGAGGCCGGGATGCCGCGGAACATCAGGCGCAGCTCGCGAAAGAGCTGGATCTGGCGGTTGTTGAGCGGATGCGCGGGGGTCTCGGCGCAGGCGAGGTGGCTCATGATCAGCGCGATGCCGTGCTCGGGCGCTTTTACGCGCGGCGCAAGCGCCGCGGCCTCGGCGACCGGAATGCCGAGCCGGTTCATGCCGGTGTCGAAATGCAGCGCCGCGCCACCGCGCCATCCGCTGGTCGTGCAGAACGCGTCCCATTCGGCGAGCTCGTGGGTCGAGCCGATCACCGGACGCACGTTCGCCTGCGCGAACGCGGCCGCGGCGCCATGTGGCAGGCCGCTCAGCGCGTAGACGGTCGCTTCCGGCGCGAGCGCGCGCACGACGCGCGCCTCGGCGAGATGGGCGACGAAAAAGGTCTTGCAAGCGGATTTCGCCAGCGCGCGCACGACCGGCTCGAGCCCGCAGCCATAGGCATCGGCTTTGACCACGGCGGCACACTCGGTCGGGGCGACGCGCGCCCACAGCGCGCGATAGTTCGACTGGACCGCGCCGATGTCGATGGTGACGACGCCGCCGGTCTCGAGCTCCGGCGGGCCCGCGGTCGTGATCTCGGGCTCCGCCGCCTCCGCGGGTTGCGGACTCTTTTTTTCCGGCAGCGCCATCAATGCCAAACCCCGATGATCCCCGGCCGGTGCTGTGCCGGACGAATGGGGCGCAATATCGACATCTGCCTGGCCGGCGGCAAGGCGGATGATTGCAGGGAAGGGCGCGGCTATGCAGCGGGCTGCCACGCGCGCGGATGCACCTCGATGGTGACGTGCGAGAGCGAGCTGAAGGCGGCGAGGCGCTGGCGGTAGAAGCTCGGCGCACGCGGCACCGCGGTGGCGATCGAGGCGATCACGCCGATGTGGCCGGGGCCGAGGCGCCAGAGGTGGAGATCGCAAAGCCGGTCGCCGTCGCACTCGATCGCCATGCGGATGTCCTCCGCCATGTCGGCATCGGCCGTCATGTCGAGCAGCACGCTGCCGGTGTCGCGCACGAGGCCATAGGCCCAGCTCGCGATCACGATCGCGCCGACGAGGCCGACGGCCGGGTCCATCCACACCCAGCCGAGAAAGCGGCCGAGCAGCAGGCCGGCGATGACGAGCACCGAGACGGCAGCGTCCGCCATCACGTGGACGAGCGCTGCGCGCAGGTTGTGGTCGCGGTGGGTGGCGGCATTGGGGGCGGCGTGATCGTGATCGTGGTCACCGTCGTGATCGTCCTCATGATCATCATCATCGTCGTGATGATGATCATGCGCATGCCCGTGTCCGTCCCCGTGGTGATGATCGTGGCCATGCTCGTGCCCGCCGCCGAGCATGAAGACGCTGACGACATTGATGCACAGGCCCAATGCCGCGATCGCGATCGCCTCGTTGAAATGCACCGCGACCGGCGCGATCAGGCGCATCACGGCCTCGTACCCGATCAGCAGCGCGACCATCGCCAGCACCACCGCGCTGGTGAAGCCGGCGAGATCGCCGAGCTTGCCGGTGCCGAAGCAGAAGCGCGGGTCGTCCGCATGGCGGCGCGCATAGGTGTAGGCGACCGCCGCGAGCAGAAGGGCCGCCGCATGCGTCGACATGTGCAGCCCGTCGGCGACGAGCGCGATCGAGCCGAAGACGATCCCGCCGGCGATCTCCGTCACCATCATGACGGTGCAGAGTGCGATCACCCCCCAGGTACGCCGCTCATTGCGCGCGTGGCCGCGCCCGAGAAAGACGTGGCTGTGGGTGAGGCCGGACGCCTCTTCGAGGTTGCTCATGCAGTCCCCCTGCGGTCCTCCGTTGCGCGTCTACTTCAGGTAGGAGTGCATCACATCGATGAGCTGCTCGGCCGCGCGGGTGTCGAGCGAGGCTCCCTCCTTCTGCGACCCGACCAGGTGATTGCGCACGTGGTCCTCGACCACCTCGGCCATCAGCCCGGCGACGGCGCCGCGGATGCCGACGATCTGGTGCATCACGGGCTCACAGCCGGCCTCGCTGTCGAGCGCGCGCTCGAGCGCCTCGACCTGCCCGCGGATGCGTCGCACCCGCGCGAGCAGCTTCTGCTTTTCGCGGATCGTATGGGACATAGGGTAGGGGGCTATGCTATCGGCCAGGAAAGATCAAGTCTGCTCTTCGGTATAATCGTAGTTATAGAGGGGGAATTGGCAAAATGGCAGAACGAACTAGGCGGAGAACGCCAATGGTTTCAGCGATAACCGAGTGCTTGTTAGACCGCGTCCGAGATTCACACGGAAAGTCGATTGTGGCCCCTGCGTCGATCCCGGCAGAATGTCCCCGACTGAATCGGTCACACGCGATGTGGTGAGGAGGCCCCGGATGGCAGGCGAGACAGCGCGCTTCGGCTTGCGCCCGCGCGGACCCGTGCCGGCGGTGCGGCCGTTCGATCTACCTCCGCCGCTCAAGGCCATGCTTGATCGCGGGCAGGCGGCGCTGGCGGAGCCCTTCCGCGGGATCGCCGGCGCACACGGGATCGTGCCGGGGCTGTTCGCGCGCGAGCGCACAGGACACTCGCTGGCGTCGCTCGAGCAGGCCGCGCGCTCCTTCCTGGCGGCGCTGACGCCGGCGCAGCGCAACGCCGCGTGCTTTCCGATCGACGACGAGGCCTGGCGCCGCTGGTCGAACATTCACCCGTGGATGATGCGTCACGGCGTGTGCATGGCCGAGCTCGATGGTCACGCGCGCGAGCATGCGCTGGCGCTGATGCGCGAGACGATGAGCGCCACGGGGTATCGCACGGCGCGCGACATCATGCGGCTCAACGAGCACATGCTCGAGGTGACGGGCCGGGCCGAGGAGTACAGTGAATGGTTCTACTGGGTGAGCATCTTCGGCGAGCCATCGCCCGGAAGTCCTTGGGGCTGGCAGATCGACGGTCATCATCTCAACCTGAATTGCTTCGTGCTCGGCGACCAGCTCGTGCTCACGCCCGGCTTCATGGGCTCGGAGCCGGTGCTGGCGCGCTCGGGCAAATACGCCGGAACGCGCGTCTTCGCGATCGAGGAAGAGCAGGGCCTCGCCCTGATGCGCTCGCTCTCGACTGACGAGCGCGCGCACGCGACCATCGGGCACGATCTGCCGGGCGAGCTGCTCACCGCCGCGTTCTCCGACAACCGGCGGATCGAGCCCGCCGGCATCCGCTATGGCGAGCTGCCGGCCGAGGGCCGCGAGCGCCTCGAGGCGCTGCTCGCGACCTACACGGGCCGCATTCGGCCCGGCCACGCCGAAGTCCGTTACGGCGAGGTCAAGCGCCATCTCGACGCGACGCACTTCGCCTGGATCGGCCCGTGCGACGACGCGAGCCCGTTCTACTATCGCGTCTTCAGCCCGGTGATCCTCATCGAGTTCGACCACGTGTCCGGCATCGTCTACGACAACGACACGCCGTCACGCGACCACGTCCACACGGTGGTGCGCACGCCCAACGGCAACGACTACGGCAAGGACCTGCTGCGCCAGCACTACGCGGAGCACACCCATTCGCACGGCGGGGTGGTGCACAGCCACGCGCATGGCGGGACGACGCACAGCCACGCTAAGGGCTGATGTCGCCGGCACTGCGAGCGAAGCGAAGCAACCTCGATCCACAAGCGCATGAGCGCGCGGATCGAGATTGCTTCGCCGCGCCGCGCGCGCTCGCAATGACCGCGTCCTACATCCGCGCCGGCAGGTGGTCCTCGACGGCGAGATCAGAGAAGCGCGTGACCTCGGCCTCGAACTGGAGCTGCACGGTGCCGGTCGGACCGTGGCGCTGCTTGCCGATGATGACCTCGGCCTTGCCGTGCGCGGCGTCCATCTCGGTCTGCCACTTGAAGTGCTCTTCGGAGCCCGGGCGCGGCTCGCGATTGCGCAGGTAGTATTCCTCGCGATAGACGAACAGCACCACGTCGGCGTCCTGCTCGATCGAGCCCGACTCGCGCAGGTCGGAGAGCTGCGGGCGCTTGTCGTCGCGGCTCTCGACCTGGCGCGACAACTGCGACAGCGCGATGATCGGCACTTGCAGCTCCTTGCCGAGCGCCTTGAGGCTGGTCGTGATCTCGGTCACCTCCTGCACGCGGCCTTCCGTGGCACGCTTGGAGGAGCCCTGGAGCAGCTGGATGTAGTCGATGATCAGGAGGTCGAGGCCCTTCTGCCGCTTGAGGCGGCGCGCGCGGGCGGCGAGCTGGGCGATCGAGAGGCCGCCCGTCTCGTCGATGTAGAAGGGAAGCGTTTCCATCTCACGAGCCGCCTCGGCGATGCGATCGAAATCGGAGGTCTCGATCTCGCCGCGGCGGATGCGCGAGGACGGGATGCCGGTGCGCTCGGCGATGATGCGGGTGGCCAGCTGCTCGGCGGACATTTCGAGCGAGAACAGGCCGACGATGCCGCCGTCGACCGAGGTGATGTGGCCGTCGGGGCGCACGTCGCCGCGCCAGGCTTTGGCGACGTTGTAGCCGATATTGGTGGCGAGCGAGGATTTGCCCATGCCGGGACGGCCCGCAACGATGATCAGGTCGGACGGTTGCAGCCCGCCCATCATGCGGTCGAGGTCGCGCAGGCCTGACGCCAGGCCGGACAGCTTGCCGTCGCGCTCATACGCCTGCGCCGCCATCTTGACCGCGGTGGTGACCGCGTCGGCGAAGCGCTGGAAGCCGCCATCGTAGCGGCCGGTCTCGGCGAGCTCATAGAGCCGCCGCTCCGCATCCTCGATCTGCGCCTGCGGTCCGACCTCGACCGGGGCGTCATAAGCAAGGTTGACCATCACCTCGCCGATGCCGATGAGCGCCCGGCGCAGCGAGAGGTCGTAGATGGTGCGGCCGTAGTCGCCGGCGTTGATCACGGTGGTCGCCTCGGCGGCGAGGCGGGCCAGGTATTGGCTCCCGGTCAGGCCGGCGACGTCGAGATCGGGCGGCAGGAAGTTCTTGAGCGTGATCGGCGTCGCGCTCTTGCCGTTGCGCACCAGCGAGCCGATGTCCTTGAAGATCTTCTGGTGCAGCGGTTCGAAGAAGTGGTCCGGCTCGAGAAAATCGGAGACGCGGTAGAACGCCTCGTTATTGACGAGGATCGCGCCGAGCAGCGCCTGCTCGAGCTCGATGTTGTGCGGCGCGGAGCGAAAGAGCGGCGGATTTTCCGCCGGCTGCCTGCGAGCAGTCGATTCGACGGCCATGACGTCCCAGTGTCGTTGCTATGTTTTCTTCGGACACGGCACACACCCAACTCGCTGACACGACATGCGCACGCAGTCACGAGGGGGCAATTAGCACGACGCTCTGCGAATCGGATGGGGGGCCCGAGTCTATCCCCTCTATCCCCGTTATTAGCGTGGCGGATTTGTGCTCGCCGCGATCGGGCAAAAAAATCTTGACCGCGGCTCGCCGGTAACTCAGTGGCGAGCCGGCCCTTGCGACCGGCCCTTCGTTGTCATTCGCCCGCCAGGCGCATCTGCGGCCGTCGCCCGCCTTCGAGCGCGCGCAACCGCGCCTCCTCGGCCGCGATGTAGTCGCGGGTGATCGGCACGGTACCCTGACGCTTGGTCAGCTGCAGCTGCATGACCATCATGTTCTGCTTGGCGAATGCCATCTCGGAGGCCGCGAGGTAGAACTCCCACATGCGCACGAAGCGCTCGTCGTAGAGCTTCTCGACCGTCTCGCGGTGGGCAAGGAAGCGCTCGCGCCAGGCCCGCAGCGTGTGGGCATAGTGCAGGCGCAGGATCTCGATGTCGGTCACCAGGAGGCCGGCGCGCTCGACGGCGGGCAGCACCTCCGACAGCGCCGGGATGTAGCCGCCCGGGAAAATGTACTTGGCGATGAACGGATTGGTGATGCCCGGTCCCTCGGAGCGGCCGATCGAGTGCAGCACCATGACGCCGTCGTCGGAAAGCGCCTTCGCGCAGGCCTGGAAATAGCGGTCGTAGAAATTGACGCCCACGTGCTCGAACATCCCGACCGAGATGATGCGGTCGAAGGTCTCGTCGACGTCGCGGTAGTCCTGCAGGCGGAACTCGACCTGAGCGGCGAGGTCCTTCTCATCGGCGCGCGTGCGGGCGAGCGCGAGCTGCTCCTTGGAAAGCGTAATGCCGGTGACGTTCGCGCCGGCATATTCCGCAAGGTAAAGCGCGAGGCCGCCCCAGCCGCAGCCGATGTCGAGCACGCGAGCGCCTGCCGGCACGCGCAGCTTCGCGGCGAGGTGACGCTTCTTGGCCAGCTGGGCGTCGTCGAGGCTCGCGGTCGGTTCCTCGAAATAGCCGCAGCTGTACTGCCGGTCGGAATCGAGGAAGAGCGCATAGAGCTGCTCGTCGAGATCGTAGTGGTGCGCGACATTGCGCCTCGCGCGGCCGCGCAGATTAAGCTGCTTGAGCCGCCGCCAGACGAGCCGCAGCGCCTCGGTCGGATGCGACCAGCGCAGCGCATGATGGACGCGGTTGTCGCCGCCCATGACCAGCTCGAGCAGGTCGGCGATCGAGCCCTGTTCCATCACGAAGGTGCCGTCCATGTAGGCTTCGCCGAGCTTGAGCCCCGGCTCGATGAGGACGCCGAGCTCCGCGGCGCGGCTCGTGAAGCGTGCCGCCACCGGCGGACCCGACCCGTCGCCGAACGTGAGCTTGGTCCCGCCTGCGGTCGTCAGGCGCAAGTTCCCGCGCTTGATCAACCGCGCAATCAATATTCGCAGCACCCAATCCATGGCGCCAAACCCGCAACGCCAAGATCGTCTGCGGCCGACACTCTCCGGCGAAACGCCGTCGTCCGGACGTCGGCCCCGACGACCCGTGTCGACCCCACCCACATCTCGCGGGTCGACCCCTTTCCGGTCCCTTCCAATCCAAAATATGGCCGATGCCGCAATTATGGACAAGTGCGGGAATGCCTCTCCGAACATTGGTCACTTTCCGTAAATAGGCTAAGCCTTAGCTTCGCGTCGGCTGGCGGCGTTGCTGAATGAGTTCCTGATAGAGTTCCTGTCCCCGGGGACAACGCCCGGGACCGGTTACGGTTTGCGCCGGCGGCGGCAAGAAAATGGGGAATGGCTAGGTGTCCGAACGCTTCCATCGGCTTTTCATTGGTGCTTTGACGCTCGTGACGCTGGGCTTTGCGGGGTCTGCGGCCGCCCAGGACTACGATGCGGGCAAGAATGGACCGCAGCTCTTCGCGTCCGACTGCAATGCTTGCCACAAAGGGCCCGCCGGCTTGGCCAAGGGTCGGGATAGGGGCGCGCTGACGAGCTTCTTGAAGGAACATTATACCAGCAAGCAGGAGTCAGCCGAGCTGCTCGCCGCCTATCTGCTTGGCGCCGGCCCCGGAGACACGAGGTCGGACAAAGCCGACGCTGCGCCGGGCGGACCAAAAGCAAAACGCAAGGCCGACCGCGAAGCCGAGCCCAAAACCGATCAGAAGGCCGATCAAAAGCCCGGCCCGAGGCCGCGCGCCGAGCCGCCCGCGGCACGCGGGGACGACCAGAACGACACCCACGAGGAGACGGCCAAGCGCACGCGGTCCGACGAGCGTGAGGCGCCCAAGGGGCCGGCCGAAACGCTGCTGAGCAGGCTCCACTATTATGGCTCGGCCCGCGGGGAGCCGAAGGACACGATGCGCTCCGCCAACCCGCAGGCGCGGCTCGAATCCTATGCGACCTCCGGCTCCCCGGCCGATTCCGGCACGCATGACAACGCGGCTCCGGCCAGCAAGCGCAAGACGTCGGAGAAGAAGAAGAAAAGAGACACCGACGCGACGGCAACCGAGCGTCCGCCCCACCCGCCGCGCACGATCCCGCCCCGTCAGACGGGCAACAACTGAAATTTAGGCCTAGGTCTGACCGGCGCGGCCGCCGAGAGCGGCCGCGCCGTCAGCATTTCTCACGCTTGTTCTTCTATTCTTCGGCGTCGGCGCGCGGCTTACGGGGCTTGCGCGCGGGCTTCGCCGCCTTCGCGTCGCTCTCCTCGTTCGCCGGTTGGGCAGCCTCCTTGGCGTCGTCGGCCGGAACCGCGGCCGGGGCAGCGGCTTCGCCTTCCGCGGGCTTGTCGAAGAAATCGCCGGCCGCGACCGTCTCGGCCTCGTCGGCCTCGTCGCGCCGGGCGATCACGTCCTCGCCGCGGGCGATGCGCTCGGCCTCGTCGGCGCTGCGTGCCACATTGACCGTGACGGTCACCTCGACCTCGGGATGCAGCGCGACCGGCACCTTGTGCAGGCCGATCGTCTTGATCGGCGCGTTGAGCGCGATCTGGCTGCGGGTGACGCCGGTGAAGCCGGCCTCATTGAGGAGGGCGGCAACGTCACGCCCAGACACCGAGCCGTAGAGCTGGCCGACCTCGGAGGCCTGACGCAGCACCACGAAGCTCTTGCCGTCGAGCCCGCCGCCGAGCTTCTGCGCTTCGCCGCGCATGTGCGTGTTGCGCGCCTCGAGCTCGACCTTCATGCCCTCGTATTTGGCCCTGTTCTCCTTGGTGGCGCGCAGCGCCTTGCCTTTGGGCAGCAGGAAATTGCGAGCAAAGCCGTCCTTGACGCGCACCACGTCGCCCATATGGCCGAGCCGTCCGACGCGTTCGAGCAAGATCACTTCCATGGTTGTTCTCCTGTTTCGTTGAAGGTGGTGCAGCTAGTTGCGTTCGAGCGGGGGAACGGGCGGCGGCTGGCGCCTCGCGGCGACGCGCCGGCGCAAGTCGAAGGCGCCGTCGATCATGCCGAGCAAGGCCATCATGAGCAGCGGCCAGCCGGACCAACCGAGCAGCAGAAAGCCGACGTAGAGGATGAACAGCGCGACGGTGCGCCCATGCATGAACCGGGTGACGCCGTGCATCACCGCAAAACCCATGACCGCATAGGCGAGGAGCAGGCTCGCGGTCGGTGGCGCGGCCGCCATGCCGGAAATGCCCGGCAGGAATGTGCCGACGAATGCGAGCACGAGCAGCAGCATCGTCACGGGCGGAAGCCTGGCTGCGGCGAGATCGGGCCACGGTCGCCGCAGCCGCCCGGAGATTTTCACGACGCGCCCCGCAAGCCACAGGCTGAAAAGCTGCAGGATCGTGCACAGCAACGCGCCCGCAGCCGGGGCTCCGGCGATCACCAAGTCGATGAGACTGTTGGGATCGTCGATGCCGGGTACGACGAGGGGCGCATCGGCCGCGATGTTCAGGCGCGCCCGCAGCATGTGCTCGATGGTGGTGCGCAGCATCCGCTGCGCCGTCGCGTCGCCGATCTCCACGATCGCAATCAGGCCGACGAACGCAGCCAACAGGGCGGCCCACAGCACGAGACGGCCGACCGGGTACCAGTCGAGCTCGCCCTCGCGCCCGGCCGGCCGCGCGAGCAGCGCCAAGTAGCCGAGCCACCATGCCGGCAGGCCGACGATCAGCGGAAAGGCGAGCAGCCAGGAGGGATCGGCGAGCGCGAGCAAAATCGCCGCGGCCGCGACGGCGACGAGGCCCGCCCAGTGGCTCCAGCCGACGGAGACGATCGAGATCGGCAGCGGAGCAAGGCAGAGCAGGAAAATCGCGATCGGAAGGCCGGACGCCAGTGACGCGACCATCAGCGCGGAGCAAAGCCCCGCGCCGAGCCCGACCAGGCCGATATGCCACCAGAACCGCGTCATCACACAGCTGTCCCGCCCGGTTTCGAGGCGGTTAGAGACGGTGCCGTCCCAACCTCGAGCGCGGGACCACCCGCGCTCTTAGAGCTTCATTTGGCGCATGTTCCCATCGGCGAACCGGCGTCCACTTCGCCGGAACATGCGCTGGTGGTCACCCGCCGATCAGCGGATGACGTAGGGCAACAGCCCGAGAAAGCGCGCCCGCTTGATCGCGATCGCGAGCTCGCGCTGCTTCTTCGCCGACACCGCCGTGATGCGGCTCGGTACGATCTTGCCGCGCTCCGAGATGTAGCGCTGCAGGAGCTTGACGTCCTTGTAGTCGATCTTCGGCGCATTGGCGCCGGAGAACGGGCACGTCTTGCGGCGGCGGAAAAAGGGGCGGCGCGCACCGCCGGAGGATCCATTCATGGCGCTTACTCCTCGTCGCCCGACGCGGCTTCGACGGGAGCCCCGCCGCCGGCGTCGTCACGCGGGCGGCGCTCGAAACGCCGCTCGCCGCGCTCGCCGCGATCACCTCGGTCGCGATCACCGAACCCGCGATCGCGGTCGCCATAGCCGCCGCGGCGATCGTCACGGTCGCGATCGCGATCGGCCTTGCGCATCATCGCGGACGGCTCGGCCTCGTGCTCCTCGACCCGGATCGTCAGGTTGCGCAGCACGTCCTCGTTGATGCGCTGCTGGCGCTCGATCTCGGCGATGGCGGCGGGCGGGCCATCGAGATTCATCAGGGTGAAATGCGCCTTGCGGTTCTTGCGCATCCGGTAGGTGAGCGATTTCACGCCCCAGTATTCGGTCTTGGCGACCTTGCCGCCCATCTGCTCGATCACGCCCTTGTACTGGGCGGTGAGCTCCTCGACCTGCTGGGCGGACAGGTCCTGCCGCGCCAGGTAGACGTGTTCATACAATGGCATTGTGTGCCCTTCGGTTGCGGCTCGTCCCGGCGCCTAGCCCTTCGTGCCCTTCGGAAAGGCGCGAATGCTCAGAAGGCGGAAGCACGGGACGGCGGGCCGACTGGCTCTGCCGGGCATCAGAGGCGAACCCCTGGCGCACGGCCGTCCGTTCAGCTCCCGGCCGGGATCGAGCGGAAGCCGGCCTTATAGGGGTTTTCGAGGCGATTGCAAGCAGCTGGCGCCTTACCCTCCCCTGCAGGGGGATGGTCGACCGGCTTCGCTTCGCTCAACGTGATCCGCCCCTCCCCCTGCAGGGTCCCTGCAGGGGAGGGTGAAGAAAGGGGCCCCATCCTTGACATCACCGTCACAGCAGTGTCTTACGGCCGAAAATTGCGAGGGAGGATCATGTCGGTCGCGTTCGTTTTCCCCGGCCAGGGAAGTCAGGCGGTGGGCATGGGCAAGGCGCTGGCGGATGCCTTTCCGGCCGCCCGGCAGGTGTTCGACGAGGTCGATGCCGCGCTCGGCGAGCCGCTGTCGAAGGTCATGTGGGAAGGCCCGGCCGAGACGCTCACCCTCACGGAGAACACCCAGCCGGCCTTGCTCACCCATTCGCTCGCCGTGATGCGCGTGCTGGAGATGGAAGCAGGGGTCGATCTCAAGCGCGATGCAGCGTTCGTCGCCGGCCATTCGCTCGGTGAGTATTCGGCGCTGGCGGCTGCCGGCGCGTTCGCGCTCGCCGACGCCGCGCGGCTGGTGCGCGTCCGCGGGCTGGCGATGCAGAAGGCGGTGCCGGTGGGAGTCGGCGCCATGGCGGCCTTGCTCGGCCTCGACTTCGATGCGGCGGTGGCCGCCGCCGCCGAGGCGGCGCAGGGACAGATATGCCAAGCCGCGAATGACAATGGCGGCGGACAAGTGGTGGTGTCGGGCGACAAGGCCGCGGTCGAGCGGGCGGTCGAGATCGCGAAGCAAAAGGGCGCGCGCCGCGCCATGATGCTGACCGTGTCCGCCCCCTTCCATTGCGCGCTGATGCAGCCCGCCGCCGACGTCATGGCCGAGGCGCTCGGCAAGGTGACGGTGCGGCAACCCGCGGTTCCTCTGGTCGCCAATGTCACGGCGCAGCCGATCACCGATCCGGCGGAGATCGTGCGCCGCCTGATCGAGCAGGTGACCGGTACGGTGCGCTGGCGCGACAGCGTCTCGAATATGGCGGGCGCCGGCGTGACCACCTTCTACGAGGTCGGCACCGGGAAAGTCTTGTCGGGCCTGGTCAAGCGCATTGCCGATGGGGCAGCCGGCGTTGCCATCGGAACGCCCGATGATATTGCGGTTTTCCGTACCGGCACCCATGCTGGTCAACGGATTTGAAGTGTGATAACCGGACCGACGCGGCTGGGGCGACACGGCTGAGTGGGGGAAGGCGCTTTCGCATCTTCCTCGAACGCGATTTTGCCCCGCCGCGGAACCACGACGCGCCGCGCCGCGACCGGGAGTCGCTTCGACGGCAAGGCCAGCTTGGAAGCGCACGAGGTTGGGACGATGAGTGACATTGGCGACCGGGTGAAGAAGATTGTCGTGGACCATCTCGGTGTCGAGCCCGACAAGGTCACGGACGAAAAGAGCTTCATCGACGACCTCGGTGCCGACTCGCTCGATACGGTCGAGCTGGTCATGGCCTTCGAGGAGGAGTTCGGCTGCGAAATTCCCGACGATGCGGCGGAAACCATTCTGACCGTCGGGGATGCGGTCAAGTTTCTGGAAAAGAACGCCAAGAGCTGAGAGCGCGCTGACAGCGCGTTGGCCGGGCGCCGATTTGGCGTTCCCCAAGTGCTGACAGGTCGGTATCCGTCGCGGCGCCGCTGGTCGGCGCCGCTCGCTTTCGGGTGCCGGTCCGTCACCTCACATCCGTCCAATCTTCGCACTGCAGCGAAGTCGCGCGGGCCGGCGCATCTGGCGCTTTCCCGCGCGCCTGGGTCCGGCTATCTGTGGTCGGAGATCGCGTCTGGGATCGCGCTTTGCGCGAAAGGCTCGGCGCCCATGCAAGCCAATAGACTATGAGCACACCCTAGATGAGACGTGTCGTCATTACCGGATTGGGAATGGTCTCGCCGCTCGCCTGCGGCGTAGAGGCGACGTGGTCGCGCTTGCTCAAGGGCGAGAGCGGCGCGCGCAAAATCGAGAAGTTCGAAGTCGCGGATCTGCCGTCGAGGATCGCCTGCCAGATCCCGCGCGGCGACGGCGCGGACGGCACTTACAATCCCGATCAGTGGATGGAACCGAAGGAGCAGCGCAAGGTCGACGAGTTCATTACCTATGCGATGTGCGCCGCCACCCAGGCGATCGCGGATTCGGGTTGGAAGCCCACCTCCTATGAGGACCGCACCCGCACCGGCGTGATGATCGGCTCCGGCATCGGTGGCCTCGAGGGCATCGCCGAGACCTCGATCGTGCTCAAGGAGAAAGGACCGCGCCGGGTCTCGCCGTTCTTCATTCCGGGGCGGTTGATCAATCTCGCGTCCGGCTACGTGTCGATCACCCACGGGCTCAAAGGGCCGAACCATGCGGTCGTCACCGCTTGCTCGACCGGGGCGCATGCGATCGGCGATGCGGCGCGGCTCATCATCTTCGACGATGCCGACGTCATGGTCGCGGGCGGCACCGAGTCGCCGATCACCCGAATCGGCGTCGCGGGCTTCGCGGCCTGCCGCGCGCTGTCGACCGGCTTCAACGATGAGCCGACGCGCGCCTCGCGCCCCTATGACAAGGCGCGCGACGGCTTCGTGATCGGCGAGGGGGCCGGCGTGGTGGTGCTCGAGGAATACGAGCACGCCAAGCGCCGCGGCGCCAAGATCTACGCCGAGGTGATCGGCTACGGGCTCTCGGGCGATGCCCACCACATCACGGCGCCGGCCGAGGACGGCGACGGCGCCTATCGCTGCATGCAGATGGCGCTCAAGCGCGCCGGCATCTCGCCGGCCGAGATCGACTATATCAATGCCCACGGCACCTCGACGCCCCTCGGTGACGAGATCGAGCTCGGCGCCGTGCAGCGCGTGGTCGGCAATGCGGCTGGCAAGATCGCCATGTCGTCGACCAAGTCGTCGATCGGCCACCTGCTCGGGGCGGCGGGCGCAGTCGAGGCGATCTTCTCGGTGCTTGCCATTCGCGACGATATCGCGCCGCCCACCATCAATCTCGACAATCCGTCGGTCGAGACCGCCATCGACCTCGTCCCGAACAAAGCGCGAAAGAAGGAAATCAACACGGTGCTGTCGAATTCCTTCGGCTTCGGCGGGACCAACGCGTCGCTCATCTTCCGCGCTGTGGATTGAGCACGGCTGCGGCGTTTTCGCCGCGACTCTTTCGCCGCGATTCCATGTAGCTTCGGCGAAGCTTGGCGCGGGATCGGCTGCGGCAAGTCGAGGTCGTTGTCAGAGTCAGTCGTCAGAGTCAGTCGTCAGAGCGTGTTCGTCAAAGTCGTGTTCGGGTGGGGCAAGCCGCGATGGCGTCGGGACTGCCGGAGAGCGACGGTCAGGGGCGGCGCGCCTTTTTGCCGGCGCCGCGGCGCGGCCCTCCGCGCCCTCTTCCGGCCGCGCTCCCGCCGCAAACTCTGCGCAAAGTCATCCCGCTGTTTGCGCGCAACGAGCTGTTGCGGGGAGCCTTGGCGGCAAAGACTGCACGACGCTGGTGTTCGGATCGACGACCCTGGTATACGGTTGCGCGATCGGGGCCCTCGCGAATCGGCGCCCGGCCTTGTTGCGTGATGATGAAGTTGAGTTGGGAGGGCCTGAAGCGAGGCGGCATATCGTGGCAGCGAGACGCCAGGATGTGACGTCGCGGCCGGGTCGACTGCGGAATTGATGGAACAACGGATTTCGCCCCGTAGCCCGCGCGCCGCGCTCGAGCCGGAGCGCGTGCCCATGCCGACCCGCCGCTCCGCGGGGGCGCGGCATCCGCTGGTCATCGCCGGCAATGCGGTCTTCACCGTCCTGATCCTGGCGATGATCGTCGCCGGCGGCGCGCTGATCATCGGCAAGGAGCGCTTCGATGCGCCCGGACCGCTCGTGGAGGACAAGATCGTCAACGTCCCGCGCGGCGGCATCCGCGATATCGGCGATCAGCTCAAGCGCGAAGGGGTCATCGATCAGCCCTGGCTGTTCGTCGCCGGCGTCTTCGCGATGAAGGTGCGCAGCGATCTCAAGTTCGGCGAATATCAGTTCACCAAGCACGCGAGCCTGCATGACGTCATCACGACGATGACCGAAGGCAAGGTCGTGCAGCACCCGATCTCTATCCCGGAGGGGCTCACGTCGCAGCAGATCGTCCAGCGCCTGCTCGACAACGACATGCTGACCGGCCCGATCACCGAGATCCCGCGCGAGGGCTCGCTGCTGCCCGAGACTTACAAATTTCCGCGCGGCACCTCGCGCGAGCAGGTGATCAAGCGCATGCAGGACGAGCAGCGCAAGCTCGTGCAATACGTGTGGGAGCACCGGGTGCCCGACCTGCCGATCAAGACGCCCGAGGACCTCGTCACGCTGGCGTCGCTGATCGAGAAGGAGACCAGCAAGGCGGAGGAGCGCACCCGCGTCGCCGCCGTCTTCGTCAACCGACTCAACAAGCATATGAAGCTGCAGTCCGATCCGACGATCATCTACGGCCTGGTCGGCGGCAAGGGGTCGCTCGGCCGGCCGATCCTGGAAAGCGAGATCCGCCAGCCGACTCCCTACAACACCTATGTGATCGAGGGCCTCCCGCCCGGGCCGATCGCCAATCCGGGCCGCGCCTCGCTCGAGGCCGCCGCCAACCCGGCGCGCACCAAGGAATTGTACTTCGTCGCCGACGGCAACGGCGGCCATATGTTCTCCGAGAACTACGGCGAGCATCAGAGGAACGTCGACCGCCTGCGCGGGATCGAGCACCAGCAGCACGGCGAGAATGCCGCCGCTGCCGTCCCGCCGCCCGCAGCGGCGGCGCAACCCGCGCCGGCTGCGCAACCCGCGCCGCCCCCCGGCCCGCCGATGCGACCCGCCTCGGTCAGGCGCAGCGTCAAGCGCAAGCCCGCGCCGCAGCCCCAGCCGCAGTAGCGCACCGCCGAGGCCCGCGGCCCGCATGACGACGTTTTCCATCGACCGCTATCGGGCCGCACATTTCGCCGACGTCGCCGCCCTGTGGCGGGAAGCCTTTCCGGACGATCCGCCATGGAACGCGGCCGAGGTCGCAATTCCGGCGAAGCTCGCGGTGCAGCCCGAGCTTCTCCTGGTGGCGCTCCATGGCGGGCGTGTCATCGGCTCGATCATGGCCGGATATGACGGCCACCGCGGCTGGCTTTACGCCGTCGCGGTGCGCATCTCGCACCGGCGCCGTGGCATCGGCGCCGCCCTGGTACGCGCCGCCGAGGAGCGGCTGCACGCGCTCGGCTGCCGCAAGATCAACCTGCAGGTCCGCGCCACGAACCGTGTTGTTGCCGCGTTCTACGAAGGCCTCGGCTACGCGATCGAGGAGCGCGTCAGTCTCGGCAAGCGACTGACCTAGGCAGGGCCACGGCGCGTGCTTGGGCCGCGGCGTCGCCGGCGGCGCCGCCAATGACGAACCGTCCCGGTTCGGATATGGTCGGTGCACATTTCACGCAGCCGATTCTCATCTGCGGAGACCCTGACGGCATGGCGCTTTCGAGCATGACCGGCTTTGCGCGCGGCCAGGGGGTCGCCGGCGCGTATGGCTGGGCCTGGGAAATCCGCTCGGTCAATGCCAAGGGCCTCGACCTGCGCCTGCGCCTGCCGCCCGGTTGGGACGCGATCGAGGCGGCGGTGCGAGGGCGCGCCGGCGAGGTCTTGGCGCGCGGCACGTTGCACGCGACTCTCAATGTCGAGCGCAAGGGCGCGGCGCCGACCGTGAAAGTCAACGAGGAGGTGCTGGCGGCGGTCATCGCCACGCTGAACTCGCTCGCGGACCGCATCGAGGCGGAGCCGGCGCGGCTCGACGGGATACTCGCGATCAAGGGCGTCATCGAGGTCGCGGACGCGGCGGAGAGCGATGACGAGCGCACGGCCGCGCAGGCTGCGGCCGTCAACGGCTTCGAGGCGACGCTTGCTGAGCTCGCGAAGATGCGCCGGCACGAGGGCGAAGCGCTCGGCCGCATCCTGCTCGCGCGGCTCGGGGAGATGTCCGCGCTGGTGGCGCGCGCCGAGGCGTCGCCCGGGCGCAAACCGGATGCGATCCGCGCGCGTCTCGCCGAGCAGGTCGCGACGCTGCTCGAGGCCGCGGAGCGGTTCGATCCCGACCGGCTGCATCAGGAGGCGATCCTGATCGCCAGCAAGGCCGACGTGCGCGAGGAGCTCGACCGGCTCACTGCCCATATCGACCAGGCGACCAAGACCATCCGCGGCGGCGGCGCCGTCGGCCGCCGGCTCGACTTCCTGGCGCAGGAGCTCAACCGCGAGACCAACACGCTGTGCGCCAAGGCGAACGACATGGAGCTGACCAATATCGGACTCGAGCTCAAGAGCCTGGTCGAGCAGTTCCGCGAGCAGGTGCAGAACCTTGAGTAGGGGGCTGGGCGAGCGTCAGGGAGTACGCAAGTCAGCACGCGAGAAAGCGCGCACGAGCGACGCCATCGCGCGGCGCGGGCTCATGCTCGTGCTCTCCTCGCCCTCGGGCGCCGGCAAAACGACGCTTTCGCGCCTGCTGCTCGATGATCCCGCCGTCGACCTCTCGATCTCGGTGACGACGCGGCCGCGCCGGCCGGGCGAGGAGGACGGCGTGCACTATCATTTCATCGACCGCGCGCGCTTCGACGCGATGGTGAATAATGGCGAGCTGCTCGAATGGGCCGAGGTCCACAGCAATCGCTACGGCACCCCGCGCGCCCCGGTCGAGCGCGCGCTCGCGGCCGGCCGCGACGTGCTGTTCGACATCGACTGGCAGGGAACACAGCAGGTGCGCGAAAAGGCGCGCAGCGACCTCGTGAGCGTGTTCGTGCTGCCGCCCTCGGCGGAGGAGCTCGGGCGCCGGCTGCACACCCGCGCCCAGGATTCCGAGGAGGTCATCCGCGCGCGCATGGCCAAGGCCGCCGACGAGATGAGCCACTGGCCCGAGTACGATTATGTGATCGTCAATCGCGATCTCGACCATGCGTTTGCGGAGGTGCGCGCGATCCTTGCGGCGGAGCGGCTCAAGCGTGAACGGCAGACGGGGCTCTCGGCGTTCGTGCGCGGCCTGCAGGCGGACCTATAGGGCATTCAACGCGCGCCGCAGCCGGCTCTCGCCGAGCATTGATATTCTTACTGTTATCCCAGTTGGGATGCTCTGCCATTTCTGCCATTCTGCCAAAAATGGACGCGGCACCTTTAGTGGTAATTTGATACCAATGAGCCGATGAGCTAGGCAAGGTCACTTCGGCTTTGCCTTCAGCTGCGCCAGCATTGCGATGAGCTCGGGGAAGGGTGCATAGGCCGCATCCTTGCAGGCCTCCTCGGTCGCATCCACGAATTGATTGATCTCGCCGCCATAGAACACCACCATCTTCTCCTTGCGCCAGTTCGGCCCGGCAGCGTGCATGCAGGCGACGTAGCGGCTGTCCGTCCCGAATGGCTTGAGCACGGGCGGCGACAGTTCGGCCGAAATGGCCCCCACCATCCCGTACGGGTTGGTCTGCAAGAACGTCAGGACCGTCGCCTTGTACCTCGCCGGATAGAGATTGGCATTGACGGGGGGCGGCGCGGCGTCGAACGAGGAGCAATGCGCAAGCGCCAAACCGAGAAGCGCGGCGCCCAGCGCTCGCAGCTTAGGCGCGCCGTGGCGGCTTTGGCCCACGCCCGAATATGCGATCGACGGCTCGATCGACGACTTCATCGACGGTTTGCCCATCCCTCACTCTCGTGTTGAGCCCCGCGGCCCGTCGCCGATGGCTGCATTCCGCCGACCGTTTGGCCCCCGGTCAAGCGGCACGCAGCCGCAGGCGCGCGGAACTTGGATACCGCTATCGGGCCGAAATTTTGTCGGTGGCCGAGCCTATTGCGGCGCGCGCCGAATGGGCTGCGCGAAGCGCCGGATGATCACGCGTCCGCGGAAGCGGTAGTGCGACGACGAGATGAGATACGGCGAGCAGTACCCGCCCGGACCGCAGCGCGGATAAAGGAAAAGGCCGGGTCGCACCCAGGTGTAATCGTAAGGGCCGTAATAGTGAGTGAAATCGCAGTTGGGGGCGCAGTCGACCTCGGCCAGGGCCGCGCCGGGGACCAGCACGAGGAGGAGGACTGCAGCAGCGATCAATCTAGGCATGGCATCTCACCGGCACTGGAAGCTTCGCATCAGTGTGCGCCCGCCGGACCCTAACCGCAACGTGCCGCGCGTACCTGGCGGGGACGGCCAACAGCCCCGTTCGGACGTTCGCAGGTATCCGCGACCCGGCATTTGGTGAATTTCGGAGCCGAAAGGGCGCCGGCAACTTTATGATTCCAGCGCTGCTTTTGAACCCGACGTTGCCCATGCGGCCGCCGCGAGGGCACGCGAATGTCGGGTTCGCGGCACACAGGCTGCAAACACGTTGAAAATGTGACGACCTAAGGGTATATTTCGCTGCATCGAAGTTTCGGCCGGATACTTGTCGCCACGACCGGGTCTTGCCCCGGTGCCTGATAGACGAGCTCTTTCCAAACATCGACCAACCGCCCCGGCCGCAGCGCCGGGGTTTTCTAAACGCTCGTCAATCAAGGGGCATCCTGAATGAGCACTGGAACGGTCAAGTGGTTCAACGCGCAGAAAGGCTATGGCTTCATCCAGCCGGATGAGGGCGGCAAGGACGTGTTCGTCCACATCAGCGCGGTCGAGCGGGCCGGCATGCAGACCCTGCGCGAAGGCCAGAAGATATCCTACGAGCTGACGCAGGATCGCCGCACCGGCAAGTCTTCGGCGGATCGCCTCGCGTCGCTCTGACCGCAGCACCACGCGACCGAGAAAGAAAGAGCCCGCCGTCCGGCGGGCTCTTTTGATTCACATACGATCACCGAAATTGCCAATCACCGGAAATTGCCGGCTCGTCATTCTCGGCTCGCCATCGTCAGCTCGCACGTTGTCAGCTCGCCTTCGCGGGCTCCTTAACGCGCCAGAGCTGGAAGCCCTGGCCCTTGATCGCCTTTTCGATCGCGCGGCGCGGCAGATTGTGCGGCGGGGCCCGGTCCGGGCGGATCACGCCGGTGGCCTGCCACGGGCCATGCTGGGCGGGGAGCTTGCTGCCGGCGGAATCACCCGCAAAGGCGCACAAGTCGGTGCGCGCCTGCGACTTGAACATGAAAATATGCATCACGCTTTCCTTTCGACACGGAGAGCAACAAACCCTCCGCGTTCGGTTGCACGACAAGACGGCACAGACATCCGAGCGTATCCTTTTGCGAAAACCGGTATCGGGCTTCGCTATGACGCTCACCGCCTGCGGAACTGCTGACGCTGCGGTGGCCTTCCGGCCGCCGCCGCGCGCTCGTCCTTGTGGCGAAAGATCAGCCGGCCTTTCTCGAGGTCGTACGGCGACATCTCGACGGTGACGCGGTCGCCCGCGAGCGTCTTGATGCGGTTCTTTTTCATCTTTCCCGCCGTGTACGCGATGATCTCCTGCCCAGCGTCGAGTTTCACGCGATAGCGGGCATCCGGCAGGATCTCGGTGACGAGACCTTCGAGTTGGATCAGCTCTTCCTTTGCCATCGGGTTTCCCTTGAGTTTCCCTTGGTCGTTTTCCCTGACCCTATCTTACCGCGGCCGACGGCCGCCGTCATCGCGTCGCGCCGGAACCGGACGTTGCATGAAGCCGACCGCGCCGATGCCCGCATGGCCCGGGTGGGCCGCGCCCGATTGCGCCAAGTCCCGGTGATTGTCGCGCTGATTGCCCTGGGAATTGGCCCGTCTATTGACTTGATGGTTAACCTGGCCGTTGTGCTGGCGATGCGGTTGGCCGTAGGTAGGAACGGCATGCGTCGCATGGTTTGCGTGTTTTGCCGCGGAGTGGTGCGGCTGGCCCTGCCGGGCGCCGTTCTGCGGGCGGCGATCACGCGCATGATCGGCGCGATGCCCGTTGGGGCGTCCCTCGCGGTGGCCGTTCGCCTGCGCCGAGCGGGCAGCCGCGTGGTGCGGTGCCGGCGCGGCGGGACGGTCGCCCTGGGCCGGAATGCTCTGCCGGATCAGCTTCTCGATCGCACGCAGATAGGACGCCTCGTCGGCCGAGCAAAGCGAGATCGCGATGCCGTCGGCGCCGGCCCGTGCCGTGCGGCCTATGCGATGCACGTAGGTCTCGGGCTCATTCGGCAGGTCGTAGTTGACCACGTGGCTGATGCCGTCGACGTCGATGCCGCGCGCCGCGATGTCGGTCGCGACGAGCGTACGGATCTTGCCGGTGCGGAACTCGCCCAGCACCCGCTCGCGCTGGTTCTGCGATTTGTTGCCGTGGATCGCATGCGCCGCGATGCCCGACTTGATGAGGCCGCGCACCACCTTGTCGGCGCCGTGCTTGGTGCGGGTGAAGACGAGGGCGCGGTCGATCGCCGGATCGCGCAGCAGCTCGGCGAGCGTCGTGGCCTTGCGGGCACGATCGACGTGGACGACGCGCTGCTCGACCCGCTCGGCGGTGGTCGCGGCCGGCGTCACGGCGACGCGCACCGGATCGCGCAGCATCTCGCCGGCGAGCTGGGCGATCTGCTGCGGCATGGTGGCGGAGAAGAACAGCGTCTGCCGCTCGCGCGGCAGCTGCGCGACGATCTTCCGGATGTCGTGGATGAAACCCATGTCGAGCATGCGGTCGGCCTCGTCGAGCACGAGATACTCGACGCGGTTGAGGCGCAGCGCGTTCCCGCGGACGAGATCGAGGAGGCGGCCGGGCGTCGCGACGAGGACGTCGACGCCGTTCAAAAGCGCGCGCACCTGACGGCCCATCGGGACGCCGCCGATGGCGAGCGCCGTCGAGCGGCCGAGATGGCGGCCATAGGCATTGAAGCTGTCGAGAATCTGGCTCGACAATTCGCGGGTCGGCGAGAGCACCAGCACGCGGCAGGTCTTGCGCTCGGGCTTGCGTTCAATCGACCGGGGATCGGTCGCCAGCCGATGCAGGATCGGCAGCGCAAAGGCGGCGGTTTTGCCGGTGCCGGTCTGGGCGATGCCGACGATGTCGCGGCCCGTGAGGGCGGAGGGAATGGTCTGGGACTGGATCGGGGTGGGAGTTGCGTAGTTTTCCTGGACGAGTGCGCGCAGGATCGGCTCTGCGAGGCCGAATTCAGTGAAAGAGGTCAAAAGCGAAACTTTCCTTAGGGCGAACGCACGGAACGCAGGCTGCGCGCCGACGCATGTCGCGGGTGAGCAAAAGCATCCCGCGTGGTCTGGGTTGCCGTCGATGAAGCGGTTGGAACGGGGCCGAAAACCTTAAAGTCGCTTTAAGGGGATTCGTTCACGCGGCCCTGCGGAGACCTCTACGAGGCATTCATCAAGAACGCCTTAACGAGAAACGGTCTCGAACTTCTCCATTCGCTGCAATGCATATAGACGTTTCGTGTGTCCGTTTCAAGGCCAAAGAAAGCCGGACCTCACAGGCGTCAACGCTATGCCCGGGGATCACGGGGTGGTCAGTCCTGATGGAATTCGGAGAACGTCGGCGGCTCGCCCTCGAGACCGAGCTCGCGCCAGCGACGCGCGACGGTTTCATAGACGCTTTGGCGCAGCAAGGTGCGCTTGGGAAACTCGTTCAGGTAGCGGTGCGGCTTGCACGCGTCGATCAGCGCTTTCGAGCCATAGGGCCGCTCGGCCACCACGACCTTGCTCGGATCGAGGCCGGTCGACCAGGTCTTGCGCAGCAGGTCGATATCGTCGTGAGGATCGCAGCGGGTGGACAGCGCCCACATCACCTGATTGAAGTCGGTCGGATCGACGTCGTCATCGACCGCGATCACCCACTTGGTGTAGTACGCAGCGGCCGGACATTGCGCCGCGAGCGCCAGCACCTGCGCGACGTGGCCGGCATAGAGCTGGCGCAACGACACCACCACCATGCCCCACCCCGACGCCGCCGCTGGATGCGCGTAGACGCCGGCGATGCCGGGCACGCCGATCTTTTCGAGATCGTCCCAGATGCGGGCGGAGCGCATGATGGCGTAATAAGCGCCGATCTCGCATGACGGATAGGGCGCCATCAGCGCATGGGTGACGATCGGATGGCGGCGACGATGCACCGCCTTGATCTCGATCACCGGCTGGGGGCCGCGGGTGCCGCCATAATAGCCGGTGAACTCGCCGAGCGGCCCTTCGGGCGCAAACTCGCCGGGGCGCAGGATGCCTTCGATCGCGATCTCGCAATGGGCGGGAATCGGCAGGTCGACGAATTCTCCGTGGGTGAGCTCCACGGGCCGGCCCAGAATCCCGCCGGCGCAGTCGAGCTCGCTTTCGCCGGCGGCAAAAACCTGCGCCGCGACCATGAACAGCACGGGGTCGACGCCGTAGGCCGCCACGACCTCACATGGCTCGCCGCGCTGCCACCATGCTTCGCGATCGAGCCGCCCATGCTTGCCGGGCGAGCAATAAAGGCTCACCCGGTCGGCCGACTGGACCATCTGGCGATAACAGCCGACATTGATGCGACGCGTCACCGGATCGCGGGTGAAGGTTATGTCGCCGGTTCCGATATAACGCCCACCGTCGCCCGGCCAGAATTTCAGCGCCGCAAACCGGGTGATGTCGATGTCGGCGCCGGTCGCCACGATCTCGTTCACGGGCGCGTGCTTCTTGTCGATCATCGTCGGCGGGATCCGCCGCTGCATGATCTGCCGCGACGCCGCAATCATCGCGCGAGTCGATAGCTTTTCATCCAAACCCATGGCGAGCGCGTAGCGCGCCGCCGATGCGCCGAGCATGTTGGTAAGCACCGCGGAACCGCTCGCGCCGGAAGGATGTTCGAACAGCAGGGCTGGGGCCGTCTCGGTGCGCGTCGCCATGAACGTGATGGCGGAAATCTCCTCGTCGACATCGACCGGCGCCGCAATACGCTTGAGCAGGCCGTGGCTTTCGACGAGATCGATCCAATCCCGCAGATCCTTCCATGGCACGGCTTGCGGCGATCGTGTCTCGACCGATCGATCGTTGTCCGGCACGAGCTTGGGAGAAAAGCCCACCTGCTCCATGAAAATCGTACCTCCGGATGAACAAGGATTTTACGCGCATTCCAATCTCGTTCCCGGGCTTGAAAGTCGCGCCTTTCACAATTGCCCTAGCACAATCCGGCGACCTTTGCGCGCAACCATGAGGGCGGATTTCATCGAACGTTCCGCGCGCCGGTTGTGGGACGCGAGGGACGTGAGTCGGCGGCATATCGACAGCACATCGACGGTGCTTGCCGTCTGCGTCAAATAGGGTATGTATCGGCGCGCTATTCAGTCCCGCTATTCAGCGTTGGAGAGGAATAATGGCGAAGCTACCCTCAATGTCATTCGATGATTTGGTCGCGCTACGCGACAATGTCGTTCGTATGATCTCGAGCAAAGCGGAGTTGGCGCGGCGCGAGCTCGAGGCAAAGCTTGCGGCGCTCGACGGCCTCGGCCTGGGGACGGGCGGCGGCGCAAAACGCGGACGGAAAGCGCGCGGCAGCAAGCTCAAAGGTCGCAAGGTCCCCCCCAAGTATCGCAATCCGAAGAACCACGAAGAAACCTGGGCCGGCCGCGGCGCAACCCCGCGCTGGCTGCGCGCATATATGAAGGCCGGGCACAAGCTCGAAGAATTCGCGATCGCCAAGCCCGGCCGCAAGGCGAAGCGCTGAGCGACGTTGCCGAGTCGGGATTGCGTCGCAAAGGCGGCGCGATGCGGCGGGCAACGCTATCATCCTTCACAGACGAACGCCGTCGGCCACCCGTGTTGACCTCGTCGCGGACGTCGCGGATGATTCTCCGACGCCGCGTGTCGGCGGATCGGGGATGGCGATGAAGCGCGGATTTTGGCGGGCGCTCGCGGCAGCAGCCGTTGCCGTCTGGGCGGGAACAGCGGCGGCGCAGACCGTCAGGGTAGGCGCGGCGAGCACGATCAGTGATGCGCCGATCTACATCGCCGAGCGCAAGGGCTTCTTTCGCGCCGAAGGCATCGACGTCACGGTCGTCAACTTCCGCTCGGCCTCCGACATGGTGGCGCCGCTCGGCACCGGCGAGCTCGACGCCGGGGCGGGCTCCGCTGGCGCTGCGCTCTACAATGCGGTCGCACGCGGCATCCGGATCAGGATCGTCGCCGACAAGGCCTCCTCGCCGCCCGGCTACGGCGCGACGAAAATTCTCGTACGCAAGGACCTGATCGACAGCGGGCGGTACCGTGCGCCGAAGGACCTCAAGGGCCTGCGCTTCGCCATGAACGCGCCCGGGGTCAGCAATACGTCGACGCTCAACACGCTGCTGCGCTCGGTGGGGCTCGCATACTCCGACGTGCAGACGATCGACCTGCCGTTCCCCGATCACGTGGTGGCGCTGAAGAACAAGTCGGTCGAGGCGTCGGCGTCGGTCGAGCCGGGTCCGGCGGTTGCGGTGCGCAACGGCGATGCGGTCGTGATCAAATCCGACGATGAAATCCTGCCCGATCATCAGATCGCGGTGCTGCTCTACTCCGAGGATTTCGCCCGCAAGCACCGCGACGAGGCCACCCGTTTCATGCGCGCCTATATCCGCGCGGTGCGCTTCTACAACGGCGCGCTCGCGAACGGCCGGCTCGCGGGAGCGAACGCCGCCGAGGTGATCGCCATCCTGTCGGCGGCGACGCCGATCAAGTCGCCGGCGATCTATGGCGCGATCACCCCGCCCGGCATCAATCCGGACGGGCACGTCAACGCGCAAAGCCTCGCCTATGATCTCGCCTTCTATCGCGCGCAGGGATTGATCAAGGACGCCGTCAATCTCGACGAGGTGCTCGACGCGAGCTTCGCCGACGCGGTGGTGAAGGAGCTGGGGCCGTACCGGAAGTGAATCCCGTCATTGCGGGGAGCAAATCGACGAAGCAATCGCGTCCCATGAATGCATGCGCTCGCGGGACAAGATTGCGTCTGCCTGCTGCGCAGGCCTCGCAATGACCGCAGAGGGGAGTGCATTCGTGCCTACCGCATCGCTGCAAGACCGCCTCGCGATGTTCAACAATAATCGCCTCAAGCTCGGGCTGTTCGGCGCCAACTGCTCGTCCGGCCGCTCGGCCACGCGCGTGCCCGAGCGCTGGTCGGCGAGCTGGCCCGAGTGTCTCGCGCTCGCTCGCCTGGCGGAGGCGCGCGGCATCGATTTCATGCTGCCGATCGCGCGCTGGAAGGGCTATGGCGGCGCGACCGATTTCCACGGCACGACGCTCGAGACCATGACCTGGGCGGCGGGGCTGCTGGCGGCGACCCAACGCATCACGGTGTTCGGCACCGTGCATGCGCCGCTATTCAATCCGCTGATCGCCGCCAAGGAGTTCGTCACCGCCGATCATATCGGCGAGGGACGCTTCGGGCTCAATCTGGTGGTCGGCTGGAACGACGGCGAGTTCGAGATGTTCGGGGTCGATCAGCGCGAGCACGAGGCGCGTTACGCGTTTGCGCAGGAGTGGCTCGACGCGGTGATGCGCGCCTGGAGCGAGCCGGGGACCTTCGATTTCGCCGGCCAGTATCTCGATCTGCACGGGGTGCGCGCCTTCCCAAAACCGTTCGGCGGCACGCGGCCAATCATCATGAATGCGGGCTCGTCGGCGACCGGGCAGGCTTTCGCGCTCAGGAACTGCGACGCTTATTTCACCGCCAACGCGGCCTCGCGCGTGTCGCTCGACGCCGCGGTCGCCAAGGTCGAGGAGATCAAGGGGCAGGCGCGCGCGCTCGGCCGCGAGATCGAGGTCTTCACGGTCGGGCAGGTGGTGTGTCGTCCGACGCAGCAGGAAGCCGAGAATTATTACCACCACGCGATCATCGAGAACGCCGACTGGGGGGCGGTCGACGGCATGCTGGCGTTGAAGGACATCACGCCCTATTCGGTGCCGGGCGACGAGTACGACAGGAAGCGGCGGTATTTCGCCGGCAACGCCATCGGCGGCTACCCTTATGTGGGCACGCCCGACCGCGTCGCCGAGGAACTCGCCAATGTCAGCAAGGCGGGGATGCGCGGCATCGCGGTGTCGTTCGTGAATTACCTGAACGAGGTACCCTATTTCTGCGACGAAGTATTGCCGCGCCTCGTCCGGCTCGGCGTGCGTGAGGCCGTGCAATGATCGAGCTCCACCAGGTCACCAAGGTCTACGGCGAGTTCACGGCCGTGCGCGCGCTCGAGCTTACGGTCGACAAAGGCGAGGTGTTCGGCTTTCTCGGCCCGAACGGGGCCGGGAAGACCACGACCATCCGCATGATGATGGGCATCCTGGTGCCGAGCGCGGGATCGATCGTCATCGACGGGCTCGACTGCCAACTCGATCGCGTCGCCGTGAAGCAGCGGGTCGGTTACCTGCCGGACAACCCGGTCTTCTACGATTACCTGCGCGGCCGTGAGATCCTCGCCTTCGTCGGCGAGATGCATGGCCAGCCGCGCGAGGAGGCGCAGAAGCGCGCGGCCGCGCTGCTCGCCGAGCTCGCGCTCGAGGACGCGGCGGAGGAGTTCGCCGTCAACTACTCGACCGGCATGAAGAAGAAGCTCGGGCTCGCCTGCGCGCTCATTCACGACCCCGATGTGCTCATCCTCGACGAGCCGACCAACGGCCTCGACCCCCGCGCCTCGCGTCACGTGCAGGAGCGCATCCGCCTGAGCGCGGCGCACGGCAAGACGATCTTTCTCTCCACCCACCTCCTCGACATGGCCGAGCGGCTGTGCGGCCGGGTCGGCATCATCGACCAGGGCGCGCTGGTCGCCGTCGGCCCGCTCAAGGAGCTGCAGGACAAGCTCGTGCCCGGCGGCTCGCTCGAGGAGGTCTTCCTCAAGGTGACGCACGACGACGCCGAGGTCGGGAACGGCGTCATGAGTACGGTGCCGTGATCGGGACCAGCGAGACCACGCCGCCGGGCGTCGGCGGCCTGCGGGCCGCACGGCTGCTCGTCCGCCTGCGCCTGCGCCAGCAGGTGAACCGGATCGTCTCGGTCTATCGGCACCGCTGGGGACGAAAGACGCGCACCGGCACGGCCCGCAAGATGCGCGCCGGCTGGCTCATCGGCCTGTGGGTCGGGGTGAGCATGGTGATCGCGATCGGGCAGATTTCCTACAACAGCGTCGTGAATGTGGAACGGGCCATGCGGGTCGCCGAGGCGCGTGCATCGCTGCAGCATCCGACCGTCGCCCGCAATCCGGATCCCGACGCCGGCCGCGCGACCCGCGCGCCGGCGTCCGGCAATCCGGAACGTATCGGCGGCCGCAGCGCGCGCGCCGCGCCCGCCCTCCGCTACCCGGGGCCGGCGCCGGGCTATGCCTGGCCCACCGGCGCCATCCGAGGAGCGACTTTCCTCGCCAGCCTCGCAATCCTGGCGGCGCTGTTTCTCACCCTGGCAAGCCGCGAGATCGTGCGCACCGAATGGGAGCTGGAGTGGCTGGTGACCATGCCGCTCGCAGCCACGACGCTGATCGCCTGCCGCATCGCCGAGCGGGCTTTCACCAATTTCGGCGCGATGATCGCGATGACTCCGATCCTGGGCGTGATGGCATGGCGCTGCGGGCACACGTGGACGGCGCCGCTCTACGCGATCGCGCTGACCATTCCGCTGCTGCTCTTCGTCGCAAGCGTCCATACGCTGGTCGACACCGGCCTGCGGCTCGCGCTCGCGCCCTCGCGGCTGCGCAACCTGCACGCGGTGGTGTCGATCTTAAGCCCGTTGCCGCTGCTGCTCGTGATCTCGGCGAGCCTGCCGGACAACCTGCTGGTGGCCGGCTGGGCCGGTGCCACGCCCGACTGGGTCGCGTGGCTGCCCGGCGGGCTCGCGGTGAGGGCGCTTGCCGCCACCGATGTCGGCGCGGCCGCGCAGTGGTTCGGGCTGATGACCGGCGAGCTCGTGGGGCTGATCGCCGCCAGCTTTCTCCTCATCGAGCGGCAGATGCGGCGTGGCGTGGTCGCGGTCGGCGTGCGCGAGGCGGCGGTGCGCCGGCCCGCGGGGGCGGCGCATCCGGCCGTGCCCGCGGCGGGCGGCCTCGCGGCGCGGCTCTTCTCGCCGGTGCAGCGGCGCGAGCTGCGGCTGCTCAGCCGCGACCACAGTTTCATGGCGCAGACCCTGGTGCTGCCGCTGATTACCGTCGGGGTGCAGATCTTCCTCAACGTCCACACCAACATCCTGGCGACCGCGATCGACAGGCCGGCGAACCTCGCCGCGATCGCGTTCGGGCTTGCGGCCTATACGCTGCTCTACTCCGCGTTCCAGACGCTCAATACCGAGGGGCAGGCGCTGTGGATCCTCTACAGCGTGCCGCAGCCGCTCGAGTCGGTGCTTCGCTCGAAGGCGAAGCTGTGGGCCGTCCTGGCGATCGCCTACCCGCTGGCGATCTTCGCGATCGCCATTGTCTTGGCGCGCGACATCTCGCTCCCCTTCGTCGGCGCCGCCGTCGTGGTGGGGGCCGGCGTGCCGATCTTCTCCGTCATCGCCACCGCGCTCGGCGTATTCGGCTGCGATCCGCTCGAGCAGGACGTGCAGAAACGGGTACGGCCGACCTATCTCTACATCTACATGCTGCTCGCCTCGTTCTACGCCTACGCGATCTATGCGAGCAGCATGTGGCAGCGCGCCGCCCTGGTGGTGCTGACCGGGCTGGTCGCGCTCGCACTGTGGCAGAAGGCGCGCGACCGCTTTCCCTACCTGCTCGATCCCACCGCCTCGCCGCCCGCGCGTGTCTCGCTCGCCGACGGGCTGATCGCGGCGCTGATGTTCTTCGTGCTGCAGGCGCTGATCGGCCTCGTCGAGCGGCCGTTCGGCAACGGCCACACCATGACGCCCGCCATGGTGTGGATCGCCTACAGCGGCGCCGGCGCCATCACCTATGGCGTGATGCGGCTCACCTATTGGCGCGCCGGCACGACTGACCTGCCGCGCCTCATCGGCCCAGGCCTTGCGCGCGCAGCGCTGCTGGGCGTCGCCGGCGGGCTGGCGGCGGCGATCTTCGGGTTTGCCTACGTGATGGCGGCGCGAAGCTTCGAGTGGTTTCCGGCATTTCGTCAATCAACTGCGACGCCCGATCTCGCCACCATGCTGTGGCTCGGCGCGCTCGCCGTGGTCGCGGCGCCGATCTTCGAGGAGTTCATCTTCCGCGGCCTGATCTTCGGCGGCATGCGACGCACGCTCGGCACCGCCGGCGCGGTGCTCGCCAGTGCCGCGATCTTCGCCATCGTGCATCCGCCCGTCTCGGTGGTGCCGGTGTTCGTCCTCGGGCTGTGCACCGCGGTCGTCTATGCACGCACCCGCATGCTCGCCGCCTCGATGATCACCCACGCGCTCTACAATGCGGCGGTGATCGCGCTGCAGTGGAACGTGCTGCAGCACGCGGTGTGAACGTCTAGGGCGAGCTCGTCGCCTGATCGGACGGCGCGCGCGTCATCGCTCGAGAAATCCGATCGACAGCCAGGGAAACAGCGCGACCACGATGAGCGCGACCAGCACGGCGCCGAGATAGGGCCACACCCGGCCCATCGCGGCGTCCGGCGAGACGCGGCCGATCGCGCAGGCGGCGTAGAAGCCGACGCCGAACGGCGGGGCGAACAGGCCGATGCCCATCGCGAGGATCACCACCATGGCGTAGTGCACCTCGTGTACGCCCAGCGCACGCGCGGCCGGGAAGAGCAGGGGGCCGAACAGCACGATCGCCGGGATGCCCTCGAGCACGCTGCCGAGGATCATGAACACCACGATGGTGACGGCGAGGAAGCCGAGCTGGCCGCCCGGCACCTGCTGCATCAGCGTCACAAGCTCGCGCGAGAAGCCGGACTGCGTCAGCGCCCAGGCCATGGCGGTGGCGGTGCCGATGATGAGCAGGATCGCGCCTGAGAGCGAGGCGGTCTCGACCATCGCGGGATAGAGGCGGCGCCAGTCGAACCGGCCGTAGACGAAGCGGTAGATGGCGAGGCCGACCACCGCCGTGTAGACGACGCCGACCGTCGACACCTCGGTCGCGGTCGCGACGCCTTCGACGACGGCGGCGCGGATGAGCACCGGCAGCAGAAGCGCCGGGAACGCGACCACGAAGGTCCAGAGAACCTTGCGCCAGGGGGCGCGCACGACGCCGGCGAGGTTCTCGCGGCGCGAGCGCAAGCGGCAGACGACGACGAGCGCGACGGCGGCGACGAGGGCAGGGAGCAACCCGCCGGTGAACAGTCCCGCGATCGAGACGCCGGTGACCGAGCCGATGGTGATCAGCACGAGGCTCGGCGGGATGGTCTCCGTCATGGCGCCGGAGGCGGAGAGGAGCGCGACGAGCTCGCCCGGATTGGAGCCGCGCCGGCGCATTTCTGGAAACAGCACCGGCGCGACCGCAGCCATGTCGGCGGCCTTCGAGCCCGAGATGCCGGAGACGAGATACATGGCGCCGAGCAGCACGTAGGAGAGGCCGCCGCGCACATGCCCGACCAGGGCGGCGAGGAAATCGACGAGCGCGCGGGCGAGCCCGGCCATTTCGATGAGCAGGCCGAGGAAGACGAACAGGGGCACCGAGAGGAGGATCAGGTTCGAGGTGCCCTCGTCCATGCGGCTCGCCATGATGGTGAGCGGCACCGACGTGGTGAGCGCGAGATAGGAAAGGGTCGCGATGCCGAATGCGAACGCGATAGGCGTGCCGAAGGCCACGCAGAGCGCCACCATGCCGACGAAGAAGATCACGAGATTTGCGTTGCCAAGCTCGGTGAGCACGGATCGCAGGTGCCACAGGGCGGCGGCGACGACGAGGATCAGCGCCAGCGCGGCGGCGGCGTCGATCAGGCGGGCGCGCTCGATCAGCCGCGCCAGCACGATCAGCAGCATCAGCGCCATGCCCACCGCGACGGCGGCCACGCGGAAGCTGTCGTGGATTTCCAACGCCGGCGTGATGATGAGCCACTGCAGCTGGGTGTAAGTCCAGGCCGGCGTGATCATCGCCAGCAGGAAGACGGCGACGACCATCAGGGCCAGGGTATCGAGGAACGCCCGCCAGCGCGATGGCACGATGCCGACCACGAAGCCGAGCCGCATGTGCTCGGCGCGGCGCAGCGCAATCACCGAGCCGAGCATGGCGAGCCAGAGGAAGAGCCCGGAGGCGAGCTCGTCGGTCCAGGTGAGCGGGCGGTCGAAGACGTAGCGCGAGATCACGCCCATCAGCAGCACGAGGATCTCGACGCCGACCAGGATCGCGGCCGGGGCCTCGGTCGCGATCGCCAGCACGGCGTCGAGGCGGCCGAAGCGCAGCGGCCGGCCGGCGTCGCCGGCGACGACCGCTTGCTCGGAGGCCGAGACGATGTGGTCGGGTGCGGTGGTCACGGCGTTTGCCGTCGCAATGGCCACAGCGCAAGGCGCATGCGCTCCCTCTCCCGGTACTCAGGGGGAGAGGGTCGGGGCGAGGGGCGCTCGCCGCGAACTCGGAGCAAGCGACGCCCCTCACCCCAACCCTCTTCCCGCGCCAAGAGCGCGGGGAGAGGGAGCGCTGGCGCTGTGCTCACCTAACCCTCAGCTCAAGGTGCCGACTTGTTTCTCCAGCACGGCCCAGGCCTGCGCGCCGTACTTGTCCTTCCATTCCTTGTAGAAGCCGGCGGTGCGCAGGGCCGCGCGGAATTTTTCCGCATCGGTCTTGTTGAAGACCATACCCTTCTTGGTCAGGTCGGCCTGAACCGTGTCGTTGAGCTTGGCGATGTCGGCGCGCTCGGCGATCGCGGCCGCGTTGACGTGCTTGGCCACGATCTCCTGGATGTTGTTCGGCAAAGCGCTCCACGCCTGGGTATTGGCGAGCGTCCAGAAGCCGTCCCACATGTGGTTGGTGAGGGAGGTGTACTTCTGCACCTCGTAGAGCTTGGCGATCTGGATCAGCGAGAGCGGATTTTCCTGGCCCTCGACGACCTTGGTCTGCAGCGCCGTGTAGACCTCGTTGAAGTTGATGCCGGTCGGGGAGGCGCCAAGCGCCTTGAACATCGAGGTCCACAACGGGCTGATCGGCACGCGGATCTTGAAGCCCTTGAGATCCTCGGGCGCGTTGATCGGATGCGTGCTCGAGGTGATCTGGCGGTAGCCATTGTCCCACATGTTGTCGAATGCGGTGAGGCCCGCCTTGCCGATCGCCTCGCGCACCAGCGCGCCGAGGCTGCCGTCCATCGCGGTCCACACCTGGTTGTAATCTTTGAACGCGAAGCCGATGCCGTTGATCGAGGCGAGCGGCACGTAGGTCGCGAGGATCAGGCCCGACAGGTTGAACATCTGCACGGCTCCGGTGCGCAGCTGGGAGAGCACGTCGGTGTCGCCGCCGAGCTGGTTGTTGGGGAAGATCTGCAGGTCCATGCGCCCGGACGTCTCCTGCTTGATCTTCTCGACCGCCTCCTTCAGCCGCACGTTCACCGGGTGCGTGGCGACGACGTTGTTGGCGTATTTGAAGGTGAACTCGGCGGCGTCGGCCGGCCGCGTGAGGATGCCGAACGCCGCGACGCCGCTCGCGGCAGCGGCGGTGCTCTGCATGAATTTACGGCGTGAAAGCTTGGGCATGGCGTCCTTCCCGTGGTTTGTTCGGCTCGAATTCAGGGTTGCGAATGTAGTTGAGCGGTCGCCCTTGTGCCAGCATGATCGCGAGTAGCAACGATCGCGATGTCGCAGGGGGGACGCCAGAAATGCCCGTAACGATGATCCTGACCGGCGACGTCAACCTGATGGCCGTAACTGATGCGGCGGTGCCGTTTGCCCGCGTCGGCGCCGAGCTGCGCGCGTCCGACATCGTGTTCGGCAACCTCGAGTGCTGCCTCGCCAAGCCCGCCCGCCATTCGGTCGGCAACGAGGGCTTCTTCGCCGATCCGGTGGTCGGCGGCGAGGCCTTGCGATTCGCCGGCCTGCACGCCGTCGGCATCGCCAATAACGTGCATTACGGCGAGGCAAACATCCTCGGCTCCATCGCGCGGCTCGACGCGCTCGGCATTCCGCACACCGGCGCCGGCGCGGATCTCGCGGCAGCGCGCGCGCCCGTGATCATCGAGCGCGGCGGCCTGCGCGTCGGCTTCCTGCAGCGCAGCTCGGTCTACTGGCCGACCAATCACGAGGCGCTGCCCGACGCACCCGGCATCGCGGTGATCCGCGGCCACACGGCCTATCACGTGCCGACCCAGCGGCTGCGCGCCGGCATGCCGCCGCCCAACCGGCCGGGCGTGCCGCCCGAGATCGTCACCTGGGCCGACAAGCACTACCTGCGCGCCTTTGCGGACGACATAGCGGCGCTGCGCTCGCGCGTCGACGTACTCGTGGCGTCGTGCCACTGGGGCCTCAAGGAGGACGTGCTCGGGTACATGACCGAAATCGGCGAGGCCGCGATCGATGCCGGCGCCGACGTCGTGATGGGGCACGGGCCGCACTATTCGCTTCCCGTCGGCATGCGCAAGGGTAAGCCGATTTTCTATGGGCTCGGCAACCTGTCGTTCCACACCGGCCACGGCGGCCGCGCGCACGGCGACTGGCTCGGCATGCTGGTGCGCGCCACGGTCGGGAAAAGCGGGATCGAGGACGTGCGCTTCCGCTTCGTGCGGCACGATGAGAAGAACGAGACATATTGGAGCGATCCGGACCGCGAGGTGGATGCGCTGGCAGACCTGACGGAGCGGAGCGCAGCGTATAACGCGAAGCTCCTGCGGGACGGCGATGAGGTGCGGGTCACAGGCCCGACTTGAGGCGCACGTGGCAGCGCAGTGAAAAGCGCTTGAGCGTCGGACAGGCCTCGGCTAGCCAAGCCTGATGCTGGGGACCTCGCTCGATCTCGCGACGCTTGCCATCGTCTTCTTCGGTGCTCTGATCGCGGGCTTCACCACCGGCTTCGCCGGCTTCGGCACCGGGCTGGTCGCCTCGGGCCTCTGGTTTCACGCATTGCCGGCCCCGATGGTGCCGCCGCTGGTCGCGCTCGCGTCGGTTGCGGGGCAGCTCGTCGGCGTCGTCACAGTGCGCAAGTCGTTCGACTGGCCGCGCATGATGCCGTTTCTCGTCGGCGGCGTGGTCGGCATCCCGGTCGGCGTCGGCGCGCTCTCGGCCGTGTCGCCGGTGCTGTTGCGGACCTCGGTCGGCGCCTTCCTGATCGTCTATTCGCTCTATCAGTTGATCGGTCGGCGACCGCGCGAGATCGGCGCCTGGGGCGGCAAGCTCGCCGATGCCATCGTCGGCGTCGTTGGCGGCTTCCTCGGCGGATTCGCGGGCCTCTCGGCACCGGCGCCGCTGGTCTGGCTGCAGCTGCGCGGCGGCGACACGAGCAGCCAGCGCGCGATCTACCAGCCGTTCAATCTCATCGTGCTCATCGTCGCGAGCACCGCCATGGCGATCGACGGGCAGATCGGAGAGCCGCTGATCGGGATCGCGCTGGTGTGCCTGCCGGCCACGGTGGTCGCCGCCTGGATCGGCGCGCGCGCCCATGTGGGCGTCTCGCCGCGGACCTTTCAGCGCGTCGTGCTGTGCTTGCTGCTGGCCTCGGGGTGCATCTTGATCGCGCAGGCGCTGGGATTGTAGTGCGCCTGTAGCCCGGATGAGGCGCGTCAGCGCCGATGTCCGGGAGGCTCTCTCCGCGTGTCGCTTCGCTCGCGCGGACGACAAGAAAGGCGGGCTACCAAGAAGAAGGGCTGCCCTCGCGGGCAGCCCTTCCATTGTCAAGCCGCGATCCGGCGCCAGTGCGCTCGCGCGCACCGGCAGCATGACCGTGACATTCATTGGCATGTCCATATTCAGCGAACCGGTGACCACTTCGCCGGGACATGCCTAACGTCACGCGGCGCGCACCTCGGAGGAGGTGGCGATCCAGCTCATGGATGCCGGCGACCGCGGCGATGGACAATGAGACACTGGATCACCTCCTTTCAGTTCGTTGCAGGGACCCCCTTTATAGCGCGTGATTTCCGATTCGGAAGGGGCGCGCGGCATTTCGTCCGCACCGGGAGGGCGCCGAGAGCGCCCTTGTGGCCGCGAGCCAAGCCCGCGAATATGGGTTCCGAGCCCGTCGAAATCGTCCAGGAGACCACCATGAGCAACGGCAATTCGCTTTCGCTCGAGGAGATCGAGAACCGCATCAGGATCGTGCAGGACAATATCCGTCAGCTGATCGAGCAGGCGGCCGCGATGTCCGGCGGCCAGGACGAGGAGCGCAACGCGGATCGGATCGCGCAGCAGAACGAAGAGCTCGAGCGACTGATGAAGCAGCGGGATGCGCTGACGAAAACGAAAAAATGAGCGCGGTGACCTTGGCAATGGCACGCGCTGGCGTTTGCGTCGGTCGGCCCCTATAGAGTCCGCGCATTCCCGCAACCGGATGAGCCGTTATCGATGGCCGGGCCCACTGCTCGCCAAGACCCCGTACCTGGTCGCACAGGCGGCGCGGCCGACAGGTCGAACCTCGACCGGGATCGCCGCCGCCTGATCGTCGGCGCCGCCAGCCGGTACACGCCGGAGCAGATGCGTCCTTTCATCGAGTCGCTGCGCGCCACCGGCTACGCGGGCGACGTCATCATCATCATGAACTTCTGGAATTGGCCGCTGCAGGCTTACGTCCGGCAATCAGGGATGACGCCCTACCGGATGTGGACGACGCGGCGCATTCACGGACCCGCGGCCACCCACCGCTACGACTTCTACGCCCGAATCGCGCGCGACAATCTCGATCGCTACGACGAGATGATGGTGACGGACACGCGCGACGTGATCTTTCAGCGCAATCCTTTCGCCGATCTCACGTCGCCGGCGTGCCACTACTATGTCGAGCACCCGACGAAGACGGTTGGCGAGGAGCCGACAAATCTGCGCTGGGCGAAGCTCTTCCTGCCGCCCGACGAGGCCGCAGCGCTGAGCCGCCAGCGGGTGAGCTGCTGCGGCATCGTGATCGGCGGCATGGCGGCGATGAATTCTTATCTTGCCCGGATGGCCGCGGAGCTGCGAGCGGTGCCGCTGCGCGATCGCCGCCGCGGCGGGGCCGATACGAGCCTGCACAACCGTCTGGTCTTCCTCGACGGCGGCCTGCCGGGCGTGATCATGGAGAACAACGTGCACGTCGCCACCATGGGCCTCGAGCCGGACGCGACCTACGCGGTCGGCGCGGACGGTCTGGTGCGCACCACCGACGGCCGTGTGCCCGCCATCCTGCATCAATATGATCGCGTGCCGCGGGTGGCGGCTGCGCTCGCGAAGCATCATCCCTGGATGGGCGCACCGACCTAGTATAGTCCAGGCAACGGCCGCGCCGATCCGATACGGAGAGCTGCGCCTATTCCGGCGTGATGTGGGCGGCGCGGATGACCTTGGCGAGGCGCGGGATGTCGGCCTTGATCCGCTCGGCGAATTCGTCCGGCGTCGCAGCCACCCGTTCGAAGCCGATCGCGAGCATCTTCTGCCTCACGTCGGGCGTCGCCATCGCCTTGGCGATCGAGCGGTAGAGGAGCTCGATGATCGGGCGCGGGGTCCCGGCGGGAGCGAGAATGCCCTGCGGCGTGTCGTTCTCCTGGTCGGGAAATCCGGCCTCGGCGAGCGTCGGAACGTCGGGCAGCACGCTCGAGCGCGCCTTGCTCGTGACCGCGAGCGCGCGCAACTGCCCTTGCTTGATGGCGCCGGCGACGGGCGCGAGCGCCGAAAAGGCGATCGGCGTGTGGCCGCCGACCACCGAGGCGATCATCGGCCCGCCACCCGGAAACGGGATCGCGGTGAGGTCGAGGTCGAGCGCGAGGCGAAACATCTCGCCGGAGATGTGCGAGGGCGTGCCGATGCCGCCGGCGGCGAAGTTGTCGTATTTCCGCGCGCGGATCAGCGCGACCAGCTCCTTGACGGAATGCGCCGGCACCGATGGGTGGACGATCAGCACGTTGGGCGTGGTCGCCGCGATGGTGACGGGAGCGAAATCCTTGATCGAGTCGTAGGGCAGCTTGGGATAAAGCGAGGCATTGATCATGAAGGTGGAGCTGACCACCACGAGCGTATAGCCGTCGCCGGGCGCGCGCGCCGCGAGCGCCGTGCCGATGGTGCCGCCGGCGCCCGGATGGTTCTCGACATAGAAGGTCTTGCCGAGGTCCTCGCCGAGCTTTTGCGCGATCAGCCGCGCGAACACGTCGCCCGGTCCGCCGGCGCCGAACGGCACGATGACGCGCACGGGCCGGACCGGATAGGGCGGGTCCTCGGCGCGGCAGACGGCCGCGGTGGCGACGACGGTTGCTGCAATCACGATGCGAGTGAAGGCGCGCATTCGTCCTCCCAATTTAGATGCTACGAGCCTCACATCGTCAGCACCACGCGGCCCGCGACCTTGCCGGCGCGCAGATCGTCGAGCGCGGCCTGCGCGTCGGCGAGCGGGCGCTCGCGGATCGGAATGGGCGCGAGCTTGCCATCGCGCGCGATGGCGATCAGCTCGCGCGCCTGGGCGAGGGTGCCGGTGAGCGTGCCCTCGATGGTCATCGCCTTGATCGGGAACATGGCGACCGCGGTGGAAAATCCGCCGCCGATCAGCCCGGTGACCACGACCTTGCCGCCGCGCGCGAGCACGCCGGTCGCAAACGCGAGCGAGGAATCCGAGCCGACGAAGTCGGCCACCGCGTAGACGCCGCCGGTCGCGGAAAGCACGGCCTTGCGGGCGCCCGGATCCGCCGGATCGAAGGCCGCGGCGGCGCCGGCCGCGAGCGCGGCCTCGCGCTTGTGCGGATCGATGTCGGCAACGAGCGGCGCCGCGCCGAACAGGGACCGCGCGAGCGCAGACCCCATGGAGCCGACGCCGCCGAGGCCAATGAGGAGCACCGGCCCGCGGTCGGCCCGCTCCGCGAGGCGCTGCAGCGCCGCGTAGGCAGTCAGCCCCGAGCACATCAGCGTGGCGGCGAAGGCGGGCGCGAGCGGCGCATAATCGATGAGATAGCGCGGATGCGGCACCAACACGTGGCTCGCATAGCCGCCGTCGACATTGATGCCGAGGTGACGCGAGGCCGCGCAGTTGTTCTCCTCGCCATGGCGGCAGGCATTGCAGGCGCCGCACCCGATCCACGGATAGACCGCGATGCGGTCGCCCGGCTTCGCGTCATGCTGCGCATCGGGCCCGACGCGCTCGACCACGCCGGCGATCTCGTGGCCGAGCGTGAATGGAAGCGTGCGGCCCTTCGAGATGTCCAATTTGTTTTCGCCGGCGAGCCGAAAATAGCCGTCCTGCACGTGCAGGTCGGAATGGCACACGCCGCAGCGCTCGATGCGCACCAGCACCTCGGTGCCCGCGGGCTCGGGGGCGTCGACGATCGTCTCGCACAGCGGCGCGCCATAAGCGGTGAGCGATTGACGGATGAGCTGGGTCATGGGGGAGTTATATCCGATCGTTGTGGCACGCGTAGCCTGAGCGCCGCGATATTGGGGAACAGCCTCTCCCGGATGCCGCTTCGGTCGTCCGGGCTATCTGGCTACGACACCGCAGCCCTTGCCAGCGCCACGAACCCCTCCACCGGAATATCTTCCGCGCGCGCGGTCTCGGCAATGCCCGCGGCGGCGAGCAGCGGGCGCGGATCGCCGTCGAGCGCGCGCAGGCTCTGGCGCAGCATCTTGCGTCGCTGGCCGAAGGCCGCCTCGGTCACGCGCTCGAGGGCCAGGCGGTCGCATGCGAGCGGTGCCGCGCGCGGCACGAGGCGCACCACCGAAGAAGTCACCTTCGGCGGCGGCACGAACGCGGCGGCCGACACGTCGAACAGAATCTTCGCCTCGGTGCGCCAGCCGGCGAGCACGCTCAGGCGTCCGTACGACTTGGAGCCCGGGGGCGCGACGATGCGCTCGGCCACCTCGCGCTGAAACATGAGAACGAGGCCATCGTACCACGGCGGCCACGGCTCGACCGTGAGCCAGCGCACCAGGAGCGCGGTCGCGATGTTGTAGGGCAGGTTGGCAATGACGCGGGTGGGGCCGTCGCCGAGATGTGGTGCGGCGTCGAAGTCGAGCGCATCGCCGGCGACCACTGTGAGGCGTTCGGGATAGCGCGCCACGATCTCGGCGAGGGCCGCGACGGCGCGCGCGTCGCGCTCGACCGCGATGACGCGGGCGGCGCCCTCGGCGAGCAGGGCGCGCGTGAGCCCGCCGGGGCCGGGGCCGACCTCGACCACGGTGACGCCGGCGAGCCCGCCCCCGGCGCGGGCGATGCGCGCCGTGAGGTTGAGGTCGAGCAGGAAATTCTGGCCGAGGGATTTGCGCGCCTGCAGACCATGGCGGCGGATGACCTCCCGCAAGGGCGGCAGGTCGTCGATCGCGCTCATCCGACGTCGGCCGGCGCAGGCGTGCGCGCGGATAGCCGGGCCGCGAGGCGCAGCGCGGCGATCAGCGAGGAGGGATCGGCCTTGCCGGTCCCGGCGATGTCGAATGCGGTACCATGGTCGGGCGAGGTGCGCACGAACGGCAGGCCGAGGGTGACGTTGACTGCGTGGTCGAACGCGAGCGTCTTGATCGGGATCAGCGCCTGATCGTGGTACATGGCGAGCGCGACGTCGTAGGAGGCGCGCGCCGCTTCATGGAACATGGTGTCGGCGGGAAGCGGCCCGCGCGCATCGATGCCGGCCGCGCGCAGCGCATCGATCGCGGGCTCGACCACGCCGAGATCCTCCGGGCCGAGCGCGCCGCCTTCGCCCGCATGCGGATTGAGGCCGGCGATCGCGAGCCGCGGCCGGGCAATGCCGAAACGCTCGCGCAGGTCTTGGTCGACGATGCGGCCGGTGGTCACGATCAGGTCGCGGTCGAGCCGCGCCGGCACCTCGGCGAGCGGCAGGTGGATGGTCACCGGCACGACCGCAAGCTCGGGCGACCACAGCATCATCACGGGATGCAGCGGCTTGCCGGTCGCCTCGGTGGCGAGGCGGGCGAGGAACTCGGTATGGCCAGGCTCGACGAACCCCGATCGGTACAGCACGTTCTTGGCGACCGGATTGGTGACCACGGCGCTCGCCGTGCCGGCGAGCACGTCGGCGACGGCGCGGCGGATGGCGCCGATGGCGGCCGGTGCGCTCGTTGCATCGGGGTGACCGGGCTCGGCGGTTACCTCGAGATCGAGCGGCACGACCGGCAGCGCCTGCGCAAACGCAGCGGCCGCCTCGCCGGGCGCGACCTCGCGGATCGGCACCGCCACGCCGAGCCGCCGCGCGCGCGCCGCCACATAGGTGGGATCGGCGACGAGGTAGAACGGCGGCAGCATCAGCATCGCGCGGCGCCGCCACACGTCGATCGTGATGTCGGGGCCGATACCGGCCGGCTCGCCGAGGGTGAGGGCGAGCGGCGCCGATGAAAGCGGCGCGGAGGAGCGAGGCACGGCGCGCTATTTGACCTCGATCATCGCCCCGTGGCGCAGCTGTTCGAGGTAGCGCTTCGCCTGGGTCTGGAATTCCTGGGCGAAAATCTGGTCGCGCACCTCTTTGGTGGCGGCGTTGTCGAGCTTGTTGCTCTTCTTGACGCACAGCGCGAACATCTGCACGCCCTGCGGCGTCACGTCCGGGCTCGTCAGGTGGCCGACCTGGAGACCATCGAGCATCTTGCGATATTCGGGCTGGAGATCGGCCGAGGATTTCACGATCAGGTCTCGCACGATGACGTCGCGCAACGCACGGGCGAAGGCGAGGCCATCGTTACAGTTCTCGAAGCGCGCGCGCAACTGCTCGGCCTCGCGCTTGCGCGAATCGAGGGCCTGCTGCGAGGGGTTGGGCGGCAGCATGAACAGGATCGGACGCAGCTGATACTCGTAGCCGGCGTCGTCCTTGTTGTCGTCCTTCTTCTCGGAGGTGAGCTTGTCGTGAACCTCCTTCTCGTTGAGCTGCAGGCTCGCCGAGAACTTGCCGCGCACGATCTGCTGCCAGGCGATGTCGGCGCGGATCTTCGCCTTCAGGGTCATCGCATCGATGCCCTGGTGGGCCAGCGCGTCGGTGAGCTGCTTGCCCGACATGTGCATGCGCGACGCCATGTTGCCGAAGGCGGTGTCGACCTGGCTGTCGGTCACCTCGAGATTGTACTTTTTGCCGTTCTGCACCTTGAGCTTCTCGTCGATCAGCTCCTGGATCACGTCCTGGCGCGCGGGTGTCTTGTGCGACGCGAGCGTATCGAACTTGATGCGCTGGTCGATGTCATAGGTGGTGATCGGCGAGCCGTTGACGATCACGGCGACGTGCTGGGCGCAGGCGGGATGCGGCGCGGCGCAGGCCACGGCGGCGCCTAGCGCAAGCGCGAGGCGGCGCACCGCGGCGCCCGGCCGGAACCTTGGCGACCATCTCGGCAGACACCTTGGCGAGTGTCGTGTCGGTCCGTTCATCACACGCTGTCTGGCATCGCTCATCGCTCATCGGGAGCCCGTGATCGCCCGCTCCCCCCTGGTGGTCCGGCGCTCGCGCCGGGGTCACGCCCTCGATGTCTGTTCCTGGCCTCGGGCCCACTCAACCCTGCCGTCAGGTCTGCCCCGGAGGGTCGAATCGCTTAGGCCCGGATGGTGGCAATTTTATTACTCATCATGCGTCACCGCGTCGCCCCGGTCCACCCCCGGGAGCCACGCGGTCGGGCCGTCACTGTTGGTGCCGCCGAGCGTGCACAGGCTCATCTGCAGGATCAGGGTGGGTGCGGCTGGCACGGCGCGCTACTCTTGACCTCGATCATCGCGCGGTGGCGCAACTGTTCGAGGTAGCGCTTGGCCTGGGTCTGGAATTCCTGGGCCAACATCTTGTCGCGCACCTCTTTGGTGCGCTGATCGATGTCGTAGGTGGTGATCGGCGCGCCGTTGACGATCACGGCGACGTGTTGGGCGAAGGCCGGGTAGGGCGCGACCGCATTGACCACGGCGGCGGCGAGCGCAAGGACGAGGCGGGAGAGTTGCGTGGCATCGCCCATCGCTCATCGGGAGCACGTAATCGCCGCTCCGCCCTGATCGTCCGGCCCGTCGACCGGTGGTGGCAATCCAATTACCAATCGTGCGCCATCGCGGCCCCGGTCCTCGGCGCTACGCCGTCCGGGCCGTCACTGGTTGGTGCCGCCGAGCGTGCGCAGGCTCATCTGCAGCATCACGGTGTTGTTGGCCTGGACGTTGCCGCTGTACTCGAAGTCGCCGATGTAGTTGAGGCTCAGCATGTAGCAATCGTCGATATAGCCAATGCCGAGCTGGGTCTGGTCGAACTTGCCGGCCTGGATGTCGTAGCGCACGGCGGTCGAGACCACCCAGTTGGGATTGACCTTGTAGGAGGTCGACATCAGCACGCCGTCGCGCCGGGTGAGGAAGCCGAGCGCCGGCTGCGCGGCGTAATCGCCATAGAGCAACGAGACCCGCCAGCGATCGAAGTTCCCCTGCGCCTCGGCTTCGAACCGCTGCAGCGAGAAATCCTGCTCACTGAAGCGGTAGCGCGTGGTGAATTGGTAGATCGAGTTCGGCTGGTAGGCGACGCGCGCCACGTAGTCCGACCGGGTGGTGTCGAGGCCGCTGTCGATGCCCGTGTTGGTCGCCGTGGTCTGCGCGAACGAGTTGGTGCCGAACAGCTGGTAGGACTGGCCGAACAGGGCGTCGAGATGGCCGGCGCCGTTGAACTGCGCCGTGTACTGGATGCCGACGTTGGAGCGCCCGCCGCCCTCGAGGCGGTCGTAGCCCGAGAACTTGTCGACCTTGAACAGGTTGGTGTCGTCGAACACCAGGCTTTGCGCATCCTCGTTCGGCAGGCGGCCGATGTCCGGCTCGTTCGGCCGGACGATGATCTGGGCGATCGGCGTGACGGTCTGAGTGCCCCACGATTGCACGCTGATGAAGGGGTAGCGGTAATCGACGCCGACCGTCGGCATCACGCGCACGAAGTCGTTGGTGCCGGTCTGATAGTAGTTCGACACGCCGACCTGGTTGTCGATCGAGGCGGTGGCGACGTCGGCGCGGACCGAGGCGAACGGGGTCCACTGCTGGCCGTACGAATCGACGAACTGGCGCTTCCAGTCCGCCATGGCGGTGAAGCGGGTGTACTCGCCCGGGATGCCGCGCAGCAGGCAGTTCGCCGGGATCTTGACGGCGGGGTCCGCGCTCGCCTGGGCGCACAGGTTGCCGTTGACGGCGGTGAGGCTGATCGCGTCGAAGCTCGCCTGCTGGCGCGTCAGGCTGGTGAAGTTGCTGGTGAACGTCACGGTGCCGCCGAGCGGATGCTGGTCGAGCACCTTGTTGTAGTCGATCACCGGCGCGATGATCGGCAGCTCGCCCTGCACGTCCGAGGTCGAGAAGCCGTAGAAATACATGCTGCGGGCTTCGAAGTAGCTGTCGCTGCCGCGTCCGGTCAGCCACAACTGCGAAATGCCGTCGGTGAGCGCGACCCCGAACGGATCGGGATTGTGCGTCTGCAGCGTCCGGATGTGGTAGTCCTGGAAGAAAGTCTGGTCGGTCACCAGGAGCGTGTCCCAGCCCCACGTCCAGTTGGAGGTGAGGTTGAACTTGCCTTCGGTCTCGAAGCTGCCGCGGAAGTTGCGGAAGCCGGGGGTCACGCTGGGGCTGCTGAAATACTCCTTGTCGAGCTGGTCGATGCCGGCGGCGTGTATGGTGTAGAAGCCATCCTCCAGCCGCTGGCGGAACTCGCCCTGCATCAGCACGCCCTGCTTCGAGGTGATGCGCGGCGACAGGGTGAGGTCATAGTTGGGCGCGAGCGCGAAGTAGTAGGGCGTCTCGACCGAGAAGCCATAGGTGCTCGAGCTGCCGATGATCGGCATCAACAGGCCGGTCTTGCGCTTCACCGTCGGGTCGGGCTCGGCGAGATAGGGGAAATAGCCGACCGGATAGCCGAAGAACTCGATGGTGGCGTCCTCGAAATACATCATCCGCTCGCTTTGATTGTGGATGATGCGCGCCGCCTTCACCTGCCACAGGGGCGGCTTCTTCGGGTCGTCGGCGCAGGGCTTGCACGCTGTGTAGACCGCGTTCTCGAATACCGAGTAGTTGCCCGAGCTGCGATTGGCGCGGTTCGCCGCGAGACGCGTGTCGTCGATCGTCTCGACGCGCAGCGAATCGACGAACCCGTCGCGATAGTCGTCGGTGAGGTCGATCACCTGTCCATAGGTGACCTTGCCGTCGGCCTCGGTGAGGCGGGCATTGCCTTCCGCGCGCAGCCGTTTGGTCTTCTGGTCGTAGACCACGCGGTCGGCCTCGATGGTGGCGCCGTTGTAGTAGATCTGGACATTGCCGACGGCGGCCACGCGATTGTTGTTGTAATCGTAGTCGACCTCGTTCGCCTTCACGAGCATCTGCCCGTCGCCGCCGTGGTTCGCGCGGAGCGAATGGCCCGGCGCGGTCGGACGCAGCTGCTGCTGCCAGCTGAGAAAGTTCTGCTGCGCCCGTGCGGGCGCGGCGGCAACGAGGCAAAGCGCAAGGCAAGCAGCGACGACCGTGGCGGCGGCCGTCAAGCCCGCGCCAACGCGACGCCATAGGGGTGGACGAGGGGTGGTCGAACCGGCCATCACCCGTCCTCCTGGTACAATAACGCCACGAGCCCCGTGAGCCCCCCGACGACGACCGGCAACCAGGCGGATGCGATCGGATGCATCAGCCCGGCCTTGCTGAGATCATCAGTGACCTTGGTTAGAACATAAAGCAGAAAGCCTGCCCCGACGCCACTCAAAACCATCTTCTGCACGCCACCGAAACGGAAGAAACGCAAAGATACCGCTGCCGCCAGCAACACCATGGCGGCCAGTACTAAGGGGCGGGCGAGCAGCTTCTGGTACTGTAACCGATAAGCAGCGGCACCAAGACCCGCATGCTCGGCGATCTGGATATACAGTGGCAAGTCCCAGAACGGCACCGTTTCGGGGGTCGCAAAACTTTCGCGCACTTGCTCGGGCGTGAGACTCGTCTTGAGAGAATATCCCGCGACGTCGTGCGGCGGCGCGTCGGTCGAATAAATCCGCGCCTCGGTCAGTTGCCAGACACCCTGGCCCAGCACGGCGGTGCGCGCCTCGATTCGTTGCAGGAAGTGGCCGGCCGGATCGTACGTAAATACCGTCACGCCGCCGAGCTGAACGCCCTGATCGGTGCTCGACTGGGCGTTGATGACGGATTGACCGTCATTGTTGATCTGGCGCACCCAGAAGCCGTTGCCGTTGCTCTGCACCCCCGACTCGGCGCGACCGCCCAGGTAGCGGACCTCGAGCCGCGCGGATCGCTCCTGCAGCGCGGCGGCGAGCGGGTTGTAGACGAGGGTCGCGAGCACGCCGAGGATGAGCGCGACGAGGACCGCCGGCGTGACGAACTGCCAGGCCGAGATGCCGGCCGCGCGCGCGACCACGAGCTCGAGCCGGCGCGACAGGTTGAGATAGCAGGACATGCTGGCGACCAGGATCGAGAACGGCATGATGCGCTCGGCGATCTGCGGCACGCGAAAGAGCGCCGTCTCGGCGACGATCAGCGCCGGAACGTTGGGCAGGTCGGAGGTCTTGCGCATCAGCTCGACGTACTCGATGAGCGCGATCAGCGAGAGGATCCCGAGGAAGACGAGGATCGAGGTGATGAGGAAGCGCAGGCCGAAGTAGCGACCGAGCGTGCCGATGGCCAGCGGGCGGCGCAGGAGTCGCGGCGGAGCGCGTCCGAGGGCGGCATCCGCCATGGTGCTGGTCATGGCGCCGGTCCTCACGTCGTCGCGAACCGGCGCGACAGGCGGTCGGTCACGGCCTGCACGGCGCGCACCAGGAAGGCGGGGGGCTCGATGATCGTGGCCTGCGAGATCGCCAGCAGACAGAGCGCGGTGGCGGCGAACACCGCGACGTACTGGAAGGTCAGCGCGACCGGATACTTGATCCCCAGCACCATGCTGGCGAAGCCGATCAGACGCAGCGTCGCGACCGCGCCGACCGCCGAGATGAGCGACCAGGTGCGGCTCTGCCGCGTCGTGCGCGGCGCGCCAAGATACGCAAAGGCGATGATCACGAAGGCGATTGGATAGATCGGCGCGATCATCCGATCATGCAGCTCGGCGCGGAACTGGCCAGGCTCGCGCATGACCTCGCTGTCATGCGGATCGGGATGGATCAGGTCCCAGGTATAGCGCTCGCGCACCGAATAGGTGATGGCGGCGTTCGCGTTGGCGCCGGCGAGGCGCGAGAGATCGAAGGCATACCGATCGAACAGCACGATGGTCGGATCGCGCTGGTCGACCGCGTGCCGCTGGATGTTGCCGTTCTGCAGGAACAAATAGGTGCCCTGGGGGCTCTGCACGATCTTGCCCTGCTCGGCGAGGATCGTGCTCTGCTCCTTTGGGTCGCGGCGGTCGTCGAGGATCACGCCGAGCAGGAGGCCGTCCGGCTGGCGATCGCGGATGTGGAAGGTGAGGCCGCGCTCGAGCGGAATGAAGCGGCCGGGCTGGACGATATTGGCGACGAAATCGGCGCGTACGCGGGTCGCGAGGTTGCGCAGCTCGTGCAGGCAGAGCGGGGAGATGTATGCATTGAGCAGGAGCACCAGCGCGGACACGACGGCGGCCGCCGCCATGAAGGCGCGAAACAGCCGCCACGGCGACATGCCGGCGGCGTTGAGCACGATCAGCTCGGAATCGGTGGCGAGCCGATTGAGCGTGTGCGCGGCCGCAATCATGAACGCGATCGGCGAGATGATGAGGATCAGCTGCGGAATGGCGAGCGACATCAGGCCGAGGAAGGCCATGATGGTCTGGCCCTGGCTCGTCATCAGATCGAGATCGCGCACCGCGGAATCGAGCCAGACGATGAGCGTGAGGCTGCCGCAAATCAGCCAGAACGCGCTCAGCGTGGCGCGGAAGATGTACCAGCCGATCGACCCCATCGCGCCACGTTTCCCCGCCGCCGGCGGCGCGATCTACCCGCGTTGCCGGAAGCCCCATCGCCAAGGCGCCGGCACCCCCGCACCGGAACCATAACCCATTTACCAAGTTCGCTGCACAAAGTGGCCGTGGCAAGGCAAAGTCGTTGAAATTCAACAGCTAATGGTTAAGCAGTTACGACTTTTTCCGCTTGCGTGTTGCGTCTCGGCCGCGCTCCGGCCAGGGCTAGGCGGCGCCCCCCTTCCGCGCCATAAAGGGGCCCGCAGCACGCCCGATTTCGCGCTCGCCCCCAGCACGTGTCAACGCCCGTATCAACGCCCGTTATAAGCCCGCTCGGAGAGGATTCGTTCATGGCCGATGGCCCGACGATTGGATTTGCCCCATTTGCGACGCCGACCACCGGCGTTCTGGTGGTGTTCTGTGACGAAACCCTGCGACTCGGTCCGGTCACCCGCCGCCTGCTCGGCGCCGCTGGCGCGCTCGTCGCGCGCGCGGCCGCCGCCGACCGCTTCAAGGGCAAGCTCGCCGGTGCGCTCGACATCGTGGCGCCCGCCGACCTCAAGGTCGCGCGCCTGGTGGTGATCGGTTGCGGCGACGCCGGTGATTTGAAGCGGCGCGCCCTCGTGCGGCTCGGTGGCGCCGCCATGGGCAAGATACCGGCGACCGCGGCGGCCGCCACGATCGTGGCTGAGCTGCCCAACAAGGCGATGACGCCTGAGCAGGCGAGCGACCTCGCGCTCGGCATGCGGCTGCGCGCCTATCGGTTCGATCGCTACAAGACCAAGCGCAAGGACGACGACGAGAAGCCGGCGGCGGTCAAGCTCGAGATCGGCGTCGCCGACGTGGCGCGCACCCGCAGCACCTGGAGCGCGCGGGGCGGGCTCGCGGACGCGGTGCTGCTCGCCCGTGACCTCATCAACGAGCCCGCGAACGTGCTCTATCCGGTCGAGTTCGCGCGCCGTGCCGGCACGCTCAAGCGGCTCGGCGTCGCGGTCGACGTGTTCGACGTGGCGGCGATGAAGCGGCTCGGCATGGGCGCGCTGCTCGGGGTCGGCCAGGGCTCCGAGCATGACAGCCGCATGGTGATCATGCGCTGGAACGGAGCGAAGAAGGACTCCGCGCCGGTCGCCTTCATCGGCAAGGGCGTGTGCTTCGATACCGGTGGCATCTCGATCAAGCCGGCGGCCAGCATGGAAGACATGAAGGGCGACATGGCGGGTGCGGCCTGCGTGGTCGGCCTGATGCATGCGCTCGCGGCGCGCAAGGCGCGCGTCAATGCGGTCGGCGCCATCGGGCTCGTCGAGAACATGCCGGACGGCAATGCGCAGCGGCCGGGCGACATCGTCACCACCATGTCGGGCCAGACGATCGAGATCATCAATACCGACGCCGAGGGCCGCCTGGTGCTCGCCGACGTGCTCCACTACGTCAACAGCAAGTACAAGCCGAAATTCATGGTCGATCTCGCAACCCTCACCGGCGCCATCATGGTCGCGCTGGGGCAGGAATATGCCGGCCTGTTCGCCAACGACGACAAGCTCGCCGAGCGGCTGGTCAAGGCCGGCGAGGCGACCGGCGAGCGCGTCTGGCGCATGCCGCTCGGGCCCGAATACGACAAGATGATCGACTCGAAATTCGCCGACATGAAGAACACCGGCGGCAGCCGCTGGGGCGGCGCGATCACGGCCGCGCAGCTGCTCGCCCGCTTCGTCGGCAAGACGCCATGGGCGCATCTCGACATCGCCGGCACCGCGCTCGGCTCGCCGCAGAGCGAGACCAACAAGAGCTGGAGCGCCGGCTGGGGCGTGCAGCTGCTCGACCGGCTCGTCGAGGACTACTACGAGAAATGATCGCAAGCTGTTGAAGTTGCGAGTGAAAGCTTTGGCTGAACCGTGACCGAGCTCCTGTTCTATCACCTGCATGGCCAGCCGCTCGACCGCGTGCTGCCGACCCTGCTCGAGCGCTCGCTCGAGCGCGGCTGGCGCGCGGTGGTGCAGTCTTCCTCGGAGGAGCGCATCGAGGCGCTCGACGCGCAGCTGTGGACGTTCCGCGACGACAGCTTTCTGCCGCACGGCACCCACAAGGAGCCGACCGCGGCCGACCAGCCGGTCCTGCTCACTGTCGAGGACGGCAATCCGAACGGCGCCACGGTGCGGTTTTTGATCGATGGGGCCCCGGTGCCGGCGGACGCGACGAGCTACGAGCGCATCGTGCTCCTGTTCGACGGAACCGACGAGGAGGCGGTCGGCGATGCGCGCACGCGCTGGAGCGCCGCCAAGGCGCAGGGCTTGACCGTGACGTACTGGCAGGCTGATGAGAATGGCCGCTGGGTGAAGAAGGCATGACCGCGGGGGCGGTAGTCGCGAGGAGCTGGCAGAACGCGGCAGCGTGCTGAAGCTGCGGCCGATCGCACTCGCTCAGGGGACAAATCATCATGACGCAGCCTGCATCGCCCGCGATCGACGATGTCCTCACATCGCCGCAGCCGCGGCGCGAAGCTGGCACGGGGTCCTACCTCGCGGCGACGATCGTGATCCTCGCGGTGCTCACGATCGTGCGCATCATCGGCTTGCGCTTCTCGATGACCGATCTCTTTTACGACGAGGCGCAGTACTGGTCGTGGTCGCGCGAGCTTGCGCTCGGCTACTACACCAAGCCGCCGCTGCTCGCCTGGGTGATCGCGGCCGCCCGCCACGTGTGCGGCGACGCCGAGTGGTGCGTGCGCGCGCCGTCGCCGCTGTTCTATGCGGCGACCAGCCTTCTCACCTACGCGATTGGACGCCGGCTTTATGACGAGCGGGCCGGGTTCTGGGCGGCACTCTTGACCGCGCTCGCGACCGGCGCGGTGTTTTCGGCGCGGATCATCTCGACCGACGTGCCGCTCCTGTTCTTCTGGTCGCTCGCGTTGCTGGCCTACGTCAACTTGCTGGACGCGCCGAGCAGGCGGTGGGCGGTCGTGCTCGGCGCGTCGATCGGGCTCGGCATGCTGGCCAAATACGCGATGATCTATTTCCTGCCCGGCGTCGCGCTCGCCGCGCTCTTCAGCAAGCGCGCCCGCCGCATGCTGGTGCGCTCCGACGTCTGGCTCGCTCTCCTGGTCGCGGTCGTGGTGCTCGCGCCGAACATCATCTGGAACGCGTCGAACGGATTCGCGACCGTCGAGCATACCGGCGATCTCGTGCTCGGCGAGCCGACGCACCTGAGCATCATGCGCACGCTCCAATTCCTCGCCGGGCAGTTCGGCGTGTTCGGCCCGATCGAGTTCACGCTGATGATTTACGCGCTCGTTCGCCTCGGCTCGCCGGCAACGGCCGAGCAGGATCGCATCCTGGTCGCGTTTTTCATTCCGGCGCTCGCGGTCGTCGCCGGCTTTGCGTTCGTGGCCAAGGCGAACGACAACTGGGCGGCGGTCTCCTTCGTCTCCGGCGTCGTCCTCACCGCTGCGTTGTTGGCGCGCTGGCAAGCGAAATGGTGGATGGCCGCGACCGTCGCGTTCGGCCTCGTGGTCCAGGTCGCACTGATCGGCGCGGATGCGGTCGCGGACCGGCTGTCGACCGCGTCGTTCCACAATCCGTACAAGCGCACGATCGGCATGCGCCAGTACGCCGATGCGGTCGGCGCGGTCGCGCGCAAGGTGGGAGCGAAGACCATCGTCACCGATTCACGGGCGGATTTTTCCGATCTCGAATATTACTGGCGCGATCGGCCCGAGCAGGTGTTGTGGTGGCGGCGGATCGAGGTGCCGAGCTTTTCCCTGAAGGAGGCGCTTACGCAGAACAGCGCCGAGCCCGTTCTCTTCATCAACGGCTGTGATCGGCTCGACGCCGTGCGCAAAGTCTATGCCGTCGCCCAGCCGCTCGGCCGGTTCACGGTGCCGATCGGCAGCGTCGCGACCAACGGCGAGCGGGATTTCTACGCGTTCCTGCTCAGCGGCGCGCGCGGCCCGATCCCGCCGTTCTCCGGCTGCTGAACGCCGCGGGGCGGCGATCGGCGGAAGACGGCGAGATCGGCGAAAGCGATGCGGTGTACGAGCCACATGGCGAGCGCGGTCAGGACGACGGCGAGCAGCACGTCGCTGGTGAAATGCCCGCCCATGGCGATGCGGCCGGCGCCGAGGAGGAGGCAGTTGACGAGCACGGCTACGATCGCCACCGCACGGTAACGCTGCGGCAGGATGATCGCGAAGGCCAGCATCCAGAACGCGAGGGATGTCTCGCCGGAGACGAAGGAGCAGTTGCCGTCGCACTCGCCGAGCGGGTTCCACCAGGGGACGAAATGCAGCTTGCCGCCGAAATCGATCACATCCGCGGGTCGCGGCCGCGCCCATTCGGGCTTGAGCAGGACGTTGACGATCAGGCCCGGACCGAGCAGGAGGGAACCGATTAGGAAGGAGGCAGCGCGCCATGATATGAGGGCGGGCCGGCCACGGCGGATGGCGCCGAAAGCAATCGCGCCGATCGCAAAGATGACAAGAATAGCGGCCAGATAGGCGCTGACATTGCGATGAAGGATGAGAAGGTCGTTGCGGGTGATTGGCCAGTCATGCTGGACCCGGTCGTAGAAGGCGGCCGAAATGGACAAATCGAGCTTTGGATAGAGGCCGAACGCGAGGGCGATCAGGAGACCGGTCGCCAGGATGAGCATCAGGGCAACGCGTGACGTGAAACGGGACGACGTGCGATATGCGAACAAGGCAGCGGGCGGCACGGTCATGTCCGCGGCCGAATTCGCCGCGTTTGCGACGTCGCCATTTCGTGGTGATGACATTCGCGTCGTGGCACCGGTTTCGCGTATGCTCGCCCGATTGTCCGGATCGGCATCGGACGCACGTGCTTACACGACCATTGCCGGGGTGCAAAGGCGACAATTCATCAACGCACGCGCATCACGGGTGCCGACCACACCGCACGGATCGAGGGATGGGTACGGGGATGGTGCGGAGACATTGCCAGGGCGCCTGGCAAATGTGTCTGCGCGAGCCGCATGGATGGCAGGGACGATGGGTGGATTCATGGGTCGTTTGATGCGTGAACCATTCTCGAGGTTGACGCGCGCCGCGCTGTTGATCGGCGCCGGTGCGCTCGCGGGCTGCAGCAGCTACATGCCCGATTTCACCCAGTTCAAGGTTCCGACCACCCGCAGCTTCCTGCCGGAAAACATGGACACCTATACGCCGCCCGCCTCGGCGCGCGCCGACCGGCCGGTGGGCGCGAATGAACTGGTCGACGCGCAGGGTCTGTGCGCCGGCGCTGCGCCGACCCCCGTGGCAGCGCCCGTCGAGCCGCCTCCGCCACCGGCTCCCGGACCTCAACCTGGACCTCAACCTGGACCTCAACCGCTTGGTCCTCAGGACACGCCCGCGGCGCCGGCGATGCCCGTGATCGGCAACGTCGGTCTCGACATGAGCGAGTGTGAGGTCGTGCGCACGCTCGGCCGGCCGCAATCGGTCAACATCAGCGCCGGCGAGCATGGCGAGCGTCAGGTAACCATGATCTACATGGGCAACGAGCGCGCCGGGACCTATGTGTTCAGGAGCGGCCGCCTGACGTCGCTCGAGCGCGGCCCGCAGCCGCCCCCGCCGCCGGAGCCGAAGAAGAAAAAGCCGGTGGCGAAAAAGAAGCGGGCCCCGGCGCCGCAGCAACCGCCGGCAACCTGAGTTCTCGCGCCCGTGTGGCGAAGCGGCCGCCGCGACGCCATATTCGGCCGTGACATTCGCTGCGGCTGGCGGCCGCCGCACCGTGTACCCGCATTCAGCCTAAGGCCAATATGATGACCGATCGGTTGTCCAGTCCCGCTTCGCGCGATCTTTCGTCGCGTCCGCCCTCCAATCTCGCGCGCCGCTCGCGTCGCACATGCTGGGCCGCTGCGCTCCTGCTCGCGCTCATGGCCGCGTGTCTCGGCCCCCGGGCGCCGTCCGCGCTCGCGCAGCATCGCGACCACGCCACGCCACCGGCCGGCGCCAGCGCCGCAAACCATCCGCAGAGCGCGCCTGCCGAGCGCAAGCTGCCCGCCGACAGCACGACCGATCAGACGATCGAGCTGCCGGGCCACAGCATTCATTTCCGTGCGACCGCCGGCTCGATCCCGCTCAACAATGCCGATGATGGATCGCTGCTCGCCGAGGTCGCCTACGTCGCCTATGTGGTCCCGAGCGACACGCCGCGCCCCGTGACCTTCGTCTTCAACGGCGGCCCGGGCGCCGCCTCGGCCTATCTCGATCTCGGCGCGCTCGGGCCGTGGCGGCTGCCGCTCGCGCACTTCTCCATCTCCGAGCCGCCGAAGCTGGTCGCCAACGCCGAGACCTGGCTCGACTTCACCGACCTCGTGTTCATCGATCCGCCCGGGACCGGCTACAGCCGGATCGCCGAGAGCGGCGATGACGGGCGCCGGCACTTCTGGTCGGTCGACGGCGACGCCGGCGCGCTCGCGGTGTTCATCCGCAAATGGATCGAGCAGGCCGGGCGCCAGCAATCGATCAAGCTCATCGCCGGCGAAAGCTATGGCGGCTTCCGCGCGCCCAAGGTCGCGCATGACCTCAAGGACCACGGCGTCGGCATTCGCGGGCTGGTGATGATCTCGCCCGTCATCGACTTCGCCAATCTCGGCGAGGCGCGCCACATGCCGATGACTTGGGTCAACCATCTGCCGTCGATGGCGGCTGCGGCGCTCGACGCCAAGGGGCAATACAGCCGCGAGGCGCTGCGCGAGGTCGAGCGCTATGCGGCGGGCGACTATCTGCTCGATCTCCTCAAGGGCGAGCGCGACGCCGCCGCGGTCGCGCGCATCTCGGCGCGCGTCGCCGCCTATACGGGGCTCGATCCCGCGCTGGTCGAGAAGCTCGCCGGCCGTGTCGACAACGCGACGTTCCAGCGCGAGCTGCATCGCGCGCAGGGCCTGGTCGGCAGCATCTATGATCCGAACGTGACGGCCTACGATCCCTATCCGACGTCGTCCACCTCGCATTATTCCGACCCGGTGCTCGGCGGCACGCGCGCGCCGATCACGACGGCGATGACCGATCTCTATCAGCACGTGCTCAACTGGCGGGTGGATCGGCCCTACGAGCTGCTCAACGAGGATGTCAGCTCGCACTGGAACTGGGGCAATCGGCAGACGCGCCCGCAGGTGGTCGACGACCTGCGCGGCGATCTCGCCGACGACGCGCAGGTGCGCGTGCTCGTCGCCCACGGCGCGAACGACCTCGTCGCGCCCTATTTCGCCGATCAGCTGCTGCTCGAGCAGCTGCCGATCTACGGTTCGGCCGACCGCGTCAAGCTGTCGGTCTATGCGGGCGGCCACATGTTCTACGACCGCGACGGGTCGCGCCGCGCGCTGCACGACGATGCCGCGGCGCTGGTTGCGGCGGCGTCGCGATCGACGTCAAAGGGCGAGTGACGGCATTGGCGCGGGAGCGACGAGCAATCGCACGGGTGGATGGTGGTCTACCCGCGGGCTCCGAGTACCATTGCGTCAGGAACGACGGCGAGCGTGGATCCGATCTCCCCATACAATAATGCCGGCCGGCGGCGTCGGACTACGATGCAGCTTCGTATTCCTCGCTCAGTGCGAGCCATTGCTCCTCCGCGGCGGTGAGCGCGGCAGCCGCATCGGCGCGCTCCTTGGCGAGGGTGGCGACGCGCGCGGGATCACGCTCATAGAGGTTCGGATCGGCCAACGTGCGATCGATCTCGCCGATGCGCGCGCCGTGCTTGCCCATCTCGCTTTCGAGCGCCGAAATTCTCCGCTTGAGCGGCGCGAGCTCGGCGCGGCGCTCGGCAGCGGCGCGGCGGGTCGCGGTGCGCGAAGGCCGCGCGTCGGACTTTGCGCGTTCGCCCTCGTCGTCGCGCGCGCGGCCGAGCACCTGCGCGCGATAGTCATCGAGATCGCCCTCGAACGGCGTCACGGTCCCGTTGGCGACGAGCCACAGCCGGTCGGCGCACGCCTCGAGCAGATAGCGGTCGTGCGAGACCAGGATCACGGCGCCCGCAAAACCGTTGATCGCCTCGATCAGTGCGGCGCGGCTGTCGATGTCGAGATGGTTGGTCGGCTCGTCGAGCACGATCAGATGCGGCGCCGTGAAGCACGCGAGCCCGAACAGCAGGCGCGATTTTTCTCCGCCCGACAGGTCGCGCACCGCCGTGTTGGCCATGTCGCCCGGAAAGCCGATCGCGCCGGCGCGGGCGCGGATCTTCGCCTCGGGCGCATCCGGCATCAGCTCGCGCACGTGATCGTAGGCGCTCGCCGCGGGATCGAGCTCGTCAAGCTGGTGTTGGGCGAAATACGCGACATCGAGCCGGTCGGCGCGGGTGATGCGGCCCTCGCTCGGCGCGAGGCGGCCGGAGATGAGCTTGGTCAGCGTCGACTTGCCGTTGCCGTTGGCGCCGAGCAGCGCGATGCGGTCGTCGTTGTCGATGCGCAGCGTCACCCGGCGCAGCACCGGCTTGCCAGGCTCGTAGGCGGCGGCAACCCCGTCGAATGCGATGATCGGCGGCGACAGCAGGCGCTCCGGATCGGGAATCGTGATCTCGCGCACCTCGTCGGCGATGACCGCGGCGGGCGGTTCGAGCTTGGCCAGCAGCTTGAGGCGCGACTGCGCCTGGCGCGCCTTGGTCGCCTTGGCGCGGAACCGGTCAACGAACGCCATGATGTGCTTGCGCCTCGCCTCCTGCTTTTTGGCGAGCTTGAGGTCGAGCAGCTGACGCTCGCGCCGCTGGCGCTCGAACGCCGTGTAGCCGCCGCGGTAAAAAGTGAGGCGGCGCTGGTCGAGGCTCAGAATCGAGTCGACCGCATTGTCGATCAGGTCGCGGTCGTGGCTGATCACGATCACCGTGCGCGGGTAGCGCGCGATGTGGTCCTCGAGCCAGAGCGTGCCTTCGAGATCGAGATAGTTGGTGGGCTCGTCGAGCAGCAGCAGATCGGGCTCGGCGAACAGCACGGCCGCGAGGGCGACGCGCATGCGCCAGCCCCCGGAGAATTCGCGCACCGCGCGCTGCTGGTCGTCGTGCGAAAAGCCGAGACCCGCCAGGATACCGGCGGCGCGTGCCGGGGCCGCGTGGGCGCCGATGTCGGCGAGCCGGGTCTGGATTTCGGCGATGCGGTGCGGATCGCGCGCCGCTTCGGCTTCGGCGAGGAGTGCGCTGCGCTCGCGGTCAGCCGCGAGCACGAGCTCGATCAGGCTCTCGGGCCCATCCGGCGCCTCCTGCGGCAGGCGGCCGATACGGGCGCGCGCCGGCAGCGCGATCGTGCCGTGCTCGGGCGCGATGTCGCCTGCAATCGCGCGAAACAGCGTCGACTTGCCGGTGCCGTTGCGACCGATCAGGCCGACGCGGGCGCCGTCCGGCACCTGCGCGGACGCGCCTTCCAGCAGGCTGCGCCCGGCAACGCGCAGCGTGAGATCGTCGATGATCAGCATGCGCGCCGTATTGGCGGTGCGCGAAGACGGATGCAAGCCCCGGATGTCCATCAAGCAGTGTGTTGGCACCTGCTCATTCGCGCGCAGCAGGCAGAGCGGAACCTCTCGCTCAAAACTAGCATTGAGTGAGTTGCCTGGGTGGCTGCGATGGGGACCGGGACCGAGGCCCCGGACGATCTTCCCATCAGAGCACGGAGGAAGCGATGAATAGACGTACGCTTTTGTCGACGACGATGGCGGCCGCGACCGCCGCGGGGGTAAAAGCGGCCTCGGCCGCGAGCGTACCGCCGCTCGGCGAAAGCGGCGTCCCGCTCGGGGCGACGCGGCCATTGCCTTTGGGGCCGCTGCCCGGCTCGGAGTATCCCGATCCGCACCTGGAATCGATGGTGAAACCGAAGGAGCCCACCTTCGGTCCGGCCGGATTCCCGGCCTTCGCCGGTACCATGGCGGTAGAGCGCGTCGCGACCGGATTCCGCTGGGCCGAAGCGAAGCAATCTCGACCCACACACTCCGTCGAGCGAAATTGGTTCGTCGCTGCGTGCCGCGCAATGACGAGTTGGACGGCGTCGCACGTCCCTTGCAACGCCGCCCTGGTGTTTTCAGCCTTCGCGTCAGCTCAGGCCGCCAAGTCCTTGCCCTGCACGAGGTCGAAGCGGTCGGCGTTCATGACCTTGTGCCACGCCGCCACGAAGTCCTTTACGAACTTCTCCTTCGAGTCCGCACAGCCATAGACCTCGGCGAGCGCGCGCAGCTGCGAGTGCGAGCCGAAGATCAGGTCGACGCGGGTGGCCGTCCACTTGACCTGCTTGGTCTTGCGGTCGCGCCCCTCGTACACCCCGTCACCCGCGGGCTGCCATTCCGTGCCCATGTCGAGCAGGTTGAGGAAGAAGTCGTTGGTCAGCTTGCCAAGCTCCTTGGTGAAGACGCCGTGCTTCGACCCGCCGACATTGGCGCCGAGCACGCGCAGGCCGCCGACCAGCACCGTCATCTCGGGTGCCGTGAGCCGGAGCAGCTGCGCGCGATCGACGAGCGCCTCTTCGGGCGACATCCACTGCCGCCCGCGGCGATAGTTGCGGAAGCCGTCGGAAGTCGGCTCGAGGGGTTTGAAGGAGTCGGCGTCGGTCTGCTCAGCCGAGGCGTCCCCGCGGCCTGATGTGAACGGCACCTTCACGTCGACGCCCGCATCCTTCGCGGCCTTCTCGATCGCGGCGCAGCCGCCAAGGACGATCAGATCGGCCAAAGAGACCTTCTTGCCAAAGCCCTTCTGAATTTCTTCGAGCTTGGCCAGAACCGTCTTGAGCTGCGCCGGCTGGTTGACCTCCCAGTCCTTCTGCGGGGCGAGACGAATGCGCGCGCCGTTGGCGCCGCCGCGTTTGTCGGAGCCGCGGAACGTCGAGGCCGACGCCCACGCGGTCGAGACGAGCTGCGACACCGTGAGGCCGGACGACAGGATCTTCGTCTTCAACGCCGCGGCGTCGGCATCACTGATCTTCTCGCCGGCCGGGATCGGATCCTGCCAGATCAAATCTTCCTTCGGCACCAGCGGTCCGAGGTAGCGCACCTTCGGGCCCATGTCGCGGTGGGTGAGCTTGAACCAGGCGCGCGCGAACGCGTCGGCGAACTCGGCCGGGTTCTTCTGGAAACGACGCGAGATCTTCTCGTAGGCCGGGTCGAAGCGGAGCGACAGGTCGGTGGTGAGCATGGTCGGCACATGCTTCTTCGACTTGTCGTGCGCATCCGGGATCGTGGCCTCGGCGCCTTTCGCCTTCCACTGCTGCGCGCCCGCCGGGCTTTTGGTGAGCTCCCACTCATACTTGAACAGGTTGTCGAAGAAATGCCCGCTCCACTTGGTGGGCGTCTGCGACCAGGTGACTTCCGGGCCGCCCGTGATGGTGTCGGGGCCGACGCCGGTGCCGTGCCGGCTCTTCCACCCGAGGCCCTGGTCCTCGATCGCGGCGCCTTCCGGCTCCGGTCCGAGCAGCGAGGGATCGCCGGCGCCGTGGGTCTTGCCGAACGTGTGGCCGCCGGCGATCAGTGCGACGGTCTCCTCGTCGTTCATCGCCATGCGGAAGAACGTCTCGCGAATGTCCTTCGCCGCCGCGACCGGGTCCGGCTTGCCGTTCGGCCCTTCCGGATTGACGTAGATCAGGCCCATCTGCACCGCGCCGAGCGGCTCCGCGAGCTGGCGCTCGCCGCTGTAGCGCTCATCGCCGAGCCAGGTGCCTTCCGGACCCCAGTAGAGCTCTTCCGGCTCCCACACGTCGGCGCGGCCGCCGCCGAAGCCGAAGGTCTTGAAGCCCATCGATTCGAGCGCGACATTGCCCGCGAGCACCATCAAGTCGGCCCACGAGAGCTTGCGGCCGTATTTCTGCTTGATCGGCCACAGGAGCCGGCGCGCCTTGTCGAGGTTCGCGTTGTCGGGCCACGAGTTGAGCGGCGCAAAGCGCTGCTGGCCGGCGCCGGCGCCGCCGCGGCCGTCGGTGATGCGGTAGGTGCCGGCGCTGTGCCATGCCATGCGGACCATCAGGCCGCCGTAATGGCCGAAGTCGGCCGGCCACCATTCCTGCGAATTGGTCATCAGCGCCGTGAGGTCCTTGATCACGGCGTTGAGGTCGAGGCTCTTGAACTCCTTGGCGTAATCGAAGTCCTTGCCCATCGGATCGGACAAGGACGAGTTGCGGTGCAGGCCGTCGAGGCTCAGCTGATCGGGCCACCAGTCACGGTTCGTGTGGCCGAACGGGCACTGGCCCGCCTTCTTGTCGGTCTTTGCATCCATGTTTGCCTCCGAGCGCACTTTTGAATGTTGAGAAATCCGCGATTGCCGGTTGTCGGCGACCGGCCGCACCTTTTCGTCCCGGCTGAGGGCAGTAGGGATGGCGGGGGTTCTAGGCGCCGCCCACCATCACGTCCAGTCGTATTGTCTATCGGTCGCGATAAGGAAAACTTATGTGGATTCCGGCGGGGGAGCGCAACTGAAAGCGGGGAAAGCCTGTCAGCTGATAGGCTGATCACGGATGACGCCGCTTCGCGCCTCCATCGGGGCTACGAACTCCATCCGAGCTACAAGCGTCACTGATTCCAATCCACGGTGCCTTTTTCCCACTTGATGTGCACCTTGGCGCTCTTGCGCACATATTCGTTGAGCGCAGCGAGCGGCTGCTTGTCGGGATTGGCCTTGCAGAAGGTGAGGATCAGATTGAGGATCTTGGCCTCGTCGAGCTGGCCCATGTCGACATGCTTGGAGTCGGCCTCGACCAGCGAGATGTTGGCGGCGCTGATGTAGCCTTGCGCCCACGAATAGGCCATCAGGTTGACGGGGTTGTTCAATCCCTCGCTCGGCTTGAGGTCGCCGGCAAGCCGGGCACAGCTCGATGTGCCGATGCCTTGCGTGAGCAGCGGCTCGGCGCGCGCTGCGGCAGAGCCCACTGCAAGCACGATGCTGCACGCGAGCGCGATCCGATTGACTGTGATCGTCATTGTTGCCTCCATCCAATCCGCCGACCGCGCGATCCGCCAACGCGCCGTCGGCGCTTCCGGACTAGCCGTCTCAGGCCGCGCCGATGCGTTCCTTCCACATCCGCCAGGGCCGGTCGAAATTCAGGTCCTTGCGCCCGGTGATCAGCGCGCATTCCTGCGGCTCCATGAACGTGATCTCGCCGCCGAGCGCCATCGCCTGTGCCTGCAGCCTCGCGTTCACCTCGGTGTAGACCGCGCGGTAGACCGCCGTCATGATGTTGGGCCCGACGCACACATTGCCGTGCCCGCGCATCAGGGCGACGCTCTTATTACCCAATGTCTGCGCGAGCGCGCGACCGAGCCGATTGTCGCGGATCAGGAGGTCGGTCATGCCGAACTCGTCACGGACCTCGAAATTGGGCACGCCTTCGGCGAGGAATGCCGACATGTGGCAGATCGGCTTGAGCGGCACCGCGCGCACGACGCTGAACGGAACCACGGCCGGCGAGTGGCTGTGCACAATCGCGTTGACGTCGGGCCGCGCCTTGTAGATCTCGCCGTGGATGCAGCGCTCGAGGTACATGAGGCGCCCGCGCTGATCGACCGGGTTGGAATCGAGGTCGTACTCCATGATGTCGTCGACCGTGATGACCGCAGGCGACAGCGAGCGCGACAGGAAGTAACGGTCGGGCGCTGCCGGGTGCCGCACGCTGCAATGGCCATAGCCGTCAAGCACGCCCTGGTCGGCACAAATGTGGTTGGCATAGACGAGATCCTGGAGCACCGAGCGATCGACTGCTCCGCCCGAGGCCGGCGCCGATACCGGCACCTTGCCGCCGGCAGCTTGATCATTCATGTCGTTGTTCCAAGGGGATGTTGGGAATATTTGACCTCGCCCAACCTACCCGAAAGCCCTTGCCAAGGGAAAGATGTCATGCCGGCAGCCCGCCATCCGATCTGATGGCGTCCCCACGGCAAGCTCGGAACCGCGTGCAATCCCTGTGGAGAGCGTCAAGCAGAACCGATCCAGATACCGACGCGGTGCGTATCGCACGTGACGCGTGTCCGACGCGACGGTACCGCTGCTGGATATCATTCGGTATCTGCGGCATAGTCGCGGACGACTCCGTCGAGCCGCTCGGGGGTGAGAGCGGGGGAGAGCTTCGGGATGCCAAGCTTTGAGCTAGCGACCAGTCCGGTGGCGCTGCCCGCCTGGGCGCTCGCCGTGGCGGTGACATTGTTCGTCATCGTCGGGGTGCTGGTCCTGACGCGCGCCGGCGCCGGCTTTGCCGGCGCGATCCTGCGCGTCGTCGTCGTCATCGGCGGCTTTGCGGCCGCGTGGCTGCTGCTCGAACAGGGCGCCCAGGGCGAGCGGTCCGCTGAGCGTCGCGGGCTCGAGCAGCGCCTGAGCGAGCTTGCGACGCGCGCGATCGCGCCCGGCTCGTCGCTCGGGTGTCTCGACGCGCTCGCCGGCGAGGCGGTCGAGACCGCCTGCGAGAAGCAGATTTTTGCCAGCCCCGATTCGGTCGCGGCCGCGGTTTCGTATGTCTCGGCGCGCCTGTCGCTGCTCGCGGATGCAGTCGCGTTCGCGCGTCGCGGCGGCGAGCGCTACGAGAGCGAGATCGCGACCATGCGGCTCGCGCTCGAGACCGACCGCTTCGGCCTCGTCGCCCATGTGCTGTCGGTGCGCGACAGCTGCACGCCGCTGTTGTGCGACAGCTATGCGCTGTTCCGCGACCCGGACCGGGTGCAGGCCAATCTGCGCGAAGGCGTCTTCGACCACTATGTCGAGCGCTATGCGGCCGAATGGGCGACGCGCACGCAGCCGGGCGTCGCCCAGGCGGCGCCGGGCAATACCTATACGACGGCCTCGGCACCGACCGCGGCGGCAGCGCCGACCCCGGCGTCGCCGTCGAAGTTCGACTTTCCCTCGGCCGCTTCGATCCCCGCGGTCAGCATCATGACGGCCGAACCGGGCGCGCCGACCGAACCGAAGACGGCGACGGTCGCACCGGCCGCCGCCGCTGCTCCACCCTTGCCACCGACGCCACCACGGCACGTGGCGCATCCGCTGCACCCGGCGCATCCGCCGGCGCGTGCCACAACCGCCGCCCCGCAGCAGATCGCACCGCCGCCGCAGCAGATCGCGCCGGCGGCGACGATCGCGTCGCCCGGGCCGTCGTTCCGTTAGAACCAAAGCTGGGCGTGCGGTCCGGCGCGAAACCTGATACGCGAACGGGCGACGTTTGCGAGATGGCAGCCGGCGCACGCGCATGTTCTCATCGGTCCTGATCGCCAACCGCGGCGAGATCGCGGTGCGCATCGCCCGTACGGCGCGTCGCATGGGCCTGCGCACCATCGCGGTCTACTCCGACGCCGATGCCGGCGCGCTGCATGCGCGCGTCTGCGACGAGGCGATCGCGATCGGGCCGGCGCCCGCCGCAGAGAGCTATCTCGCGATCGACAAGCTGATCGCGGCTGCGCAGCGCGCCAAGGCCGACTGCATCCATCCGGGATACGGCTTTCTCGCCGAGAACGCGGCTTTCGCGAGCGCCTGCGCGGCGGCTGGCATCGTTTTCGTCGGCCCACCGCCGGCTGCGATCGGCGCCATGGGGCTGAAGGACCGGGCCAAGGCGCTGATGCAGAAGGCGGGCGTGCCGGTCGTGCCCGGCTATCACGGTGAGCGGCAGGATATCGAGTTCCTCAAGCGCAAAGCTTACGAGACCGGCTATCCGGTCCTGATCAAGGCGGTCGCGGGCGGCGGCGGCAAGGGCATGCGGCGCGTCGACAAGCATTCGGAATTCGAGGCCGCGCTCGCCGGCGCGGTGCGCGAGGCGGCCGCCGCCTTCGGCGACCCGCGCGTGCTGATCGAGAAATACGTCGCCTCGCCGCGCCACATCGAGATTCAAGTGTTCGCCGATAGGCATGGCAACGTCATCCACCTCAACGAGCGCGACTGCTCGTTGCAGCGGCGACACCAGAAGGTGATCGAGGAGGCGCCCGCGCCGGGCATGACGGCGGAGCTGCGCGCCGTGATGGGCGCCGCCGCCGTCGAAGCGGCGCGCGCGGTCGGCTACGAGGGCGCCGGCACGGTGGAGTTCATCGCCGACGGCGCGCGCGGGCTTAGAGCGGACGGCTTCTGGTTCATGGAGATGAATACGCGCCTGCAGGTCGAGCATCCGGTGACCGAGGAGACGACGGGGTTCGATCTCGTCGAATGGCAGTTCCGCGTCGCGTCCGGCGAGAGGCTGCCGATCGCGCAGGCGCAGGTGCCACTCGACGGCCACGCGGTCGAGGCGCGGCTCTATGCCGAGGACCCGGACCGCGGCTTCCTGCCGTCGACCGGCAAGCTGCTGGCGATCGAGCTGCCGAGCGGCGCAGGCATCCGCGTCGACGCCGGCCTCGCGGCGGGCGACGCGATGACGCGCTTCTACGACCCGCTGATCGCCAAGATGATCGCGCACGCGCCGACGCGCGTGGCCGCGCTCGATCGGCTCGCGGCGGCGCTCGAGCGCACGCTGGTCGCCGGCATCCGCACCAATGTCGGCCTGCTCGCCGCGCTCGCGCGGGCGGACGGCTTTCGCAGCGGACAATTCGACACGGGTTTCGTCGAGCGGCTGCTGGCCGAGCGTAGCGCCACGCCGGGGCTCGACCGCGCCGCCGTCGCGGCCGGCGCCGCGCATTTGCTGGCGGGCGATGCCGCCCCGCCGATCGACCCGGATGTGAGCGACTGGGCTTCGCCGTGGGACGCGCAGGATGGCTTTCAGTTGTCGGGCCCGCGCGAGATCACGCTGCCGCTCGATGTGGACGGAAGCGCGCTCACCGCGGCCATCGCGTATCGCGGCGGCGCGGCCGCGGTCACGGTCGACGGCATCGCGCCTGCGAGCGACGCGCGCGTGATCGACGGCGAGGGTGCGGCCTATGTGCTGCGTCACGGGCGCCAGACGATCGTGCGCCGGCGCGCAATCGATCCGTTCGACGCCGCGCATGCGGGCGAGGGTGGCCGCGTCACCGCGCCGATGCACGGCAAGGTGATCGAAATCCTGGTCGCGGCCGGCGACGCGGTGCGCAAGGGCCAGAAGGTCGCCGTGATCGAAGCGATGAAGATGGAGCACGCGCTGACCGCGGCGAAGGACGGCACCGTCAACGAGGTCCGGGCGAGCGCCGGCGATCAGGTTGCAGAGGGCGCCGTGGTGCTGACGATCGATAGCAGCACCTGAGCGCGTTGCGCATGGCGGGATAGCGACGGTCTCGTAGCGGTAAGCCGGAACGGGCGCGCTATCCACCGCAAATGCTTGTCGGAAAATGGACCCCGTCGCCGTGGTCGGCTAGAAAACCCGCATGCCCCTCCATCTCATCAAGCTGTGTGTCGGCGCGGACTCGGTCCAGGACCTCGAGGCCTGGATCAAGCAGAAGCTCAAGGCTCTCAAGAAGGGCTCGGCGCGCGAGCACGTCCACACCACCCGCATGGTGCCCAAGCGCGCCGACGAGCTCATCGATGGCGGCTCGCTCTACTGGGTGATCCGCGGGCAGATCATGTGCCGCGAGAGGATCGCGGCGATCCGTCCGTTCGTCGACAAGGAGGGCGTCGGCCGCTGTCGCGTCGTGATGGTGCCCAAGGTCGTGCTCGTCGAGCCGCGGCCGTTCCGCGCCTTCCAGGGCTGGCGCTATCTCGAGCCGAAGGACGCTCCGCGCGACCTCGATCGCGCCGCGCCCGGGGCGCGCGACATGCCGGAGACGCTGCGGCGGGAGCTGACGCAGCTCGGGTTGCTGTGAGGGGCTGGATGGTTGAGCGAAAAGCGAAACCCATCATCTATGACTTTCGCTGAGCTGCGACCCGTCCTGCGCGTCACGCCACCAGCTCCGTCACCGACCCATCCGCGGTCCGTCCCTGCGCACGGTACTGCCCGATCTTCTCCAACAGCGGCGCCTCCGAGACCGAATAGAGCACCGCATCCTCCTTGCCGGTGTTGACGTGGCGCCGCCAAAGGAAGTTCGGGGCAACGAGCATGTCGTTGCGGGTCCAGTCGAAGCGCTTGCCGGCGATCTCGGTATAGCCCGTGCCTTCCATGCAGACATAGAAGGTGCTCGCGGTCTCGCGCTTCCATTGCGTCGCCTCGCCCGGACGTAACAATTGCGCGCCGTACGCGAGGGTGGGGAAGACCGGCGCGCCGGTCACCGGATTGACGAACGCGAGCGTGATGCCGTCGTAGGGATCGCCCTTTTCGCGGGCGAGCTTCTTGAGCGCCGCGAGCACGTCGGCGCCGCGGTAGTGGATCATCGGGTTGGCGCCGCGGCCGAGGCCGCGCTGGTGCGATACAAATCCCGGCATCAGGCCACCCTGGCCGTAGAGCCGGTGCGAGTAGCCGTTCCCGTGCTTGGGCAACTGGGCTCGGCTGTTGGAGAGCTGCTCGCCCTCGTAATCGTCGTCGAGCCAGAGGCAGTCGAGATACTCGATCAGCGGAAAATCGAGCACGTCGATCCACACCACCGGTGTCGCGCCGTCATTGCCGTGGTCGTGCCAGGTGCCGTGTGGCGTCAGGATCAGGTCGCCGCGCGCGGCCTCGCAGCGCTCCCCCTCGACCGTGGTGTAGCCGCCGTTTTCCGACAAGATGGTGCGGCTGGCATTGGGCGTATGGATGTGAACGGGCGCGACGTCGCCTGGATTGTAGATCGAGACGGCGCAGCGGATGGTGCTGGTCACCTGCAGGCGCCCGCCGAAGCCCGGATTGGTGAGCAGGAACTGCTGGCGCTCGGCGAACTCGATCGGCGAGACGTCGGCGGTGCGGGCGATCTCGGCGATGCGGTCGAGGTAAGGTCCGATCTCCTGCCACTTCCAGCGGTGCGCCGCGGCCTTCACCTGCGCCTTGCCGACGCGGCCGCCGGCGAGCTCGCCCGAGGCCTCGATGCCGGTGTCGCGAAACCAGGGCCGCTGCGCCGGCGCGTTCGCCTGGGTGCGCAGCCAGATGTTGAGCGGGCCGGCCTCGGCGTTGAGCGCCTCCATGGCGGCGCGGGCGTCGATCCTGGCGGGCGCCTTCTGATCCGACTTCTTGTGCGAGACGGTCGCCATTATTGTCCTCCGGATACTCAATTTGAGCCCGAGTCTTCGGTTGCGAGTCTGCCCCGAATTGCCCGGCGTTTCCAGCCGCAAACCCGCTCTTTCGCAGGGTGTCAACGTGATATGATGTGGCAAATCAGGGAAAGCGCAGGAAGGCCTCATGATCATCAACAAGCAGGAAGATGTCACCCCAGCTGTGCTCGCCGAGATCGCGCGCGCGCCCGATCCGCGCTTTCGCGAGATCATGTCGGCCTTCGTGCGCCACCTGCACGATTTCGCCCGCGAGGTGCGGCTGACCGAGGAAGAATTCCAGAAGGCGGTCGGCTACATCGTCCAGCTCGGCCAGAAGACGACCGACAGCCACAACGAGGCGGTGCTGATGTCGGGCTCGCTCGGCTTCTCGACGCTGATTTGTCTGCTCAACAACGGCAACCGTGGCGCGACCGAGACCACCGCGAACCTGCTCGGCCCGTTCTGGCGGCCGGACGCGCCGCGCATGCCGAACGGTGCGACGCTGGTCCGCTCACCCACGCCCGGCGTGCCGACCTTCGTCAAGGCCTGGGTCAAGGACAACAAGGGCAACCCCGTGGAAGGTGCCGACGTCGACATCTGGCATTCCTCGACCGAGGGCTACTACGAGAACCAGGATCCGGTGCAGGCCGACATGAACCTGCGCGGCATCTTCACCACGGACAAGGACGGCCACATCCATTTCCGCAGCATCAAGCCGTCCGGCTATCCGATTCCCGTGGACGGGCCGACCGGCGACCTCTTGCGCGCGCAAGGCCGCGCCAATTTCCGGCCCGCGCACCTGCATTTCCTGATCTACAAGCCGGGCTTCAAGACGCACATCTCGCAGGTCTACTCGGATGATGATCCACACCTGGAGACGGATTCGCAGTTCGGCGTGACCCGGCGGCTGATCGGCCACTACCAGCTGCATGAGAACGAGCCGGCGCCGGCGCCCGACGTGAAAGGGCCGTGGTATTCGCTCGAGTACACCTTCGAGATCGAGCCGGGGATCGCGAAGATGCCGCGCCCGCCGATCACCGCGAAGGCGAGGGGCGAGCGGCCGCAGATCGAGCGGCTGAAGCGGGCGTAGATTCGAGATGAGATTCCGCATCGACGTGAAGACGCTGGACGGCAAGCTCTCGTACGAGCGCGACACGCCGGTCGATGCGCTCCATGTCGCAGCGGGCGGCAAGGAAAGTCTCGGCGTGACCATCACGGACACGCAGGAGAACAAGAGCTACGAGCCCGGAGAATTCAACGGCGCTTCGGCCACTGATGCTTGGACATAGCGGCTGCCATTGCAACGCAACGCGACCTCATGGTGAGACTTGCGAGTGTTGCGAAATCGAGGCGGTCTGCAGCCGACCGAGAAGGACTCCTCATGATGAGGAGCGCGGGCGCCCTTGCGGCCGCGTCTAGAACCGTGGGCGGCGGCGAGGGTTCGAGCCGCCTGCGTGCTCGGCCCATCCTTCGAGACGCTTTCTTCGCTGCGCGAACAAAAGGCCTCTCAGGATGAGGTCGAGAACGTGATCGGATCAAATCACCAGGAACAAATCCGTGTCGCCGGTCTTTTGGCCGGCCGCGGTGAGCAGCGCGTGCGCCTGCCCGCGGTGGTGGGTCTGGTGATTGAAGAAATGCGTCACCAGCATCATGCGGGGCTGGTGCAGCTCCTTCTGTGCCGACTGGCTGTACCAGACCATGTCGCCGGCTAGCCATGCGTCATCCACACGCGCAGCCCAACTGGAAATCTTGTCGTCCGCCTCAATTCGGCGACGGCGCAATTCGGCAAAGTCCTCGACCATGCCGGCGCTTTCTTTCTGCTTCACGTGCGGCGGCGTCCACCCGTCGAAGCGCGACATCCAGATCGTGTCGCCCCACAAAAGATGGCAGAGCGTGCCGTGGATCGAGCCCCAAAAGGCGCCACGCGGGACGCGGCGCTCGGCGTCGGAGAGGCGGGCGGCAGCCGCGTAGAGGCGGCGGTTCATCTCGGCGTTGTAGGCCGCCATGGTGCGGACGAAGCCTGGTCCGACTTGCGTTTCGTTGGCCAAAGATCTCACGATGGTCATGGTGTCATCGCTTCCCGGATGGGACTCCCAGATTGTCGATCAGCCGCGTCTTGCCGAGCTTGGCCGCGACCAAGAGGCGGATCGGCCCGTCGGCGGCGGCGGCGGAAACCGGCGCCAGGGTCTCGGCGTGGCGCGCCTCGAAGTAGTCGACCACGAACCCTTCCTGTTCGATGGTGCGACGCCCATCGGCGAGCGCTGCCGCGAGCGCGCCGCCCGAGGCAATGCGATCCGCACAGGCGGCGAGCGCGCGGTAGAGCGTCGGCGCGACCTTGCGCTCCTCGCGCGAGAGATACGCGTTGCGCGACGAGAGCGCGAGACCGTCCGCCTCGCGCACCGTCGGGACACCGATGACGCGCACCGGCAGATCGAGATCGCGCGCCATGCGGGTCACGATCTTGAGCTGCTGGAAATCCTTCTCGCCGAACAGCGCAAAGTCCGGGCGGCACTGGGTGAAGAGCTTGGCCACCACGGTCGCGACGCCGGTGAAGAAGTGCGGGCGAAACTTGTCCTCGAGCCCGGCGAGCGCCGCGCCTTCCGGCACCACGCGGGTCGCGAAGCCGTCGGGGTACATCACGTCGACGCTCGGCGCCCAGACGAGATCGACGTCGACGTCGAGCTTGGCGAGGGCCGCGAGATCCTGCGCCATGCCGCGCGGGTAGTTGGCGAAGTCTTCGCTCGGGCCGAACTGTGTCGGGTTGACGAAGATCGAGACGATCACCTTGTTGGCGCGCCGGCGCGCCTGGCGCACCAGGGCGAGATGGCCCTTGTGCAACGCGCCCATGGTGGGCACGAGCGCGATCTTGCCGGCGCGCTTGAACCGCCGCAGCGCGCGATCGAGCGCCACGATCGAGCGCGCCACCTGGATCTTGCGTCCCATTCGTGCCGTTAACCCCGATTTTGGCGCGCGTCTGACTGGCAGGGCGCGATAGATAACAGACGCGGGGCGGTGATGCCACGCCGCCGATTCATCATGAACGCAGCACTCGAGCGAGCGAAGCTTGACCGGGCCGGGGACGCATCACAGAAATCCGGCCGGAGGAGCCATGCGGGTCGCGCACAGCGAGCGGACGGAGCAGCCCCGATCCGCCCACGTGGTCGTGCTCGGCAACGAGAAGGGCGGCTCGGGCAAGTCGACGACCGCGATGCACGTCGCGGTCGCGCTGATGAAGGCTGGCCAGCGCGTCGCCACCATCGACCTCGATTCCCGCCAGGGCAGCTTCTCGCATTACATCGCCAACAGGCGCGCCTGGGCGACGCGAGCCAAGCTCGCGCTCGAGTTGCCGGTGCATTTCCGCATCGCGCGCGGCGAGGGCCTCAAGGTCGACGAGAACGAGGCGAAGGAATTCGCCGGCTTCGCCAACGCCATCACGAGCGTCGAGCACAGTCACGATTTCGTCGTGATCGACACGCCCGGCACCGACAGCTATCTGACGCGGCTCGCCCACTCGATGGCCGACACCCTGATCACGCCGCTCAACGACAGCTTCGTCGATTTCGACGTGCTCGGCACCATCGACCCCGAGACCTTCGCGCTCACCGGCACCTCGCACTACGGCGAGATGGTGCGCGAGGCGCGCCGGCAGCGGCGGATCGTCGATGCCCGCCACACCGATTGGATCGTGGTGCGCAACCGCCTCTCAGTGCTGGGCTCGCGCAACAAGCGCCTGGTGGGCGAGGGGCTCAGCGAACTATCCGCCCGGCTCGGCTTCCGTTTCGTCGACGGCCTCGCCGAGCGCGTCGTCTACCGCGAGTTCTTTCCGCGCGGGCTCACGGCGCTCGATCAGATCGACGAGGCGACTCTCGGCACCCGCCCGAGCATGTCGCACGTGACGGCGCGCGAGGAGGTGCGGGGCCTGCTCGCCGCCCTGCGCCTGCCGATCGACGAGCGCTCGCGCCATCGCGTCGCCATGCGCGAGGAATGGTTCGCCAACGCGGACACGCCGCTCGATACGGACGATATTCTCGCCTAGCGGGGCGGCCCAGGCGATTCACCGCGGCACCCGGCAAAGTTCTCGCGGCCGATGTGGAGAGCGGGTCGTTTTCACGCAACGATGCTCGTTCACGATTGATCGACACGTCTGAAAGCGACCATACCGTAATCGGCCGTCCCCCTTGACGCCGTCGGCGCACAGTCCCATTGTCTCGTCATTCCAGGGAGATCCCCGACAAGGGGCTGAGAAACCGCTGGGCCGACGGGTGCCAAGACACCCCACGCAGCGCGGAAATCCTTCGAACCTGATCCGGTTCATACCGGCGTAGGGATTGGATTTCCGGCTCACCCCGAAAATTCAATCTCTCCGACAAGCCAAAGCGATGGCAAAAGCGATGGAGTGCGGCGTTGAGCTGGCGCCAAAAAGGTCCCATCATCGGTGAGCGGCTGCGCATGGCCGACGCGCCCGATCATGCGGGCGGTCCGGCCGTGGAGAGCCAGCCGGCCGCGGTCGACGTCGCGATCGTCGGCGCGGGCGTGGTCGGGCTCAGCGTTGGCTGGCGGCTCGCGGCGTCCGGCCTCAACGTCGCGCTGTTCGAGCGCGACGAGGCGGGCGCCGGCGCGACTGGCGCCGCGACCGGCATGCTCGCGGCCGCGACCGAGCTCGAGCCGGGCGGCGAAGATCTGCTTGCGCTCGCGCTGGAGAGCCAGCGGCTGTGGCCACAATTCCGCGCCGAGCTCGAAGGCGAGTCCGGCATCGATCTCGATTACCGCGACGAAGGCACGCTTACGGTCGCGCTCGGCCGCGAGGAGGTCGCGCGGCTGCGGTTCCGGCACGACTTGCAGAAGCGCGCCGGGCTCGCCACCAACTGGCTCGACGGCGCGGCGGCGCGCGCGCTCGAGCCGGGGCTGCGGCCGGCGGTCACCGCCGGCATCTTCTGCCCCGACGATCATCAGGTCGATCCGCGGCGCCTGGTGCCGGCGTTGCGCAACGCTCTTGCGGCGCGCGGCGGCAAGCTGATCGAGCAGGTCCCGGTCTATTCGCTCGACATCGAGGGCAGCAAGGTCAACGGCGTTGTGACGCCGGAGGGCCTGTGCCGCGCCGGCGCCGTCATTCTCGCCAACGGCGCCTGGGCCGGCACGCGCGAGCTGACCGGCGAGGCGCTGTCGATCCCGGTGCGGCCGCTCAAGGGCCAGGCGCTGTGCCTGCGCGCCAATGCACGCACCGGCCTGCCGACGCACGTGGTGTGGAGCGAGCAGGTGCATCTTGCGCCGAAGGCCGGCGGGCGCGTCGTCGTCGGCTCGACCGTCGAGGAATGCGGCTTCGACCGCGCCGTGACGGCGGGCGCCGTCTTTGCGCTGCTCGAGGGCGCGCGCCGCGCGCTGCCATCGATCGAGGACATGGAGATCGAGGCGGTGTGGACCGGCTTCCGGCCGACCTCGGACGACGACGCGCCGATCCTCGGCACCTGCGACATCGCCGGCCTAGTGCTTGCGACGGGCCATCACCGCAACGGCATCCTGCTCGCGCCCGCCACCGCGCAGGCGATCCACGATCTCGTAACGGAGGGTAGTATGGCGGGGGCGGCGGTCCGCTTCGGGCTCGCGCGCTTTGGGGGCAAGCGCGCAGACAAAGGCCTCTTGCAGCATCAGGAGAAAATCGATGCGGCTCAACGTTAATGGCGAGGAGCGCGTGTGCGGCTGCCGCGATCTCGCCGATCTGTGGCGCGCCGAGACGGCCGAGCTCGATCTGCCCAACCCGAAAGGTTTTGCGATCGCGCTCAACGGCGTCGTGGTGCGGCGCGATGCCTGGGCGGCGACCGCGCTCAATGATGGCGACCGGGTCGAGATCATCCGCGCCATGCAAGGTGGCTGAAATGGAAGCTGATTTGAACACGGCCAATCGCGATCCCAACCACGACACCCTGATGATCGCCGGCGCGCCGATCGGGTCGCGCCTGCTGCTCGGCACGGCCGGCTATCCGAGCCAGCAGATCCTGCGCGACGCGGTCGAGGCGAGCGGCTGCGAGATCGTCACGGTGTCGATCCGGCGCATCTCGCTCAAGGGCCACGGCTCCGACACCATTGGGCTGCTCGCCGGCAAGCGGTTTCTGCCCAACACGGCGGGGTGCGAGACCGCGCGCGACGCGGTGCTCACCGCCGAGCTCGCGCGCGAGGCGCTCGACACCAACTGGATCAAGCTCGAGGTGATCGGCGACCGCGAGACGCTCTATCCCGACGTCAACGAGCTGATCGAGGCGGCGCGCACGCTGGTCGCGCGCGATTTCATCGTGCTGCCCTATTGCAACGACGACCCGGTGGTCTGCCAGCGCCTCGCCGATATCGGCTGCGTTGCCGTGATGCCGATGGGCTCGCTGATCGGCTCCGGCATGGGTATCGCCAATCCGGCGAACCTCGAGGTGATCTGCCGCCGCTCCCCCGTGCCGGTATTCGTCGATGCCGGAATCGGCACCGCATCGGACGCGGTGATCGCCATGGAGCTCGGCGCCGCCGGCGTGCTGCTCAACACCGCGGTTGCCAAGGCGGACGATCCGGTCGCCATGGCGCGCGCCATGCGCCACGCCGTGGTCGCCGGACGCCACGCGTTTCACGCCGGCCGCATTCCCCGCCGCGGCCGCGCCGAGCCGTCGAGCCCGCAGCTCGGCCTCGTCGGATCATGAATGGGCGGCTGCCGTCGCGGCTGCTGATCGTGACCGACCGCCATCAGGCGACGGCGCCGCTGCCCGACACCGTGGCCGAGGCCGTGCGCGCCGGCGCGAATTGGATCTGGCTGCGCGACCGCGATCTGCCCCTGGGCGAGCGACGCGCGCTCGCCGTTGCGCTCACGGCAATCACGCGGTCCGTACGGGCCAGGCTCACGATCGGCGGTGACGTCGAGCTTGCGGCCGCGGTCGGCGCTGATGGCGTGCACCTCGCCGCAGCCGCCGCGCCGGGCGCCATCGCGGCGGCGCGCATGCGGCTCGGCGCCGATGCGATCATCGGCGTCTCGGCCCATGGCGATGCCGATGTCGCCGCCGCACAAGCGGCCGGCGCCGATTATGCGACGCTGAGCCCGATCTTTGCCACGGCGAGCAAGCCCGACTATGGACCCGAGCTCGGCCTTGCGGCGCTCACGCGCGCGGCGCGTCACGGGCTCCCGCTGCTTGCGCTGGGCGGCATCACGCGGCAGCGTGCGCAAGAGTGCATCGCCGCCGGCGCGGCCGGCATTGCGGTGATGGGCGAGATCATGCGCGCCGCGGGGCCGTCCAGCCGCGTCCACGACATTGTGGCCGGATTCCTGACCGCGCTTTGCGTTCCGGCCAATCGGCGCTAGATGCGTGTCGCAACCGGGCCGGCGGACGGGGCCAGACGCAGCCTGGCATGAGGTGATGATGGGATCGGTGCTCACCGGCATCGTGGCGCTGCTCGTGGTGCTTTGGTTCATGCACAAATACGTGCGGGCCAATCCCACCGGCACGGCCTGGCTCGCGCAACGGGCGGGCGGCCTGCTGGCGCTCGTCGCCGGGGTGCTGCTCACGCTGCGCGGCCTCATCGGGCTCGGCGTGCCGCTCGGGCTCCTGGGGCTCAGTCTGCTCGGCTGGATGCGCGGCGTTTCTTTCCTGCCCAGCTGGATGGGCGGCGCGAGCCAGGTGTCGCGCCAGCGCACCGCCTTCATCGAGGTCGCGATCGATCATGTGACCGGCGCCATGCGCGGTCGCGTCATTGCCGGCCGGCGCGCGGGCGCCGACCTCGACGCGCTCGACGATGCAACCCTCGATGCGCTGATGGCGGAGATGGACCCGGCGAGCCGGCAGCTATTGATGGCGTATCGTGACCGCCGGCAGGCCGGCTGGCGTGAACACGCGCAAGGCAGTGCGGACGCGCGGCAGCGCGGTGCGGCGAGTTCCGGCAAAATGACCGAAGAGGAGGCCTATAAGTTCCTTGGCCTTGAGCCGGGGGCTGGTGCGGAGGAAATCGGACAGGCCTACCGGGCTCTCATGAAGAAACTGCATCCCGATCAAGGGGGGCCGACGTACCTCGCGGCCCGCATCAATGAGGCCAAAGATGTTCTTCTCCGCCGCCATCGCTAACTCCACACACGGATGAGCGCGGCCTCCTGTCCGGCAACCCATCCGTTACGCGTTACGCTACTGAACGAACCCGACTCCAACGATAACGCCGAACCCCGACTTCTTTTCCTTTTCTGCTGTGCGAAATTCTGCCGCGAAATTCTTACTGCTTCGTGACCTGCGCGTGGTTCTGGCGGCGCGACAGCTGGTCTATTTGGCGCATGTCCATCACGGTTCGAAGAACGGCGTCGCTTCGCTCGTCCAAATCTACGAACCGGCGTCCGCCCCGGATCAAATCCGGGGCGGGATTTCGCATGCCTCAGGCGCTAGTTCTTGACCGTCATGCAGGCGAAGTCGTTGCGCCGCAGCTTTTTGCAGGTCTCCTCGGCCTGGCTCTTGTCGAGGCCGGCAAAGCGCGCCCGATAGTAGACCTTGTCGTCCTTGGTCACGGGCTCGGTGAAACGGTCGGCGTGCTGAAGCGAGCTCACCTTGCTCTGCGCCTCGTCGAGATGCTGCTTGGCTTCGTCCTCGCTGCCGAACGCGCCGATCTGGATGATCCAGCCGGTGTGCGTGGGGGCGTGAGCCTGCTGGTTGCGTGTTGGTGCGGGCGCGGCCGGCTCCGCCTTCGGCGGCGCCTGCGTCGCGGTCGCCACGACGACCGGCGCGGCAGCGGCCGCTGGCGTCTGCCAGGCGGGCGCGGGCGGAAGGGGGAGGGGTGACGGCGCCGGTGCGGCCTGCACCGCGGGCTGTTGTGGTGCGGCGGCCGCCATGTGCGCCCTCATGTGTGCCGCCAACGCGGCGATCGCGGGTGCCGCCGACGCGGCTGCTGGCGCTGGGGCGGCGGCCGCAGCGGGTGCAGCGGGTGCAGCGGGTGCTTGCGTCGCGCCAGTCTGGTCATTGATCGGGACCATGGCGGCCGGCGGCTGGAGCGAAGCGGTGCGCATCGGCGCGAGCCGCACCTTGATGGTTTTCACGGCGATCGGCTTGATCGGCTCGTTGGCGGCGGCGACGTTGCGCTTCACGACCAGGATGGGCCCTTGCAGTGCCGCATTCGGCGCGTGCACCGGGACCGACGACACGGTCGCGAGCGAGTAGCCCGGGGCGGGCGCGGCGGCGGGATGCAGACCGCGCGTCGCGACCCGCACCGGCTCCTCGGCGGCTTCCGCGACCATCGTCGCGGTGCGGCGGGTCGAAGCCTCGTCCATATGCGCCTCGAGGAGCGCCCGCATGTGCTCGTCGCGTGCGCGCGCCGAGGTGCCGCCCAGGACGACGGCCACGACATGGCGCCCGTCCTTATGCAGCGAGGTGAGAAGATTGAACCCGGAGTCGCGCGTGTAGCCGGTCTTGATGCCGTCGACGCCGTATTGGCCGAGCAGGTGGTCGTGGTTGCGGATCTCCTCGCCGCGGAACGTGAACGAGGGAGTCGAGAAGTAGTGATAGTACTTCGGGAAGCGGTCCTGGATGGCGCGGCCGAGCGTCGCCTGGTCGCGCGCCGTGGTGTTCTGGTCGTCGTCGGGCAGGCCGGATGCGTTGACGTAGGTCGTGTGGCTCATGCCGAGCGCATGCGCCTTGGCGGTCATCATCTTGGCGAAGCTCTCCTCGTCGCCGCCGATCGCCTCGGCGATCACGACCGCTGCGTCATTGGCAGAGCGCGTGACGATGCCGCGGATCGCGTCCTCGACCGCGAGATGCTGGCCTTCCTTGAGGCCCAGCTTGGTCGGCGCCTGCTCGGCGGCGTGCTCCGACACCGGCATCTCGGTCGTGAGCTTCATCTTGCCGGCGTCGAGACGCTCGAACAGCAAGTAGAGCGTCATGACCTTGGTGAGCGAGGCGGGATGGCGCAGGCTGTCGGCGTTGGTCTCTTCCAGCACCTTGCCGGAATTGGCATCGACCACGATCGAGGCGCGCGGCGGGCTGTAGTCGCTGTCGCGCACCGAATGGTGGCTGACATGGTGACGAGCGCTGACGTGGGTGGCAGCGTGGGTGCTGACGCGGATGTAGTGCCGGTGGTGGCGCGCATCGGCGGGGCCGGTGGCGGCGGCAAGCGCCGCGGCGACCGCGATCAGATTGGCGACTGGATGGCCGAATCCCCTCGAACAACGCTGAACGCGCAACATGGTCTCCCCTGGTCCGTGCTCGCTTGAGCGCCCCGTGCGCCGGACGTCCCCATGATCTTTACGGACTAGCCCTGCGGCTTGACTTAAAAAAGGCGGCGCTCGGTCTCCCTGCACTTATCGCGCGTACCTTGCTGCGGCGTTACCGCAACAGCACAGTCAATCAGCGTATGCGGATGGGGTTGCTAAACGGTTAATCCCATTAAGGAATTGGAAACAGTGATTACCAATATTGCGTTGCAATATTTTTTCTTGACTTTTTGTGCAGTGCGATATATGTCACGATCAAGGCTTGAGGAAGCCGAACGGAATTTATCCACAACCAGACACAAGGGTCGCCCGGGTGGGCGAGCCGGGAGACAAAGATGCTCAAGAACTTCGATGAGCTGCAGAAGATCGGCAAGGACAATATGGACATCGCAATGAAGTCATTCGGCGCGGTGTCGAAGGGCGTGCAGGCGATTGCGGTCGAGGTCGCCGACTATTCGAAGAAGTCATTCGAGGAAGGCAGCGCGGCGGCCGAGAAGCTGTTCGGCGCCAAGTCGCTCGAGAAGGCGATCGAGATCCAGACGGACTACGCGAAGACCGCCTACGAGGGCTTCGTCGCCGGCGCGACCCGTATCGGCGAGCTCTACGCCGATCTGACGAAGGAGACCTATAAGCCGTTCGAGAGCTTCGTCAGCAAGGTCAACGGCGTCGCCGCGAAGTAAGTTGACGACGTAGGCTGAAGCGTTTCGCTGCGAATAGAAGCCCGGCCGCTCGGCCGGGCTTTTTTGCTGGCCCGCTGGCCCGCTGGCCCGCTGGCCGCGCCGGGCCGCCTCATGCGCCTATTTGGAGATGCGCAGCTTCGACAGGTTGGTGCCGATCGCGCTGAAGGTCGTGACGATCTGGCTCGACGAGGTGAGCAGGAAGAACTTGCTCGAGTCGCTCGCGCAGCTCTGCAGCAGGGTCGAGGTCGGCGAGCCGTCGGTGTTGACCTGGATCGTGTAGATCGTGATCCCGGCCTTCTTGATGTTGGTGCAGGTGAGCGTCTGGCGCGCATCGACCTGGGTCGACGTGTTCATGCCGTCGCCATACCAGCGATCCTGCGTGTTGAGGCCGTCGGTGAGCAGGATGATGACCTGATTGTAAGTGTAGTGCGGATCGAGCGCCGGCGCCGTGAAGGGCCCGCCGCCGACCAGCGACATCCAGCCGAGCGCGAGGCCGATGTTCTGATTGGTGCTGCCGTTCGGCGTCATGTTGTTGACGAGCTGCTGCATCGACGTCCAGTCGTAGCTCAGCCCCATGGCGGCCTGCGGGCAGCTGCCGTATTGCTCTGCGGGCAACAGCGTCGCGGTGGTGCCGGTGGTCGGCGCGACCACGTTGGTGTCGTAGTTGCCGGGATCCGGTCCGTTCGCGTCGCCGCGATCCATGACGCAGCCGTTCCAGGTGTTGTGATTGGCCGGCTTCCACGTTCCCGGGCAGGTGCTCTGCGAAATGATGCCGCCCAACCCACCGAAACCGCCGAAACCACCGAAACCGCCAAAGCCGCCGGCGCCGGTGCAGCTGCCGTTGTGCGCATCCCAGTCGGTCCAGTCGATCCAGCTGGCGCCGGAGCTGCTCGAGCCCACGTTCACGTCCTTGACGAACGGGATGATCGACACATAGACGTCGCCGTTGTTGACGACTGCGCTCTTGAGCTGGTTGAGCAGGTTGGTGGTGGCGGTCTGAAGCGCCGTGAGCTTGCCGGAATCGGCCATCGACCCGGTATTGTCGAGCACGAGCGCGACGCGCAGCCGCGAGTTGCCGAAGCTTGCCGTCGATGTCACCGCGAGCGGGATCGTCGAGAAGCCCATGATGCCCATGAAGCTCGTCTTGTAGGTCGCGGTCGCGTTGACCACGACGGTCGAGCCGCCCGTCGTCGTGTAGGTCGCGGTGACGTTCAGGTTGGAGGCGTCGGCACGCGTGAACAGTGCCTTGTAGTACGAGGTCGCCTGGGTCTGCAGCGCCGTGGCGGTCTCGCTGTTCGCGCTCTGGGCGATCATGAGTGCGGTCGTGTCGGCCGCCGCCTGCATGGCGGTGTGGACCGAGTTGGCGCGGCTGTAGTCCACCGCGGCCCCGGTCAGGCCGATTAGCGGAATGAAGGCGAGCGCGAAGATAATGAGCGTGTTGCCTTGCTGATCGCCGGCGAAACGGCGGCACGCGTTGCGCAGCCTCGCGATCATCGAGCTCATCGTCATGGCACACCTGTCCGCAGGTGACGGCGTAAGTCTCGCGTAATATTCGCAAAGAAAATAAAATGCTCCATTAATTCGATCGCAGAAAAACGGCGCCGGCCGCGCCGGACCGAAGAGCCCGGGCGGCCGGCGCCCTCAGGTCCGCCGCGGTCAGTTCGCGATGCGCAATCGGGTGAGGCCGGTGGCGATCGTGTTGAACGTAGTGACGATCTGCGTCGGCGTGGTGAGCAGGAAGAACTTGCTCTTGTCGCCGATCCCGGCCTGGTTGCCGGCGCAGTACTGCAGCACGCTCGAGGTCGCCTCGTTGTCGGTGTCGACCTGCACCGCGTAGATCGTGATCCCGGCGCTCTTCATGTTGTCGCAGGTGATCTTCTGGCGCGCGTCGACCTGGCTCGACCAGTTCGAACCGTTGCCATACCAGCGATCCTGCGTGTTGAGACCGTCGCTGAGGATGACCACGATGTGCTGATAGGTATAGTTCGGGTCCTCGGACGGCGCGTTGAGCGGGGAGGTCGGCGTGAGCGACTGCCAGCCCCAGACGAGGCCGATCGCCTGGTTGGTGCCGCCATTCGGCGTCATCGCGTCGATCTTCTTGCCGAGATTGGTCCAGTCATAGCTCAGCGGCATCATCGCCACCGGGCAGGCATTGTACTGCTCGGCCGGGAACAGGGCGCCGCTCGTCGGGGCGGTGTTGTTCGTATCGTAGTTCTGGTTGCGATCGGTCACGCAGCCGTTCCAGGTGCTGGTGGCCGCCGGGGTCCACGTCGCCTTGTTCGCGGTGCAGCTGCTCTGCGAGGTGTATTTCGTGTTGCTGCATCTGCCGTTCGCGGCCTCCCAGGCGGTGAAGTCCACCCATGATTCGTTGTAGTTGCTCGGGTCGACGTTGACGTCCTTGGCGAACGGAACGATCGACACGTAGACGTCGCCATCGTTCTGCGCCGCCGACTGCAGCTGGTTCAGCATGTTGTGGGCGGCGGTCTGCAGCGCTTGGATCTTGGTCGGCGACGAGGGCGTCCCGGAGCCGCCCTGGCTCATCGAGCCGGTGTTGTCGAGCACGAGTGCGACGCGCAGCCGGGTATTGCCCCAGACCGCGGTCGACGAGGCTGATATCGGCAGATGGCTGAAGCCCATGATGCCCATGAACATGGTGTTGACCGAGCTCGTCGCGCTCACCACCACCTGCGAGGTACCCGAGCTGGTGTAGGTCACGGTCACGGCGGGCGTCGCGGCGCCCGTGTTGGCGAACAGCGCGTTGAAGTAGGCCTGCCCCTGGGTCTGCAGCTGGGCGGCGGTCAGCGACGCGGCATTTTGCGCCATCGCGAGCGAGGTCGAATCAGCGGCCGCCTGCAGCGTCGTCTGGATCGCGGCGGCGCGGCTGTAGTCGACGGAGGCGCCGATCAGCCCGACCAGCGGGATGGCGGCGATGGCCAGTAACGGCATCACGCTTCCGTTGCGGTCTTCCAGGAAACGCCGGAACACGACGAGGGCTCTCCACGTTGGCACTTTTGACCCGCGATATATGCCGGTGTTGCCTTGCACTTCCGTTGTCCCAATGCCGAATTTTCGCCTCCTTCGCGCAATGGATTCGTAACTAGCGGTGCTTCGCGGCGATGTCGGAAGCCTGCCCGGAGCCTCGCCGGAAAGAGGCGCAATGGCCCGGGATGTTGGCCGTTGGCACGGACCGTGCTTTGAGTCGGGCCTGACAGAAGGGGGGCAGGCTGACCCGCGGTAGGAAATGAACTGGTCTGGTGGCGAAGGCGGGCGTTGCCTATTATTTAACTACACCGACGCGTGGCTTTGCGGCATTCTCGGTAAACCGACCGAGGGGGCAGCCCGCGCTTCGAGGTTCCGGACTTGCGACCCAGACTTGCGACCCAGACTTGCGACTGAGACTTGCGACTGAGACTTGCGACCGACATGAGACCATCCGCCCGCCCAGCGCTGCCGTTCCCGCAAGGGGCAATGGGAGCCGCCCCGATCGACGGCACGCCGCGGCTCGCTGGCGACGACAAGCGGCGCAGCGGCGAGGGCGGAACACAAGGGCCTGGGACGGCGGTCATCACCAAGACCAAGCCGCAGACGAAACGACCGAACCTTTACCGCGTTCTCTTGTTGAACGACGACTACACCCCGATGGAATTCGTGGTGCACGTGCTGGAGCGCTTCTTCAACAAGGACCGGGAGGCGGCGACGCGAATCATGCTTCACGTGCATCATCACGGGATCGGGGAGTGCGGCATCTTCACCTACGAGATCGCCGAGACCAAGGTGACGCAGGTCATGGACTTCGCCCGCAAGCACCAGCACCCTCTGCAATGCGTGATGGAGAAAAAGTAGAAGCGACATATATGATCAAGGCCAAGGCCAAAACCAAGACCATGGCCAAGACGACGGCCGCGGCACGCCGCGGCCCGACGACCGGGGCCAGAAGGGCTCCCGGGAGCCAACCGGAAGACATGAGAACCTGATGCCAACATTCTCGCGCAGCCTCGAACAGTCGCTTCACCGGGCGCTCGCGCTCGCCAATGAGCGGCACCACGAATATGCGACGCTCGAGCATCTGCTCCTCGCCCTGATCGACGACCAGGACGCGGCCGCCGTCATGCGCGCCTGCAACGTCGATCTCGACAAGCTCAAGCGCGATCTCACCGCCTACGTCGAATCCGAGCTCGACAACCTGGTGACCGAAGGCACGGAGGATTCGAAGCCCACCGCCGGGTTTCAGCGCGTCATCCAGCGCGCCGTCATCCACGTACAGTCGTCCGGCCGCGAGGAGGTGACGGGCGCGAACGTGCTGGTCGCGATTTTCGCCGAGCGCGAGAGCCACGCGGCCTATTTCCTGCAGGAGCAGGAGATGACCCGCTACGACGCGGTCAACTACATCAGCCACGGCATCGCCAAGCGTCCTGGATTGACGGAAGCGCGGCCGGCGCGCGGCGTCGACGAGGAGGCCGAGAGCAAGGGCAACGAGGAGCCGAAGAAGAAGGGCGACGCCCTCGATACCTACTGCGTCAACCTCAACAAGAAGGCGCGCGAGGGCAAGATCGACCCGCTGATCGGCCGCGACAGCGAGATCAACCGCACCATCCAGGTGCTGTGCCGCCGGCAGAAGAACAATCCGCTGTTCGTCGGCGAGGCCGGCGTCGGCAAGACCGCGATCGCCGAGGGCCTCGCCCGTCGCATCATCAACAACGAGGTGCCCGACGTTCTGCGCAACGCCACCGTTTTCGCGCTCGACATGGGCACGCTGCTCGCCGGGACGCGCTACCGCGGCGATTTCGAGGAGCGGTTGAAGCAGGTGATCAAGGAGCTCGAGGCGTATCCGGGCGCGATCCTGTTCATCGACGAGATCCACACCGTGATCGGCGCCGGCGCGACCTCGGGCGGTGCGATGGATGCCTCGAACCTGCTCAAGCCGGCGCTGGCCTCCGGCACGGTGCGCTGCATCGGGTCGACCACGTACAAGGAGTACCGCCAGTACTTCGAGAAGGATCGCGCGCTGGTGCGCCGCTTCCAGAAGATCGACGTCAATGAGCCGTCGATCCCGGATGCGATCGAGATCCTGAAAGGTCTCAAGCCGTACTTCGAGGACTACCACAAGCTCAAATACACCAACGACGCCATCAAGGCTGCGGTCGAGCTGTCGGCCCGCTACATCCATGACCGCAAGCTGCCCGACAAGGCGATCGACGTGATCGACGAATCGGGCGCCGCCCAGATGCTGCTGCCGGAGAGCCGGCGCAAAAAGACGATCGGCCTCAAAGAGGTCGAGGCGACGATCGCCACGATGGCGCGCATCCCTCCGAAGACCGTGTCGAAGGACGATGCCGAGGTGCTAGCCCATCTCGAGACGACGCTCAAGCGCGTGGTGTACGGCCAGGACAAGCCGATCGAGGCACTCTCCGCGTCGATCAAGCTCGCCCGCGCCGGGCTGCGCGAGCCCGAGAAGCCGATCGGCTGCTACCTCTTTTCCGGCCCGACCGGCGTCGGCAAGACGGAAGTTGCCAAGCAGCTCGCGGCCTCGCTCGGGGTCGAGCTTCTGCGCTTCGACATGTCGGAGTACATGGAGCGCCACACGGTGTCGCGCCTGATCGGCGCGCCTCCCGGCTATGTCGGCTTCGACCAGGGCGGTCTCTTGACCGACGGCGTCGACCAGCACCCGCACTGCGTGCTGCTGCTCGACGAGGTCGAGAAGGCGCATCCGGATCTGTTCAACGTGCTCTTGCAGATCATGGACCACGGCAAGCTCACCGACCACAACGGCAAGCAGGTCGACTTCCGCAACGTGATCCTGATCATGACCACGAACGCGGGCGCGGCCGATCTCGCCAAGGCGGCCTACGGCTTCCACCGGCAGAAGCGCGAGGGCGACGATCACGAGGCGATCAACCGAATGTTCGCGCCTGAGTTCCGCAACCGGCTCGACGCCATCATCACGTTCAATCACCTCACCCCGGAGATCATCGCCAAGGTCGTGGAGAAGTTCGTGCTCCAGCTCGAGGCGCAGCTCGCCGACCGCGACGTGACGATCGAGCTTTCCGAGGACGCCTCGAAGTGGCTTATTGCGCACGGCTACGACGAGCAGATGGGCGCCCGCCCGATGGCGCGGGTGATCCAGGAGCACATCAAGAAGGCGCTCGCCGACGAGGTGCTGTTCGGCAAGCTCAAGGGCGGCGGCCACGTCAAGGTGATCCTCACCAAGGACGAGGCCGGTCTCGACAAGCTCGGGTTCGAGTTCCTCGATGGGCCGATCACGCCGAAGCCGGAGGAGATTCCGGGCGCCCCGAAGCCGAAGCGCGTGCGCCGCCGCTCGCCCAAGCCGAAAGGCGGGCCGGGCGGATCTGGCGGGCCGGGCAGCTCCGGCGGCCCGTCCGGCCGCGGCGGCATGGTGCCGAAGGTGCCGCTGGTGAAGGTGTAGAGCGGCTCTAACTCTCTTTGATGCGCGACGGCATGCCCGGCATTCGTGCCGGGCATGACGGCTTCATGCATTTGAAAATTGCGCAATGCAATTCACCCGCCGGTAAGGCCATTCCTGCGAATCCATCGCGCCACCGCCGCGGTCGCCCCTGGCTTGGCGGCTCGGGCCCAATCTGCAGGCGCCCACGGTCGACGATGAGTCGCGCCAATCACCGGCCGCTGGAGGAGCGCGTTGCGCGACCCGCCGACGCGGCACTCGCGGCGCAAAGAGACGTGAGCCCATTCGACGTGTTCCTTCGCATCGGCTGGCTCGATCCCAGCTCCGCTCAGCGCTGGCGGCTGGGGCAGGTCGAGTGCCTGGAGCAGGTCATGCAGGTCGATCCGGCCCGTATCGTCTAGGCCGTGCGGCTGCTGGCGACATGGGCGCAGGGCAAGGGACTGGTCGCGACCGAGGCCGAGTATGTGGGCCGCACGCCGGCGCGGCCGGCGCTGCGGTTCAGCCGCAGCGGCGACGACACTACCGAGCGTCGCTATCGCTTCCATTGCATCGCAGGTGATCTCACCGAGAAGCAACGCGAGCGCCTGCACGCGACGGCAGCCCGAGCGGCCGAGCTCGTGGTCATCTCGCCGTTAAATCGGGATGGGGGATGCCATCGGTGCGGCAGCGGCGAAGGGCTGCTGATCATGGAGAAGGAGGGGCCCGCGTGCCTCGCCTCCGCGGGGCTCGGCGACCTCGAATTCTCGAACGCGGCAACGCGCTGCTCACGCGTCGCGCCAGGGCCAAAAGTCCGCGCCATGCCGTGGTGGTGCGCTTCAGCAAGACGCGCGGCCGTTACGAGCGGCAGGGCCTGCTGGTCGAGCCGCAAGCGTTGCATGCGGCGGAACGGGAGATCGCCGAAGAGGAGCGGGGATAGCCCACCCTCATGATCGCGGCGCAAATTGCTCGTCGATCCTCTCCCATTCGTCGAAACCCACGAGCTTTTTGTAGGCCTCGAAATCCATGCCGTCGCTGCGGCGGGCGAATTTTCCCGTCTTCATGTCGACCAAAACCGCCTCGACCGCCTTGGCGGCGTGCATGAGCGTATCGAGGCCGAGCACCGCGCAACGGAAGCCGAGCGCGGCGAGCTCCGCCATGCCGAGGATCGGCGTGTCGCCGCCCATGAGCGGGTTGCAGATTTGCGGCACGTCGAACGCCTGGCCGATGATCTGAAGCTCCTCGACGCTGCGCGGCGCCTCGATGAAAATGCCGTCGGCACCCGCGGCGAGGAAACGCTCGGCGCGGCGCAGCGCGTCGTCGAGACCATGGACGGCCCGCGCGTCCGTCCGCGCCAGGATCCAGGTCTCGGGATTGAGACGCTCGGCGCAGGCGGCGCGAATCTTGGCTTCGGCGAGCTCGACCGGCACGACCTTCTTGCCGGCCATGTGGCCGCAGCGTTTGGGCCACTGCTGATCCTCGATCAGGATCGCGCTCACGCCCATGCGCTCGTAGCTTCGCACCGTCTGCACGACGTTCTTGACGTCGCCGTAGCCGTCGTCGCCGTCGACGAAGACCGGCAGGCTGCTCGCCGCCACGATGTCGCGCACGCAAGCGGAGATTTCGCCAAAACCCTTGAGCCCGATATCGGGCACGCCGTAGCGCGCGCCGACCGCCGGAAAGCCGCCGATGAAATAGGCCTCGAATCCGATCTTCTCGATCAGCCTCGCGCTCAGCGCATCGTGTGCGCCCGGCACGACGAGAAAGCGCCTTTCGGCGACTGCCGCGTTGATGACCTGGCGAAAGCTTCGTGGCATCGACCGTCTCCCGGATCGGCGTCCTCGCCGGACAAGACCGGTTGATTAGCCCGTCCCCCGCAGCAGGGGAATGGCCGCGCGGCCGAACAGCTCGTGCGCCTGCGTGACCTCGTCGACCGGCGCGCTCCAATTGAGCACCGTCAGGAAATGCCCGGCGCCGACGCTGTGGCACTGGGCGATGATCTGCCCGGCGACGTCGTCGGCGGTGCCGGTGATGAACTCCTCGTCGCTCAACGTGAACCCGCCGGTCGGCGCCGGCGCATCGGGCACGTGCGCGCTCACCCGCTCGTCCTCGGCGACGAAGCTCTTCAATCGATCGGTGACGGCCTGCGCCGAGCGGCGCGCTTGCTCGCGCGTCGGCCCGACCGTTACGCGCCGCCGCAACGCGAAGCACTCGGGTGTCGCATCGTACCCGGCGGCAGCCGCTTCTGTCCGATAGGCGTCGAAGATGCCCTTGATGGTCTGTGTCGAGTTGAACCCGGTGCTGATCTTGATCCGTCGTCGCGCGGCCCGGCGCGCCGAGTCGGCGCTCACCACCGTCGTCCAGCGCGGCGGCGAGGGCTGCTGCAGCGGCCGCGGCAACAGGCGCAGATCGGAGAAGGCGAAATACTTGCCTTGGTGCGACACGACGCGGTCGGCGAGGGCCGCATCGAGAACGGCGAGAATCTCGTCGTTGCGTTCGCGTGCCTCCGCCATGGTCATGTTCAGGCGCCGCAGCTCCTGCGGCACGCCGACCGCGGTGCCGATCTCCAGCCGGCCGCCGGTCAGGTGATCGAGCATGCCGATCTCTTCCACCACCCGGGCCGGATGGTAGTAGGGCAGCACGACACCCATCACGCCGAGCCGGAGCTTCCTCGTTCGCATTGCGAGGGCCGCGATCAGGAGATTGGGGGAGGGCGAGTAGGACCGGCCGAAATGGTGCTCGCTGAAAAAAATGCCCTCGAAGCCGAGGGCCTCATCGCGCACCCACAGATCGAGGTAGCGGGCGAACAGCGCCGTCACATCGCGCGGCTCCGGCTCGACGCTCGGGCTGCCCAGCTCGGGCAGGAATTCGAAGATCCAAGGTTTGATCATCGGCTCGATCACTGGGGGCATAACACGGCTCGAGGGCGCCCTAGCCTCCGGCGGCCGGCGTTTGAGGAAAAGAAGTATCCCGCTATAGTCGTTATACATTTTTGTATGACTGGGCCCGGCCGCGGCCATGCCTGACGGTGCCGGCGCGGGAGGCGCACGTGGACGCGAGGCTGCTCGAGTACTTCCTGCGCACCGTCGAGCACGGCAGCATCAACCGGGCGGCAGACGAGCTCGGGCTTGCCCAGCCGTCCCTGTCACGCTGGCTTTCGCTCCTCGAGCACGATATCGGCACACCGCTGTTGATCCGCTCGCCGCGCGGCATTGCGCTCACCGATGCCGGCGCCCTCCTGGTCGAGCGATCGCCCGCGATCCTGCACCAGATCGATCTGCTGCGGCATGAGATCGGCGCGAAGACCGGCACGCAGGTGGCGATCGGGCTCACCCCCTCGATGCAGCGCGTCGTGACGGCGCCATTCATCGAATCGTGCGCGGCCGATCAGCCGAAGGTCACGCTGCGCGTCTATGAAGGCATCAACAACGCTTTGCGTCGGTGGATGGAGGATGCACTGCTCGATGTCGCCCTGCTGGTGTCGCTCGAACGCGCGCCGGCGCATTTCGAGGTGACGCCCCTGGTGCGCGAGCGGATGATGCTGGTGGCGGGCCGCAGCGCCGGGCTGAGCATGGACCGGCCGGTGCCGCTGTCGAGGCTGGCCGACGCCGAGATCATCATGCCGGGGCGGCCGAACGTGGTGCGCGCCTATGTGGAGAATTCGCTGCGGCGGGCAGGACTGAAGCTTGTCAGCCGGATCGAGGCCGAGACCCTATCGCTGTGCATCGAGCTCAGCCGTCGCGACCTCGGCCATACGCCGATGCCGTACTGCGTGGTGCACGGACGGCTCGGCAGCCGGGCGACCATCAGCGCGGCGCCGATCAAGGGCCTATTCCTGACTTGGAATCTTTGCGTCAACCGAGCGCGGGCGCACACGAGCGCGGTACGTCGCGTGGCGGCGGCGCTGCGCCAGTTCGTCGCCGAGCGGATCGCGTGCGGCGACTGGCCGTATGCGGAGCTGCTCGACGATAGAGGAGCCTAGCGGGGACGAATGGCGAAGGTACGCAAGACACAGGAGCAACGGCGGCGTGACACGCAAGCGGCGGTCTTGGCAGCCGCGCTGCAGCTTCTGATGGCACGCGGCTATGCGCAGTTCAGCGCCGGTCGAGTGGCCGCACGCGCGGGCGTCTCGCGCGGGGCCCTGGAGCGGTATTTTCCGACCAAGAACGACCTCCTGGTCGCGGTGACGCAGTTCGCCATGGACACGGCGCTCGATCACGCGCGCGCGCTGGCCAGGCGTGCCTCCGCGGAAACCGATCCGGTCAGGCGCTTCCTGCTCGATTCCCGGCACTTTTTTCTCAGTCCGGTGTTCGGCGCCATGATCGAGCTCGCCATCGCGGCGAGCGCCGACCCGCAGTTCGCGCGGCCGCATCGCGCGATCGTCGCGCGCGCGCGGCGCGGCCTCAACCGGATCTGGCTCGACGCGCTCGCGGCCGCCGGGTTCTCGCGCCGCAACGCCGAGCGGTTCATTCTGCTCACCCACTACTTGCTGCGCGGGGTGTTCGTCGTCAGGCGCTGGCTGCCGTACGATGCCAAGCCGCACGCCGTGATCAAAGCATGGGCGGCGCTCGCGCCCGCGGTGCTCGAGTTGCAGCAGGCATCCGCACCATTGATGTCCGTGCCGAGAGCGACGAGCAAAGCGGAACGCGGCCGCACGCGCCGGCGTCGGCGGACGCAGGCAAACAATGAAATAAAAGCGTAGAGACTTTTTATTTGACTGTCGCGCGAGATCGGTTACGCTTTGCGCAAAAGCAGGCGTGCGAGCGGACGACCACGGTTTCACTCATTGCCGTGCGAACGGCCGCGATGAGGGGAGGAGCGTGTGGCGCTTCAGCAGAACACCAATCGCATCCAGACGACCCATATCGGCAGCCTGCCGCGGCCGCACGCGCTACTCGACATGTTGAAGGCGAAGTTCGCCGGCCAGCCGTTCGATCAGAAGCAGTACGCGGCGACGCTCACGCAGGCTGTGGCGGACGTGGTGCGCAAGCAGGTGGACTGCGGCGTCGACATCGTCACCGACGGCGAGTTCTCCAAGCCCGGATTCTTCACCTACGTGCAGGAACGGCTCGAAGGGTTCGAGGCGCGGCCGGGCCGTAAGATGGCGCTGTTCGCCAAAGAGGTCGCGGCCTTTCCGGAATATTATGCGGAGTATTTCAAGCACGCCATGATGGGCGGCGCGATCGTTTCGCTCGCGCCGGTGGTCTGCGTCGGGCCGGTGCGCTATCGCGGCGACAAGGCAGTTGCGGTCGACATCGCCAATGTGAAGGCGGCGGCCGCGGCCGCGGGCGTCGCGCCCGATCACGTCTTCCTGCCGGTGACCGCGCCGTCGGGCGTCGGCGTCAACGAATACTACAAGAGCGAGGAGGAGTATCTCCACGCGGTCGCCGACGCGCTCAATCGCGAATACCGGGCGATCGTCGCGGCAGGCCTGCTCGTGCAGATGGACGATCCGTTCCTGGCCGACATCTTCGTCGAGCCGGACCTGGACGATGCGGGCAAGGCGCGGCGCGCCGAGATCTACGTCGAGGCGGCCAATGCGGCGCTCGCCGGCATTCCGGCCGAATGGGTGCGCTTCCACACCTGCTACGGCATCAATGAAGGGCCGCGCCTGTTCGAGGCGAACCTGCAGCAGGTGCTGCCCTATGCGCTGAAGATCAATGCCGGGTCCTACAGCTTCGAGGCGGCCAACCCTCGCCACGAGCACGAATACCATTTGTTCGAGAGCGTGAAGATTCCGGACGGGAAGGTGATCTGTCCCGGCGTGATCACGCATGCGAGCAACATCGTCGAGCATCCCGAGCTGATCGCCGAGCGCATCGTGCGCTTCGCCGATCGGGTCGGGCGCGCCAACGTGGTCGCCGCCGCCGATTGCGGCTTCTCATCGCAGGCGCTCTACCGCACCGAGGTTCATGTCAGCGTGGTCTGGGAGAAGTTCAAGGCGATGCGGCACGGCGCGGATTTGGCGACCCGGAAGCTTTGGAAGAGCTGACATGCTCCCGTGATCTTCCATCCGGCCGAGGCGCTGGGCATCCGCGACGTGTCGGCACAAGGCGGCATCGTGGTTATGCGGACGGCCGCGGTGGATCTCATCGGAACGATCTGCTCCCGCGCGCAAGCAGCGGAACCCGTGCTGGTCGCCAACCATACGGATGATGCCGCGCCCGCGAGCCTCTACACCAAACAGCAGGCCAAGGATGGCCAGCAGGTCTATGCGCAGCACTGCGCATCCTGCCACGGCAACATGCTGCAGGGCGCCTCGGCGCCGCCTGCGGGCGGGACGGCGTTTCTCACAAGGCGAAACTCCTCGGCTGGTCGGTGGCCGATATGTGCAACCTCGTCGTGACCTCGATGCCGCGCGACAATCCCGGCTCGCTCTCACCGACGCAATATGCCGACGTGCTCGCCTATCTGCTGGCGGCCGATTGCTATCCGGCCGGGCGAAAGCAATTTCCCACCACGGCCACGCCCGACATCAAGGGCGCCGAGCTGCACCCACTCGTGGGCGCGAGGGGGCAGGACAAGACGTCCGGCACCTGTTCGCTCGCCGCTTCTTACCGGGGAGGGGGAGCGCAGCCGCAGTGCCAAGCTTCACATATTGCTATTTCCCTGGTGCGGCCATCGGAGCAAGCCGTTCTCAATCCTTGAATGGATCGAATACGTCGGCGCCCGCCATCACGACCGCGAACGGGGTGAGCCGGTGCTCGATCGCAACCGTGCCGGCGTGGTGGGCGAGCACGTCGGGCAGGCGGCGATAGGCCTGCGGCGCCTCATCGAGGTCGCCGCCGATCAGGTGTACGCCCTTCTGGCGCAGCCACGCCTGCATCTCGTCGTGGCGCACGCGGCCGAGCTCGCGCATCTTCTTGCCGGTCGTCGGATCCTTGCGGACGCGGCCGCGCGCCTCGGTGCGCGACATCACGCGGCCGGCGCCGTGCACGGTCGAGTACAGGCTCGCGGCCGACGCCTCCCCGGCGACGCCGTGCAGGATCACGGCATCGTCGCCCATCGAGCCGCCGACGAAACCGCGCTGGCCCGGGAAGGCCGGCGTCGCGCCCTTGCGCACGACCCACAGATCGCGCTCGCCGTGGCGCTCGCGCCAAGCGTAGTTGTGATGGTTGTGCACGGTGTCGAGCACCTCGCCACCGATGATCGCGCGCACGCGCGCGACCACCCACTCGCGGCCCGCATAGGCATAGAGACCGGCGAGCCGCATGGCGGCGAGATACTGGCGGCCGAGATCGCTGTCCTGGTGCAGCAGCGTCGGCGCGACGTCGATCCCGTCGGCGCCGCCGGCGCGCTTGATGAACGCCATCGCGGTCTTGTGGCCGAGGCCGCGGGAGCCGAAATGCACGCCGATCCAGACGAGGCCGTCCTCGTCGGCGAACAAGTCGACATAGTGATTGCCCGAGCCGACGGTGCCGAGCTGGTCGCGCGCCATCGACTTGAGCGGCGTCGTGACGTCGCTCTCGGTCCACAGATTCGAGTCGAACAACTCGTGCTCGACCTTCTCGGCGTTGGTGCGACCGATGCCGAAGCTGATGCTGCCGGCGATCTCGGCAACCAGCGGGCCGATGCGATCGGCGATCGCGGCCTTCGGCACGTCGAGCCGCACGGCCATGTTGCCGCACGCGATGTCGAAGCCGACGCCGGACACCGACACGTGCTCCTCATACGCGATCACGCCCCCGACCGGCTGCGCATAGCCGAGGTGGCCGTCGGCGCACAACACGCCGCCGGCGACGCTGCCGTATTCCATGCAGCGCGCCATCTGCGCCTTGGTGCGCTCGTCGTGCTCGCCGAAGATCTTGATCTCGGGCATGGTGCGCTCCGTTCCGCATTGTAGTGACGCGAATAGTGGGTGGCGAATAACAAATGGGGCGGTTTCTACACGCCATTCGCTACTCGCTACTCGCCATTTGACATCGTGAACGTCCAGCAGAATGGCAGGGGAGGCAGGACTCGAACCCGCGCCGACGCGGTGTTGGAAGCCGCCGCTCTGCCGCTAAGCTACTCCCCCGTAGTTGTCGCTGTGCCGATCGACCTGCCGCCGCGCAGGGGCGCGATGCCGTCCGCACCTGTCCGATTTGTAATCGAGGCGCGTGAACCGCGGCGCCCTCCGGTTGGACCCAATGGACATGACGGATGATGCTCACCTTGGAGAAATTGTGATGAAAAGAATCGTCTTTGCCGCAGCCCTGCTGATGGCCACCGGATCTGCCGCATACGCCGACCACGACCATTGGACCGATCTGCGGCCCAAGCTGCATCGCGGCGACGATGTGCTGAACGCCGACGGGCAGAATTGTAGGGACCAAACCGGGCAGCAGAACTACAATTATTCGCCGATGTTGCCCTCTTATTTGCGCTGCATGCGCGCCCGCGGCTGGCGCTTCGAGTACACGGTCCGGAGCAGGGATCCCTATTTCGACTACCACCATCGCTGGATCGTCCCTGGCGTTGCTTGGACTGACCCGGACGAGCCGGGCACTTGCCACTACATTCTCGGTGGCGCCGGATCCGAGTGCTCGAACTATTGATCGGTCCGCCCGGGGGTCCCGCTGCGATCGGACTCGCGCGGCGGGACCTCGGATTCGCATCGGCTCTCCCCTCGTGGAATCTAGCCACGATCCCGCGCACCTCGGCGAAAAACTCGGCCGCCGAAGCGTGCCCGAAGCGCCGCGAAGGCGGTGGTCCCTGGGGACGGACTTGAACCGCCGACCTCCTGATCCACATTCAGGCGTTCTTCCGGCTGAACTACCGCAGGGAAAGCGCAGGGCGATGTTGCCGATTTGTAACGGCCCGGGCGTGAACCGGAGGACGCCGCCATGGCGAACGATAATTACGACCGATCGCGCTCACATGGAGAATAGCTCATACAACGCATCGTCCTGGTCGCCGGCTTGCTGCTCGGCAGCGAAAGCGCGGCACTCGCCGACATCGATCACTTCACCAACCTGTGCACGGATTTCTGAGACACGGCCCCGCCGCCCATTCCACCAAAGGAGGTGAGACGTCCCTGCCCGGGACTCCAGGCGCGTGGGGGGACGTCGATTCGGGCGCATGTTCCGGCAAAGTGGGGCCGGTTCGTCGAGAAGAGCATGCTCAAATGAAACAGGGTTCTAACTCGGCCGGCGCGCGGGCGCGCCGCCGTTGCGGATGTCCGACGGCGTCGCGCCGAAATGGCGGCGGAACGCGCGGTTGAAATAAGACAGATCGGAAAAGCCCACCGTCGTCGCGATATCGGTGATCCTGCGATCGCGCCAATTCGGGTCGCGCAGCAGGGCGGCCGCGTTGTCGAGACGCCGGGTCAGCACGTGATGGGTGAAGCTCTTGCCGGTCTCCTCGAGCAGGAGGTGCACGTAGCGCGGCGACACGGCGAGCGCGGCCGCAACGGCGCCGACGCTCAGGCGCGGATCGGCGCTGTTTGTTTTGATCGCCTGCAGGATCGCGGACAGCCGCGCCGCTCGCGGGCCGTGCTGTTCGGCGAGCTCGCGCGCGTCGCCCTCGGCGCCGAGGACGAGCGCGACGAGATCATGGACATGGGCGATGACGAGGTCGCGCAGCCGGGGCTCCATGCTGCCGGCATCCCAGATGGTGGCAACGTAGCTGGTGAGCAGCTTCAGGGCGGCGCTCGCCGGGATCGTCTGCGAGGTTCGATCGTCGAGACCGGGAATGCGGGCGGCGAGCACCGCGCGGGGGATGCGTATGCTCAGCGGCCGTGCGGCATCCGGAAGGACGACGAGCGCCGGCTCGGCGCAGTTCGTGAGCACGGCACGTCCTTCGCCGAGCATGGCGTCGCGGCCGCATTGCTCGACGATGCAGCGAGCGCCACCGAGGCCTACGCCGAGGACGAAGTCGTCGCTGGTCAGGTGCTGTGGGCCGTGCCAGCGTCGGCAGGCCGAAATCAGCGACGACATCAGCCCGAGTCGAGGCAGGTTGCAGAACGTCGCCTCGAACCGAAATGGCTGCACGCCGATCGGCGTGACGTCATGCCTGATGATGGTGCTGCCGTAGATCTCGCGGTACGCCGCGAGCCGCTTCTCGGGCGGAAAATCGTCCGTCGAGAATCGCAGCACCTTGGGGGCGGTCGCGTCCATGCAATGCGATCGATGCCTGTTATTATTCCATCGTCGTCGAATGAGCTGCGCCGCCCGCGCTCAAGCTAACATATTTGTGATATGTGGCAATTCACTCCTGTCCTGGTCGATTCACTCTGGGCATAGTGCGATAGTGGCCACGTCCGTCTTCGCCCTCCGGGCTTCGGCGCGGCAGCCTTCGGGCCCGTGGCTCGCTCGCTAAAGCCGTAGCGCCCGTGAGGGCGCCCAAAGCTGGTGCCGGCGGGTTGATCCGAACAACCGACCTTCGCCGTATGGGGGCGCTGCTCTGCCGCTGAGCTACGCGGGCTATCGAATGTCCATCCTGCCGATGTGCCGGGCCTTCACGGCCCGACGGAGCTGTGATGTCCTGCGGCGGCTTGTCGAGGCAGCGACGTGCAGGAACCAGGCAACCAGGACCAGGATCGCGACCTTTTCGATCGGGCGCGCGCTGCCGCGATAGCCGGCGAGCGCGATCGCGCGATCGCGCTCTATCGCGCCGCATCCTCCGCGCGGCCCACCGATGCCCTGCTGCACGGCGAGCTCGGCCGCCTGCTCTACGAGGCGGGCGCCCTAGATGACGCGGCGGCATGCCTTGGGCAAGCGATCGCGCTCAACCCTGGTGATGCGGCCGCGCAAGAGGCGCTCGGCCGTTTGCTGATGTCGCGCGCAGACCTCGCGGGCGCCCGCGCGCATCTTGCGGCAGCCGTCGCGCACGATCCGCGTCGCGCGACGGCCCAGGCGGCACTCGGCGACCTGCATCGCCGCGAGGGCAGGGCGGACGAGGCGGTCGCGGCATATCGGGCGGCGCTCGCGCTCGATCCGACCAACGCGGCGCTGCACCTGCGCCTCGGCAGCACGCTCGTCCGCGACGCCGGCCGCCTCGATGCGGCGATGGAATGCTTCCGGCGCGTGATCGCGCTCGATCCGGACCAGGCGGTCGCGCACCTGCAGCTCGGCCTCGCGTTCTGGCGCCGCGGGGACTCGGCGCCGGCGCTCGCGCTCGCCGAGCGGGCGGTCCGGCTCGATCCGCAGCTGCCGGCCGGGCAGGGCGCGCTCGGCGTCATGCTGCGCGGCGCCGGCCGGATCGCCGAGGCGGGGACGGCGCTGCGCGCCGCCATCGCCAGCCATCCGCGCGATGCCGAGGCCCGCTTCAACCTCGGCGCCTGCCTGGCCGACACGGGTGACCTTGCGCAAGCCGTGCACTGGCTCGAGCAGGCGGTCGCGCTCGCGCCGGGCCATCGGGCGGCGCAGATCAAGCTCGGCTCGCTCTTGACCGGGCTCGGCCGCCGCGACGCGGCGCTCGCGGCCTACCGCGCCGCGCTGGCGCGTTTTCCCGACGATCCCACGCTGCGCCTCGGTGCGACCATCGCCGAGCTGCCGATGATCTACGATGATGTGGCGCAGGTCGAGCGTTGCCGTGCGAGCTACGCGGCGAGCCTCGAGGCCCTGGCGCGGTTTTTCGCCGGCCGCGGCGCCGCGACGGCGGTGGCGGACGCCGAGGCGATCGGCACCGAGCAGCCGTTCTTTCTCGCCTACCAGGGCCGCGACGACCGTGCGCTCGCGGCGCGTTACGGTGCGATGATCGCCGGCGTGATGCAGGCCGCCTATCCGCAATGGGCGCGGCCACCCGCGGTCGCACCGCCGACGGCGGGCGAAAAGATCCGCGTCGCCATCGTGTCGGGACATTTCTGGGCGCACTCGGTGCTCAAGGCTCCGATCCGCGGCTGGATCGCGCTCATCGACCGCACGCGCTTTCGTGTCCTCGGCTATCACGTCAGCGCGCGGCAGGACGGCGAGACGGCGGCGATCCGGCGCGCCTGCGATCGCTTCGTGCAGGGGCCGCTCTCGCTCGCGCAGTGGTGCGAGACGATCCGCGCCGACGCGCCGCACGTGGTGATCTTTCCCGAGCTCGGCATGGACATGATGACGCCGCGCCTCGCCGCGCTGCGGCTCGCGCCGATCCAGTGCGTGAGCTTCGGCCATCCGGCGACGAGCGGCTTTCCGACCATCGACTACTACTTGTCGGGCGAGCTGATGGAGCCGGAGGGCGCCGAGCGCCAGTACGTCGAGAAGTTGGTGCGCCTGCCTGATCTCGGTTTTGCCTACGTGCCGCCGGTGATCGAGGCGGCGGAGGTGCGGCGCGAGAGCATCGGTCTGAGGCCTGACGCGGTGGCGTTCTGGTGCTGCCAGCACCTGCCGAAGTTTCTGCCGCAGCACGATCACGTGTTCGCGCGCATCGCACGGCGGCTCGACGATGCGCAGTTCGTGTTCATCGCCTCGCCACGCGGCGAGGAGGTGACGGCGCGCTTTCGCCGTCGGCTCGCTCGCGCCTTTGCGGCGGAGGGGCTCGACGCGGCGCGGCACCTCGTCATCCTGCCGCGCCTCACCACGTCCGATTTCGCCGCCGTCGCGGAGGTCTGCGACGTGTTTCTCGACAGCATCGGCTGGTCCGGCATGAACACGGCGTTCGAGAGCCTTGCGAGCGCGCTGCCGATCGTGACTTGGCCCGGCCCGCTGATGCGCGGCCGCCACAGCCTCGCGATTCTGCGCCTGCTGGACGTGCCCGAGACGGTCGCGGACTCGGAGGACGAGTATGTGGAGATCGCGGTACGGCTCGGCCGCGACCCGGCATGGCGCGCCGCGATCCGCGCCCGGATGGCGGCGAATCGGCGGCGGGTCGTCGCCGATGCGACGCCGGTGCGTGCGCTGGAGGCCTGGATGGAAAAGGTCGCGGGGCAGATGAAGTGAGGGCTCCCGGCGTCGTTGGCTCCCCCTCATGGATTCGAACCACGATCCTCGCGTTCAAGGCGCGATATCCTGCCGTTGGACGAAGGGGGAATGGCGTGCCGGCGACCGCCTGTCGGCGAGGTGTCAACTGTGTGCGATGCGTGCGCGGCGCGCGGTCTCGCGCACATCGGACGGCGTCGCGCCGTAGTGGCGGCGGAAGGTGCGGCTGAAATAGGAGAGGTCGGAAAATCCAGCCTCGGCCGCGATGTCGGCGATCTTGCGCGCGAGCTGGCCGGCATCGCGCAGCAGGGCGCCGGCCTTTTCGAGGCGCCGCTCCAGTAGATGATGCGTGAAGCTGCGGCCGGTTTGCTCCAGCAGCAGGTGCACGTAGCGGGGTGTGACGCCGAGCAGCTTGGCGACCGATGCGGCCGTGAGGTCGGGGTCGCCGCTTCGCGCCGCGATCGCGCGCAGGACGGCGGAGCGGCGGGCGGTGCGCACGCCGCGCTCCTCGCCGATGTCCCGGGCCTCGCGCGCAGCGCCGAGCGCATACGCGGTGAGGTCGATCAGGTGGTTGCCGAGCACGTCGGCGCAGCGGCGGTCTGCAAACGGGGCCGCGAGCGCCTGCTCGAGATATCCGTGGAGCTGGCGAAATGCCGGGCTATCGGCCGGTGCCAAGCCGGCGACGCGGGCAATATCCGGGCCGCGCCCCACGATCGTGCTTCGCGGGATGGTCAGGGCGAGGAACCGGGATGTCCCCGCGAGCGCGATCCGCGCCGGGCGGGCATTGTCGATGATCAACGCTTGCGGCGACCTGACCCGGGTCTCGTGCTCGCCCTGGACCGCGTCCGCGGCGCCGTGCCGCCACAGTTGCACGACGATCGCGTCATTGCCGTCGCCGAGATGCAATGAGCGACGCGTCATCTCGGTCGGGGTCAGCGACAGATCGGCAATGACAACGGCTCCCGCCGCACGGACATCGAGCCCGCCGCGAAACGGCATGGGGCTGCGCCGCGCAATGTCGGCGCCGATGACGTGCCGAAAGACCTCCTCGCAAAACGCCGGGAAACGATCACGCTCGGGCAGCGGGTCGGTGCTGAAGCTGAACTGGCGCGGAAGGGTCGTGTCGTTCATGACCTCTCGTCGGCGCTGCGTCGCTCCGCATCCGACCCGCACCGTAACATATGCGCGTGAGGCGACAATTCGCTCCAGGCATGGTCGGCTTCCTTATGAGCATGGTGTTCTGACAGAGCCCGGAGCGTAATGGGTGGCTTGCCGAGCCGTAGCGGGGCGCGGAGCGCCGCGAAGGCTGGCGGAGAGTGCAGGGATCGAACCTGCGCGACCTTTCGGTCTCGTCGCGTTAGCACCGCGATGCCTTGCCGCTCGGCCAACTCTCCGTAATGAGACGACTTCTCCGGCTGTCGCGGCGCTTCGCGCGCAATGGCGCGACAGCCATCGCGCCCGGGCTGGCTCGCCGAGCCGTAGCGCCCGTCAGGACGCAAAGGCTGGAATCCACGGCGCGACTCGAACGCGCAACCTGAGGCACCGGAGGCCTCTGCTCTGGTCCGGTTGAGCTACGTGGACGTGATTGAACAGGGCGGGGGGATTCGAACCCGCGGCCTCCGCATTCCAAGTGCGGAGCTCTTCCTGACTGAGCTACACCCTTATGGATAAAGGCAAGGATGGGCCACCCAGCAGGATTCGAACCTGCGGCCTCCGGCTCCGCAAACCGGCGCTCTGCTCCGCTGAGCTATGGGTGGGATTGTGGAATTCGGCGCCGTCGGACGACGGCAACGGCCGCGCGGCCTTGATCTAATCTATACGGCCTTTGCGGCCATCGGCGCCTGGCCGATCGCGCCGAGCTCGACGTCGCGCGTCTCCGGTCCCATCAGCGCGCCGACGATCATCAGCACGCCCGCAAGCGCGATCAGCACCACCGGCGTGTAGGCGTAAGGCATGAAATCCCGCAACGCCAGCAGGTAGGCTCCGGCGAACGCCGGAATGACCACGGCGAGACTGTAGCCGATGCCATAGCCGGAGGCGCGCAGCTGGGTCGGGAAGCGCTCGCAGATATAGGTCGTGACGATCCCCCAGGGCGATATGACGAGGAGATAGCAGAGGCACGCGATGGCGGTCGTGGCGATCAGCCCGCCGCCGCCGAGCGCGTGCGTCACGGCGGCCGCATAGAGGCCGGAGCCGACGATGAGAACCAGAACGCCGCTGAGAACGATGGCGAGCCGCCGGCCGATCATCTGCCCGATCAGGCCGAACGCCACGAAGGAGAAGAACTGGACGAAGCTCGTGACCAGAAGGCCATTGGTCACGATCTTGCCGGGGATATGGAGCTCGTGAATGAGCAGGCCGGGCATGACGCCGATGACCGACTGGGCCGCGAACCAGAACCCGAGCATCATGACGAGAATCTGGGCGAGATTGCGCAGGTTCGGGCCGGACACCACCTCCTTGAGCGGCGCCTCGCTTTTTTCAGAGCTCATCCACAGCCGGGATTCGGCGACCCGCAGGTAATAAGCGAGGAACAGGAATGCCATGATGGCGCCGCAGACGAACGGGATGCGCCAGCCCCAGGCCAGGTATTGCACCGGCGTCGTCAGGCCCAGCATGATGCTGGTGACGACCGAGACGAGGAAGAAGCCGATCGGATAGGCGCCCTGCAGCACGCCGCCGACGAGCCCGCGCCGCTCCTTCGGGACCATCTCCATCGCGAGCGTGTTGTTCGACGTGTATTCGCCGCCCATGAACACGCCGCCGATGAAGCGAATGAGAATGAGCAGCGCCAGCGACCAGATGCCGATGGTGGTGTAGCCCGGCAGCAGGGCGATCAGCAGCGTGAAGACGCCGAAGCCGACGATGGTGACGATGGTGGTGCGCCGGCGTCCGATCCGATCGGCGAAATGGCCGAAGATGATCGCGCCGCATGGCCGCCCAAGGAGCGTGACGGCGAAGACGAAGAAGTAGATCGTCGTGCTCGCCGCCGAGCTCAGCCCCGGCGGCTCGAAGTAGCGCGTGACCGATGCAAGCGCGAGAACGGGCAGGTAGATATCGAAGAAATCCACCGCGAAGCCGATGCATCCGGCCACCAGTGCGCGGCGTGCATCCGGGGAAAGTGGTTCAGCGCCGATCAGGCCGGATTCCATGGGCGTCCTCCCGACGATCCGGCGCGGGGTCAACGAAACCGGTTGATCCTCTTTTTCGAAACAAGCGCACCGTCGGTCGGTTTGACAACGTTGACGACGGATCATTTCTCCGATCCGCGTCACCGGGCCGCACCGACAAGGAGAGCCAGTTCGCCGGGTTGTCTGCTTTGCAGAAGTTGGGGCTGCCGGCGGGATTTGAACCCGCGATCTCCGAGTTGAGGGCCCGGTGTCTTGGCCGCTAGACGACGGCAGCGTGAGGCACGTGGCATAACGCGAAGCGCTGCGAAGGCTGAAGCTGCCGGCGGGATTTGAACCCGCGATCTCCGGGTTGAAGGCCCGTTATCTTGCCCGGCTAGACGACGGCAGCGATTTTGGCTCCCCTCGCAGGAATCGAACCTGCCTCAGCTCTGCTCAACAGGCAGCCGCGTGCACCTTGCTCGCCTGAGGGGAAGAAGTTCGGTCGCCGGCGGCGTGCGCTACGGTACGGCAAGGCTTCGCGAGGCTGGCTCGCCGAGCCGTAGCGTGCGCGAAGCGCCGCGAAGGCTGGTGGAACACCGGGGTAACGCTCCCCGCGCGACCTGCTTGCAAGGCATGTCTGCACCCTTGTGCGTGTCCCTAATTCGGTGCTCGGGGTTGGTTTCGAGCCAACCTCTCCGCGTTTTCGGCACGGCGCTTTCACCAGATTAGCTTCCCGAGCAATCGGCGCTCGCTCCGGCTTGCCGAGCCGTAGCGCGCGAAGCGCCGCGAAGGCTGGTGCGGATGGCGGTAATCGAAACCGCGTCTTCGGAGTGGCGCTCCGAGGCTTGACCTTCCAGCTACATCCGCGTGTGTGGTGGGAAGCGGAGAGAATCGAACTTCCTGCCGCAAAGGGACCGCGTTTACGGCGCGGCGACGGCACCAGCCGTCCTTATTGGCGCTTCCCGAAAATCAAATGTCTCTCAAGGAGAGGGAATAAGTGGCGGAGAGCTGAGGGTTCGAACCTCTGTCCTTGCGGACCCTTCGGTTTTCGAGACCGATTGCCGGCCACTCCAGCGGAGCTCTCCAATGAAAGGCAGGAGATGGCGCCGCCGTCGTGCCGCCGCGAGCGCCGTCACGATTCTTTGCGCGCCGGCTGCGTCCCGTCGGCCGCGCTCGGCTTCGCGTGCAGGCAGAGCAGGGCGGCGAATGCGGCGAGGCAGAGGCCGCCCGAGACCAGGATCACGCCGAGGCCCATGGCGGAGAGCATGAGCCCGAACAGCAGCGGCGCCAGCGCCTGCGCGGCGCGCGCGGGCGCGCCGAGCAAGCCGGTGCGCTCGCCGTAGTCATTGGGGCCGAACAGCGCGAGCGGCACGGTGCCGCGCGCAATGGTCAGAAGACCGTTGCCGGCGCCGTAGAGGATCGCGAATGCCGCCGCCCCAACCGGCCCGGCGCCGGCGAGAACGGCGGCGCCGATGGGATGGAGCGTGGCGGCGATCCGGGCGGAGACCAGCGGATGAATCCGCCGCAGCGCGATGAACTCGAGGAGTCGCGCTGCGACCTGCGCTGGTCCGACCATGGCGGCGGCCGCGATCGCCGCGAACGGCGTCGCGCCGGCGCGCTCGAGCAGGTCGGGCAGGTGAGCCGCCATGGCGCCGGTGACGAACCAGGCCGCCGCGAACACGAAGGCGAGCAGCCACATCTCGCGGCGCGGATGCCAGCCGACGCGGCGGCCGGCGCCGCGCGCCGGCGTGCGAATGGTTGCGCGCGGCAGCAGAGCGTTGAGCGGCAATCCGACACCCAAATTGAGCACGCCCCAGACCAGGCAGGTCTCGCGCCACCCGACGGCGCCGTTGAGGAGCGACGTCAGCGGCCAGCTCACCGTCGAGGCGAAGCCGGCCATCAGGGTGATGCCGGTGATCGGCCCGCGCGCGCGCGTGCCGTAGAAGCAGGCGAGCGCCGCGAACGCCGCGTCGTAGAGGCCGAGCGCCATGCCGAGGCCGAGGATCGCCCAGGCCGCGAACAGCACGACCGGTCCGCTCGCGCCCGCAAGGGCAAAGAGCCCGACCGCGAGCACGATGTTCGACAGCGCCAGGACCCCGCGGCCGCCGCGCCGGTCGATGGTGCGGCCGACATAGGGTCCCGCGACGGCGGCGATCAGCAGCGAGACCGAGAACGCGCCGAACACCCAGGCCGGCGCAACGCCGGTCCCGGCCGCGATGGGGCCGGCGAGGACGGCGGGCAGATAGTAGCTCGATGCCCAGGCGAGCGTCTGCGCGATGCCGAGCATCGCGACCACTCGTGTGCGCGACGGCGCCGCGCCGGCATCGACTGGCTCATACACTGCTGGCCCCGGCTCCTTCCTGCTGCGTCGCCTCGACCGGCAAGGTGCTTTGCCCGGCACCGAGCTCGCGCTGCATCAGCACCGTATCGACCCAGCGGCCGAATTTGAACCCCGCGGCGTGCAAGGTCCCGACCATACGAAAGCCGAGCCGTTCGTGCAGCGCGATCGATGAGATGTTGGCGCTATCCCCGATCACCGCGATCATCTGCCGCCACATGCCGGCCTCGCAGCGCGCGATCAGCGCCGTGAGAAGCGCCCGGCCGACGCCGCCGCGGTGGCGGCGATGGTCGACATAGACCGAGTTCTCGATCGAGAAGCGGTAGGCCGAGCGGGCGCGGTAGGGCGACGCATAGGCATAGCCCACGACCTCGTCGTCGATTGCGGCGACCAGATAGGGCAGCCCGCGCGCCAGCACGTCGGCGCGGCGGCGCCCAATCTCCTCGGGTGAAGGCGGCTCCTCCTCGAAGGAGGCGGAGCCGTGGCGAACGTGATGGCCGTAGATCGAGCTGATGGCGGCGACGTCGGCCTCTTTCGAATCTCGGATCAGGCAAGGGATGAAGCAGGTCATGGGGTCCATCTCATGATGTCGCTTGGAAAATGTCGCGGGACATGGAACGCGTCTCGAGGGGGCGGGCCGGCCGAGGGGGCGACCGCACGCGGCCTCCGTGCGGCTGATGCCGACATCGTGCAGCAGGTGGTCGTCGAGCTCGCGGAGATGGGCCAACTGGCACAGCCGCGACTGCGGCGATCCGCCGAGAAAGCGCGCGAGCTCGCGCAGCCAGCCCGATGAGGGCGGGCCCCGGCTCACAGCCGTGGCGCCACATCGGCGCCCACCGTGCGCGCACCCGCCGGGATGACGGGCAAGATGAGCGCGGATGGATGAAGGGTGTCGTGCAATATGGTCTGCCGCGCGGCCTGCTGATGCGTGCTCATGCCGAACGCCTCGCCGGTATTCGGGTTGGGATCGAACTGAGGAAAATCGCTCGACGATATTTCGAGCCGGATACGATGGCCCGGCTCAAACAGATTGCTCGTCGGCCAGATCGCGATCGTGTAGCGGTAGACGTCGCCGGGAACGATCAGGCTCGGCTGTGACAGCGACGCACGGAAGCGCGCGCGGATGATGCCGTTGTTGAGATTGATCGCCTCGCCGTCGGGATGGACGTCGACCAGCTTGGCCGTGAAGTCCGTGTCGCGCGCTGATGATGCCGCATACAGCACGACCGAGATCGGGCCCGTAACCTCCATCGGCTGCGTCAGCACCGGGCTCGTATAGACGAGCACGTCGCTGCGCTGCTCGACGGCGGCCTGATCGAACTGTCCCTGCGAGTCGCTGTACCATTCGCAACACGAATGGCCGCCGACGCTCGGCACCGGATTCCACGGTTCGTAGTCGAAATGATCGGCCGGAGATTTGTCGCCTGCCGGCTCGCGGGTGAGCGCCCCGTCACCCAAGAGGGAGGCGGCATGGCCATCGCTCGCGAGATACCACGTTTGGTACTCAGTGCCCGGAATGGGCCAGCCACGCGCCGTATGCCAGCGGTTTTCGCCCATGGTGAAGTAGTCGACCCGCGTGCCGGTATCGACGCCATTGTCCTTCCCCTTGAGGAAATGGTCGAACCACGCAAGCGTGAGCTCGTTCACCGGGCTGTCGGCGGCGGGTCCGATGGCGGCAAGCCGCGGCGACGCCACGCTGTAGCCGTGGAAGGTCGCCCCCGGCCGGCCCCATGCGATGTGCTCCCACGGGCCGATGACGATGCGCTGGTTTCTCCGCGCGGCGTCGCTGGCGGCGCGCTGCGTCATGCCGACGAAGTTTTCCAGGCCGCCCTGCAAGAAGGCATCGTACCAGCCCTCGAACGCGAGCACCGGCACTTTAACGTTCGCATAGCGCTCCTTGATGCTGAATTGCCTCCAATACGCGTCGTAGGCGGGATGGCGGACCGCATCGAAGAAGTAGGGAGCAACCTCGTCGCGATCGGGGCGGAACGGCGGGAATTCGATGTAGGGGCGAAAGTGCTCCCAGCGCGCGATGTCCCGGTAGTCACGCTCGAGCGCTTGCGCCAAGGCGGTATCGCCGCGATTGGCGGCCGCGCTCGCCACGATGTCCTTCATCATCCACCCCTCGATGAAATCGAGGCGAAACGCGCCGCCCTCGTAGGTCCAGCCGTCGTAATAGTCGGAGGCGGTGTTCGACGGCACGATCGCCTTCAACGACGGAGGCGCGGCCGTTGCGGCGAGCCACTGGGTTGCGCCCACATACGAGGAGCCATACATGCCGACTGCGCCGTTCGAGCCCGGCAGATGCGCCGCCCATTCGACGCTGTCGTAGCCGTCATCGCGATCGTGGCTGTACTCGTAGAAGGTGCCTTTCGAGGCGTACTGGCCGCGAATGTCCTGGATCACAACGATGTAACAATGCGAGGCGAACCAGCTCGGCGACTGAAAGCGCGACGGCTGCACCTGCGCGCCCGCCTTGTTGTATTGCGTGCGCATGAGAATGACCGGAACCGGCTCGCTGGTCGCCGGCTGATAAACGTCGGCGTACAGAACGGTGCCGTCCCGCATCGTCGCCGGGACATCGACCTTTTTGGTTACTGTACAGGGGCCCTGGCCGCTCGTCGGGGGCCACCCGGGCTCAGCAAAGGCCGGTGCCGCGATGATCGCGGCGAGCATGATGCTTGCGGGTATCGCGGTCGCCCGGCGGATCGTTCGGGAGGAATGCGGCTCGCGGACGGCCGCGGCGTTCCAGAAGGTCATGCGCCCGGTTGATTGGCGGGTCGATCGAGTGGCTGGTCGCATCGCGGTGGCGTCCTGGGTCGCCGGCAGTTGGTCCTTGGACGCGATCGGGCAGCGGCGGAGACGCAGCGGCGACCGACGCGTCGCCCTTCAGCATCGACCCGTGCCGGCGCGCCGCAAAGGCGATTTATCTGATGCGCGGCATCAGGAAAGCTTTGGGGCGGCGCGTTGTGCTGGCTTCGCCGGCCGCATAATCTGCGGCCATGGGCCATCCGACCCTGCGCCAGCTCATGACTTTCCTGGCGGCCGTGGACAGTGGAAGCATCACGTCGGCCGCGAAGTCGCTGCACCTGACACAGCCTGCCGCGAGTCAGCAGCTGCGCGACCTCGAGCGCGCGCTCGGGGTGCGCCTGCTCGATCGCGCCAAGGGGCGGATCATGCCAACGCGTGCCGGCGAGGCGGTGGTTGCGGCCGCCCGGCGCGCGCAAAGCGCGGCCGATGACATCGTCGCCGCGGTTGCGGTATTTCGCGACGGCACGGCCGGTCGGGTGCGCGTCGGCACCGGTGCGACCGCGTGCATCTACTTGTTGCCGGCGATGCTCGCCCGCGTGAAGCGGCGAATGCCGGCCCTCGAGGTGACGGTCGCGACCGGAAACACGCCCGAGATTCTCGACCGGCTCGAGGCCGGCGCCCTCGATATCGCGCTCGTGACCTTGCCGATGCGTACGAGCCGTGCCGTGGTGGCGACGAAGCTTGCGCCGGACCCGCTGCTCGCGCTCCTGCCGAAAGCGCTCGTCGCGAAAGGTCTTGCGCGTGCTGGCGCCGGCGTCGACGCCGCGCAGCTCGGCAAGCTTCCCCTGATTCTCTACGAGGCTGGCAGCAACACGCGCCGGCTCGTCGACGATTGGTTCGAGCGGGCGGGCGTCACCGCGAGCCCGATCATGGAGCTCGGCAGCGTCGAGGCGATCAAGGTGCTGGTCGCGAGCGGACTCGGCGCATCGGTCCTGCCCAAGCTCGCGCTCCAGGAGGTCGCGCGCGCGACGCTCCTGCATCCGCTGCGGCCGGCGCTCACCCGCGACCTCGCCTACGTGCTGCGCAAGGACAAGGTGATCGACCGCGGGCTGCGCGTCTTTCTCGACGAGCTCGCTCGCGCCGCCGGCAAGCCGGTCGGTGGCGGCAGAAATGGCGCTCCGTAGGGAAATCGAATCCCTCTCACCGCGTCGACAGCGCGGCCGCTTCACCAGATGCGTAACGGAGCAATGGAAGTGGTGGACCAGGCAGGATTCGAACCTGCGATGGGCAGTGCCAGCGGGTTAAGAGTCCGCTCCGTTCGGCCGCTACGGTAACTGGTCCAAAGCAGGGCGTGCCGAGCGCAAGCGCCCGAAGGGCGCCAAGGATGAAGACGACGACAGGAATCGAACCTGCGTTGCACGGGTTGCAACCGTGTGCCTCGCAATTCGGCCACCTCGTCCATGACATGCCCTTCGCTTATTGGCAGCCTCTCTCGGAATCGAACCGACGTGGACCGGGTCAGAGCCGATCGCTTTGCCACGAAGCTGAGGAGCATCGATTGGTCAGGCTGGCTGGTCACGATCCAGCGGCCTTCGGTTTCCGGAACCGGCGCTCTTCCAGCTGAGCTACAGCCTGTGTGTCTGGTCCACCCTCGAGGTGCTGCCCCTTGGCCGCTCGCTTATCTGGCGGGGCTTTGCTGTTGAGCTAAGAGTGGGTTGATTGGAGCGCGCTGGGAATTTCGAAATCCCGACCTGAGCTTTGTAGGAGCCCCGCTCTGCCTCTGAGCTAAGCGCGCATTTGCAGTGCCGAAGCGCCTACAATGCCAAGGTTGGTACGCCGAGCGAGATTTGAACTCGCACTGAGCACGGTCTGAACGTGCTGCCTCTTCCGTTGGGCTACCGGCGCAAGACGCGGATGCTCGCGACAAACGGGGGGCATGACGCGAAATAAAATCGCGTGGAGCTCTCTGCCGGAAATCGAACCAGCCACCTCCGACATACCAATTCGGTGCTCTACCGAATGAGCTAAGAGAGCAAAAGAGATGGAGCCCCGGCCGGGAATCGAATCCGGCTCTGCCGCTTACGGGGCGGCTGCATCGCCTCAATGCTTCAGGGGCAATGGGTGCCGACGACAACGTCGGCTAAATGGACAAACGGACGGCGCTTCCGCTGAGCATCCCGAGCAAGCGGGAGGCGGTTGCACGAAGCGCCGTCCAATTCTGGACGTTCACGATGTCAAACAGCAAAGGTCTCAAGGCTCCGCCCAAGCGCGCGCAATCGCGCCGCGCACATGCACGGATCGTCAGCTCATGCGACGCGCACGGGGCCGCGAATGCGGTCGCACGCAATCGATCTATCTCGGGTCTGTGCTTTCGGTCACTTTACGGGCCCATCGGGTCCCTCCTGCCTGTTTGGCGGAGGGTGGTGGCCCGCCGCCGGTTATTCCGGTCGCATCGATCCCTTGGGGGACGGTTCGGTCAATGAAAGGAAACCCGCATCATGCGCGCAGACGGCCGCCCGCTCGCAGGAACGTTGGCACGTCCATGCGTTCGGGGCGCTGAGCGCAGAGCTATATGAGCCAAAGCGGCGCATCGGATTCCTCGTTTGCCAGCCGACATTCGGCCAGTAGTCAACATATATGCCAAGCCTTGCGCAGAAAATCAAGAATGAAGTTGCACTCACGCGTCAATGCCAAAGGTTTTAAGGATTTGTGCGATCGCCCGTGGTTTCATCTTCATCTTCGATAAAACGCATCAGTTGAAAAAATCAGCCGGCGATAATTCCTTTAATTTCCGGCGGCGAGCCGCATATGAAAAAGTCTTGCTCGCGATGCGTTCCGGCAACACTCGAAGAAATCTCACGCGCCCTTGAGCGCGGCCGCGAGCTTGAGCGCGTGGTCGGAGAGAACGGAGGCTTCTTCCTTGAAGGTCGCCGGCGGCTTGAGCGGCACGCCGTCTTTTCGCGGAATGACATGCACGTGCAGATGAAAGACCACTTGGCCGCCGGCCGCCTCGTTGAACTGCTGCACCGTGATGCCGTCGGCGCCGAACACCTTCATCGCGACCTGCGCGATCTTCTGCGCCACCGCCATCACGTGGGCGAGGTCGTCGGGCTTGACATCGAGAATGTTACGCGCCGGCGCCTTCGGGATCACCAGCGTGTGGCCGGGCGCGCGCGGCATGATGTCGAGAAACGCGAAGGCGCGCTCGTCCTCGTACACCTTGTGCGACGGCAGCTCGCCGCGCAGGATTTTGGCGAAAATGTTGCTGGGATCGTAAGCCGACATGATGCGCTCCGTAGCTCCCCCAGGCTGGGCGACATGCAATATCGCCACGCGGGTAGACCTAGCTAGCACATCGGCCAATGCCTGTCCGCGCGGGCAAGCGCGAAGGCGCGCTTGCCCGCCCTACACGTCGGCGTCCTCGAGATCCTTGCGGAACGGCGCGAGCTCGCCGAGCTCGCGGCCGGCAGCCTCGACGTAGGCGCGCTCGCGCACGAGGTAGTCGGCGATCGCACGGCGCAGCGACGGATTCTCGATGTAGTGCGCCGAATATGTCGTCGTGGGCATGTAGCCGCGCGCGATCTTGTGCTCGCCCTGGGCGCCGGCCTCGACGCGGGACATCTTCTTGGCGATCGCGAACTCGACGGCCTGGTAGTAGCACAGCTCGAAATGCAGGAACGGGTGGTGCTCGATAGCGCCCCAGTGGCGACCGAATAGCGTTTCCGAACCGATGAAGTTGATGGCGCCCGCGATGTAGCGGCCGGCGCGTCTGGCCATCACCAGCAGGATGCGGTCGGCCATCTTCTCGCCGACGATCGAGTAGAATTCGCGTGTGAGGTACGGCCGCCCCCACTTGCGCGAGCCGGTCTCCATGTAGAAATCGAAAAAGGCGTCCCAGACGGCTTCGGTCAAGTCCGAGCCGGTCAGCCATTGGACCTCGATGCCGTTCGCGAGCGCGTCGCGCCGCTCGCGCTTCATCACCTTGCGTTTGCGGGCCGCGAGCGCGTCGAGAAAATCGTCGAAGGTGGAGTAGCCGGCGTTCTCCCAGTGGAATTGCTGGTCGGTGCGCTTGAGGAAACCGCGCTCGCCGAGGAAATGCCACTCGCGCTCCGGCATGAAGGTCACGTGCGCCGAGGAGGCCTCGCGCAGCTTCGTGAGCTCGACGAGTCCCTGCGCCAGCGCGACCTCGGCCTCGTGGCTGCGCTGGCCGGGCGCGGCGAGCAGGCGACGGCCGGTCGCCGGCGTGAACGGCACCGAGACCTGGAGCTTTGGATAGTAGTCGCCGCCGGCGCGCTCGTAGGCCTCCGCCCAGCCGCGGTCGAACACGTATTCGCCGCGCGAATGCGACTTGAGATAACAGGGCGTGACCCCGATCACCTGGCCGTTCTCGTCTTCCACCGCGAGGTGCTGCGGCGCCCAGCCGGTGCGCGTCACCGCCGAGCCAGAAAGCTCGAGCGACGATAGAAACGCATGCGAGATGAACGGATTGTAGGGAACCGCGCAGGCACCTTCGGCGGCTCCCGGATTCGCGCACGAATCCCAGGTGCCGGCCGGGATGTCGGCAATCGACGGCAGCACATTGATGCGCAGGCCGTCGCTCATGGTGTCTGGTTCCCGAAGCTCGGCATGTGAATCCGACTTAGCACGTTCACGTCGTCTCTCAAGGCCAGCGCATGTTGCGGCGAAACGGACTCCGGTTCGCGGAGAGGAAGATGCGCGGATCTTAGGGCCGAAAGCCCTCGAAAATCATCTGCTGCGCGTATTCGCGGGCTCGCTCACGCTGCCCCGGGGTGCGCACGGTCCAGGTCAGCACAGGCTGCCCGGACATATGCGTGGCTGGCACCGGCAGATCGTCCACGCGGTAAGCGACGAAATCGGGGCGCGTCTGCGACGCGTGCGCGAGAATGCCCAGATCGAAACTCTGCTCCGCGGTGAGCGAGTGCTCCTTGGGGCCGCCGTAATGGCGCTCAGCGACGATGCCGCGCGTGAGCTGTGGGGCGAGACGTCGCAGCCGGGCCACGACGTCAGGATCGAACGACATGGCGGCGGCTCGTCCCGGATAGTCGCCGAGCACCTGCGCGACCCGCGTCGCCAGGCGCTCCTCTCCATCGAATCGGCTCTTGATCTCGACCACCAGGGCGACGCGTCCGGCGACGCGCGCCGTGAGCTCGGCGAGCGTGATCATTCGGTCGGCGGTCGAGCGGAACGGGACGGTGCGCAGCTCCGTGACGGTCAAATCGGCGAGGCGGCCGCTGCCGTCTGTGAGCCGGCCGAGCGCATCGTCGTGATACACCATGGCTTCGCCGTCGCGGCTCAGCTGCACGTCGGTCTCGATGCCGTAGTTCCCCGCGATCGCGGCATCGAACGCGCTCGGCGTGTTCTCGATGACGCCGCGCGCCGCATCATGCAGGCCACGGTGCGCGACCGGCCGCGCCGTGAGCCAGTCCAGAGTTCCCATGCCGGCTGCTCACCCGACCTCGAACAGGCCTTCGACCTCGACGGCCGCATCCATCGGCAGCACCGCGACGCCGATGGTCGAGCGCGCATGCCGGCCGGCCTCGCCGAACAGCGCCACCATCAGGTCGGAGGCGCCGTTCATCACCTTCGGCACGTCGAAGAACGAGGGATCCGAATTGATGAAGCCGCCGAGCCGCACCACGCGCTTGACCTGGTCGAGGCTGCCGAGCGCGGCCTTCACCTGGGCGAGCACGTTTATCGCGCAGGCGCGCGCGGCCCTGGTGCCGTCCTCCATCGAGACGCCGGCGCCGAGCTTGCCCTTGGCGACGAGCTTGCCGTCGGGGCCGAAGCAGAGCTGGCCGGACACCACCAGCATCGGCCCGCTGCGCACAAATCCGACATAATTGGCGACGGGCGCCGCCGGCGTCGGCAATGCAATGCCAAGCTCCGCAAGCTTGCTGTCGATTCCGGCCATGATTCGCTCCGTTTGACTGAAAGCCGATGGATGAAGGGTTTGCGCTGCCAAGACGTCCGAGCTTGCCCAAGAAAGTATCAGGATGGCGGCAGCGCGGCGGAATGTGCGCCATCCGGGCGGCCGCGCGCAAGCCGCGATTATCGACGTTCGCGGCGCCCGTTGCGGCGTCCTTGGCCGACGCCTATTTTGCCCGGATGGGCGAAGCAACGGCTACTTCTCGAAGAGGCAATCCGCCGATGTCGACACGCATCCGTCTTCCGCTCGCCGGTGCGCTGATGTCCGCGGTCCTGCTCGCATGGGCCGCACCGGTGCCGGCCGCGCCACCGGTGCCCGCCGCGCCGGTGGTGCTGACGCCGCACCGGGCGATCTACGACCTGCGCCTGCTGCGCACGCGCGGGCGCGGGGACATCGAGGCGGTACGCGGCCGCATCGTCTACGATTTCTCCGGCAGCGCCTGCGCCGGCTATGCGCTCAACTTCCGCCAGGTGTCCGAGATGCAGAGCACCGAGGAGAACAAATCGGTCATGAGCGACCTGCGCTCCACCACCTGGGAGGAGGGCGGTGCCAAGCGCTTCCGCTTCAGCTCGCAGAACTTCGTCAACGAGCGCAACGTCGACACCGTCGAGGGCAATGCCGAGCGCGACAGCAGCCATGTCGAGGTGAAGCTAGCCAAGCCGAGCGACAAGTCGTTCGATCTCGACCACGCCATGGTGTTTCCCACCGAGCAGATGCGCCTCATCATCGAGGCGGCGCGCGCCGGCAAGAGCATCCTGCAGATGCCGGTCTATGACGGCTCCGACAACGGCGAGAAGGTCTTCAGCACGCTGGTGGTGATCGGCCACGAGATCGGCCCCGACCAGAAGGTCAACGATGCGGCCGCGAATCAGCCGGCGCTCGCCGGCCTCAAGCGCTGGCCCGTGACCATCAGTTATTTCGACAAGAACGATCCCAAGCGCGGCGAGCAGACCCCAGTCTACGCCATCAGCTTCGAGCTCTACGAGAACGGCATCTCGCGCGCCCTCGAGCTCGACTACGACGATTTCGTCGTTGCGGGCGCTATGAGCCAGCTTGATATCAAGCAGGTGCCGGAGTGCAAATGACCGGGCCAGTCCGGTCATTGCGAGCCGCGCGTAGCGCGTCGAAGCATTCTCGCGCAACGAGTCATAGCCGTAGGGGGGCACGGCGCCGGCACGGTCCATCCGCGCGGGCAAAATCGGCGAGGCGCCTTCCCACGCGGATGCACCGCGGCCGATCCGCCGACCCTACGAGACACAGCCGTCTGGCGCGCGACGCAACACCTCTCCGGGCAACGCCCCGGTGTGGGTCGCCGCATCAATCACCACCGTTCCGTTGACGATCACGGTGGTGCGCTCGCCGCTCGGATACTGGTGCGGGTCCGCATACGTCGCGCGATCCTTGAAATCGGCCGGATCGAAGATCGCGATATCGGCCGCAAATCCCTCCCGCAGCAGGCCGCGACCGGCGAGCTTCAGCGCCCGCGCTGTCGCGCCCGTCATCTTGTGGATGGCGGCCTCGAGCGGCAGCAGCTTCTCCTCGCCGACATAGTGCCCGATCACCCGCGGGAACGTGCCGTAGAAGCGCGGATGCGGCATCCCTTGCGAGACCGTGCCGTAGGTCGCGACGCAATTGCCGTCGGAGCCGACCAGCGCGTCGGGCGAGCGGATGAGGTCGCGCACGTCGTCCTCGGCGATCGAGGTGACCAGCACCCGGGTGGCGCCCTTATCGTCGATGAGAAAATCACACAGGGCATCGATCGGGTCGGCGCCGCGCGTCGCAGCGAGCTGCGCAATGGTGCGGCCCGCATGCTGCGGAAGGTGCGGCGAGATCGAGATCTGCACGTTGTCCCAGGAGGGCAGGCGGCCCCAATTGTTGAGCCCGTCGCGCGCGATGTCGGCGCGGATGCGCGCGCGGGTCTCGGGCGTGGCCAGGCGCGCCAGCATCGCATCGACGCCGCCCGCCTGGACCCATTGCGGTAGCACGTTCTTCAGCGGGTTGCTGCCGGCCGTGTATGGGTAGGCGTCGCAGTCGACGTCGAGGCCCTGCGCGCGGGCCTGCGCCAGCATCGCGAGCACGTGCGCGGTCTTGCCCCAATTGTCGAGGCCGGAGCATTTGAAGTGCACGATCTCGACATGCACGCCGCAGGTGCGGGCGATCGCGATCGCCTCGTCGACCGCTTCCAGTACTTTGTTCGATTCATCTCGCAAGTGGGTGAAATAGCCGGCATTGTGACGCTTCACGACGCGGCACAAGGCGACCATCTCGTCCGGCTGCGCGTACGAGCCGGGTGCCGTGAACAGGCCGGAGGAGAGACCCAACGCGCCGGCCGCGAGTGCGTCCTCGGTTAGCGCGATCATCTGGTTCAATTCGTCCGGGTCGGGCGGTCGCGCCGCCATGCCCATCACCATCAGGCGCAGCGTGTTGTGGCCGACCAGCATGCCGGCGTTGACGGCGGTCGGCGGGAAGGTCGCGAGATAATTCGCAAAGCTCGTCTCGCGGAACGGCAGCCACGGCGCGCTCGGGCTCAGGTAATCGCGCAACAGCTCGACTTTGCCGGGCAGCACCGGTGCGACCGAGAAGCCGCAATGGCCGATGATCTCGGTGGTGACGCCCTGGCGCACTTTGCTTTCGGCCTTTGGATTGATCGGCAGCGTGAAGTCCGAATGCGTCTTGATGTCGATGAAGCCCGGCGTGACCGCGAGCCCGCCCGCGTCGATGACGCGACGGGCGTCGCCGAGGTTCTGGCCGATGGCGGCGATGCGGCCGCCCGCGATCGCGAGATCGGCGGCGACGCCCGGGCTGCCGCTGCCATCGATGAGCAGGCCATTACGGATCAGGATGTCATGGGGCATTGTGGTACTCAGTCTTCGTCGAGCGCGAGGCCCTTCACGACGGCGGCGCGGCCGAATTTGGCGCGCAAGCGGTCGACCGCGTGCTCGGCGGCCTTGTCGCGCGCGCCGCGGCGGTCGACGAGGTCGGCTGGGTCGGCATCCGCGGGCGAGTCGAGTGAGGAGACGCCGATGCCGAGCAGGCGGAATTTGGTGCCGTCGGTCTCGCGCCCCAGGAGCTCGCGGCCGATGGCGAAGATCTTCGTGGCGAGCTGGGTGGGCGCCGGCAGTGACTGGGCGCGGGTGCGGATCTTGAAGTCGCTGGTCTTCAGTTTCAGGTTGATGGTCGCGCCGGCGATCTCCTTCGCCTTGAGGCGCGCCGAGACCTTTTCAGCCAGGTACCACAGCGTGCGCTCGAGCTCGCGGAACGCGCCGATGTCGCTCTCGAACGTGGTCTCGGCCGACACGCTTTTGGTCTCGCGGTCGGGGCTCACGTCGCGCGAATCCTCGCCGCGCGCGAGGCGCCAGAGGCGCTGACCCTCGGTGCCGAAGCGGCGCATCAGGTCGGTCTCATCGGCGCGCTGCAGGTCGGCGATGATGCGAAAACCTTCGCGCGCGAGCGCGGCGCCGGTCGCCTTGCCGACGCCCCAGATGAAGGTCACGGGCTTGGGCGCGAGGAAAGCCGGCGCCTCGCGGCGGCTGAGCACCGAGAAGCCGCGCGGCTTGTCGAGGTCGGAGGCGAGCTTGGCCAGAAACTTGTTCTCCGACAGGCCGACCGAGACCGTGATGCCGATCGTGTCTTCAACTTTGCGGGCGAAGCCCGCGAGCGACTTCGCCGGCACGCGGCCGTGCAGGCGCTCGGTGCCGGAGAGATCGAGAAAAGCCTCGTCGATCGACAGCGGCTCGACCAGTGGCGTGAGATCGAGCATCAGCGCGCGCACCTCGCGGCCGACGCGGGCGTATTTCGCCATGTCGGGCGGCATGACGGTCGCGTGCGGGCAGAGCTTCTTCGCCTGGAACATCGGCATGGCGGATCGCACGCCAAACGTGCGGGCGATGTAGCAGGCGGTCGAGACGACGCCGCGCTTGCCGCCGCCGATGATCAGCGGCTTGTCGCGCAGGCTTGGGTCGTCGCGCTTCTCGATGGCGGCATAGAAGGCGTCGCAGTCGACATGCGCGATGGCGAGCTGGTCGAGGTCGGCATGGCGCACCAGCCGCGGCGAGCCGCAGGCCGGGCAGCGCGCGGCGCGCTCCGGTAGGTCGTCGAGGCAGTCGCGGCAGAAGCCCGCCAAGAACCCTCCCGTGTTGGCGAATCTCCCCGCCCGCATGGTCGCGCCGGCAGGCCCTCTCGATCAAGCCGTCGCGATCAAGGCACATCGCGCTCCCACTCGCCGCCGGCGAGCAGGTGGCGGGCACGATCAACGGCGCCTGGCTTGACCCCGGCCTCGGCCGCAAACGCGACCAGCATCTGCTCGTCCTCGGCAAGGTAGGCGAGCACGCCGGCGAGAAAGCCCGACTCGCCCGCCGCCGCGCGGATCGAGGCGGGATCGAGGCCGGTCACGCCGAGAAACCGGGAGAGCCGCGCGGGTTCGGTTGCCAAGAAGTTAAGTGCTTGGATCGCAAGCGCTTCCGCCGCTTCCCGCGCCCCATTTGCCCCCTTGTTCATGACGTACTATTTGCCTTTCCGAAACGAATCCGCGCTACGGTTCCATCTTGGACATGGGCGTTCGCGGGCGGATTTTCAGCGCGCGGCGCACCTCGCCATCTCAGGGGTTACGGCCGCCGGCCGCAAGGGGGACGTGAAGGGATGGCGAAAACCGTCCTCATCGTGGAAGACAACGAGCTCAACATGAAGCTCTTCCACGACCTGTTGGAAGCGCATGGCTACGGCACCGTCGGCACCCGCAACGGCATCGAGGCGCTCGATCTCGCGCGCCAGCACCATCCGGACCTGATCCTGATGGACATACAACTGCCGGAAGTGTCGGGCCTCGAAGTTACGAAATGGCTCAAGGACGATCCCGATTTGAAGTCGATCCCGGTGGTCGCCGTCACGGCCTTTGCGATGAAGGGCGACGAGGAGCGCATCCGCGAGGGTGGATGCGAAGCCTACCTGTCGAAGCCGATCTCGGTCGGCAAGTTCATCGAGACGATCCGCAATTTTCTTGGCAATGCCTGAGGTGACCGCCCGATGACCGCGCGTATCCTGGTGGTCGATGACGTTCCGGCGAACGTCAAGCTGATGGAAGCACGCCTGTCGGCCGAATATTTCGACGTCATCACGGCACTGTCCGGGCAAGAGGCGCTCGCCATGTGCGAGCGCGCCCAGTGCGACATCGTGCTGCTCGACGTGATGATGCCCGATCTGGATGGCTTCGAGGTGTGCCGCCGCCTCAAAGCCAATCCGTCGACCCACCACCTGCCGGTGATCATGGTGACGGCACTCGACCAGGCGTCCGACCGGGTCAAGGGGCTGGAGGCGGGGGCGGACGATTTCCTCACCAAGCCGGTGTCGGACGTGGTGCTGATCGCCCGCGTGCGCTCGCTGGTGCGGCTCAAGATGATGACCGACGAGCTGCGCATGCGCGCCGTGACGTCGCGCGAGATCGGCATCGAGAACCCAGCGCGCGAGGCGATCGCCGACACCGGCAAGGGCGGCCGCGTGCTGGTGGTCGAGGATCGCAAGGGCTCCTACGAGCGGCTGCAGTCGATGCTCGCCAACGAGCACGAGGTCGAGGTCGAGCCCGATCCGGCCGACGCGCTGTTCCGCGTCGCCGATGGCGGCTACGACATGGTGGTGGTCTCGCTCGGGCTGGAGAATTTCGACGGGCTGCGGCTGTGCAGCCAGGTGCGCTCGCTCGAGCGCACCCGCACGATGCCGATCCTGGCGATCGCCGAGGCCGAGGATAGCGCGCGGCTGATGCGCGGCCTCGAGATCGGCATCAACGACTACCTGATCCGGCCGATCGACAAGAACGAGCTCTTGGCGCGCGTGCGCACCCAGATTCGCAAGAAGCGCTACACGGAGCGGCTGCGCGACAACGTGCAAATGTCGATCGAGGCGGCGATCACCGACCCGCTCACCGGGCTGCACAACCGCCGCTACATGGAAACCCACCTCGCGACGCTCGTCGAGCAGGCGCAAGCGCGCGGCAAGGCGCTGACCGTGCTGGTGCTCGACATCGACTTCTTCAAGGCCGTCAACGACACGCACGGCCACGACGCCGGCGACGACGTGCTACGCGAGTTCGCGGTCCGGCTGAAGAAGTCCATCCGCGGCATCGACCTCGCCTGCCGGCTCGGTGGTGAGGAGTTCGTCGTGGTGATGCCCGACACCGACATGGCGGTTGCCACCATGGTGGCCGAGCGCCTGCGCCGCCGCATCGCGGCCGATGCATTTCCGATCGCGCGCGGCGAGCGCAAGGTCGAGGTCACGATCTCGATCGGGCTCGCGGCACTCTCGGGCGCCGACGACAACGCCGCGAACGTTCTCAAGCGCGCCGACCAGGCGCTCTACAAGGCCAAGCGCGACGGCCGCAATCGCGTCGTCGCTGACGCGGCGTAGTCACGTATGGCTTCGGGCTACACGCGCCGTCGCAAATCCTTCGTCAAATCTGGCTTCCGTGCTCACGCGTAAAATTTGCCCGCCGGCGTCAACCATAAGAAGTTAGGTTGATCGGGAAATCCCCCGCGGATCAACGACTTGGCCGTTGATTTCATCGGTGCTTCGTTTAGCGTCACGAGCGCGGCAAGGCTCCCAAGGCCTCGCGGTAGCCGGGATCGCCCGAACCGCCCTGATATCGATAACCCTGCGGAATGCTCAGGTCCGCCGCATCTCCTGGGTCCCGTGGGGTTCGGCCGGCTCGGAAGCGGTGAGAGTGGCCTCCTCATACCACCGCTTCCGGCCGGCCACCTTTTTCCCGCAAACCCAAGGTCTTCGTCCGGTTCCCTGTGGGCGGCGTGTGAGCCGTCTGGAAAACGAAAGGGCGCCTAAGGCGCCCTCCGAACTCGATCGTCCAATGGTGGCGGATCGTTACTTGATCTTGCCCTCGCGGAACTCGACGTGCTTCTTCGCGACCGGATCGTACTTCCTCATCACCAGCTTGTCGGTCTTGGTGCGGGAATTCTTCTTGGTCACATAATAGAAGCCGGTATCGGCGCTCGACACGAGCTTGACCTTGATCATTGCGGCTTTGGCCATGGCTGAACCTCGGATTGGGCGGCCGCAGGCCGCGAGTTGGCCGGAAAAGTAGCGGGGACGGGGGGAAAGTCAAGGAAGGGGCGAATAGCGAATGGCGAGTAGCGAAATGGGGAAGCGGGAAAATCGGCCCCTATTCGCTACTCGCTATTCGCCACTCGCCCCTATAGCAGCTCGCGCGTGCGACGCCGGTTGAGCACGCGATAGTACGGCACCGGCAGGTCGTGCGAGAAGCCGGCCTCGATGCGGGCGTTGAGCTCCTCGAGCATCGCGATGGTGATCGACGACATCTCGAGCCGCGCCGCTTCGGTTATGGGCAGCCACACGAGCTCGGTGAGCTCGGTATCGGGACCGACGACGCCCTCGCGGCGGGCCGCGATCGCGTCGGCGTCGACCGCGAAGAAGCGGGCGTCGAAGCGCTTTGTGCGGCCGGGCGGCGTGATGGCGCGGGCGACGAAATGAACCGGCGCAAGATCGGGCGCGACGCCTTCCTGCACGAACGCGTCCCAAGGGCTGCCGGATGGCCCGCCGGGCGAGCGCATCGGCGTGTCGCTCTTGGTGCCGAGCATGATGCCGGTCTCCTCGAACGTCTCGCGGATCGCGGCGAGCGCGAAGGCGCGCGCCCTGGTGGCGCTCGGGCGCTGGATCGCCTGCAGCAGCCGCGCCTCGACGCGCGGCTCGAGCGGCGTCGCAGACGGCACGCGGCCGTCGAGCGGCTCGACGCGGCCGCCCGGGAAGACGAATTTCCCCGGCATGAACTTGTGGCCGGCGTGGCGGCGGCCGAGCAGGACCTTCGGCGCGCGCCCGGAGCGGTCGATGATGATCATGGTCGCGGCGTCGCGCGGCCGTACCGTCGCGGCCTCGCGCAGATTGTCCAGCTTGCGCAGGCGCTCGAGCAGCCTCCCGCCGAGGTCGTTCATGGTTCGCTATCCTGGCGCAGTCCGCCGAGCTTCTCTTCATCCCGATGTATCGGATCGAAGCCATGCATGCGGTTCGCCCACTGCCAACCGACGATCGCGCCTTTGACGGGCTGCAATAGACCGAGCACCAGCCCGAACGTCAACGGCGTCCACAGCACGGCATGCAGCCAATAGGGGGGCGAGAACGCGACTTCGACCGCGAGTGCGAGCGGCACCACGATGTGGCCGGTGATGAGAATGACGAAATAGGGCGGCGCGTCGTCGGCGCGCTGGTGGAAGTACTCCTCCCGGCACACCGCGCAGCGATCGACCACCTTCAGGAAGCGGCGAAACAACCAGCCGCGGCCGCAGTTCGGGCAACGGCAGCGAAAGCCGCGCCGCATCGATTGCGCGAGCGGGCGGTCCGGGCGGCCCTCGAAGACGAGCGGCGCATTCGGCGGGGTCATCGCCGTCGTCCTGCGCGGCGCTCGACGCGGCGCGGCCGGCCACGATCGTCGCGCTCGCGCCGCCGGCGCGGCGCCTGCGTGCGGGCGCCAGACAGAAGCTCGAAGCGCAGCGCGCCGGCGACCGGTGCGGCTTCCGCAAGGCGCACCGAGACGCGGTCGCCGAGCCGATGGGTCTCGCCGGTGCGCTCGCCGATCATTGCGCGCTTGTCCTCGTGGTAGCGGAAATACTCCTCGCCGATGGTGCGCGCCGGGATGAAGCCATCGGCGCCGGTCTCGTCGAGCTTGACGAACAAGCCGGCGCGGGTCGCGCCGCTGATGTGGCCTTCGAACGTGGCGCCGACGCGGTCGGCGAGAAAATGGGCGATCAGCCGATCGGCGGTCTCGCGCTCCGCCACCATGGAGCGCCGCTCGGTCGCCGAGATGCGCGCCCCGACCTCGGCGAGTGCGGCTGCATCGATGTCGCTCGGCAGTCCGTCGCTGCCGAGCTTGAGGGCGCGGATCAGCGCGCGGTGCACGATCAGATCGGCATAGCGTCTGATCGGCGAGGTGAAATGCGCATAGCGGCGCAGGTTGAGGCCGAAATGGCCGTAGTTCTCGGCGGCGTACTCGGCCTGCGCTTGGCTGCGCAGCACCACCTCGTTGACGAGCTTCTCGACGTCGCGGCCTTTCACGCGATCGAGGATGCGGTTGAACTGCTCGGGCCGCAGCGCGCCCGCCTTTGGTAATGAAATGTCGAGCGTGGCGAGGAACTCGCGCAGCGCGTGGAGCTTCTCCACGGAAGGCTCATCGTGCACGCGGTAGATCAGGGGCGTGCGGGCGCGCTCGAGCGTCTCGGCCGCCGCGACGTTGGCGAGGATCATGAACTCCTCGATCAGCCGATGGGCATCGAGGCGCTGCGGCGTCACCACGCGGTCGATGGTGCCGTCGGGCTTGAGCAGGATCTTCCGTTCCGGCAGGTCGAGGTCGAGCGGGCTGCGCTCCGCGCGCGCGCGCTTGAGCGCCTCGTATGCGGCATAGAGCGGGCGCAGCACCATCGGCTGCAGCGGCTCGGTGGCGCCATCGGGGCGGCCGTCGATCGCGGCTTGCGCCTGCTCGTAGCTGAGCCGCGCGAACGAGCGCATCAGCACGCGGTGGAAGGTGTGCGAGCGCTTGCGCCCGTCGGCGCCGATCACCATGCGGACGGCAATCGCGGCGCGATCTTCGCCCGGCCGCAGCGAGCACAGATCGTTGGAGATGCGCTCGGGCAGCATCGGCACGACGCGGTCGGGGAAGTAGGTGGAATTTCCCCGCGCCAGCGCATCGCGGTCGAGCGACGAGCCGGGCCGCACGTAATGGGCGACGTCGGCGATCGCGACGTCGATGATGAAGCCGCCCGGATTGGTCACATCCGTGTCGACCCGGGCGAACACCGCATCGTCGTGGTCCTTGGCGTCTACCGGATCGATGGTGACCAGCGGCACCTCGCGCCAGTCCTCGCGGCCCGCGAGCGTCGCCGGCTCGGCGCGTTCGGCCTCGCCTAGCACCGCGTCGCTGAACACCTGCGGGATCCCGTGCGCATGGATCGCGATCAGGCTCACGGCCTTCTCGCTCGCGAGCGAGCCGAGCCGCTCCTTGACGTGGGCGATCGGCAAGCCGAAGCGGCCGACCTTGTGCATCTCGACGGCGACGAGGTCGCCATCCTGCGCGCCGCCAGTCTGGCGGGGCGCGATCGTGAGCTCCCGGCCGGCGTTCTTTTTGTCGATCGGCACGAGCCGGCCGCCGTCGGCGACCGCGCGGAAAATGCCGAGCACGCGCTGCTTGGCGCGCTCGATCAGCTTGATCACGCGGCCGAGATAGCGGATGGCGTCATCGTCGTCGGCGGCCTCGGTCTTGAGCAGGGCGCGGTCGCCGACGCCGGGGATTTCGGCGGGCTTGGCCTTGCGGGGTACATGGATGCGGATTTTCGGCGCTTCGCCGTGCTCCTCCGCGTCCCATTCGGTGGGGACCGCGATCAATTCGCCATCGGCGTCGCGACCCGTGATATCGGCGAGCACCACGGCGGGCAGGGTGCCGGCGGGATGCAGCTTCTTGCGACGGCGCTCCAGGCGGCCGTCATCGGTGAGTTCTCGTAGCATTGTCTTGAGAGCGGCGCGGTCGGCGTTTTTCAGCCCGAAGGCGCGCGCGATCTCGCGCGTGCCGACCTTGCCGGATTGGTTGGAGACGAAGGCGAGCAATTCGTCCTTCGAGGGGAGCCCGCGTCGCGGGCGGTGGGGAGCGGCCAAGAATTTGTCCATCAGGCGCTGGCAGAAATATGGGAAGCGCCTGGCCGGATTGCCAGACGCCTATTTGGCCGCCTTCTTTTTCTTTGCAACCGCCTTGGCCTCCACCTTCGGTGACTTGGTCGCGGCCAGTGCAGATCGCGTCGGCTTGGCGCGGCGCGCGCGCGATGCGTCAGTGGTAGGCGCGGAGGCTGCGGCCTTGGGGGTGGCTTTAGGACCGGTCTTGGCCGCCTTGGCGGCCTTGCGTTTTGGGCCGCCCCCGGCGCGCGCGTCGATGAGCTCGACCGCCTGCGCCAGCGTCACCTGATCGGGCTCCACGTCGTTGGGCAGGGTCGCGTTGACGCCGTCGTGGCTCACATAGGGGCCGTAGCGGCCCTTCTTGACCACGACGGGGCCGCCCTTCTCGGGATGATCGCCGAGCGCGCGGCCGGCGTCCTGGCCGAAGCGGCCCTTGCGCGGGCCCTTGGCGATCTTCTCGGCGATGAGCGTGATGGCCCGATTGGGACCGACGGTGAACACCTCCTCGACATTGTCGAGGCTCGCATAAACCTTATTGTGCAGCACGTAGGGACCGAAGCGGCCGATGCCGGCGAAGATCGGCTGACCGTCCTCCGGATGCTTGCCGACCTCGCGCGGCAGCGACAGCAGCTTGAGGGCGAGCTCGAGATCGACTGACGCCGGCTCGGTGCCCTTGGGCAGGCCGGAGCGTTTCGGCTTCTCCCCGTCCTTGCCTTCGCCAAGCTGAACGTAGGGGCCGAAGCGGCCCGAGCGCAGCGACACCTCGAGCCCGGTGTCGGGATCCTCGCCGAGCTTCTTCGCCGGCTCCATCGCGCCTTCGCCCGCGGCGGTGAGCGGGCGGGTGTTGCGGCACTCCGGATAGTTCGAGCAGCCGACGAAGGCGCCGAACTTGCCGAGCTTGATCGAGAGCTGCCCGGTGCCGCACACGGTGCACTGGCGCGGATCGCCGCCGTCGGCGCGCGGCGGGAAGATGTGCTGCCCCAGCATCTCGTTCAGCGAGTCGATCACCTGGCTGATCTTGAGATCCTTGATCTCACCGATCGCCGCGGTGAAGTCGCGCCAGAAGTCGCGCAAGAGGTCGCGCCACGCCATCTCGTTGTTGGAGACGCGGTCGAGCTCGTCCTCGAGGCCGGCGGTGAAATCGTACTCGACGTAGCGCTGAAAGAAGTTCTCCAGGAACGCCACGACGATGCGGCCGCGGTCCTCGGGCACGAGGCGGCGCTTGTCGAGGCGCACGTATTTGCGGTCCTTGAGCACCTGCAGGATCGACGCGTAGGTCGAGGGACGGCCGATGCCGAGTTCTTCCATGCGCTTGACCAGCGAGGCTTCCGAGTAGCGCGGCGGCGGCTCGGTGAAGTGCTGGGTGGCGTCGATCTTGCGCTTTTCCAGGCGCTCGCCCTGGCTCATCTCGGGGAGGCGGCGGGACTCGTCGTCCTCCGGCTCGTCGTCGCGGCCTTCCTGGTAGACGGCGAGGAAGCCGTCGAACTTGATCACGGTGCCGTTGGCGCGCAGGTCGAGGGTGCGGGCCGCGACCTTGGCGGTGATGTCGACGGTGGTGCGCTCGAGCTCGGCCGATTCCATCTGGCACGCGATCGCGCGCACCCAGATGAGGTCGTACAGCTTGGCCTGATCGGCATCGAGGTAGCGGGAGACATCCTTCGGCCGACGCGAAATATCGGTCGGGCGGATCGCCTCGTGCGCCTCTTGGGCGTTCTTGGCCTTGGCGGTGTAGCGGCGGGGCGCCTCGGGAACGTAGCGGGCGCCGTACTCGGCGCCGATCGCGTCGCGGATCGAGCGCACCGCGCCCTCGTCCATGTCGACGCCGTCGGTGCGCATATAAGTGATGAGGCCGACCGTGTCGCCGCCGATGTCGACGCCCTCGTAAAGCCGCTGCGCCACCCGCATCGTGTGGGCGGGCGCGAAGCCGAGCTTGCGGCTCGCCTCCTGCTGCAGGGTCGAGGTCGTGAACGGCGGGTAGGGGTTGCGCTTGGCGGGTTTGGATTCGACGAGCGCGACCGTGAAGGCGGCCCTCTCCAGCGCCTGCTTGAAATCCTCGGCCTCTTGGCCGGAACCGATGTCGAGCCGGGTGATCTTCTGCCCGTCGGCGCCGACGAGGCGCGCCTCGAAGGTTTCCCGACGTGGCGTCGCGAGCGTTGCGACGAGCGACCAGTACTCGCGCGGAACGAATTTTTCGATCTCGAGCTCGCGGTCGCAGACGAGGCGCAGCGCCACCGACTGCACGCGACCGGCCGAGCGCGAGCCCGGCAGCTTGCGCCACAGCACCGGCGAAAGATTGAAGCCGACCAGATAATCGAGCGCGCGACGCGCAAGGTACGCGTCGACCAGCGCCTGGTCGATCCGGCGCGGGTTCCGCATCGCCTCCGTGACGGCGGTCTTGGTGATCGCGTTGAAGACCACGCGCTCGACGTCGACATCCTTGAGCAGCTTGCGCTGCTTGAGCACCTCCAGCACGTGCCAGGAGATCGCCTCGCCCTCGCGGTCCGGGTCGGTTGCGAGAATGAGCTTGTCGGCGCCTTTGACCGCATTGGCGATGTCGCTAAGGCGCTTCTGCGCCTTGCCGTCGACCTCCCAGATCATCTTGAAGTCGTGGTCGGGATCGACCGAGCCATCCTTGGGCGGCAGGTCGCGCACGTGGCCGAACGACGCCAGCACCTCGTAGCCCCGGCCGAGGTATTTATTGATGGTTTTCGCTTTAGCCGGCGATTCGACGACGACTATGTTCATGATCTACCACTGATTTTTACGGATTCGGCAGCCGGCTCATAGCGGAATCGAGCGCCGAGGTCGCGGGGAAAATGGGTAAGTCGCACCGCGCTGTCAAATCACGTCTGGTATTTAGGTAGATGTATGGCTCCGGGTGGGGGTATGCTCCGGTACCGGGCATCGGCGAAATTCCGTTACGGAACAACGGGCTAAAACGCGACCTCGACTTTTTTGTTTCGGTGAACGACTTTCCGGCCCAACCGGAGCCGGAAGGCGACCAGCCGGTAGGAAAGCACTCTTGCGCGCTCGGTCCTAAAGTTCCCTTGCTCGTCCTCTCGGCTCTCTTTGCACCATCGCACCGCGGTTCCTAGAGGAGCGCGACCAGCCCCTGCCGTCGGTCCAGCCGGCCGGCAACATCGAGCTCCAAAAGGGTCGTACGGACGATCGCAGGCGAGGCGCCGGACAGGCGGATCAGGTCATCGATCCCGACCGCGCTTGGGCCGAGCAACGACAGGATGCGGGAGCGCTCCGCATCGTCGGGCTCGGACAGCGCGGCTGGATCAGGTTCGGCTGCCTCCACCAGGGTCAGCGGCCGGCCAAGGATCGGCTCGATGGCCGCGACCACATCGCTTGCCGCCGTCACCAGCGTCGCGCCCTGCTTGAGCAGGCCGTTGCTGCCTTCCGCACGCGGGTCGAGCGGCGAGCCGGGCGCTGCAAACACCTCGCGGCCTTGCTCGGCGGCCATGCGCGCCGTGATCAGCGAGCCTGAGCGCACCGCCGCCTCGATCACGATGACGCCGACCGCAAGGCCGGAGATGATGCGGTTGCGGCGGGGAAAATCGCGGCTGCGCGGCTCCCAGGCGACCGGCATTTCCGAGACCGCAGCGCCATTCGCGAGTAGCGCGTCAAGCAGGTCGACATGCTCCGGCGGATAGATGCGGGCGTGGCCGCCGGCGAGCACCGCGACGCTGCCGGTCGCAAGGCTCGCGCGGTGCGCGCTGGCATCGATCCCGCGCGCCAGCCCGGAGACGATGACGAAACCGGCGTCGCCGAGATCGCGGGCAAGCCGCTCTGCGAACTTCAGTCCCGCCGCCGACGCGTTGCGGGCGCCGACGACGGCGAGCATCGGCCGGTCGAGCGCCGCGCCGGCGCCCCGCACCGCCAGCAGCGGCGGCGCATCGTCGATCTCGCGCAGCCGCATCGGGTAGTCCGGCTCGCCGAGGCCGACCAGCGTCACGCCAAGCTCATACGCGGCGGCAAGCTCGCGCTCGGCATCCTCGCGCGGAAAGATGCGTGGGCCCTGCATTGCGCCGCCGCGGCGTGCAAGCTCGGGAAGGGCGGCGAGCGCCGCGCGGGCGCTGCCGTAGTGTTGCAGCAGGCTCTTGAACGTGCGCGGCCCAATATTGTCGCTTCGGATCAGCCGCAGCCAATCGAGCCGCTCGGCGTCGGTGAGCCGCGTCGCCTGTTCATCGTCGTGGCTGAACGCCATGAGACCTGCCGACCTTGATTGTTCGCTTTTTGTTCTAGGGTGACTCAGCCCTAGCGTCAAGCGGGCCGCGCCGGCGCGAGCCACTGGGCTTTCCGATCGATCCGACGCATATTGCCGCGATGCCAGACACGGACGATCAACAGCAACCGCAACCCGTCATGCTCCCGTTCCCCAACAAGGATGGACCGGGATGGCACGTGATCATCCGCTATCCCAAGGGCCATGCGCTGCATCCCGAGGGCCACGAGCGGCGCATCGACGGGTTCGCGAGCGAAGATGAGGCGATGGGCTGGATCGTCGAGAACGCGGGCGAGCTCGACGAATAGGGGGCGCGATCAATCGCGACGTCAGAAGCCGATCTTGCTTTCGGTCCCGGTGATGAGGCGCTTGATGTTGGCGTGGTGCTTCGCCCACATCAGGACGGTCAGCAGCGTGAACAGCTCGGCTTCCGGCAGATATTTGCCGAACCAAAGGAACGCGGTGGTGACCAGGCTCGCGACGAGGCCGGCGAGCGATGAGTAGCGCGTCAGCAACGCGACCGTGAGCCAGACGAGGCAGAAGACGAGGGCGGCCTGGCAGACGAACGCGAGCAAGAGGCCGATGAAGGTCGCGACGGCCTTGCCGCCGTGAAACTCGAGCCAGACCGGAAAGAGATGGCCGAGAAAGGCGCCGAGCGCCGCGGGCAGCGCGAGGTCGCGGCCGCCGACGTGCGCGACGATGAGCACCGCGACCGTGCCCTTGAGGGCGTCGAGGACGGCGGTCGCAACGGCGAGCCCCTTGCGGCCGGTGCGCCACACATTGGTGGCGCCGATATTGCCCGAGCCGATGGTGCGCAGATCCTGCGTGCCGGCGAGCCGCGTCAGTACGAGGCCGAACGGGATCGAGCCGAGCAGATAGCCGAAGATGCAAGCACCCGCATAGCCCACCGGGTGGGACATCATGGGCGGCCGATCTTACCCTCGGTGCCGGCGACGAGGCGGCGGATGTTGGCGTGATGCTTCGCCCACATCAGCACGGTCAGCAGAGCGAACAGCTCGGCCTCGTGCGGATATTTGCCGAACCACAGGAACGCGATCGTCACCAGGCTCGCGACCAGCGCGGCGAGCGAGGAGTAGCGCGTGATGAGCGCGACCGCGAGCCAGACGAGGCAGAAGACCAGCGCCGCCTGCCAGACGAGCGCAATCAAGAGGCCGATGAAGGTGGCGACGCCCTTGCCGCCCTGGAATTTGAGCCAGACCGGAAATAGGTGACCGAGAAACGCGCCGAGCGCGGCAAAGAGCGCAACCTCGCGGCCGCAGAAATGAGCGGCGATGAGCACCGCGACGGTGCCCTTCAGGGCGTCGAGGATCAGTGTTGCGGCGGCGAGCCCCTTGCGCCCGGTCCGCAGCACATTTGTGGCGCCGATATTGCCCGAGCCGATGGTGCGCAGATCCTGAGTGCCGGCGAGCCGCGTCAGCACGAGGCCGAACGGGATCGAGCCGAGCAGATAGCCGAAGATGAAGGCGGCCGCGGGGTAGAAGGGATGAGCCATCGAACGAACCTTCGAACACGCGTTGGCATCGTGCCGCGCGAAGGGCGCTCAAACGTATTCGTAGACGGTGCGGCCCGCAACGATGGTGCGGGTCGCGCGGCCCGTGAGGCGGGCCTCGTCGAACGGCGTGTTCTTGCATTTCGACTTGAGCTCGGCGGGATCGAGGATCCAGGGCGCGTCGATGTCGATCACGATCACGTCGGCGGGGCCGCCGGGCTTGAGGGTGCCGCCGGGCAGGCCGAGCAGCTCGGCCGGGCGGGTCGACATCGCCTTGAGCAGGACGCTGAGCTTAAGCGCGCCGCCGTGCACCAGGCGCAGGCCGGCGGTGAGCATTGTCTCGATGCCGATCGCGCCGGGCGCCGCCTCGGCAAAGGGCAGGCGCTTGGTCTCGACGTCCTGCGGATCGTGGTCAGACATCACGGTGTCGATCAGGCCGCTCGCCACCGCGGCGACGAGAGCATTGCGGTCGTTCTCGGAGCGCAGCGGCGGCGTGAGCTTGCAGAAGGTGCGGTAGCTGCCGACGTCGACCTCGTTGAGGGTGAGATGGTTGATCGAGGCCGAAGCCGTCACGGCGAGCCCTGCGTCCTTGGCGCGGCGCAGCACGTCGAGCGATTCCTGGCACGTCACCGACGCGGCATGATAGTGCCCGCCCGTGAGGCCGACGAGGCGCATGTCGCGCTCCAGCATGATGGTCTCGGCGGCCTTGGGCGTGCCGATCAGGCCGAGACGGGCCGCGAACTCGCCCTCGTTCATCACGCCTTCGCCGATGAGGTCCGGGTCCTCGGTGTGATGGACGATGAGGGCGTCGAAATCGTTCGCGTAAGTCAGCGCGCGGCGCATCACCTGCGTGTTGGTCACGCTTCTGGCGCCGTCCGTGAACGCGACCGCCCCGGCGGCCTTGAGCAGGCCGATCTCGGCCATCTCGTCCCCCTTGAGGCCTTTGGTGAGCGCCGCCATCGGGTGCACGTGAACGATCGCGGTGTCGCGCGCGCGGCGGAGCACGAAGTCGACCACCGCGGGCTCGTCGATCGCCGGATTGGTGTCGGGCTGACACACTATCGTGGTGACGCCGCCCGCCGCCGCGGCCTGGCTCGCCGACGCAAACGTCTCGCGATACTCGGCGCCGGGCTCGCCGACGAAAGCGCGCATGTCGATGAGGCCGGGTGCGACCACCTTGCCCTTGCAGTCGATGATCTCGGTGCCTTCCGGCACGCCGGCGGCGCCGATGCCGCGCTTGCTGTCGCGGATCACGCCGTCGGCGATCAGGAGATCGCCCGCCATATCGAGATCGCGCGACGGATCGATGATCCGCGCGTTGGTGAGCAGGATAGGTCGGCGTTCGGACAGCATCAGGGTTTCTCGCTCTGCGCGCGGTGGAATGCCCTGACCCCGGCGAAGACACTCAAAAGCAGCGCCAACCCGAGGACAAGCACGATGCCCGAGGCGAATCGCCCGGCGTTGTCTTGGGCGGCGGCAAGCGCGGAGCCGCCGCCGACCGCGAACGAGATCCCGAGCATCCCGAAAAGGACCGCGCCGGATGCGACGGCGGGCCCCGACATGCTGCACCATTCCTTGGGGCCGAATACCATGTCGAGGACGCTGATCACCCACTCGATCATGCCACCTCACGCATTCGGCAGATTCCGCGACAGCGCTTCGAGCACCGCCATGCGCACTGCGACGCCCATCTCGACCTGCTGGCGGACCACCGACTGAGCGCCGTCGGCCACGCTGGAGTCGATCTCGACGCCGCGGTTCATCGGGCCCGGATGCATGACGAGGGCATCTGGCTTGGCGTAAGCGAGCTTCTTGGCGTCGAGGCCGAAATAGGCGGCATATTCCTGCAGCGAGGGCACGAACGAGCCGTTCATGCGCTCGCGTTGCAGGCGCAACATCATGACGATGTCGGCATCGCGCAGACCCTCGCGCATGTCGCGGAAGACCTCGACGCCGAGGCGCTCGATGCCGGGCGGCAGAAGCGTCGATGGCGCCACCACGCGCACGCGCGCGCCGAGCGTATTGAGGAGGATGATGTTCGAGCGCGCGACCCGCGAATGAAGAATGTCGCCGCAGATCGTGACGGTGAGCCCCTCGATGCGCCCCTTGTTGCGGCGGATCGTGAGCGCATCGAGCAGCGCCTGGGTTGGATGCTCATGTGCGCCGTCGCCCGCGTTGATCACCGAGCAATCGACCTTGCGGGCGAGCAGCTCCACGGCGCCCGACGCGTGGTGGCGCACGATGATGATGTCGGGATGCATGGCGTTGAGCGTGATGGCGGTGTCGAGCAGCGTCTCGCCCTTGCGCATGGACGAGGAGGAGACCGACATGTTCATCACGTCGGCGCCGAGCCGCTTGCCGGCGATCTCGAACGACGCCTGGGTGCGCGTCGAGACCTCGAAGAAGAGATTGATCTGCGTGCGACCGCGCAGTGAGGTGCGCTTCTTCTCGATTTGCCGGTTGAGCTCGACGAACTCCTCGGAGAGATCGAGCAGGCCGACGATGTCGTCGCGCGACAGACCATCGATCCCCAACAGATGCCGGCGGCTGAGGACGAAGGAGGATTTCTGCATGATGTTCATTAAAGCGGCACCTATATGCGCATGATTCGCACTACGCAAGGGCGCCCGAAGCTTCGTCCCCAGCGACTTTGTCAGCGCCGGAACGCCACCGGAAATCGTTTGACCACGAGCCGGGAAAAGTGAATGATTCCAACGCCGGCGGGCACGGTTCCGAACCTCGGCGTGGTGCGATGCCCTATGGCGCCGGCCGCATCAGGCGGTCGAGCGCGCCCTGCAGGATGAACACGGCGGCGTGCTGATCGATCACGGCCTTGCGCCGCGCGCGGCTGACGTCGGATGCGATCAGCTCGCGCTCCACCGCGGCAGTCGAAAGCCGCTCGTCCCACAGGGCGATCGGCATCTCGGTCAGCTTCGCCAGATTGCGCGCGAACGCGCGGGTCGATTGCGCACGCGGGCCCTCCGAGCCGTCCATGTTGACGGGCAAGCCGAGGACGAGCCCGGCGGCCTTGCGCTCGGCCGCGAGCGCCAGGATACGCGCCGCATCCGTCGTGAACGTCTTGCGCGCGATGGTCTCGACCGCGGTCGCGAGCCGCCGGTCGGGGTCGCTGGTCGCGACGCCGATGGTCTTGCTGCCGAGATCGAGGCCGATCAGCGCGCCGCGTGCAGGCAGGAATGGGGCAGCATCGGTGAGGGCGAGCACGGGCATCGATTCTGATCCTGGGGCCGATGCTAGCACACGCGATCCGCTCGCCTCGCCCGCCTCAGCGCTTGAACAACCCCAGGATCTCGGCCTTGGCGAGCGTGCTGAAATGCAGGTTGAAGCCGACGACGGCCGGCGAAGTGTCGGCGGTCACGTCGAGCTTGTCCTTGCTGACCGCGAACACCGTGAACAGGTAGCGGTGCGGGTGGTCGCCCTCGGGTGGGCAGGGGCCGAGATACCCGCTGTTGCCGAGCTCCGTACGTGTCATCAGAGCGCCGGCCGGCATCTTGCCGCTCATCGGATTGCCGGCATCGAGCGGCAGCTCGGTCACGTTCGCGGGGATGTTCACCACCACCCAGTGCCAGAAGCCGGAGCCGGTCGGCGCATCGGGATCGTAGCAGGTGACCGCGAAGCTCCTGGTGCCGGACGGCGCGCCCGACCATGCGAGCTGCGGCGACTTGTTGCCGCCGGCGCAGCCGAAGCCGAACCGTTCCGACAGCACGTGGTCTTTGGCGAGATAATCGCCGTCCTTGAAACTAGTGCTCGTGATCGTGAACGCCATCGTGGGTTCTCCTCTTCGATTTCGCCGTTCCGCAGTATAGCGCAACGCGCTCGGTCCGAAGCGTATGCGGGGGAGTGGCCAAGTCCAAGCCGATGCGATCCCGCGGCGCGCCGCCGGCCGTGAACCTTTCGCCCCTCGGCGATGACCAATCCGAATAGTCTCGCGAGGATCATCTGCAAATGTCCGAGGCGATCATGACCGAATCCACCGCCCTGGGCGTGCCGCAAGCGCTGCGGCCGCCGCGACCGCGATGGGGATTCTGGGCCACCACGGCCTGGGGCATCGCGATCTTCGCCGTCCTGCAGGCCGCGCAGTTCGGCGCGATCGTTGCCCTCCTCCTGGCGTGGCGGCGGATCGATCCCGCGAGCGTGCCGACGAGCGCCCACGCCGCGCTGTCGAACGCGATCGTCCTGTCGGTGTGCACACTTGCGGCCTTGCCGACGATCGTGCTCGGCATCGCATTCGCCACCCGGCTCGCACGCGCGCGCTTTATCGACTACCTCGCCCTGAAGCCGGTCGATCCGGCTGGTTTTCGGCTCGGGCTGGCTTGCACGATCGCCTGGGTGGTTGCCATCCATCTCTTCGGCTACCTCTCCGGTCACGGCCTCACCCAGTCGTTCACCCGAGAGCTCTACGCCTCTGCCCATGCCGGCATGCTGCTGCCTTTGCTGGCGATGGTGGTGGTTGCGGCGCCGATCTACGAGGAGCTCCTGTTTCGCGGTTTTCTCTTTCGCGGCTGGGCCGCCTCGCGGATCGGCGTCGTGGGTGCCGTCATCCTCTCGTCGCTCATTTGGGCCGGCCTCCACATCCAATATGATGCGATCACCATCGGCGAGATCTTCGGCCTCGGGCTGTTGTTCGGCTGGCTGCGCGCGCGCACCGGCTCGACGCTGACGACGATCGCCCTGCATGGCATCGCGAACCTGTGCACGACGATCGTGGCGGCCGTCGCAGCAGGCTGATGGTGCCGGCGTGGTTGCGGGGCACTCGGTCGAGGCGTAGCAAGGAGGGCTATGGCCAAGGATCGCCGTGCGGGGCGCGAACTCGCGACCATCATCGATCTCGTGCGTTATGCGGTGTCGCGCTTTCGCGCCGCCAAGCTCGTCATCGCCCATGGCACGAGCGATCCGGTCGCCGAGGCCGCGTTCCTGGTCGGCGAGGCGCTCCACCTGCCGCCCGAGCGGTTCGATGCCTTCTCGCGCGCGCACGTCACTGCCAAGGAGCGCGACGTGGTCTTGGCGCTGATCGAGCGGCGCGTGCGCACGCGCAAGCCCGCCGCCTATCTGGTCAACAAGACCTACGTCCAGGGCGTGCCGTTCTACGTCGACGAGCGCGTGATCGTGCCGCGCTCGTACCTCGGCGAGATTCTTGCCGGCGACCTCTTCGCCGGCGACGGCCTGATCGATCCCGCCGGCGTGCGCCGCGTGCTCGACCTGTGCACGGGCTCGGGCTGCCTCGCGATCATCGCGGCGATGCATTTCCGGGACGCGATCGTCGATGCGGTCGACATCTCGCGCGACGCGCTCGCGGTCGCGCGCGTCAACGTACGTGACCATGCGCTAGAGCATCGGGTCCGCCTGCTGCGCGGCGACCTCTTCGCGCCGGTCGAGGGCGAGCGCTACGACCTCATCATCAGCAATCCGCCCTATGTCGACGCGCCCGGCATGGCGGCGCTGCCGCCCGAATGTCGGCACGAGCCGCGGCGCGCCTTTGCGGGCGGCGCCGACGGGCTGAAATTCGTCCGCCGGATCATCGCCGAGGCGCCGCGCCATCTCGCGCCCGCGGGCGGCCTCCTGTGCGAGGTCGGTCGCGGCAAAGAGGCCGTCGAGCGCGCCTTCCCGTCGACGCGCTTCCTGTGGCTCGAGACGGAGGAAAGCGCGGACGAGGTGTTCTGGGTCGACGCGAAGGAGCTGCGCTGATTTGCTCCGTCATTGCGAGGAGCGCATAGCGCGACGAAGCAGTCTCGACCAACAGGTCCCGGCGGGTGCAAATCGAGATTGCTTCGCTTCGCCCGCAATGACGCCGCGGGTCATTCGACCCGCGGCAATTCCTTCTCGATCGCCGCGATCACGCGCGGATCCGTCGGCTCTACTTCGGTCGCGAACACGGCCGCGATGTGCCCGTCGCGGCCGATCAGGTATTTGTGGAAATTCCAGCGCGGCAGGTCATGCGGTCGCTCGCTTGCGGCCCATTTGTAGAAGGGATGCGCGTTCGCGCCCTTCACCACGGCCTTCGCGGCGATCGGGAAGGTGACGCCGTAGACGTGATTCGCCGTCTCCTTGATATCGGAGGCGCCGCCGGGCTCCTGGGCGCCGAAATCGTTCGACGGCACCGCGATCAGCATCAGCCCGCGATCGTGGTAGCGCGTCCACAGCTGCTGCAGGCCGGCATATTGCGGCGTGAACCCGCATTGCGAGGCGGTGTTGACGACGAGGACCGGCTTGCCGGCGAAATCGGCGAGACGGACATCGCCATCCTCGAGCGCCCTGAAGCTGAACGCGTAGGCGGTGAGATGGCTCATGGCGGGCGTCTGCGCGGCAGCCGGCGTGGCAAGCGCGCCGGCAAACAAGGCGAGCGCCTGTCGACGGGTGAAACACATGGGCACCTCATCGGATGGGTCATTCCCTCGGATCGTCTACGCAGCGGCTGGCTGGCCGGTTTCAGCCCGCGCGGGGCAGGGCGCGAAACCGGGTGGATGACGTTCGTAAACCATAGCGAATCTTCGTCGCTTTCGCCGGCGCGACGGCCGGCCTGCCGACAGCGGTGAATGCCGGCGGCGCGTAAAGTCGAGGTAAAACGTGTGAGTAGGCGGCGCCGGCGAGGCGTTCGGGTTGATTAACGTGCTGGCGCGGACAGTTACGGAACCTTGATCATATTGTTGTGTTGGGGTCCTGCGAAGTGAACTTCGCCCCCATTTAGCCTGACAGACGGGGGATGAGAACTTCGGGGAGTGCGCATGTCCCGTTATAGAGTGTCCAGTTACGGTTACGACTATTCGCTTACTCCGGCGCGGCCGACGGGCTGGCGCGGAGCACTGGCGAATATCACGATTTTCGCGATCGTGATGGCGGTCTCGGCCATCAGCGGCGTCGTGGTCACGCTCGACCTGTTCGCATCGTCGGCGTCCCCCGTGGTCGCGACGACGGCTGCCGCGTCGGCGCCGCTACATCATGCCACTCTCCAAGCGGCCGCCCATGCCACCGACCAAGTCACCTCCCAAACCACCCCCCGAGCCACCGTCCATCCCACGCCCCCCGTGACGCAGGTGCTCGCGGTCGTCGCGACGCCGAAGCGCGCGACCAATAGTGCTCCCTCAGGTGTGACCACCAGCAGCACCCCGGCGGTCGCCGATCATCCCGCCCTCTCGCCCTCTACCGTCGCTGTCGCGCCTGCTACCCGTCCCACGCCAGTGCGGCCGCTCGCGGTCGTTCAGGCACCGCAGCCGGCGGCCATCGCCGACAGCGATCTCACCTTTGCCAAGGGCTATGCGCAGCGGCAGGCCATCGCGCATGGCGCCCCCGTCAAGCACGGCAAGGTCGTCATGGAAGCGAAGACGCAGCTCGGCCGGACGGGCATCAAGGCAAAGCCGAAAGCCTACGCGCGCAACACGAATACGGTCGACCAGCGCCGCGTCGCGACCACGCCGCGCCCGGATGCGTACGGCATGTTCCAGCATTTCGAGCGGCCCGACCAGTTCGACTTCACGCATCATCAGGCGCTCGCCTTCGGCGAGCCGCGCACCAGCCGGCGCAACGAAGCGCCGCGTGCACCGCCGCCGCCCTCGTCGAATGGATTCTTCGGCGGCCTGTTCTGAACTCTCCCAAGGGCGTTAACGACTGCTTGGTTAACGTAGAAACGGCTCGAGGTTAACGTAGAACGGCTCGGCGCAGTAAGCGTCGAGCCGTTCGGATGATCAGAGCCTGCGACCTGAGATCGGAGCTTGCGAGTTCAGAGCACGTTGTACTTCTTGAACCACGCCTGCATCTGCTTCCAGGCGTCCTCGGCCGCTTCCTTGCGGTAGCTGCCGCGGTAGTCGGCTTCGAAGCCGTGCGGCGCGCCCGGATAGATATGGAATTCGGCCGGCTTGTTGGCGGCGGCCATCGCGGCTTTCATCTGCTCGACCTGGGCGACCGGAATGCCCGTATCCTCGGCGCCATAAAGGCCGAGCACGGGCGCCTTCATCTCGGGGACGAGCTTCATCGGCTCCTTCGGCCACAGCGGATTGGGCGGATCGGTGAGCGTGCCGTAGAACGCGACCGATGCCTTCAGGTTCGGATTGTGTGACGTATATTCCCACACCGTGCGTCCGCCGCGGCAGAAGCCCATGATGCCGAGCCGGCTGGTGTCGCCGCCCTGGGACTTCGCCCACGCAACCGTCGCGTCGAGATCGGCAAAGAGCTCGGCGTCCGGCTTCTTGTTGACGATCGGCAGGAGCTTCGGGACCTCGGTGATCTCGAGCAGGTTGACGCCCATGCGGAAGTAGTAGTCGGGCGCGATCGCGAAGGCGCCGAGATGGGCCATGCGCCGCGTGATGTCCTTCACCCACTCGTGCAGGCCGAAGATCTCCATGGCGACGAGAATGACTGGCGGGTTCGTCACGTTGGCCGGGCGCGCGTAGTAGACTGGCATATCGCCGCCGGTGACCGTGACCTTGGCGTCGCCGGCCTTGAGGCCGTTCGTGTCGGTCTTGATCGCTTCGGCCCGCACCGGGCCCGCGGCGAGCGTATAGCCGGCGGCGACCGCCGCGGACGCGCTCATGAAGCCGCGCCGCGAGAAGTCGGGCGCCTTCATGAGGCCGATGGCATCGGACGTGAGATCGGAGATTTTCGGTTGTACGGTCATTCGACATCCTCCCTGGGAGCGAGGCGGTTTGCAGCCGGATAACACCTCGCTCCGGTCATTATTGCATTGCCGTGCGGGTTGGTGCAGGCCCCCGTCGCGGGCGCAGCCCGGGGGCGGCGCTTGGCTCGGGGCAGGCCGCCGCGCCACAAAACTTACGAGGCTGCAAGGTTTGCGGCGAAAGTTCCCCTGCATTGCCGCAGGATGAGCACGAAGTTGCCGAAAACCGATGGCCTATAGGGGAACAGACGGGTGCGGGTGCGGGCAATGGGACGCTTGCCGAAGTTATTTCGTGTCGGCTCCAGGCTGGTGCTGGAGATTCTACCATCGGTCGCCGCCACGGTGATCGGCGGTTACCTCTTGGCGCAGCTGCATTTCGGCCGTCCGGCCGAGCCGAGCCTGCCCGCCCAGATCACCGCGACCACGACCGAGCAGCAGCCGACCGTCGGCCAGGACCGCGCCACCATGCGCGAGGTGCTCAAAGTCCGTCGCGAGACGCCCGAGCAGCCGGCGCAAGTACGTCCGCAAGTACGTCCGATCGCGACGTCGGCGCCCGCCACTAGCGCCGCGCCGCCCGCACCCCATCGTGCGCAGACGACGACCGCCGCGGTCCCGGTGGGACTTGATTCGATCTCGCCGCGCGATCAGGCGGCACGGCCCGTGCCGGCACCGAGCCGTCCCGCCGTCACGGCCGCGACAACGCCATCGGTCACACCGCCAGCCGCGCCGCCGAGTGCCGATGCTCAAGGCGGGGCCCAAGGCGAGCAGGGCGAGGTCTACGTGCCGGCGCCGCCGCCGGGCCTGCCGCCCGCCCCGGCGCGCGACGTGAACGCGCCGACCGTCATCGTGCCTTCCGTCGCGAGCGAGACGCCGGCCCCGGCGCCGCCGGTCGCAGCGCCGGCTGCGACGGCAGCCGCGCCGCCCGTTGAAGCTACGCATCAAGGCCCGGTCGGGATGGTCTTTTCGACGCTCTCGGGCTTCGTCGGCCATGCGGCGAACGCCACCGGGCACACCGTCAACTGGGTGATCGATCTGCCCGGCAAGGCCATTTCGGCCGGCGGCCGCGTGATCGGGGTGAGCCCGCCGCCTCCGCCGCCGCCCCCACATCCATCTGCGTCATAGACCTGCCCGGGCGGCTTGTTTTCCGCCTGGCTCAATCGGTGGCGCGATTGCCGTTCACGGATTCGGCGCTAGTTGGCCGGGAAGCACGCCATCGTCTCGAACGTATAGCCGCAGGCATTGCATTCCCATAAGTGCCGCACGCGGCGTTCATCCACGGGTTCGGACCATTCGGCCGCATAGATCATCGTCCCGCACTGCGCGCAGGTGATCAGCGGTCGTGGATGAATGGTCGGCACAGTCGCGGTGGGGCGCAGCTCCATCGGAAACCCTCCCGGAAGCACTACTCAAACCCCCAGCCCCACGCCAACTCTATTCAGGTGTTGGGCGACATCAAGCCAGCCACACTGACCCATACCGCCGCCGGAACCTGTGTGAGAATTCGATGACATCGGGATGGCCTTGAACTGCGGCCCCCGGCGTGCCGTACTGCGCCTCGCCATCGGCACCCAAGGAGACCAAATATGCCTGAAGTCGTGATTTATGCGCTCGGCGGCCGCTCGCTCGACCAGAAGCGCGGTCTGATGAAAGATGTCACCGACGCGGTGGTGAAGAATTACAAGGTCGAGCCCGGCGCGGTCGTCGTGACGCTGGTCGAATCCGAGAAGCAGGACAAGATGAAGGGCGGCGTGCTGTTCAGCGAGGCCGCGCCGCATCGCTAGCGCGGAACGGCTGGGCCGCGCATGAGCGATCTCAACGGCAAGACCGCGCTCGTCACCGGCGGTGCCTCCGGCATCGGCTACGCGACAGTGGAGCTCTTTGCCCGGCGCGGCGCCAAGGTCGCACTCAACCATCTGCCCGATGATGCGCGCGGCACGCAGGCGGTCGCCCGCCTGCGCGCCGACGGCCTGGACGTGATCGCGGCGCCGGGCGACGTGTCGAAGCCGGGCGCCGCCGAGGCCATGGTGCGCGACGCGATCGAGAAGCTCGGCCGGCTCGACTATCTCGCCAACAATGCCGGCACGCCTGCGACCTCCGAGCCGATCGCGCCGCCCGATCTCGACCGGGTGACCGAGGAATTCTGGGCAAAGATTCTCTCGACCAATTTGCTCGGGCCGTTCCGCTGCACGCATGCGGCCGCGGCGGCGCTGCGTGCCGCCCAAGGGGCGGTGTGCAACACCGCCTCGGTCGCCGGCCTCAACATGCCGGGTTCCAGCATGGCGTACGGGGCGAGCAAGGCGGCGCTGATCAGCCTCACCAAGAATCTCGCCCGCGCGCTCGCGCCGCAGGCGCGGGTCAATGCGGTCGCGCCCGGCCACGTCGACACCGAGTGGACGCGGGCCTGGCCGGCCGAGCGCAAGGCGGCCGCGATCGAGCGCACGCTGCTGCGCCGTCACTGCACCGCCCAGGACATCGCCGGCGCGATCGTGTTTCTGTGCGCCGACAACACGATGATCACGGCGCAGACCCTGGTGGTCGACGGCGGCTATTCGCTTTAGGGAACTGAGCAATTTTCGCCGTTGCGGAAACGCGTCGGCAAGGTCTCGCGGCTAGCCGAGGGCACGCTGCGGCGGCCGGCACTTGTGGGTGCGCTGGCGACACTCTACGTATCGCGGCGAGGGAATGATTCGTGTCGCAGGAGCCGAGAATGCGGCGGTGGGAAGCCACCAGCGCGGCTCCAGGGTGTGTCGGCCGCGTGACCTCGTAAGGCTCCCAACTGATCTCATTCGCGCCCGGAGGCGTCGGCACCTTGAGCAACTCAGACTCGAACTCCGTTCCGAGCCCTGCCAGCGACGACGGCGCGCAGCAGGCCGCGGAACATGACGACTTCATGTATCCGTCCGCGATCCCATTCGTGCTGGTCCATCTCGTCTGCATTGCGGCGATCTGGACCGGGGTGACCTGGACGGCGGTCGCGCTCGCGGTCGGCCTCTACTGGCTGCGCATCTTCGGCATCGGCGCCGGCTACCATCGCTACTTCTCGCACCGCGCCTTCGCGACGAGCCGCGTCTTTCAATTCGTGCTGGCGCTACTGTCGCAATCGACCGCGCAGAAGAGCGTGCTGTGGTGGGCCGCCAAGCACCGCCACCATCATTTGCACTCCGACACCGCCGCGGACGTGCATTCGCCGCGCCAGCGCGGCTTCCTCTACAGCCATGTCGGCTGGATCTTCTCGCCGCGCAACGACGGGACCGACCTCGTCAAGATCGAGGATTTCGCCCGCTATCCCGAGCTGCGCTGGTTGCATCGTTTCGAGCTCGTGCCGGCGCTCGCGCTGGCGCTGATCTGCCTCGCGGTCGGCGGCTGGTCGGGCCTCGTGGTCGGCTTCTTCTGGAGCACGGTCGCGGTCTATCACGCGACCTTCTGCATCAACTCGCTTGCCCACGTGCACGGACGCCGCCGCTACGTGACGGGCGACGACTCGCGCAACAACTGGCTGCTCGCGTTCTTCACCATGGGCGAGGGCTGGCACAACAACCACCACGCCTATCAGAGCAGCGTGCGCCAGGGTTTCCGCTGGTGGGAGTACGACGCGACCTATTATCTCCTCAGGCTGCTCGCATGGGCACGGGTGATCTGGGCGATGAAGCTGCCGCCGCGCGAGGTCCTGCGCAACGAGCAGCGGCTCGGCGCCCGCGTGGTCAACCGCGCCGCCGCCCAGCTCGCCGCGAATTTCAACTCCGACTGGATCGCCGGCGCCGTTGCGGCCGCGCTCGAGCGCTCGCAGCTCACCGCCCTGCAGGAGACGCTGCACGCCGCGCGCGAGCGCGCGACCGAGGTGCTGGCGGGCCTGCATCTGCCCGAGCTGCCGACGCGCGAGCAGATTTTTGCCAGGGCATCGGCGACGCTGGCAAAAACCCCCTCGCTCGACGACATCGTCGACCGGGCCTACCGGCTCGTGCTCGACGCGGTCGGGGCGCGGCTTTGCGCGGTGCCGGTCCCGGTGCGACGCCACTGAAATTCATGCCTTCGTGACGTGCCGACGACGCGGCGCGCTTGTCGGGAGCGGGCGAAACGTGCACCATGGGGTCAGCGCGGGCCGGCTTTGTGCCGGCTCCAAGACGCGCGCACGCTCACGACAGCACGGGGAGCACCGGAATGGGCAACGTTGTACGTGGATGGTTGGCGGGCGCGGCCTTGTCGGCCGCCGCCATGGCATTGAACCTGGGCATGCCGCAGGCGGCCTCGGCCGAAGGCGCGATCGCGATCGGCGCGTCGGGCAATTTCGCCCAGGATGGTTTTGCGTTCGGCGCCGCCATCAACAAATCGAGCGCCGACGAGGCGGGCCAACAGGCGCTCGCGACCTGCAAGAAATACGAAGGCGCGCCGAAGATGGCGGCGATCTGCAAGGTGGTCTTCCATTTCTCGCACGAATGCTACGCGCTGAGCTTCGATCCCAAGGCGGGCACGCCCGGCGTCGGCTGGGCGATCGCCGCCGACAAGCAGACCGCCGAGGAGCGCGCGTTGAAGAACTGCCAGGTGACCGCAGGCCCCGATCGGCGCGACTTCTGCAAGATCAATCAGTCTTTCTGCGACGCCGAGTAGCGAGCCGCGGAGCAGACCTCAGCGAACCGTATCGACCATGCGCCGCGCGAGCCTCGCGCGGCGCTTTTGTCGGGTTGCAGGCTGCAACTCCCGGCGCCTCGACTGCCGGCGCCTCATTGCAACTCGATCTGGCCGTCGACCTGCCAGGTCAGGCCGACGCCCGGGATCGAGACGATCGCCTTCGCGGGTAGCGCCTCGTTGTCCTTGATGCGCCCGTCGACGATTGCGGCGCGCACCGCCTTCTCGATCTCGCGCTGGGCGGTGACGCCGAGCGTCTTGAGGAATTTGCGCAGGCTGGCGTTGAAGGCGTCCTCGTTCATGCGGCTTCTCCCTAGGTTCGTGGTGCCGTCTTAGCACGCGTTCGCCCGCGCGGAGCCGGGCCCGGCCGCGACCGCGCCGGGATGAGGATCGTGAGCTTGAGATCGGGCTGGCTCGCCAGATTGAAGGTGACCTGCTCGAAGCGCACGAGACCGTCGCGCGGATGATCGAACGTGCGCTCGCCGCCTTCGCGGCCGAGCACGCCATGCGCGTCCCAGATGCGCGCGAAGGCATCGCTGCGCCGGCGCAGGTCCTCGATATGATCGCGGATCGCCGGATCGGCGAGGTGGCTGCTCACGTCGGCGCGGAATTCGGCGACGACGCGGCGGGCGCGCTGGTCGTAGTCATGGATCAGCGTGCGGGCGGCGGGCGACAGGAAGATGTAGCGCAGCAGGTTGCGATCGTTGTCGCCGTCGAGCCAGCCGGCGAAGAGACGCGCCGCCTTGGCGTTCCAGCCGCGTGCCGTCCAGACACGATCGAGGATATAGGCCGGCGAGCCGATGGTGCTGACGCAGGCGAGCAGGGCGGCCGGCACGCTGCCGCGCTCGTCATCGCGCGTGTCCGGATCGCGCTTGCGGGCGAGCTCGAACAGGTAGGCGCGCTCGGCGCGGCCGAGCCGCAGCGCCTTGGCGAGCCGGTCGAGGGCGGCCGGCGAGAGCGACACGTCGCGCCCCTGCTCGAGCCAGGTGTACCAGGTCACGCTCAGACCGCAGAGCTGCGCCACCTCTTCGCGCCGCAGCCCGGGCGTGCGCCGGCGCGCCGCGGCGGGCAGGCCGAAGGCCGTCGGCACGAGCCGTTCGCGCTGCGCGCGGACGAACTCGCCGAGCTCGCGTTGCTGCTGGTGCGCCGCCGTCATGGTGAAATTGATACCAGTATGAGATCGGAACTGAAACCAGTGTAGGCTTGCTGCTACGGGATGACATCAGCCGGAGCGCGCGCAATGCCGGAATCGAAGAGCCACGAAACCCTGGTGGGCGACCAGTTCGGGTCGCGCGCCGCCGCGTATCTCACCAGCGCCGTGCATGCGCGCGGCGAGGACCTCGACGCGCTCACGGCGCTGGTGCGGGCGCAGCGTGCGCCGCGCGTGCTCGACCTCGGGTGCGGCGGTGGCCACGTGACGTTCGCGGCGGCGCCGCACGCGCGCGAGGTCGTGGCCTACGACCTCTCCGCCGACATGCTCGCGACCGTCGCGGGCGCCGCGCGCGAGCGCGGGCTCGCCAACGTGACGACGCAGCAGGGCGTGGTCGAAAGCCTGCCGTTTCCCGACGCGAGCTTCGACATGGTGCTCACGCGCTACAGCGCGCACCACTGGCGCGACCTCGATGCCGCCCTGCGCGAGGCCGCGCGCGTGCTCAAGCCCGGCGGCGTCGCCGGCATCGCCGACTCGATCTCGCCCGGCACCCCGCTGCTCGACACGTTCTACCAGGCGATCGAGTTGCTGCGCGACCGCTCGCACGTGCGCAGCTACTCGGCCGCCGAGTGGCAGGAGGCGCTGGCGCGGGCAGGGCTCACGGTTGCGACGACGAAGCGCTCGCGCGTGCGGCTGGTGTTCAAGACCTGGGTCGAGCGCATGGCGACGCCGAAGGTCCAGGTCGACGCCATCCGCGCGCTGCAGACCGGCGTATCGGCGAGCGTGACGCGCTATTTCGCAACCGAGCCGGACGGGACATTCGAGATCGATGTGGCGGTGTTCGAGGCGGGGAGGGCCTAGTCGAAACAATCTCCACGTCATGCGCGGGCTTGTCCCGCGCATCCACGTCTTGCTTCGGTGCGAGTAAGACGTGGATGGCCGGGAGAAGCCCGGCCATGACGCTTGCATTTAGTTCGACAAGCCGGCCGATTTGGCATCCGCGGCGAGGTACGCTAAGGGCCGGCCCGCAATCTCATCCAGCCGCGTGCCCGTATGATCCGCATCGATTCCGTCAGCAAGCAGAACGGCCATCATCTGCTCTTCGTCGAGGCCTCGGCCGCGATCCAGCGCGGCGAGAAGGTCGGGCTGGTCGGCCCCAACGGGGCCGGCAAGACGACGCTCTTTCGCATGATCACCGGCGAGGAGCAGCCCGACGAGGGGCAGGTCGCGGTCGATCGCGGCGTCACCATCGGCTACTTCAGCCAGGATGTGGGCGAGATGGCGGGCCGCAGCGCCGTCGCCGAGGTGATGGACGGCGCCGGCCCGGTGAGCGAGGTCGCGGCCGAGCTGCGCGCGCTCGAGGCCGCGATGGCGGATCCGGACCGCGCGGACGAGATGGACGACATCATCGCGCGCTACGGGGACGCGCAGGCGCGCTTCGAGGAGCTCGACGGCTACGCCCTGGAAGGCCGCGCGCGCGAGGTGCTGGCGGGCTTGAGCTTCTCGGCCGAGATGATGGACGGCGACGTCGGCGCGCTGTCGGGCGGCTGGAAGATGCGGGTCGCGCTCGCCCGCATCCTGCTGATGCGGCCCGACGCCATGCTGCTCGACGAGCCGAGCAACCATCTCGACATCGAGAGCCTGATCTGGCTCGAGGCGTTTCTCAAAGGCTACGAGGGCGCGCTGCTGATGACCTCGCACGACCGCGAGTTCATGAATCGGGTCGTCGGCAAGGTGATCGAGATCGACGGCGGCACGCTCACGACCTATTCGGGCGACTACGCGTTCTACGAGCAGCAGCGCGCGCTCGGCGAGGCGCAGCAGCAGGCGCAGTTCGAGCGCCAGCAGGCGATGCTGGCGAAGGAGATCCGCTTCATCGAGCGCTTCAAGGCGCGCGCCTCGCATGCCGCGCAGGTGCAGAGCCGGGTGAAGAAGCTCGACAAGATCGAGCGGGTCGAGCCGCCGCGGCGGCGGCAGACGATCGCGTTCGAGTTTCCGCCGGCGCCGCGCTCGGGCGAGGACGTCGCGCGCCTCGAGAACGTGCACAAGCGCTACGGCAGCCGCAGCATCTACCAAGGCCTCGACTTCGAGGTGCGCCGGCGCGAGCGCTGGTGCGTCATGGGCGTCAACGGCGCCGGCAAATCGACCCTGCTCAAGCTGGTCGCCGGCGAGACCGCGCCCGATGACGGCCGCGTGAGCGTCGGCGCGAGCGTCAAGATGGGCTACTTCGCCCAGCACGCCATGGACCTGCTCGACGGCGAGCGCACCGTGTTCGAGTGGCTCGCGGATTCGTTTCCGCAAGCCGGGCAGGGCTCGCTGCGCACGCTGGCGGGCTGCTTCGGCTTCTCGGGCGACGACGTCGAGAAGAAATGCCGGGTGCTCTCCGGCGGCGAGAAGGCGCGCCTCGTGATGGCGCAGATGCTCTACGACCCGCCGAACTTTCTCGTGCTCGACGAGCCGACCAACCACCTCGACATGGCGACCAAGGAGATGCTGATCGCGGCGCTGTCGCAATACGAGGGCGCGATGCTGTTCGTGTCGCACGACAGGCGGTTCCTGGCGGCGCTGTCGAACCGGGTGCTGGAGCTCACGCCAGAAGGGATACGCCGGTATGGCGGAGGGTATACGGAGTATGTGGCGCGCACCGGGCAGGAGGCGCCGGGGTTGCGGGGGTGATTACCGTCCAGGGTAGAGCGACAATTCGAGCGACCTCTCATCTCGCTGCAATTTCGCGTTCCCCGCGGTCACGGATTGGACCGTCCAGCCATCGTACTTTTCGCCCTCGCGCACCCACGTGCCGAGCGTGTCCGACCTGCTCATCAGGTAGGCCTTGCGGATCGGCCCGCTGATCAGCACGCCGGCGACCGAAATGCCCGGATCGATCACCGGCGGGGGCGGGGCGGCTGGTCGCGGCGGCGGCGGGGGAGGGGGCGGGGGCACGAACGGTTCTCGCGTCTTGAAGAAGATCGGATGCGCCAGCACCAGTGTGTACGCTGCGATGGGTTTGCTGGCCTCAGGAGCGTCGTCGCTCGCCGACAGGTCCGGCTTCCACTCTGTCGGCGCGACCGCGGACGGCTCTCCCGTCAGCGACCAGATGAAGCCGGCCAGCATGAACGCGTTGACAACGCCAAGGGTAACGAGGCCCACTGCAGCCAGTGGGGTGAAACGACTTGCCATCAATGTCGCGCCTCCGGCGGCAAGGCACCTACAATGTCGAGCTCCGCATCGAAGACAGGCTGCTCGGTCGCGTTGGGCGCGCCCGGCCGCTGCAGGGCCGTCTGCGTCGATGGCTTGATGACCGCGCCGACGACGAAAAGGTACGGCGTCGCACTCTCGATTGCATAAATCGCCCGTTGCAACGCCAGCAGCGGCCCGGACATGTCGATATGCGCGCCAAGGTAAGGAACGCCGTCGCGCGTCGAGGGCTGCAGAGCCCGGATCGACCGCACTCGGCTGCCGGCGCTCTGCGTCATGCCGGTGAGCCGACTCTGCAAGTTCGCGGCGATCACGCCGTCATTCGGCCCATGCAGGAATTCCGGCCGGTCGGCGAGCGATTTGGTCTGCTCGCTGCGTTCGCGGATCGCCGGGGCCTGTGCCGCCACGGCCGCGAGCCGCGCAACCAGCGTGCGCTGCTCGGCGATCCGCCGGTCGCGATCGGCCAGCAGGTCCTCGATCGGCCACATGATGCCGGCGAGAATGCCCAAGCATGCGGCAAGGTTGAGGAAGACGAACAATCCGCGCCGCAAGGCGGGCATCAACCTCAGGTCCGTCCTCATTGCGCGCCCCTATGTGCGCCATGGGGGCGCAGCGCCGCCTCGATCGAGAACCTTTCGCGCTCCTCCGTGTTGTCGCGGGAGATCGGCGCCGTCAGCGACGCATCGGAGAACATCGGTGAGGCATCGATCAAGCCCACCAGACGCGCCGCCGCCGTGGAGAAGCCGGTCATGACCACCTGCTCCCCGCCGTGCTCGGTCGCCGGGACGAGCCGCAGCTCGGTGAGCCAGGTGTCGTGCGGCACCACGCGGGTTGCTTCCTCCCAGGCGTCGAGGAAGCGAACGTCGTCGCGCTTGCGCGATCTGATGCGCTCGATGATCGCTTGGGTACGGTCGAGGCCGTTGACGAGGGCACGCACTTGCTGCGCGCGTGGCCGCAGGTCCGCGAGCTGATTTGCCAGATCGTCGAGGGCGATCTGTTGCCGCCATAGCTTGCCCGCGACGAGCGCCACTGCGAGCGCGATTCCGGTCGCGATAAGGGCAATCCGACATGCACGCAGCCAGGAAGCACCGCCTGACACGCCGCGCGAAAGTCGGATCAGCGGGGCAGGGCCGACGTCGAGCGGCGGATCGCCCACCAGGCAGGCGACCTCGCCCGGGGCCATCTGCAATGCCGCGATCATCTGGTCGGCGACCGAGCGTCGGACGACCCACTGCACGACCTCGATCTTGTCTGCCGGCGCTCTTGCGGCGCGCACATCATGGTGGATATCGGCCGGCTTGAACGGAGTCCTGCGCGTGAGGTCGCGTAGAGCGACCTCCTCGATGGCGGATTCAGCCGCGAGGGGGAGCAGGAAGCGACGCTGGAAAATCCGCTCGCGGTGGAGGCGAATCGCAATATCAACGTCGGCGCGCCGGAGCGAATGCTTGACAAGGAACCGATCGATCGCGTCAGGCGAATAGCGCGAGCGTTCGATCTCGCCGCAAATCCGCCCCTGCCCGGCGCCGCCTTGAATCTCGAGACCGACGCGCTCGGGCTCGAGCGAAAGCACCAGGCGCCGACGATCCTTGCCGGTCAGCCACTCCGCTACGCGGGGTGGAAACAGATCGACGAACTCCGCGACCCACCATCGGCAAAAGCGGCCCATCAGCTCGTCCGGCGAGGCCGCCCCGAGCTTTCGCAGATATGAGGAGATCGAAACTTTCATGTGCGGTTTCCGGCTCGATTGCGGCGCACGCGGTCAGACGACCTTGGTCGCGCGCAGCACCTCCTCGACTGTGGTCACCCCGTGCCAGGCTTTGACCATCCCGTTCGCGTACATGCTCGCCATGCCGCGTTCGCGCGCGAGACGCTCGACCTCGGCATCGCCCGCCTGCGATGCGACGAGGGAATTGATCGCGGAATCGAGCGGCAGGATCTCGGCGATCGTCGTGCGCCCCGAATAGCCAGTACCGCCGCAAAGGTCGCATCCACGCGCTTGCCGGATATCGGCAGGGCCGAGCGTCTGCGTCGACGTCACCACGCCACGCAGCTCATCGGCCCAGAATCCGCTGCGTTCATGCGGCCCCGAGCAGTGCGTGCACAGCCGACGCACGAGTCTCTGCGCCAGGATGCCCCGGACCGTGGAGGCGAGCAGGTAGTGCTCGACGCCCATGTCGATCAGGCGCGTGATCGTCGCGGCGGCGCTGTTGGTGTGCAGCGTCGAGAGGACGAGGTGTCCGGTGAGCGAAGCCTGAATCGCGATCCGCGCCGTCTCGAGATCGCGGATTTCGCCGATCATGATGATGTCCGGGTCCTGGCGCAGGATCGATCGCAAGGCGTGCGGAAACGTGAGCCCGATCGCGGCATGGACCTGCACCTGATTGGTCCCCGCCAGCTGGTACTCGATCGGATCCTCGACCGTGAATATCTTGCGCTCGGAATTGTCGAGCAGCTGGAGCGCCGTGTAGAGCGTCGTCGTCTTGCCGCTGCCGGTCGGACCGGTCACCAGCACGATTCCGTTGGGGTGCCGGATCAGTTCGATGAAGGTGGCGACATGTTGCGGATCGAATCCGAGCTTGGCGAAATCGAGAGCCACCCGCGAGCGATCGAGGATGCGCATGACGACGCTCTCGCCGAAGGCCGTCGGAATGGTCGATACCCGGAAATCGATGTCGGTGCCGCGCACCGCGATCTTGATGCGGCCATCCTGCGGCATCCGCCGCTCGGCGATGTCGAGCTTGGCGACGATCTTGATGCGCGATGTGACCGCCGCGCGGAGCGCGGGCGATAGGGTCTGCACCGTGCGCAACGCGCCGTCGATCCGATAGCGCACCGTGACGACGTCGACCGTCGGCTCGATGTGGATATCGGACGCGCGGCTCTCGACCGCATTGGCGATGATCTGGTTGACGAGCCGGATGACCGGCGCCTCGCTCGCAAGATCGCGCAGGCGTTGGACGTCGATCTCGCTCGCGTCAGCGCCGTCCGGTGTCCCCGCCGACGCGGGGCCGTCGCGGCCGCTCGTGGCGTACAGCATGCGCAGGGCCTTATCGAACTCGGCCGGCGGAAAGACGCGGACCACGACGCTCCGCTCGGTCAGAAAGCCGATTGCGCGCATCGGCTCGTCGGCAAATGGATCGATGACGCCGATCGTCACGGTCTCGGCGCTGAGCGCGAGCGGCAGGATCCGGTTGCGCCGCACGAAATCCGGCTCGATGAGATCGAGGAGGAGGGGCTCGGCGGGCAGATCCGCGGCGGAGACGATCGGCAGCGACAGGTACTGCGAGAGGGCGCCCGCCAGGTCGGCTTCGGAGAGCAGCCCGAGCTTGGTCAGGACGTGGTCGAAGCGCTCCCGGGTCGCCTGCGCGGCGCGCTGCGCGCGATCGAGCGCGGGCCGGTCGATGATGTTGCGGGCGAGGAGGAACGCGCCGAGGCAATCCGCAAAGGCGCCGGCTTGCGGATCGCGGCAGACCGGCGACGGAGACTCCTCGACGCGCTCCGGCGGCTGCGTCCTCGGCCCCTGCTCCAGGTCGGGCGGCGCCGGGATGGATCGTCTCGCCGACCCGCGTGGCCGCGCGAACGGCGTGACGGAAGAGGATTGCGCGCTCATCGCCGTTGCCGGTTCAAGACCCAGTAGGGTTGATCGGGGTTTCCGGAAAGGCGGATCGTGACGTCACGCTCGACCGTGCGATCGTTGCGGGCGAGCTCGCTGCGGATCTCGAAGGCTCGTCCCCTCAACTCGCCGATCAGGTCGCCAACCGGACCCGCATAGGCATTGGCCAGCGTGCGCGCCGACACCAGGGCGTCGATCTTCGCGTCATCCATGCCAGGAAGTGCGCGCAGCGCCTCCCGCGGCGCGAGGCGCGGGTCGAAACGCGGATGGCCGGAGTAGACCGTGAGCGCCGGCTCGATCTGCGCGAAGATCTCCGGCGTCATCCCGATCACCAGCCGCAGCTCGTCCACGCTTTGAAAGGCGCCGTTGCGCGGACCATACGAATAGCCGGCCGCGCGATATTCGTCGGACTTCGCGCCGTTGAGTCGCCGCATTGGGCCCGGGTCGCGCCAGTCGAGGATCTTGTCCACCAGCGATTGGGCGGCGCCGGTGCCGACCCCGACGGATTGGAGCAATTGCAAGAGGAGCGAGCCGTCCGCCTGATTGAGGTCGATGCGGCCGAGCTCATCCTGGATGGCGACCCGAACGCGGCGATCGCCGAAGCTGAAGTCCTGCGGCACGCCGTCGGTCCGCCAGCGGCTGGCGGGACGCGGATCGAGCAGCGCTAGGACGGCGCGATTGGTCACGGCTTCGGCGACCGCATCGTCGCTCGCCGTGGCGAGCGCATCGTGCGCCAGCGCATACTCGACGCGGCCCGCGGCGACGAGCGAGAGCGCGGCTGCTGCGAGCAGCGCCATGGCCCAGAGGACTGAAACGATCGGCACGTGGCTTTCTCCAGCTCCTTGATGCGCTCAGTTGACGGCTATCGCCCGCGACAGCGGGCGGTGAGTGGATCGTAGACGCAGCTCACGTCCGCGGTGATGCGCGGGACGACCAGCAGCTCCGGCCAGCTGCGGCCGTCGCGTTGCGGAAATTTGATGGCGACACGCACGAGCTGCGGCAGGGCCGCTTGACCGTTCCAGGCGGACACCCAGACCGGCGCGCGGTCGCCGCTCCTCATGCCGAGATAGGAAAACTCCACTTTCTCTGCGCCGGCGAGCAGCGTCGTGGCGGCGGGTCGCGCACTAGCGCCGGCCCAAGCGAGCTCGGGCGTCGCGCTCAGGCGCAAGTCGACGCGATCGCCATGGGGCTCGGCCGAGACGACGAAGCGCGATCGCCCGGCGATGCCGAGCGCGACAGGGTTCGGAGACAGCAGGCGCATCGATGTGGCGGTGCCGGCGAAATCGACATGTCCGCCGACGCCGGAAAGGATGAACAGCGGGTATGTGTTCCCGACCAGGCTTCGCAACAGGTTCTGGGCGTGGAGGGTTTCGTCGGCGTGGTCGATGGTGGCGGTGCCGCGCGTCCACGCGCTCATCCCGAAACGAATGCTGGCGAACAGAAGGCTCGTCAGCAATCCGAATAACGCGAGGGCGACGAGGAGCTCGACGAGGTTAAATCCACCCTCGCGCGCGTGCCGGCCTCTGGCTCTGCCCTTCATCGGCTTACCCCTGCTCCCTGCGGCCGAGGCGAAGGGTCTTGACCACCAGCGAGTGGGTCCCAGCCCCGTCGCGCCAGAGAATTTCGACCGTGACCGCATAGGCCCCAATCGGCCACTGGGCGCGATCGTTGGCGTCGCCGTACGGCTGCAGGTTGACGCGCCAGCTGAACCCTTGCGGGAACTCTCCCGCCGTCTCGCCGGTGCGCAACGGCAGGTCGGCGCCGATCCGCGCCAGCAGCGACTGCGCCAGCAATCCGGCCCGCGCCGTGCTGTTCGCTTCGCGCACGCTCCACAGCGCGTTGCCGATGGCGCCAAAGATGACGCTTCCGGACAGAGCGAGGATGGCGAGCGCGACAACGACCTCGACCAACGTAAATCCGCCCGAGCTCCTGCGGTTTCGCCGCCGGGTTTTCTTGGATGGTCGCGCAAAGAGACGGCGCATGGGTCAGCAACCCCCGCCAAGGCGCGTCTCGCCGGCGAGCCAATTGACGCAGATGCGCGCCTCGCGATTGCCCAGGCGCAATGTGATCTCGCCGCCGGTCGACGAGCCGTCGGCGAAGAAGCGCACGCCGCCGCGCGACGGGTTCGCGCGTTCCGGCTCGGCGATCTCGAGCTGCACCGCGATATCCTGGTCGAACGTCTCGCGCGGGACGGCGGCGGATGCGAATTCATGGCGGTCGGTGTCGACCACGAGCGCGACCTCGGTTTGCCGCAGGACCGCGGCCGCGCGGGAGAGCCGCAGCGCCGCCGCAAGGTGGCGGCTCGCCGCCTCGAGGCGCACGCGGTCGCTCGCCGACCCGCGCAGGTAGGGCACCGCCATCCCCGCGACCAGCGCCAGGATCGCCAGCACGGCGAGCATCTCGACCAGCGTGAAGCCGGCGGTCCGACGACGGGAGGCGCGCGGCGGGCGCATCAGAAGGCGAGCCCGTTCATGGTCATGATCGCATCCATCACCGTGATGATGAGGCCGCCCACGAGCGCGGCGATCACCATCGTGAGAAGGGGCGCGAGCAGCGTCATTCCGCGGTCGACGGTGCGCCGGGTCGTCTCCTCGAAAATGGCCGCCACGCGCAGCAGCATGCGGTCGAGCTTTCCGGCCTCCTCGCCGATCGCGATCATGCGTAGCGCGAGCTGCGGCAGGCTCGTTTCCCGCGCGAGCGCATGGTGCAGCGCGGCGCCCTCGCGGACCGCGCCGACGACGCGCTCGACGTCGCCGGCGATCTGCTGGTTGCGAACGACGTCGTGCGCGGACGCGGCCGCCTGCAGCAGCGGCACGCCGGCCTTGAGCAGGGTGCCGAGCGTGAGCGCGAATCGTGCCGTCTCCTGCTGGCGGACGAACTGACCGATCATCGGCAGGCGCAGCGCGAGGCGGTCGCGCGCGAAGCGGACGGCAGGCCGCCGTAGTGCCAGCCAGCCGGCGCCGATGCCGCCAGCGACCAGCAAGGCGGTCGCGGTCAGCAATTCCGACCAATGCGATTGCATCCACAGCGCCAGCGAGACGAACGCCGGCAGCTGTTTGCCGCTGCCGGCAAAGATGGATGCCACGCTCGGAATCAGTGCCCCGATCACCACCGTGAGCGAGCCGATGGCCAGGCATATCAGCAGCGCCGGGTAGACGAGCGCGGATCTGACCTTGTTGCGCAGCTCGGTCCGCCGCTCGAGGAGATCGGCGAGATCGCTCAACACCTGACGCACCATCCCGCCGATCTCGCTGGCGCGCACGACGCTGACGAATTCGGTCGGAAAGACGTGGCCGTGCCTTTGCATCGCCTCGGACAGCGTTGCGCCGTTGAGGACGTCGGCGCGCACGTCGGCTGCGAGGCGCGCGTACACGGCGGCACCGGTTGGATCGGCGAGCATGCGCAACGCATCGTCGAGCGGGATCTCGGCCGTCATCAGGGTGGCGAGCTCACGCACGAAGCCCAGCAGGGCGGTCCGCGAGGTTCGCTGCGCCAGCAGCTCCCGGTTCCACCAGCGTTCCGCCGCTTGCCGCGGCTGCATGCGAAACGCCGATAGCCCGCGCTCGAATAAAAGGTCCGACGCCGCTTCCGCCGACGGCGCCTCGATGTCGCCCCGGGCAAGCTCGCCCTGCGCGCCGTAGGCGGAGTACTGGAACGTCGGCATGGTCGCCCCCGGGCTTCTTTTCCGCGTCTACGGGCCCGTCATTGGAGTGCCCGGCGCGCGGCGTCGCGCGGGTTGCGCGTCGGCAGAGCGGGCGGCGGATCGTACATCTGCAGCTCCTGGCGATATTCGTCCGTGACCCGCCGCGCCTCGTTGACGTTGCGCATGAGGTGCGGCGTGATGACGATGATCAGCTCGGTGCGGTTGAGCTGGTTGTCCTTGTTCTTGAAGGCATTGCCGATCAGCGGGATGTCGCCGATGACGGGAAGCTGGGTCCGCGCGAGGGTGGTGCTGTTCTGGATGAGCCCACCGAGGGCGAGCGACTCGCCATTGTTGATGACGACGCTGGTGCGGATGCGCCGCTGCCTGATGGTCGGCGAATCGATTCCCGAGGACGTGGTCGGCACCACGGTCGAGACCTCCTGCTCGAGGTCGAGGAGGATGCGGCCGCTGGCGTTGATGCGCGGCGTCATCGACAGGATCACGCCGGTGTCCTTGTAGCTCACCGAATTGACGATCGGCGCGCCCGCCGTGAGCGTGCTCACGGCCGACTGGGTCGTGATCGGTACCTCGTCGCCGATCTGCAGCGCCGCGGTCTTGTTGTCCATCACGGTCAAGGACGGGGAGGAGACGACGTTGACGTCGGTGATCTGGTTGAGCGCGTTGAGCGTCGCGCTCACGTTGGCGAGGGTGAGCGCGTAGGAGAATCCCGGAAAGACCGAGCTGACCACGCCGCCGGCGTCGTCCGTGAAGCTGTAGCTCGAATGGTGGTGCTGCAGGAACCAGCGCAGGCCGAACTTGAGCTCGTCGTTGAGCGACACCTCGGCGATCGTCACCTCGATGAGCACCTGATTCGGCATGACGTCGAGCGTGCCGAGCACGCGCAGGACCCGCCGGTAATCCGCCGGGGAGGCCTGGATCAGGATCGCGTTCTTCCCCTCGTCGACAGCTAGTCGGATTTGCGGCTCTTGCCCCGAGTCGGTGTTGGCTGCCGGGGAGGGCGGCCGGGCGGCCGCCGCCGCGGCAGGCTGCTGGGCCGCGGTTGTCGCACCGAAGCCGGGCCCTGCGCCGGGCGCCTGCGGGAAGCTTGCGTTCTGAGTGCCCATATTGGCGCTCATGTTCGCGCCCATGTTGGAGATGCCCGCGTTGGCGACGCCCATGTTGGTGGCGCCGCCCGGCGAGAAGGAGAAGCCGGGCGTGCTCGGCTGGACGGAGGCCTCGCGATATTGCGGCGCGACGTTGCGCGTCGCGGCGGACGGGTTTCCGCCGGTCTCCTTGGCAAAAATCGATTGGAGCACGTCGGCGACCTCCTGGGCGCGGCGGTTCTGCACCGAGTAGGTGAAGAACTGCTTCTCCGTGCCGGCGGCGCGCGCGTCGAAACGGCGGACCCAGGTTTCGGCGCGGGCCAGATAGGCGCGCTGCGGCGAGACGACGAGCACGGCGTTGAGCTGCTTGTTCGGGATGAAGCGCACCATGCCGGCCATCGGGCCTTCCTTGTCGGATGCGAACACGGTGCGCAGGTCGTCGGCGATCACGTCCGGCTGCGACGTCTGCACCGGCACGAGCGCGAACGACATGCCCTTCATCACGTCGATATCGAAGACCGCGATGGTATCGAGCATGTTGGCGAGCTCGCGCGCGTTGCCCGACAGCGTGATGGTGTTGCGCGCCGGGTCGGTCTGCACGATGGCCGATCGCGGCACGATCGGCTCGAGGATGCGCCTGATCTCCGCCGCCGCGACATATTTGAGCTGGACCACCTGGACGCGCGAGCCGAGCTGGTCGCTCGGCGGCGCGCCCCCGTCGAGGCGAAGGCCGGTGCCGACCGCGGCGAGCTCGGTCGGCACGATGCGATAGAGGTCGCCGGCATCGATGATGGCGGCGCCGTTGGCGCGCAAGGCCGATTGGAACAGGTCGATCGCCTCCTTTCGCGTCACCGGGTTCGGCGTCTGGATCGTGACTTGGCCCTTGATCGCGGGATCGATGGTGTATTTGACCGCGAGCACGTCGCTGAGAATCGTCTTCGCGGCCTGCGGGACGCTCACGTTGACGAGATTGAGCGTCACGGTGCCGTGCGCCTGGTCCGCGCCGGTCAGGGGCGGCGGCCGATCGGGCCCGATGAAATTCCCCGTGCCATTGAAATAGGTGGCGGGCTCGCTGCGTGTGGCGGTCTGCATCCGCGTTCCGTTGATATTGGGGGATGCCTGACGATCGGGAACATGTTGCGCGCGCGGCATCTGTTCCCACGGGCCCGGCAGATGCGCGCCATCATCGAGCGTCTGGCATCCCGAGACGACGCATCCCAGCAACGGCAACAACAATATGCCGCCGAGGGCGCCGCCACGGACATTTGCCAAACAAACCAATCCGAGCCCCCGCACATCAAACAGCTGCAACGATGCTTTTACGTAAAACCTATCGCATCGAATCGCCACGCAAAACAGAATGTGCAATCTAACCGTGAATGTCGGGGACTGCCATCGATGCCGCAATTGACTTCGTAAAAGCCGTATGCAACCGCCGTTAGAGCAGTACAAATGAATTTTGCGAGGAAATAGCTGACCGGGCGACGGAAATTTGCTCCCGCGTGTCCTGACGCGGAGCTCTCGAGGTTGCCGAGAGGATCACTGGACGCGCCGCCGCGCACATACGATGACAGGCGCGCGACGAAAGCAGTCAGCGAAATATGCGGAATTCGATATATTCGGTTTTGCGGATGTTCATCGAAGCGTTTTGAATCGGCGCCGAAATTCGCTCCTCGCGCCGTTCGATGCGCGCGGCGAGACCCGCAAAAGAAATTTGCCAGACCTGCGGGCGACGCAACTCTATGGCGAAAACCTGTGAGTCGAGGGAGTAAAGCGGTTGACCACACGCGGTGATTATGTGCGACTGTCGGTAGTGAATGGCGGGCAGTCTGGTGCGCGGGGGCTCAAACGATGTCGCGTGGTGCAACGAGTCGAGTGCGGGGCTATATCCGTCAGCGGTTGGCTCGCTTTCCAACCTTTTCGCATTTTTGGAAAGCTGCAGACGCTGGGTTAGGTAAAGCGCGGGTTGTGGCAATCGCGGCACTCGTCGGATTGGCAAGTGCTATTGCACCAGAAGCGGCATCCGCCCAGCTGATGACGCTGCCCGGCAAGTTCGATGTCGCGGCGAGCGGGGCCGCGACCTACACGATTGCGATCAGCACGCCGCCCGGCACGGCCGGGATGGTTCCGTCGCTGTCGCTCGAATACAACAGCCAGAGCGGCAACGGTCTGCTCGGCGTCGGCTGGTCGCTGGCGGGGATCGTGTCGCTCGGCCGATGCCCGCAGACGATCGCGCAGGACGGCGTGCACGGCGCGGTCACGTTCACGGCGACGGACCGCTTCTGCCTCGACGGCCAGCGACTGATCGCGATCAGCGGGACCTACGGGGCGGACGGTGCCGAATATCGCACCGAGGTCGACGGCTACACCCGCGTCATCTCGCACGGGACGGCCGGCACCGGGCCCGCCTGGTTCGAGGTGCACACCAAATCCGGCCACATCATGGAGTTCGGCCATACCGCCGACTCGCAGGCACTGGTGCAGGGCAGCGCGACGGCGCGAACCTGGGCGCTCGACAAGGTGTCCGACACCAAGGGCAACTACTACACGATCTCGTATACCAACGACACCGCCAACGGGCAGACCTACCCGATCGAGATCGACTACACGGGAAACGCGGTTGCGGGGCTGGCGCCCTACAACAAGGTGCAGTTCGTCTATGCGACGCGGCCCGACATCTCGCCGGGATATCAGGCGGGCACGCAGCTACAGACGACGGTGCGGCTGACGGACATCAAGACGTATGCCGGGACCGCCTTGGTCGGGGACTATTCGCTCGCATATCAACAGGGCGCGGCATCGCAACGAAGCGAGCTCACATCGGTCACGCTGTGCGCGGCCGACGGGTCCTGCCTGCCGGCGACGACGTTCACGTGGCAGGGGCAGTACTCGTTTCCGGGAACGACAGGGTTCGCGCCGAGCTGGATCGGCGATCAAATCACCACCGGAGACTTCAACGGGGACGGAACGGCGGACTTCATCGCGTGTCCGACGACGACGGGCGCCGTTTGCTCCATCTACTATTCGACCCCAAGCGGCCTTGTGCCATCGACTTTCGCGCCCGGATGGGGCGGAGCTTCGGTTTTCGCAGCCGACTTCAATGGCGACGGGTTGGCCGATCTGTTCATGTGTCCGGCGAGCGGCTATTGCGCGCTCTATTATTCGACCGGAACGAGCTTTGTCTCGGCGAACTTCGGCCCCGGCTGGGACACAAATCAGTACCAAGTCCTCGTTGCGGACTTCAACGGCGACGGTCGGGCCGACATTTTCGCTTGTCTGAGAGCCGCCAACGCCGCCTGCTCCATCTGGTATTCGACCGGAACGGGCTTTTCGCAATCGGCTTTCGCGCCGACATGGGGCGCATATAACGTCATCGCCGCCGATTTCAACGGCGACGGGATGGCCGATCTATTCGCCTGCTCCGTGGGAAATTACCGCCCCTGCGTCACATACTATTCGACGGGAACGAGCTTCGTGTCGGCGGGGTTCAGCCCTGGCTGGGGCGGCTACGCTCTTGCGGCGGCGGATTTCAACGGCGACGGCAATACCGACCTGTTCGCATGTCCGCCCGTCGTCGCCGACGGGCCGCAGAACTGCACCATCGTCTACTCGACGGGCACCGGCTTTACGCAAGGAAGCTTCTCGCCGGCATGGTGGGGTTTTCAGCTCTTTGCGCTCGACTTCAATGGCGATGGCAGGGCCGATCTCGTGGCGTGCGCGCCGGCCAGTGCATGCCCCGGTTACGTCTCCACCGGCACGAACTTTGCCGCGACCAGCTTCGAGCCAAACTGGGGTGGAAATCAAGTCGTCATCGGCGATTGGGTCGGCTCGGGCGCGGCGAGTGTAATGGTCAACAACGGGCCGGCGGGCGCATTCCAGCAATACATTACGAGCTTCACGCCAGAGCTGATCGCGACCATCAACAACAGTTTGGCCACGACGACCGTCACCTACTCGCCGCTCACCTATGCGGGGGTGTATTCGCGCGACAGCACCTCGGTCTATCCGCTGCAGGACGTCAAGACGCCGATGTATGTGGTGTCTCGCCTCGATACGCAGAACGGCATCGGCGGCACCTACAGCTCGACCTACACGTACGCCGGCGCCAAGCTCGATGTTTCGGGCCGCGGCTTTCTCGGCTTTCGCCAGATGACGGTCACCGACCTGCAGACCGGCGTCGTCCACACCACCAACTACCGGCAGGACTTTCCCTTCCTCGGGCTGACGGCCTCGGAGACCAAGATGCTGGCGGCGCAGGCGCTCAATCTATCCACGAGCACCTTCCAGTTCAGCAATGTGAGTGGCGGCGCGACGCTCAGCTCGCCGACCAACACCAGCGCGCCCTACCGGGTGTCGGTGGCACAGACGGTAGCGTCGAGCTTCGACCTCGACGGCTCGGTCATTCCGCCGGTGACGACGACGTTCCAGTACGATGCGTACGGCAACGCCACGCAGGTCGTGACGTCGACGCCGGACGGCTACAGCAAGACGACGACCAGCACGTACAGCAACGACGTCACCAATTGGCTGCTCGGCCGGCTGCTCACCGCCTCGGTGACGTCGCAGGTGCCGTCCACCTCCGGCGGCGGGCAGTCGCCTCCCGACCTCACGATCACCAAGAGCCACGCCGGCCATTTCGTGCAGGGCCAGGCCGGGACCTACACGATCACGGCGGCGAACGGTGGCGGCACTCCGACGAGCGGCACGGTCACGGTGGTCGACACGCTGCCGGCGGGGCTGACGGCAACGACGATGTCGGGGGCAGGGTGGTCATGCACGCTCTCGACGCTCACCTGCACCCGCAGCGACGCGCTGGCGGCGGGCGCCGCCTACCCTGCCATCACGTTGACCGTGAACGTGGCATCGAATGCGGCGAGCCCGGTGACGAACGTCGCCACCATATCGGGCGGCGGCGAGACCAATACCGCCAACGACACGGCGAGCGACGCGACGACGGTCGTCTCTCCAACCACCGTGCAGGTGTTCCTGACCTCCGGCACGAGCTGGACCGTGCCGAAGGACTGGAACAGCGCCAACAACACGATCGAGGTCATCGGTGGCGGCGGCGGTGGCACCGGCCCCCGCGGCGGCGGCGGTGGTGGCGGCGCCTACGCACGGATTGCCAATGTGTCGCTGACGCCCGGCGCGACCGTCACATACGCGATCGGCGCGGGCGGAACCGCAGGGGGATTCACGACATCGCAGGTCAACCCGCAACCGGGCGGTGACACCTGGTTTTGCAACGCGAGTGCCAACTGCGCCTCCATCACGGCTTCGGCCGTCATCGTCGCGGCCAAAGGCGGCAGCCCCGGCGCCGGGACGTCCGGTGGTGCCGGCGGCCAAGCCGCAGCCTCGATCGGTGCGGTGACTTTCAGCGGGGGCAACGGAGGTCCGGCCGGCCGCGGCTATTATGGAGGCGGAGGTGGCGCTGGCGGCAACGCGAGCGCAGGCGGCAACGGCGTGAACGGTGTCGGCGGCGCAGGGGGCAACACTGGAGGTGGTTCCGGTGGCGCGCTGCAAGCCACCAACGCCCCTGCATTTCCCGGGGGAAACGGCACGACCTTTGACTGGGCGTACGGGGCGGGAGGTGGCGGAGGGGCAGGGATGTTTAGCGATTACCCGGCGGGCGCCGGCGGGAACTACGGCGGCGGGGGCGGCGGCGGATCCTATTACGGCGGCAACGGCGCGTCCGGAATCATCGTGATCACCTACGTGCTGCAGTGAGCGGCTGGTTTCACCGTAACAGGTTGCGCAGAGGGCGGGAGGGGTCGATGGGGCGGATCGCGGGGGCAGTGTTCGGCGCGTGCGTGGCCTTGGCGTGGTCGAGCGCGGGTCTGGCGCAGACCACAGCGACGCGCAGCTCCTCCTTCCAGTACGACCCGGCCTCCGGCCTGCTGACGCAGGAGGTGATCGAGCCGAACACATCCGCGCTGCGCCTCGAGAAGGACTACGGCTACGATACCTTCGGCAACAAAACCTCGATCTCGGCCAGCGGCGTTGACATCACCACGCGCGCCAGCAGCGTCACCTACGACGCAAAGGGTCAGTTCGTCACCCAGAATACCAATGCGCTGAACCAGAGCGAGACCTTCCAGTACGATGCGCGTTTCGGCGTGGCGACGAGCCACACCGGCCCGAACGGGCTGACCACCACGTGGCAGTACGACACCTTCGGCCGCAAGACTCAGGAGACCCGCCCGGACGGCACCCAGACCAAGTGGGTCTATCTGTTCTGCAGCGGCGTCAACGGCGGCACCGCGACCTGCGTGAGCGGCGCCTCCTACCTGATCCAGGCGACGCCGTACGCGTCGAATGGCACGACCCAGAACGGGCCCACCAGCATCGTCTACTTCGACAGCCTCGACCGCGAGATCGCGCGCGACACCCAAGGCTTCGACGCTAGCACGATCCGGGTCGCCAAGCAGTACGACAGCTTCGGACGCGTCTTGAAGCAGAGCCGGCCGTATTTTGCCTCCGGCGGCACACCGCAGTGGACGTCATTCGCGTATGACGCGCTCGGCCGGGTGGTGACCGAGACCAACCCGGACAACAGCACGACCCAGCACGCCTATCACGGGCTCGTCACGACCGACACCAATGGGCTGAGCCAGACCCGCACCGTCACCAAGAACAGCCAGGGCCAGGTGGTGTCGGTCAAGGACGCGGCCAACAACACTACGACCTACGTCTACGACCCGTTTGGCAACATGCTCAAGACCACCGACGCGCTCGGCAACGTGGTCGCCGCGACCTACGACACGCGCGGCCGCAAGGTCGCCAGCAACGATCCCGACCTCGGCGCGTGGACCTACGCCTACAACACGCTCGACCAGGTCACGAGCCAGACCGACGCCAAGAGCCAGGTGACGACCTGGAGCTACGACCTCATCGGCCGCATGACCGGGCGGGTCGAGCCCGACATGACGGCGGCCTGGGTGTACGACACGGGCCCGAACGCCATCGGCAAGCTGATCACGGCGAGCATCACGGCCGGCGCCGATGCCGGCTACAAGCGCAGCTACACGTATGACAGCCTCGGCCGGCCCGTGACGGCCTCGACCCTCGAGGACGGCGCGACCTATACGTTCACGGCGAGCTACGATGCCAACAGCCGCTTGAGCCAGATCAACTACCCGAGCGGCTTTGCGCTCGGCTACACCTATACGGCCCTCGGCTATGCGAGCCAGCTGAGCTCGCCGACGACCGGCCAGGTCTACTGGACGCCGAACACGTTCGACGCCGAGATGCATCTCACCCAGCAGACGGCCGGCAACGGGCTCGTCACCACGCAGACCTTCAGTGCGCTCACGGGGCGGCTGCTGCAGACGCAGGCAGGCTCGAGCAACAGCGTCGCCAACTTCTCCTACAATTACGATGTGCTCGGCAACCTCACGAGCCGCGCCGACGCCAACGAGAGCCTGTCCGAGAACCTCGTCTACGACACCCTCAACCGGCTGACCCAGTCGACCGTCAATCTGACGCCGACCGCGCTGGTCAAGACCTTCAGCTACAACCCGATCGGCAACCTGCTCACCAAGTCGGACGTGGGCAACTACCTCTATCCGCCGGCCGGCAGCGCGCTGCCGCATGCGGTGTCGAGCATCTCGGGCGGCACGCTCAGCACCACCTTCGCGTACGACCCCAACGGCAACCAGACCTCGGGCGTCGGCCGCACGATCACCTATACGTCCTACAACAAGCCGGCGAGCATCACGCAGGGCTCACAGACCCTCTTCTTCTCGCACGATCCCAACCACGATCGCTTCAAGCAGACCACGTCCGCGGGGACGACGACCCTCTACTTCGACGTGTTCGGCATCCATGCCGAGCTGTTCGAGGCCGCGACCTCGCAGTGGAACGAGTACCTGATGGTGGGCGGCGCGCTCGTCGGCGTGCGCTTCGAGCGCTCGGACGCGACGGTATCGACGCGCTACTTCACGTCGGATCACCTCGGCTCGATCGCAGTGATCACCGACGAGAATGCCAACGTGGTCGAGCGGCTCTCCTACGACGCCTGGGGCAAGCGGCGCTTCCCCAACGGCACCGACGACGTCGCCGACAGCATCACCAGCCAGACCTCGCGCGGCTTCACGGGCCAGGAGGAGCTCGCCGACGTCGGGTTGGTCCACCTCAACGGGCGGGTCTACGACCCGCTGGTCGGCCGCATGATGAGCGCCGATCCGTTCGTGCCCGACCCGATGAACGCGCAGGCGTGGAACCGGTACAGCTACGTCATCAACAATCCGCTCTCGATCACGGATCCGAACGGGTACTGCTTCCTCGGTCTGTGCAGCTTCTTCAAGGCGATCGGGAACGCCATCAGCAGCTTTTTCCACGGGCTGCAGAACCTCTTCCGCTCTGTCCCAATCTTGGGGAATCTCATTCAGATTGCCGCGACCGCGATCTGCGTGGCGTCACTTGTGTGCGCCCCGTTCGCGCCGTTAGTGGCGGCGGCATCGGCATTCTTCGTTTCGGGCGTCACAAGCGGAAACCTTGGGGTGGCGCTCAAAGCGGGCATAGTCGCGGGCTTGACTGCCCTCGCGTTCAACGCGGTGGGCGATATCACTGCAAAAATGGATGGTGCCATACCGGGACTGGACGGTTCGCACGGAACTTTCGTGCCGTTCTCAGAAGGGCACCTTGCAAATATTGCTGGCCATGCTCTGGTCGGATGTGCCTCGTCGGTCGCATCAGGTGGGAAGTGCGGGCCGGGTGCGCTCGCTGCCGGCGTGACGTCGGCTGCCGGCCCAATTATCAATGATCCGCGTGGTTTCAACTTTGGGAGCCTTGCTGCCAATGCGGTGCTTGGTGGCGTGGCGTCGGTCGCGGGCGGTGGCAAGTTCGAGAACGGTGCGGTTACCGCAGCATTTGGATACCTCTTTAATGCGGTGTTCAGAAAGGGGTCCTTAGCTCATATACTCGATCGGCATGGGGACGATGCACAATTGCGAGATCCCAACGCGGGTCAGTTTATCGGTGAGTATACTAGCCCTTCCGAGCTGAACAAGTTAGCTGATCAGATCATTGACAATCCAATAGCAACAGCGCCTGGCAACAGGCCTGGATATCAAATTCTGTTTGGGTCGGTTGTTTTTCTCAATATTCAGACCGGTGCAAAAATACCAGATATCGTTGGCTTTACCGGTACCTATGGAGGTATGCCAAATACTCCGACAAACATGGTGGCTGTCGTTGTTGACGACAAGGGCCAGGTCGTGACAATGTTCCCCGCGAGCATTCCATACATGCTTAAATATGGAATCGACCCTAAAGAGTTTCCACCCTGGAATTAATGTGCTGTCATGTTGATACCTAGGCTTCTTCATCAATGTGACCAAAAATCTCATATTGTCGATGCTGATATCGACGCAAATGAACAGGTGGCAATAATCGAGGGCCATTCCGACGCGATGGTTCTAGCCGTAAATGATGCACATTGGAATCGATGGGATCCCGTAGAGCTACCTCATATTCGTCACGCCCGCTGGATAGCTAAGGACAGGGTCGCTCTATACTCTTTCCCGCCTGCGAAAGACCCGTCGTTTAATGCAGTACGCTCATTTAGCCCGACGACCTCAGAGATTCTGCCAATTGGGCAGCCGACTGGTTTACTGGCCGGAAGAGGAGCCATTTTTGTGTGGTATGGAGAAGATCAAAATCTTGTCGCCTCACCAGATGAGATTCAGTCCGAGATTCTTGTGGCGTTCTCTTCGAATGGGCAGCCTATATGCGGACTCAGAAGCTGCTTGGAAAAAGTAAGCTATTCTGGCATTGCAATCGAAGTTTCCGCTGCTTGCATAAAGACGTCCGGAGAGATCATGTTTTTGATGTATTCGTCAGACGATTTGTGGAGGATGGACCCTCGCAATTGTTCAATAACTACCAAGAGAATATCCAAAGATATTCCGAGGTTTTCAGCAATTAGTGAAATTGGTGAGAGAGTGGCTTTTGCTAAATTGACAAGACAGAATTTAGAGATATTTTTATTCGACATTAATAGTGCGAGCTTATCTCATATTGAGTCAATTGATTTGAACGTGTTATGTCAATCGCGTTACTATGGACAATCAGCCAGCAGAATAGTTGAGGTTCGGGGAAACTATGATGGTAAGTTTATTGTCGTTACCAACGATTCCGTTTGGGTGATTGCAGTAAAGCCATGATCGCTCTCGGAAGGACTGGGCAAAGATATATATATCTACTGGTCGACCGCACTCCGGATGGCCGACCGTATCAGCAAGAATGTTTGACGGGCAATGCGGACGGAAGCCGTCCGTCATTACGTTCGGGTTGACCGGCGAGTTGCTGCCCGATCGTGCAAGGTAGTAATCATTATCCTCGCTGTTGTTGACTACTATGTCGTTGCCGGCGTCTGACGCTCGCATCAGGCGGACTTTACCTGCCACCGCATTCACGGCGCCGGCGCGCGCGCCGCCACATCCAGCGTCACGCCGCTGTCGAGCTCCACCTTGGCGGTGATCTCGCGCGGCTTCGCCGCGGCGGCAAAGCCGAAGAAATAGCTGGTCTCGCCCTTGTCGGCGCCAGCGCCGGGACAGATCGGCTTCGCGAACGTGAACGTGACCGATTTGCCGGACCGCTCGGCCGACGCGACGCCGACCATGCCGGCCACGTGGGTGTTCTGGACGAACACGTCGAACAGGGTCTCGTGGCGGCCGGTATACGGCAGTTTGCGGATCGGGCCGGTCTCGACGGTGAGCCGCGCGATGCAGGCCTTGGTGGGCCCGGCCGTCGCCTGCGACAGGTCGAAGCGATATTCGTATCCATACGTGCCGGCGGCATCCGAGTCGGCGAAGGCCGGGAAGGTCAGCGTGTGCAGGACGGCGGTGCCGGTGATGCCCGGGATCGCGATGGCGCCGGCCGTCGTGGTGCCGTCCAGGTTGCAGTGCGGGCTGGTGGAGAAGACGCAGCGGATCGCCGGCGAGCTGAGATCGACCGTGGTCAAAGGCTCCGCGATCGCGGGGGAGATCCATGTCGCCCCCAATGCCACCAGCAACAGCGCCGCGATCGCCTGGGTGATGAAGCGAGCCGACATGTTCCCAACCTCCACGCAACGACAACCTTTGTGGCCGTAATGACCGACCTGGGTCGGTCGCGCCTTCCCCATATGACCTCTCGACCACTTAGCAGACGGCCCCGGCGCTGCAATGGGCGGATATTGCTCGGCGCCTGCAGGTGACTGGCGGCGGCAGGATGGCCGCGCCGGCTCACACGCATCCACCTCAAGCAAAAGGGCGGCTGCACCACGCGGTGCAGCCGCCCTCTGTCTTGTTGCGTCGTTTCAGATCGACGTCAGCCGATCACGGATCGCTGCCGGTGATCTGGTACACGGCGATGCAGCCGGTCGTGTCGGAGCCGCCGCCGGTCGAGCAGATTCCCGGTACCTGCTGGCCCGTGAACGCCGTGCTGGCGATCGGGACGTAGACCTGGTTGTGGACCGAGTCCGCCGCGACGGAGTGATTGGTGCCGTGCGGATTGGCCTGGCCGCCGGCGCCGAAGTCCGTGGCCGCGCAGTTGGCGAGCCCGGTGATCGTGTCGGGATCGTTCTCCAAGGTCTGCGCATTGACCATGCCGAGCGCTTGCGGGCCCGCGAAGGTCTGCGAGCCTGCCGCCGCATAGGCCTCACCCTGCGTATTGGCGGTCTTGTAGATGTCGCCGCCGTACTGGCCGTTCGGCAAGGTCGAGCCCGGCACCGACGGGCAATGCGGACGGAAGCCGTCGGTCATCAGGTTCGGGTTGACCGGCGAGTTGTTGCCCGAGCGGGCGAGGTAATAGTGATTGTCCCCGCTGTTGTAGTAGACCATGTCGTTGCCGGCCTGCCACGACAGCGATACGGCGCTGCCGAAGGTCCCGCCCGAGGTGCCGTCGTCGACGAGTGCGGTCGGGCGGTTGGATGCGGCGTTGGCGACCGCGCCGTTGCAGCCCGCCAGCATCTCGCCGAAGGTGCCCACCACCGGACCGATCGCGAGGCCCTGCGGTCCGCTGCACGCCGCGAGCGGGATGAGCGGAGCCGCCTCGATCTGCATGGTGACCGGGTTGATGCGGGCGATGGCGCCCGGGGCCGAGTTGTCGCCCGGGCCGTTCACTTCCGGCACCGACACGTAGATCTTTCCGTCGCGCGGATTGTACTGGCACTGCTCGATGCCGTTGGTGCCGTTGACGCCGATGCCGCCGCCGTTCTGCACGGTGCCGTCGAAGGTGATCCGGCCGAGGATCTGATGGCCCGGATAGCTCACCGCGGTGATGAAGGCCGGGGCGTCGGCGTTGTTGGCGACGAAGCCGATGCGGTGGACAGGATCGAAGCACATCTCGTCCACGCGGAATTGTCCGCCGGTGTTGACGCTTCCGAGCTGACCTCCGGTTGCGACGGACAAGAATCGCAGCGTGCTCGGCCCGTCTCCGGCCCAGATCTCGCGATGCGAGCTGACGATCAGGACGCCGTCGGGGCCCGACGTGTTGTTGTTGCCGGTCGCGCCCGCGAAGATGCCCTGGCCAGCAGTCATCACCAGCGAGTTCGAGCTCGTGCTGATCACCTGGACGCCTTTGTTGGTGCGGTCGCCCAGGATGTAATAGTTGAGGGCCGTGTCGACGAAGCTGATGTCGAAGCTCGTGATCTTGCCCGGAACGGTGACGACCGTCTTGAGCGTGAGGGTCTCGGTGGCGGGCGCCGGCGTGGCCATCATGAACCCAGCCGTCGTCAGCGTACCCACTAGGAAAGCCGCCATTCTGGCGGGTCGAGGAATTCTTTCAGAGCCAACTCTCATCGTCGTCGCCTCCATCTCCTGTTCATTTGTTTCGGCATGGGTCCTCTTCACGGCTGGCCAACTCAACCATGATTGCCACTCCGGGATCGCCCAGAGCGGTGCTCATCGCTGAATTTTGCAGGAGTCGCGGAGATCGTTATTTGCCCACCCCCTGCCCAGCCGTGCGCCGTCAGGTTGCAAGTACCCCCTGGCAGCGGACAGCATGCTAACCCAGCTTCCGATCGGCAGAAAGACACTCGAAGAAAGATTTATTGACCATAGGGCACGGGGTAATAGGGTCCGCAGGATCTTCGGGTTTCACGATGTGATCGAATCGGATCGGCTGTGTCGGGTTGCCGACCCGCGACGGACTCGCCTCGCTGGCGACGAGCGCGACCCCGTACTGCGCCCTCGACTTGTTACGTCTGCTTCAGAGCAGCGTCAGCCGATAAACCTCGCTGTAAGTGCTCCGGCAGACGTCCCGCCGCCCGTGCCGTCGTCGACGAGAGTTGTCGGACCGGGGCACGTCGACGTCGGCGATCACGCGGGCCCGCCAGGATCTCGCCGAAGGTTGATGAAGGCCGGGCGCGGCATAGTTGACGACGCGGCCGCGATGGACCGGGTCGAAGCGCATCTCGTCCCCGCAGAATTGTCCACGAGCGTTCACGCTTCCGAACTGCACTCCGTTTGCGACGGACAAGACCTGACGCTGTTGCGCCCGTCACTCGGATTCTCAGCGATGCGGCCGATGACCATGAGGCGCCGCCGCATCGTTGTTGCCGGTCGTGCTCGCGAAGATGTCCGGCCACCAGTCATCCCAGCGAGTATCGCGCTTGTGCTGGTGACAGGTGACAGGACGCCTTTGTTGGTGCGGTCGCCATGATTCAACGATTCAGCACCGTGCCGAAAAAGTTGATGTCGGGCGTAATCGGGTGGCGAAATCAGCCCCTTTTCATGCCGCGATCGAACCTGATCGAACGGGCTGCCGTAAGTCGGGAAGAGCACTCACCGGCTCGCGTTGTGGGGGCACGTAAGTACAAGGAAACACTTGATCATCGGCGATTTCGCTACTTGCGCACCGCGTCTCTTTTTTTGCACTTCTCTTGGTCGCATTTATGTCGAGCGTTGCCAAATTATCACATCTTTCCGAACGGGCATGTGCTAACACACCTGTGACTGTGGAATGAACTCTGGGGAGGGGACGACGATGAGTAGACTTTGGCTTGCAGCGGCTGCGCTCCTGGCGATGATCGCAGGTCCGGCTTTCGCGGCCGACATGCCCCTTAAGGCGCCGCCGATGGTGGCTCCGACACTGGGCTGGAGCGGCTGGTACGTAGGCGCTGAATTCGGCGCCCAGCGCAGCAAGTCCGACTGGACACCAACCTGCATTCAGTTCGGCGGCCCCTTCACGTGCGCCAATCCTCTGAACGCCCTCATCTTCTTCCCAGGGGCGCCGGATTCGGCGGCGTCGTTCTCGGGCACCACTGGGCGGTATGGCATCTATTACGGCTGGATGTACCAGGCTAACGACCGCTGGGTGTTCGGCGCCGAGAGCGATTACGCGTTCCACCACCAGACCGGATCGGTCCCCTTCATCGTGGGATGCGCCACCGCGGCGTGCACGGGCGGAGCGTTCGGTGCTGGTCCGTTCACCGGCGACAGCTCGACGCTCAGGATCGGGAATGACTACAGCTTCCGCCTTCGCGCCGGCTTCCTCGTGATCCCCGACCTGCAGCTCTACGTCGCCGGCGGTCCTGCGGTGGAACGGGTTCAGGCGACCATGACCTGCAGCGTCACGGGTGCGGCTGGCTGCTTCCCCACCACCACCCAGACCGCGACCAAGAACATGGTCGGATACACGGTCGGCGCCGGCCTCGAGTGGAAGGTTTGGGAGCATATCCTGCTGCGCGGCGAGTATCGCTATGCCGACTACGGCACCTGGAAGCAGAACGCCTTCGTCGGCACCGGCATCGGCATCGAAGAGTTCGCCAATATCCACGTGAAGTCGAACACGGTGACCTTCGGCATCGCCTATCTCTTCCCGCCGCCGCGCTGGTGAGACCGCCACTCTCCGAGTCCAGAGAGCCCCGGGCAATCCCGGGGCTCTTTTTTTGCGGGCTTCGACAACCATCGGCAGGGTCAGGCAACCGGCGGAGGGGCGCGCGTTCCTTGGCGGGGCCGCCGCGCAACGCTGGCGGCAGCCGCGAACCGAAGTCCTATGCGAATCTCCTTCGCGCCGCCCGCCATCGGCACAGGCGGCGCGCAAGCCGCATTGACACCCACCTCTTTGCTCCGAGATTGTGCGCCGCGTGAGAGCCGTGGCAAGAGTAGCGTCCGCCGCCGCATGGTCGATCGTCGCAGTGCTCGTCGCGGCACTTCACGGCCAGGCCGTCGGTGCTGACATTCGCGTACAGGGTTCGCGGGATGCCGTCCGGGTCGAGGCGCACGACGCCACCCGCGGCGAGATCCTCGCCGCTCTGGCCGGCCGCTTCGCGCTGCGTTACCGCGGCGCGACCGACAACAGCCCGCAGACCGCGACGTTCGAGGGATCGCTGCGCGAGGTCGTGCGGCGCGTGCTCGAGGGTTACGACTACGTGATCAACACGAACCGCAAGGACGGCATGCTCGACGTGCTGGTGCTGAGTCCGGGATCGAACATGGCGGTGCCGCCGCCGCGGCCCATCCCACGCGGACGACAAGAATGACATCCCCTTGAGACATCTTGAGACGCAGTGCGCGAGAAGGCGGCGAAACTCATTCCGGAAGCCGTGAGCGCCCCGCTCGGCGCCCGCCGGCGGGCGCGAGCCAAGCAGCCCTCACGCCGCCTGCAGATCGCTTTCCTTCACCACGCGATCGTGCGGCTCCTGCGCGCTCTTGATGCGATACTGCGTCTCGCCTCCGTCGCCCGGCAGCGCACGCACGATCTTGAAGTCGCCCGTGGCGGCCGCGCGCAGCGACAGGCTGCGCACGAGGCGCACGGTCTGGCCCGATTCGAACTGGTTGGACATGTCTCACTCCTTCGCGGCACTCGGTGATTCGATCAGCGAGGACGCGGGCGGCGACGGCCGCGCGCGGCCTCAAAGGCCAAAGTGGCGGCGCGCCTGCAGGCACTCGGGATCGCCCGGCGCGCATGCGCGGCAGACATCGGGCCGCAGCGCGTAGATCGCGCACGAGGTCTCCTCGCCGACGACGCCGATGAGGGCGGCGCAGCGGTTGCCGGTGCAGCGCATGCCGCGCTCGCCGTCATCCATGAGCTCGCGCGGAATGCGGGCGATGTGGGCGTCGCTTTCGAGCGAGAGCCGCGGCCACTCGGCCGAATAGGAGCAGCATGCGCCGCAGGTGCGGCAGTCGAGCGCGTCTTTCACCTCGACCTGCGCCTCGATTGGCGGCTCGATTCGCGCGACTGGCGTCGGCGCCGGCGAGCGACAGGCCGCCCCCGTGGGGGCGGCCTGCGCGGCCCGCGCGATCGCGGGCCATATGGTCGCGTGAGCGATCACGCCGCCTGGATGGTGCCGACCGCGATCTTGCCGGTGCGGCGATCTTCCTGGGTGTCGAACGAGACCTTCTGGCCCTCGACCAGGCCGCGCAGGCCGGCGCGCTCGAGCGCGGTCGCGTGGACGAACACGTCCTTGCCGCCGCCCTCCGGCTGGATGAAGCCAAAACCCTTCTGACTGTTGTAGAACTTCACGGTTCCGGTGATCATGTAACTTCCTTCGTCGTCGTCGTTGTGCGTGGTTGTGCGTGGGCATAGCGCCGCGCGCAAGCGCGGCCCTATGGTTCGTTGGTCGATGTTTGGAGAGATTCTGAACGTCTGCCCAGCTTGCGGCGAAGGCGATACGGCCCGAAGATCCGGCCAAATGTCGATGCCGCTACATAGTGGTTTTGCCCCGTCGGCGCAACGACCCGACCCGGCTCGCCGAGACACTCGTTAACGCTCCGCGACGGGCCCGGAGCTCTCGCCGACCGGCTCGCGCATCGGCCCGCGCAGCGGCAGGTCCTCGACCAGCCAGGTGAGCGCGAACGCGACCACGGCGATCGCGGCAGCGGCCAGGAACACCGGGTGCAGCGCCGCCATGAAGGCGTCGAGATAACCCGCCTTGAGCGCTGGCGGCAGGGCGGCGATCGCGTCCGGCGTCGCGGCGGCCGGCAGATGCGCGCCCGGGCGCATGAGCGCCGCGAGCCCGCGCGTGAGCCGCGCGGCGAACAGCGCGCCGAACGCCGCGACGCCGACCGAGCGAAACAGCGTCGCTCCCGACGTCGCGACGCCGAGATCGCGATCCTCGACCGCGTTCTGCACGGCGAGGATCAGCACCTGCATCACCATGCCGAGCCCGAGGCCGAGCACCAGCATGTAGACCGGCGGAAATTAGCCGGCATCGAATTGGGCCTCGTCATGGCCGCGAAGGCGACGCGAAGGCGGGCATCCAGGTCTTTCGTCCTGGCCGCCAAGACGTGGATGGCCGGGCCAAGCCCGGCCATGACGGAACTCGAAAAAGCAGTCCGGTTGTTCGATGGAGGAGTCCCGCAGACGGGCGGATGAACCCGAAATGTCCCCGGCCGCTTCGTTCACACCTTCATCGGCGGGTCAGGCGGATCGTTTCCCGGCAACGGGGTCGGTTCGCCGAACGGCTGCTCCGGCTCGTGGGTCGGGTCGGCGGGCGGATCGTGGATCGGCGGCTCGGGCTCGTCGCGCAGCGGCGGATCTTGCGGCTTACGCGGCGGGCTGGCTGCGCGCGCGAAAGGTGCTTCCAGGCGATCATCCATGGAGGTGAAACGACCGGGCCGATGTTACGTTCCGAAGTCGGTGCCCGGGTTGTCGCCCCGGGTTAGGGCGGGGGAGATGCCGTCGCGCCTCACTTTTTGCGCCGAGCAATCTTTGCGGGCCTGCTGCGCTTCACGGCGGACTTCTTCATCGCCGCCTTCGCGCGTGCGGCTCGCGCGGTCCGGGCCTGCACCTTCGACGAGGTCAGCGCCCAGCCCTTCCAATTGACGTCGAAGATGATGCCGTTCGGGTCGCGGAATTTGCGCTCGAAATCGTCGTCGTCGGGGTCGCCGAGATCGAAGAAGAACTTGCCGCCCGCCGCCTCGATCTTCTTCTGCTGCTGCGCGAGGTCGTCGCACTGGAAGCCGAAGTGATGAATGCCGACGAACTCGTTCGGATGCGCGAGGCCCGAGCCGACCTCGCTCTTGTACTGCAGCAGCGCGAGATTGATCTCGCCGTCACTCATGTAGATCCGATAGGCGGTCGGCCCTTCCGATTTCGGCGAACGCGTGAGGCCGAAGGCCTTCTCGTAGAAATCGGCCGTCGCGTCGATGTCTTTGACGGAGAGCGCAATGTGGCGGATGCGTGCGGGCATGGCAGGGATCCTGGATCTTGTTCTTACGACGGTGCGGCGCTGGTGTGAAGCTGCCTTAGCCGCTCGTAATGTGTTTATAGCGCAGGATTTCCAGCAAGGGCACCCCATGGTCTTGTTGGGCTTGGTCGGGCGCATTTGTTCGCCGTCATGCCCGGCCTTGGGCCGGGCATCCACGTCTTGCTTGCTTGATCGCAGCGAAGACGTGGATGCCTGCCTTCGCGGGCCATGACGGCACCCGTTCGAGCCGGCGGAATTTGCGCTACTGCCGCTTTTCCGAAAACCCCGCCCGCCGCAGGGCCTCGGCCAGCGCGCCGCCGCCGCTCTCGTCGCGGCGCGGCTTCGGCGCGCCACCCGCGCCGGCGCGTCGCGGGCGGGCGCTGGCGTCGCGTGGCGCCGGCGTTCCGGCGCGATCGGCGCGCGCGCCGGCCTCGTCGTCGAGGCGCAGCGTGAGCGCGATGCGCTTGCGCGGCTTGTCGACCTCGAGGACCTTGACGCGGACGATGTCGCCCGGCTTCACGACGTCACGCGGGTCCTTCACGAAGGTCTTCGCCATCGCCGAGATGTGCACCAGCCCGTCCTGGTGCACGCCGATGTCGACGAAGGCGCCGAACGCCGCCACGTTGGTCACCGCGCCTTCGAGCACCATGCCGGGCTTCAGGTCGTCGAGCGTCTCGACGCCCTCCTTGAACACGACCGCCTTGAAGGTCGGCCGCGGGTCACGGCCGGGCTTTTCCAATTCGCGCAGGATATCGGTGACGGTAGGCAGCCCGAACGTCTCGTCGACGAACGCTTTCGGCGCGAGGGCGCGCAGCACCGGGGCGTTGCCGATCAGGCCGCCGATGTCGGTCTTCGCCGCCGCGAGGATGCGCCGCACCACCGGATAGGATTCCGGATGCACCCCGGAGGTGTCGAGCGGATCGTCGCCGCCGCGGATGCGCAGGAAGCCGGCGCACTGCTCGAACGCCTTCGGGCCGAGCCGCGGCACCTTCTTCAAGTCCTTGCGCGACCCGAACGGGCCGTTGGCGTCGCGATGCAGCACGATGTTCTGCGCGAGCCCGGTGCCGATGCCGGAGACGCGCGCGAGCAACGGCGCCGACGCCGTGTTGGCATCGACGCCGACCGCGTTGACGCAATCCTCGACCACCGCATCGAGGGCGCGCGAGAGCTTGTGCTCGCTGAGATCATGCTGGTACTGGCCGACGCCGATCGATTTCGGATCGATCTTGACCAGCTCGGCGAGCGGATCCTGCAAGCGGCGCGCGATCGAGACGGCGCCGCGCAGCGTGACGTCGAGCTCGGGCAGCTCTTCCGAGGCGTAGGCCGAGGCCGAGTAGACCGAGGCGCCGGCTTCCGACACGACGATCTTCGCCATCTTTAGGTCGGGCAGGAGCTTGACCAGCTCGGTTGCGAGCTTGTCCGTCTCGCGCGAGGCGGTGCCGTTGCCGATCGCGATCAGCTCGACATGATGCTGCTTGGCGAGCTTGCCGAGAATGGCGAGCGCCTCGTTCCACTGGCGCTGCGGCTCGTGCGGATGGATCACCGCGGTGGCTACGACTTTCCCGGTCTTGTCCACCACCGCGACCTTGACGCCGGTGCGGTAGCCGGGATCGAGCCCCATGGTGGCGCGCGCACCGGCGGGCGCCGCAAGCAGCAGGTCGCGCAGGTTGGCGGCGAACACGCGCACCGCTTCCTCCTCGGCCGCCGTCCATAACCGCACCCGCAGATCGATGCCGAGATGGAGCTGGATCTTCGTGCGCCACGCCCAGCGCGCGGTCTCGATGAGCCATTTGTCGGCGGGACGGCCGCGCTCCGCGATGCCGAAGCGATGCATGATGCGCAGCTCGTACGCATTGGGCCCCGCATTGGCGGGCGCTGCCGCAGCCGGCTGCGCCTCCGGCTCGATCGCGATACTGAGGATCTCCTCCTTCTCGGCGCGAAACAGCGCCAGCGCGCGGTGCGACGGCACCTTGGCGAGATTTTCCGAGAAGTCGAAATAGTCGCTGAACTTGGCGCCGGCCGCCTGCTTGCCCTCTCTCACCTTCGAGACGAGCCTTCCGGCCGACCACATCTCCTCGCGCAGCGAGCCGATCAGGTCGGCGTCCTCGCCGAACCGCTCGGTGAGGATGGCGCGCGCGCCGTCGAGGGCGGCAGCCGCATCGGCGACGTTCTTCTCGGCATCGACGAAGCGCGCCGCCGCGGTGTGCGGGTCGATTTCGGGGTTCGCGAGCAGGAGATCGGCGAGGGGCTCGAGGCCCGCCTCCTTGGCGATCTCCGCCTTGGTGCGGCGCTTCGGCTTGAACGGCAGGTAGATATCCTCGAGCCGGCTCTTGCTGTCGGCGGCGCGGATCGCCGCCGCGAGCTCGTCGTCGAGCTTGCCCTGCTCGCGGATCGATTCGAGGATGGCGGCGCGGCGCGCCTCGAGCTCGCGCAGATAGCGCAGGCGGTCGTCGAGCGTGCGCAGCTGCGCATCGTCGAGTGCGCCGGTCGCCTCCTTGCGGTAGCGGGCGATGAACGGAACCGTGGCGCCATCGTCGAGCAGCTGCACGGCGGCCGCGACCTGCTGGGCGCGCACGCCGAGCTCATCCGCAATCCGTTGGGAGATCTGTTGAGCGATCTTTTGCGCGAGCGCCTGCTCGACGGGAGTGGGAGCCGGGGTGGTCATGCGGACACCTGCACGAGGGAGGGGTTCCACGATGGCGTCGCGCTCACCGGGGCCTCGGATATGGCGGAGGGCTGCGCGATTCTTCAACCCCCGTCCGGCAGGGCTGTGCACGGCGGCGGACGACGCGAGGTGGGGGCTCGAGAAAATCCTTGACGCTGCTCGGCTAGACCGGCACGAGCCGAGCGATCATCACATGGCGGCAATGCCGGCGATTTCATGAACGCTCCCGGTTCGCGCATCTTCCGCTCGCTGCGCAGCTTCAACTACCGAATCTGGGTCGCCGGCGCCTTCGTCTCCAATATCGGCACCTGGGTGCAGCGCACCGCCCAGGACTGGCTGGTGCTCACCGAGCTAACCCATCACGACGCCGCGGCGGTCGGGCTCGTGATGGCGCTGCAGTTCGGGCCGCAATTCCTGCTGCTGCCGTGGACAGGCTACGCCGCCGACCATTTCAATCAGCGCAAGCTGCTGATCGCCACACAGGCGACGATGGGCGTGCTCGCTCTCGCACTCGGCGTGCTGACCGTCACCGGTATCGTCCAGCTCTGGCACGTGTACATCTTCGCGTTCCTGTTCGGCAGTGCGGCGGCGTTCGATGCGCCGGTCCGCCAGACCTTCGTCGCCGAGCTGGTCGCGGATGAGGACGTGCACAACGCGGTCGCGCTCAACTCCACCTCGTTCAACGCCGCGCGGATGATCGGCCCGGCCGTCGCCGGCGTGGTGATCGCCGCGATCGGCACCGGCTGGGCCTTCCTGATCAACGGCGGCTCCTTCGTCGCGGTGCTGATCTCGCTGGCGGCCCTGCGCGTCGCCGAGCTTCGCGCGAACGCCAGGGCACACCGCAGGCGAGGCAGCTTCACCGAGGGGTTCCGCTACGTGTGGGCTCCTCCCGATCTGAAGACGATCCTGATCATGCTCTTTCTGATCGGCACCTTCGGCCTGAATTTCCCGATTTTCATCGCCACCATGGCGGTGACGGTCTTCCACACGGACGCGCGCGGATACGGGCTTCTGTCGTCGATCATGGCGGTCGGCACGGTGGCGGGCGCGCTGCTCAATGCCCGCCGCGCGCGGCCCCAGTTCACCTTGCTGCTGATCGGCGCCGCCGTCTTCGGGCTCGGCTGCACGCTCGCCGCCATCGCGCCGGGCTACTGGTTCTTCGCCGGCGCGCTGGTCGTGATCGGCGTCGCGGCGCTCACCTTCACCAACACGACGAACAGCCTGATGCTGCTCTCGACCGCGCCGGCGATGCGCGGACGCGTGATGGCATTGCGCGTGAGCATCGCGCTCGGCGGCACGCCGATCGGCGCGCCGATCGTCGGCTGGGTGGCGAACCATTACGGGCCACGCTGGGCGCTCGGCGTCGGCGCGGCGGCAGGCTTCATCGCTGCCGCGGTGGCGGTTCGGGCTTCGGCCTGGTGGGAGCCGCGACAACCGGGCTGATCTCGACTCCGTCGAGATTGCGTTGCGCTGTCGGATTTCTGAACAGCATCGACCGGATTCGGCTTGTTGCATCCCGCGGCTTGCGTTGGCGGCGAGTCGGTCAGCCGACAGCGATCGCCCGCTCACCTGCGTGCGGAGTGCGTTTTCACACTGCCTGCCTTTCATTTCCGATCTAGGCTGCCTCCATCCTGGATGGAGCAGCGCCATGACCAACTCTGCAATGATTGCTCCCCGGTCGACGTTTCGTCGGAGAACGGTGCTGCGGTTTTGTGTGCCGTTCCCGAGGGCGCTGTCGCTGTCCTGGTTGACGCGGTCGCTCGCGAGAGGCGCATCGGTGACGTTTCGGGCATTGCACGAGGTACGCCGGCAACAGGCTGATCGCGAAATCCGTCGACACGCTCACCTCCTCAACGGCCATCAAATCAAGGAGTGAATTCCATGACGTTGCAGATTGCCGGAAATCGTCTCGCGCCACTTCCACGCTCAACCTCCCATTCGAGCAAACGGGGCGCCGCTGCTGCCATTCTCGCCGTGACGTCCGTGGCTGCCGTCGTGGTCGGACTGATCCTGCTCGCGCAACTCTACGTCGGGGTCGGCGCCGCTCCTCCTGGATTCGAAGACAATGGAGCCTGGATCGTCGGCCCGTGAGCAACGAGGCCATGCTGCAAGTCCGACGTGCATTTCGGCAAGCGAGGAATAGCCAATGAGCCGGCAGGCGACCGTCTCATCGACGCCCCTGACGGGTGCAGTGACGGCACGGCGTGCGATCGCTGATGTGCGCCGCTGGCTGGGCGAGATGTGGGCGTCGCTCTGCCGGACGCTGGCGCTCTGGCGTCACCGGGCGCGCACGCGCGCCGAGCTCCGGTCGATCCCGCGCCACCAGCTTCACGACCTGCCGTTCGATACCGCGGTGACGCTGAACGAGCAGAACAAGCCATTCTGGAAGCAATAGCTCCAGGACGACTTGACCCCGCGCATCTCCATTCTCCGAGCCGGCAACGCCGTTCTTCCGGTCCGGTTGGAACGTCGGCAGGATTGCGTGGGGGTCATCTGTCGCGAGCCGCCTGCCGTTTCTGAAGGTCGTGCGCCGTTCCCGCCGGGACGTCCAGCGGTGGAGATCGGCACATTTGGCGAAGACGCATCGCGCGAAGGTCTACGCTCCGTTAACCGAAGCGGCGAGTGCACGGCGGCAACCATTGATTTTTTTGCGCATGACGGCGACGATTCGGGCCAACGCGCAGACGCGCTGATATGACCGGAGTTGCATCCATCAGTTCCGCGCTGTTGAGATCCTGTGTAATTGCACTCGCTGCCATCGCCGTGGCGACGTTGCGCTTCGTTGGCGCACTCGCGGTCGGATTCTTTCTGTTGTTCATCTTGAACGTCATGCTTCCGTTCGCGGGAGTCGAGCGCTTCCACGGCATCATCATGGTCGCGGGCCTCGTCGTGACGGTTGCGGCGGCGACCCGTATCGCGGCCCGCGGAAATCTGAGCACGTTCGATCGCGCAGCCGGGACGGCGGCCGCGGGAATATTCCTTCTGACCTTCGCGGGCCTGTTCGTCGCGGCGGCGGCCGGGCTCGGCTTGCTCGCCATCCTGTGGTTCTTTGTGGCGTTGGCCGGAGCCGGCGCGGCGATCGATGCATGGCTCGAGCGGGTGCTGGTATTCATGTGTTTGATGCAGATCGGTATCGGGGCGAGCCTCGCTGCAACCTGGTTGTTGTGGCGGCGGCGCCATGGGCACGCCGGTCTGCGGGCTTAGCTCCAGAAGTCACTCGCCCCGAGTGCTTCGGCAAGCTGATCCAGCGGCGCCGCGTCAAGATTGCGTGGGCAAACTCCCAACGGCGGACATATCGCTCACGTGGGCGCCGAGCTTGGGATCGATGGATTCCGCGCGCACCCGCGCGATTTCCGATCTGTCGCTCTGATCTGCGCGTATCATCGTAGCGCGAGGTCGTCCTCGAGAACGGCCTGCGATCAGGGAGCGACTACCATGTGCATATTGTGCAATCTCGGTAAGCCTCAGAGTCATTTCGGTACGCGCCGGAGCTTTCTCAAAGGCGCAGCGGCGGCCGGTGCGGCGGCCACCGCGGGTCTCACGCTCTTTGCGCCGCGTCCGGCGCGCGCCGACTCCGACGGCGACATGCCGCAGGACAGCGGCCGCAATGGCCGGCGCTACGTCATTCGCGGCGGCTCGGTGATGTCGATGGACCCGCATGTCGGCGACTTCGCCAAGGCCGACGTGCTGGTCGAAGGCAAGACCATCCTGGCGGTGGGCCCGAACCTGTCGGCGGGCGGCGCCGCCGAGATCGACGCCACCGGGCGGATCGTGATGCCGGGCTTCGTCGATACCCATCATCATCAGTTCGAGACGATCTTGCGCAGCTGGCTCGCCGACGGCGTGCTGATCAACGACGGCTCGGGTTCGCCGAGCGGGAGCACCACCTACTACGAGTACATCCTTCTCAAGTTCGCGACCGTGTACCGGCCGCAGGACGTCTACATCAACGAGCTGTTCGGCGGGCTCTC
>Ga0070738_10000156_pt1 | contig 204164 bp, 186 predicted proteins | sample Coa_R2_2_FD_66446 | JGI IMG/M metagenome (GOLD analysis project Ga0070738, IMG submission 66446) | Surface soil microbial communities from Centralia Pennsylvania, which are recovering from an underground coalmine fire - Coalmine... | ecosystem: Environmental > Terrestrial > Soil >... | reverse complement strand
AGCTGCTGCGGCAGCTGGCGGAGGTGCGCGCCTGGCTGCGGAGCGAGGCGGCGGCGGGGCGCCCGCCCAAGGCGGCGGACGACGGGTTTACGTGAGCCGGCGGGATGGCGGGGCGGATTTAGGGGGGCTCATTCTGGCCAACATAATAACGTTGGATAAGTAATGGACTGCGCCGGCACGCGGCGGGCGCGGAGGAGACACGGAGGGCCGCGGAGGGCCACGGAGGGTTCGGTGGTCCGCCGCTGCTCGCGCTGTCCTCGGTGTGAGACATCGGGCGTGGCGGATCGCTTGCGGAGCGGGGCGCTCGCCGTGGCCCGATCTCATCGGACGGCGTCTATCCCGCGTCGGCACCGGGCGAGCGATGCATCACCAGACGGAAGTTGCACCGCGGATTCTGGACCGTGGCGACCATCGTGCCGTCCGCGATGCGGCCGAACAGGTGCACGGGGGTAAGATATTTCGTCTGATTATATACCGGACGGGCCGCGTACTGATCGAAGCTGCCGTCCGGCGCGATCACGACCGTCATCGGCGCGCCGTCGATCTCCTGATGGAAACGCCCGTCGCGGATCGTGATGGTCGGCGCCGTCCAGTCACATTGCCAATCCGGGGCGCTGAACCCGAACAGCGCCGCGGTGCCGGCATAGGTTCCGTCGAACGGGCTGGGGCTTCCCGGCGGAGGCGGCCCGCCGCACGCGACAACCGCCGCCGCCACGGCCAGAAGGGCGCATGTTTTGATCACGGCGGAACGCTCAACCCGCCCGGGCGCTTTGCTCCAGCAGGCGCTCGATCGGATCCCAGACAAAAGCGGTCTGCACCACCGGCTGGCCTCCGACCCGAATCGTCGCCTCCGCAACCGGTTTGCCGCCCAGCCGCTCGTAGAACCAGCGGCTCGGGTTGTCGCGCAGCACCCACAGGAACACGCTGCGATAGCCGCCTTCCACCAGGGCTCCGGCGGCGGCGCGCAGCAGGCGCCGGCCGAGGCCGCGGTCGCGCCAGTCGTCGAGCACGTAAAGCGTCGCCACCTCGGCTTGCGCCGGACAGGCATTGCCGAAATCCCAGCGTGCTTCGCCGGCGGTGGCGAAGCCGACGATCCGCGGCGGGCTGCCTGCGGGCACATCGACGCCCGAGGCGCCGGCGACGAACACGAAGCCGCCCGGCTGGCGGATGCACCATTCGTAGAATGCCGCTTGCCGCCTGGCGGAAAGCCCCGCGAGGTAGGCGCTGGGCAGGATGCCGGCATAGGCGCTCCGCCAGGCCGCGACATGCACCGCCCCGATGGCGGCCGCATCGGCGGGCCGCGCGCGACGGACGCCGATCACGGCGCGCGCTCCAGGATCGCGGCGAAGAACCCGTCGGTGCCGTGCTCGAGCGGCGTCAGCATCAGGAACCCGTCTCGCACCGGCAGTGGTCCCGGCGGCGGGGCCTGGGCGAAATCCGGGTGGCGGGCGAGGAAGGCGGACACCTGACCGTCGTTCTCCTCAGAGAGCAAGGAGCAGGTAGCGTAAACCAATCTTCCGCCCTTGCGAACAAGTCTGGCCGCCGTATCGAGAACGGCCGCCTGTTTGGCTGCGAGCTCCTCCAAATCCTGCGGCATAAGCCGCAGCCGCGCGTCCGGGTTGCGCCGCCAGGTTCCGGTGCCGGTGCAGGGCGCATCCACCAGCACGCGATCGAAGCTCGCCGCGCGGCGCTTGATCAGTTTGTCGCCCGGTGCGAGCAGATGCCGCTCCACGTTCGATACGCCGGCCCGCCGCAGCCGGCGCGCCGCCGCTTCCAGCCGCTTGGCCGACACGTCGCAAGCGAGCAGATAGCCCCGGTTTTGCATCTGCATTGCGAGCGCGAGCGTCTTGCCGCCCGCCCCGGCGCAGAGATCGGCAACGCGCAGGCCCGGCCGCGCATCGGCCAGCAAGGCGACAAGCTGGCTGCCCTCGTCCTGCATTTCCACCAGCCCGGCGCGGAACGCCGCGCCGGTCGTGACCGGCCGCCGTCCCGCAACGCGCAGCCCCCAGGGCGAAAGCGGCGTCGGCACGGCCTCGATCCCCTCGGCGGCAAGCGCGGCCTGCGCCTCCTCGCGGGTGGCCTTGAGCAGGTTCACCCGTAAATCGAGCGGCGCCGGCGCGATCAGTGCGGCCGTCTGCGCCGGCAGCGAGTCGCCGAATCGCGCGGTGAGATGCGGCAGGATCCAATCCGGCACTTCGAGCCGCACCGCTTGCGGCATCTCTGGGTGATCGAGCGTGTGTCCCTCGATGCGGCCCAGCACGCCGCGCTCCGCCGCGCTTAAGGGGGCCGGGGCGAAACGTCCGCCCGAAAAGCCTAGTTCCACGCTCGCAAGCGGCCAGGCCTCGGTCAGCAGCGCCGCGCCCATCAGCAGCCGCGCGGTTCCCTGCCCGCCCGCGCGCGCGACCCACCAGCCGAGCCGGCGATAGCGGCGCAGCACGCTCCACACCCGCTCCGCGATCGCGCGGCGATCCCCGGCGCCGATGTAGCGCCGCGCGCGGAAGAAATCGTTGGCCACGCCGTCCGCCGGACGCTGCGGCGCGGCTTCGATCGCTTCCAGAAGCGCAATGGCGGCGGCGAGACGGCCGGCTTGGGTCACATCTCAGTCGAATGCCGGCCGCTTCTCGCGCCACGGCGTCGCCTGCTCAAAAGCGTGCGCCGCCTGAAACAGCAGCGGCTCCTCGAACGGCCGGGCGATGAGCTGCATCGCCACCGGCAGCCCGCCCGTCCCGAACCCGGTACACACGCTCATCGCCGGATTGCCGCTCAGGTTGAAGGGCGCGGTGAACGAGGGATTCTCCAGCATGTTCCACTTCGACACCGCGTCGATGCGCGGCGCCTCGCCAGGAGCGCAAGCGGAGATCAGGATGTCGGTCTCCCGCATCGCCGCAGCAAGCTCAAGGCACAGAGTGCGCCGGCGGCGGATCGCCTGCACATAGTCGCTCGCGCGCAGCAAGGCGCCGAGCGCCAGCCGGTCGCGCAGCAGCTCGCCATACTCGTTGAACCGCGTCCTGAGCCACGGCTCATGCACCGCATATGCCTCCGCGGTCAGGATCACGGTGTTGCAGGCGTGCCAGTCCATCATCGGCGACAGCGTCACCTCCCGCACCTCGGCGCCGAGCCGGCGGAACACGTCGCACGCCTCGTCGATCTGGCGGATCGTGGCCTCGCTCGCCGCATGGTCGTCGGTGAAGAAGTGCCGCAGCACGCCGATACGCAGCCCCTTGGCACCCTTGCCGATCCCGGCGCGAAAATCCGGCACCGCGCGGTTCGCGCTCGCCGGATCTTCGGGATCGTGCCCCGCCATCGCTTGCAGCAGGATGGCGCAGTCCTCCACCGTCCAGGCCATCGGCCCGGAATGATCGAGCGTGAAGGCGAGCGGCAGGATGCCGGCGCGACTGACCAGGCCGTAGGTCGGCTTGATGCCGGCGATGCCGCAGAGCGCCGCCGGACCGCGGATCGAGCCGCCCGTATCGGAGCCGGTGCCGCCAAGGATCAGTCCCGCCGCCACCGCCGCCGCCGTACCGGAGGAGGAGCCCGACGTGAAATGGTCCGTATTCCACGGATTGCGCGCGGGCGGCCAGGGAAGGTCGAACGAGGGACCGCCCATGGCGAACTCATGGGTGGCGAGCTTGCCCAGCATCACCGTGCCCGCCTCGGCCCATTTGCGGACCACGGTCGCGTCGCGCGCCGGGACATTGTGCTCGAGCAGCCGGGAATGCGCGGTCGTGCGGATGCCGGCGGTGTTGTAAATGTCCTTGTGCGCGATCGGAATGCCGTCCAGCACGCCGCGCGACTGGCCCGACATGAGCCGCTTTTCCGCCGCTCGCGCGTCGGCGAGCGCGCGTTCCTCGGTCAGCAGCAGAAAACTGTGCAGCCGGCCGTCGAGTTTCTTGATCCGATCGAGGCGGCTCCGCGTCAGCTCGACCGGCGAGAGCTTGCGCGCCGCCAGCAGCTTCGCCGCTTCGGCGATGGTCAGGAACGTTTCCATCACCGGACGTCCGGATCGAACGTCAACGCCGGCTCGGCCTCGCGCGGCATCGGTTCGTTGACGCGCGCGAGCAGCGCCCGGAACAGGCCGTAGCCGTGGCGCAAGGTCGCGAGCTGCGCGGCGCTGAGCGTCAGCCCCGCCGCTGCCACCAGGAGCTTGAACTCCGCCTCGCCGATCTCCTGAGCCATGCGCGCCCCCGAGCAAGGCGCGCAGCATGACACCCGGCACCGTGGCCGGTCAAAAACCTTCTGCCGTCAGCCGAGCGCGAGCTCCCGGAAGCCGCTGTCGGCCACCGCGTTGCAGCGTTGGCGGTAGGCCGGGGCGCTGCCGCTGTAGCGATTGATGATCCGCACCTGCTTGCCCTCGACATTGCGGTTCACGCCGGTCATCCAGGAATCGACCTCGTTCGACAGCAGCCCCGCGCCGATCGCCTTCACATGCTCGGTCCAGTCCGCCACGCCCGCCGGCGTGGCCTCCACGCGCGTGATGCCGCGCTCCCGCGCGAAGGCAACGAGCCGCGTTACCCAATCGACATTGTATTCGATGCTGCGCGGAATGTTGCCGAGCGCGGTGTGTGGTCCCATCAGCATCATCATGTTGGGGAACCCGTTCACCAGCACGCCGAGATAGGTCTCGGGGCCGTGCTTCCAGCGGTCCTTCAGCCGCTCCCCGTCCACGCCGCGAATGTCGATGCGGTCGAAGCTGCCCGTCACGGCGTCGAACCCGGTGGCGTAGATTATGATGTCGAACGGATATTCGGCGTCGGTCGTCTTGATGCCCCAGGGCGTGATCCGCTCGATCGGCGTTTCCGAAATATCGACCAGCTTGACGTTGTCCTGGTTGTAGACCTCGTAATACTTGGTCTCTAGCGGCACGCGCCGCGTGCCGAAGCCGTGGTTCTTCGGGATCAGCTTCTCGGCGACCTTCGGATCCTTCACACGCTGGCGGATTTTGCGGGCGACGAAATCCGACAGCGCCTTGTTCGCCTCGCGGTTGGTCAGCACGTCGCGGAAATTGCCCTGCCACATCCCGAAGCCCGGCGAGTTGTAGAGCTTCTCCCAGAACGCCTCGCGCTCTTCTTCCGAAACGTCGAAGGTGTTGCGCGGATCGGGCGTGTGCAGGAAGCAGGAGAACGTCTCCTGACAGCGGGCGAAAATCTCGTCGTAGCGGGCACGAATGCGCTGCATCTCCTCCGGCTCGATCGGCCGGTTGTGCAGCGGCGCGCACCAGTTGGGCGTGCGTTGGAACACCGTCAGGTGCGCGGCGCTCTTGGCGACCTCCTGGATCGTCTGCACGCCCGTGGCACCCGTGCCGATCACCGCCACGCGCTTGCCTTCGAACCGCACGGGCTCCTTCGGCCAGAGACCGGTATGGTAGGATTCACCCCGGAAACTCTCTCGTCCTTCGATCTTCGGCAGGGTGGGGGCCGACAGCGGTCCGATGGCGGTGATCAAAAAGCGCGTGCGATAGCGGCTGTTGTCCGCGAGCGTGACCGTCCAGCTCCGGCTCGCCTCGTCATAATGGGCGGCCGTGACGCGGCTGTGGAACTGGATGTCGCGCCGCAAATCGAACTTGTCGGCGACGAACTCCAGGTAGCGCAGCGTCACCGGCTGCGGCGAGAAATGCTCCGTCCAGTCCCACTCCTCCAGCAGCTCCTTCGAAAAGGAATAGCCGTAGGAATAGCTTTCGGAATCGAACCGCGCGCCGGGATAGCGGTTCCAGTACCAGGTACCGCCGACGCCGCTGCCGGTCTCGAACACACGCACGCGCAGCCCGAGCTCGCGCAGGCGCAGAAGCTGATAAAGCCCCGATATGCCGGCACCGATGATGATCGCGTCGTAATCGAGCGTCGCCGCGCTAACGTGCTGGGGCTGAGCCGCGTCGAGCACGCGCACCTCCGTCCGTTTCTCGAAGAACCGCGATATACCGACGAGTAGCTTTTTGCGTCAACCGGGGGCGCTTCGTTCAACGTATGATTTTCCGGCCTCGTTCAAAGCTCCGCGCCGGAGTCCGGGCTAGGCGCGGATCGCCTCCAACCCCTTCCAGTCGAATGCGATCCCGTGACCGGGCCGGTTCGGGGCGACCGCGACACCGTCCTCGATCCGTATCGGCTCGGCGATATAACGGTCCAGTCCGAACCCGTGCGCCTCCAAATAGGATCGGTTGGGCACGGCGGCGAGCAGGTGCACGGTGATGTCGTGCGCGCCGTGCGAGGTGACGGGCAGGTTGTAGGCCTCGGCCAGATGCGCGATCTTCAGGAACGCGGTGATGCCGCCGCAATTGGTGACATCCGGCTCGGGATAGCTCACGCCCCCGGCCGCGATCAGGGCGCGGAATTCCCACAAGGTGCGGAGGTTCTCGCCAGCCGCGACCGGCAGGCCACCCTCGCGCACGACGCGCACCTGGCCGTGTATGTCCTCCGGCACGACAGGCTCTTCCAGCCAGAACGGATCGAAGGGCCGAAATGCCCGCGCCGCGCGGATCGCGACGTCGGCCGACCATTTCATGTTGGCGTCCAGCATCAGCGGAAAGCCTTCGCCGAGATGCGCGCGCATCGCCTGCACCCGCGCCGCGTCCTCGGCCAGCCGGTCGCGGCCGACCTTCATCTTGATGGCGCGGAATCCCTTCGCGAGATTGTCGTCGGTCTGCCGCAGCAGTCGCTCGATCGGCAGATGGAGGTCGATGCCCCCAGCATAGCAGGGCACACGCGGATCGTGTCCGCCGAGCAGCATCCAAAGTGGCTGGCCGAGGCGGCGCGCCTTCAGATCCCAAAGTGCGATGTCCACCGCCGACTGAGCGAGAACGGCCGGACCGCCGCGCCCGCCATAGTGCTGCGCCCACCAGATTTTCGACCAAAGATGCTCGATCCGGTCGGCGTCCTCGCCGATGAGCTGATCGGGAACGTCGCGCCGCAGAATGGCGTCGATCGCCGCGCCGTTGCGGCCGCAGGTGTAGGTGTAGCCCACCCCCTCGGCGCCGTCGGCATCGCGCAGCCGCACCGTGTTGAGCTCGAATGCCAGCATGTCGCCGTGCGTGCTGTCGCTCAGCACCGTCTCCAGCGGCACCCGGTAGAAGCCTGGGTCGATCGCGGCGATGGCGGGCATGATCTCCTCCGGAGAAGATTGCGTCAGGGCCTCAAAGCCGGAGCCGTCCCATCCGGTCGACCACGCGGTTGTAGGCAAGCCGCGCATACACTGCCGTCTTCCACATCCCGTGCAACGGGATCGTCCGGATATCGGTGAGCGGCATGTCGAGCCGCGCCGCCTCGCCCTCGGCGATGCGCTTGGCAAGCAGCATGCCCATCACCGTGCTCATCGCCACGCCGCGCCCGCTATAGCCGAGCGCGATCAGCAGGTTGGGCGCTGGCGCGTGCAGATGCGGATAATAGTCCGGCGTGATGGCGGGCTGTCCACTCCAGCCATGCGACCATTGCACATTTTTCAATGCCGGCCAGAGCCGCTCGGCATAGGCGCGCAGATGGCCGAGCGCGTCCGGTCCGGCGATGTCGCGCTGCGCGCTGCGCCCGCCGATCAGCAGCCGGTTATTGGCATCGACCCGGTAGTAGATCGTGCTCCGGCCCATCTCGTAGAGCGAGGAGCGGATCGGCATGATCCGCGCCGCCAGATGCTCGGCCAGCGGCGCGGTGGCGGCGATCGCGCTGTACGCGGGCACGATGCTCCGCCGCAGTCCGGGCCAAAGGTCTCCGCTATAGCCGTTGGTCGCGATCACCACGTGCTCGGCTGTGATCGTGCCCCGCGGCGTCTCCACCTGCCAGGCGCCGCCGTCGAGACGCAGGCGCGTCGCCTGGGTCTCGCCATGGATCTTCGCACCCTGCCGTATCGCGACCCGTGCCAGCTCGCGCGCATAGCTCAGCGGATTCACATGCCCGCCCGAGCGGTCGAGCATGGCGCACTCATAGCGGTCATGTCCGACCGCCTCGGCCAGCGCCGCGCCTTCCAGCAACGCGACCGGCATCCCGCGCCGCATCCCCTGCTCGGCGCTCGCGCGCACGGAAGCTGCCGCCGCGCCGCGACTACCGGCGCGGATCGTGCCCGATTGCAGCGCCTCGCAGCGGAGCTGATGGCGCTCGATCAGGGCGAACACGGCGTTCGGGGCATTCCAGGAAAGTGCGATCATCCGCCGGCCGAGGTCGGTGCCGTGATCCTTCTCGACCTGATCGGGATCGTGCTTGAGGCCCGGATTGACTTGCCCGCCATTGCGTCCGGACGCCCCCCAACCCGGCGCGTACGCCTCGATCAGCGTCACATCCACTCCGCGCTCTGCGAGGTGCAACGCCGTGGAAAGTCCGGTGAAACCGCCGCCGATGACGGCAACCATCGTGCGCCGGTCACCATCGAGCGGCGGCGTTTCGGGCGCTGGGACGGCGGTATCCGCATACAGACTGGGAGTGCGCGGGATCATGAGCGTCACCGAATCTGCAAGTCTTGCGCGGCGCGGCCGAAGCGCGCCGCGAGAGCCAAAGCCACAGCGATCATCAGGATCTGCAACACCGAGACAGCGGCGATGGTGGGGTCGATCTCGATCAGGATGTTGTCGAACATCTTCTTGGGCAGGGTCATCTGGCTGCCGGCCAGGAACAGCGCGACCACAAGCTCATCGAACGAGGTGATGAACGCGAGCAGCGCCGCCGAGATGAGGCTCGGCGCGATCTGCGGCAGCACGATGCGACGGAAGATCACCAGCCGCCCGGCCCCAAGTCCCTCAGCGGCCGCCTCCAAATTGCGGTCGAGCCCGGTCAGCCCGGCGCGCACCAGGATCACGACGAACGGCAGAGCCAGGATGGTGTGCGCGATGGCAAGCCCGTACCAGGCGCCGATGAGTTTCAGCTTGGCGAACAAGCCGTAGATGGCGACCGAGAAGATGATGGCCGGCACGATCATCGGCGCCACCATCAGCCGCTCGATGATCGCGCGGCCGGGATACCGCCCGCGCGCCAGACTCCATGCTAGCGGAATGCCGAGTGCGAGCGCCAATATCGCGGTCGCCGACGCGATTTGCAGGCTGCGGATGGTGGCGTCGATCCAGTCGGGGTCGCCGAAATAGCGCCCGAACCACTGCCAGGAGAAGCCGGGCGGCGGAAATTGCAGGTAGGGTGCCGAACTGACCGAGAGCGGAAATACGATCAGGATCGGCAGGGCGAGGAAGAAAAGCACCAGCCCCACCAGCACGCAAAGCGCGCTCCGCGCCGGGCTCATGGCCGCCCCCGCTGACGGCGTTCCACGGCGCCCTGCACCAGCGCGTAGATCGCCAAGGTCAACACAAGCAGCAGGCCGGACAGCGCGGCGGCGAAGTTCCAATCCAGCAGCTCGCCCACTTCCTGCTGGATCAGCACCGCGATCATCACCACGTGCCCGCCGCCGAGCAGCGCCGGGGTGATGAAGAAGCCGAGCGCGAGCACGAACACCAGGATCGAACCGGCCGCGATCCCGCTTGCGGTCAGCGGCAAATAGACGCGCCGGAAGACGGCGAAGCCCGAAGCGCCCAGCCCCTCGGCCGCCTGCACCAAGCTCGGATCGACGCGGCGCAGGGCACTGTAGAGCGGCAGGATCATGTACGGCAGCAGCACGTGAACCATGCCGATCAGAACGCCGGTGAAATCGTAGATCAGCGCCAGCGGATGGTCGATCACGCCGAGCCCGAGCAGTATCTTGTTCACGACGCCGTTGCGCCCGAGGAGCACCATCCACGCATAGGTCCGCACCAAGACGCTGGTCCAGAAGGGCAGCAGGATGAACAGGAACCCGATCGCGCGGCGGCGCTGCGTTGTGGTGGCGAGCCAGTAGGCGACCGGATAGCCGAGCAAAAGACAGAGCGCCGTGGTCGCCGCGGCGATGCGGAACGTCAGCGCGAACACCTCGCGATAGAGTGGCTGCGTCAGCGCCTTCGCGTACCAGGCGAACGAGAAATCAGCGAAGCCGAGGCTCAAGAGGCGCAGCACCGGGAAGGCGAACAGGGCCAGGAACAGCGCCAGCGCTGGCAGGATCAGCAGAAAGGCGCCAAGCCCGCCCGGACGCCGCGTTGCCGCCGGCGCGTGGAATGCGATTGCGCCGGACATCACTCGAGTGCGAACAAATGGATCGACTCCGGCGGCACCCGCACGGCGAGCCGCGCGCCGGACGCGGGCAGCCCGGTTGCCGACGCCGTGGGCAGCCGAACCAGCACGGTCGCGCCGTCGCCGAGACGCAGCGCGCATTTCCAAGCGGTGCCGATGAACGCCGCCTCGGCGATCGTGCCCTCAAGCACGTTGCGGCCGGGCACGTCGGCAGGCGTCAGGCGCTCGGGCCGGATCATCGCGCCCACGCGCGCGCCTTGCTGCCAGGCTTGCGCGCAATCGAGCATGACACCGCCGTCCAGCACGATCACGCTGGCGCCTTCCGCCGACGCCGCTACATGGCCGCGAAAGATGTTGGACTCGCCAACGAAGTCGGCGACGAACGCGCTCTGCGGTCGGTGGTAGATCTCGGTCGGCGCCCCGACTTGCTCGATGCGGCCCCTGTTCATCACCGCCACGCGGTCCGACAGGATCAGGGCCTCCTCCTGGTCATGCGTGATGAACAACGTGGTGATGCCGAGCCGGCGTTGCAGGCGCCGCACCTCGAGCTGCATCGCCTCGCGCAGCTTGCGATCCAGCGCCCCGAACGGCTCGTCCAGCAGAAGCAGCAGCGGCTCGAACACGACGGCGCGGGCGAGCGCCACGCGCTGCTGCTGCCCCCCCGAAAGCTGGCTCGGATAGCGCGCCGCGTAACCGGCGAGATCAACGAGCCGCAGCGCCGCCTCCACAATCTCGGCGATCTCCGCTCGCTTGCGCCGCCGCATCTGCAGCGGAAAAGCGATGTTGCCGCCCACCGTCATGTGCGGAAACAGGGCGTAGTTTTGAAACACCATGCCAATGTTCCGCCGCGCGGCGGGGAGCGCGGTGATGTCGGCGCCGCGCAGCCGAACGGCACCCCTGTCCGGCGTCTCGTAACCGGCGATGACGCGCAGGAGCGTGGTTTTGCCGGAGCCGCTCGGGCCGAGGATCGTCAGCAGTTCCCCGGCCCGCACCGAAAGCCCCACATCGTCGAGCGCGAGCACCGGGCCGAAGGATTTGCTGACGCTCGCAATCTCCAGCTCGGCCGGCACGTCAGGTTTTCAGCACCCAGGCATTCCAGCGTTCGATCGCCTGTCCGCCGTTCTCGGCCCACCAAGCGTCGCTGATCCAGAACTGCTTGGCGAGATTATCCGGCGAGGTCGGCAGCGCCGGCAGCACCTTCGGGTCGGTGTACTTGCTTGCCTCGGGATTGAGCCCCGGGTAGCCGAGCGCGTTGGCGTAGATCGCCTCTAGCTTCGGCTCCGTCATGATGGCGAGGAACTTCTGCCCCCAATAGGCATCCTTCGCGCCGCGCGGGATCACGAACGAGGTCTGCTTTAGCGCACCGCCGGTCCATTCCATCGCCACCGGCGCGTCCTTCTGCACGAGATCGAAGAAGCGGCCGTTCCAGCCAGTGGCCAGTACTACCTCCTTGTCGAGCAGCATCTGCGCCGGCTGCGCGCCGGTGGTCCACCAGACATTCACGTGTGGCTTGATCTGATCGAGCTTGCGGAAGGCGCGGTCCATGTCGAGCGGATAGAGCTTGTCCATCGGCACGCCGTCGGCGATCAGCGCGAACTCCAGGTTGTCCACCGGATGGTTCCGCATGGAGCGCGGACCGGGGAAACGCTGCACGTCCCAGAATTCCGCCCAGCCCTTGGGCTGCGAACCGGGCTTGATCACGTCGGAGCGGTAGGCAAGCACGGTGGAATAGACCGAGCCCGCGAAGACGGTCGGCGAACGCGCCTCCTTCGGGAACGCCGAGCGGTCCACGATCTTGTCGTCGATCGGCTCGACGAGGTTCAGCTTGCCGGCGCGGATCGCATCCTGCCCGCCGATCTCAGTGACGGTCCATTCCACGTTGCCCGATTCCACCATCGCGCGCAGCTTGCCGAAATCGGCGGGCGTGGTCTCGACCACATGGATGCCGTAGCGTTTCTCGTATTCGTCGAAGAACGCTTTTCGCATCCACGTGCCCATCGCGCCCCCAGAATCGTTCACCACGATCTTGGCGGGCTTGGCGGGTTCCGCGGTCTGCGCGCCAGCGCTCGGCGCGGCGGCAAGGCTCGCGGCGCCGGCCAGGAAAAGGCGGCGAGAGACGGCCATGACCTTGTTTCCTCCCTGGTGGTCCGGCGATGTTGCCTCGTCGCGGCCGAAAGGACCAGAGCGCGTTGACCGCCCGCGGCCGCCCGCGCAAGCTTTCGCGCCCATCGGGCGGAAGGGAACGACATGGCGCGGTCTGGCATCTTTCATCCCGATTTCAAGCCGATGCCCTATTGGTGGGAAGCCTACCGGCCGATCGCGGAAGACCCGGTGGATGTGCCCCGCCGCGCCCGGGTGGCGATCGTCGGCGCCGGTTATGCGGGACTTTCGACCGCGCTCGAACTGGCGAAGCGCGGCATCGAGTCGGTGGTGCTAGAAGCGAAGGAACTCGGCTTCGGCGCCAGCACCCGAAACGGCGGCGGCGTGAGCGGCGGCGTGAACATCGGCAAGAGTTTCTCCGGCAAGAGCCTGTCCTCGGCGCGCGCCGACGCCGTGCTGGCCGACGCCGCCGATTCTTTTGCCACGATCGAGCGGCTGATCGCCGAGGAAAGCATTTCGTGCTTCTGGAACAAGACCGGGCGCTTCGTCGGCGCCTGGACGCCAAAGCACTACGAGGCGCAATCGAAACGCGTGGAGCGGCTGAACCGCGTCGCGCAGTCCGAGTGCTACATGGTGCCGCGCGAGCGCCAGCGCGAGGAGATCGCCAGCGACTATTATTTCGGTGGCATGGTGGTGGAACGCTCGGCCAATCTGCATCCCGCGCTCTATTACAAGGGCCTGTTGGACGCCGTGCGCCGCCGCTCCGTGCCGGTGTGCGCGCTGGCTCCGGTGAACCGGATCGCGCCGGTCGGCAATGGCTGGCAGGTGGAGACCGCGCGCGGCGCCGTCGAGGCCGCGGAGGTTGTGATCGCCACCAACGGCTACACGGGCGACATCACGCCCGCGCTAAAGCGGCGCGTCGTGCCGCTGGCGAGCCACATAATCGCGACCGAGGAGCTGCCGCCCGATCTTGCTGCCTCGCTGATCCCGAAGCGGCGCACGCTCGCCGATACACGGCGGGTGCTGTGCTATTACCGTATGTCGCCGGACGGGCGGCGCATGATCTTTGGCGGGCGCGCCCGCTTCACGCAAGTCAGCGCCGAGACCAGCGCGCCCATCCTGCACCGCTTCATGACCGCGCGATTCCCGCAACTGCGCGATTTTCGGGTCACGCACGCCTGGACGGGCAATGTCGCCTTCACGCTGGACGCGCTGCCGCACATGGGCCGGCAGGACGGGATGCACTATCTGCTCGGCTGCAACGGCAGCGGCGTTGCGATGATGACCTATCTGGGCACGCAGACCGCCCGCAAGATCGCCGGGCAGGCGAATTACGAGTGCGCGTTCGACACACCGGATTTCCCCGATCACCCGCTCTATTCGGGCAATCCCTGGTTCCTGCCCGCGATCGGCGGGTGGTACCGGTTCCGTGACAATGTGGACCGGCTGGCGGCGGGATGGGGGTGAGGACGAGTCAGCCCAACCCCGCCTGCCGATGCTTCCGCAAGTTGTCCACGTAAACCACCGCCGCGATCAGCAATCCCTCGATCGCCATCTGCCAGAACGGATCGACGCCGAGCAGAGGCAAGAACCTACAGCACCGGCTTCATCGCTTGCTGCGCCTGCGGCCAGACCGTGTGCGCCGCGCCGCCGCTCCATTCGGTCAGGATCATCGTTGCCTTGGTGTTCAGCCCCGTCTCGTCGAATTTGGCCTCGGTGGAAGGCAGCGTCAGGCCCGTGAAATTGGTGGCCGAAAGCGTGTCGCGCAGCTTGGTGCCGTCGGTGCTGGCGGCCTTCTCCAGCGCCTGCCGCAGGACGAGGCCCGACGCATAGCCGATGCCGAGCTGCTCGTTGTTGCAGGGATAAGGCGCGTCCGGATGCGCCGCCTTGTAGAGCGCGTTCAGTTCGCTGTTGCCCGGCGCCTTCATGTCCCAGCACCAGCTCCATGGCATGAAGATGCGGTCGGCGGCCGGGCCGAGCGTCTTGCCGGCCGAATCGGTGGAAATGCCGCCCGCGGCGGCGATCGGCGTCTTGATGCCGAGCCCGCGAAGGGTGCGGATGATCAGCACGGCATCATTCAGGAACGAGCTCAGGAAGATCGTCTCCGGCCGGTTTTGCAGGATCGGCGTCACGACCACCGAGGGATCGGTCAGGTTGCCCTGGAAATCGACATGCGCCACCACCGGCAGGCCAATGCGCTTGGCTTCCTCCGGCAGCGCCTTCGAGACCGCCATGCTGACGGCATCGGACCCCATGAAGATGCCGCACGATTTCGGCGCCTGTCCCTCCGCCTTCATCATGTCGACGAGCGAATCCATCGCGAAGTTCCAGATCGCGCTGCCCGGCGCGGTCAGCTTGAAAGTATATTTCATCCCGCGCTTGACCAGCTGATCGGCATAGGAGGAGGTGATCAGCGGTACGCGCGATTTTTCCGCCTCCACCTGCACGGCGAGCGTCATCGCGCTCGCCGCCGCGCCGCACAAGGCGATGGCACGATCTTCGTCCAGCATCCGGCGCGCGACACTCGCCGCCTGCGCCGGGTTTTCTGTCGTGGTATCGGCGACGATCGGCTTGATCTTCGCGCCGCCCAACGCCCTGATGCCGCCCTCGCGGTTGATCTGATCGAGCGCGATCAGCACGCCCCAGCTATAACGCTGACCGACCTCGCCGAACCCGCCGGTAAGCGAATTGGGAACGCCGACGACGATGTCCTGCGTTTGCGCCCGTCCGCGCCCCGGCGCGGCCACCAGCGTGGCGGCGGCCATCAAGGCGGACAGACTCTCGCGGCGGGTCAGCGTCATCGTGGTTTCCTCCCTGTCGGTCTTGATTATACCCCGAGATAGGCGCGGCGTACGAAATCCGAATCGCGCAGCGCGCTTCGATCCCCGCGCAGAAGCACAGTGCCATTCTGAAGGATCACCCCGCCACTCGCCAGATCAATCGCCGTCGCGTTCTGCTCGACCAACAGGATCGTGGTACCCTGCGCGTTGATGGCAGCCAGCCGGTCGAACACCATATCGGCGAGCAGCGGCGAGAGCCCGAGCGAGGGCTCGTCCAGCATCAGGAGCGACGGCGCGTTCATCATCGCCCGCCCGATCGCCAGCATCTGCTGCTCCCCGCCCGAAAGCGTGCCGCCCGCCTGCCGCCGCCGCTCCGCCAGGCGCGGAAACAGCGCATAGACCGCCTCCAGCGCCTGCCGCCGCGCGGCGCCGGCGGCGCGCGGGATAAAGCTCACTTCGAGATTCTCCTCCACGCCGAGATTGGGGAAGATGCGCCGGCCTTCCGGCACGTGCGCGATCCCCGCGTGCGCGACCTGATGCGGCTTCAGCCCGACGAGGCTGCGCCCCTGCGCGCAGATCGTGCCGCCGCGCGGCGGCACGAGGCCGGAGATGCAGCGCAGGATGCTGGTTTTTCCCGCGCCGTTCGCGCCGAGCAGAACGAACAGCGCGCCGGAGTCGAAGGTGAAGGAAACGTCGCGTACCGCGATCATGTCGCCATAGGCGACAGTCAGCCGGTCCACCGCGAGCGCGCTCATTGAAAAGCGCTCCGCCGGCTGCCGAGATAGGCCTCGATCACGCGCGGATCGTGCGCTACCGCCGCGGGCGGTCCGTCAGCGATCACCGTGGCGTTGTGCAACACGACCAGCCGCCGCACCATCTTCGCCAGGACCGACAGAACATGCTCGACCACGACAATCGTGATGCCGTGCTCGCGGTTGAGCGCCATGATCTCGCCGATCAGTTCCTCGGCTTCCTCGTGCGTGAGGCCCGACAGGCTTTCGTCCAGCAGCAGCACGCGGCAGGTGCCGACCATGGCCCGGCCGATCTCGACTTTCTTGCGATCGGCGAGCGTGATCTCCGCCGGCAGCCGGTCCGCCTGCTGAACAAGGCGCATCTGCTGCAGCACGCGCACGACTTCCGCCTCCCAGTCGTGGTGCGGCGGCAAGGACTGGCGGGCGGCGACGGCGACGTTCTCGCGCACCGTCATCGAGGCAAAGAGCCGCACCTTCTGGAACGTGCGGCAAAGCCCAGCGCGGCGGCGCGCGTGCGGCGGCAGGTGGGTGCAGTCGGCCCCGAAATAGCGGATCGCGCCGGCCGTCGGGGCCAAGTTTCCGCTGACGATCTCGAAAAGGGTTGATTTGCCAGCGCCGTTCGGCCCGATCAGTCCCACCACCTCGCCTTCGGTCACGCTGAACGAGACATCGCGCAGCGCAACCAGCCCGCCGAAATGGCGCGCGACATGCCGCACCTCCAGCGCGGGCGCGCTCACCGCCGGCGCCTCGGGGCGAGCATTCCGACAATCCCCTGCGGCGCCCACAGCACGACCAGCAGCAGCACGAGACCGTAAACGAGGATATCGACGCCGACCATGCCCGCCTTGGTCGCGCCCCAGTTGGTCGCCTCCGACAACAGGATCATCAGCGCGCCGCCGACCACCGGGCCCCAGGCGGTGCCGAGCCCGCCGATCAGCGCCGGCAACTGCAACTGGATCGCCTGACCGAGCCCGAAAGCGGATTCCGGATCAATCGCCTGATAGAATTGCATGTAGAGCCCACCCGCGAGCGCGGTCATCGCGGCACTCGCCAGGAAGCCGAGCAGCTTGGTGCGGAACACGCGCACGCCCGCGGCCCCGGCGGCGATCTCGTCGTCCCGCACCGCCCGCATCTCGAGGCCGAAGCGGCTGGCGAGGATCAGGCGCGTGATCCAGAGATAGAGCACGACGAAGGCGAGCCCCGCATAGACGAACGGCGCCGGGGTGCGCGACTGCGCGGCCCAGAGCGAGGTACCGACGAAGCGCAAGGCAAGCCCGTTATCGCCGCCGGTCAGATCGACATAGTGATGCGCGAGCTGGTCGAAGGCGAGCGAAACCGCGACTGTCGCCAGCGCGAAGAAGATGCCGCGCATCCGCAACGTCATCGCCCCCATCACCAGCGCTACGGCGAGCGAGACGAGCGCGCCCGCCCACACGCCGAGCCAGGGCGAGATCCCGAACAAGTTGAACAGGATGCCGGTTGCGTAGCTGCCGAGCCCGAGGAACACGCCGTGCCCGAGCGAGAGCTGGCCGCCGATGCCGGCAACGACGTTCCAGGCTTGGCCGAGCGCGATGAAGATCAGCGCCCGCACCACCGCCGCCTCGACATATTTGTTGGCGAACGGCAAGAGAGGCAGCGCGGCCACAGCCAGCACTGCGAACCACGGCAGCAGCCGCGCTGTCGCTGGCGCGACAGGCGCGCTCCGGCCGAGGGCGGCGCGGCTGAGACCCGTCTCCATCGCTATTCGGTCCGCAGCCCGAACATGCCGGTCGGGCGGTAGGCGATGAACAGCAGCAGCAGCACGTAAAGTGGCACGTCCTGCAGGGCGGAGTTCCACAGCAGCGCGGTCGCCTGCTGGATGACGCCGCAGAAAATCCCGCCCAGGAACGAGCCGCGGATGCTGCCCAAACCACCGATCGTGGTGGCGATGATGGCGATCGGCATCAATGTCAGACCCTTGGAGGGATCGACCGGGTAATAGGTCACCATGATCGTGCCGGCGATGCCGGCCAGCCCGCAGGCGAAGGCGAAGGCGCTGATATTGATCCACTGCGAACGCAGGCCGACCAGTTCGGCGGCTTCGATGTCGTCGGCGACCGCCCGCACCGTGCGTCCCCATTGCGTGCCGAGCAGCAGCGCCTCGACGATCAAGGTCGCCGCCACCGCGACGCCGAACGCCACCACCTGCGCGGCGGAGACGAACAGCGGCCCGAGCAGCAGGAACCGGCCGGCGAACATCGAGGGAGCGGAGCGCGTGTCGGCGCCGAAGACGATCTGGGCGATCATCTGCAACACGAGCCCGAGCCCGATCGCCGCCAGCAATTGCTGCAAGGTAGGCGCACCCACGAACCGGCGATAGACGAACCTGTATTGCGCCGCGCCGAGCAGCGCCATCAGCACAAAGCTGATCGGGATGGCATAGAGCGGGTCGATGCCGAACAGGGCGGCGGCGACACCGACATACATGCCGTACATCACCAGATCGCCGTGCGCGAAGTTGACGATCCGCATCACACCGAAAGCGAGGCTGAACCCGATCGATAGCAGCCCATACACGCCACCGACCAGGATGCCGCTGAGCAAGGCTTGGCCGACGGGGATGAGGCTGTTCACCGCACGCCCTCACCGGGCGCGCAGAGCGCGCCGGCCGCTCGCGCCATGCGGGAGAGGCGCACCGGATCACCACTCCCCCTGCGTGGGAGAGGTCGCAGGGGGTAAGCGCGGCGGATGAGGGCGCGCCGCACTACCGGCCGCGCGCCTTCTTCCACGCCTCGAAATCCCGCTTCGCTTCCTCGCCCGCGACGGGGAACAGACCGGGCAGCGCCCGTCCGCGCGCCACCTCCTCCTCGGCGAATTCCTCGTAGAGCTGGGTCGAAAGACACTCCTCCGCGACTTCGTCCACGATGTCGGGCGGGATCACCACCACGCCGTCGCAGTCGCCGACCATGATGTCGCCCGGATACACCGCGACTCCGGCGCAGCCGATCGGCAGGCCGAGATCGCACGGGAAATGCACGATCGGGCTCGGCGGCGAGGAGGGACTCTTGTGATAGGCGGGCAGGCCGGTCTTGTACACGCCCTCGGTATCGCGCAGCCCGCCGTCGGTCACGATCCCAGCGCAGCCGCGCGCCTTCAGCCGCCCGACATAAAGATCGCCCGCCGACGCGGCGCGCGCGTCCCCACGCGAATCGACCACCAGCACGGCCCCCGGCGGACATTCCTCCATCGCGCGCGGCTGGATATTGGAGCGCACCTGCGCGCCCGGCCGTGCCGGAATGAATCGCATGGTAAAGGCGGGGCCAACGAGGCGCGGGATGTCCGGGCGGATCGGCATGACGCCGTGCAGATACATGTTGGTCAGGCCGCGCCGGTTCAGCACGCCGGTCAACGTCGATGTGCCGATGCGCGTCAGCGCCTCGCGGGTGGCGGGATTGAGTTCAGCCAATGCGGGTTTCCTCCGGCTCTTAGGGCGCCCTCACCGGCCTTCTGACGGGCATCGGCGCGGCGCGGATCGCGCTCAGGTCGATCGCGGGCATTTCGATGTCGAGCGTGGCGAGCACCGCGTTCGCCAGCTCCTCGTAGCGTCCGAAATCGCGGCGCAGGCGCGCGCGCCATGCCTGCACGCCGCCATTGGCGTGCAGCTCGAAGGCCGACTCGCGGCCGTCCAGGGTGGAAGAGACATGATCCCAGGCAAGCTGCAGGAGCGCCGCCCGCTGCGCGGCCGTGTAGCCGCCGCCCGCGAAACTCTCCTCGAAGCCGGCGGCCATCTCGGGCGCGACGAGATCGGACGCGGCGGGCGCCATCACGAGCGACGAGCCGGGCAGGATGCGCAGCATTTCGCTGATCCGCTGGCGCGCATTCAGCATCGAGATGGTGCCGGCGGCGACATGGAGATGATTGGGATAGCAATAGCCCGCGCCGGTGAACCAAGGATCGCGCTCGGCGGCGGTCTGGCAGCTCCGCACCGTCTGCACCGACGTGATCAGGTCGAGCAGATATTCGACCGTGACCTCGTGCGACACCAATCCCATCGCATGGGTGCAGGCGAACGCCAGGCCGAGCGTGAACTCCGCCTTGGCGAGCCAGCAATAGAGCTGGTGCCAGAACAGCCAGCGTGCCACTGGCTCGGGCGTTGCATTGGTGAGAAACACTCGCTCCCATGGCACGAACACGTCGTCCAGCCACATCTGGCCGTCCAGCTCGTCGAAGCGGCTGGTCAATGGCGCGATGAAAGGGTCGGCGTGGCGCGCTGAGATTTTGCGGCACACCACGGTCACGCCGGGCGCATTCACCGCCACGACGAAAGTCGCACGCAAATCCTCGAGCGTCGCGCCGCAAAGCGAGCCGATATAGACGTCCTCGGCGTAAGCGGGGCTCGTGTGCATCCCCACCTTGCCGCGCAGAACAAGGCCGTTGTCGCGCTCGCGCACGATCCGCAGCGCCGCGCGCTCCGCTGGATCGGGGCGCATCCGAAATCCGACCGGCGCGCCGCCCGAGCAAAAGGTCAGGAACCGGCCGGTTTCGGCGATCAGTTCCCGGTACCGCATCGCGTCGGCGACTTGCCGCTCCGAATGCGCGGTGTCCTGCACCGCGCTCAGCACGCCGAGCGCGATCAGGTGGCCGTAAGCGGGCGTGTGCGTGACGTTGCCTGCGGTCGGGAAGATGGTGGCGCAGAAGCTGCGGCCCATGCCGACCAGATCGTCGGGCGTGCGCGGCAGCAGATAGGCCCACGCGGTGCCGGACGGTGCGAACAGCCGCTCCCGCCAGGCCGGATCGCGGTGGCGGTCGTACCAGCCGACATATTCCTCCACCATCGCGCGCGTCGCCGGGTGCGTGGCCACGTCATCCACCCGGCCTTCGCCGATCACCCAAACCTTGCGGCCGTCGCGCAGCGCGGCGCGGTAATCGGCGCCGGTTCTCATGGCGTGGCGCGCGCCGCCTGGATCGCCTGCCAGATGCGGTTCGGCGTGGCGGGCATGTCGAGCTGCCGCACGCCGAGGGTGCCGAGCGCATCCATGATCGCCAGCATGATCGCGGGCATCGCGCCCACCGTGCCGGCTTCGCCCGCGCCCTTGGCACCGAGCAGGTTGAACTTGGTCGGCACCGGATTGCTCTTGATCGCAATCGAACAAAGATCGTCGGCGCGCGGCATCGCATAATCCATGAAGCTCGCCGACAGGAGCTGGCCCGAGCCCGGCTCGTAGGCCACCTGCTCCATCAAGATCTGCCCCGCCCCCTGCGCCACGCCGCCGTGAATCTGCCCCGCCAGCGTCAGCGGATTGATCACCGTGCCGACGTCATCGACGACGAGATAGGACACGAGATCAACCTTGCCGGTTTCCGGGTCGACCTCCACTTCGCACACATGGCAGCCGTTCGGGAACGTGTCGTGCGTCGGCGCGTAGCTCGCGTGCTCGAAGAACCCGGGTTCCATGCCGGGCGGCAGGCGGGCCGGCTGGAACGAGGCGCGCACCACCTCTTTCAACGCCAACGAGCGGTCGGTGCCGGCGACCGTGAAGCGCCCCTCGGCGAACTCGATATCCGCCTCGGCGGCTTCCAACAGATGCGCCGCCAGCCGCTTGCCCTTGGCGATGATCTTTTCCGCCGCCAGGATCAGCGCCGAGCCGCCCGTCACCATCGAGCGCGAGCCGTTCGAACCCATGCCGAACGCGACGCGATCGGTGTCGCCGTCGATGAAATGCACCTCGCTCGGGTCGATCCCGAGTTTCTCATAAAGGATTTGCTTGAACGAGGTTTCGTGACCCTGCCCGTGCGTCTTGGTGCCCATCAGCAAGAGCGCGCTGCCGCTCGGATTGAAGCGCACCTCGGCATATTCGGGCGCCGGTCCGGCGGCCTGCTCGATCGCGTTGGCCACCCCTATGCCGCGCAAACGGCCGCGCGCCCGCGATGCCGCGCGGCGCGCGGGAAAGCCCGCATAATCGGCGGCCTCGAGCGCCAGATCCATGTTCTTCTCGAACTCGCCGCAATCGTAGAATGGGCCGAGCGGCGCCTTGAACGGCATCGAAGCAGGCTTGATGATATTGCGGCGCCGGAGCTCGATCGGATCGATGCCGAGCTCGGCCGCGGCCTCCTGCATGGCGCGCTCGATCAGGTAGGCGGCCTCGGGCCGTCCCGCGCCCCGGTAGGGCGCGGTCGGCGGCGTGTTGGAGAGCACGGCGTCGATCCGCACATGGGCGGCGCGGATGTCATAGACACCGGTCACGGTGCCGATCTGCCCGAACGGCGTCAGGAATTGCCGGTCGGAGCCGACATAAGCGCCGATATTGGCGAGCATCGCCAGACGCAGGCCGAGGACTTTGCCGTCCGCGGCGAAGGCGAGCTCGATCGTGCCGGTGTTGTCGCGTCCGTGCTCGTCGGCGAGCAGGGTTTCGGATCGCTCGCAGCGCCATTTCACCGGCCGGCCGAGCTTGCGCGCCGCCCACAGCACGAGGCGATGATCGACATATTGCCAGCCCTTGGCGCCGAACCCGCCGCCGACGTCGCGCACCAGCACGCGCACCTGGCTCTCCGGCACCTTGAACACGGAATTGGCCAGCATGTTCCGCACGCGATGCGGATAGTTCACGTCGGCATAGAGCGTGTAGCGGTCCTCGGCCGGATCATAGAGGCCGAGCGAGCCGCGCGGCTCCATGTACTGCGCGTGCACGCGGGTGATGACATAATGCCGCTTTACGACCCGCGCGGCGCGCGCGAACGCCGCCTCTGTTGCGGCGCGGTCCCCGCGCTCGTGGGTGTGGGAGATGTTGTCCGGGTTCTCGTCCCAGAGGCGCGGCGCATCGGGACGCGCGGCTTCCATGACGGAGGTGACGGCGGGCAGCGGGTCGTATTCAATCGCAACCAGTTCGGCGGCGTCCTTCGCCTGGGCGAGCGTCTCCGCGATCACCATCGCCACCGGATCGCCGACATAGCGCGCGCGGTCGGTCACCAGCGCCGGCCGCTGCGGCGCGAAGGCGGGCGAGCCGTCCGCGCGCTTGCGCGGCATCGTCGCCTTTGGCATGGCGAGCCCGTCGCTGGCGTAATCGGCACCCGTATAGACGGCGAGCACGCCCGGCGCGGCGGATGCGGCTGACGTGTCGATCGCAACGATCCGCGCGTGCGCGTGCGGCGAGCGCACGAACACCGCCCAGCACTGGCGCGGCATCACCACGTCGTCCTGGTAGGAGCCGCGTCCGGTGAGCAGGCGCACATCCTCGAACCGCCGCACGGGCTGGCCGACGCCGTACTTCATCGTCATCGCGGTGTCAGGCAAAGCGGCAAGCGATCGACCCGAGTGGGCCGTAGTCGATATGGAACGCATCGCCCGCGCGCGCCTCGACCGTGCCGGTGAACGAGCCGCTCAGGATGAACTGACCGGGCTCCAGCGCCTCGTCGAACGGCGCCAGCTTGTTGGCGAGCCAAGCCACCCCGTTCGCCGGATGGTTCAGCACCGCGGCGGCGACGCCGGATTCCTCGATGATATTGTTGCGGTAGCAAAGCACCGAGACCCAGCGCAGATCGACATCCGTCGGCCGGACGGGCCGGCCGCCGACGATCAGCGCCGCGTTGCCGGCATTATCGGCGATGCTGTCCAGCACCGAGCGCGGCTTGCCGGTGTCGGGATCGACGCGATGCGTTCGCCCGTCGACGATCTCGGCGGCCGGCACGACGTAATCGGTCGCGCTCAGCACGTCGAAGATCGTGCAGTCCGGGCCGCGCAGGCGCTTGCCGATGACGAAGCCTAGCTCGCACTCGAGCCGCGGCTGGATGAAGCGGCGCATCGGGATTTCCGCCCCATCGCCGTAAAACATGTCGGCCATCAGCGCGCCGTAGTCGGGCTCGGTGATGTTGGCCTGCCGCTGCATCGCCCGCGAGGTCAGGCCGATCTTGCGGCCCTTCAGCGTGTTGCCCTCGGCGAGCTTGATCGCCACCCAGGCGCGCTGCACCGCATAGGCGTCCTCGATCGTGAAGCCCGGATACTGCACGCTCGGCGGGCGCAGGCGGGTGCGGCTCTTTTCCGCCTCGTGGCAGGCGCGTGCGATCGACTGGATGGTGGCGCGATCCAGCATCAGGGGAGCACGGCGGTGAAGTCGGCCTGCACCAGCGCGCGGCTTTCCGGCGGCAACGTGTTGGTGTGCCGCGCCGGGCGGGAGTCGGGATTGGGGAACATCTTCACCCATTCCACGTTCAACGCCGGCCGGTCCTTCACCGGGTCCTTCACCCAGAACGTCACCTTGATGATGTCGTCCACCGTGCCGCCCGCCGCCTCGATGTCGTGGCGAATATAGGCGAACACGTTGGCGGCCTGCGCTTCGATGGTCGGCGGCAGCTCGCGCGTGCCAGGATTGGCGCCGCTGATCACGCTCGACATGACGATGTTGCCGATGCGGCAAGCGTTCGGGATCGGGTTCTCGTGGCGCGCACGGGACCCGTTGACGCTGATGCGCTTCGCCATGGCGCCGCGCTCAGGCGGTCGCCGGCTGCTTGGCGCCGAACACCGGCACCTCCCGGTGCTCGTCCTCCAGCGCTTCCTGTCCCTCGGTCGCGCGCGGCTTGGCGTAGTTCAGCGCCGCGTCGATATCGCCTTCCCATACCTCGCGCGGTAGCTCGTACAGCAGCTCCACGCCGTAGCCGTTCGGGTCGTTGATATAGAGACTGTGGGTCATGCCGTGCTCGACGCGGCGGTTGAACTTGACGCCGCGCTCCTGCAGGAACTCGAGCTGACGCAGCCACGCCTCGCGGCTCGGCAGCGCGATGGCGATGTGGTTGATCGCGCACGGCATGCCGAACATCGACCAGTCCTTCGGCGCCTCGGGCAGCGCCGGGTTCTCCACCAGCGCGAGATCGTGGTGACTCAGCTTGCCGCCGTGATCGCCGCTGTAGAACCGCATCTTCGGCGGATTGGGCCGCTGCGGCGTAGCGTGCAATTCGCCCACCTGCCGGAAGCCGAGAATCTCGGTCCAGAACCGGTGCGACTCCTCAAGGTTGCGAACATTGAGGACGAGATGATTAAGCCCGACCGGCGTAACTGCGCTGCGCTGAGTGCTCATGTGCGTCGTTCCCTTCCGTCGCGCGATGCTGCCCTTTATACCACAGCGCTGCAAGTAGGGGGGAGGCCGAGATGCGGGCTAGCACCGACCATGTCCTGACCAGCCACGCCGGCAGCCTGCCGCGCCCGGAGGCGCTGATCGAGGCGAACCGCAAGCGCCAAGCGGGCGAGATCGCGGAGGGCGCGTTCCAAGCGCTGCTCGCAGCGGGCGTGGCCGAGGTGGTGCGCCGGCAAAAGGCGATCGGGATCGACGTGCCGGGCGACGGCGAATACGGCAAGGCGATGGGCCACAAGGTGAATTACGGCGCCTGGTGGAGCTATTCCTTCTCGCGCCTCGGCGGGCTCGATCCGAACGGGCCGGGCCTTTACGAGTTCCCGCCGCACCGCTCGAAACCGGGCGAAGTGGTGCTGACGAGCTTCGGCGACCGGCGCGACCGGCAGAAATTCGCCGCCGCGTACAACGATCCGGAGTCCGGGATCACCACCGGCCCGCGCCCGCCGCACTGGCCGGTCTGCGTCGCGCCGATCACCTATATCGGTCAGGAGCAGATCACGCGCGACATCGCCAATTTCAAAGCCGCGCTGGCGGCGGCGGGCTTGACGGAGGGTTTCATGACCTCGGTCGCGCCGGGCAGCGCGGCGCGGATCGGCAACCGCTATTACAAGACCGACGAGGAATTCGTGTTTGCCTGCGCGGATGCGATGCGCGAGGAATACCGCGCGATCATCGACGCCGGGCTGATCCTGCAGCTCGATGATCCCTCGATCGCCGAAAGCTGGGATCAGGTGAACCCGGAGCCGGCGGTGGAGGACTACCGCAAGTTCGCGATGGTGCGCGTGGAGGCGCTGAATCACGCGATCCGCGGCTTGCCGCAGGACCGCATCCGCTTCCATCTCTGCTGGGGAAGCTGGCACGGCCCGCACACCACCGACATCCCGATGCGCCACATCGCAGACGTGATGCTGGCGATCAACGCCGGCGCCTATTCCTTCGAAGCCGGCAATGTCCGCCACGAGCACGAATATATCGTCTGGAAGGACGTGAAACTTCCCGACGACAAGCTGATCCTGCCCGGCGTGGTCAGCCACGCGACCAACGTGGTGGAGCACCCCGAGCTGGTGGCCGAGCGCATCATTCGCTTCGCCGATTTGGTGGGCAAGGAGCGGGTGATCGCCGCGACCGACTGCGGTTTGGGCGGGCGCGTGCATCCAGATATCGCCTGGGCCAAGCTCGAGAGCCTCGTCGAAGGCGCGGCTTTGGCAACCCGGCAACTGTGGCGGCGCTGAATCAGGCGGAGGCCGCGAGCCACCGCCGCCGCGCGCGCAGCGGGGCCGGCGCGCGATAATCGCGCCGCTCCGCGCCGCCCGCGAAGCCGAGATAAAGCCGCGCCACGTCCTCGCTGTCGCGCACCTCGGCGCCACTGCCCGCAAGCGCGATGCGGCCAGTCTCCATCACATAGGCATAATCCGCGATCTCCAGTGCGGCAGCGGCGTTCTGCTCCACCAGAAGCACGGTGCAGCCGAGCTCCGTCTTTAGCCGCGTCACCGTGTGGAAGATTTCCTCAGCAAGCATCGGTGCGAGCCCGAGCGAGGGCTCATCGAGCAGGATCGCCTGCGGACGGCAGATCAGGGCGCGCGCGATCGCCAGCATCTGCTGTTCGCCGCCCGAGAGATAGCCCGCGTCCTGCCGCCGCCGTTCTTTAAGGCGCGGGAACATTGCGTAAGCCCGCTCCAGCCCCTCGCGCAGCTTCGCGCCCTGCGGCTCCACATGACCGCCAACCAGCAGGTTTTCCTCAACCGTCAGGTTGGCGAAGACCCGCCTGCCCTCGAACACCTGCACGATCGCGCGCCGAACGATTTCATGCGGCTGCAATCCGTCGATCCGCGCGCCGTTCCATTCGATCGTGCCGCGCGTGATCGCGCCACGTTCCCAGTAGAGCAGCCCGGAGACCGCCTTCAGCGTCGTCGACTTACCGGCACCGTTGGCGCCGAGCAGCGCCGTGATGCAGCCCTCCTTGGCCTCCAGCGACACGCCGCTCAGGGCGAGCACCGCATTGTCGTAAACGACCTCGATGTCGGTCAGCCGCAGCATCGGCGTCTCCTGCGGGCCCGCGGGCTCCGGAGCGCGCAAGACCCCGGAGCCCGCAACAAACTCACGCGGCGGTTTCGATCATCTTGATAACCACGTCGCGATAGCCGCGGAACCACGGGGTCTCCTTCACCAAGGCATTGCCCTTGACTTGGTAGAGCTGCACCCAACCGCCGCCCTCGTGATCGGTGTCGGTGATCTCGAGCGGCGGCACGAGGCCGCCGAGATCGAAGTTGCGGATCGCCTGGAAGCCCTGCTGCACGTCGCTTCCCGTCGGCTGTTGCCCGCCATTCTTCAGCAACGCCTGCCGGATCGCCTCGATGTGCAACGCTGCATCGAGCAGGCCGCGGTTGTAGTATACGGTCGAGTCCATCGCCGCCGGCGGGGACTGACCGTTCGCCTTGAACATCGCCTTAATCTGCTGGCGCACCGGATAGTCGTCGCCGACCCCGGCGAACTGCATCGTGTGATAGCCCTGCACGGCGCCGTAGCCGCCCGCCGCCTCGATATCGGCCTCTGCCGAGGCCCAGACGAAGCCGAGTACTTTGTCGAGCGAATAGCCCGCGCCGCGCAGCGCCTTGAGCGCCACCGAAGGCGCGCGGCCGAACACGTGCATGACGACGAAATCGGGCCGGTAACGCTGCGAGATGTCCAGCGCCTGCGCGCTCACCTCGATACCCGGCGGCGGCACGGCGAAGGTGCGAAGATCGAAGCCCTCCATCGCCTGCAGTTTCTGCAGCACCGGCATCGGCTCGTGACCGGCTGGATTGTCGTAGAACAGATAGCCGATCTTCTTGCCGTGCAAATCTCCGCCCAGCCGCTGCTTCACGTACTGGATTGCCGCCGCCGCCTGCGACCAGTAAGTGGCGGCGATCGGGAACACGTAAGGCATGCGCGCGCCGTTCGCCGCCGATGCGGGGCCGAAGCCGGGGCAGGTGCCGGGGATCTTGTCGGCATCCAGCCGCGGCGCCAGCGCCTCGGTCTGCGGCGTGCCGTACAGCATGATCGAGACCGAGCCCTGCTCCTTCTCGCGCTGATATTCCTCGATCGCCGGCGGCACCTGGTACTGGTTGTCAGACTCGTTGATGACGATCTGGTATCCCTCGACGCCACCCTGCTTGTTGATCAGGTCCTTGTAGTGCATGATCGCGGGGCAGAGCACGTTGCCGACCAGCTGGGTGGGGCCGGTGCGGTCGCACTGCTCGCCGATCACGATCTGCTTCTGCTGCGCGTAGGCGGTGCCGATCAGCCGCAGCCCCGTGGCTGCCGCCGCCCCCGCCATCACGGTCCGACGTGTCGTGAACATCTGAGGTCTCCCTTCCTGGTTGTCGTTTCACTCCCGTCTTCTCAGTACGAAAAAGGCCAAGTTCGGAAGTAGTTCCGGACGTTGCGCCACAGCCGGTCGAGCCCCTCCGGCTCGGCCATCAGGAACACGATAATCAGCGTGCCGAACAAAATGAGTCGCAGCTCCGGCAGCATGCCGGAGACGTCGATGCCGGCGGAAAACATCCCGCCCACCGCTTCCAGCACCCGCCGCGTCACCACCGGCAAGAGCGTGATGAACGCCGCCCCCAGGATCGAGCCGGTGATCGACCCGAGCCCGCCGATGATGATCATCGCCAGGTAGTCGATCGAAACGTCGATCTGGAACTGCTCGTAATTGGCGATGCCGAGGTAATAGCTGTAGAGCGCGCCCGCCACGCCAGCATAGAACGAGGAAATCGCGAACGAGATCAGCTTGGTGTGGAAAATGTTGATGCCGATCAGCTCGGCGGCGATGTCCTGGTCGCGCACGGCGATGAAGGCGCGGCCCCAGCGGCTGCGGATCAGGTTCTTCGCCGCTACCGTGGCGAGCACGGCGAACGCCAGCAGGAACACATAAAACTCAGCCTGCGTGTGGATTTGATAACCGAAAATGACCGGCGGTGGCATCTGGATCGTCGCTTGGATGCCGCCCGAAATCCAGGTGACATGGTTGATCAGCCACTCGATGATGAACTGCGCCGCCAGCGTCGCGATGGTGAGATAGAGCCCCTTGATACGCAGCGACGGGATGCCGACGATGGTGCCGACCAGCGCGGTCATCGCGCCCGCCGCCGGCAGCGTGATCCAGAACGGTGCATGCAGGCGGACGATCAAATTGGCCGCCGTGTAGGCGCCGACCGCCATGAAGGCGCCCTGGCCTATCGAGATCTGCCCCGTGCAGCCGGTAAGGATATTGAGCCCGATGGCGCCCACTACCGCGACCAGGATCAAATTGAGGATCGTCAGCACATAGGCCGAGGCGACCAGCGGCACGATCACCGCCAGCAGCGCGAGCGCGACCCCCATGCCCCAGCGCGACACCGGCAGCGGATAGAGCGCCATGTCCGCTGCGTAGCTCGTCTTGAAAACGCCGGCCTCGCGGTAGAACACCGTTCCTCCCAGCTACACTCTTTGGATGCGTCCCTTGCCGAACAGCCCGTAGGGCCGCACCATCAGCATGGCGATCATCAGCAGATAGGGCGTGAAGTCCTTGGTCCCGCCGCCCACCAGCGGGTCGAGGTAGCCAGCGGAAAGACTTTCCGTCACGCCGACGATCAGCCCACCCGCGATCGCGCCGGCGATCGATTCGAACCCGCCCAGGATCACCACCGGAAACACCTTCAGACCTACCAGCGCGAGCTGGTTATCGACGCCGAGCAAGGCGCCCCAGATCACGCCGCCGAGGGCCGACACGATCCCCGTGGCGGCCCAGGCGAGCGCCGCGTAGCGCCGCACGTCGATGCCCATCGCCGAGGCCACCTGCTGGTTGTCGGCGACTGCGCGCATCGCCAGCCCGACGCGGGTGTAGAGAAAGAACCAAGTGAACACGGCGAAGAACACCAGGCTGGCCGCGGCGCCCACCAGATCGATCGGAGGCAGCATCACCGGGCCGAGAAAGAAAGGCGTGTCGGGCACCGGCATGTTGAGCGCCCGCGTGCCGGCCCCGAAGCCGAGCGTCGCCGCGCCGCGCAGGACGGCGGCGACGCCGATCGTCGCCATGATGACGGCGATCACCGGCCGGCCGAGCAGCTGGCGCAGCACCACGCGCTCCAGGCCGAAGCAAAAGACGATCATGCCGGCGACCGCGATCAGCGCGGCGAGCCAGAACGAGACGATGGTCGCGGCGGCGGCGGCGATGAAGCCGCCGAACATCACGAACTCGCCCTGCGCGAAATTGAACGCCTCGGTTGCCTTGTAGACCAGCACGAAGCCGAGCGCGATCAGCGCATACATCATGCCGACCAGCAGGCCGTTGCAAACCAAGACGAGCGTGAACGACCAGTCAAACATGGCTCAGTTCCCGCGCCCGCCGCAAACCGAGCTCGGCTGCATCGGCGAAGCGGGCGGGCCGCACCTCCACGCCGAGGGAGCGGAGCAGCCGGGCCGCTTCCGCATCCGGCGCACCGGGGCCGACATAGACCGCGCGGGTGCGCCGCAGGCCGAGCAAGTCGCGCAGCGGCCGGTCGATGATCCAGCCGCCGAGCAGACATGTCAGGCGCAGCGACGGCGGCAGCGGCACATCGCCCGCGCGCAGCGCCTCAGCGCGTAGCGCGGCGGCGCGGAAGCGGCGGAAGGCGCGGCGCTTCAGGCCGGGCGTGGTCTCGGCGCGGTGGCTGAGATCCGCGAGCAACGCCAGCGCGCGCGGCGGGGCGAGTAGGAATGTGGGGCCGATTTCGCGCAGATCGCGGGGCACCGTATCGGGCCGCTCGGGAAAGTTGCAACAGAAGCCGCAAACGAGCCCGAGCGCCAGCGAATAGACAAGCTCCGCCGGGAAACCGAGCGGCAGATAGCTGAACGCCTGCTCGTTCGAGCCGAACCGTTCGCTTGCTGCCAACGCTTCCGCCGCGTGCAGCAACGCGGCATGCGTGATCGCGATGCACTCGGGTTCCGCCGGGTCGGGCAACAAGATCGCGGTCTCCGCTTCCGTGCGCCGGGCCAGGGCCGCTTCGAAATAACCGGGCTCGGCGGCGGCGAACGCCTCGCCCGCCGCCAGCACCGCGGCGGATCCCTGCAACCCAGGCCGTTCCGGTGCCCGTCCGGTTGCGCGCTGAAAGATCAGGCGGGTGGTTTCGGTCAGCCTTGGGCTCGCCGCCAGCAGCGCCTCGGCCTGCTCGCGCCGCTCGATCAGGACGGCGGAAATCCCCGCCGCATTTAGCAGACCGGCCAGCGCGGTCGGCTCGGCGTCGGGATCGAGCGGCAGGCTGGCGCCGCCCAAGCTCTGCGCGGCGAGTAGGGCTGCGTAGGCCTCGGGCGAGGGCTCTGAAATCACGGCGAGCCGGCATCCCGGGCCGAACCCACCGGAAGCGAGGCCGAGCGCGAACCTGCGCGCGAGCGCCGCGAACTCCGCCCAGGAAAGGGTCTGCCAGATGCCGAGCCGCCGTTGCCGAACGGCCGGATGGGCGCCCATCGCGGCGGCGTTGCGCATCAGCAGCCCCGGTAGCGTGCGCGGCGCGCTCATACGCTTCGATGCCACGTGCCGTGCTTCACGCCGAGATAGGCGCGTACCACCTCGGGATTCTGCTGTACCTCGACTGGCGTTCCGGCGGCGATCGTGCGTCCCTGATCAAGCACGAACACGCGGTCGGAGAGATCCATCACCACGCCGATATCGTGCTCGATCAGGATGATCGTGGTGCGCCAGTTGCGATTGATATCCATAACCAGGCGCGCCATGTCCTCGCGCTCGTGTTCGTTCATGCCGCCCATCGGCTCGTCGAGCAGAAGGATGCGCGGCTCGAGCGCGAGCGCGCGCGCCAGCTCGACGCGCTTGCGCATCCCATAGGGCAGCGTCGCTGTGGGCCGCTTGCTGATGTCCTGGATATCGAGGAATTCGAGCAGTTCCTCGACGCGCGCGCGGTGCGCCACTTCCTCTTTCTGCGCGAGGCCCCAGTAGAGGATCGATCCCAGCACGCCCGCGCGCATGTGGACGTGGCGGCCGAGCATCACGTTCTCGAGCACGGTCAAGCCGCTGAACAGCGCGATGTTCTGGAAGGTGCGGGCAATGCCGAGGGCGGCCACGCGCGCGGGCGCAAGCCGGGTGATGTCGGCGCCGTCGAGCCGGATCGTGCCGCGATCCGGCTGGTAGAAGCCGCTGATGACGTTGAGCAGCGAGGTCTTTCCGGCGCCGTTCGGGCCAATAATCGCCGCCATCTCGCCCTCGCGGACCGAGATCGACACGTCCTGGAGCGCGGCGACGCCGCCAAAGCGCTTGGTGATCCCTTGGGCGACTAGCTGCGGCGACGTTGCCGACGCGCCAGGCATCTCCGGTTCGGAGACCGCGGCGCCCGTCGAAGCACTCCCTGAGTATTATCCTCGTTGGCGCCGATGCTGGCAGACCGCTGGGCGGCTCGCAAGGGCAAGTTCGGTCGCGGCGGTGTGACACTTGCTTCGTGCGGCGCCGCCCGCTGGGCTAAGCCGGCGGGGGAGCGGAGGGGCGCGATGGCGACCGGGGCGGAGTTTCCCTAGCCGGCCGGCGGGCGGGCGATGCCACGCCGGGTCGCGGAACCGGCTACGGCTGCAGCGGCTGAAGGACAAGTGTGGCCTGATGCGTCGGCGCCCCGGCAATGCCGGACGTCCCGGTGCGGCCGACGAGCGGCAGCCGAAATTCGGTCCGGAACGGTCGCAAATTGAAATCGAGGGGCGATCCAAATCTTTAATTGTCTGTTCCCATAGCCAGCCGGTGCCCGTGCCGTCGATACCATGTCACGGCCGGCCAACACCCTGTGGGCGCCGCTTCGGGGGCGACGACCTGTGGCCGACGACCTGGGCCTCACGCGGCGTGGCACGAAGGTTGCTGCGTCCCCGGCAAGCTGGAACAGCGCCGCACGTGAAGATCCTACTGGCCGACGACGACACCACACGCGCCGAGGCGCTCCGCGCGGCTTTGCGGGCACAGCAGGGGGTTGAGGTGGTGCGCGCGCGTCCTGGAATGCTGCTCGCCGACGCGGTCGCCGCGCACCGGCCGGATGTGGTGATCGTCGATATGGCGCGTCCGGACCGCGACGCGCTGGAAGGCGTGCGGCGCGTCGCGCAGTCCGATCCAAGGCCGATCGTGCTGTTCGTCGACGAAGACGATCCCGACTTCATGGAGGAAGCGATCGGCGCCGGCGTCTGTTCCTACAACGTGGCCGACCTGCCGCCGCCCGACATGCGCCCGCTCCTGCGCGCGGCGATCGCGCTCTTTCGGCGCCACCGCGAAGCCCATGAGCGGCTGCACGAAGCGACGCGGCGGCTGGAGGAGAAGACGCTCGTGGAGCGCGCCAAAGCCTTGCTGATTCGCGAGCGGCGGATGAGCGAGCCCGACGCCTATCGCTGGCTGCGCCGCCGCGCGATGCAGCGCGGCCGGCGCATTCCCGAGATCGCGCGCGAGCTGCTGGAACAGGGCGCATGAGCAAGGTGCGGATCGGCTTGCTGCGCCTGGTGGACAGCGCGCCGGTTCTTCTCGCCGCGGAGCGGGGACTGTTCGCAGCGCAGGGAATCCATGCTGACCTCAGCATCGAACCGTCGTGGGCCAATATCGCCGACAAACTCACCTATGGCCTGCTGGACGCGGCGGTGATGCTGCCGCCCCTTGCCATCGCCTGCGCGCGCGGCCTGCGCGGGGTGAAGGTGTCGCTCGCGGTCCCGATGGGGCTCAGTTTGGGGGGCAACAGCATCGTGCTGGCGGGGCCGGTGGCGGCGGCGGTGGGCGCCGATGCCGACCCGATGGCGCTCGGGCGGCGGCTGGTGGCGTGGATGCGCGCGCAGGCGGAGCCGCCGCGCTTCGCCGTGGTTCATGCGTTTTCAACCCATCATCTGCTGCTGCGCGCCTGGCTTGCCGGCTGCGGCGCCGACCTCAGGCGCGACCTCCGCATCGTCAGTGTGCCGCCGGAAATGAGCGTGCAGGCGATCAGCGAAGGCGGCATGGCGGGCTTCTGCGCCGGCGCGCCCTGGGGCACCGTCGCCGAGGAACTGAGCGCAGGAGTGGTCGTCCTGGGCAGCTCGGCGATCTGGCCGCTGCATCCCGAGAAATGCCTGGCCGTGCGCCTGCCCTGGGCCGAGGCCGACAGCTCGCGGCTGAGCAACCTTTTGCGCGCCCTCCTCCGGTCCGCCCGCATGTGCGACGATCCGGCCGAAAGCGGGGCCATTGCGTCCCTGCTGAGCGGCCCCGGGCTCGGCCTGTCCCGTACGGCCTGTAGGGCGGCGCTGCCGGGCGGCGCCGGTCCCGAGCGCATTACCTTCCACGCTCACGGGGCCTGGATGGCACGACGGACCCATGAACGCTGGTTCGTCAGCCAAATGCGCCACTGGGGCTGGCTCGGCGCCTGCGAGGGGGGGCCTCCGCTCTACCGCCCCGACCTCCTCGAACCCGCAGCAGCCGCGGAAGGGCTGGCATGACCCGCCCAGCCGATGGAATGGTTGTCTATTCTCTAGGCATTTGATGATTTATTAGTCTGATATCGAGTATCTTCTGACACTGCCTGCCGCCGACTTTTCCGAATTGCCTATTTGGCATACAAATTGCTGCGCTGCACAGGCCGGCGGGGAGCAAGCCGGGCAGTCGGCGCGCAACGGCGGGCGCCGTCCTAGGCGGGCCTTCAGGCCCCTATTGTGGATCGGCGGACCAACGGCGGTCCGCCTGCGGGCCGACGCCCGCGGCGCCTGGGATCGGGCGCCACAGCCGGAGCCATTCACGATGACCAAAGGATTTCTCAAGGCAGGGCATCTGCCCACCCTGATCGCCGCGTTTCTCTATTTCGATCTCAGCTTCATGGTTTGGGTGCTGCTCGGGCCGCTCGGCGTCGCGATTGCCCAGGCGCTGCACCTCAACCCGGCGCAAAAGGGCTTCATGGTCGCGGTCCCCGTGCTCGCAGGTGCGGGCCTGCGCGTCGTGCTCGGGATTTTGGTCGATCGCTTCCGGGCCCGCCGCGTCGCGATCGGCGCGCAGCTCGTGGTGATCGCCGGGCTCATCACGGCCTGGGCGGTCGGCATCTCGAGCTTCGGCGCGACGCTCGTGCTTGGCGTCGTGCTCGGGCTGGCGGGCGCTTCGTTCGCGGTGGCCCTGCCTCTCGCCTCCTCCTGGTACGGGCCGGAGCATCAGGGCATGGCGCTCGGGATCGCTGGTGCTGGCAATTCCGGTACGGTGCTCGCAGCCCTATTCGCGCCCGGGCTCGCGATCGCGCTTGGCTGGCAGAACGTGGTTGGGCTCGCCGCTGTGCCGCTCGCGGTGGTGCTCGGCCTCTTTGTGCTGCTCGCCAAGGACAGCCCCAACGCGCCGCCACCGAAGCCGGTCTCCGACTACCTGCACCTGCTCAGGATCGGCGACACGTGGTGGCTCATGTTCTTCTACAGCGTGACCTTCGGTGGCTTCGTCGGTCTTGCCTCCTCGCTCACCATCTACTTTCACGACCAATACGGCGTCTCCGCCGTGGTCGCGGGCAACTGTACGGCTGCGGTGGTGTTCGTCGGTTCGCTCGTGCGTCCGCTCGGCGGGGCGGTCGCCGACCGCATCGGCGGGGTGCGCGCGCTGACCGCGTTGTATGCCGTCGCAGCCTGTGCCTTCGCCGCGATTAGCACCAATCCTTCCACGATCTGGCTCGCGATGCCGGTCTTCATCGTCGGGATGCTGGCGCTCGGCATGGGGAACGGTGCGGTGTTCCAACTCGTGCCGCAGCGTTTCAAGCGCGAGATCGGGCTGATGACCGGGCTCGTCGGCATGGCCGGGGGCGTCGGCGGGTTCTATCTCGCCTCCTCGCTCGGCACCTCGAAGCAGCTCACCGGCAGCTACGGCCCGGGCTTCCTGATCTTCGCGCTGCTCGCGGTTGCCGCGCTCCTCGGCATCACCGGCGTCCGCCGCCGCTGGTGCACGACATGGGCCGAGCTGCACGGTGCGGCGCGGGTTTGAGGGCCGCACGATGAACGCGCTCGCCTCCCGCCCCCGGCTGGTCGTCGTCGGCAACGGCATGGCCGGCATCCGCACGGTCGAGGAAATCCTCGACCGCGCGCCCGGAGCTTTCAGCATCACCGTGTTTGGCGCCGAGCCGCACGGCAATTACAACCGCATCATGCTCTCGCCCGTGCTTGCCGGCGATAAGCAGTTCGAGGAGATCGTCACCCACGATCGCGCCTGGTACGAGGACAACAACATCGAGCTGATCGCGGGCGAGCCGGTAACGGCGATCGACCGCGCGTGCCGCCTCGTCACCAGCGCGGCGGGCACGCAGCGCAAATACGATGTGCTGCTGCTCGCCACCGGATCGAATCCCGTGATGCTGCCGCTGCCTGGCGCGGAATTGCCGGGCGTGGTCGGCTTCCGCGACATCGCCGATGTGCAGGCGATGCTCGCCGCCTGCCGCGCCGGCGGCCGCGCGGTGGTGATCGGCGGCGGCCTGTTGGGACTCGAGGCGGCGCACGGTCTTGCTCGGAACGGCATGGCCGTCACCGTGGTCCACTTGATGCCGACCTTGATGGAGAGGCAGCTCGATCCCGTCTCAGCGGGCTTGCTGGCGGCCGACCTCGAACGGCGCGGCATCGCCGTGCTGACGGGCGCGAACACGCGGGCGGTCCTGGGCGAAGCGCGCGTGCAGGGCGTCGCGCTCGCCGACGGGCGGCGGCTCGAGGCCGACCTGGTCGTGATGGCGGTCGGCATCCGCCCGAACATCGCGCTGGCGAAGGCAGCGGGTCTCGCCTGCGGGCGCGGCGTGCGGGTAGACGACACGATGCGGACCTCCGATCCGGGGATCTTCGCGGTCGGCGAGTGCGTGGAACATCGCGGCCAGGTGTTCGGGCTCGTCGCGCCGCTCTGGGACATGGCGAAAATCTGCGCCGATCGGATCACCGGCACCGAGGACAGCACCTACGAGCCGGGCGTCACCGGCACGCGGCTCAAGGTGACGGGGATCGAGATGTTCTCCGCCGGCGATTTCCTCGGTGATGCGGAAACCGAGGAGGTGGTGTTCCGCGACGCCGCGCGCGGCGTGCACAAGCGGCTGGTGCTCCGGGGCGACCGCTTGATCGGCGCCGTACTTTATGGCGAGGCGCGCGACAGCGCCTGGTATTTCGACCTGATCCGTAACGCGGCCGATGTCAGCGCAATGCGCGACCTGCTGATCTTCGGTCCGGCCATCGCCACCACGACCGAGACCGAGGACGCGGTGCATGCCCTGCCGGATTCGGCCGAGATCTGTGGCTGCAACGGCGTCTCCAAGGGTCGCATCCTCACCGCGATCGCCGCGCATGGCCTGACCACGCTCGATCAGGTGCGCGCGCGCACCAAGGCATCCTCGTCCTGCGGGAGCTGCACCTGCCAGGTGGAGGCACTGCTCGCCAAGGCGGTGGGTGAGGCCTATTCAGGCGCCCCGGCGGTGAAACCGATGTGCGGCTGCACGGCGCACGGGCACGATTTCGTGCGACGCGCCATTCGCGAGCAGCATCTCAAGACGATCCCCGAGACGATGCGTGCGCTCGGCTGGCGCACGCAGGACGGCTGCGCGAGCTGCCGGCCGGCGCTAAATTATTACCTGCTGTGCGCTTGGCCGGGTGCGTATCTCGACGATGCGCGTTCGCGTTTCGTGAACGAGCGGATGCACGCCAACATCCAGAAAGACGGCACCTATTCGGTCGTGCCGCGCATGTGGGGCGGCGTGACGAATGCCAGGGAACTGCGCGCGATCGCCGACGTGGCAGACAAATACAATATCCCCACGGTGAAGGTGACGGGCGGGCAGCGGATCGACCTGCTCGGCGTCACGCGCGAGCAGCTTCCGCATGTTTGGCGCGACCTGAACGCGGCGGGCCTCGTCTCGGGCCACGCCTATGCGAAGGGCCTGCGAACGGTAAAGACCTGCGTGGGTTCCGAATGGTGCCGGTTCGGCACGCAGGATTCCACCAGCATGGGCATCGCGCTCGAACGCATGGCCTGGGGCTCGTGGACGCCGCACAAGGTGAAGCTCGCCGTCTCCGGCTGCCCGCGCAACTGCGCCGAGGCGACCATCAAGGATTTCGGCGTGATCGCCGTCGAAAGCGGCTGGGAGCTGCATGTCGGCGGCAACGGCGGCATCAAGCTGCGTGGCACCGATTTGCTGTGCAAGGTCGCGACCGCCGCGGAGGTGCTGGAGTATTGCGGCGCCTACTTGCAGCTCTACCGCGAGGAAGCGCACTACCTTGAGCGCACCGCGCATTGGATCGAGCGCGTCGGGCTCGACTACCTGAAGAGCCGCATCGTCGAGGACGAAGAGGGGCGCAGGGCGCTGCATAAGCGGTTCCTGGAAAGCCAGCGGTTCGCGCAGGATGATCCGTGGACCGCGCGTGCCGCCGGCGCCGAGGCGCACGAGTTCCGCGCTCTCGCGACGGTGGCGTGATCGCGATGGACGGCAGCTTCCGCGCCATGCTCTGGCGCGATGTGGGCGCTCTTGACGACATTCCGCGCCGCGGCGCGCGCGTGGTGACGACGCGCGCTGGCGACATCGCCGTGTTCCGCACCGGCGAGGACGCGGTCTTCGCGTTGCACGATTCCTGTCCGCACAAGGGCGGGCGGCTGTCCCAGGGCATTGTGCATGGCGCCTGGGTTACTTGCCCGCTGCACAACTGGGTCATCGGCCTCGCCGACGGCCGCGCCCGCGAACCCGACGAGGGCTGCGCGCGCACGGTGCCGGTGCGCGTCGAAGCCGGCCGCGTGCTGCTCGCGATGCGGCCATGAGCGGCGAGCGGACGACATGCCCCTATTGCGGGGTGGGGTGCGGGGTGGTGGCCACCGTCTCCCAGGGGCGGAGCGGGAGCGATGCCGCGATCACCGCCGATAAATCCCACCCCGCCAATGGTGGGCGCCTGTGCTCAAAGGGCGCGGCACTGCCGCAGACGCTGGATGACTCGGCGCGGCTGAAGGAGCCGACGATCGGCGGCGCCCTCGCCGGCTGGGATGAAGCGCTCGATCTGATCGCCACGCGATTCCGCGAAGCCATCGTCACCCACGGTTCGGACTCGGTGGCCTTCTACGTCTCTGGCCAGTTTCTTACTGAAGATTACTACGTTGCCAACAAGCTTATGAAGGGCTTCATCGGTTCTGCCAATATCGATACCAACTCCCGTCTCTGCATGGCCTCTACGGTCGCCGCGCATGTGCGCGCGTTCGGCGAGGACGTGATGCCCGGCGTCTATGAGGACTGGGACGAAGCCGATCTCGTCGTGCTCGTGGGCAGCAATGCCGCCTGGTGCCATCCCGTGCTGCACCAGCGGCTCAGGGCGGCGCGCGCCGCGCGCGGCACCCGGATCGTTGTGCTCGACCCGCGGCGCACAGCTACGGCCGAGGCGGCGGATCTGCATCTGCCGCTCGCCTCCGGTAGCGACATCGCCTTGTTCAACGGCTTGCTCGTTCATCTCGACGAGGCCGGGCGGCTCGACCAAGCCTGGCTGGGGCGGCACACGCAGGGTGCGGCGGCGGCGCTCGCGGCGGCGCGCGCCGACGCACCCGCTCTCGCGGTGGTCGCCGCCACCTGTGGAGTCGATCCCGAGGCGCTGGAAACTTTCTATACCTGGTTCGCCGAGACCGAGCGGGTGATGACGGTGTGGTCGCAGGGCGTCAACCAGTCGATCGCCGGCACCGACACGGTCAACGCGATCATCAACTGCCACTTGGCGACCGGCCGCATCGGCCGGCCCGGCATGGGGCCGTTTTCCGTAACGGGGCAGCCGAACGCGATGGGCGGCCGCGAGGTGGGCGGGCTGGCCAACCAGCTCACCGCACATATGCGGCTTGAGAGTGCCGCGGACCGCGAGCTTGTGCGGCGCTTCTGGGGCGCGCCGCATGTGGCGGAGAAGCCGGGACTGAAGGCGGTCGAGTTGTTCGAGGCGGTCGAAGACGGACGCGTCAAGGCGATCTGGATCGCCGGCACCAATCCAGCCGCGTCCATGCCGCGTGCCAATCGCGTGCGGCGCGCGCTCGCCGCTTGTCCGTTCGTCGTCGTGTCCGATTGCTGGCCGACCGACACGACGAAGCTTGCTCATGTGGTTCTGCCCGCCGCCGGATGGGGCGAGAAGGACGGCACCGTCACCAACTCCGAGCGCCGCATCTCGCGCCAGCGCCCGTTCCGCGCCGCGCCGGGCTCGGCGCGGCCCGACTGGTGGATGTTCGCCGAACTGGGCCGCCGGCTCGGCTATGCGCCGCACTTCGCCTGGCACGGGCCGGCCGACATCTTCCGCGAGCACGCGGCGCTGTCTGGTTTCGAAAATGACGGCACGCGGTTGTTCGATATCTCGGCGCTCGCCGATCTCGACGATGCGGGGTACGCGGGGCTGAAGCCGGTGCGCTGGCCGTTGCCGAAGGGCGCGCATGGCGAGGGCGGTCGGCTGTTCGCCGCCGGCGGCTTTCCCGCCGGCGGGCGTGCGCGGCTAATCCCTGTGCGAGCCCCGCGTGCCGCGCCGGCTTCCTTTACGCTCAACACGGGTCGCGTGCGCGATCAATGGCACACGATGACCCGCACCGGCCGCGTGCCCTCGCTTGCCGCGCACACGCCGGAGCCGCGCATCGCCGTCAACCCGATGGATGCCGCGCGGCTCGGGCTCGTGCAGGACGGGATGGCGCGGATCGAGACCGAGTCCGGTGCCATGCTGCTGCGCGCCGATCTAACGCACGCGCAGCGGCGCGGCGAGTTGTTCGCGCCCATGCACTGGACCGACGACTTCAGTTCGACGGGTCCGGTGAATCAGTTGGCAGACGCCGGGTGCGATCCGCATTCGGGACAGCCGGCCCTGAAATCGACGCCGGCACGCATTGCCCGCGCGCCGGAGCGTCTGCACGGACTGCTGCTGCGCCGTGCGGGCGGCGCATTGCCACGCCTCTCCCATTGGGTGCGTGTGCCGATCGAAAACGGGCAGCTTTATCGTCTCAGCTTCGCTGGGTCGCTGCCCGCCGGGGACGCGATGCGGGACTTCGTGCGCGCCCTGGTGCCGGAGGTCGCACCGGGCGACTGGATCGAGGTCGTGGATGCCGCGCGCGAGACGCTGCGAGCGGCAGCGGTGCGGAACGGCAGGCTGGCGGCGGCGCTGTTCGTCACGCCCGAAAAGGCGCGGCTGCCGCGCGCGGATGCGGTGGCGCCCCTGTTGGGAGAACCGATTGCCGATGCGGCACGGGCGCTGCTGCTCGCCGGACGCGCGGGTCAGGGCGTGGCGGAGGAGGGGCCGCGCATCTGCGCCTGCTTCGGCATCGGCCTTGCGGCAATCCGTCATGCTGTGATCACGCACCGGCTTCGCACCGTCGCCGATCTCGGCCGCCATCTCCGCGCCGGTACCAATTGCGGCTCCTGCATCCCCGAGCTCGAGGAGATCCTGCGCGATGTCCGCATCCCCGCTTGAAGGATCCCCACCTCACCCCAGCCCCGGATCAAGTCCGGGGCAGGCTCCTTTCCGCCCCAGCGGGGCGAAGAGGGAGAGCCGTCTGCGTTCCTCTCCGTCCCCTCCGGGCGGAGAGGACAGGAGTGGTGCGGGAAATGGCGCGTCCGCTCGCTTCCCTGTCTTTCTCAACCTTGCCGGCAAGCGCGTCGTCCTGATCGGCGGCGGCGGCGAGGCCGCCGCCAAGGCGCGGCTGTTGCTGCCCGCCGCGCCGGAGCTGCATGTCTTCGCCGACGATGCTGGCGAGGAGCTGCACGAAATGGCGGCAGCGGGGGCCGTCACGCTGCATCGCTGCGCGCCGGCGGTGGCGGATCTGTTCGGCGCCCGCCTCTGCATCGTCGCGCTGAACGACAATGCGGCGGCCGAGGCGGCCTGCGCCCTGGCGCGGGAAGCGGGCGTGCTGGTCAACGCGGTGGACCGGCCGGACCTCTGCGACTTCATCATCCCCGCGCTGGTGGAGCGCACGCCGGTGACGATCGCCATCGGCACCGACGGCGCCGCCCCGGCGCTCGCGCGCGACCTGCGCGCCCGGGTGGAGGCGGCCGTTCCTCCCGGCTACGCGGCGCTCGCCGCGCTCTGCCGTGCGTGGCGGCCCGAGGTGATGCGCCGCCTGCAAACCCGCGAGTCGCGGCGGCGGTTCTGGGACGGGGTTATTGCCGGACCGGAGGCCGCAGCCGCGCTGGATGGGGACATTGAACGCGCGGCCGTGCTGCTGCGCGCGCGGCTCGATGCGGTTTGCAGGGGCGCGGCGCCGCCGGCGCGCGGCCGCGTCAGTTTGGTCGGCGCCGGCCCCGGCGATCTGGAACTGCTGACGCTGCGCGCCGTGCGCGCGCTGAAGAGCGCTGACGTCGTTCTATACGATGCGTTGATCGACCGTTCGATCCTCGGCCTTGCCCGCCGCGACGCGCGGCGGATCGATGTCGGCAAGCGTTGCGGGCGTCACGCAATGCGCCAGGAAGCGATCAATCGGCTCATCGTGCGGCACGCGCAAGCCGGCGCGCACGTGGTGCGTCTCAAGGGCGGCGACCCGTTCGTCTTCGGCCGCGGCGGCGAGGAGCTTGAGGAGTTGCGCGCGGCGGGCATCGCGGTCGAGGTGATCCCCGGCATCACCGCCGCCTGCGCCGCCGCCGCGCGGCTCGGGATTCCGCTGACGCACCGCGAGGTGGCGCGCACGCTGCACTTCGTCACCGGGCATGGCAGCGACGGGCCGGTGCCCGGCCTTGACTGGCGCGCGCTTGCCGCCGGCGACGGCACGATTGCCGCCTATATGGCCGGCCATACGATCGACCGCGTGGCCGCCCGCCTGATCGCCGCTGGGCTGGACGCCGCCACACCCGCAGTCGCGATCGAGAACGCGAGCCGCCCCGGAGAGCGCCACATCCGCGCGCCGCTCGCTCTCCTACCCTCCATACTGGCCGAGGCCGGATTCGAGGGACCGACTTTGGTGCTGATCGGCCGCGTCGTCGGGCTTGCGCGCCAAGCGGAAGCGGAGCTCCGGGTGGCGGCGTGATCACCGACGCGGAGCGGCGGTTCGCCGCCTATGTTGCCACACTCGGGCGCGGGCCCGGCCGTTCGCGTGCGCTGACGCGGGAGGAGGCGCGCGGCGCCTTCGCGCTCGTGCTGTCGGGCGCGGCCGATCCGCATCAGGTGGGTGCTTTCCTGATGCTGCTGCGCTATCGCGGCGAGGACGAGGGCGAGATCGCGGGCCTGGTGGAAGCGGCTCGTGACGATGCCGGCATCGGCGCGACACCGCTCGGCGCCGCGCTCGACTGGCCTTCCTACGGAGCGGGCCGAACGCGCGGCGCGCCCTGGTTCCTGCTCTCGGCGCTGGCGCTGGCGCGGGCGGGCATTTCGGTGCTGATGCACGGTTCAAACGCGTTTTCATCCGGGATCGGCGTGCCGGAAGCACTCGCCGCGCTCGGCATTGCGCAGGCCGGCTCGCTTGAGGGAGCGGCAGCTGCGCTCGCGCGCGAACGTTTCGCTTATCTGCCGCTGGAGGCGTTCGCGCCGCGGCTGTTTGCACTGCTCGGGTTGCGCGCGCTGTTCGGCCTGCGCTCGCCGGTCAACACCGTCGCGCGCCTGCTCGATCCCGCGAACGCCGCCGCCGGCATTCATGGGGTGTTCCATCCGGCTTATATCCGCGTCCATCTCGGCGTTGCCCGGCTGATGCGGCGGCCACGCCTCTTGGTGCTGAAGGGCGGCGGCGGCGAGGCCGAACGCAACCCGGCGAAACCGCTTGCGGCATATCTCTGGCAGCGCGGGCAGGAGCCTGCCGAGGTGATTTTGCCCGCCGTCACCTGGGGGGGATGCAGGGGCAGACGAGACCGCGGCGTCGGCCGCGGGGCTCGCCGCCGTTTGGCGCGGACAGATCGCGCCGCCGCGCGCGCTGGCGACCGTGCGCGCCACCTTGGCGGCGGCCCTGCTGGCGAGCGGACATGCGCCCGGCGTGGCGGCCGCCGAGCGGGAGGCAGAGGCGATATGGCGCGAGCGGGATCGCGGCACGCGCCGCTAGTTCGGCGGAAAAGTCGGCGCGTATCCGAACTGGACAGAGTGGCCTTGGTGAGCCCGGTGGGACTCGAACCCACGACCCCAAGATTAAAAGTCTCGTGCTCTACCGGCTGAGCTACGGGCTCTCCGCGCGGGGCTTCAACGCCAGGGCGGGGGCCGGGTCAATAGCATTGCCCCGCCGCGGGCGCCCCTGATGCCCTCATTCGCCGCCGCTCAGCAGCGGCCACCTCTCCCGCCTCCGCGGGAGAGGTGGCGTTACGCCTTCACGTCGGCGGCGACGCGGAAACGAACGATCTTGTCTGGGTCCGTAACGGTGCCGCTGCCGGGGGCGCCTTTCTTGATCTGATCGACGAACTCCATTCCCTGCACCACCTGGCCCCAGATCGTGTACTGGCCGTCCAGATGTGGCGCCGGGGCGAACATGATGAAGAACTGGCTGTTGGCGCTGTTTGGGTTCTGCGTCCGCGCCATGCCGCAGGTGCCGCGCACGAAATGTTTGGCGGTCGTGAATTCGGGCGGCAGATCGGGCAAGTCCGAGCCTCCCGTGCCGGTGCCGGTCGGATCGCCGCCCTGCGCCATGAAGCCGGGTATCACGCGGTGAAACACCGTGCCGTCGTAGAAGCCGCGCCGGGCCAGCGTCTTGATGCGCGCGACATGCTGAGGCGCGATGTCGGGGAACATCACGATGACCACGCGGCCCGTTTTCAGGTCCATGTAGATCGTGTTCTCGGGGTCGGCGGTCGCCGCTTCGGTCTCGCTCATCGTGACTCCTGCGAAGAGGGTAAGGATCGCGGACCCCGCGACCAGGGCGCGTCGGCGCATTCGATGACTCCGGAAAGGAAAACGGATCAGCTGCGCAGCCGTTCCAGCGTGCGCTTGAGCGTCAGCGGCGGCACAAAGGAGGAGATGTCGCCCCCGAGCGCCGCGGCCTCCTTCACCAGCCGGGAGGCGATGAACTGGTGTCGCTCGCTCGCCATGAGGAACACCGTTTCGATGTCGGGCGCCATGCGGTAGTTCATCCCGGCCATCTGGAACTCGTAATCGAAGTCCGAGACGGCACGCAAACCACGCACGATCATCGAGGCGCCGACGTCGCGGGCGAAATGCACCAGCAGCCCGGAGAACGGCAGCACCTCGATCTTCGCGGGGAGGCCGTTGCCGTTGCCGTTCAGCGCGGCGATCTCTGCCTTCACCAGCGCGACGCGCTCCTCAAGCGAGAAGAGCGGGCCCTTGCCCGTGTTGATGGCGACCCCGACCACGAGCTTGTCCAGCAGTCTTGCGGCGCGGCCGATCACGTCCAAATGCCCGTTCGTCACCGGGTCGAACGTGCCGGGATAAAGCCCGATCCGGGGCTTAGACGCCATTCTCGTTCTCCGTTGCGCCCTCTCGCGCCGCGCCGCCATCGCCGTCATCGCCAGGTTCGTCAAGCACCGGGAACACGCTGGTCACCCGCTCGCCGTCCGACATACGGAACAACGTCACGCCCATCGCGTGCCGCCCGGTGATGCGGACCTGATCGGCCGGAATCCGGATAAGCTGCCCGGCGTCGGTAACGAGCATCACGTGATCGCCCGGCCGCACCGGGAAGCTCGCCGCCACCGCGCCCCCGTTGCGTGCGGCCAGCGCGATGTTGGTGATCCCCTGGCCGCCGCGGCCCGTGACGCGATACTCATAGGCCGAGCTGCGCTTGCCGAAGCCGCCTGTGGTAACGGTGAGCAGGAACTCCTCCGCCGCTTCAAGCTCGGCCGCGCGTGCCTCGGAAATCGCGGCGGGCTCCACGGGTGGCTCGTTCTCGCCCGCTACGGTTTCGTCCGCATCGTCCGTCGCCTCGCCCGCTGCGCGGCGCTTGGCGGACGCGATACGGAGATAGGCGACGCGCTCCTCCGGCGTCGCATCGACATGGCGCAGCACGGAAAGCCCGATCGCCTCGTCACCCGCGGCGAGCCTTATGCCGCGCACGCCGGAGCTGTCGCGGCCGGCGAATACGCGCAGCGTCTCGTCAGTGATCCGGAAGCGGATGCAGCGTCCGAGCCGGGTCGCGAGCATCAGATCGTCGCGCTCGTGGCAGGTGGCGACCCCGATCAGCCGGTCGCCCGCCTCGAGCTTCATGGCGATCAGGCCGGAGGCGCGGACATTACGGAAATCCGACAGCCGGTTGCGCCGCACATTTCCCGAGGCGGTGGCAAAGACCAGATGCAGGCTGTCCCACAGCGCCTCATCCTGCGGCAGCGGCAGCACCGCGGTCACGCTGTCCTGCCCGAGTTCGGGCAGCAAGTTGACGAGCGCGCGGCCCTTGGCGGCGGGCGCGGCTTCCGGCAGCCGCCAGACCTTTTCCCGGAACGCCTTGCCGCCCTGGGTGAAGAACAGCACGAACTGGTGCGTGTGAGCGTTAAAGCTGCGCGTGACGATGTCGTCGCCGCGCGTGGTGGCACCCGAGCGCCCGCGCCCGCCGCGATTCTGCGCGCGGAACGCCTCAAGCGGCGTGCGCTTGATGAAGCCGTCGCGGGTGATGGTGACAACCATCTGGCCGGGCTCGACCAGGCTCTCGTCGTCCTGGTCAGTCGCCGCCTCCTCGATCACCGTCAGGCGCGGGCAGGCGAGCGCCGCGCGCGCCTTTTGCAACTCGCCGCGCATCACCTCCATCCGGCGCGGATGCGAGGCGAGGATCTCCAGCAGCTCGCGAATGCGGCCCGCGACCTCGCCGAGCTCAGTTTCGATCTTCTCGCGCTCGAGCCCGGTCAGACGCTGCAGGCGCAGATCGAGAATGCCCTCGGCTTGCGCTTCTGTGAGGCGCACGGTGTTTTCCGGAGAAATCACGTTGCCCGGTTCGTCGATCAGCGCCAAGAGCGCGCTGATGTCGGCAGCGGGCCAGTCGCGGTCCATCAGCGCCGCGCGCGCCGAACGCGGATCGGCGGCAGCGCGGATGAGGCGGATCACCGCCTCGATGTTGGCGACGGCGATCGAGAAACCGACCAACAGGTGCGCGCGGTCGCGGGCCTTGCCGAGCTCGAAGCGCGAGCGGCGCAGGATCACGTCCTCGCGGAAGGCGATGAACGCGGTAAGCGCCTCCTTCAGACCCATCAGGCGCGGCCGGCCGCCGTCCAGCGCCAGCATGTTCACGCCAAAGCCCGTTTGCATGTTGGTGAAACGGTAGAGCTGATTGAGCACCACCTCCGGCGTGGCGTCGCGCTTGAGTTCGATGACGACGCGCATCCCGGAGCGATCGCTCTCGTCGCGCATCTCGCTGATGCCTTCGATCTGCTTGGCCCGCGACAGCTCCCCGATTCGTTCGAGCAGCGCCGCCTTGTTCACCTGGTAGGGAAGCTCGGTGACGATTATCGCCTGCCGCCCGGCCCGCAGCTCCTCGATCTCGGCCCGTGCGCGCACAATGAGCGCGCCACGCCCAGTCTCGTACGCGGCGCGGATGCCGGAGCGGCCGAGAATCAGCCCGCCGGTTGGGAAATCCGGGCCGGGCACGATCCGCATCAGCTCGTCGAGGCTGGTTTCGGGATCGTTCACGAGCGCCAGGGTGGCGTCGATGATCTCGCCCGGATTGTGGGTCGGGATGTTGGTCGCCATACCAACCGCGATGCCGGAGGCACCGTTGATCAGCAAATTGGGGAAGCTCGCCGGCAGGACCTTCGGCTCGTGCTCGCTTTCGTCGTAGTTCGGCTGGAACTCGACCGTGTCCTTGTCGATGTCCTCGAGCAGCAGGGCGGAAGCGCGGGCGAGGCGGACTTCGGTGTAGCGCATCGCCGCCGGCGGATCGCCGTCCACAGAGCCGAAATTGCCCTGCCCGTCGATCAGCGGCACGCGCATCGAGAAGGGCTGCGCCATCCGCACCATGGCGTCGTAGATCGCCGCATCGCCATGCGGGTGGTACTTGCCCATCACGTCGCCGGTGACGCGGGCGGATTTGCGATAAGGCTTGTCGGGCGTGTAGCCCGATTCGTGCATAGAATAGAGGATGCGCCGGTGCACCGGCTTCAGCCCGTCGCGCACATCGGGCAGCGCGCGCGCGACGATCACCGACATCGCGTAGTCGAGGTAGGAGCGCCGCATCTCCTCCTCGAGCGTGACCGGCTGCAAGTCCTCCGGCGTGCCGGGGGGGCTGGTTTCGGGGCTGTCGCTCAAGCTGATCTCGGTCCGAAGGGCGATGGCGCAGGGCGCCGCGCCCCTCGCTTACATCGCACTGCAATATAGGCCAATGGGACCGGAATGGCGAGGCGCAGGGGCGGACGCCTGTAATGATAACGGCAAGAGGCGACTTGAAGCGCCGATTGGCCCCGGACGCGCCCTCCACAAGAGAGACAAGGCGATGTTCTTGCGTGATGCGGCGCGATCAGAACCCTGACAGGTCTCCCTTCGACGCCTCAGGCTTGCCGAGGCCCCGGAACGGTCTGGCGCAGTTCGGTGTACGAAACGTACAGATAGCTGTACGGCTCTTTCTTCGCGAGTCCGTCGCTAGCCGATACGTCGCCAGAGGGGCCAAGTCAGTGCCATCGCGACCAGGCCCCCAGCGCCGGTGATCACCACCGCCGCCGGCGCGCCAAGCCAATTGGCGAGCCCGCCGATCAGCAGGAAGCCGAACGGGCCGAGGCCGATGCAGACCGAAAGCACGCCGAGCATCCGGCTCCGCATCTCGGGCGGCGCGAACAGAAACACGAGCGTCGCCTGCATGATGCTGTAGCCCGATCCGCCGAACCCCTCGGCGATCAGCGCGGCACCCGCCGGCACCGGCCAGGGCAGCAGCGCGAAGACGATGATCATGACGAGGTACGCGAGTAGGCCGCCGACATAGAGCGGCGCGAACCACGTGTGCCGCCGCGCCAGCAGCGCGATCGCCGCCGCGCCCAGGAACGCGCCAACGCCGTCCATGCTTTGCAGGAGCCCCGTATGGGCGTCGTTCAGGTGCAGCGTGCCCTGCGCGATCACCGGCACCATGCTGGTGAATGGCCAGGCGAACAGGTTGTAGATTACCGTCACGAGCAGCGTGCCGACCAAGCGTGGATCGGCGCACACCACCCGCAGGCCCTCGGCGATGCCCGCGAGCACCGGCGCCTGCGCCATGCCCCGATGCTCGTTGCGGTAGTCCAGCATCAGCGTGGCGATCAGCGATGTCGCGTAGAGGCCGACGCTCGTCGTGAACACGCCGCCGATGCCGATCGTGGCGAGCAGCGCGCCGCCGACCGTCGGACCGAGCATCCGGCTGCCGTTGTTGGCGGCGACATCGAGCGACATCGCGGTGCCCATTCGCTCCGCGCCGACCACCTCGCCGATCGCCACGCGCCGCACCGGATTGTCGGCGGCCCAGCCGATTCCGTTGACGAAGCAGCCGATCATGATGTGCCAGACCTGCAGCCTCCCGCTCCAGGCGAGCAGTGCGAGTACGCCCGAGCTGGCCGCCATCATCAGCGTGAGCAGCACAAGGCCGGTGCGCCGCTCGATCCGCTCCGCGGCCTCGCCGATGAAGGCCCCGAGCAGCCCCATCGGCAACAGCCGCAGCATCTGGGTCATCGCGACGAGGAAGGGCGAGTGCGTGCGCTGATAGACGAAGATCGCCATGGCTAGCGTCTCCATCCAGCGCACCATGAATACGGTCAGGCCCGCGTACCACAGCCGCCAGAAATCGGCGCCCGCCAAGCCCAAGCGGCGCGGGCGCCCGCGGTGGAGCGCGAAGCTGCTGCTCAACGGACGGAGTTCCTCGATATGGTTTTGCCGCAAGTCTGCGCTCCGACCGCACGACTCGCAACCGGCGGGACGTTTCGATAGGCTGGCACTCGGCAACAAGGCGCGTGCGCATGACCCGCAAGATCGCCGTCGGCATCGGACTAGCGGAGCTTCCGTTTGCAACCGGGGGCGGGTTCTGGCGCTGGATCGATCTCTGCGAGCAGGGCGGGATCGACAGTTTCTGGCAGACCGACCGGCTGGTAAGCCGCCATCCGATCCTGGAGTGCCTGTCCGCGCTCGCCGCCGTCGCTGGGCGCACGCGGCGCATGAAACTTGGGATGAACGTGCTGTCGCTCGCCATGCGCGAGCCGCTGCTGGTCGCCAAGCAATGCGCGACGATCGACGTGCTCTCTGAGGGACGGATGCTGCCTGGCTTCGGCATCGGCAGCCCGCTCGCGCCGGAATGGGCAGCGATGGAGCTCGACACGCGCACGCGCGGCGCCCGCACCGACGAGGCGCTGGAAGTCATCCGCCGCCTCTGGAACGGCGAGCGGCTCGACTACGAGGGCCGCTTCTTCCGCTTCCGCGGCGCCGCGATCGCGCCTCGTCCGGTGCAGACCGAGTTGCCGATGTGGATCGGCGGCGGCACCGAGGCAGCGATCCGCCGCACGGCCCGCTACGGCACTGGCTGGCAGGCCGGCCCCGAGACGCCGGAGCAGGCAGGCGCGGTGGTCGCTGCGATCCGGCGCGCCGTTGCCGAGGCCGGCCGCGGCATCGACGAGGACCATTACGGGGCGGGCATCCCGTTCCGCTTCGGCCGCGCCGACGATCCGGCCCTCGCCCCGGCCTACGACGCCTACCGCGCCCGCACGCGCCGTGATCCGGCCGGTTATTTCGCGGTGGGCGACGCCGTGGTTATCCGCGAGCGTCTCGCCGAGTACATCCGGGCGGGATTGAGCAAGTTCATCCTCCGTCCGATCGGCCGCGGCGAGGACGAAATCATGGCGCAGACCGGCCGCCTGATCGCTGAAATCCTTCCCTGGGTGGCCGAGGAAGCGCCCAAGCTCGCCGCTTGAACACGACCGACCCGGCCGAGCTGCCTCTGCTTGCCATGGGGCACGGCGGCGAGCTGCCGCCCGGTTATCGCGAGGGGTTCGCGGGGTGCGGGCCCGCTGCCTCCCGGCTGCCTGTTCGGGCGGCGGTTGTGCCTGATCGGCGGGTTAGTGTGCGGTAATGAGGCAGTACCATTACACGATCTGCCTTGAATCCCGCCTTCCGGCTGGTTGAATATAGCGGCATGTTCGAGGGGAAGGCCTTTTCGGGGGCCGACGCGGCCCCCCCTGGGCGCCGGATCGCCGCGGAGGCGTTCGCGGCACTCGACCTCGGCACGAACAATTGCCGGATGCTGATCGGCGTTCCCGCGTCCCAGGGCTTCCGCGTGCTCGACAGTTTCAGCCGCATCGTCCGTCTCGGCGAGGGCCTGCACGAGTCCGGACGGCTGAGCGAGAGGGCGATGGAGCGCACGATCGCCGCCCTGCACGCCTGCCGGAGCCGGCTGGACCGTCGGCCGCTGCGGCGGATGCGGGCGGTCGCAACCGAAGCCTGCCGGCGCGCCGAGAATGGGCTCGAATTCCTTAGCCGCGCGCGGCAGGAGACCGGCATTGCCTTCGACGTGATTTCCCCGCGCGAAGAGGCGGAGCTGGCGCTCGAAAGCTGCGCGTCGCTGCTGGCGGACGGCGCACAGCGGGCGCTCTTGTTCGACATCGGCGGCGGCTCGACCGAGATCGCCTGGGTGCGGCTCGATCCGGGGCGTCCGCCGGCGCTGATCGGCTATCTCTCGCTGCCGGTGGGGGTCGTCAGCCTGGCTGAACGATTTCGCGAGGCGCCGTTCAGCGCCGATTGCTTCGATGCGATGGCGGAGGAGATCGCCGAGCGGCTGTGGAGTTTCGAGTGCGTCCATTGCATCGGCCGCGAAATCCGCGCCGGGGGCGTGCGCCTGCTCGGCACGAGCGGCACGGTAACGACCCTCGCGGGGGTAGCGATGAACCTACCGCGCTACTCGCGGCCGCTGGTCGATGGCGTCGTGCTGCGTCGAGAGGCCGCCGAAAGGGCGCTGGCGGCGCTGCGTGGGCTGGGCGAAACGGGGCTGCTGCGCCATCCCTGCGTCGGCCCCGACCGCATCGAATTCGTGCTGCCCGGCTGCGCCATCTTCGCCGCCATCGTAGGGCTGTGGCCGGCGCCCGAGATCGTGGTCGCCGATCGCGGTCTGCGCGAGGGCATGATCATGCGGATGATGCGCGCCGAGCGACGCAGTAGCCGCCGCATCGGATGACGCGGACGCCAGGACCGTCCTCTGCGCGCGGGCTGCACATATCGGTGCACAGCGCGCGCAAGCGCAGCGCCGCGTCGCAACGCTGGCTGGATCGGCAGCTGAATGACCCGTTCGTGCAGGCGGCGCAGCGCGAGGGCTGGCGCTCGCGGGCGGCCTTCAAGCTGATCGAGCTGGATGATCGATTCCGGCTGATCCGCAAGGGCGCGCGCGTGCTTGATCTCGGCGCCGCGCCGGGCGGCTGGTCGCAGGTGGCCGTGAAGCGCGGCGCCGGCGTGGTGGTGGCGATCGATTTATTGCCGATCGAGCCGATCCAGGGCGCGACGATGCTGCAGGGCGATTTCGCCGCCGAGGGTATGCCGGAACGGCTGCAGGGCGCGTTGGGCAGCAAGGCCGATCTCGTATTGTCGGACATGGCGCCCAACACGACCGGCCACGCGGCGACCGACCATATCCGCATCATGGCGCTTGCCGAGATGGCGCTCGATTTCGCCCGTTCGGTACTGGCACCGGGCGGCTCCTTCGTCTGCAAGGTGTTCCAGGGTGGCTCGGAGCGGGAGATGCTGACCGCGCTCAAGCGCGACTTCGCCCAGGTGCGGCACGTCAAGCCGAAAGCGAGCCGGAAGGAGTCGCGGGAGCTTTACGTGGTGGCGATAGGGTTTCGCCCAGGCGGACCGGCCTGAGCGCGGGCGGCGGATTACGCCGCCGCGTCCAGCGCCTGCGTCAGATCGGCTATGATGTCGTCGATATGTTCGAGCCCGACCGAGAGCCGCACATAGCCGGGCGTCACGCCGGTCGCTTCCTGCTCCGCGGGCGTGAGCTGCGAGTGCGTGGTGCTGGCCGGGTGGATCGCCAGGCTGCGCGCGTCGCCGATATTGGCGACGTGATAGAAGAGCTTCAGCGCATTGATGAACTTGGCACCCGCCGGCGCGCCGCCCGCCAGTTCGAAGCCCACTAGCCCGCCCTGGCCGTTCCGCAGGTATTTCGCCGTGCGCTCGGCGCCGATGCCCTGGTGATGCGAGGGATGGATCACGCGCGTCACGTCGCGGCGGGTGGCGAGGAAATCGGCCACCGCGCGCGTGTTTTTCGAATGCTCGCGCATCCGAAGCGGCAGCGTCTCCAAGCCTTGCAGGAACAGGAAGGCGTTGAACGGGCTCATCGCCGCGCCGAGATCGCGCAGCAGGGTGACACGCATTTTCAAAATGTAAGCGATCGGGCCGAGTGGCTTCACCGCCTGGCTCCAGACCGCGCCATGATAGCTCGGGTCGGGCGTGTTCAGCGCCGGCTGGCGCTCGGCGTGCGCTTCCCAGTCGAAATTGCCGCCGTCGATCACCACGCCGCCGATGCTGGTGCCGTGGCCGCCGATATATTTGGTGGTCGAGTACATCACCACCGCCGCGCCATAGTCGAACGGGCGTACCAGCAGCGGGCAGGCGGTATTGTCCATCACCAACGGGATGCCGAATTTGCGGCCGATAGTCGCCACTTCCTCGATCGGGAACGGGATCAGCTTCGGATTGGGCAGCGTCTCGGCGTAATAGGCGCGCGTGCGGTCGTCGGTCGCGCGGGCGAACGCCTCGGGATCGGTTGGATCGACGAAGCGGCACTCGATCCCCTGGTCCTTGAGAGTGTTGGCGAACAGGTTCCAGGTGCCGCCGTAGAGATCGGTGGAGGCGACGATGTTGTCGCCCGCGCGAGCGACGTTCTGCATGCAGAACGCGCTCGCCGCCTGGCCCGAGGCGAGCGCCAGCGCCGCCACCCCGCCCTCCAGCGCCGCGATGCGCTTCTCGAACGCATCGGCCGTAGGGTTCATGATGCGGGTGTAGATGTTGCCGAGCTCCTTGAGCGCGAACAGGTTGGCCGCGTTCTCGGCGCTATCGAACTGATAAGAGGTGGTCTGGTAGATCGGCACCGCCACTGCGTGCGTGGCCTCATCGCGCCGCCAGCCGGCGTGCAGGGCAAGCGTTTCGGGATGCAGCGGCCGGTTGCTCATTTTTGTCTCCCCCCTGATTTCGTCCGTCAGCGCCCGGTCAGGATGCGCTCGAAGAGCTGCTTCACCGTCGGGATGAAGCCGTTGGAATAGAACGGATCGTGCCCGAAGCGGAAGGCGTTGTGGCCGCTGAACATCAGATTGTGCTCTAGCACGTCGGCGTCGTCGGAGCGATGGGCGGCGGCCTGGAGCGTTTTCTGGATGCAGTAGCTGCGCGGATCGGGGCGCTTGTCGGTGGAAAAGTCCGGCGGATGCTGGCTCCAGTTGGAGAACCGGCACTGGCTGAGGCAGCCCATGCAGGCCACCTGGTCGGCCTGGATCTCGCGCGCCTTCTCGGGCGTGACGAAGATCAGCGTCGAATCCGGTGTCCGCAGTGCCTCGGTGAAGCCCTGCGCCTCCCAGCCGCGCACCCGGCCGAGATCGGGATGAGTCAGATAGACGCGGCGCTTGCGCGGACCGACGCCGTATTCGGCGACGTGCTCGCCTACGGGCTCGGTCACATAGGCGACCTGCCGCTCGCTGCGGCCGCGCAGCTCCTTGATGAAGCTGTTGTTGACCGCGCTCGAATAAAACCCCGTCGGGCTGAAGCGATTGAGGAACACGTCGCCTTCCTGCAGCGTGGGCAGGCGACGCTTCCACGCATCGCCGATCGGGCTTTCCACCGTCAGCAGCGGACGGGTGCCGAACTGGAAAGCCATCGGGCCGAGATCGGGATTGTCGATCCAGTCCTCCCATTCCTCCAGCCACCAGACGCCGCCAGCCATGATGATCGGCGTCTCGGCGAGCCCCACCTCGCGCATGACCTTGCGGAGCGCGAGTACGCGCGGGAACGGGTCTTCCGGCTTCTCGGGATCCTCGCTGTTGGAAAGCCCGTTATGGCCGCCGGCGAGCCACGGGTCCTCGTATACCACGCCGCCGAGCCACTCGGCCGCCTTGTGATAGGCGCGGCGCCAGAGGGCGTTGAAGGCGCGTGCCGAGGAGACGATCGGATAGTAGTGCACGCCGAAACGGGCAGCGATGTCGGACAGGCGGTACGGCATCCCGGCGCCGCAGGTGATGCCCTGGATCAAGCCCTTGGCTTGTTCCAGCGCGCCGGTGATGACGCGCTCGGCGCCGGCCATTTCCCACAGGATGTTGGCGTGGATGCGCCCCTTGCCGCCGGCGATCTCGTAGGCGCGGCGCGCCTGCGTCACGGCACCGCGGATCGCGTACGCGATCAGCTCCTCGTGCCGCTCGCGGCGCGTCTTGCCGTGATAGATTTGCGGGATGACGCGGCCCTGCTCGTCATAGCTGTCGGCGTTGACGGCGCTGAACGTGCCGATGCCGCCCGCCGCGGCCCAGTGGCCCGACGTGATGCCGTTGGAGATGGCAACGCCCTTGCCGCCTTCGACCAGCGGCAGGATTTCCCGCCCGCCCATTAGGATCGCGTTGATTGGTTTCATCGCAGCCGGCTTTATCTGCTTCCCGCCCAACTAGCCCCATCCCGCCATTCCCGCGCAAGCGGGGATCCACGCACGGCTCGCGGATGCCCGCTGCCCCCGCCTGCGCGGGGGAGGGGCATGGCGGGGAGTCGTTGCCGCGCTACTCCCCGGCCGCTTCCACCGCCTCGGGCGCCGGCTGCTCGCCGTCGCGCTCGCGGCGGTCGCGCCGGTCACCTCGGTCGCCACGGTCGCGATCGCGATCGCCGCGGCCCGGCTTGGCGCCGACCTTTTCGGTGATATCCTCGCCGGTCTGCTGATCGACGACGCGCATCGAGAGCTTCACCTTGCCCCGCTCGTCGAAGCCGATCACCTTCACCTTCACCTGGTCGCCGACATTGACGACGTCGGTGGTCTTGCCGACGCGCCCCGGCGCGAGTTCGCTGATGTGCACGAGCCCGTCGCGCGAGCCGAGGAAGTTCACGAACGCACCGAACTCCGCCGTCTTCACCACCTTGCCGGTGTAGATCACGCCGACCTCGGGCTCGGCCACGATCCCGCGGATCCAATCGATCGCCGCCTGCGCCTGGCTTTGGTCGGTGGCGGCGATCTTGATCGTGCCGTCGTCGTTGATGTCGATCTTGCAGCCGGTCGTTTCCACGATCTCGCGAATCACCTTGCCGCCGGTGCCGATCACCTCGCGGATCTTCTCCTTGGGCACATTGATCTGAGTGATGCGCGGTGCGGTGGCGGCCACGTCGCCCCGCGCGCGGGTCAGCGCCTTCGCCATCTCGCCCAGGATGTGCATCCGTCCCTCGCGCGCCTGATCGAGCGCGATCCGCATGATTTCCGGCGTGATCGAGGTGATCTTGATGTCCATCTGCAGGCTGGTGACGCCGCGCTCGGTGCCGGCCACCTTGAAGTCCATGTCGCCGAGATGGTCCTCGTCGCCCAGGATGTCGGAAAGGACAGCGAAGCCGCGCTCCTCCTTGATCAGCCCCATGGCGATGCCGGCCACGGGGCGCGCGAGCGGCACGCCGGCATCCATCAGCGCGAGCGAGGAGCCGCAGACGGTCGCCATCGACGACGAGCCGTTGCTCTCGGTGATCTCGGAAACAACGCGGATCGTGTAGGGGAACTGCTCCTTGGAGGGCAGCATCGGACGGATCGCCCGCCAGGCGAGCTTGCCGTGGCCGATCTCACGCCGCCCCGGGCTGCCCATGCGGCCCGCTTCGCCGACCGAGTAGGGCGGGAAATTGTAGTGCAGCATGAAGTGCTCGCGGTACTCGCCTTCCAGCGCGTCGATGATCTGCTCGTCCTGACCCGTGCCGAGGGTGGCCACAACCAGGGCCTGCGTCTCGCCGCGGGTGAACAGCGCCGAGCCGTGCGCGCGCGGCAGCACGCCCACCTCGGCGACGATCGGGCGCACGGTCTTGGTGTCGCGCCCGTCGATGCGGAGCCCGGTGTCGAGGATCGCGTTGCGGACGATGTCGGCCTCGAGCTTCTTGAACAGACCCTTGGCGGTTTCGACGTCGAGCCCCTCGGCGGCCATCATCGCCGCGGCATGCGCCTTGGCGGCTTCCACCTTCTCGTGCCGCGCCATCTTCTCGCGCTCGGCATAGGCGTCGGTCAGCGCGGCGCGGGCAAGCTGATCGAGCCGGTCCGACAGCGCCTTCTCCTCGGCGCTCGCCTCGGGCAACTGCCACGGGTCCTTGGCGGCGCGCTCGGCAAGCTCGATGATGGCGTCGATCACCGGCTGAAACGCCTTGTGGCCGAAGGTTACGGCACCGAGCATCACCTCTTCGGTCAGTTCCTTGGCCTCGCTTTCCACCATCAGCACGCCTTCCGACGTGCCCGCGACGACGAGGTCGAGATCGGTCTCGTTCATCTGCTCGGCGGTCGGATTGAGGATGTATTCGCCGTTGCGGTAGGCGACGCGGCAGGCACCGACCGGGCCGAAGAACGGAATGCCCGACAGCGTGAGCGCCGCCGAGCAGCCGACCATGGCCACGATGTCGGGGTCATTCTCGAGGTCATGGCTCAGTACCGTGGCGATGACCTGCACCTCGTTGCGGAAACCATCGGGAAAGAGCGGGCGAATCGGCCGGTCGATCAGGCGGCTGGTCAGCACCTCGTTCTCCGAGGGCCGGCCCTCGCGCTTGAAGAAGCCGCCCGGGATCTTGCCGGCGGCGAAGGCCTTTTCTTGGTAGTGGACAGTGAGCGGGAAGAAATCCTGCCCGGGCTTGGCGGTCTTGGCGCCGACCGCAGTGCAGAGCACGATCGTGTCGCCGTAGCGGGCGAGCACGGCGCCGTCCGCCTGACGGGCGATCTTGCCAGTCTCCAGGATAAGCTTGCGCCCGCCCCAGTCGAGTTCCTTGCGGTAGTAGTTGAACATGCGTCGTCCTTCGATGCGCGCGGCATCGGCGGACAACTCCCGATCAGCCCCGGCTCCCATGGGAGACGGCGCCTCGGGTCACAGGGGGCGCGGGCTGCGACGAGCGCAGGCCGCGGGCCGTGTGGCCGGAAACGCCGTCGCGGCTCCCGGGCGGGCTCCGGACAGGCGGTGCATGGTCCGCCGCGTGACGCGACGTTTGAGGCCTGTGGCCCCGGTGCCCTCACGCCACCATGGCGCTAGGGGTCGGCTCCCGACCGCCCCGATATGGGATCGCGGCGGCGGGAAGTGAGGTTGTCCGCCGCGATTCAGCGGCGGAGGTTCAGACGCTCGATCAGGGACTCGTAACGGCCCTTGTCCTTGTTCTTCAGGTAATCGAGCAGGCGGCGCCGGCGGCCGACCAGCATCAGCAGGCCGCGGCGGCTGTGGAAGTCCTTGGCGTGGGTCTTAAGGTGCTCGGTCAGGTTGCCGATACGCTCCGAAAGGATTGCCACTTGGACTTCGGCGCTGCCGGTATCGCCCGGCTTCCGCGCGTAGTCGGAAATCAGCGCCGTGCGGCGCTCGGCCGTAATCGACATCGGGAGTTCTCCTTCTTTTTGGGCAGATCAGCGTGGGTTGGCGATTGGCCGCCCCTGCGCGGCTTCCCCGCCGTTAGGCGGATTCCGTCCCCTTCTCGGGGGCGAGGGCCGTCCCTTCGGTCGGGGCCAGCGCCGGGATGTCGGCCAGCGCGGTCTCGGCCCGAAGCAGAAAGGTCCGGGGAAGCTAGCCGGGTATGACCCGGGACGGCGGGCTTGTCCAGGGACGACTGCCGCCGCTGGAGTGCCGGCAGGTCGTGGCTGACCTGCGGTACTCGAGACTCGGCAAGCTAGCTTCATGCCCATGGCCACTATGCCAGCGGCCACAAGGGACCGAATCTACAATGTGTTGTCTCAACGGAGGACGAGGCCATCCTGGACCTGAGCATGCAGATTCCGCCCAGGATCGGGTTGGTGCAGGGCGACGCTCCGCGGCCGTGCGAACACGATCCGGCATCGACGCAAAGGCGCAGCGGCGCCGAGCGGCTCCGTCCGCGCGTGCCCAAACTGGCTGCGCTGAGGGACGGCGCGGAGGTGCCGCTCCTACCGCACGCGGTGGGACAAGATCTCAAGTCAGCCGCCTGACCTGCCTCAAAGGCGGGCACTGCCAGGTGATAACCGTCTCTGCACAACCTGGACACGGAAACTGCGTCCGAATGACGCCTCAGCCGGCCGAATTTTCCGGCGACCCAGTATCAACGGCGCTTTCGGCCGGCGCAGCTCCGAACGAATCGCTACCAGTGTCTTCGACCGAAGCCATGGGCCATTCACAGCTAGACTTCATCGCCTGCGAGACTTCGCCCGGGCGAGTGGCGCTGCGGCGGGGATGGTGGGCTTCCTCGCCCGTAGCGCGGTGATCGTCGTGCGCGTGGTGATCTGGTCGGGGTTGACCCTGAGCTCGATCACCGCGGGTTTGCCGCTCGCCGCGGCGCGGCGGAACGCGGGGGCGAACGCCGCCGTCGCGCGCACGGTTTCACCGTGACCGCCGAAGGCTTCGATGAAGCGGACGAAGTCGGGGTTGGTGAGCGCGGTGCCGGAGACACGGCCGGGAAAATCGCGCTCCTGGTGCATCCGGATCGTGCCGTACATCGCGTTGTTGAACACGAGCACGATTGGCGCCACGCCGTGATGAAAGGCGGTCGCGATCTCCTGCCCCGTCATCAGGAAACCGCCGTCGCCGACGAGCGAAACCACCATCCGCTCAGGGAAGGCGATCTTGGCGCCGATCGCAGCCGGCACGCTGTAGCCCATAGCACCGCTGGTCGGTCCGATGTAACGCTGGTGTTCGCGGAAGTTGATGAAGCGCGTCGCCCAGCCGGCGAAATTGCCGGCATCCGTGGTGACGATCGCATCGCGCGCCAAAAGCTCCTCCAGGCTCCGCATCACCTGTCCGAGATTGAGCGGACCGGGATAGTCCGGCGGCTCGCGCCCCGCCTCGCGCAGGGCGCGCAACTGGCCGCGCCAGCCGTCCCATGAGGCATAGACCGGCTCGGAGGCGGCGGCGGCTTGGGCGAATTCGTTGAGGTCGGCGACGATGCCGAGCGCGGGGCGGAACACGCGGCCGATCTCGGCGGGGTCGGGGTGCACCTGGATGATCGGCGTGCCGCCGGTCGCCTGAAACAGCGTGTAGCCCTGGCTCACCGCATCGCCGAGGCGCGAGCCGATGGCGAGGATCAGGTCGGCGTCCTTGACGCGCGCGAGCAGCGCCGGATCGGCGCCGACGCCGAGGTCGCCCACGAACGTTTCGAGCGAATTGTCGTACACCGCCTGCCGGCGGAAGCCGACCGCGACGGGGATGTCGTGGCCGTGCAGGAAGTCGCGGAGCGCGCGCCGCCCGGCCTCGTTCCAGCAGGAACCGCCGACCACGGCGAGCGGGCGGCGCGCGCGGGCGAGCATCGACATCATCTGCTCGATCGCGGCCGGCGCGGGGTAAGCGGGCACGACCGGCGCGCGCGGGATATCCGCGACCTCGGCCAGGTCGCGCTGCATCTCCTCCGAGAGCGCGACCACTACCGGGCCGGGGCGCCCTGACGTGGCGACATCCACCGCGTGGGCGACGATCTCCGGGATGCGGTGCGCCTGGTCAATCTGCACCACCCATTTGCATAAGGAGCCGAACATCCGGCGGTAGTCGATCTCTTGGAACGCCTCGCGCCCCGCATGTTCCAGCGGGATCTGGCCAACGAAGAGAAGAAGCGGCGTGCTGTCCTGCATCGCCGTGTGCACGCCGATGGCGCCGTGGCAGGCGCCAGGGCCGCGGGTGACGAAGGCAGCGGCCGGCCGGCCGCGCAGCTTGCCGAACGCCTCTGCCATGTTCGTCGCCCCCGCCTCGAAACGGCAGGTGACGAGCTTGAGGCGCTGGCGCACGTCGTGGAACCCGTCGAGCACCGCGAGGAAGCTTTCGCCCGGAACCGAGAACACATGGTCGATCCCTTGGGCCACCAGCGCGTCGGCAAGAATCCGTCCGCCCATGCGTCCGCTGCCCCGCGCCTTCCGCGCCCGCGTCTCCGCCATCCCGGCCTCCTTGGCCCCTTTGTGCTGGCTACGTATAGATACGACAGCCAATATGTCACGTCCTGAGCCTGCGGGCAGACAGGGGCGGCAATTCCTGCTTTGATTATGACGCGAGCAGTGAGCCGGAGCGGGGCGATGCGGGCGATCTTCGTGATGATCAAGTGCGAGATGGGCATGTCCTACCGCGTGGCCCAGCAGGCCGCTGACGAGATCGAAGAGATGTCGGAAGTCTACTCCACCTCCGGTCAGTACGATCTCTTGGGCAAGTTCTATCTCGCGCCCGAGCAGGACATCGGTCTGTTCGTGACCGAGCGGCTGCAGAAGATCCCCGGCGTGAAGGATACTTACACGCTGATCACGTTCAATGCGTTCACCGCCGGAGGCAGATGAGCATGGGCGCCCTCTATCGCGTGCTGGCCTACAATACGGCCAAGGAAAGCGAGAACAAGATCCACGACGACGCCGTGGCCAAACGCTTCGGCTTCACCGGCGGGCTGGTTCCGGGCGTGGATGTGTACGCCTACATGATCCATCCGGCGGTGGAGGCATGGGGCCGCGAGTGGCTAGAACGCGGGATGGCGGAGATCCGGCTGGCGAAGCCCGTCTATGACGGCAACGAGGTGGTGGTGACGGCGTTCCCGCAGGGGAACGGGCTGGAGCTGAAGGTGCAGAGCGGCGGGCTCACCTGCGCGACCGGACTCGCATCGCTGCCAGATGCCGCCGAGGCGGCGCTACCGATGGGCGAACCGCCACCGCCACCCGCGCCAGAGGCGCGGCCACCGGCCGGCGAGGCTTCGCTTGCGGTGGGCACCCTGCTTGCCATGCGGCCGTTGGCGCTCACGGCCGGCTTCAACGACGATTATCTAGGCGACGTGCGCGAGACCGACCCGCTGTATGCAACCGAGGGTCTGGCGCACCCGGGCATGATTCTCCGCACCGGCAACTGGGTGCTCGGGCACAATGTCGTGCTGGGGCCATGGATGCACGTCGGCAGCACTGTGCGCCATCTCGGCCTCGCGCGCGTCGGCGACGAGATCGGCGCGTGGGCGAGCGTCACGGCCAATTACGAACGCAAGGGCCATCGCTTCGTGGAGCTCGACGTGCTCACGTTCGCGAACGGCGCCCGCCCGGTCGCCCGTATTCATCATGTCGCGATCTACCGCCCGCGCCAGCTCGGCTGACGCCCCTCGTCAAACCTCGGCGGGACGGCAGCGCCAAAGCCAGGTGGCGGCGCTGGCGCTGATCGTCGTCTTGATCCGCAGCACGCAGGACGAGGTGCGCCTCTACCCGGCACGGCACCAGCCGTTGCCGCCGAAGGCCGTCGCGGAGAACTGAGCCCCGCGCCCATGGCTTGACCCGCGGGAAGGCGCGCCGCTTCATGTCCCGCGCACAGAGCACGGGGGAAGCGACGATGAAACCACGCATCGCCATCATGGGAACGGGCGCCGTCGGTGGATACACCGGCGCGCACATGGCGCAGGCGGGCGAGGAGGTGATCTTCATCGACCCGTGGCCCGCTCATGTCGAAGCGATGCGCGAAAAGGGGCTCCGCATCTCGCACCTGACCGGCGAGGAGTTCACCGTAAAGGTGCGGGCGCTGCACCTGACCGACGTGCAGGGGCTGGCGAAGGAGCGGCCGATCGATATCGCCTTCGTGTGCGTGAAATCCTATGACACCGAGTGGGCCACGCGCATGATCGCGCAGTATCTCGGTCCCAACGGGTTCGTGGTCTCCTTGCAGAACTGCATGAACGAGGAAACCATCGCCTCGGTGGTCGGCTGGGGTCGCACGCTCGGCTGCATCGCGAGCTCGATTACGGTGGATTTGTGCGAGCCGGGCCATGTGCGCCGCGCGGCGGGCAAGAGCCGCGGCAAGGGACACGTGGTGTATCGCACGGGCGAGGTGCATGGGCGGATCACCGACCGCGCCAAGGAGGTGTGCCGGCTGGTCGATACCGCCGATGGCGCGATGGTGACCACGAATCTTTGGGGCGAACGCTGGTCGAAGCTGGTGACGAACGCGATGGGCAACGGGATTTCGGCCTGCACCGGGCTCATCAGCCGCGAAGTGCTAGCGAACGACGCGCTGCGCCGCTTCTCCGCGCGGCTCGGCTCGGAGGCGATCCGAACCGGCCAGGCGCTGGGTTATTCCCTGGAGGAGATCCTGCACATGGACCCCGAGGTGATCGCGCGCGCGGGCGAGGGCGATCCCGAGGCGGCGCGCGCCTATGACGATCGCCGGCTGAGCGAGGTCCGCAAGGGCGGCGGCGAGCACCGGCCGTCGATGGGACAGGACATGATGAAGGGGCGGCGGACCGAGATCGAGTATCTGAACGGCTATGTGGTGAAACAGGCCGAGAGGGCGGGGCTATCGGCCCCGGCAAACGCCGCGCTGACCGACATCGTGAAGCGCGTAGAACGCGGCGAGCTAAAGCCCGATCCGAAGCATATTGTCGACTTGCGGCTGAATTGAGGTTTGGGGCAGCCTCTCCTCGCCGGAACATCCCGGCGCAGGTTTCATCCGCCACCGGAACGCAAGCGGTGCGTCCGGGTTCGGATGAACGAAGCGGGCAGGGGGCCCGGTCGGCGCCGGATTACGCCCGATGGCGACGGCGCAGCAGGAGAAGTGCGAGCGGCGGTCCGAGTAACGGAAGGGTGGAGGGTTCCGGCACGTTGTGCGGCGCGAAGACCAAGTTGTAGCCCCATTCGATGCCGCCATAGAGAACGGCGCCGCTGGATGAATCGGATTCGATCAAAGTGATGAAATATTCCGTCTCGCTGGTGAGAACCGATCCCGCAGCGGGGCAGCCGGCATTCGCGCCGCCGGCCGGCCAGATGCTGCAGCGGTAGGGGATGTCCAGCATCCAGGCTTCGCTGCCGCTGGCGTTGAGCGGCACCCCGAAATTGCCGTTGTGGTCGGTGCCGGAGACGCAGAACTTGTTGTAATAGGGGCTCGCTGCGGAGCATGTATCGATGGTTCCCGACGTGAAGGCGCCGCCATTGACGCTTTGCACGTAGGCTTGCAGGAAGTTCACCGTGGTCGGATCGTTCGACCCGGCGGTCGGCGTGTAGCTGAGCACGAAGTCGGCCCCGCCGGCATTCTGGTTGATCACATTGCGGCTATGATGGGAGCCGTTAAGCCCGACGGCATAGTTCGTTCCGGGCGCCGGGTTGGTGTACTGGTTCACGACCCACGGATTGTATTGGACGATCGTGAAATCGCTGGCGCTGATCGGCTGCACCCCCGCCTGCGCCGTATCGACGAACGTATAGCCTGGCCATGCCGCGGCCCCACTCAGCACCCAGTTCGAGGGATCGCTGGGACTGGTCGGTGCGCTGGTGAAGTTCACGAAACTCGCGTTGATGGTGGTCACCGTCACGTCGAGAGTCGGCCCGTCGCCGTTGACGCTGCTCCCGCTGCTGAAGCCGCCGATCCCGGCGTGCGCCGCAGGCGGGACGGACAATGCCGCCAGGGCGGCGACGAATAAACCCTTGAGCAAACGCATTTCCGCCGACCTTCCCGCGCCGCTGGACCGTTCCTCCTTAGCGTGGTTTGCAGCCAGCTTGCAATCAGGTCATGTCCAACGAGCTACCCCGCAAGGCGCGCCAGCGCGGCCTCGAGCCTCGCCATCTCCGCCCGACCCGCGCTGAGGCGGTCCCGGTTCTCCTCGACCACCTCCTCGGGGGCGCGGCGGGTGAAATCGGCATTGGCGAGCTTCGCCTCGATCTTCCGCGCCTCGGCTTCTGCCTTCGCCCGCTCCTTCTCGAGCCGCGCGCGCTCGGCGGCGAGGTCGATCAACCCGGCGAGCGGGATCACGGCGGTTGCCTCGTCGATCACGATCTGCGCCGAGCCCGCGGGCATCGGGCCGACGAGCGGGGCGATCTCGGAGGCCCGTGCCAGCCGCCGTATCGCCTCGCCCCATCGCTCGGCGCGGGCGAGCGAGGCGGGAGCCGCGTCGCGCAGCAGGATCGGCGCGAGCACGGCAGGCGGGACATTCACCTCCGACCGCATGGCCCGCACCCCGGCGATCAGCCGCACCACCCAGTCTAGCTCCGCCCGCGCCTCCTCCGCGCCCTCCACCGCGACCGGCTCGGGCCAGGGCGCGCGGATCAGGCTGTTCGCCGGGCCGTAGCCGAACCTGTCCCACAGTTCCTCGGTCACGAACGGGATTGCCGGGTGCAGAAGACGCAGCAAGGTACCGAGCACATGCGCCGCCGCCCCGCGTATCTCGGCGGCGAGCGCGCCGTCGGCATCGGCGAGCGCCGGCTTGGCGAACTCCAGGAACCAGTCGCAGAAGCTGTTCCAGGTGAAGCGATAGAGCGCACCCGCATACTCGTCCATGCGGTACGCCTCTAGCGCCGAATTCGCCTCGGCGATTGCGCGGTTGGCGCCGTCCAGTATCCAGCGAGCAAGCGGCAAGCGCGCGGCAGCCGGATCGAATGCCGGGTCGGGGCGGATACCGTTCATCTCGCAAAACCGCGCGGCGTTCCACAGCTTGGTGACGAAGCTGCGGTGGCTTTCCACCTGCTTCGTCCCAAGCTTCACGTCGCGCCCCGGGCCGGTCAGCGCGCAGATGGTGAACCGCAGCGCATCGGCGCCATAACGCTCGATAAGCTCCAGCGGGTCGATGATGTTCCCCTTGGACTTCGACATTTTCTGCCCGCGCTCGTCGCGCACCAGGCCGTGGATGTAGATGTCGCGGAAGGGCACCTCGCCCATGAAATGCAGGCCCATCATCATCATCCGGGCGACCCAGAAGAAGATGATGTCGAACCCCGTCACCAAAACGTCGCTCGGATAGTAGCGCGCGAGTTCCGGCGTCTGTTCCGGCCAGCCAAGCGTGGAGAACGGCCAGAGCGCCGAGCTGAACCAGGTGTCGAGCACGTCCTCGTCCTGGCTGAGTGCGACCTCACCGCCGAACTTCGCCCGCGCCTGCGCGCGCGCTGCTTCCTCGCTCATCGCTACGAACACGCTGCCGTCTGGCGCGTACCAGGCCGGGATGCGGTGCCCCCACCAGAGCTGGCGGCTGATGCACCAAGGCTGGATGTCGCGCATCCAGGCGAAAAACGTGTTTTCCCACTGCTTCGGGACGAACCGCATCCGCCCCTGCTCCACCGCCTGAATGGCCGGCTGCGCGAGCACACTGGCGTTGCAATACCATTGCGTCGTCAGCCGCGGCTCGATCGGCACGCCGCCGCGGTCCCCGTGCGGCACCTGATGCACATGCGCCTCAGTCTTTTCGAGCAGTCCCAGCCGGTCGAGCTCGGCCACGATCGCCTTGCGCGCGGCGAACCGGTCCTGACCTTGCAGCTTGCGCGTGAAATCCGGGTCCGCCACGCCGTTCACGAACGCTATGGCATCTCCGATCTCATCCAGGGTGACCCGCGCCTCGGCATCGAGCACGCTCGGCATCGGCAGCCCGTGCCGTTGACCCACCGCGAAATCGTTGAAGTCGTGCGCCGGCGTGATCTTGACCGCGCCCGAGCCCTTCTCCGGATCAGAGGATTCGTCGGCGATGATCGGCAGCCGTCGCCCGACGAGCGGCAGGATCGCGGTGCCACCGATCAGGTGCTGCCAGCGCGGATCGTCGGGATGCACCGCGACCGCGGTGTCGCCGAGCAGCGTTTCGGGACGCGTGGTTGCGACCGTGATGAAGTCGCCCGGCCGTCCCTCCAGCGGATAACGGATATGCCAGAGGCTGCCTCTCACCTCGCGGTTCTCCACCTCGAGGTCGGAGATCGCCGTCAGCAGCTTCGGATCCCAGTTCACCAGCCGCCGATCGCGGTAGATCAGCCCCTGTTCGTACAGCGTGACGAACACCGTCCGCACCGCCGCCGACAGCCCCGCGTCCATGGTGAACCGCTCGCGCGGCCAGTCGAGCGAGGCGCCGAGACGGCGCAGCTGGCGGGTGATGGTGCCGCCCGATTCGTGCTTCCACTGCCACACGCGCGCGACGAACGCCTCGCGGCCCATTGCGCGGCGGTCCATGTTGCCCTGCTCGGCTAAGAGCCGCTCGACCACCATTTGCGTGGCGATGCCGGCGTGATCGGTGCCGGGCTGCCACAGCGCGTCCCGCCCCTGCATCCGACGCCAGCGGATGAGCACGTCCTGGATCGTGAACGTCAGGGCATGCCCCATATGCAGGCTGCCGGTGACGTTCGGCGGCGGGATCATGATGGTGAATGGTCGGGCGGACGAGGTGGGATCGCAGGCGAACGCGCCGGATTCCTCCCAGCCGGCATAGAGGCGGGGCTCAATCTCGGCCGGATCGAAGGCTTTTTGCAGCATTTGTTCGTTCAACGTGGCGCCCGGCGCGCGGTCAAGTCCCGCCGGTGCCGCTCGGACCCTACGGAACGGCGCGGCCGACCACGCGCTCGATCTCGGCCCGCACCAGCCGCTCGACGAGCTGCGGCAGATGCGCCTCCAGCCACTCCTTCAGGATCGGGCGCAACTCGGCGCGCACCAAGTCCTCGATCGTCGGGCCGCCGCTGTGCGTCTGCGTGCTGCGCCCTGCGGCAAGCCGGCGCACGAGGTCGGAGACCGAGGCGGCCGCCGCGCGCGCCGTCTCCGGCCCGACCAAGGGCTCGCTATCGGGCGATGGCGCGGCCGGAGCCGCGGGCTGCGCCTCGGGCGCCGGCGCGGCGGGCGAAATCATCATCGAAGAGTCGAGCAGCAAAGCGTCGCCGTCGTCGGCCGGAGCCGGCGGGGCGGCCTTGGCCTCTGGCTCAGACTCCGGCTGCGATTGCGGCGCGTCTTCTTCGTTCAGGATACGGCGGATCGAAGCCAGGATGTCCTCCATTGAGGGATCGTCACCCAACGAGCTCATTTCGTGCTGGCCCCCGTACGATAAAGCGTCGCCGGATCGGGAACGCTCACGCCCCACCATTTGTTCTTCACCGCCTCATAGTAAGCGGTGTCGTCATAAAGCGATACCGGCAGCCCAAGATCGCGCGCCGTCAGCCGCCCGACTGCCGCAGCAAGCTGGTAGGTGGCGTTGACCAGCGAGGCGAGGTTCTGCACTAGCGTGAGTTGCGTGTTCAGGAGGGACTGCTGCACCGTCAGAACATCGAGCGTCGTGGCGGTGCCGACCAGGGCCTGCCGCTCGGTGCCCTCGAGGGCGATCTGGCCCGCCTGGATGGCGACCTGACTACTCTTCACCGCCGCGCGGGCGGCGACCAGCGTATCCCAGGCGGCGACCGCGCTCTGCACCGCCGTACGCCTTGCATCGGCAACAAGCTGCTCGTTCTGCTGCACTAGCTGTCGCGCCTGGCGCACGGCCGAGTACTCGGCGCCCCCCTGATAGAGCGGCATAGTTAGGTTCGCGGTGATCTGATACCCGTTCTGCTGCGTCATCGCCTCGAGCTGATTGTTGGTCTTCGACGCGCTCCCCTGGATCGAGATCTGCGGCATCAGGTTCGCGAAGGCGACATCCACGTTGTTGCGCGCGGAAGCCAGATTGAACAGGGCCTGTATCACCTGCGGGTTGTTGGTGCTGGCAAGCTGCGCCGCCTCCTGCTCCGACTTGACCGGCAGCTCGAGCGGCTGCGGCGGGACGAGATCGGGCGGCGGCGGGGCGCCGACCGCCCGCAGGTACGACGCCTCGGCCGTCTGCACATTGCCGCGCGCCGTTTCCGTCGCCGCGACCGCACTCGCCAGCGCGGTCTGTGCCTGCGCGACATCCGTCTGGGTGATCTCGCCGACGCGGAAGCGATCCTGTGTGGCGCGAAGCTGCTCGCTCAGCACGTGTTCGTTGTTCTGGTTGAGGGCGAGCGTCTGCCGCGCCTGGATAACGCCGACATAGGCGCTCACGGTGTCGGTGAACGCGGTCTCCTCCTGATTGATCAGTGCTGCCCGCGCCGCATAGACGGCATTGGTGGCGCGATGCACGGTCGCGTTCACGCGCCCGCCCGTGTACACCGGCTGCGTCACCGTCACCTGCGCCACGCCGATGTCGCGCTCCGAACTGACCGCCGCCCGGCCGGCCTTGGTCACGCCGTCGGCCCACCCCGCCGTGCCCGCCGCCACGATCGTCGGCCGCCAGCCAGCGAGCGCCTGCGGCACGCCTTCATCGGTCGCCCGCACCTGCGCGCGCTGGGCGAGCAGCGCCGGATTGTAGGAATAGGTGGCAGCGAGCGCCTGCAGGAGCGTGTGCGGGACCGAGGGCACCGCTGGCGAGGCTGGTTTCACCTGCTGCGCCTTCGTCTGGGCGAATGCGGGAACGCCGGAGCCGAGCAGGGCCGCGCTCAAAAGCAGTCCCATTCGCAGACGCATCCTCGATCCTCCTTCCGTCGCGCCGCGGCGGGGGGGCGCGCGGGCGCCGATCTGCCACAGCGTGGTCTCGGGCGCCAAGGCAAAGCGGAAGACCCGCCGACCCGTGCGGGCGGGGGGCTCAGGTCCGTCTGTGCACCGGCCCCGCGGGAGGGCCAACCGGCTCCATCAGCGTCCCCACCCAGAAAGGAACGGCGAGAAAGAACGGGCCGGCGGCGAGCAACGGCAGCGCGATCGCCGACGCCCAAGCATAATCGAGGCTCGACCAGCCGCGCGGGCGCTGGGGCGGGGGAACAGGCCGGCCGGTGCTGTCGTCTCTTGGCATGATCCTGCAATGGGCCCGCTTGCGGGCCCATTCAACCTTTCTTCGGCAGCTCAATCCCGGCCAGCGCCTCCCAGAAGCGGATTACCGAGGAATCGTCGCGCCCGCCATAACCGGCCGCAGCCGTAGCCAGAAACAGTTGGTGCGCCACCGAGGCGAGGGGCAGGGGAAAGTTCAGCGCCCGCCCTTGATCGAGCACGATGCCCAGATCCTTGATGAAGATGCTGGCCGCCGAAAGCGGGCGGTCGTCGCCCGCCAAGATGTGCGGCACCCGGTTCTGGAACATCCAGCTATTGCCGGCCGAGACCGTGATCACGTCGTAGAGCGTCTGCGGATCGGCGCCGGCGCGGATGCCGAGGGCCATCGCCTCGGCGGCGGCGGCGATGTGCACGCCGGCGAGCAGTTGGTTGACCATCTTCACCGTGCTGCCGATGCCGGCGCGGTCGCCGAGCCGGAACACCTTGCCCGCGATCGCCGCCAGCACCGGCTCGGCCCGCGCAAACGCGGCGTCCGACCCGGACGCCATCACCGTCATCGTCCCGGATTCGGCGCCCGCCTGTCCGCCCGAGACCGGGGCATCGAGCATCAGCAGTCCGGCCTCCGTCAGGTCCGTCTCCAGCGCCCGGGCCGCATCCGGCGGGATTGTCGCCGAGCAGATCACCACGGCGCCTTGCGGTAGCCGGGGGGCGCAGCCCTCCGGCCCCAGCAGCACGCTGCGTTCCTGGTCGGCCGTGACGACCAGGGTGAGCACCGCCTCCAGATCGTCCGGCAGTTCGCGCGGGCGCCCCACCGTGCGCCCGCCCGCCGCTTCCAGTGCCGCGCGCGGCTCGGAGCGGAGGTCGCAGCCCGTCACTTCGTGGCCCTTAGCAACCAGGTTGCGGGCCGCACCCAGGCCCATCGTGCCCAGGCCGATAACGCCGACCTTCATGGCGTTCTACGCCGCCTTGCGGGCGAGCATCCCCTGCGCGACCAGCGCTTCGGCGATCTGCACCGCGTTCAGCGCCGCGCCCTTTCGCAGATTGTCGGAGACGCACCAGAAGGCGAGCCCGTTCGCGACCGTAGGGTCCTTGCGGATGCGGCTGACGAACACCGCGTCCTCGCCCGCGCATTCGAGGGGGGTGACGTAACCGCCGTCCTCGCGGCGATCGACCACTTCCACTCCTGGCGCCTCGCGCAACGCGGCGCGCGCGTCGGCGACCGACACGGGCCGCTCGAACTCCACGTTCACCGCCTCGCCGTGGCCGATGAACACGGGCACGCGCACGCAAGTGGCGATCACCTGAATGTCGGGATCGAGTATCTTCCGCGTCTCGACCGCCATCTTCCACTCCTCCTTGGTCGAGCCGTCCTCCATGAAACGGTCGATATGGGGGATGCAGTTGAAGGCGATTTCTTTGGTGAACTGCTCGGGCGGGCTCGATTCGTGCACGAAGACCGCCTTGGAATGGTTGAACAGCTCGTCCATCCCCTCTTTCCCGGCCCCCGACACGGACTGGTAGGTCGCCACGACCACGCGGCGGACGCGGAACCGATCGTGCAGCGGCTTCAGCGCCACCACCATCTGGATCGTGCTGCAATTTGGGTTCGCGATGATGTTGCGCCGCGCGAACTTCGCCAGCGCCTGCGGGTTGACCTCCGGCACGATCAGCGGCACGTCGGGCTCCATGCGGAAGTGGCTCGTGTTGTCGATCACCACGCAGCCGGCCGCCGCCGCGCGCGGGGCGTGAACCGCCGAGACCGCGGCGCCCGGGCTGAATAGGCCGATATCCCACCCGCGGAAATCGAAGCCGTCGAGGCTTTTCACCTTGAGCGTCGTCGTCTCGCCGAACGAGACCTCGGCGCCGGCCGACCGGCCCGATGCCACCGCGGCCACCTCGTCGGCGGGGAACCGCCGCTCGGCCAGGGTTTTCAGCATCTCGCGTCCCACCGCCCCGGTGGCGCCCACGACCGCGACCCTGTAGCCCATTGATCCTGCTCCTAGACGAACTGCGGCCGAGTGCCGCAGGCGGGAGTTAGCGGCTGCACGGTCATTGGGCAACAAACCAGGGCGCAGCCGCCCGCTTACAGGGATATACCCGGCTGATAAAGCCCCCCCGATCAATGCGCCAAGTCAACCTTCACGAGGCGAAGACCCATTTCTCTCGCCTAGTCGAAGTGGGCGATGAAGGGCGAGGAGCGTGTGATCGCCAAGAACCGATGGCCGAACTGGTTCCCTTCGAGCCGGTGGCTCCAAGGGCGCAGCGCCGCATCGGTTTCCGCAAACGGCAGGTCAAAGTAACAGATGATTTCGATCACGACATGGCGGGCGAAATCCTGGAGCTGTTCGTCCTCAAGGACGAATGAAGCTGTTGCTCACCTCGGATGCGTGGCTCGAGGCGTATCCGGTTCCGGTTCGGCGTGTCTGAGGGTGGCGTGACCACATCTCGCGCAGGCGCTACAAGCCTGTAATTCGACGACGGGAGGAGCGGATGCGCGAGATCGGCCATTTCATCGCCGGCAAGGTGGTCGCGGGCACGAGCGGCCAGTTCGGCGACGTGTTCAATCCCGCGCTCGGCGAGATCGCGGCCAAGGTGGCGCTTGCCTCCGCCGTCGAGGTCGATCGGGCGGTGCAAGCAGCGCGCCGAGTGTTCCCCGCCTGGGCGGCCACCCCGGCGCTGCGCCGCGCGCGCGTGATGTTCAAGCTGAAGGAGTTGTTGGAGCGCGACCGCGCCAAGCTCGCCGCCGCGATCACCGCCGAGCACGGCAAGGTGCTGTCGGATGCCGATGGCGAGGTACAGCGCGGCCTCGAAGTCGTGGAGTTCGCCTGCGGGATGCCGCATTTGCTCAAGGGCGAATATACCGAGCAGGTGGCGGGCGGCGTCGATGCCTGGTCGGTGCGCCAGCCGCTCGGCGTGGTGGCCGGCATCACGCCCTTCAACTTCCCGCTGATGGTGCCGCTCTGGATGATCCCGATCGCGCTCGCCGCCGGCAACTGTTTCATTCTGAAGCCGTCGGAGAAAGACCCGTCGGCCTCGCTGCTGCTTGCGGAACTGCTTGCCGAGGCCGGCTTGCCCGAGGGCGTGTTCAACGTCGTGCAGGGTGCGAAGGAGGCGGTTGAGGCGATCCTCGCCCATCCGGGGATCGACGCCATCAGCTTCGTCGGCTCGACCCCGATCGCGCAGCTCATCCACCGCACCGGCATCGCGCACGGCAAGCGCGTGCAGGCGCTCGGCGGAGCGAAGAACCACCTGATCGTGCTGCCCGACGCCGACCCGAACGAGGCGGCCGACGCACTGATGGGCTCGGCCTATGGCGCGGCCGGGGAGCGGTGCATGGCGGTCTCCGTCGCGGTCGCCATCGGCAAGGCCGGCGACCGGCTGATGGAGACGCTGGAGCCGCGCGTGCGCGCGCTCAAGGTAGCGCCCGGCACCGACCCGGAGGCCGAGATGGGGCCGCTCGTGACGCGCGAGCATCGCGAGAAGGTGGCGGGCTACATCGACCAGGGGTGTCGCGAGGGCGCGGAACTGGTCGTCGATGGCCGCAACCTCCGCCTGCAAGGTTACGAGCGCGGTTTCTTCCTCGGCGGCAGCTTGTTCGACCGCGTACAGCCCAACATGCGAATCTACCAGGAGGAGATTTTTGGCCCGGTGCTCGATGTGGTGCGCGCCGCCGATGTGGGCGAGGCCCTCCGGCTCGTCAACGCGCACCCGTTCGGCAACGGCGTGGCGATCTTCACCTCCGACGGCGGCGCGGCCCGCGATTTCGCCGCTCAGGTGCAGATCGGCATGGTCGGCATCAACGTGCCCATTCCGGTGCCGATGGCGTTCCACAGTTTCGGCGGCTGGAAGAACTCGCTGTTCGGTGACCATCATATTTACGGGCCCGAAGGCGTGCGCTTCTACACCCGCTACAAGGCGATCACTGCCCGCTGGCCGAGCGGGGCACGCCGCGGCCCGGAATTCGCCATGCCCACCGGGCGTTGAAGGCGTCTTGCACCTGGGCAACCCTTCACGCATGGTCGCGCAGCAGGAAAACGCGGCAGGCTGGGGACTGAAGCGATGCGACTGGCTGTACTGAAGGAGCGGCGGCCGAACGAAACGCGGGTCGCGGCGACCCCGGATACCGTGAAGCGCCTCGCCGGCCTCGGGCTTACGGTCGCGGTGGAAAGCGGCGCCGGCGGATCGGCCGGCGTCAGCGATGCGGAGTTCGCCGCTGCCGGCGCCGAGATTGCCCCCTACGCGGCTGCCGCGCTGGCTGGGGCGGGGATCGTCTTTGCCGTGCAGCGACCTGATGCGGCGCCGCTGCCGCGCGGCGCGCTGCTCGTTTGCATCGGCAATGCCTTCGCCGAACCCGATGCGGTGCGCGAGATGGCGGCGGCCGGGGTCGATTTCGCGGCGATGGAGCTGTTGCCGCGCATCACCCGCGCGCAGTCGATGGACGTGCTCTCGAGTCAGGCCAACCTCGCGGGCTACCGCGCGGTGATCGAGGCGGCGGCCGAGTTTCAGCGCGGCTTTCCGATGATGATGACCGCCGCCGGCACCGTGCCGCCGGCCCGGGTGTTCGTGATCGGCGCCGGTGTCGCCGGCTTGCAGGCGATCGCGACCGCGCGGCGGCTCGGCGCCATCGTCTCCGCGACCGATGTGCGCCCGGCGGCGAAAGAGGAGATCCGCTCGCTCGGCGCCAGCTTCGTCGGCGTCGAGGACGAGGAAACCGCCGCGCAGACCGGCGCCTATGCGCGCGAGATGAGCGATGCGTTCCGCCGCAAGCAGGCGGAGCTGATGGCGACGACGGTCGCCAAGAACGACATCGTCATCTGTACCGCCCTCGTTATGGGCCGCCGCGCACCGGTCATCATCACCGAGGAGATGGTGAGCGCGATGCGCCCGGGCAGCGTGATCGTCGATCTGGCTTCCGACGCTGGCGGCAACTGCGCGGCGACCCGGCCGGGCGAGCGCGTGCTGACCGCGAACGGGGTGAGCATCCTTGGCTGGACCAACTGGCCAGGCCGCATTCCCGTCGCCTCCTCGGCGCTGTACGCGCGGAACCTGATGACGTTCCTCAGCACCTTCTGGGACAAGGAAACCAAGTCCCCGCGCCTGCCGGCCGACGACGAGATCGTGCAGGGCGTATTGCTGACTCGCGGCGGGGCCGTGGTGCATCCGCAATTCGCCGCGCAGCCCGCGCAGGCGGCGTGATGCTCGCGCACTGCGCTGGCATGGCGAGACAATCCGGAGATCGCTGATGGACCCTAACCAGATCGCGGACGAAGCCGCCCGGCTCGCCGCGCAGGCGAACATGCTTGCCGCTCATGCCGCTACCCTCGTCAATCATGCCGCGCTGGCCGCCGAACCAGCGACCGGCGTGCCGTTCATCTACCTCTTCGCCGTGTTCGTGATGGCGGTGTTCGTCGGCTACTACGTGGTCTGGAACGTCACCCCGGCACTGCACTCCCCGCTGATGGCCGTCACCAACGCGATCAGCTCGGTGATCATCGTCGGCGCCATGCTCGCCACCGGCCTTGCCGCAAGCGGCGTCTCGCGCGGCTTCGGCGCCGCCGCGGTCCTGCTCGCCTCCATCAACATCGTGGGCGGCTTCCTGGTGACGCAGCGGATGCTGTCGATGTTCCGGCGCAAGCAGCAATAGCAGGGTCCGACGCCGATGCCCCCGCAGCTCACCATCTTCTTCTACCTGCTCGCCGCTGTGCTGTTCGTGCTGGCGCTGCGCGGCCTTTCGAGCCCCGTCACGGCGCGCCGTGGCAACATGCTCGGCATCGCGGGCATGGTCATCGCCATCCTCGCCACACTGATCGGCAACCGTTTCTGGATGAGCAGCTACGGCCTGATCGTCGCCATGATCATTATTGGCGGCGGCATCGGCGCGTACATCGCGATGCGGATCCAGATGACGGCGCTGCCGCAGCTCGTCGCCGCCTTCCACTCGTTGGTCGGAATGGCCGCCGTGTTCGTCGCCGCCGGCGCACTCAACGCGCCGGAGGCGTTCGGCATCGGCGAGCCGGGCCACATCTACAACGAGAGCCTGATCGAGATGTCGATCGGGCTCGCGATCGGCGCTATCACCTTCTCGGGCTCGGTGATCGCCTTCTCCAAACTGCAAGGAATCATGAGCGGGACGCCGATCAGCTTCCCCTACCAGCACCAGCTCAATCTCGCGCTCGGCATCCTGGCGATCGTGCTCATCGCGATCTTCGTGGCGACCGGCGGCAGCCAGGCGGTGTTCTGGATCCTGGCGTTCCTGTCGTTCGCGCTCGGTTTCCTCCTCATCATCCCGATCGGCGGCGCCGACATGCCGGTCGTGATCTCGATGCTGAACAGCTACTCGGGCTGGGCGGCCTGTGGGATCGGCTTTACCATCCAGAACCTCGCGCTGATCATCACCGGCTCGCTGGTCGGTGCCTCGGGCGCGATCCTCTCCTACATCATGTGCAAGGGCATGAACCGCAGCATCCTCAACGTGCTGCTCGGCGGCTTCGGCGCGGACGGCGCGGCGGCGATTGCCGGCGCGGGCGCGGCCGATCGCACGGTAAAGAGCGGCAATGCCGACGATGCCGCCTTCATCCTCAAGAACGCCTCCAAAGTGATCGTCGTGCCCGGCTACGGCATGGCGGTGGCGCAGGCGCAGCACGCGCTGCGCGAGATGGGCGACGTGCTGAAGAAGGAAGGGGTGGACGTCAAATACGCGATCCATCCGGTCGCGGGCCGGATGCCCGGCCACATGAACGTGCTGCTCGCGGAGGCGAATGTGCCGTACGACGAGGTGTTCGAGCTCGAGCAGATCAACAATGAGTTCGCCACCGCCGACGTCGCCTACGTGATCGGCGCCAACGACGTTACCAACCCCGCCGCCAAGACCGACCGTTCCTCGCCGATTTACGGAATGCCGATCCTGGAGGTGGAGAAGGCCGGTACTGTGCTTTTCGTCAAACGCTCGATGGCCTCCGGCTATGCCGGCGTGGAGAACGAATTGTTCTTCCGCCCGAACACGATGATGCTGTTCGGGGACGCAAAGAAGATGACGGAGGAGATCGTGCAGGCGCTCGGACGCTGACATGGCGCCCGTCGCGCTCGTTACCGGCGCGGCGCGGGGGATCGGCGCCCGTGTTGCGGCGCGGCTTGCCGCTGATGGCTACCGAGTTATCGCCGCCGACCGTGACGCCGCGCCCGCGCCCCTGGGCGGGCGCGCCGCGCGGTGCGATGTCTCCGACGAGGGTTCGGTCGCCGCGCTCATCGCCGATGTCGCGGCGACCGATGGCCGGCTCGACGCGCTGGTCAGCAACGCCGGCATCATGATCCGCACGAAGCTCGCGGACCTCTCGCTCGCGGAGTGGAACCGTGTGCTCTGCACCAATCTCACCGCCACGTTCCTGCTGGTCCGGGCTGCCGAAAACATGCTCCGCGCCGCGCGCGGTAGCGTCGTGACGATCGCCTCCACCCGCGCCCACATGTCGGAGCCCAACACCGAATCCTATTCCGCCTCGAAGGGCGGGCTGGTGGCGCTTACTCATGCGCTCGCCGTCAGCCTCGGCCCCGACGTGCGGGTGAACTGCGTCAGCCCGGGCTGGATTTTCACCAAGGGTCCGCCCCTCATGCCCGGCGACCATGCCCAGCACCCGGCCGGACGGGTCGGCACCGCCGATGACGTGGCGGCGCTCGTCGCCTATCTGGTCGGTCCGGAGAGCGGCTTCGTCACCGGCGCCGAGTTCGTCATCGACGGCGGCATGACCCGCAAGATGATTTACGTCGACTAGGCTTCACGCTGTCGGAGGAACCGCGAAGATGGAGGTGCGCGCTGCCGTCCTGCACGCGCCGGGCGAGGCGCTGCGGATCGAAACGATCGAACTCGCGCCGCCGCAGCCGGGCGAGGTGCTCGTCCGCATCGGCGCGGCCGGCCTCTGCCACACTGATCTCGAGGTGATTGAGGGTCAGCTCGTCTATCCGATGCCCATCGTGCTCGGCCACGAGGCCGCCGGCACCATCGCCGCCGTCGGCCCCGGCGTCGATCCCGGCCGCGTCGGCGAGCGCGTGGTGCTGTCGTGGAATCCCCATTGCGGCCACTGCTTCTACTGCGAGCACGGCCAGCCGATCCTCTGCGCGGATTATGTTTCGCTCGGGCCCAAGGCGGTGCAGTTCGACGGCACAACCCGTCTATCTCAGAAAGGACGGTTGGTGCAGACGATGTTTTACATGGCGGCTTTTGCCGAATACGCCGTCGTCACGAGCGCCTGCGCGGTGGCGATCCCGCCCGACATGCCGCTCGATCGCGCCTGCCTGATCGGCTGCGGTGTGATGACCGGCGTCGGCGCGGCGACCAAGATCGCGGGGCTCCGTTACGGCGACACCGCGATGGTGATCGGGTGCGGCGCGGTGGGCCTGAGCGCCGTGCAAGGCGCGCGGCTCGGCGGCGCGGCGCGCATCGTCGCCGTCGATCTTGATGACGCCAAGCTGGCGCTGGCGCGCCGCCTGGGTGCGACGGACGCGGTGAACGCGGCCCGCGAGGACCCGGTAGAAGCGGTGCGCACCGTTACCGGCGGGCGCGGCGCCGACGTGGTGCTGGAAGCCGCCGGGAACGAACGCGCGTTCCGCCTTTCCGCCGAAGCCTGCCGGCCCGGCGGGCAGATCGTCTGGCTCGGCAAGGTCGGCGTCGATCAGGACGTGGCATTCCGCTGGGGCGCGCTGATGGGGGAGAAGCGAATCGTCCGATCGAGCTATGGCGGCGCGCGGCCGCAGCGCGATTTTCCCCTGCTCGCTCGCGCTTATATGGAAGGGATGCTGAAGCTCGACGAGCTGATCACCAATCGCATCCGGCTCGACGCGATCAACCAGGGTTTCGCCGACCTGAAGGCCGGGCGGGCGATCCGCTCGGTGATCCTCTTCGATGCCTGACGCGGTTCAACAGGAAACCGGAGGCGAGTCGCTCACCGAGCGCGCCTACCGCGCGCTGGAGGAGGAGATCGTGACACTCCAAATCGCGCCGGGCACCGTGGTTTCCGAGGCTCTCCTCAGCCAGCGCCTCGGGCTCGGGCGCACGCCGGTGCGCGAGGCGCTGCAACGGCTGGCGCGCGAGCGGCTGGTGCAGATCCTGCCCCGACGGGGGATTGTCGTTTCCGAGATCGAGGTCGCAAGCCAACTCCGGCTGATCGAGGTGCGCCGCGAACTGGAGCGCTTGCTCGCCCGCTCCGCCGCCCGGCACGCGAGCGATGCGGACCGACAGAAGTTCAGGCGCATCGCCGAGGGAATGGAAAAGGCCGCGGAAGAAAACGACGACCTCGCCTTCATGCGCCTCGACCGCGCCTTCAACCTGAAGATGCTTGAGGCTGCCGGTAACGAGTTCGCCGCCGCCGCGATGGGCTTGATGAACGGCCTTTCCCGCCGGTTCTGGTACTATCATTATAAGCAAGTCGCCGACCTGCCGCTCGCCGCCCGGCTGCACGCCGAGGTGGCGCGCCGCGTGGCGGAAGGAGAGCCCGAGGCGGCGGCGCACGCGTCCGACGCGCTGCTCGATTACATCCAGGATGTTACGCGCCGGACCGTGACGGGCTCCGGCCCTTGACAGATATGTCAGTGATATATTAGGCGGCAGCGATCCTGCGAGGGAGCCTTTAGCCATGTCGCCACGCCAGGCCGCCTTCCGCGCCGCCTACCGGGAGCGGATCGCACCCGCCTATTCGGGGCTGCTGCACGTCGGGCTGATCTATTTGATCGGTGGCGCAATGCTGTTCGTCGCCATCCGCCACATCCATGGCCCGACCTGGGCCGAGTGGCTGGTGGTGCCGGGGGTCGCCGTGCTCTGCAACATCTTCGAGTGGTTCCTGCACGCTCAGATCATGCACCGGCCGCGCAAGGGTCTGATGGGGATCTACAAGCGGCACACGCTCGCGCACCATCAGTTCTTCACCCAGGAAGCGCCCTGTCACGAGAGCACGCGCGATTATCGCATCGTGTTCTTCCCGCCTTATGCGTTCATCACCTTCCTCGCCATGTCGGCGGTCGGTGCGGCGGTGCTGAATGCGATTTGGTCGTCGAATGCTGCGTGGCTACTGATCTGCACAACCACCGGCATGTACATGAACTACGAATTCTTCCACTGGGGCTGCCACGTGCCCGACGACCGCATTGTCCGCCACATCCCGTTCATGAATACGATCCGCCGCCATCATATCGCGCACCACGATACCGCGATCATGATGACGAAGAACATGAACCTGACTTACCCGTTCGCAGACTGGCTGTTCGGCACGAGCGACCTCGACCGTGGCCTGCTCGGTCATTTGTTTAACGGCTACGACACCCGCTTCGTGAAGCCGATCCCGTCCAAGCGACGCGGCGGAGCGGCGCGGGACGCTGCCGCGGCGATGGCGGCGGAGTGAGCGCGAGGAGCACAGGCGTGCGCGGGCGGGCCCCGCCGGTCAAGCGCAGCATTGCGTCGCTGGTCGGGGGGATTGCCATCGCGCTCGGCTGCCTGATCCTTTGGCTGCTGGTCGCCTTCGAGCTCGCAGGCGGCTTTCCGGGATGGGCGGCGATCGCTGGCGGCCTCGCCTTTGCCTTGGTGGTCGGCGCCTGGGTACGCCTCGCCGACCTTTAGCCCGGCTCGCTTAGAACGTCAGCTCCGGCGGGATCTGGTCGCGCTTCACGCCTTCCAGCTCCAACCCGTCGATCAGCCACTCCCGCAACTGGCCGATGCCGCGGTTGAAGTCGAGCCAGGCGTTCAGCATGTCCACGAAGCGGGTATCCGCCTCGTACTGGCATGCGAGCGAGCTCGGCAGTGCGACCGTGGGCTGCTGCAGCAGATCCCAATGTCCGAGGCTAGGGTTCTTCGCCGTGGCCGATAAGCCGAGCAACGCGGCTAGGATATCGACGTCCGCCCTTCCCGCCTGGAGCGCAAGCAATGCCTGATCACGGTTGGGGAAGCCGACATGCTGGGCGTTCGGCGCGAACCGCTTGGCAACCGTCTCGTGCAACGAGCCGATATCGAACGCGATGCGGATGTCGGGCTTGTTGATGTCGGCCCAGGTCTTGGGCTCGAGCCCAGGTTTGGCGAGGCAGCCGAATGGGTGGATTAACATCGGGTGGGTGAACCGCACCGCAAGCGCTCGCTCGGGCGTCGGATTGAGGGCGAAGGCGAGATCGATTTTGCCGGTCTGCACATCGAGCACGGAGGTGCCATACGTGGCCTCGGTGTATTCGAGCTTGGCATCAAGCAGCTTGGCAATGCTGTTCGCCATCTCGATCGCCGCCCCGCTCCAGGCACCGGAGCTGATGTCCTTCTGAAAGTACGGCAGCTCGCCCGGCAGCGCGGCGATCCGCAAGGTCTTGGTCCGCCGGATGCGGTCGAGTGTGCTTTCCCCGGCTCCTTGCGCGCGCGCCGAAGCGACGAGCCCCGCCGCAGGCAGCAGTGCCGCCCCGCCCGCCGCCAGCATCCGCCGCCCGATCCTGTTCGCCATGGCACCCCCCTGTGCTCTTGGTTCGCTGGCCGCTCCTAACACGCGTCGCTGTCTCGGAGCGACCTTCGATCTCCGATCCCGCGGCTCACTCCGTCGAAATCACATAGCGCGGGGAGCTGGCAGATGGCCGCCCGGGGCAAGCGGATCCTTTGCCAGTGGCGTGAACCCGGATCTGGTCGAGGCGAAGGCTTCGGCGAAGCCGATCCGGTCGCCCCGAACGACGGTCCGCAGAACAAGGCCAGGAACCGGCCGGTTGAGCTGTCGCTCGAACCAGCCCGCCTAGCTAGGCGCAAGGCCGCGTGTCAGCAGATCGGTCACCCGCCGGGTAAACCCGGCGGGATCGGCGGGAAGCTCACCTTCCTGCACCCGCGCGAGATCAAGGAGGGTTGCGGCCGCCTCTGCGACCCCCTCCTTGTCCGGTGAACGCTCCGCCAGAGCGGCGATCAGCTTGTGCCGCGGATTGACTTCGAGCACGGGAAGCGACTGCGGCCCGCCGCGCCCGGTCCGACGCAGCAGGCGCTGCATCTGCAGATCGGGGCCTTTGTCGGAGGCCGATAGAACCACGGCGCTGTCGGTTAGTCGGGCGGTTGCCCGCACATCGGCCACCTTGCCGGCAAGCGCGGCTTTGAGCGCGGTCGTGAGCACGGAGACGTCCGGCAGGTCGGCGCCGGTCTCGAGCTCGGGCGCCGACTGGGTGACGCTGCGGATCGGCTTGCCCTCGAAGCTCGCCAGCCGATCGGGCCAAAAGGCATCGATCGCGTCCGCAAGCAGCAGCACCTCGATCCCTTTGGCCCTGAAACCCTCAAGCTGCGGCGAGGTCCGCAGCGCCTCCGCATCGTCGCCCGCAAGCGTGTAGATCGCCTCCTGTCCGCTCTGCATCCGCCCGACATACTCCGCGAGCGAGACCCATCCGTCCTGAGCCGAGGAACGGAACCGCAGCAGGCCGGCGAGCTCGTTTCGATACTCGGGATCCTCCCAGACCCCCTCCTTCAGCACGGCGCCGAAATTCTCCCAGAACTTGGCGTACGACTGGGCTTCTTTTGCCCGGGTCTTCAGTTCGGCAAGCACGCGGCCGATCAGGGCCTTGCGGATGCGCCCGAGCACCGGGGTGGTTTGCAGCATCTCGCGCGAGACGTTCAGCGGCAAATCCTCCGTGTCGACCACGCCTTCGACGAAGCGGAGCCAGCCCGGCAGAAGCTCCGCCCGGTCCGTGATGAACAGCCGGCGCACATGCAGTCGCACGCGGGATTCGCGCTCACGGTCGAGGAAGTCGAACGGACGAGCACCGGGGATAAACAGCAGGGCGAAAAACTCGAGCGTTCCCTCGGCGCGCCAGTGGAGCGTCGCCCACGGTTCGTCGAAGATATGGCCGAGGCGACGGTAGAATTCAGCATAAGCCTTTTCGGCGACCTCGCCGCGCGGCTTGCGCCATAGCGCGGTTCCCTCGTTCGCTGGCAGCTCTTTGCCGTCCCGGGCGATGACGACCGGGATTGTGATATGGTCGGCCCATTTGCGGACGATCCCCTCGAGACGCGTCGGATCGAGGAACTCGTCGGCGTCGGCGCGAAGGTGCAAAATGACGTCGGTGCCGGCCTGCTCACGCTCGGCTGGGCCGATCGTGAACGCGCCGCCGCCGTCCGAGGTCCAAGAATGGGCGCTGTCCGACCCTGCCCGGCGCGAGACTACCTCGACACGCTCGGCCACCATGAAGGCGGAGTAAAACCCGACCCCGAATTGCCCGATCAGGGCCGGACGGTCCTCGGGGCGTGCCTCGGCCAGCTTCTCGCCGAAGGCGCGTGTCCCCGAACGGGCGATGGTGCCGAGGTTTTCGATCATCTCCTGACGCGTCATGCCGATGCCGTCGTCCGCGACCAGGAGCGTGCGAGCGCCCTTGTCGGGCACGATGCGGACCCTGGGCTCGGGCGGCAGGGCCAGCGCCGGATCGGTCAATGCCTCGAAGCGGCGGCGATCGATCGCATCGGCCGCATTGGCCACCAGTTCGCGCAGGAAGATCTCGCGCTCAGAGTAAAGCGAATGGACCACGAGGTCGAGCAGCCGACCGACCTCGGCACCGAATTCCAACCTCTCCGCCTGAATGCCTCCGTCCACCGTTGCCCTCCTGTTAGCGGGCGGCGATATGCTGGCGGGCGGGGCCGATTTCAATAAGCCGCTCCGGCGGCGCGGCGAGAAGCGAACGCGGGCTAACGGGCCCCTTCGCGGAACAGGATTACGCGCACCGTGGCCGCGAGGATGAACAGGTCGAACAGCAGGCTGCGGTAGCGCAGATAATAGAGATCGTACGACAGCTTCTCGCGGGCATCCTCGACCGAGGCCCCATAGGGATAATTGACCTGTGCCCAGCCGGTGATCCCAGGCTTCAGGTAGTTCCGCTGATTGTAGAAGGGGATGACGCGCGCAAGCTCGTTGACGAACATCGGCCGCTCCGGCCGCGGGCCCACCAGGCTCATGTCCCCGCGCAGCACGTTGAAAAGCTGCGGGAGCTCGTCGATCCTGGTGGAACGGATGAAGGCACCGACGCGCGTGACGCGGGGATCGGCTTGCGCCGCCCACACCGGCCGCCCCCCTTCCTCGGCATCCGCCCGCATGCTGCGGAACTTGAGCAGCGTGAAGACGCGGCCGCCGAGCCCGACGCGCTCCTGGCGGTAGAGGATCGGGCCGGGGCTGTCGATGCGGACGGCGAGCGCTGCGAGCCCCATTACCGGCAGACTGATCACGAGCAGCACGAGGCTTACCACGATGTCGCAGGCCCTTTTCAGGGCGAGCGAGGCCGCACCGGAATCGAACCCTGCCGGTTCAAGAAACCAGGACGGCCCCAGAAGATCGAGGCTCACCCGTCCCAACATCTGCTCGCAAAAGCCCGCCTCGTGCAGCACCCGAATGCCGCGCATACGCAAGTCGATCAGCCAAGCGGGATCCGCCAGCTCGGTCGCGTCGGGCGCGACGACCGCCCAGATCCGAGCGGCGCGGAGGTCCTGGGGCTGCGGCGTGCGGCCCCCCGGCTCGATCACCTGCGCCACTTCGAACATGCCGCCGCGGCGGGAGCGCAGCGCCATCATCAGCCGGCCTGATCCCGTGGCGCCCACCGAAGCCAGTCGGCGCGGCGTCAGCGCACGGGTCAGAGGCACGTGCAGCGCCCAGCGCGTGATCAGCAGCCCGACCACCCAGACCGCCAGGACCTTGGCCAGCCAAATCGCGTAGGCGCCCACCCGGCCCGTCTGCAGCGTAGACCCGATGATGAGGGCTATCGGGAAGGCAAGCAGGGCCACCACCGCAGCGTGCTGGGCCGCGCGGCGCGGCGCGAGACAGACATCGGGGCGATAGAGGCCGATCGCTCCCGCCGTGGCGCCGAGCGTGACGGCAAGCAGGGCGGCGTGGTTGGCGGTATTCAGGCTGACCGGGATGCGCCAAGACTCCGGCACCGCCGCCGCGCCGCCGGAGACGGCCATGGCGCAGACGAGCACGAAGGCGAGGGCGAACTCAGCGAGCCACAGGGCGCAGACGGAGGCAGAGATGTAATGTCCCGTGGCCCGTGACATCATGCCCCCGACTTACAAAGCCTTAAGCATTCAAGGGCGCGTTTGCGACCCACGCTGGATCGACCCATACCCACCCGGTTCGATCGACGCAAGAATCGCTTTTTCTGGGCCGGCGTCAAGCTATCTTTAATGCTTGTCTTAGAGGCTCAGTTCGGGCAATGAGCCAATTGTCGGGGCCTCACGCTGTCGGTACTGGCCTGTACCTTTCGCAGGCGGTCGGAATCCCGCAGGTGTGCCGCCTTCCCTCGCCGTTAGGGCAGCATTGGCTTGTGGAAATAAGATGACAGTTCGGACCGCCCCCGTCCTTGCCGCCTCCCTGCTTCTGTTCGCCGTGGCCGGCACGGCGTGCGCGCCCCCGGCCACACCGCCTGCCCCTGCCGCCGGCAGCGAGACGCAGGACTACGTCATCGGCGCGGGCGACGTGCTCGAGATTTTCGTTTACCGCTCCCCCGAGCTTTCCGAGGCGGCGGTGCCGGTGCGCCCCGACGGCAAGATTTCGATGCCGCTCGTGCAGGACGTGGCGGCATCCGGGCGGACGCCGAAGCAACTGGCCGCCGAGATCAGTCAGCAGCTCAGCAAGTATGTGCGCGATCCGATCGTGACCGTTACGGTTAAAAGCTTCGTCGGGCCGCTTGATCGCCAGGTGAAGGTGGTCGGGGAAGCGGTGGAGCCGCAGGCAATCCCGTATCGCAATCACCTGTCGTTGCTGGACGTCATGATCGCAACAAAGGGCCTGACCAAGTATGCGGCCGGCAACCGCGCGGTGATCGTGCGCCGCGAACCCAATGGCAAGGAAGAGATCATCCACGTCCACCTGTCCGATTTGATCAAGGACGGGGATATCAGCCAGAACGTGATGATGCAGCCGGGCGACACGTTGATCATCCCGCAGACCTGGTTCTGAGGAGGCGGCTATGGAGCAGACGCTCGAGCTGCTGCGAAAGTATGGCCGTGCCGCCTGGCGCCGGCGCTGGCTTGGCCTCGCGGTCGCCTGGGCCGTGTGCGGCCTGGGCTGGCTGGGACAGCGATTCATCCCGAACAGCTATCAGTCGAGCGCGCGCCTCTATGTCGATGCCGACGTGGTGCTGACACCGCTGCTGAAGGGGCTGGCCGTCGAGGCCTCATCCGATCAGCAGCTCGCGATCCTGCAGCAGACGCTGCTGAGCCGGCCGAACCTGGATACCGTGATCGCCAAGACCGATCTCGGCTTGTCGGCGACCACCCCTACCGAGCGGGAGCTGCTCGAAGCTGACCTCGCGAAGCAGATCACCATCAAGTCCGAGCAGAAAAACCTGTTCAGCATCACCTACCGGAACACCAATCCCCGGCTCGCGCGTGATGTCGTTCAGAGTTTGCTGTCGATCTTCACCGAGAGCGCGACCGCCAGCAAACGTCGCGACATGGAGAACGCGCAGGTATTTCTGCGTCAGCAAATCGCCTCTTACGAGCAGCAGCTGCGGGCGGTGGAGCAGCGCCGGGCCCAGTTCCATTCCGAGTATGCGGCGGTCCTGCCACTCGACAATGGCGGTTCCGCCGCGACCAGCGTGGACGGCGCGCGTGCCGAGGTCGACAAGGCCAAGATCGCCTTGCAGGAGGCGGAAGGTAAGGAAAAGACCATCCAGGCGGAGATCGCGAAGATATTTCCCAACGGCGCGCCGCCTCCTAGACTCGCTGCCGGAGGCGCAGGCGACATCGGCAGTGGCGAGCAGTCGCTGGCTCAAGCGGAGCTACGGCTGCGCGAGATGCAGACGATCTACACCGATGACTATCCCGGGGTGATCGCTCAAAAGAAGCTGGTGGAGCAGCTTCGTAAGACGGCAGGCGGCGGTCCCGGCGGCGTGCGCGGCGGTAGCCCCGAGCTGCACACCCAGCTTACGATGCGTCTGCTCGACACGCAGGTCGAAATCGCGTCCCGCAAACAGCAGCTTGCGGACGCGCAGCGGAACCTGGATCGGATCCAGAAGATCCTGCAGGAGCGTCCGACGCTGATGGCCCAGTATCAGGGCATGAACCGCGATTACGACATCCTCAAAAAGAACTACGATGATTTGGTGGAGCGCCTGCAATCGGCGAACCTCTCGCAGGCAGCGGACACCCAGGCCGACAAAGTTCACCTTCGCGTCGTCGATCCGCCGCAGATCCCGCTCGTGCCGTACGGCCCCAACCGCCTGTTGATAATATCCGGGGTGCTCGTCATCGGGATTCTCGCCGGCATCGGCGCGGCGGCGGCGGTCGTGGTGATCGACCGCTCGTTCGCTTCTTCCGAGGAGTTGCGGGACATCGGCGCGCCCGTGCTGGGGTCGATTTCCGCCATCGGCCGCCGACTGCGTGCCCGCCTCGCCCTGTCCATCGTACAATTTGCCGCCGCGCTGGTGCTGCTGATCGCCGCCTATGGCGGGATGGTCTATCTCTTTACGCTCGGAACGGTTTAATCTATCATGCCCGACGTATCGCATCTCATCGAGCGCGCCGCGGCGCAACTGGGCCAGAGCGGCCCGCTTGGCCGCATTGCTCCCGCCCCTCCTGAGGGGCCGGCACGTCACGGCGTACCGCCGTCACCGCTCGGGGCCCCGGCGTCGGACGTGCCGGCTATTCCGATGGCACTGCTCGGCAAGGCGGGGCTTGTGTCCGGCGGGACGGAGCTCAAGATGTCGGTTGAGGAACTCTGGCTTGCACAGCGTCCGGTGCTGCGCACCGCATTCGGGACGCTCGGCCCGTACGAAGGCGCGCCGCTCAATCTGATCATGGTGACAAGCGCTCGGCCCGGCGAGGGCAAGAGCTTCGCGGCGCTGAATCTTGCCGGGTCGATCGCGCGCCAAGGCGATCACCCGGTCCTGCTCGTCGACGCCGATATGAAGCACCGTTCGCTATCGATGACATTCGGGCTTGGCGAGGCGAGCGGACTCTTCGATCTCGCCGAGGCGGATGACCTTGATCATGCGCGCATGATTGTGCCGACCGAGCTCCCGGGACTGTCCTTCCTGCCGAGCGGGCGGTCCCGCACCCGGTCTACCGATCTCCTGTCCCGCCGCCACACCGGCGCTCTGGTGCAGGGCTTTGCGCGCGAGCACCCTGAGCGACTGGTGCTGATCGATACGGCGCCGTGCCTTGCTCTCGGCGATGCTTCTGCGCTCGCGGCGCTGGTGGGACAGATCATCGTGGTCGTCGAGGCCGAGCGGACGCAGCGGGCTGAGCTCGAGAAGGCGCTCGAGCTTCTGCATGAGTGCCCGAATATCTGGCTGTTGCTGAACAAGTCGCGGCACACCGCCAGCAGCATCCGCTACGGCTATTACGATCCGAACTATAAACACTAGGAAGGGCGCACCCGTGCTGAAAGCGGCGGCGCCCTGTTGCCTGGCCGTCTGCCTGCTTGCCGCCGCCGGCGGCGCGATACTCGCATCCGTAACAGCCGAGGCGCAGACCACTCCGGAGGACACCAATGGCATGGGGCCCGCAGAACCGAGCCCGCCCCTGCCGAGCTTTCCGAACGCGCCGGGATTGGTCAACGGGCTCCCGTCCTCCTTCTTCGGATCGGCGGTGCCGCCCAATCTTGCGCCGCAGCCCAACCAGCCGCCGGTGATCTTCTTGCCCTCGATCAGCGGGTCGGAGATCCTCGATACCAACGTCAACCAGTCCTCAAGCGACCCCAAGACGGATCTCGTCACCGTCATTACGCCCCGCATCGACGCGGTGGTGAATGAAGACCGGGTTCGCCTCAATCTGTTGTATGCGCCGAGCGGTCAGATCTACGCACGAACCAGCTCCGCCAACGGCGTCAACCAGAACCTCCTAGCTAACGGCACGGCCGAAATCGTGCCCGGCACCCTGTTCCTGAACGCGCGCGCACTGGCGACGGTGATTCCGACCAATGGCGGGCTCGCGGGGCTCGGATCGCTGAGCGGACTGGGCTCCTCCCTGACAGGCTACTACGGCCAGTCCCCATACAGCCCCGATCAGCCCGGCCAAGACCTGTCGCTGCCGGTCGTCACCTCCGCCCCGACGGTCCCGGGAGCGGCGATCCTCGGACGCTCGAACCGGACGCAGCTACTCAGCGGCTACATATCACCATACGTCACCCACGCTTTCGGCACCTTCGGCACCGCGTCGGCCGGGGTCAGCTACAGCGAGACCACCGAAAGCTCGACCATCCAAAACCCGAGCGCGTTCATCCCGGGCACGATCCCCCCGACCTGGTCGCGCGACACAACTGAGGCGGCGACCGCGCAGTTCCTCACCGGCGATGATTTCGGGCGCATCCGCGACCTCATGCTGGTGAACGCGGCGACGTCGCAGGGAACCGGCGTCACCAATGGAGCGCGCAGCAATGTCGAAGCCAACTACATAGGCTATGCCTTCAATCGCCAGATCTTGCCCTACGTCGGCTTCGGGCATCAATACCTCAAATTCAATACTGTCCAGCATACCACGGTCGACAGCGCGCTTTGGCAGGTCGGGGTTCAGTATATCCCCAATCCGGACAGCCGGATCACCGTTGCCTATGGCAATCAGAATGGCCAGACCGGATTCCAGGCGAACGCCTATTACGTGGCAACCGCCCGCACGCGCTTCTCTCTGACTTACCGGACTGGGCTTACGACCGATCTCCAGAACGTCCAAAACCTGCTAGGACTTGCCAGCTTCGATCAGTCAGGATTCGGCGTGAACGGCCTCTCCGGCGCGCCGCTGCTGCTCGGGAGCTCGCTGCTGAACTCGCAAACGGCGCTCTATCAAAGCCATTCCCTGAGCGCGACCATGATCACCGTGTTCGACATAGATACGCTGGCGCTGAGCTTCCAGCATTACGGCCAGACGCCGATCGGAACCGCACCCGGCTCGACCCAGGTGCCGCTGAACCAAGTTTCGAACACCTTGGTCGGATCCTGGCAGCACCGGCTATCCGAAGTCACCGTCATTGGCGCGGCCGCCAGCGTGCAGATCAACAACGTGCAGGCCCCGTCGAACACCAATGAGAAGACCTATGCCTTCTCGGTCGGGGTGGCGCATGTGCTCGGGCAGAACCTGATCGGCGTCGCGCGCTACCTGCTGTTCGACCGTCAGTCCCAGCTTTCGACGCAGGCATTCACCGCGAACCTGTTCCTGCTCGGTGTGACGAAGACCTTCTGATGTACCATCAGTTTTACAAGCTCAGCGGACCGCCGTTCAACCTCACGCCGGACAACCGCTTCTTCTTCGGCTCGACCGGCCACACCAGGGCGATCTCGCACCTGATGTACGGGCTCGCGCAGGAGGAGGGCTTTGTCGTCATCACGGGGGAAGTGGGCGCCGGCAAAACCACCCTCGTCGAACGGCTGACCGCTCAGCTCGGCTCGGGCGCGTTCGTGATCGCGCGCATCGTTACAACGCTCGTCTCCGGCGAGGAGCTGCTGCGCCTCGTCGTCGGTAGCTTCGGCGTGCGCGACACCGCCGGCGACAAGGCAACCTTGCTCCGCCGCTTCGAGCAGACCGTGGCCGAACACCACCGCTTCGGCCGGCGCTGCCTACTGATCGTGGACGAGGCGCAGAATCTGCCGCTCGCCGCGCTGGAAGAGCTGCGGATGCTCTCCAATATCACGGTCGGCGGGCGGGCATCCGTGCAGATGATCCTGCTCGGACAGCCGCAGTTCCGCGACATGCTGGCAAGCCGCGATCTCGATCAACTCCGCCAGCGCGTGCTGGCCTCCTACCATCTCGGGCCGCTCGATGCGGCGGAGACGCGGAGCTATATCGAGCATCGCTTGCGGACGGTCGGCTGGGTCGGCGATCCGTCGTGGGACGATGACGCATTCGCGGCTATCTTCGCGCACACACAAGGAATTCCCCGCCGCATCAACACGCTCTGCTCGCGCGTCCTGCTCTATGGGGCGCTCGAGGAAGCGCACCGACTCACGGCGCCGATCGTGAATGACGTTGCGGCGGAACTCGCCCGCGACCTAGGGGCAAATGGCGCCGCCCCGCAGTCCGAGCCGATCCCGGCAGCCGCCGCGGCGCTGTCGGAGGACGCAACGGCGCGGCTCGCTGCGCTTGAGGATCAGCTCGCCCGTCAGCGCCGCACGCTCGACCGCCTGCTCGGACTGCTCAGCGCCTATGCCGAGAGCGCGGCATGAATGCCCCGTTCCGGCCGGAGCGGCGTGGCTTCGACAACCCCATCCGCAATGCGATGACGGTGGATGTCGAGGATTATTTCCAAGTGCAGGCTCTGGCGCACCGCATTCCGAGGGAGAGCTGGGAGTCTCTCCCCGCCCGTGTCGAGGCGAATGTCGAGGCGATCCTCGCCTTGTTCGATCGCCACCGGGCACGTGCCACGTTCTTCACCCTCGGCTGGATCGCCGCGCGTCATCCTGGCCTTGTGCGCCGGATCGTCGCCTGCGGGCACGAATTGGCAAGCCACGGTTGGGACCACCGGCGCGCGGACCTGATGGATCCCCCGGAATTCCGTGCCGATGTCGGGAGAGCGCGCCGCACCTTGGAGGACATCGGGGGAGTGGCCGTGCGCGGCTACCGAGCCCCCACCTTCTCCATCGGGGCCCGCAACCAATGGGCCTTCGCGATCCTGGAAAGCGAAGGATACGCGTACAGCTCCTCGGTCAATCCGATCCGCCACGACCTCTACGGAATGCCCGATGCGCCCCGCCTGCCATACAGGCCTCCCGGCGGCGCGCTGGTCGAGATCCCGATGACGACGCTGCGGGCGTTTGGCCGTAACATCCCCTGCTCCGGCGGCGGCCTTTTCAGGCTGCTCCCTTACCCCGCGTTCCAGATGGCGCTGCGGCAGGTCAACCGGACCGGGCGGGCCGGCGTGTTCTACTTCCATCCGTGGGAGATCGACCCGGGCCAGCCCCGCATCCCCGAGTGCGGCCTGCGCTCGCGCTTGCGTCACTACACGAACCTGCACAGGATGAAGGACAAGCTCGACCGCTTGCTCGGCGCCTTCGCATGGGGTCGGATGGACGAGGTCTTCGCCGAGCTGCACCCGGACCGGGCGGAGCGGGCAAACGCGCCGGCGGTGGCCTGAACCGCGGAGGGCGAGGTGACGGTGCTCCAACAGACGCTCTCGCCGCCCCGTCTCCGCAGCACCGAGCGCGGCACCTGGATCGCCTATGGTTGCCTTGGCGCCGCCATTCTCGCCCTGCTCTTGGTGTTCCACGCCGAGGCGGCATCCGCGGTCGCGGTCTGGGTCTCGTCCACGGCCTATAATCACTGCTTCCTGGTCGTCCCGATCGTCGTCTACCTGCTTTGGGACCGTCGCGCCGAGCTTGCCGGCTTCGCTCCGCAGCCCGCACCTGCCTTCGCGCTCCTCGCCCTGCCGCTCTCGCTCGCCTGGCTGGTAGCCGAGCGCGTCGGGATCATGGAAGGACGCCAACTGGTCGCCATGACCGGGTTGCAAGTGCTGTTCCTGGCCGTGCTCGGTCCGCGGAGTTACTGGCGGGTCTCGGGCCCGCTCCTCTACCTCTACTTCCTGGTCCCGTTCGGTGCATTCCTGACCCCGGAATTGCAGCGGTTCACCGCCGCTTTCGTCATGCACGGGCTCGATCTGTTCGGCATCCCGAACTACACGGACGGACTGACGATCCAGATTCCCGAAGGCACGTTCATCATCGCCGAGGCGTGCGCCGGGCTGCGCTTCCTCATCGCCGCCGCGGCCTTCGGCTGCCTCTACGCTCTGCTGATCTACCGCAGCCCATGGCGCCGCGCTGCGTTCATCGCGGTCTCGGTGATCGTTCCCATCATCGCCAACGGCTTGCGTGCGCTCGGGATCGTCTCGCTTGGCCATATTCTTGGCAGCGCCCAAGCCGCTGAGACCGACCACATCCTCTATGGCTGGATCTTCTTCTCGATGGTCCTCCTGCTGCTGATCGTACTCGGCTTGCCGTTCCGCGAGGACGCCAGGCGCCCCTCGGCCGAGGCAGACGCGGCGGCCCGGCCCCTCCTTGACCCGACAGCGCCACGCCGCGCCGCGCTCACCGCCGGCGCCGTCGTGCTGCTCCTCTGCGTTGGCCCCGCGCTGGCCCATGCGTTCGACCGGCTGCAACAGGCCCCGGCCGCGGGCATCGCGTTCAACCTGCAATCCCCCTGCATCGCCGCCGAGACGAAGCCAACAGTGCCCGCAAGCGGACGCGGCGCGCGCCCCGCCGCCGCGGCATACCGCTGCGCCGGCGAGCTACTGGTTGTCCGGACAGTCGTCTTCGGCTCCCGAATGCCGCCCGGCCCGATCCTGACCGAGCGGGCGCATCTCGGTGATCTCCAGGTCGAGGACGTGGCGGCACGCCCGGTCATTGCGGGGGGCCTGCGTTGGCTGCTCGCAGTCGGCACCAAACCGCCCGCCCTTGCCGCCTCGCTGTTGTGGGCGGACGGGCATCAGGTGGAACCGGGTCTCGGTTTCCGCCTGCGTCGCGCCTGGACAAGCGTGGTCGGCGGCGGCGCGCCCGTCGTCCTGGTCGCGGTGGCGCCGGAAACCCTCGCCGCTTCCGACGATCAGGCCGCGCGCCGGCGGCAGCAGGAGGCGTTGCGGACGTTCCTGACGAGTGAGCCCGGCATCAAGTCCGCGCTCGCGGCGGCGGCTCCTTCGAGGGAATGAGCGATCGGGAATACCCGCCGCGGCCGATCGTCGGGATCGGGATCGTGGTGCTGAAGGACGACCGCGTGCTGCTCGTCCGTCGCGCTAAGCCGCCCAATGTCGGCACCTGGACCCTGCCCGGCGGCGCACAGGAGTTGGGCGAGACCGCCGAAGCCGCGGCGCGGCGGGAACTCGCCGAGGAGACCGGGATCGAGGCCGGTCCGCTGCAGCTCGTCGCTCAAGTGGACAGCATCCGCCGCGACGCCGACGGCCGCGTGCAGTTCCACTACACGATCATCGACTTCGCTGCCGCCTGGGCGGGCGGAGAGCCGGTCGCGGGCTCGGACGTGTCGGAAGCGGTCTGGGCGCCGGTCGATGCGCTGGAACTTTATGATCTCTGGAGCGAGGCGCACCGCGTCATCGCCGCCGCGCGGCGCCTGATTCGTGGTGGCCTATAGCGTCAGCCCGCCATCCACGACGATCGTCTGCCCCGTCACCATCGCACCGCCAAAGCCAAGGAACAGAATAACCTCGGCCAGATCCTCTGGCTGGCAGCGCCGCTTCAGGGCCGCGCGTTCGACCGACTCCCGCCGCTCCTGCTCGGTCCACTCCACCATCCACGGACTGTCCACCGCGCCCGGCGCAATGGCGTTGACCCGCACCTCGGGCGCGAGCGCGCGGGCGAGGTTCTGCGTCAGGCTGACCACCCCGGCCTTGGTCGCGCCATAGGCGAGCGAGGAGCCGGCGCGACCGAGCCCGGCGATCGAGGCGGTGTTGACGATCGCGCCGTGCGCCGCCTTGAGCGCGGGTGCGGCGGCCTTGGCGCAGCGGAACACGCCGAGCAGGTTCACCTGCAACAACAGCGACCAGAGCTCCTCGGTGATGTCCTCGAGCGCCGAAGGCGGGATGCGCTTGCGCGTGCCCGGGGTGCCCGCGTTGTTGACCAGCAGGTCGAGCCGTCCGAGCCCGTCGAGGGCGGCATTCACCATCCGCTCGGCATCGCCCGCCTCGCCGACATCACCCGGCGCGGCGATCACCCGGAAGCCCTCCGCACTCAGCCGCTCCATCTGTTCCTGCCCGCGTGGGTCGATCGGCAGATAGTTGATCGCGACCTTGGCCCCGTTCTCGCAAAGCATCCGCACGGTCGCGAGGCCGATGCCGGAGGCGCCCCCGGTGACGAGCGCGGTGCGGCCCTGAAGCTCATAGCGGATCATTTTCCCTCCAAAGGTCCGATCGCGCGCAGCGCCCGTTTGAGCGCGAGGAGCTTGCGGTCGCGCTCGCGGAACAGCTCTTCGGGGCTGCGCTCGCCCCAATCGAAGTAACCCTTGCCTGCCATCACCCCGGTGCGGCCCTCCGCGAGCAGCCGGTCGAGCGTCTCGCTTCGGCCCTTCACCTCGGGCGGCGTATAAGTGCGGTTGGCGAGGGCGTCGCGCAGCAGCGGCAGGCCGGTGAAATCGGCCTTCGCCAGCACCGCCAGGATCGGCAGTCGGAGCGCTATCCCGTGGATCACCGACTGGTCGATGTCGCGCGGTGTCACCAACCCCTCGTCGAGCAGCCGGTCCACTTCCAGACCGATCGCCGCTTGCAGCCGGTTGGCGACGTAGCCTTGCACGAATTTGCGGAACACGACCGGATGCTTTCCCATGGAGGCGTGCAGATCGCGTACGGCCGCCACGATGGCGGGATCGGTGGATGGACCCGGCACCACGTCTACCAGATCGACGAGATAAGGCGGCGTGTACCAATGGGCGATGATCGCGCGCGCCTGCCGCCGCGCCGGCACGAGTGGGAAAATGTCGAGATAGGAGGTGTTGCTGGCGAGGATCGCCTGGTCCGCCATGAGCCCGTCGAGCTCGGAATACAAGGCGCGCTTCGCCTCCGGCCGTTCGCTGATCGCCTCCACGACCACCTCGGCGCCGCCGACCGTCGCGGCGAGATCGGGCAGGCAACGCACGGCGGCCACGCGCGCGCGTTGCTCGGGCTTCTCCTCGCCCGCCTCGATCAGCGTTTCCAGCGCGCCTGCCATCAGCCCGGGCGCGCGGGCGAGCGTCTCCGCGCTGCTGTCGGTCAGCCGTACCTCGTGCCCGTTCAGCGCGTAGACGAGCGCGATCGCGTGCCCCATCAGCCCCGCACCCACAACGGCAACTTGGGTCATCTGTCCTCTCCCGGGGTCCAGGGCGCCGGCGCCCGCGGCTCGATATCGGTGACGACATCGACCAGCACCGGCTCCTCGGCAGCAAGCGCGCGGCGCAGCACGCCGCCCAGTTCGGCGGGGTCTTCCACCCGCACCCCGCGCACGCCGAAGCTCTGCGCGACGTTTGCGAAGTTGGTGGGGCCGAACTTGGCGAGCTCGGCGGGGTCGCCTTCGCGGTTGCCCTGCAAGCGCCGGATGCCGGGCCAGCTCTGGCCGAACCCGGAATTGTTGTTGACCACCAGGACGACCGGGATGCCGCGCCGGCGCGCGGTCTCCAGCTCGGTCAGGTGATAGTAGAGCCCGCCGTCGCCGGTGAAGCAGAGCACCTTGCGGTGCGGGGCCGCGCACTTCGCACCAAGCGCCGCGGGGAAGGACCAGCCGAGCGACCCGGCGGCCCGCAGATAGGTCTGCCCGCTGCCGTTCAGCTCAATCATGGTGCTGGTCCAGATCCCCGAATAGCCGGTATCGGCAACCAGGATGCCGTCCTCCGGCAGCGCCGCGGTGATCTCGGCGCAGAGCCGTTCCACCCGGATCGGCGTCGCAGCGGAGGCGCGCAGCGGTTCCATTTCCGCCCGCCACTCAGCCACAATCCGCGCGGCCTCGTCCGCATAGCCCCGATCGCGTTGCGGGCGGCCAAGCGCGCCACGGAGCTTCGCCAGCGTAGCGCGCGGATCGCCCATCAGGCCGATCGTATTCGGATAGCTTCGCCCGAGCTCCACCGGGTCGACGTCGATCTGGATCACTGGGGTGGAGAGCGGCGGGATGCGCCAGGTATGCGTCACCTGGTCGCCGGTATGGCAGCCGACGAACAGCACGAGGTCAGCGCCATGCACGATCCGATTGGCAGGCGGCGCGGCATAATTGCCGACCGCCCCAATCGACAAAGGGTGCCGCGTCGGCACCACCCCGCGCGCCCCGAGCGAGGTTCCGATGGGCGCAGCCAGCGACTCGGCGAGGCCCAGCAGCTCCGCCCCGGCATCGGAGGCCGCAGCACCCGCTCCCGCCACGATCGCCACGCGCCGCGCTCGCCGCAGCACCGCCGCAGCACGCTCGATCTCTTCGTCGGCCGGCGTAGGCCGATATGGCGCCACGCGCATCGTCAGCACCGGATCCGCGCCCCCCGGTTCACCGGCGGCACCGAGTTCGATCGGCTCGCCCGTGAGGCCATTAAGGTCGAGATGCACCGGCCGCGGCGATAGTGTGACAGCCTCCCGCCAAGCTTGGCGGAACAGGCGGGGCAGATCGGCCGCACTCTCCACCGAAGCGGAGAATTTGGTGACCGCCGAATAGAGCGGGCCGTGCGGCACTTCTTGGTAGGCGTTGCGATGCTGATGCTCGGGCGGCTTGCGGCCGGTCAGCGCGATCACTGGACTGCGGCCGAGCCAGGCGTCCTGCAAGCCGGCCGCCAGATTGGCCGCGCCGACCGATTGCGCGAAGCAGATGCCCGGCCGGCCGGCGATCCGCGCATAGCCGTCGGCCATGTAGGCGGCGGCCTTCTCGGCGTGCGCCAGCACGCGCGTGACGCCGAGCGCGCCGAGCTCGATCAGCGTGCGGCGCAGCACAGCGTCGACGAAGAACACATGCGTCGTGCCGCTCGCGGCGATGCTGCGCGCCAGCCATTCGGCGCCGGTGATGGGCCCGTCGCTCATAAGGGGTTCCTCCCCGACCAATAGTCGTTCGTGAAAGCGCCGGTTGTCGAGACCCGCTCGCTTTCGTGCTCGTCTGGCGCGAAGCTCGTTGACAATCGCGAACCTACAATAGTACCGCTGGAGAGATAAAATACGGAGTGTCCAGTGGCCAGGATGCCATTGTGGGCCGTCTTGTGCGCGGGCCTCGGTCTCGCCGGCTGCAGCGCCGGGGATTACGTCGGCGGCGTCGACAGCTTTTCCAAGGCCGTCGGCGCCACGCACGATGCCGAGCAGACGCTGAGTACAGCGGCACAGCAGGCGCAGCTCAACGAGTGGACACAGCAGGCATTGCAAGCCGATCCGACCGAGATCTCCGTCGATTTCGCCAAGTGCCTGCCGCCAGCTGCCAAACGGCCAGCCGGCACCTGCGCGGTGACATGGAAGGGCGTGCCGGCGCCGACCACGCCCGACCCCTCCTCAATGACATCGCTCGTGAAATACGCCGCTCTGCTCGCCGCTGTGCCGGCCGACAAGACATGCGCGACCCTGCACAGCGACGCGCAGGAGCTGGCAGCTTCGATCGGCGATCTCGCCAAGGACGCTAGGGCAACCGAGCGCGCCTCCGAAGCCGGTCCGATCAGCGTGATTGCCTCGAGCGCGGGCTGCTTCTTTGTGCAGCAAGCCCAGCTCGCAATCCTGCGGACGGCGACCGCGTCCGCCAATCCGATCGTGCAGAAGCTCGTGCCGGTGATTGAGGACAAGGACAACCGGCTTTACCGGATCGTGATGCAAGACAACCTCAACCAGTTGCAGCAAGCGGCGCTGGCCTACAACCGGGCCCGCTCTCCCGCCGATCTTGCGCGGATGGTCACGCTCGCCGGCGCCCTGAACAAGGCGCAGGCCAACCCGCCCGGACCGGCGATCGCCAACATCGCCACGCTTCACCAGAGCCTAACGGACGATCTGGCGTCCCCTTCCGTCAACCTGAGGCGCGTTGAAGCCGATGCCCAGGCGCTGACGGCGCAGGCAAGCGCGGTCGCGGCGGCGCTCCGGCAACTGCGCGAGGCAAACTTGCCTCCGGTGTCCACGAAACCAGCCACCGGAATGGCCAAGAAGTCGGCAGCCTCTTAGCCGCCTCAAGGAGTAACCAACGATGGCGACATGGGACGACAGCATTGCGGCAGGCGAGGCCGCGCTCGGCAACCTTTACCGGCTTCAGACCGCGGCGATGAAGGCGGGCAATCTCGCAGCGCAGAAGGCGCTCGGAAATGCCATCAGCGATCTCACATACAAGCTGACGCAGCTCCAGTCGCTCGCGATCGCCGACGACGACACGCAGATCGCGGCGTTGAACGCGCAGCTCGACAGAGTCACCACGGCAGGACAGGCGGCCCTCCACGACCTAACGCAGCTCGCGCAAGTCCTGAACGACATCGCCGCCGCGGCCAAGCTCCTGGATACGGTCATCGGAACGGCATCGAAGCTTTGAACCACGTCCGGCGCAGCCGCCATAGCGAAGAAAGCATGGTCGCCGGACGAGATTGCTGCTAGGACGGTACGATAGGCTGGCCGCCCCAGGAGCGGGGCCGCCGGACGGGGAGGGATTCCGAACGATGCGTGCCTTATGTCTCTTGGCGTTTCTCGGGGTGTGCGCGGCGCTCAGCGGGGAACCCGCAAGCGCGGCGGTTTCGCAGGAGACGTTCCTGGTCCGCACCACCGGCGATTTGGTCGCACTCTGCTCGGCCAGCCCCTCCGACCCGCTCTACGTCGCGGCCATCCATTTTTGCGAGGGCTTCGGTGTCGGCGTGTTCCGCACCCTCGAGCAAGAGGACGCTGCGGACCCCGCGCACCGACTGTTCTGCATGACCGAGCCGGTTCCTTCGCGCGATGCCGCCACCGCCTCCTTTGTACGATGGGCCAACACGGACCCGAGCCGGCTGTCGGAGCCGCCCGAGGACGGGATCGCCGACTATCTTGCGCACAAATATCCCTGCCCGGCGCGGCGCTGAGCGGGATCGGGGGGACAGCATGAAAAAGGTTCTGGCGCTTCTGGTCTGCGGCGTAACCCTAGCCGGATGTTCCAATCTCACGCCCACCGAGAACCGGGCGGCGGGCGGCACGCTCGCGGGCGCCACGGGCGGGGCGATTATCGGCGCTCTCGCCGGCAACGCCGCTTTGGGGACGGTAATCGGCGCCGGCGCCGGGCTGGCCGGCGGGTTGATCTACGACCACGTCAAGAAGAGCGAACAGTCCGCATATCAGCAAGGCTATGCGGCCGGAAGATCCTCGCAGTAGCAAACCTCAATCCTAAGGCTCGGTGCGGAGCCGGGTCCGCAGCAGCTCGCCCTCCTTGCGAAGCACCGGATAGGCCGCCGCTTCAACCAGATGCGCGTTCACCCGCTTGAGGTCGCGCATCATGTCGAGATGCAGCGCGCTCGTCTGTGCGGTTTCCGGCCGGCGCTCGCGCAGCCGCGCGAAATGGGCGCGCGTCGCCGCGTCCTCCAGGTCGCGGAACCCCTCCTTCTCCGCGGCCAGGACGCGCGCCGCGCGGGGATCATCGCTCATGAACACGGCACTCGCCGTGTGTAGGTTGACCAGCAGCCGATCCAGCATGGCGGCAAGTTCCTTCTGACCTTCGGCCGAGAAGGCAAGCCCGCGCTTGAGGCGCTTAGCCACCAGCGCCGCCAGATTGCGTTCGATCACGTCACCCGCGTGTTCCATGTTGGTGCAAAAGGCCAGAACTTGCTCGGTGCGTCGCAGGTCGGCATCGGTCATCGCCGCGTCGTCAAGCGCGGTCAGGTAGGCCTTGATGGCGGCGTTCAGCCGGTCGAGCACGTCGTCGAGCCGCTTGATCTCCGCGATCCGCTTGCGATCGTCGTTGCCGAACGCATCGCGCAGGCTGTGCAGCATGGCGTCAAGCACGTCCGCCATCCGCAGCGCCTCCCGGGCCGCGGCCGCGATCGCGACGACCGGCGCCTCCACCGCTGCCCGGTCGAGATAGATCGGGCGGCCAGGATCGGCGGCATCGAGCCGCGCCGGCAGCAGCCGCCGCAGCAGCGCGGCATAGGGTCCGAGCAGCGGGAAGAACAGCAGGGCAAGACAGACGTTGAAAACGGTGTGGAAATCGGCGACCGCACGCGCCGGCTCTGGCTCGAACGCGGTGATCAGCGGCGTCAGTGCCGGCAGCGCGACCAGCGCGGCCAGGCAGCCGATCCCGCGGTTGAGCAGATTGCCCATCGGCAGCCGCCGCGCCGCCGGATCGTCACCGCTCGCACCTTCCAGCACCGGGTTGATCGCCGATCCCAGGTTGGCGCCGAGCACCAGGGCGAACGCGAGCTGAGCCGGAGCCGATCCATGCGCGGCGAGCGACATCGCCAGCAGCACCACCGCCGCACTGGAATGCGCCGCCCAGGTAAGGGCCGCGGCGACGAGCAGCGCGATCAGCGGCTCGGTGGAGATCGCGGCCAACACGCCATGCAGTCCCGGGCCGAGCGCGGATGGCGCGACCACGTCCACGAGCTGGTGCAGGGCGGTCAGCATCAGGCCGAGCCCGATCAGCACCCGCCCGACATCGCGGATGCGGGTGCCGCCCCGCCGGAACATCAGGAAACCGGCCACGATCAGGGCCGGCGCCACCCGGGCTACATCGAAGGACAATGCCTGGACGATCAGCGTCGTCCCGATATTCGCCCCCAGCATCACCGCCAACGCCGGAACCAGCTCCACCGCCCCTGTGGCGGTCAGTCCGGTCACCATCAGGCCGGTCGCGGTGCTGCTTTGCAGGATGGCGGTGACGCCGAGCCCGGCGAGCAGCGCGCTCAGTCGGTTGCGGAGCGCCGCCGCGAGCACGACGCGAAGGCGCGGGCCGAAGGCGCGCTGCACCCCCGTCTGCACCATGCGGACTCCCCAGAGCAGCAACGCGACTGCCCCGGCAAGGTCGAGCAGCGTCAGCGAGCCGGCCATCGCCTCAATTTAGGCAAGGGATCGCTTCCCCGGAAACAGTTTGGCCGGCTCGGCCGACGCCCGTCGCGAGCGTCAAGCCGCCGCGGGGTCAGACGGTCTTCAGGAAGTCCGACAGCTTGTTCGCCGCCGTCGCCTTGTCGATCCGCTCCAGCGCGGCGAGCTCAGCGGCCAAGCGGTCCATCGCCTGCTCGTAGATCTGCCGCTCGCTGAAGCTCTGGTCGGGCTGGCCGGCATTGCGGTGCAGATCGCGCACCACCTCGGCGATGGCGAGCGGATCGCCCGAGTTGATCTTCGCCTCATATTCCTGAGCGCGGCGGGACCACATCGTCCGCTTGATACGGGCGCGGCCGCGCAACACGTCCATCGCCTTGTCGAACAGGTCGCGGCTGGCCAGCTTCCGCAGTCCGGCGGTGCGTGCCTTGGCCACCGGCACGCGCAAGGTCATCCGGTTCTCCTCGAACGTGATGTGGATCAGTTCGAGCTTGTGGCCGGCGATCTCCTCCACCGCGATCCGCTCGACCTTGCCGACGCCATGTGTGGGATACACCACGTGATCGCCTTGAGCGAAGGTCTCGGGCGGCCCGAGCGGGCGCGGCGGCGGCCGATGCAGATGCGGCGGCAGCCCGGGAGGCAGGCTCCCCGGAGGGCGAGCCGGCGAGGGCGGGGCCGCAACGGCCGGGGACGGAGCGGCTGTAGTGACCGCGGCTGGAGATACTGGCCCCGGAGCAGCCTGCGCCGGCATGCCGGAGGAAGCCGGCGGCACAGCTTGCTTGGATGCGCTCTCAGCGCCCTCCGGCTGCGTCGGCGCTTCACGGAGGTCCGGAACGACGGGCGGTTTGGGAGTAGGGGCGGCCTTCGCGCTCGGCTGGGAACGCGGCGGCGGGGATGCCGCCTGTGCAGCCGCGGGTGCGGGGGCCGGCGGAGCGGGCGCCAGCTCGGCCGCTGCCGAACTCTTGCGCGGCGACTCGGCTAGCGGAGCGGCGGCCGCGGTCGCCTTCTTCGGCCGCTCGGCCGGAGCGGTCTGGGAGGGAAGCGCCTTTTTCGAAGGCGGGGCGGATTTCGCCGGCGCTGCGCGTTTCGAGGGCATCGCGGCCTTCGCCAATGCCGGCGGCTGCTTCTTTGTGGCGGCAACGCGGCGCGTGGGGTCGGCCTCCGTCAGCCGGGCGGGAGCGTGCGTCGCCGCCGGCTTGGCGCGCGGCTTCGCCGCCGGCTGCTTCGTGGCGGACCGTGCGGCCGCCTTCGCGGCGGGCTTGGCCGGTGCGGGCTTGCGCGCTGGCTTCCGCGCCGAGGCCCCGGTTCCGGCATTCGATTTCATAGAGACACCTCTCACTCATGCGGGACGGCGCTCAGCCGCCCGCCTGCGCCGCCATCACAAGGAAAAGAACGACAGAGCGGCCACCACCCTGACCGGGGGCAGCGACTTCGTCCCGTTCGCCTCATATAGCATCGAAGCGGCGACCCGTCACCGTCCTCGGACCAATTCGGGGTGCCGGATGGTCAGGGCGTGCCGGGCTCGGGATCGAACAAGGCCGCCTTGTTCGGCTTGTCCTTCCACTCGTCGGCGTCGGGCGGCGGCTCCCCCTTGCGGGTGATATTGGGCCAGGTCTGAGCGTAGGTTCGGTTCTGCTCCAGCCAGGCGGCCGCCCGGTCGTCGCTGTCCGGCACGATGGCCTCAACGGGGCACTCGGGCTCGCACACCCCGCAATCGATGCATTCGTCGGGGTGGATGACCAGCATGTTGGCCCCGACGTAGAAACAGTCGACCGGGCAGACTTCCACGCAATCCATATATTTGCAGCGGATGCAGTTCTCGGTGACCACGTAGGTCATACGACGTCCTCGACAGCGGAGCCCTGAAGCGCGGGCGATATGACCGCCTTTGCGCGGGCACGCAAGGGCGCCACTACCCTTGGGCGATCTCCTCGTATAGCAGGCGCGCCTCGGGCGGCGGACCGCGGCGGCGGGCCAGGGCACGGACGCGCACCACCCGCACCGCGCCCCGCACTGGCATCGTCAGCACGTCGCCGACACGGAGCCTAGCGTGCGCCTTGTCAGTCGGTTGGCGGTTGATACGGATCAGCCCTTCCGCGATCAATGCCGCGCAGTCGGAGCGCGAGCGCGCGAAGCGGGCGCACCAAAGCCAGGTGTCGAGCCGCTGCCATTCCTGCTCCGTCGCGATCGCGCTCAACGGACCAGGGCGGCCAGCGCGGCAAACGGGCCGGGCGTGTCGTCCGCCCGGCGCGGGCGCGAGCCGCCGCGGCGCGATGGATGCACACGGCGGGCCCCGGCAAGCATGGGCGGGGCGGGCGGACCGAAATCGTCGCGCGCCAAGGCCGCGGCCGGCAGCACCCGGAACCCCAGACGGTGCAGCACCGCAGGCAGAGAGGCGGTCGGCACCGCGAGCCGCGATGCGAGCGCCGGCGGCAATGCGACCGCGCCATGCCGCGTCGCCCAGGCAAGCTCAGCGGCCACCCGCTCGGCGATATCGAGACGAAGAAGCACCGGGCCGGCGCGAATCCACCCGATCGCCTCGGCGAAGCCGTTGGGCCAGCTCCGCTGCGCCGGAACGGAAACCAAGCCAGGCGGCGGAAGGACGGGCAGCTTTTCCCCTCGTTGCACGGCCCACAGCCGAGCCCGCATCACCGCCGCCCGCGGCTTCAAGAGCGCCGGCACGAACAGCGCGAACCGGCCCGCCTTGACACCGAGCGCTCTCAGCGACCGCCGCAATGCCGGATCGGCTGCCTCACCGGACTCCCCCGGGATCACGCCAAGGCACTCCTCCAACCGGTGCAGCGGGCCCCGCAGGCTCGGCGCCGCGGCCGCGCGCGCGCTTGCCTCGAATAGCGGGGCGAGGTCGGCGCGCACGGCGTCGTCGAGCCAACGCTGCAACCTTGCACGCAGGCGCTCGCGCTGGGTGCCGTCCAGGAACTCGCTATCGATCACGGCGATCTGAGGCGTCAGGGCACTGCGTCCGGGTCTCAGCCGCGCGACCGGCGTGCTGTCCCACAGCACGAGGTGATCCGGACCGAAGCCGAAGGCCGCGTCGGGCGCCGCCTCCGCCATGGCGACCCGGCGCGGCATCTCCTCGCGCAAGGCCCGCCGGGCCGCGCGAAGCACAAGGCGCTTCTCGTCCCCGACGGCCGCCGGGTCGGGACAGAAGGTGAACCCGCCGACCGTGCCGACTTGATGACCCTCCACCACCACCTCGCCGCGCCGGGTCACGGCGGACAGCAGGTCGCCACCCTCGGTCTCCTCCAGCCGGCGCATCAGGAGCGCGGCGCGCCGGTCCACGAACCGCGCGGTCAACCGCTCATGCAGCGCGTCGGAGAGCAAATCCTCGACCTCCCGCGCCTTGGCCTGAAGCGCGGGCGCGTCGTGCACCCAGTCGGTGCGCGCGGCGATGTAGGACCAGACCCGGATGCCCGCGAGGCGCTGCATCAGAGTGTCGATATCGCCATCGGGGCGGGCAAGGGTGTCGATCTGCCCGCGCAGCCAGGCGTCCGAAAGCCGCCCGTTCCGCGCGAGATCGAAGAAGACGCGGGCGCAGAGCCGGTTGTGGGTTTCGTCGGCGAGCTTGCGGAAATCCGGGATCTGACAGGCTTCCCACAGCAGCCGGACCATCCGCCCGCCCGCCGCCGCCATGCGGATGTCCGCATCACGCGCGAGAGCCGCCAGCGTCTGGAGATCAGAGGCGTCGTTGCCTTTGACGAGCTCCGCCCGCGGCGGCGAGGCCGTGAGGCTCGCGAGCAAGGCGTCCAAGTCACCGAAATTGAGATCGCTGTTGCGCCAGCAGAGCTGCTCCAGCGGATCGAAATTATGCGCCTCTACCCGGGCCACCACGTCGTCGGCCAGCGGCGGGCAGTTCGCCGTCGTCCCGAACGTGCCGTCGTGCATCCCCCGTCCGGCGCGACCGGCGATCTGCGCCACCTCGGCGGCGGTCAGGCGGCGGATGCGGTGGCCGTCGTGCTTGGTGAGACCGGCGAACGCGACATGATCGACGTCCATGTTCAGCCCCATCCCGATCGCGTCGGTCGCGACCAGGAAATCGACCTCCTTCTCCTGATAGAGTGCCACCTGGGCATTGCGCGTGCGCGGGCTGAGGCGGCCCATGACGATCGCGCAGCCGCCCCGGCGGCGGCGGATCAGCTCGGCGATCGCGTACACGTCGGCGGCGCTGAAGGCGACGATCGCCGTGCGCGGCGGCAGCTTCGTCAGCTTGACCGGCCCGGCATAGCTGAGCTGCGAAAGGCGCGGGCGGGTCTCCACACGAGCCTGCGGCACGAGCCGGTGCAGTAGCGGGCGGATCGTCTCCGCGCCCAGGAACATCGTCTCGGCCAGTCCGCGCGCGTGCAGCAGCCGGTCGGTGAACACATGGCCGCGGTCGGGATCGGCGCAGAGCTGGATCTCGTCCACCGCGACGAACTCCACCGCCCGGTCGAGCGGCATCGCCTCCGCCGTGCAGGAGAACCAGCGCGCTCCAGGCGGGACGATCTTTTCCTCTCCCGTGATCAAGGCGACATGCCGCGCCCCCTTGCGGGCCACCATGCGGTCGTAGTTCTCGCGCGCGAGCAGCCGCAGCGGAAAGCCGATGATGCCCGACGAATGTGCCAGCAAGCGTTCGATGGCGAGATGGGTCTTGCCGGTGTTGGTCGGGCCGAGAACGGCCTTGACCCGCGATTCGAAGCCGGACATGCGGCGATGTTTGGGGCTAGGCGCGTGGATTGCAAGCGACGCTTTGTTCCTGGTCGTATCCGGGGCGCATCGAAGGCGCCTTGACCCTCGGCAAGACCGCCGCCCCCCCGTCGTCGCCTTCGAGGACTTTTTCGCGTTGCGGAGCGCAACAACCTCAAGTAAGCGCGACCGGTCGAAACGGACCTTGCCATGCCCCCATCGAGAAGACCGGCGCATCTCGACGCGCTGGAAGCCGAAAGCATCCACATCATGCGGGAAGCGGTGGCCCAGGCGGAACGCCCGGTGCTGCTCTACTCGATCGGCAAGGATTCGTCGGTTTTGCTGCACTTGGCGCGCAAGGCGTTCTTTCCTGGCCGCCTGCCGTTTCCGCTGCTGCACATCGACACGAAGTGGAAATTCCGTGACATGATCGCCTTCCGCGACGCCACCGCGGCGCGGTTCGGGCTCGATCTCCGGGTACACACCAACCCCGACGGCCTGCGCGACAACGTCAACCCGTTCGACCACGACAGCATCACTTACAACCGGGTGATGAAGACCGACGCGCTGAAGCAGGCGCTCGATGCCGGCCGCTATGATCTCGCCTTCGGCGGCGCGCGGCGCGACGAGGAACGCTCGCGCGCCAAGGAACGCATCTTCTCGGTGCGCGGCCCAGGCCATAGCTGGGAGCCGAAGCTACAGCGTCCGGAGATGTGGCGGCTCTATAACGGCCAGGTCGCGCCCGGTGAGACGCTGCGCGTGTTCCCGCTCTCCAACTGGACCGAGCTCGACGTGTGGACCTACATCCTGCACGAATCGATCGATGTCGTACCGCTCTATTTCGCGAAGCCGCGCCCGACGGTGGAGCGCGGCGGCGCCCTGATCGTCGTTGACGACGAGCGTATGCGGTTCAATCCGGGCGAGCAGCCGGTCAATCGGGTGGTGCGGTTCCGCTCGCTCGGCTGCTATCCGCTCAGCGCCGCGGTGCTGTCGGAGGCCGACTCCATCGAGGACATCGTGGAAGAGATGCGCCGCACGCGCGAGAGCGAACGGGCCGGCCGACTGATCGACTTCGACCAGGATGCCTCGATGGAAAAGAAGAAGCGTGAGGGATATTTCTGATGCCCGACTCCCTCCTGCGCGTACTCACCTGCGGCAGTGTCGATGACGGCAAATCGACGCTGATCGGGCGCCTGCTATATGAGTGCGGCGCGGTGCCTGACGACGTGCTGGCCGCGCTCGAGCGTGATTCCAAGCGGTTCGGCACGGTAGAGAACGGCGTCGATTACGCCCTGCTGGTCGATGGGCTCGCCGCCGAGCGCGACCAGGGCATCACGATCGACGTAGCGTACCGCTATTTCGAGACGCCGCGCCGGCGCTTTATCTTGGCCGACGCGCCGGGGCACCAGCAGTACACCCGCAACATGGCGACTGGCGCCTCCTTGGCCGAGCTTGCGATCCTGCTGGTGGACGCGCGCAAGGGCCTGCTCGCGCAAACGCGCCGCCACGCCGCCATCGCGACCATGATGGGCGTCCGCCAGATCGTGCTGGCGGTGAACAAGATGGACTTGGTCGATTTCGAGCCGGCCGTGTTCGACCGCATCGTGGAGGAATTCGACGCGCTCCGCGATCGCCTCGGCGCCGCTTCGGTGCTGGCGATCCCGGTCGTCGCGCGCGACGGCGACAACGTCGCCGCGCCGAGCCGCCGGACGAACTGGTACGACGGCCCCACCCTGCTTACCGCGCTGGAAGAGGCCGAGGACGGACGGGCGGAGAGCGGCCCGGCACGCCTGCCGGTGCAGTGGGTGAACCGCCCCGACGCGGACTTCCGAGGCTATGCCGGCACGGTGGTGCGCGGTACGCTCCGCGAAGGTGATACGATCGTCAATTCGCTCTCGCGTACCGAGGCACGCGTCGCACGCATCGTGACGATGGACGGCGACTTGGCCGCCGCCCGACCGGGGCAGGCCGTTACCGTCGTGCTGGACCGTGAGATCGACGCGTCCCGTGGCGACGTGCTCGCGGCCGCGCCCATTCCCGAGCTCGCCGAGACGATCGCCGCGCGCGTGGTGTGGATGGACGAAACCCCGCTGTTCCGCGGCCGGGCCTACCAGATCATGCTCGCCACCCGCAGCGTGATCGGCACGGTCACGCACATCGACAGCAAGCTCGATGTCGAGACGCTGGAGGAGAAGCCGGCCACCGAGCTGCATCTGAACGAAATCGGCACGGTCAGCCTCTCGCTCGCCCAGCCGGTCGCCTGCGAGCCTTACGGGCTGAGCCGCGAACTGGGCGGGTTCATCTTCGTCGACCGGCTCACGCGCGGCACGGTCGGCGCCGGGATGGTGACGGAGATCACCTCCGCCCGCAGCCCGATCTACTGGCACGCGATGGATGTCGATAAGGCGGCGCGCGCCTCGCTGAAGCGCCAGCGACCCGCCGTCCTCTGGTTCACCGGCCTTTCTGGCGCCGGCAAATCCACCATCGCCAACCTTGTCGAAAAACGGCTGCACGCCGAGGGGCGCCATACGATGGTGCTCGACGGCGACAATGTGCGGCACGGGTTGAACCGCGATCTCGGCTTCAGCGAGGCCGACCGCGTGGAGAACATCCGCCGCGTCGCCGAGGTCGCCAAGCTGTTCGTCGAAGCGGGCATGATCGTGCTCGTGTCCTTCATCTCGCCCTACCGTGCCGAGCGCGACGTGGCGCGCGCGGCCGTGGAGGACGGCGAATTCCTGGAGATTTTCGTCGACACCCCGGTGGACGAATGCCGCCGGCGCGACCCGAAAGGCCTCTATGCCCGCGCCGATGCCGGCCAGCTCCGCAATTTCACCGGCGTCGATGCGCCGTACGAGGAGCCGCTCGACCCGGAAATCCGCCTCCGCACCATGGAGGCGAGCCCGGAGGCGCTCGCCGAGCAGGTGGTTGCCGAGCTGCGCCAGCGGGGGCTGCTCGGCTAGGCGGGTTACCGCCCTGTGGTCACGCTCTGGCGCGCCGGACTCAAGGAGGCGATCGGCGAGCTCCCCGATTTCGTCCGCCTCGCTGCCGAGATGGGCGTGCGGGAGGTGCATCTGTAAGGGCTTGTTTTCGACGCCGCCTGCTTCGGCATGGCGCGGGCGGACTCCTCGCTCTTTGAGCGCACCCAGAGGCACCTGGGGCGGCTCGCTCCGCGCGGGCTGGCGGATCATCGCCACCCTCGCGCGTGTTGCCGCTGAACTGCGCCGCCGCCCCGCCCCTGTCCGCTGAGACTTGTGGCGGAACGATTCGGCGCGGCGCTTGCGGCGCGGCGCGCGAGCCGCCATGTTGGCCGCCTCGTCAACGGAACTGAAAGGAGGTGATCCAGTGTCTCATTGTTTTGCGCCGGCGCCAGTCGCCGCGGCCTGGATCGTCACCTCGGATCGCGGGGTCGCGTAACCCGGGTTCTCACAACTGGCCAACCGGCCGAACAATGGAAAGCCTCGGACCCCGGTCCGGGGCTTTCGCATATCCGGGCCTCCGCATTGAACCGGCCGCCGGCCCAGCCCAGATCGTCGTTCGACCGTCCTCTCCCACGGACCCGTTGCGAGGCCCGCGCGCCCTGGACGGCCAGGTTTTGACCTGACGGGAGAAGCCCATGCTGATTTCCGATGTCCTGCACGGCAAAGGCCGCGCCGTCGTGCGGATTCCCGCCGAGGCGACGGTCGCCGAAGCCGTCCGCAAGCTTTCCGAGAAGCGGATTGGGGCGCTGGTGGTGGAGGACCGCTGGCTGAAGATGGCGGGCATCTTCTCCGAGCGCGACTTCATCAACTGGACCGCCCGCGAGGGCGCCGCCGCGCTGGATCGCAAGGTGGGCGACGTAATGACCGCCCCGGTCATCACCTGCAAGCCGTCGGACACGATCGATTCCGTGCTCGCCCGCATGACGGTCTCCCGCATCCGTCACATGCCGGTCGCCGAAGGCGAGGACCTGATCGGCATCGTCAGCATCGGCGATCTCGTGAAGCACCGGCTCGACGAGAAGGAGCTGGAGGCCAACGTCCTGCTCGAACTCTCGCGGATGCGCGCCTGACCAAAGGGCCGGCCCACTAGAGAGCCCGTTCCCCTTGCGCGACGGGGTCAGGAGGAGGGGGCGAGCGCGCTTCGGCGACCCATTTCTCCCACCCCCGCGCCCGCAGCTCGCAGGCCGGGCAGGCGCCGCAGCCATAGCCCCAATCATGGCGGTGCGTCCGGTCGCCCCGGTAGCAACTGTGCGACTGCTCCCGGATCAGCTCGACGAGCGCCGCCCCGCCGAGCGCATCCGCGAGTGCCCAGGTTGCTGCCTTGTCGCGCCACATCAGCGGCGTCTCCAGCACGAACCGCCGTTGCATCCCGAGGCCGAGCGCCACTTGCAAGGCCTTGATCGTGTCGTCGCGGCAATCGGGGTAGCCCGAATAGTCGGTCTCGCACATGCCGCCGACGAGCCGCCGCAGCCCCCGCCGGTACGCAAGCGCCGCCGCGTAGGTGAAGAACAGCAGATTGCGGCCCGGGACGAAGGTGGTCGGCAACCCCTCCGTATCCATCGCGATCTCTGCCTGTGAGGTCAGCGCGGTCGCCCCCAGGGCCGCCATCGAGGCGCGCAGGTCGATCACATGATCCTGCCCGAGCCGCGCCCCCCAGCCGCGGATCGCCGCCATCCCGGCACGCAGCCCGGCGCGGCATTCGAGCTCCACCGCGTGCCGCTGCCCGTAATCGAACCCAATCGTCTCCACCCGCTGATAGCGGTCGAGCGCCCAGGCGAGGCAGGTGGCGGAGTCCTGCCCGCCCGAGAACAGCACGAGGGCATGGTCGTCCATCGCGCCCAGTCCTACGCTAGAGGCGACCGGAACGGGAGACCAGGGATGACGACCCCGCGCGACGCCCTCGCCGAACTCTGGTCCGCCGCCGGCCTCCCCGCCTCGGCGCTGGAGGACGCCGTGCTGACAGGCGCGGAACCCGCCCTTCCTTCCTCCTTCGCGGTCGGCACCGCCGCCCAGGCGAGCATCGCCGCCGCGGGCCTTGCCGCTGCCACGCTCGGCCAGGCGCGCGGTCTGCCGCGCCAGACCGTCGCGGTTCCGATGCGCCAGGCTGCCGCCGAGTTCCATTCCGAGCATTGGCTCAGGATCGACGACAAGCCGCCGCCCGACCTATGGGACAGGATCGCGGGCACCTATCCGTGCGGCGACGGCCGCTATGTGCGCCTGCACACGAATTTCCCGCATCATCGCGACGGCGTGCTGCGCCTGCTCGGCTGCGCGCACGAGCGCGAGGCCGTGCGTGCCGTGCTTGCCCGCTGGAACGCCTTCGACTTCGAGCAGGCCGCTGCCGAGGCGGGACTCTGTGTGGCAGCGATGCGGAGCTTCACCGAGTGGGACGCGCATCCGCAGGGCCGCGCCGTGCAGGCCGAGCCGCTGATCGCGCTGGAGCGGATCGGCGACGCGCCGCCTTCCCCGCTGCCGCCCGCCGACCGGCCACTCGGCGGTGTGCGCGTCCTGGAGATGACCCGGGTCATCGCCGGCCCGGTCGGCGGGCGGGTGCTCGCCCTGCACGGGGCCGACGTGCTCCGCATCAGCGCCCCGCAGCTCTACAATTTCCCCGCGCTCGAGATCGACACCGGGCGCGGCAAGCGCAACGCGCAACTCGACCTGCGCGACCCGGGCGCGCGCGAGACCATGCGCGGCCTGCTGAGCCAAGCCGACATCTTCCTCCAGGGCTACCGCCCGGGCGCCATCGCGGCGCTCGGTTTCGGCCCGGAGGCAGCCGCCGCGCTCCGGCCCGGGATCATCTATGTCTCGCTCTGCGCCTACGGGTTCAGCGGCCCCTGGAGCGGGCGGCGGGGCTTCGACAGCCTCGTGCAGACGGCAAGCGGCTTCAACGCCGCCGAGGCCGAAGCGGCCGGCATCGCCGGGCCGAAGCCGCTGCCGGTGCAGGCGCTCGACCACGCCTCGGGAATGTTGCTGGCGCTCGGCGCGATGGCGGCGCTCGGCCGCCGGGCCCGCGAGGGCGGAAGCTGGCATGTGCGCGTCTCGCTGGCACGCACCGGCCATTGGATCCGCCTGCTCGGCCGGGTGCCCAGCGGGCTTTCCGGCCCGCCCATGACCGAAGAGGAGGCATCAGGCTACAGCGAGGAAACCCAGTCGGGCTTCGGCCGCCTGCGGGCGATCCGCCATGCGGCACGGCTCTCGGCCACCCCGGCGCGCTACGCCCGCCCGGCCGTCCCGCCCGGCTCCGACCCGCCTGCCTGGACCTGAGCCGCCGCACCCGGGCGGCCAGAACCGGGCATCACTCCCCGAGCAAATGCAAAGCGAGGCGGCGTTCCTGCGGCGTGGGGCGATGCTCGATCAGGTATACGCCTTGGCGCAGGCCGAGCATTAACCGCCCCTCGATCAGCGGGATCGAGAGATGGGCGCTCATGGAGGCCGCGCGGACATGGGTGAGAAGATCGCCTCTCGGGTCGCGCGAGCGGCGCGGCGCGAGGTCGGCGGTCATACGCCGCAGCGCCGCCAGTGTTTCGTTGACGGCGGCCGGATTGCCGCGCTCGTGGGTCAGCAGCGAGGCGGTGGTGTGGCGGCACCACACCGTCAGCAGTCCTTGAGCGAAGCCGCTTTCGGCCACCCAAGTCTCGAGGCCGTCGGTGATCTCCGCAATCCCCTGCCCGGCCATGTCCAAAACCAGCCGTCCCGACCGCTGCCGCACCGCGACCACCCTGCGTTGTATCCACGAAATGAAACACAACTCGGACGCAGCCGCCAGGGGCGATGCGCTATTCGCTGTCCTCAAGGAGAGCCAACGCGTCCGGATGCCAGTCGAGGCCTACTGATTCTCCGGGAACCGGCTGGACGGGCAGCCTCTCGTGCGATGCAACCTTGGCGCTGATGATGCTTCCGTCCCTGAGCCGTAACTCGTAGAAGCAACTGTCGCCGGCATAGGTGCGCCCGGACGCCTGCGCGGCAACAAGGCCGGCCTCCGTATTTCGCACAAGCCGAATGCGCTCCGGCCGGAGCGCGAGGCTGACGGCCTGCCCGGACTCGACCGCGCCGGCAATCCGCACCCGCGCGCCGCAGCTCAGGGCGACTGACAGTACGCCGTCCTCGGACCGCTCCACGATCCCGCGCAGGATATTCGCCGCGCCGAGAAACTTGGCGACGAACGTCGTGCGCGGCCGTTCGTACACCTCCTGCGGCGGCCCGGTCTGCACGAGCCGCCCCTGGTGCATCACGCCGATGCGGCTTGCCGCCGACAGCGCCTCCTGCTGATCGTGCGTCACCATCACGAACGTCGTGCCGATGCGGCGTTGCAGCCGAACGAGCTCGGCGCGCGTCTCTTCGCGTAGATTGCGGTCGAGCGCCGACAAGGGCTCGTCGAGCAGCAGAAGCTTCGGGCGCGGTGCCAAGCTGCGCGCCAGCGCGACCCGCTGCTGCTGGCCGCCCGAGAGCGACGCCGGCCGGCGCGCCTCGAAGCCCTGCATCTGCACGAGTGCCAGCATCTCCTCCACGCGCGCCGCGATCGCGCGGTGGTGAAGGCGCTGGCGGCGCAGCCCGAAGGCGATGTTGGCCGCCACGCTGAGGTGCGGAAACAGCGCGTAGGACTGGAACATCGTATTCACCGGCCGGCGATGCGGCGGCAGGGCCGCTAGATCGGCGCCGTCCAGCACGATCCGCCCACGCTCGGGCCGCACGAACCCGGCGATGGCGCGGAGCAGCGTCGTCTTGCCCGAGCCCGACGGGCCGAGGAGCACGAAGAACTCGCCCGCCCCGACATCGAGATCGACCGCATCGACGGCGAGAACGGGGCCGTAGGCAACGCGCAGCCCCTCGATCCGCAGAAGCGGCGCGGCCACGCCTATCCGCCGGCCTTGAAGCGGTCCCACATCCGGCTGCGCGCCCGCTCCGCCGCCGCCGGCACCGGGCCGATGGTGAACAGGCGCGACGCCATGTCGGCCGGCGGGTAGACCGCCGGATCGGCGAGCAGCTCCGGGCGGATCATCGGCCGGCTTGCCGGGACCGCGTTCGGATACATCGTGGCGTTGGTGATCCCGGCCATCACGTCCGGTTGCAGAAGGAAGTTTATGAACGCGAGCGCGGCCTCTTTGTGCGGCGCGTCCGCCGGGATCGCCAGCATGTCGAAGGCAAGCTGCGCGCCCTCTTTCGGCATCGCGTAGCGCACCACCACGCCGTGCCCGGCCTCGCGCGCGCGGGCGCCCGCCTGTGCCACGTCGCCCGAATAGTCCATCGCGAGACACGCCGAGCCTCCGGCCAGCGCCTCCAGCGCTCCGCCCGAGGCGAAGGTGCGGATATAGGGGCGAATGCCCATCAGCGTGCGCTCGACCGCGGCGAGATCGGCCGGATCGGTGCTGTTCTGGCTCTTGCCGAGATAGCGCAGCACCGACGGGATCACGTCGATCGCCGAGTCCATCATAATGATGCCGCACGGCGCGAGCCGCTTGGCGTTCTCCGGTTTGAACAGCAGATCCCACGAGTCGACAGGGGCGCCGGGAGCCAGCGCCGCCACCTTGTCGGGCGCGAAGCCGAAGCCCGTCGTGCCCCACAGATAAATGGCGCCATGCCGGTTGCCGGGGTCGGAGGAAGCGACCTCCGCCATCATCTGCGGGTCGAGATTCTTCCAGTTCGGCACCTTGCTGCGGTCGATCTCGGCGAGCGCGCCGACCTTGATCAGGCGCGAAAAGGTCGGCTCGTTGGTGGGCACCACGACGTCATATCCCGAGTGTCCGGCGAGCAGCTTGCCCTCCAGCGTCTCCAGACTGTCGAACATGTCGTAGCGGACCGTGATGCCGGTCTCCGCCTCGAACCGCTTGATCGCCGCGGGGTCGATATAGTCGGTCCAGTTATAGACGTTGACGACCTTCTCCTCGGCTCGCGTCGCGCCGAGCAGCGACAGCGGCAGAAGCGCGGCGAGCGCGAGGCGGCGCCCGATCATCGCGGCGGCATCCGAAGCGCGCCATCGAGGCGAATCGTCTCGCCATTCAGGTAGCGGTTGGCGATGATATGCAGGACGAGCGCGGCATATTCGCCGGGAAGGCCGAGCCGCGCGGGAAACGGCACTGAGGCGGCGAGCGCTGCGCGAATCTCGTCGGGCAGACCGTTGAACATCGGCGTCTCGATCAGTCCCGGCGCGATCGTCACCACACGCACGCCTACGCGGGCAAGCTCGCGCGCGGCGGGCAGCGTCAGCCCGGCCACCCCTGCCTTGGAGGCGGCATAGGCCGCCTGACCGATCTGGCCATCGAAGGCGGCGATCGAAGCGGTGTTGACGATTACGCCGCGCTCGCCCTCGTCGAGCGCCGGTAGCGCGCTCATCTCGGCCGCGGCGAGACGGAGCAGGTTGAATGTGCCGATCAGATTGACGCGGATCACGCGCTCGAACGCGTCGAGCGGGAGCGGCCCGTCGCGCCCGACGATGCGCCCGGCCGTGCCAATCCCGGCGCAGTTGACCAGCACCCGTGCCGGACCGTGCGCGGCACCTGCGGCGGCAACCGCCGTCGCGGCCGCGGCGGCATCGGCGACATCGCAGCCGAACGCGAGCCCGCCGAGGCGTGCCGCGACCTCGCGGGCCTGGGCCTCGTTACGGTCGAGGATCGCCACCTTCGCGCCCGCCTTGGTGAGAGCTTCCGCGGTGGCCGCGCCGAGCCCCGACGCGCCGCCCGTCACCAAAGCGGCCTGTCCCTGAAGCTCCATCGCCGTCCCCCTCTTTCCGTCCCGCGCCCCCTATACGCACAATGCCGTGCCGAACAACCGGAGACGCGGGCGGATGAAAACGGAAAAGCAGCCGGCCAGGGGATCGCGCGGCATGGTGGTGAGCAACCACCCGCTCGCCTCGGCGGCCGGAGCGGAGATGCTGGCGGCGGGCGGCAACGCCGCCGACGCGGCGATCGCCACGCTGTTCGCGCTGACGGTGGTCGAGCCGATGATGGTCGGCATCCTGGGCGGCGGCATTTTCCACATCCGCACGCCCGACGGCGCGCATGTGGTGATCGACAACCAGAGCCGTGCCCCGCTCGCCACCGGCCCCACCACCTACACGCCCGATCCCGCCGCCGCGCCCGGAACGATGGATGCAGTCGGCCGCGCCAATGCGCTCGGCCCGACGGCAGTGGCTGCGCCGGGAAACCTCGCCGGCTGGAGCGAGGCGCTGGCGCGCTTCGGCACCTTCAAGCTGGCCGATGTCATCGAGCCGGCGATCCGCTTCGCCGCGCGCGGCTATCGCGCCACCCCGTTCCTCGCCGACTGCGTGGCCGACAGCGCCGAAGACATGCGCCGCGACGCGGCGATCGCCGCCCTGTTCCTGCCCGGCGGCGCGCCGCTGAAGGCGGGCGATCCGGTGGTGATGGCGGACTACGCCGAGACGCTTCGCCTGATCGCGCGCGAGGGGCCAGCGACGCTGTACGGCGGCGCGCTCGGTCACATCTACACCGCGCATATGGAGCAGTCGGGCGGCTACTTGCGGATGGCGGACCTGACCGACTACTCCACCAAGGAACGCTCGGCGCTGCGCGGGCACTACCGCGGATACGAGATCGTCGGGCCGCCGCCGCCCTCCTCGGGGCCGCTGCACATCCTGCAAATGCTGAACATCCTTGAGAAATTCGACCTCCGCGCGATGGGGTTCGACTCGCCCGACCGCGCGCACCTGCTGGCGGAAGCGATGAAGATCGCCTTCGCCGACCGCGCCGCCGCCACCGCCGATCCGGATTTCGTCGCCGTGCCGGTGGAGCGGCTGCTCTCCGAGGATTATGCCGCGCAGCGGCGCGAAGAGATCGACGCGCGCCGCGCCAAGGACTTCCCGGCGGGCGTGCCGGCCGTCGCGGCCGAGGGCGCGCACACGACGCACATAACGGTGGCCGATGCCTCCGGCCTGATCGTGTGCGCGACGCAGACGATCAATAGCCTGTTCGGTGCCCGCTACATCGTGCCGGGCACCGGGATGATCCCCAACAACTACATGTACTTGTTCACGCCGCATCCAGGCCGGGCCAATTCGGTGGCACCCGGCAAGCGCGTCACCTCGTCGATGTCGCCGGTGATCGTGCTGCGCGACGGCGCGGCCCGCTATGCGCTTGGCCTGCCAGGCGGATTGCGGATTTTCGCCTCCGTGATGCAGGCGCTGATCAACCTGATCGACCATGGGATGACGCTGCAGGAAGCCGTGGAGGCGCCCCGCCTCTGGACGCAAGGCTACGGCGTGGAGGTGGAGCGCGGCTTCGGCGCGGTGATGGCGCAGGCGCTCGAATCCCGCGGGCACAAGGTGAACATCGTTCCGAACATCGGCGGCGGCATGTGCGCTGTCGGGTTCGCGGCCGACGGCATGATGGAGGGGGCCGCCTGCTGGCGGGCGGACGGCACGCCGATAGGGGTCAGCGGCGGCTTGGCGCGGCCCGGCGTGCGCTTCCGCGCGGAGCAGGCGCCGTCGTAACGCATCAAGCTGCAACAAGATCGGACTTAGGTCAGTTGCTTACGACTTGCGCCGCCCCGTCCGGCTGAGGCATGTTCGCCCCGCGATAAAGGGGCGGGGGAAGTCGATCTTGGACCTGCGCTTGGTCATGGCGGCTTCCGTGCTCGCGCCGCTTCTCCTCGCCGCCTGCAAAAAAGAAAATGCCTATATGCCGCCACCGCCGGCCGCGGTTGGCGTCATGCATCCGATCGCGCGAACGGTCGCACCGTACATCAACGCCACGGGCATGGCGGTTGCCTACAATCAGGTCACTGTCATGGCCCGCGTGCAAGGCTTCGTGCAACAGATCGCTTACAAGGACGGCGACCGGGTCAAGGCCGGGCAGCTGCTATTCCTGATCGAACCCGCCCCCTACGAGGCCCAGCTTCAGCAGGCACAGGCGCAGCTCGCCGCCGACCAGGCGCAATATGATTTCGCCGCCATCGAGTACCAGCGCCAGGCAACGCTCGCTGTCAACAGCTTCGCCGCCGCGCAGACCGCCGCCGATCAAGCCAAGGCGACACGCGACAGCGCCAAGGCGAAGGTGGAGAACGACCGGGCCGCGGTCGCCATCGCCTCGATCAATCTCGGCTACACCCGCGTCACCGCGCCGTTCGACGGCGTGGCGACCAACCATCTGGTCTCGCTCGGCCAGCTCGTCGGCGTGGGCAGCCCGACCGCACTTGCGAACGTCGTCCAGCTCGACCCGATCTATGTCACTTTCAGTGCCAACGACCAGGAGGTGCAGCAATTCCAGACGGCGCTGCGCAAGAAGGGTATCCCCTGGCCGGATCCCAGCGCCGTTTCCCTTGCGATCGGCCTCACCTCGCAGACGGGTTATCCCTATCAAGGCCAAATGGACTACGTCTCGCCCACCGCCGACTCGGCGACCGGGACGGTGCTGGCGCGGGCGGTGGTGCAGAACCCGAACAACGAGATCCTGCCCGGCTACTACACCAATGTCCGGGCCTCGGCGCCGGTGCTCGCCGCGCCGGCCCTGCTGGTGCCGGAGGTGTCGCTGGGCGCCGACCAGGAGGGGCGATACGTCCTCGTGGTCAACAAGGACAACGTGGTCGAAAAGCGCCACCTGACGCTCGGCCAGCCGGAAGGGGCGCTGCGCGTCATCACAGCCGGGCTGCAACCCGACGACAACGTCGTCGTCACCGGCCTGGAGCGAGCGATACCCGGCAACAAGGTCGCACCGCAACCGGCGCCGCCGCCGGCAAGCTGAATGATCTCCAAGTTCTTCATCGAGCGGCCGGTCCTCGCCAACGTCCTCGCGATCCTGTTCGTCCTGATCGGCGCGGTCGCCGTCTTTGAGCTGCCGATCTCGCAGTACCCCAACGTGGTGCCGCCCACCATCGCGGTGGCCACCCGCTACCCGGGCGCCTCCGCCGAGACCGTGATGAACACTGTCGCCCTGCCGATCGAGCAGCAGGTGAACGGTGTCAATCACATGATCTACATGCAATCGAACAGTGCCTCGGACGGCAGTTACGCGCTGACGGTAACATTCGCGATCGGCACCGACCTCGATTTTGCGCAGGTGTTGGTGCAGAACCGCGTCTCGACGGCGATGGCCTCGCTGCCGCAGGCCGTGCAGGCGCAGGGCGTGACGGTTCAGCAGCAATCGACTTCGATTTTGCAGATCATCTCGCTCACCTCGCCGAACGGAAAATACGACAATTTGTTCCTGAGCAATTACGCGACCATCAATCTGCTGAACGAGCTGCAGCGCGTTCCGGGCGTCGGGAACGTAAACATCTACGGCGTCGGCCAGTACGCTATGCGTATCTGGCTCGATCCGACCAAGCTCTATGCCCGCGGCCTGACACCGGCCGACGTCGTCCAGGCAATCCAGTCACAAAGCCAGCAGGTCACGGGCGGGCAGGTGGGGGCGCCTCCGGCGCCCGCCGATCAGGCGTTCCAGTTCACCGTCAATGTCCAGGGGCGGCTCGCCGATCCCGCGGAGTTCGGCAGCATCATCGTCAAGGCCGCCGCCGGCGCGGTGACGCGGGTTCGCGATGTCGGCCGCGTCGAGCTGGGCTCGCAGACCTACTCGCAGGTGTTCACGAGTGACGGCAAGCCCGCCGCCGGCATCGCCATCGCCCAGACGCCGGACGCCAACGCGCTCGCGGTGGCGCGCGGCGTGCGCGCGAAGATGGAGGAGCTGTCGAAGTCCTTTCCCCCCGGCCTCGCCTATTCCATCCCGTACGATACCACCGCCTACGTGAAAGCCTCGATCCACGAGGTCTACAAGACGCTCTACGAGGCAGCCGCGCTCGTGCTGGTCGTCATCCTCGTCTTCTTGCAGGACTGGCGCGCGATGCTGGTGCCGGCGACGACCGTTCCGGTGACGATCATCGGCGCGTTCGCCGCGATGGCGGCGCTCGGCTTCACGGTCAACCTCTCCACCCTGTTCGCGCTGATCCTCTCCATCGGCATCGTGGTGGACGACGCGATCGTGGTCGTGGAGGCGGCATCGGCCGACATGGAGCGCGGCATGTCGTCGCATGATGCGGCGATCGAGGCCATGCGGCAGCTCTTCGGCCCCATCATCGGCATCACGCTCGTGCTGATATCGGTCTTCCTGCCGGCGGCGTTCCTGCCCGGCCTGACGGGGCGGATGTACGCGCAATTCGCCCTCGTTATCGCGGCGACCGCGATCATCAGCGCGATCAACGCGGCGACGCTGAAGCCGACGCAATGCGCGCTCTGGTTGCGCGTTCCGAAACCGCCTGAGAAGCGCGGCATCCTCGCGCGGGGGTTCAATCGCGTCTATGGCGCGATCGAGCGCGGTTACGTGCGGCTGGTCGGGCGCATGACGAACCGCGCGCTGCTGACCGTCATCATCGGCCTGGTCATCGCCGGCGCCGGCTTGTGGGGCATGGCGCGCCTGCCGACCGCGTTCATCCCGACCGAGGATCAGGGATACGTGATCGTCGCGTTGCAGTTGCCCGACGGCGCTTCGCTGGAGCGTACCAACGCCGCCCTGCAACGGGTGAAGGATATCGCGCTGAAAATCCCCGGCGTGGAGACCGTGGAGACCATCGCCGGGCTTTCGGCGCTCGACAATTTCGCCACCGTGCCAAGCAACGGCACCGCGTTCGTCATTCTAAAAGACTGGTCGGTGCGCGACAAGGCCAAGGACCAGGGGCTGCGGACGATCTATGAAACGCTGCAAAACGCCGTCCTCAACCTGCCGGACGGTCTCGGGCTTGTATTGATCCCGCCACCGATTCAGGGGATCGGCAATTCCAGCGGCTTCAACATGATGGTGGAGCTGCGTGACGGCAGCTCGGATTTCACCGAATTACAACGCATCACCCAGGCGATGGTCGCCAACGCCTCCTCGCAGAGCGAGTTGCAGCACGTCGGCAGCTCATTCCGCGCGGGGGTACCACAGTTGCAGGTGATTGTGGATCGCACAAAGGCGGAAACACTGCATGTCGCGGTAGGCGACATTTTCAACACGCTCGGCGGGTATATCGGCTCAAGCTATGTTAACCAGTTCAACAAGTTCGGCCGCACCTTCCAGGTCTATGTGCAGGCGGAGTCGAAGTATCGTCTGAACGCGCGCGATTTGGGCAATCTCTACGTGCGCAGCAGCGATGGCAACATGGTGCCGCTCGGCGCCCTCGTTCAGATAAAGCCGGTTATCGGGCCGGCGCTGGTGACATTATACAATCTTTATCCTGCAGCGACGATCGTTGGCTTGCCGGCGCCCGGTTTCAGCTCCGGCCAGTCCATGAACTTGATGCAGCAGATCGCCGCACGCACGCTGCCGCCCGGCACCGGCTTTAGCTGGACGGCCATGTCCTACCAGGAGCAACTGGTAGGCAACCAAATCTACTACGTTTTCGGATTGGCGCTTGCGCTCGTGTATCTCTGCCTCGCCGGTCAGTACGAGAGCTGGATCACGCCGCTAGCCGTCATCCTCGCCGTGCCGTTGTCGCTGCTGGGTCCGGCCGTGACCTACGAGGCGCTCGGACTGCCAAACACACTCTACACCCAGATCGGGCTGCTCCTGCTGGTGGCGCTCTCGGCGAAGAACGCGATCCTGATCGTCGAGGTGGCGCGTGAGCATCGGGCGGCGGCCGCGTCGATCCACGACTCGGCGGTTGACGCTGCGCGCATCCGGTTCCGCCCCATCATCATGACCTCGTTCGCCTTCATTCTCGGCGTGCTGCCGCTGGTGTTCGCGAGCGGCGCGGGGGCGGCCGGGCGCATCTTCCTCGGCCTGACCGTTTCCACCGGGATGCTGGCCAATACCTGCCTCGCCGTGTTGTTCGTGCCCTCGTTCTACGTCGTGTTGCAGCGGTTCGAAGAGCGTATCCGGCGGCGCAAAAAGGCGGCGGTAGCGCAACCGGCCGAATAAGGGCGCCCGCTAGGCGCCTCGCCGGCCGGGCGCTACGCTTTCCGCCGTTCAAACGGGCGGCCTCGCATGACTCGGCTCCATGTCCTGATCGCGGGCGGCGGCATCGGCGGGCTGGTGGCCGCCCTCGCTCTGTTGCGCCGCGGCGTCGCGGTGGACGTGTTCGAGCAGGCTGCCGATCCGCGCGAGGTGGGCGCGGGCGTGCAGCTCGCGCCCAATGGCACGCGCGTGCTGTGCGCCCTCGGCCTGGAATCGGAGATGACCGCGATCGCCAGCATGCCTGCGGGCAAGGAGGTGCGTCTGTTCAGCACCGGGCAATCCTGGAAGCTCCAGGACCTCGGGGAGCAGGCGGTCGCGCGCTGGGGCGCGCCCTACTGGATGGTGCACCGCGGCGACTTCCACCGCGTGCTGCGCGAAGCATTCGAAGCGCGCGCGCCCGGCAAGCTGCACAAGGGTGCGCGGGCGGAGGGCTTCACGCAGGACGCAGACGGCGTGACCCTGCTGCTGACCAGCGGCGAGCGCGTGTGCGGCGACGCGCTGGTAGGCGCCGACGGCGTGCATTCGCGCATCCGCGAGACGCTGTTCGCCAACGAGCGTGCCCAATTTACCGGCATCGTGGCCTGGCGGGGCGTGGTGCCGATGGAGCGCGTTCCCGCGCACATGCGCGGCGCGGTCGGGGTGAACTGGATCGGTCCGCACGGGCATGTGGTGATGTATCCGCTGCGGCGCGGCGAGCTGCTCAACATGGTGGGCGCCGTGGAGCGCGACGACTGGCGGGTAGAGGGGTGGTCGATCCCCGGTAGCACGGCGGAGTGCCTGCGCGACCTCGCCGCGTGGCACCCGGACGTGCATGCGGTCATCCGCGCCATCGACATACCATATAAATGGGCGCTGCTGAGCCGCGATGCGCTGCCGCGCTGGTCGGTGGGCGCGTTACCTTGCTCGGCGATGCGTGCCATCCCACGCTGCCGTTTTTGGCGCAGGGCGCCAACATGGCGATCGAGGACGGCATGGTGCTGGCGCGCTGCCTGGAACGCTATGGGGACGATGTGGCGACGGCGCTACGGCGCTACGAGCAGGCCCGACTCGACCGCACCACGCGCATCGTGCGTGGCGCGCAGGACAACGCCGGGCGCTTCCACAACCCGGAGCTCGCGGATGCGGCGGGAGCGGCCGCGTTCGTCGACCGGGAATTCGCGCCCGACAAGGTGGAGGCACGCTATAACTGGCTGTTCGAATATGACGCTTTGAGTGTGGCGGTATGAGCGCATTCTCTTTGTCTCTTGCCACTCGCTACCATAGCGATCTTGATTGCCAGCGCGCCTCCCTCGTCATTCCCGCCAAAGCGGGAACTCAGGATTACCGGCACTTTGCAGCACGCCTGGGTGCCCGCCTTCGCGGGCATGACGGCAGGGCGATCCCTTGCAAGCTTCCACCGCGACGCTTGCGTTTCAACATCCGAATGCTTTTGTCATTGTCGTGACCTCCCCTCACTCCGTCCGATCGGTCCACGTGTGGGACTTGCCGGTACGGCTGTTCCACTGGCTGGCCGTCGCGCTGGTTGCGTTCGAGTACGCCACCTCCCGACTCGGCTGGATCGACTGGCACCTGCTTGGCGGCCGGTCGCTGCTTACGATCGTGCTGTTTCGCATCGCGTGGGGCTTTGTGGGCAGCGAGTCGGCGCGCTTCACGAGCTTTGTTGCCCCACCCGGCGCCGCGCTGCGCCATTTGCGCCGCATACTCGTCCGCGAGCCCGACACAAGGCTCGGCCATAACGAAGCCGGCGGCTGGATGGTCGTGCTGATGCTCACGCTGCTGCTGGCGGAGACGGTGGACGGCGTGCTGTTGAACAACGACGTCTCAAACGACGGCCCGCTGACCGAGGTGCTGCCGAACTGGAGCTTGAATTTGATCGCCAGCCTGCATGTTTGGTTATGGTATGCCCTTGCGGTCGCGATAACGCTGCATGTCGCCGCGGTCGCGATCTACGGCTTTGCCAAGGGGCATCGGCTCGTCCCGGCCATGGTGACCGGGCGCAAGCGCGTCGCCGGCTCGATCCGCGCGCCCCGCATGGCACCGCTTTGGCTGGCACCTGTTCTGCTGGCTCTTTGTGCCTTCGCCGCGGAGTGGTTCTACCGGGTGGCGTGAAGCGCCCGGGCCACCGTTCTGCCTCGAGCCGTCCGCGCGGCACCGTTCTCCCGGATCAATGCGGCGCGCAAGGCCGCCTGCCATAGCGGCGCCCGCGCCGCGAGCGTGTGCTCGGCGACCACCGCTGCCCGCCCGCCCGCTGCCAAGTTCCGGCGGGTGCGACCCAGACGGACGAGACGCTCGATCGCCTCCTCCCAGGCGGCGGGATCGTGCGGCACCAAGATCCCGCCGGGGCCGTCCGCGATCGAACCGCGGTAAGGCTCCACGTCGGATGCCAGCACGGCAAGGCCGAGGGCGGCGTAGTCGAGCGCCTTCAGCGCCGACTTGGCGCGGTTGAACGACGTGTCGGCGAGCGGCGCGAGGCCGACGTCCCATGGGCCAGCGGCGATGATCCAGTTGACGAAGCCGGGATACGAATAGGCCGCCGCGCCCGGCGGGCTCATCCGCTTGAGCCAGCGCGGCAGGTCCGCGCGGGCCGTCATGCCGATCACGTCCACCGTCATGCGCCCCGGGTGACGCCGCAGCACTCGCTCGACCGCCGCTTCGACCAGGGCGAGATCGGCGTCGTGGGTGCTGGTGCCCATCAGCAGCAGCCGCACCGGCCCTTGCCGAACAGCCTGCATCCGGGTGCGCGAGGGAAACCAAAGCCGCTCATCGAGCGCGTTCGGCACCACAAGCGCGGCGTTCCCGCCCGGCTTGAGCCGCTCCGCCAGGGCAGGTGTGGATGCCCACACCACATCCGCGCCGCGCAGCAGCCGCCGCACCGTCCCGGCGCGGCCGCGCAACAGCGCATGGTCGGCGTGATCGGCCGGTAGATGCAGCAGGTCGTCGTCGAGATCGTAGACAAGGCGGATGCCGGCACGCCGGCAATGCGCGATCAGCGCCTCCGCCTGCTTCACGTCCCCGATCGCGTGCCGGTGCGTGATCAGCAGGTCGGCACCCATGTGCATCGCCTCGTCGGCGCGCGCCACGCGCAAATCCGCGCCGATCCCCGGGTGGCTCAGCGGCTGCAACAGGCGGATATAGGCGCAGGGCGTCGGCATTCCCGTGGCGGCAAAGCGTTCCGGCACCACGATCACACGCGGCCGGGCGGCCAGGCGGGCGGGCGGCTTGGACCGGGCACCGGACTTGCCGAGCGGTGCGAGATAGGCGTCGGGGTAGAAGGACGGCACCGCGGGACGCCGCGCCTCGGAGGGCGCGGCCCGCGCGCCGAGCGCCGCGCGCACCGCCTCGAAGGCCGCGATCCAGGATGCGGCCGGCGCATCCGGATCGACCAGCCAAGTCAGCGTGCGGCCGGCGACGCGCTCGGGGAAAGCGCCGATTCGGGACGCGACCAAGGGTAGCCCGGCATCGAGCGCGGCCGAGAGCGTGTAGCTCCATGTCTCGGGCCATTGCGCCGGAAACCACACCACATGCGGAGCGGCCTTCGCCAACAACTGCCGCAAATCGGCGTCCTGGTAGGGGCCAAGAATCTTGATCCGTTTCCGAAGCTCCGCGGGCAGCCGATATTCGGGATAGCCGATCAGCACGAGTTCGAAGCGTGCGGGGTCGGCGACGCGCGCGAACGCCGCCACGGTGGGCAAGCCTTTTTGTGCGGCGAGCACGCCAAGAAGCGCAATACGCAGCCTCTCCCCGCGCTTGAGGGCGCGGCGCCGCACGGGCCATCGGCCGCCCGCTGCCGGTTCGTGCGGCGCCAGCACGGCGCGCGCGCCGGCGCCGTAACGCGCGATCCGCGCCCGCGCATCCTCGCTCGGGCAGAGTACCCGCTCGGCATCGCGCAGCAGCCAGTCATGGCGGGTGCGCCATTCCAAAATCTCGCGCGCGCCGTGATTGGGCCGCTCGGCAATGCAGGCGTTGCACGCCGCTTGCTCCGGCTCCCCGCAATACTGACCGTCGAGCCTGGGCAGCAGGTTCACCTGCGGGCAGATCAGGAAATAATCGTGGATCGTCAGATCGAAGGGCACCGCGAGGGCGCGGATCAGCGCGCGCAGATCGAAGTCCGCGCTCATGACGTGATGCACGTGCGCCCGCGCCACGCCGGCGGAGGCGAGCGCCGCGGCAATGGCATCGGTCCGCTCGGCCGGAATCGAAGCCGCGCCGTGGCCGGGCAGCGTCGGCGCGCCGATCAGCGCGCCCCGTCCTGATGGGCGCAGCGAGAGCAGGTTGGCGTGGCCGCGCAGCGAGCGCGCGAGCTCGTCCAGATGCCGCTCCACGCCGCCAGCGAGCGCGTGCGTCACATGCAGGATCACGGGCAGACCGGCACGGCGATAGAGCGCGGCGGTAAGCGCGAAGCGGAACGGCTCGACAGTGCCGCGCAGCATATGGCGGTGCACGTGCGCGCGGTAGTCGGGCCAGCGGGTCGCCAGCAAAGCCTCCGCCTTCGCGCGCAAGGCCGCGGCGGAGGCTCCGAAACTGGTCTCCGCCGCATGATAGACGTAGGTGTCGCAGGCGAGCACATGCTGCCAGCCCCGCGCGGCGGCGCGCAGGCAGAAATCGCACTCCTCCCCATAGCCGCGCCCGAACGCGGCTTCGTCGAAACTGCCGACTTCGTCGAGTGCGTCGCGGCGGATATACATGCAGAACCCGACCGTCACTGGCACCGGCACCTGCCGTCCCGCGTTCGCCTCTTGCGCCGCCCTGTCGATCGCGCCGACACCGAGGCCGAAGGCGGGCTCGCCGCCGCCGATGCCCGGGTAGCTGCAAATCGTTGCGTTGTTGGACCAGGGCGAGACGGAGGCGATGCGCGGCGCGGCGTAGGCATGTCCGGCAAGGCGCCGCAGCCAGCCGCGCGGCACCTCGGCATCGCTGTTGAGCAGCGCCACATCGGCGCACCCGGCCGCCGCGATGCCGCGATTGGCCGAGGCGACGAAGCCGAGATTGCGCTGATTGCGGAGCAGGACGACGCGACCCGCCGCGGCGAGCGCGTCGAGGTAGGCGGCGAGAGCGGGTTCGGGCGAGGCGTCGTCGATCACCAGCACGCGCCCGCGCGGGCGATCCGGGTCGGCCAGCACGGAGGCGAGGCAGCGCCTTGTCTCTTCCAGTCCGCGATAGCACGGCACCACCACGTCCACGACGAGATCGCGCGGCGGCGCGTACGGTTTCCGCTGCGACGGCAGGAACAGCGCGGCATCGAACGGCGGTTCGGTCGCGAAGCCGCGTGCCCGGCCGAGAAGCATGTGGAACAGCAGCGGATTGAGAGCGGCCTCGGGATGCTGCTCTACGTAGAACGCCGCATCGAAGCGCGGGTGCGGGTTCCTCAGCTCGGCGCCGCCGACGCGCAGATAGTGCAGCAGCGGGTGGATGCCGCTCGCCGCCACGTCCGGGTTTTGCTCGCGGTACCAGGCTCCGTCGAAAAACGGGTTGGGATCGCGACCCTCGTGAAGCCCGTAGAGTATATAATGTTTCAGCGGCTCAAGCTCGAGGGCCGCGATGTCGTTGTATCTGGCAAGATAGAAGTCGCGATCGAACAGCAGCCGGATGTGGTCTTCCGCGAGCTCGGCGGAGCGCGGTGGCACCTAGCCTGACGGGCGCCAGGGACGCCCCTCCGCCGCGCCGTAGGCAACATAATGATAGAGCGGATCAACCCCGGCCGCCGCCACGTCGGGATTGAGCGCGAGATACGCGGTGCTGTCGAACTCTGCCGGGATCGTCACCCCGGAGCGGGGCGCATGGTCGGCGCTTTCGAGTTCGCTCATCAGCGCCGCCCGCTCCGCTTCGTCGCGCCAGGCATGTCGGTAAATACCATCACCTCGTATCTTGAGCGACAATTCGCGATTGGGTTCTGCCTGCGTGTAATCGGACACAGGCGAAACGTCCCGCAATACCAACCCCGCCGTCATGACGAAGAAGTATGCCAACAGCTGGTGCGGCTGCGGATTCCACAGCGCGCCGCCAAATCCCGCGCGCAGGAAGCGGAGCGAGAATTCCGCATGTTCGTGCCCGTAGCCGCGGAACCGCGTGTCCATATAGCCCACTTCCGCCAACGCCCGCCGGCTCGCCGCGATGCAGGCGCCCGAGGTCATCGTGGCTATCCCTGGGTCTTCCGGAATGCAGCGTCCGCCGAGCAGCGCGTCGGGTCGCGCCGGATGCGCGAGATTGACATGCCCGAGCGACAGCCCGGCGCGCACCCAGTCGCGTTCCCAGCCGACGGCAACCGGTATCACGTCGTCGTCGAGGAGCAGGACGACATCGCAGCCGGCGCAGGCGGTCAGGTAAAACAGCCCGCGGTTTTTGTTCCAGGCGATACCACGGTTCTGCCCGCTGATCACGCGCACGCCGCGCGCCCGCAGCGCTGCAACGGTGTCGTCGGTCGAGCCGTCGTCGCAAACCACGAGCGCGTATGCCGAGCGGGTCGTCGTCTCCAGCGCCGTCACCAGCTCCTGCACGACGGCGCTGCGGTTGTAGGTGGTGACGGCGATGCCCAGCCGGGCGGCGCCGGCGCGCGCTTGGGGTGGCGGCTGCAAGAGATCGGCTTCGCGCTGTACGGTCTCGGAGTGCGTGGACGATGACAGCCGCCCCCGGCGTGGTCAACGCGACGGTTCAGCCGAGCGTCTGCACCGACTTCAGCATGTCCGACGACAGAACCTGTCCGGCCCCCGACTTGGCCCCGGCGGTGGCCGAGCCCTGGGCTTGCTGGGCCGCGTGCAGGTGGCGCTCGAACTCCTGCCGGCGCTGCATAGGCGGGGTCTGCTGGGCGCCGGAGCGGTGCAGCGTCGCGTGGAATCCCTGTGCGACCGTGCTGGCGGAGATGGACATGACGGGCTCCTGTGGTTTGTGCCCGCCTCTCAGCAAAGGGTGTGCCGAAGTTCGACGCGGCACGAATGTTCTTGCCCCCACCTCTTCCCGGCCCTCTCCGCGCCACGGGGCGGAGAGGGAGTAGGGCGCGGACCGGACAACAAACACCTCTCGGCACAATCTGCCGGTCAGAATTGCCGCAGCAGCCGCTCGATATACTGGCGCTCCTCCACCGGGCGCGTGCGGTCGGCGTCGCGGCGGCGCAGCTCCTCCTCGATCTGCTCGGTACGCCTGGGCGCGCCGTGATCAGGTACGTTGACGTCGTTGCCTTCGTCATAGCCGTGCCCTTCCGGCCCGGTCGGACGCCCGAGCGGGTCGCGTCCGCGCAACAGCCCGTCCTCCTGGCCGTAGGTGCCCTCGGTCTCTCCCGCGCCGTCCACGTCGCCCGGCTCCGAGCCGTCATCCTGGCTCAGATAGGCGCCGCCGCCGTCGCTCTGATCGCCCATGGGGCCCTGCTCGCCCTGTCCGGCCGCCCCGCCGCCGAACTTCTGGGCCATTTGCTGCGCGGCCTCCTGCCCGCCTTTTTGCAGGGCTTCGATCGCCTGCTGCTCGGCCTGCTCTGCATCGGCATCCTTGCCGGCGCCGAGCGCCTTCGCCGCCGACTGCATGTCCTGGTCGGCCTCGCCGAGCCCGTCGGGAACCTTGCCCGTCAGGTCGCCCAGTTGCTGCATCACCTCGCCGAGCGCCCGGCGGAGCGCCTGTTGCACGCGCGCATCGTGCGCGCGGTCGGCCTCGGTCGGATTGGTGCCCTGCGGCGTGCGCGCCGCGGCGTGCGCCCGCTCCTGGGTGTGGTCCAGCACGCCGCCTTCGCGATTGAGCAGATCCTGCACCGCGCCCATCTGCTCGCGGCCCTTGCGCTGCTGCTCGAGGCGCTGGCGTTCCTCGGCGGTCATCGGATGGGCCTGGCGCAGCGCGTCGAGCATCTGCTCCAATCGCGCGATCGCCCGCTCGGCCTGCTCGGTGTCGCCCTGCCGGGCGGCCTGCATCGCCTTCTCCGCCATGCGCTGCAGGTCGCGCTCGGTCAGCCGGCGCGCGTTCGGCAGCATCGCCGCGGGCGGCAGCCCTTCCTTCCGGTATTGCTCGGCGAGCGCCTGCATGTGCTCGCGGATCGCCTGCTCGAGCTCGCGCAGCTTTTGTTCGAGCGCATTGCGGTGCGCGTCGTCGGGCGTGGACCTCATCGCCGTCGCCGCGTCGCGCGCGGCGCGCATGGCCGATTCAAGCGCCCGCTCGGTGCGCGATGCCGCGCCTTCCTCAAGGCGCAGCGCCAGCTCCCACAGGCGCGATTGCGCGTCCGGAATCGCCGCCGCGTCCTGGTTGAACTCCAGCAAGTAGTAAATGCCCGAGAGATTGATGTAGGCGCTGGTGTCGTTGCCGAGCGGCCCCGGAGCAACCAGCATTGCGTCCAGCGCCCCGAGCGCCGTCTCCCGATCCTCCGGATGCAGGCTCAGGCCCTTGCGGATCGCGATCAGCGTGCGCGCCTGCGGGTTGCGGAAGTCCCGTTCAGGCAGCACGAATCGCGCCTCGTCGCTCTGTCCCTCCTGGCCGATCGCGTCTCGCGCGACGAGGCGGACAACCACCGGCAGCCCCGCCCAGGGATGGGCGGAGAGGTCGGGCTCCGCCACGCCGTGCGCGTCCTTGCCGTTGCCCGGCACGGGGATCGGCACGATCAGCGGCGGCGCCGCGGGCCGGTCGCGTAGCCGCAACTCGGCCCTGAGCGCGGTGACGCCGTAATCGTCGCTCGCCTTCCAGGGCAGCGCCGTGTGCAGCCGGGCGCGCGCCGGGCCAGGCGCGCCGGCCCAGGCCGCCGTGGGCGGCAGGTCGGGGATCACATCCAACGTCCAGCGCGCCAGCGCATCGCCGTCGCGGCGCACAGTGAGCCGCCCGGCGGCATCCAGCACGCGCTCGGCCTGGAAGCTGCCCGCGTCGAGCGCCTTGAAGGCGCTGCGCTGCCCGCCGAATTCGAGTTCCGGCGTGCCGCTGCCGCCGGTGACACTCACCACCAGCTTCGACCCGGCTGGCACGCGGATGGGTGCAGCATCCTCGCCGCCCGGCTTGAGAAAGATCGGGGCGACACCTGTGTAGGCGGGGGGCGTGATCCAGGCCTGCAACTCGGTCGTGGGCGTTGCCGGGCCGCGCGGCAAGCTGGGATGGAGCGAGGCCCAGAGCCGGTCGGGCGCATCCGCGCCTGCAATGCCGAGGCACGCGGCAAGCGCCACCACGAGCCCGCCGCGCAGCGCGCGGCGATCCAGCCGCGCCAATCCCGGGCGCGGCAGGCCGACGCGCAGGCGCGTGATTGCGGCGGCGCTGCGGGCAAGGTGCGCGCGCCATAGCGCCTCGCCCACTGCGTCCGCCGCCGAGGGGCGGTCGGCGAGCGCGGCCAGGGGACGATGCGGCAGCCCCGAATCGCGCTCCAGGCGCCGATCGACCGCCTGAGCCCCCGGCGCGCGCACGCGCGCGACACCGCGCCACAGCAATACGAGCACCCCGAGAACAAAGATGCCGAGCAGGGCGGATTGCCCGAGCGGCGGCAGCCGCCGCGGCAGATCGAGCAGCGCGAGGCACGCATACACGCCCGCAAGGCCGAGCGGGGGCCAGAGCGCGGTCCAAAGGCGCTCGAACAGCAGCGCGGCGAAGCCAAGTGCGCGCCGCGAACGCAGCCGCCGTTCCAGCCCGGCGACCGGCCGAGGCGCCCGGTTCGTCACGGCAGCCAGTCCGGCACGCGCTCGTCCTGCCACAGCGCCTCGATCGGCTGGCGGGGGCGGATCTCCGCCCAGCGCCCAGCCTCGATCAGCGCGATCGCCGCCTGCGGGCGCGCATTGTAAGTGGAACTCATCACCGAACCATAGGCCCCGGCGTCGAGGATCGCCACGCGTGCGCCGGGCGCGAGCGGCGGCAGCAGGCGGTCGCGCGCGAATGTGTCGCCCGTCTCGCACACCGGGCCGACGATGTCGGCGGGTGCCGGCGCGCGCGCGAGGTCCGCCGCGCCGACCGGCACGATGCCGTGCCATGCCTCGTACATGGCCGGGCGGACCAGATCGTTCATGCCGGCGTCCAGTACGACGAAAGCCTGGTCGCCAGTGCGCTTGACGAGCCGCACCGCGCTCAGCAGCAGCCCCGCTTGAGCGACGATCCAGCGCCCCGGTTCGAGGATCACCTTGAGGTTCAGGCCGCCGATCGTGCCGGCGATCGCGTTGGCCAGTGCCTCCGGCGACGGGGCCGGCTCGTTGCGGTAGGGCACCCCGAGCCCGCCGCCGCAATCGAGCTGCTCGACTCTATGGCCGGCGGCCAGCAGCTCCCGCGCGAGTGCTGCGAGCCTTGCATAGGCGGCGCGATAGGGCGCAAGCGAGAGTATCTGGCTGCCGATATGCACCGCGAGCCCCACCGGGCGCACGCCCGGCATCGCGGTGGCGCGGGCGTAGAGAGCGGCGGCATCGGCAAAGGCTACGCCGAATTTGTCGCGCGCACGCCCGGTGCTGATCTTGGCGTGGGTTCCCGCATCGATGTCGGGATTGATCCGCAGCGCGACCGGCGCGGTTCGGCCCGTGGCGGCGGCAAGGGCGCCGATCTGCTCCAGCTCCTCGGCGCTTTCGATATTGAGCTGGCCGACGCCTTCCTCGAGCGCGAGGCGGATTTCCGCGTCCGTCTTGCCGACGCCGGAGAACACGATGTCGTTCGCGGCAATGCCGGCGCGGCGGGCGCGGCGGAACTCGCCCTCGCTTACCACGTCGGCGCCGGCGCCCTCGGCGGCCACCACCCGCAGCACCGCCAGATGATCGTTTGCCTTCACCGCGTAGTGGACATGCGCGTCCAGCCCGGCCGCGCGCAGCGCCGCCCGGAGCCGGCGCACCCGCGCGCGGATCGTCTCGGCCGATATCACCCAGGCAGGCGTGCCGAGCGCGTCGGCGATTGCGTTCAGGGGCACGCCGTCCAGCGCCAGCCCGTCCATCGCGTGCGCGCTGAGATTCGGGCGCGCAGCGATCAGCTCCGCCGCGGTCGGGTCGGCATCGGCCAGGGGATGGAGCGCGGGCACCGCCATCCGACGAGCATAACCGGGGCGTGCCGGACGGTCATCTTACGTCCGCAGCCGCATGCCCGCGGTTGACGGTTCGCAACCTTCCGGCCAGTTTCCCTGCGGTTGGGATAAGGTGCCGATGACCATCAGCCGCACGACCCGCGTCAACATCCTGATCGGGAACGGGCACTTCCTGTCCCATTTCTACATGCTCTGCCTGCCGCCGATGTTCCTTGCCTGGCAGCGTGCGTTCGGCGTCAGCTTCGCCGAGCTTGGGCTGGCGGTGGCGCTGATGTCGGGCACCACGGCGCTGTTGCAAACACCCGTGGGTTTCCTCGTCGATCGGCACGGGGCGCGGCGGTTCTTGGTCGGCGGCACCTTGCTCATGTCGCTCTCGATCGCGGCGATGGGCGCCGCGACGGCTTACTGGCAACTGCTGGCGCTGGCGCTGCTGTCGGGCGTCGGCAACTCGGTCATCCATCCGGCGGATTACGCGATCCTCAGCGGCTCGGTGGATCGCGAGCGGATGGGCCGGTCCTTCGCGCTGCACACGTTCAGCGGCAATCTCGGCTTCTCCGCCGCGCCGCCGGTCGTGGCGGCGCTGATGCTTGCGATCGGCTGGCGGGCGACGCTCGTGCTGGTCGGGCTGCTCGGCGTGCCGGTGGTGCTCGGCATCCTGCTGCAAAGCAGCGTCCTCAACGACCAGAGCCGCCGGCCGCACGCCCACGCCGAGGGCGGCGGCCCCGGCATTCGCGAGGTGCTGCTCGGCCGCACCATGATCCTGTTTTTCCTCTTTTTCGCCCTCGGCGCGATGGGCGGCGCCGGCGTGCAGGCCTGGCTCGTCACGGTACTGCACGCGACCAAGGGAATGGCGCTCGAAATCGCCTCCGCCGCGCTGACCGGCTACATGCTCGGCTCCACCACCGGCACGCTGGTGGGCGGCTGGTTCGCCGACCGGTTCAAGGACCATGTCGGGCCGTTCGCGGTGGTTCTGACCGCCATTTCGGCCGGCCTGATCCTTTGCGTGAATTGGCTTTTCCTGCCCGACATCGCGGTGATCGCGCTGATGTTCGCCTCCGGCCTCGCGCTCGGCGCGAGCCGCACCCCACGCGACATCATGGTGAAGGACGCCGCACCCCCGGGACAGATCGGCAAGGTGTTCGGCTTCGTCAGCTCCGGCCTGCCGCTCGGCTCGGCGCTCACGCCCGCCCCCTGCGGCTATCTGATCGACCGCGGCCATCCCGAGCTCGTGCTGGTGCTGGTCGCGGTGCTGCTGCTGGCGAGCCTGCTCTGCGGCGGCTCGGCGCGCACCACTTGGCGGCGCGCGCCGGCGCTGGTGCCCGCCGCCGAGTAGCTGCGCCGGGCGGCGGGCGGGCGGCGGATCAGGCCACCCAGAACGGCTTGTTCGCCTCGTGCTCGGCCTCGGCGTAGGTGACGCCGATATCCTTGAGCAAGAACCCGTCGAGCTCAGCGAGCGCCTGCCGTGTCCGGTAACGCCGCCATGCGGCGCGCAGCGCCGTCCCGAGCCGTTCCATCACCGGCGGGCGGGGCGGGCGGCGCGCGGCGCCGAGCGCGAAGCCGGCCGGTGCCCCGTACGGCGCGCCGCGGTGGGAGAGGGCGAAAGGAGTGGTGATCGAACGGGCGGACATCGGCACCTCCTGAACCCGATGGTTTCAGTGCCTATCCAAGATGGGGTGCGGGCTGGTATTTGAGAAACGAATTGAATTGATCCTCTCTATCAGCCATATTGATGGCATGAGCGTTCCCGCCTCCCTGGATCCCGACCTGCTGCGCGCCTTCGTGCTGATCGCTGACGGGTGCAGCTTCACCCGTGCCGCCGCGCTGGTGGGCCGCACGCAGTCGGCGATCTCGATGCAGATCAAACGGCTGGAGGAGGTGCTCGGCCATCCCGTGCTGAGCCGCGCCAAGGGCGGCGCGGTGGAACTCACGCCGCATGGGCAGTATTTGCTCACCCGCGCGCGCCAGATGCTGGCGATCAACGACGAGGTGATGGCGACCTTTCGCTCGCCGGAGATCGCCGGCACCGTACGGCTCGGCGTGCCGGACGACTACGCGTTCGGCTACCTGCCGCCGGTGCTGAAGCGCTTCGCCGACACCCACCCGGCGGTGCAGGTGGACGTGCTCTGCGAGCCCTCAGAGGACTTGATCGGCCGCGTCCGCCGCGACGAGCTCGACCTCGCGATCCTCTCCGACCACGAGGGGGAGGCGCTCAACGCCACGCCGCTCTGGCGCGGCCAGCTCGTGTGGGTCACTTCCACCCGCTACGCGCCGCACCGGCTTGATCCTTTGCCGCTCGCGGTGGCGCGGCTCGACGCGCAGGCGGAGGCGAATAGCGGCTGCTGGGCGCGGGCGGCCGTGCGCGCGCTGGAAGCGGCGGGGCGGCGCTATCGCATCGCCTACACATCAAGCTCCCAGGTCGGCACGCACGCGCCGGTGATGGCCGGTCTCGCGGTCACGGTGTCGGCGCGGGCGTGGCTGCCGGAGGGGTTGCGGGAAGTGCGGCCCGATGAGGGGCTGCCGCCCCTGCCGGGCTACGGGATCATACTGGTCAAAGCCCGACACGCCGCGCAGCCGGTGACGGACGCGCTCGCCTCCCACATAGAGGACAGCGCCCGCGCCGACGCCCGCATCGCACGCGCGGCTTAGGTTCGGCCGATCGTCACGACTGCGAGGCGGGCGAGACCACGATGCAGGCGCCGTGCGCGTGCGAGAGCTTGTGACAGGCTTCGACCGCCGCGTCGCGGGACAGACCCGTCACCCGCGCCCGCCAGAGCTTCGGGTTGGCCCGGCTGACGGAAGCCGTGCCGCCGCGCGCGTCAGCCCTGGCCTGGCCCGCCGCGTGCTGTGCGAGGCTGGCGGAGGAGAACGCGCCCACCTGCACGGCCCATCCGTTGCCGGAGGCGTGCGGCACGCCCGCCTCCGCGGCCTGCGCCGTGGCGATCAGGTGCAGCCCGCGCCCGCGCGCGCGGCCGTGCTCCGCCACCGTGCTCGGGCGGCTCGGCGGCTCGGGCGGCAGGACCATGGCCACCTCCACCGGGCGGCCCTCGCGATCGGGATGAGATTTGAGGGCGGCGCGCGCGACCATCGTCTCGTGCCGGCCGGGCGTATGCCGCGAGGGGGCCTTGCCGTGCGCCGACGCGAGCAGCACGTGGCCGCCATAGCGCAGGCCGGGAGGGATGTCCTCCGGCAGCTCGTTCATCGCGTATGCCTCGGCCGGGGAGCGGCGCTGCGGATAGATGCCCTCGATCGCCGGCGCGATCATCGCCACGTAGTGGCGGGTTTCGTCGGGCAGCGGGCGGAGGTTGCTCAAATAGTCGTCGAGCCGGTTGGGTCCGCCGTTATAGGCGGCGAGGAATCCGGGGCTGCCGTAAATATCGTAGAGTTCCCGCATATAGGCGACGCCGGCGATGATGTTGTCGTGCGGCTCGAACGGATCGCCGCCGAGCCCGTAACGCTCCTGCAATTCGGCGTAGGTCTGCGGCATCACCTGCATCAGCCCCATCGCGCCGGCATGCGACGTGACCAATTGTCCGTCGCGGTATTCCTGTCCGCCCGATTCGACGCGCATCACCGCGCGCACCCATTCCTCGGGAATGTCGAACCGCTGCGCCGCCTCGCGGATATAGGGGCCCCACGGGTCTTCCGGCGGGCCCGGCGGGACGTAGTTGCCGCGCGCGTGGGCCGCGTATGCGGCCGCCTGCTGCGGCGCGTTCGAACCATCGTCCGCCGCTTGCTGCCCGGCGCAGGCGGCGAGAAGACCCAGGAGAAGGGCCGAGGCGGCCAGACGAACAACAGTACGGATCGGGCTGGGACGGGTCATCCGCTCGTGAACCTCCGTCGTGGCGCGGCCGAGCAATGGCCGGAGGGCACGACGGCCGTAGCGGCCGTCGCTCAGGGAATCGGTCAGAGACTACCCGTAAGTGGTTAACGGATCACGAGTCCCCTGACAAGAATATACCGTAAAGGCTTCGAGGCACGGGCGGCGACACGGCCGGAGCAACTGCGGAACCGGCCTGCCGGCCAGGGCCGTCCCCCCCCGGCAAACCGCTGCAACGTCACGGGATCGTGGGCGGCTACCGCCCGGCGGCGGCCAGGATGCGCTGCGCCAGCCGATAGTGCGGCCGGTCAATCATCTTGCCGTCGAGCGCGAACACCCCGGCATCGGGGTTGGCGGCGAAATGCGCGGCCACCCGCTCGGCCCAGCGCACCTGCTCGGCGGGCGGGGTGAAAACGGTGTTCACGATGTCGATCTGGTCCGGGTGGATCAGGATCTTGCCCGCAAACCCGTCGGCCGCCGCCTGCTCGGCCTCGCGCCGCAGCCCGTCCGCATCACGCGGATCGGGCCAGGGCGTGTCGATCGCCGGCACGCCGATCGCCGCCGCCCCCGCCAGCACGGCGCCGCGCGCGAACACGACGGCGGCGTTGTAGGCGCCGTGCGGGCGGGGGACGACGCCAAGATCGGCGGACATATCCTCCGCGCCGAAACAAAACGCGGCGACGCGCCCCGCCACCGGGCCGTATTGTCCGAGCGTGAACACCGAGGCCGCCGTCTCGGTGACGATGGGAACGACCTGAACGCTGCCTCGCTTGCGGCCGGCGGCGGCCTCCAGCGCCTCCAGGTGGTGATCGAGCGCCAGCAGATCGTCGGGTCCGGCGCATTTCGGCAGCATCACCGCCGCCGCGCCGGCCGGCACCACGGCGGCGAGATCGTCGAGATACCACGGCGTGCCGCGCGGATTGACGCGCACGATCACGCTTTCCAGCCGCGGGTCGCCGGCGAGCGCCCGCAGCCGCGCCGCCACCACGCCGCGCGCCTCAGGCTTGGCCGGCGCGGCGACCGAGTCCTCGAGGTCGAGGATCACCGCCGTCGCGGCGGAGGCGAGCGCCTTATCGGTCTTGCGGGGGGAATCACCGGGGGCGAAGAGCGGGCTTTTCAGTCGCATTTCGGATCGTGCCGTCCCAAAACCGTGCCGGGAATATTCTTGCGCCCCATCCGGTGATATGCAATCTGCCGGCCTTCAGGCTTCAATACACAACGGGGGACGTCCGGAGGGTGGCTGATATCATCCTGGAGACGCATGGCCTCACGCGGGAATTCAGCGGCTTTGTCGCCGTTGACGACGTTTCGCTGCAAGTGGAACGCGGCAGCATCCACGCGCTGATCGGGCCGAACGGCGCCGGCAAGACCACGTGCTTCAACCTGCTGACGAAGTTCCTGCAGCCGACGCACGGGCGGATCAGTTTCAATGGCCGCGACATCACCTCGCTGAAGCCGGCGCAGATCGCGCGGCTGGGCCTGGTCCGGAGCTTTCAGATTTCGGCGGTGTTTCCTAAGCTGACGGCGCTCGAGAATGTGCGCCTCGCGCTGCAGCGCGCGCGCGGCAATTCGTTCGATTTCTGGCGCTCCGAGGAGACGCTGCGTTCGCTGGATGCGCGCGCGCACGAGCTGCTGGACGACGTGGGCCTTACCAGCTTCGAGGAGGTGACCGCCGGCCAGCTCGCTTACGGGCAGAAGCGTGCGCTGGAGATCGCGACCACGCTGGCGCTGGAACCCGAGATGCTGCTGCTCGACGAGCCGACGGCCGGCATGACTCATGCCGACGTCGATCGCGTCGTCGATCTGGTCCGCCGCATCCGCGCCGGCCGCACGATCCTGATGGTGGAGCACAATCTCTCCGTGGTGCAGGGGTTGTGCGACCGCATCACCGTGCTGACGCGCGGCAAGGTGCTGGCGGAGGGCGATTATGCCACGGTGTCGCGCAACCCCGAGGTGATCGCCGCCTATCTTGGCACCGAGACCGTCGAGCTCGAAGATGCTTGAGATCGGCAATCTGAATGCCTGGTACGGCGAGAGCCACGTGCTGCACGGGGTCGCCTTCGACGTGAAGGAGGGCGAGGTCGTGACGCTGCTCGGCCGCAACGGCGCCGGCAAGACGACCACGATGAAGTCGATCATGGGTTTGGTACCGCGGCGCAGCGGCAGCATCCGCTTTCGCGGGCGGGAGCTGATCGAGGCGTCGTCGGAGCAGATCGCGCGCGCCGGCATTGCGCTCTGCCCCGAGGAGCGCGGCATATTCGGCTCCCTCTCCGTCACCGAGAATCTGCTGCTGCCGCCGGTCATCGCGTCGGGCGGGCTCGATCTGGCGACGATCTACGAGCTGTTTCCGAACCTGAAGGAGCGCGCGCACACCGCGCAGGGCACCAAGCTCTCGGGCGGCGAGCAGCAGATGCTGGCGATCGCGCGCATCCTGCGGACCGGGGCCAAACTTCTCCTGTTGGATGAGCCGACCGAGGGGCTGGCGCCGGTGATCGTGCAGCAGATCGGCCGCACGATCCGCGAGATCAAGAAGCGCGGCTTCACCGTGCTGCTGGTGGAGCAGAACTTCCGCTTCGCCCAGACGGTTGCCGACCGGCATTACGTGATGGAGCACGGACGCGTGGTAGACATGATCCCGAACGCGCTGCTCGAGTCGAACATGGACAAGCTGCATGAGTATCTCGGGGTTTAGGAGGGGGCGCCCATGACGATGATTTTCGGCGTGCCCGCCCCGCTGCTTTACGGCCAGCTCCTGCTCGGGCTGATCAACGGCGCGTTCTACGCCATGCTGGCGCTCGGGCTCTCGGTGATCTTCGGGATGCTCAACATCATCAACTTCGCGCACGGCGCGCTGTTCATGATGGGCGCCTTCGCCTCTTGGATGCTGCTGCACTATTTCGGCATCGGCTATTTCCCCTCGCTGATACTGTCGCCGCTCATCATCGGCGTGCTCGGCGTGATCCTGGAAAAGACGCTGATCAGCCGGCTCTACAAGCTCGATCACCTCTATGGTCTGCTGCTGACCTTCGGCCTCGCGCTGGTAATCGAAGGGCTGTTCCGCAACTACTACGGCAGTTCCGGGATGCCCTACGACATCCCCTCGGCGCTGCAAGGCGCCCGGAATCTCGGCTTCATGTACCTGCCGATCTATCGCGGCTGGGTGGTGGTGGCCGCACTCGTCGTCTGCCTCGCGACCTGGGCCTTGATCGAAAAGACCTTCCTCGGCGCGCGGCTGCGCGCGGCGACCGAGAACCCGGCGCTGGTACGGGCCATGGGTATCAACGTGCCGCGCCTGATCACGATAACCTATGGCGGCGGCGTCGCGCTGGCCGCGTTCGCCGGCGTGCTGGCGGCTCCGATCTACTCGGTCAACCCCGACATGGGCGACAATTTCATCAATACGGTGTTTGCGATCGTCGTGATCGGCGGCATGGGCTCGATCATGGGATCGGTCCTGACCGGCTTCGGCCTTGGCGTGGTGGAGGGACTGACCAAGGTTTTCTACCCCCAGGCCTCGGCGACCGTGATCTTCCTCGTGATGGTGATCGTGCTGCTGTTCATGCCGCGCGGCCTGTTCGGAAAGACCGCCTGATGTCCACGACCTACACCGACGCCCCCTCGATCCCCGCCCGCGCCGCACGCCCGGCGCTCGTGTTCGGCTTCACCCGCACGCAGATGGTGGCGCTCGCCATCATGCTGGCGCTGATCATCGTGCTGCCCTTCGTCGCCTACCCGATCTTCCTGATGCGCGTGATGATGGCGGCGCTGTTCGCCTGCGCGTTCAACCTGATGATCGGCTATGTCGGCCTGCTGTCGTTCGGCCATGCCGCCTTCTATGGCATGGGCGCCTATGTCGCTGCCTGGACCGCGAAATACTGGGGGATCGACACGGTGCTGGCGATCGCGCTCGGTGCTGGGGCGGGCGCCGTGCTTGGGCTTTGCCTCGGCTATCTCGCCATCCGCCGCTCCGGCATCTACTTCGCCATGATCACGCTGGCGCTGGCGCAGATGGTCTATTTCTTCTGCCTGGAAGCGCCGTTCACCGGCGGCGAGGACGGGATCCAGCAAGTGCCGCGCGGGCACGCCTTCGGCTTCATCCCGCTCGGCAGCGACATGAACATGTACTGGTTCACCGCGGCGATCTTCCTGGCCGGTTTCCTGCTGATCCACCGCGTGATCCACTCGCCGTTCGGGCAGGTGCTGAAGGCGATCCGCGAGAACGAGCCGCGGGCCATCTCGCTCGGCTACCGCACCAACGACTACAAGCTGATCGCCTTCATCCTCTCCACCACGCTGTCGGCGGTCGCGGGCGCCACAACCTCTATCGTGTTCGGCATCGCAACGCTCGATGGCGTGCACTACTCGCGTTCGGGTGAGGTCGTGCTAACCACGCTGCTCGGCGGGCTCGGCACCGTGTTCGGCCCGGTGGTGGGCGCGGCGATCACCACCAGCATGGAGAATTACCTTGCGCAGTTCGGCTCCTGGGTCACGGTCACTCAGGGTGCGATATTCGTGGTCTGCGTGCTGGCCTTCCGCCGCGGCGTGGTGGGCGAGATCGCGGCCGCGCTGAAGCTGTCGCTGTAGGGGGCTCAAACCTCGTCGCGAGCGCCGCGCGAGCGGCGCGTGCAATCCAGGCGGGCCAGCACCGTGCCGCATCCCGATGCCATGATGTCGGTGTCTTCGGGTGCGCCCGGGCTTTCCTCGATCAGCGGCGGATAGAGAACTGGACTCATTCCCTACGTCTCCACGAGCCGACCAGATTCCTGTGTAGAACCGCCGGCACGCCGATCCGTCGCACCCGGCGCGGAGTCAGCCCCGCGCGAGCGTGGCTCCCGCGCCGGCTGGCGCGGGCGGCGGCGGCCTGCGAGGATCATGCCCCGCTGCCAAGGGATGCCGACCATGACCAGGGGCCTCTTGTTCGCCTGCTTCGACTTCACCGCCGCGCACGAGGACGAGTTCCACGACTGGTACGACCTGGAGCACATCCCCGAGCGCCTGCGCGTGACGGGCTTCCTCAACGCCGAACGCTGGATCGGCGCCGAGAACCCGAAAACCGCGGTCGCCACTTACGACCTCGACTCCCCCGCCGTACTGCACAGCCCGGCCTACGCGGCGATCGGCGGCGACAATGCCTCGGTCTGGACCAAGCGGGTCACGTCGATCGCGCAGCGCCTGCTGCGCTTCGAGGGCGAGCAGCTCGTGCCGGGCGACGCCACGGCGCCCGCTGGCGCGGGCGGCCTGTTGGTGGCGGCGATGAATGTCGATCCCGCGGCAGAGGCGGAGTTCAACGACTGGTACGACGCCGAGCATCTGCCGCGGCTCGCTTCGGTTCCGGGCGTGCTCCGCGCGCGGCGCTATCGCTCGCCCGAGGCGCGTCCGGAGCGGAAGTATCTCGCGCTCTATCACCTCGTCGGACCCGATGTACCGCTTTCCGCGCAATGGCGGCACGCGGCGGACACCGAGTGGACGCGGCGGATGCGCCCGCATATGCGCGATCTTCTGGTGCTGCGCTGCCGCCGCTACCGACGCGGGGAGTGAATGCGCTAATTCGTCTCGGTCCCGCCGCCGCGGCAACGGCTTCGACATCAGATCGGGCTTGCGGGTGTCGAGATCGACGGGCACCGAGACGTGCTCATGCACGATCGGTCGTTCGCCGCCGATTTTGCGGTACACGTCGGCGACCCGCACGTTCATGTCGATATCGGGCGCCGATCCGGCGGGGGGCAGCGGGGCGATCCCCGCCAGGGCGGCGCAGGCGCAAGCTCCGGCTTGTCCAGGGGCGTTCCTCTCGTTCTGAACCGTTCTTTTGCGCCAAAAATGGATTATCATCACGATTATTGGCGAAATTTCCCGCTCCAACATCAGGGCCGCCCGCGCGGGCGCGGCCTGCGTGGTGGCGCCGAGCGAGCGGTCCCGGCTAGGCTTGCGGGCGAGCGGCGGGGAGGTGCGGATGCTGAGTGCGGAGCAGAACCGGCTGATCACCGAGACCGGGCCGGGCAGCAAATGCGGCGCGCTGATGCGGCGCTACTGGCAGCCGGCCGCATTGGCCGACGAGCTCGGGGGGCCGCGGCCGGTCAAGCGCGTGCGCCTGCTCGGGGAAGATTTGGTACTGTTCCGCGATCCGGCCGGGCGCTACGGGCTGCTGGACCGGCATTGCGCGCATCGTGGCGCCGATCTCGCCTTCGCCCGCTACGAGGATGGCGGGCTGCGCTGCCCGTTCCACGGCTGGCTGTATGATGCGGCAGGCGCGTGCCTGGAGCAGCCGGCGGAGCCGGCGGGCAGCACGTTCCATCGCAAGGTGCGCCAACCCGCCTATCGGTGCGTCGTGCGTGGCGGCATCGTGTGGGCCTATATGGGGCCGGCCGAGCCGCCGGCGTTTCCGGGCTTCGACTGCTTCGCCGCCCCCGATTCTCACGTGTTCGCTTTCAAGGGCCTGTGGTCGTGCAACTGGTTGCAGGCCCTGGAGGTGGGCATCGACCCCGGCCATGCGAGTTTCCTGCACCGCTTCTTCGCGGACGAGGAGATCAGCGAGGCGACATATGGACGGCAGTTCCGCGCCGCCACCATCGGCGCCGACATCCCTATGACGCGGCTGATGCGCGAGGTGCCCAATCCCGAACTCGACTACGAGGAGACCGAGTACGGGCTGCGCGTGATCACGCGGCGGCGAATCAACGAGCGGGTGGTGCACCTTCGGATCACCAACATGATCTTTCCGCATGGGTTCGTGATCCCGCTCAGCCGTGAGATGACGATCACGCAATGGCACGTGCCGGTGGACGACACGCATTGCTATTGGTACGCGATTTTCACGAGCTTCGGCGCGCCGGTGGACAAGGCGACGATGCGCGCGCAGCGGCTCGCGACGCATTCGCTGCCCGATTATGTGCCGCACGCGGGTCGCGCGAACGACTGGGGCTTCGATCCCGAGGAGCAGCGCAGCGCCACCTTCACCGGCATGGGCATGGACATCAACGTGCACGACCAGTGGGCTGTGGAGAGCATGGGGGCGATCCAAGACCGCACCAAGGAGCATCTCGGCTACTCGGATCGCATCATCATCGCCGCAAGGCGGCGTCTGTTTCAGGCGATCGATGCGGTGGCCGACGGCGGCGATCCGCCGCTTGTTCGCGGCGCGGCGGCGCTCGAGGGGCCGGCGACCCTCGATGCGGTGGTGCCGGCCGATGGCACCGACGCCTACTGGCGCACGCTGGAGGCAGAGCGGCGGGACAGCACGCCGTGGCTGGCGCGCGCCAAGGAACAGGCGTGAGCGATTTCGCCGCCCGTCACGGGTTGTGGACAGCGGAACAGGAAAAAGAGGCCGCGGCGGTTGCGGAGCGGATCGCGAAGCTTTCCACCGTGCGCTTCGCCTTTTCCGACGCGCACGGGGTCTTGCGCGGCAAGACGCTGACCGCCGAGGCGGCGGCGGGCGCACTGCGGAGCGGCGTGACCTGCACGCTGACGATGCTGCTCAAGGATTTGTCGGGGCGAACCGCGTTCCCGGTGTTCGCGCCGGGCGCCAGCGCGGCGGGCGACATGGTGATGCTGGCCGACCCCACCACCTTCCGCACGCTGCCCTGGTCGGCTGAGAGCGGATGGATTTTGTGCGATCTCTACCGCACCGACGGCAGCCCGCATCCTTTCTCCACGCGCGCGCTACTGCGCCGGATGCTGGAGCGGCTGGCGGCACATGGTTTCGTGTGGAAGGCCGGGCTGGAGGTGGAGTTCCACCTGTTCCGGCTGGAAGACGCGGCGGTGGCGCCGGATCACATACCCATGCCGGGCCCGCCGCCCCGGGTGACGCCGCTCAATCAAGGCTATCAGTATTTGAGCGAGCTTCGCTACGACGCGCTGGAGCCGTTGCTGGAGACGCTGCGGCAGAACTTGCAGGGGCTCGGCTTGCCGCTGCGTTCGCTCGAGGTGGAGTTCGGCCCGAATCAGGTGGAGGTGACGGTGGCCGCCGCGAGCGGAATGCAGCCCGCCGACTGGATGCTGCTGCTGCGGAGCGCGACCAAGCAGGTGATGGCGCGCGCCGGGTATCTCGCGAGCTTCATGTGCCGCCCGCAGATGCCGCACGCCGCGTCTTCCGGCTGGCACCTGCATCATTCGCTGGCCGACGCCGAAACCGGACGCAACTTGTTCGCCGGGGCGGACGGCCTCTCCCCGCTCGCGCAGCAATGGCTCGGGGGTTTGCTGTGCCACGCTGCGGCCGGCGCGGCGTTCAGCACGCCGACGATCAACGGTTACAAGAGATACCGGCCGCACTCGATGGCACCGGATCACGTGGCCTGGGCCTACGACAACCGGGCGGCGATGGTGCGGGTGATCGGCGGGCCGGGCGATCCGGCGACGCGGCTCGAGAACCGTGCCGGGGAGCCCGCTGCCAATCCCTATCTTTACATGGCGGCGCAGATCGCGGCCGGGCTCGACGGCGTGGCGGGCGAAGCCGATCCGGGACCGCCCTGCGAAACGCCCTACAGCGCCGACGCGCCGCTGTTGCCGAAGAGCCTGATGGAAGCCGTCGCCGCGCTGCGGGCGAGCGCGTGCTTCCGCGCCGCGTTCGGCGACGCGTTCGTCGATTACTTCACGGCGCTGAAGGAGTTCGAAATCGCGCGGTTTCTTTCGGATGTTACGGATTGGGAGCAGCGGGAGTATCTGGCGATCTTGTGAGCGGCGCGTGCGCCCGGCCGCCTGCCCCGCGCCCCGCCCGCCATTGCCCGGAGTGATCACCTGGACCCGACGCCAGCGGGTCATGTCGTCACGTCGGAGGCGCGAAATTGGGCAAGCTGTCACCTGCGCGGGCGCGGCCGGGTCCATGTGATCACTTGGAAGTGCCGGCAGGAGCCCAGGTGTACTCCTGGTCAGGTAGCGGCGCAGTGGCGAGGCGGGCGAGGCGGACGGCGCGGGGGCCGCGCGCGATCTTGCGGCTGGCTTCGAGATCGGCCAGCACGCGGGCCAGCGCGGGGTCGCGCGCCGCGCTGCATCGTTCGGCGCGGGCGGCGATCTCGGCGGCGAGCAGGCGGAGCCCGATCGCCTCGGCGGTGCGATGAGCGAGACGGTCCGCATCGAGCGCGGCGGCGATGGCGGCGGCGCCCGATTGGAGCAGGGCGGTCAGCGCCACCACGGCGCCGATCGCCTCCGCCTCCGCCGTTTCGGGTGGGGCTTCCCGCAGCCGCGCGGCGAGGAAGCGGCAGGCACCGCCGAGGCCAGCGAGACCGACCGCGTCCTCGACGTCGCGGAACGGGAGCGCCATTGTCTCGTAGGCGGTGTTGGGCGGACCGAGCCGCGCATCGGGGCCGATCTCGCAGCCGTCCAGCACCAAGAGGCAATGCCGCGAGGGGGCGAGGGCGCGGTACTCCTCCGTCTCCTCGACTTGCAGCCCCGCCGTCGCGCGCGGCACCAGGAAGGCGCCATACCGCTTGCGCCCATCCTCCTCCGCCTCCACCGCCAGCACGACGAACAGGCTCGCCAGCGGGCCGTTGCTGACCCAGGCCTTGCGGCCGGTGACGCGCCAGCCGCCCCCCGCCAGCGCTGCGGCGCGGGTGGTCAGGTGCTTGGGGTGCGCGCCGACGCCCGGTTCCGAGATCGCGACCGCGGCAAGCCCCTGCCCGGCCGCGATCGGTTCGAGCCAGGCGCGGCGCTGCGCCGCGTTCGCCCAGCCGCCAAGGAACCAGCGCGCCACCAGTTGCCGCCCGGCGAACGCCCCGCCGAGGCCGAGCTGGCCGGTGCGCGCGACCAGCGCCGCCGCGGCCGCGGCAATGGCGGAATAGGGGCGCGGATCGTCCGGGCCGAGGCCGGTCGCGGCGAGTTCGGGCGGGATCATCGCCCGATAGTGCGGGCTCGGGGTGAGGGTGGCCAGTCCTTCGCCGGTTCCGTGCCTCCGGCACCTCCTCTGACCCCTTCCCGTTCAGCGCAGCGGGACGACGCCGAGGCGGGCGCCGAGGCCGAGATCGGTGAGCGCCAGCACCACGCGGCCGTCCGCGCGGTTGGTGACGCTCATGCGCGGCCGGTCGGGGGGGCAGTCCGGCGCGGCTGGCGGGGCGCACCACACGCCGTTGGTCGCCTCATGCAGCAGGCCGAAGCGTTCCTCGGCGGAGAGGCGCACCGCATCGCCATGCGGCGGGTTGCGTTCTAGGGTGTAGGAGACGGCCATGGCGGCCTCCCGCCCGTCGTTGAAGCCGGGCGGCGCGTCGGTGAAGCGGATTTCCAGCACGCCGTCCGGCAGCGGGGCCTCGATGAGGGTGGTGCAGGTGACGGCGGCGTGCAGGGCGCAGGGATGTACCGTCTCGGTCACTGCGTCCGGCTTCACGCCCTGCGCATAGAGGGCGGTCAGCACGTCCTCGGCGCTCATGTAGAGGCGTACGCCCATGATGGCGAAGATCGGCGGTTCCGCTCGCGCGGTGCCGCCGAGGCCGGCAAGCCCGATCAAGATCGGCAGCAGCTTCGAAAGAGTGCGGCGCATGGATAGCCCCGGTTTGCGTTCTGACCCGGTTATCGCGCCGGGCGGTAAACGAAACGTTAAGCGCCGTCCCGATTTTGCGACTGGCGCTCAAAAGCGGCACGCGAGTTCCTGCGCCGCGTCGGAGCCGCCTTCGAGGCGCCATAATGGCAGGCGATGGGCGGCCCGAAACGATGCGAGGAACCGAGAATGACGCGACGCGATCTCGTGGTGCTGACCGTTGCCCTGCTCGGCGCAGGCGCAGCGCCAGGGCTGGCGCAGCCGCCCTACCCGCCGGTGCCGCCGCCGCGCTACGAACCGCCGCCGCCGCCGGCGCCGCCCGGCCGCTATGTGTGGGAGCCGGGACACTGGCAGTGGAACGGCGTGCGTTATGTGTGGGTGCCGGGCCGCTATGTCGTGCGCGGCCCACGCTACGCCCACTACGTGCCCGGCCGCTGGGTGTTCCGCGGCGGCGCTTGGGTGTGGGTACCCGCCCACTGGCGCTAGGCGAAGGGCGGTCCCTTAAGGTGGCGCCGGCCGCTCAGCGGCCGTGGAACACCGCCCCCCGCTTCTCGGCGAACGCCTTCACCGCTTCACGGTGGTCCTCCGAAAGCCCGGTGCGGGCCTGGTGCAGCGCCTCGAGGTCGCACACCGCCTCCAACGTCTCGGTTTCGGCGGCGTTGAGGTTGCGTTTCATATACTGAAGCGCGAGGCGCGGTCCGGCGGCGAAGCGGCGCGCCGTGTCGAGCGCGGTTTCCATCAGCGCCCGGTCGTCCACGACGCGGGTGACGAGGCCGATCGACTCGGCACGCTCGGCGCTGACCTCCTCGCCCGTGAGGTAGAGCGCGCGGGCCCGCGCCGGGCCGACGAGCTGCGTCAGCAGCCAGGAGCCGCCGAAATCGCCCGAGTAGCCGATTTTTATGAAGGCGGTGCCGAAGCGGGCGGAGCGGGCGGCGATCCTGATGTCGCAGGCCATCGCCAGCCCGAGTCCGGCGCCGAAGGCGGGTCCGTTCACGGCGGCGACGATGACCTTCGGATGCCGGCGCATCATCTGCGGCAACTCGTGCATCCGGCTCAGGCGGGTGACGCGCTCCTCGAAGGTCTGGTGCGTGCGGTTGGCCATGTCCTTCACGTCGCCGCCCGCGCAGAAGCCGCGTCCGGCGCCGGTGAGAACGATCGCGCCCGCGGCGTCGTCCGTGGCGAGCCGGGTGAGGCTTGCCTTCAGCGCGCCCAGCATGTCCTGCGACAGCGCATTCAGCCGGTCCGGGCGATTGAGGGTGAGGACGGCCACGCCGTCAGTGATCGTCTCGGTGAGGTCGGACATTCGGTTCTCCTGCGCGTGCCGGCTCACCTTGGCGGGCGGCGTGGCGGGGGGCAACCTTGCGCGAGGCGGGGGAGGGGCGACGATGCGGGTGTTCACGCTGCTGCCGATGCAGGATTGGCGTGCCGTCGCGCCCGCCGCCCAGGCGGCGGAGGCGGCCGGGTTCGACGCGCTGATGACGGTCGAGCTGGCGCACGATGTGTTCGCCCCGCTCGGCTTCGCCGCGCTCGCGACTTCGCGCGTCGAACTCACGCCTTCGATCGCGGTGGCCTTCCCCCGCAGCCCGACGGTGATGGCGATCCAGGCCTGGGACATTCACGCCAATTCCGGCGGGCGGTTCGTGCTCGGGCTCGGCAGTCAGGTGAAGGGCCACAACGAGCGGCGCTTCGGCGTGCCCTGGAGCGCGCCGGCGCCGCGGCTGCGCGACTATATCGGCGCGCTGCGCGCGATCTGGCGCTGCTGGGAGACGCGCGGCCGGCTCGATTATCGCAGCGAGCATTACACGCTGACGCTGATGACGCCGGATTTCTCGCCGGAGCCGACCGGGCTGCCGATGGTGCCGGTCACGGTCTCGGCGGTGGGCGAGGCGATGCTTCGGATGGCGGGGCAGTTCTGCGACGGCGTGCGGCTGCATCCGCTCTGTTCGCGCAGGTACCTGGAGGAGGTGTGTCTGCCCAACCTGATGACCGGGCTACGCCGGGCCGGACGCTCGCGCGCGCATTTCGACATCCACGGCGGTGGGTTCGTGTGCACCGGTCCGGATGAAGCGACGGTGGCGGCGGAGATGGAGCAGGCGCGGCGGCGGATCGCCTTTTATGCTTCGACGCGCACTTATGCGCCGATCCTCGCCCTGCATGGGCTTGAGGAGCTGGGGGCGAAGCTGCACCGCATGACCGTGGAGGGGCGGTGGGGTGAGATGGCGGCGCTGATTTCGGACGACGTGGTGCGGATCTTCGCGGCCTGCGCTGTTTTTCGCGATCTGCCGGCGGCAATCGCGGCGCGGTTCGGCGGCGCGGCAGATAGTTTCGATCTGCATCTTCCGGCCGGAACGCCGCCCGGGTTGTCGCACGAGCTCCTGGACGAGATCAGGCGCATCCCGCACACCTTCGCGGGCTTCGCACCCTGGCCGGGTTAGGGGAAGCGCGTCAGGGCCGTCGTCTGCGCGATGTGCTCCAGCAGGGCGCCCCGGGTTTCCATGCTGTGAGGATAGGCAGCGCCGGACGTGGGGCGCGGGCATGGGTTCAGCGCGCACGCGAAAGATAAAGCGTTCCTTGCCGAGCCTGGCTAAAGGCCATGCGCGCGCAGGAACGTCTCGATCGCCTCCGCGACCAGCGCGGGTGTTTGCACGGCCATGAAATGCCCGCTGTCCAGTTCCTTGAAGCTTGCGTTCGGCATGCGCGCGGCGAGCGGTGCCACCAGCGCGGGCGGGCGCAGCCGGTCATGCGTGCCGGCAAGCAGTAAGCAGGGGGCCGCGATCGTCGGCAGCAGCGCGTCGATGCGCGCATCGGTCAGCATCCGGTAGATCGAAGCGTAGCTGTCGGGATCATTGGCGAGCCAGCGCGCCCGGAAGCGGCGATATTGTTCGGGATCGTGGCGGACCTCCGGCGGGTAGGAGCTTGCGAAACTTTCATCGACGACGCCGGCCGGGCCGAGGCGCTGCATCGCCTCGGCGCGCGCGAGCGTCGCCGCCCGGCGTTCCGGCGTGACGCCGGTTGCCGGACCCATCGCCACCAGCGCGGCGACGCGCCGCGGAAAGCGGGCGGCGAAGTTCAGCGCGATCCCGCCGCCGACCGCGCAGCCGGCGAGAGCGACCGGCGCGGTGATGTTCAACGCGTCGAGCAGCGCGGCGAGATCGTGGGCCATGATGTCGAACGTCACGTCACCGCGGATTTTCTGCGAAAGACCGGCACCGCGCGTGTCGTAGCGCAGCACGCGCCGCGTGCGCGCCAGCGCCGGCAGCGCTTGGTCCCAGCTCTCGAGCGTGCCGCCCATCTCGTGCACGAGCACGAGCGTGGAAACACCCGCGCCGGCCAAATCGTAGCGCAGCGCGGTGCCGTTCACCTCGATCCAGTCCATCGGCGGGCTCCGCTAGGGTCGATCCGCGAAACTACATCCGGCCTCGGCTTCGAGCGAGTGGCCGAAGCGCGCGCGTGGTTGTGGTTGACAACGGACTTGCATCCGCCGCCGCCTTTCGCGCAGGTTGCGCGCGCCGGCGAGGGCCGGCGGCCCTGCCGGTCGGAAACGTCCGCAAGCAGGGGAACAAAACATGATCATAACCCGCAGGGAGGCATTGGCGCTCGGGATCGGCGGCGCGCTGGGCGGCTTCGCGCAGGCGCGCGCGGCGACGGAGATGCCGGGCGTCACCAAGACCTCGGTCAAGATCGGCAACACGATGCCGTACAGCGGCCCGGCCTCCTCCTACAGCAATATCGGCAAGACCGAGGCGGCCTATTTCAAGATGATCAACGACCAGGGGGGCATCCACGGGCGGATGATCGACTTCATTTCGCTCGACGACAGCTACAGCCCGCCCAAGACGGTCGAGCAGGTGCGGCGGCTGGTGGAGCAGGATCACGTGGCGTTCCTGTTCCAGGATCTCGGCACGCCTTGCAACTCGGCGATCGTCGATTACTGCAACCACAACAAGATTCCGCAGCTCTTCGTCGGATCGGGCGCCTCGAAATGGAGCGACTACAAACGCTGGCCGTGGACGATCGGCTGGCAGCCAAGCTACCGCACCGAGGCGCAGATCTACACCAAGCAGATGCTGGCCGAGGTAACGAACCCGAAACTCGGGTTGCTCTACCAGAACGACGATTTCGGGAAGGACTATCCGCTTGGCGTACGCGACGTGCTCGGCGACCGATGGGACAAGATCGTCACCGCATCGCTCAGCTACGAGACCACCGATCCCACGATCGAAAGCCAGATCGACTCGCTGAAGGCGTCGGGCGCCAATGTGATCCTGGTTGCCGCCATCCCGAAATTCGCCGCCCAATCCATCCGACGCGTCGCCTCGCTGAGCTGGAAGCCCAGGTTCTACCTCACCAACGTTTCGATCTCGGTGGCCGGCGTTATGCGCCCGGCGGGGGTGGAGAACGGCGTCGGCATCATCAGCACCGCCTACCTGAAGGATCCGACCGATCCCGCTTGGGACAACGATCCGGGCATGAAGGAATGGCGCGCCTTCTCGGCCAAGTACATGCCGGGCTTCGACATCAGCGACGCGCAGCTCGTGTTCGGCTACGGCATCACGCGCACCATGGTGCAGGTGCTCCGGCAGTGCGGCAACGATCTGTCGCGCGAGAACGTGATGCGGCAGTCGGAGAACCTGCACGATCTCGATGTCGGCGTGCTGCTGCCCGGGATCAAAATTTCCACGAGCCCGACCGATCACCGGCCGATCAAGGCGATGCAGCTCGTGCGCTGGTCGGGCAAGACCTGGGAGCGTTCGGGGTCGTTGCTGGAGGGGGTTTAGGTCAATCGGGGCCTGGCCCCCACCTCACCCCCACCCTCTCCGCCCTAAGCGGGCGGAGAGGGTGCCATGCTGCCGCTAGTGCCTGTGCCACGCGGCGGGAATGAACGATCTGCCATTCCTCGTTGAGGTGATCTGGCGTGTCGAAGAAGGCCGTGCGCGGATAAGCCGCCGACACGTCCAGGAAGGCGGCGCCGTTCTCCAAATACAGATCGCGGATCGCCGCCTGCGTGCCGGGCGGGATGGGCGAGTCGGCGAAATGGGTCGGCCAGCCGCCGATCGCGCGCACGCCGTGCGCACCCGCCCAGCGCAGGAAGGAAGCGATCTCCGCGGCGCCGTCGCCCTCGATCACCTGCACGGCGGAGGGATGCACCGGATCGGCGCGTGCGAGCACCGCCTGGCTCGCCGCACCAAGCGCGGCGGTGTGGCCGACATGATCGCCCCATTCGTTCATGCCGCCCTCGGCCGCGGCGCGCGGGTCGTGGAAGCCCGATGCGACGAGCGACTGCTCGATCGCCGCCATCACCGCGTAGCGCAGGTCGAAGGCGAAGAAGGCGCCAAGCCAGCGGCCGGGAGCCAGGCGTGCAAGCGTGCGCCAGTCATGGCGGAACATGATCGCGGCGTCCGGTCCCACCTCCTCGGCCGAGCGCGGGCGGACATATTGCGCCTCCTCCATGGGCAGATAGACGATGTCACCCGGCGCTAGTTCCGGTTCCCAGCGCGCGAACAGATAGTCGAGCCCGATGCCGACCGCGACGCCGCCATTGACGCAGGGGCGGCCAATGATCGGCGCGATCACCGCGCAGCGGTGCGAATAGGGGCCGTTGGAGCCGGCGAGGATAACGAGCTTTGGTCCGGCGATGGCGGCGGCGCGGGCGAGCTTGGCGTCAAGCTGCGCCGACAGGAACCCGTAGGCGAGCGGGCGGTCGAGCACGCAGCCGAACAGCGCAGCGTAGAGCGCGAGCGAGGCAAGGCAGGCAAGCAGCAGGCGGTGCATCAGAACTGGAAGTAAAGGAAGGGCAGCGCACGCGGGGCGAAGAACACGGCCTGCACGCTGAGCGCGAAGCAAGCCGTCAGCGCCGCGCCTCGCCAGGCGGGGCGCATGGCCTGCAACGGCGGTGCGGCGAGCACGATCCCCCAGCCGAGCGCGAGGCAGGCGGTGAGTTCGGGGAAGCTCAGTGTGCGCGCCTCGCCGAGCGAGGGCAGTGAGGCGACGGGGCTTGCCAGCGCGCCGAGCCAGGGCAGCCAGCCGATCACGAGCCGCGGCAAGGCGACGCCGTTCGCACCGGCAAGGCCGCGCGCCATCGCCGCCATTGCCGCCGTGTCCGGGGCGCGGAACGGCACCCAGGCGAGCACGACAAGGACAAGCGTGAGCGCGCGCGCGACCGGAAACGGCAGCGCGAGCCGCGTGCGCCGCCAGAGCGTGTGCGCGCCGAGCATCGCGCCGTGCAGCCCGCCCCAGAACACGAACCGCCACGCCGCGCCGTGCCAGAGGCCGCAGAGCAGCATCGTCAGGAACAGGTTGGCGAGATGCCGCGCCCGCCCGGTGCGGCTGCCGCCGAGCGGGATATACAGATAGTCGCGCAGGAAGGCACCGAGCGTAATGTGCCAGCGGCGCCAGAACTCGGCGATGCTGGCGGCGCGGTAGGGGCTGGCGAAATTCACCGGGAAGCGCACGTTCATCATGCGCGCGAGCCCGATCGCCATGTCAGAATAGCCGGAGAAGTCGAAATAGATTTGCAGGGCGTAGGCGAGCAGCGCGTACCAGGCCTCGAACAAGGTCAGCGTCGCGCCACGCGCGGCGGCGCTGAAGCCGACATCGGCGAAGCTGCCGAACATGTCGGCGAGCACGGCTTTCTTGGCGAGGCCGAGCAGGAAGATCGTCAGCCCCTCGGCGATTGCATCGGCGCGCGGGCGGATCAGCGCTGGGGCAACGAGCTGCGGCAAAATCTCCTTCGGGCGCACGATCGGCCCGGCGATCAAATGCGGGAAGAAGGCGATGAAGGCTGCATAGGGCAGAAAGCCCACGTCGGGCCGCTCGCGGCGCGCGCTGTCCACCAGGAACATGATCTGCTGGAAGCTGAAGAAGCTGATCGCGAGCGGCAGCGCGATGGCAAGGTGCACACCGAACAGGCTCGCGCCAAGGAAGCCCGCGTATTTGAACCAGCCGAGCAAGGCGAGGTCGGCGCCGATGCCGGCGGCGAGCCAGCACCGGCCGGGCGTGCGCAGGAGCTTCTGGCCGAGCCAGTAATTGAGCCCGATCGAGCCCGCGAGCAGCGGCACGAAGCGCCAGTCCCACCAGCCGTAGAAGACGAAGCTCGCCAGGGCCACGGTTGCGAGCGCGGCGCGGTTGCCGCCGAGCCGGCCGGTGGCGAAAAAGAGGACGAGCGCCGCCGGCAGGAAGCCGAGCAGGAACAGAGGGGTGTTGAACAGCACCGCCCGAGTATGCGGGCCTTTGGTTACCGCCCGGTCAACGCTGCCGCGGGTTTCACGCCGCCCCGATTGCTGTTAGGTCCGCGCACGCCATGACGGATGATTTTCCACCGAGCCCCGCGCTCCTGCCCGCGGGGTTGCGCGACCTGCTGCCGCCGGAGGCGGAGACCGAGGCGCGCGCCGTCGAGGCGATGATGGCGGTGTTCGCCGCGCACGGCTACGAGCGGGTCAAGCCGCCGCTGCTCGAGTTCGAGGACAGTCTGTTCGCGGGCTCGGGCGCGGCGGTGGCCGAGCAGACCTTCCGGCTGATGGACCCCGACAGCCAGCGCATGATGGGGCTGCGCGCCGACACCACGCCCCAGGTGGCGCGCATCGCCACAACCCGCCTTGCCCGCGCGCCGCGCCCGCTGCGGCTTTGCTATGCCGGGCAATGCCTGCGCGTGCGCGGCACGCAGCTCGCACCCGACCGGCAGATCGTGCAGGCCGGGATCGAGCTGATCGGCAGCGACGCACCTGCCGCCGATGCCGAGGTGGTGCTGGCGGGCGCTGAGGCGCTGCAAGCCGTCGGGCTCGCGCGGATGAGCTTCGATCTGACCGTGCCGACGCTGGTGCCGGCGCTCCTCGACGATGCGGGCATCACCGGCGCGGCGCGGGCCGCGCTTGCTCGCGCGCTCGACCGCAAGGACGCCGCGGGTGTGGCGCGCCACGGGGGCGCGCTCGCGCCCACCCTGACGGAGTTGTTGCTTGCCGCCGGGGCGGCCGACCGCGCGCTCGCCGCGCTGGAGGCGGCGAGCCTGCCCGAGCCGGCGCGCGATCTGGCCGACCGGCTGGCTGACGCCATCGCCGCGATCCGCGCCCAGGCCCCGGCGCTGCGGCTGACCGTCGACCCGGTGGAGTTTCGGGGTTTCCGCTACCACACCGGGATCGCGCTCACGATCTTCGCCGCGGGCCGCCACGAGGAACTCGGCCGCGGCGGGCGGTATCTGTGCGGCGAGACCGAGCCCGCCGTCGGGCTCACGCTTTATCCCGACGCCGTGCTCCGCGCCGCCCCCGCGCACGCCGCGCGGCCGCGCGTGTTTGTCCCCGCGGGCGCCTCGGCCGAGACCTTGGCGCGGCTCCGCCTCGACGGGTTCGCCACCGTGGCCGACCTCAAGGGCGCGGACGATCGGCGCGCCGAGGCGCGGCGGCTCGGCTGTTCCCACGTGCTCGCGGGCGGCGAGGCGGTGCCGCTCGTCCCGCCTCAGCAGGAATAAGCGAATGGCCAATGTCGCCGTGATCGGCGCCCAGTGGGGCGACGAGGGCAAGGGCAAAGTCGTGGACTGGCTCGCCAGCCGCGCCGGGATCGTGGTGCGGTTCCAGGGCGGCCATAACGCCGGGCACACGCTGGTCGTCGGCAATCAGACCTACAAGCTTTCGCTTCTGCCCTCGGGCGTGGTGCGCGGCAAGCTCGGCATCATCGGCAACGGCGTGGTGGTCGACCCCGAGGCGCTGCTCGATGAGATCGCGCGCGTTGGCGCGCAGGGGCTCGCAGTGACGCCTGCCAATCTCCGCATCGCCGATAACGCGCCGCTGATCCTGCCGCTGCATTCGGCGATCGACCGTGCGCGCGAGGCGGCGCGCGGCGAGCGGCGGATCGGCACCACTGGGCGCGGCATCGGCCCCGCCTACGAGGACAAGGTGGCCCGGCGGGCGATCCGGGTGGCCGACCTCGCGGAGCCGGAGACCGTCTCGGCCAAGCTCGACGAGTTGCTGCTGCACCACAACACCCTTTTGGCCGGATTGGGCGCCGAGACGTTCGAGAAGGAGGCGCTGCTCGCGCGGCTGATGGCGCTCGCGCCCAGGCTGCTGCCGTTCGCCGAGCCGGTTTGGGAGCGGCTGGACGAGGCGCGGCGCGGTGGCACGCGCATCCTGTTCGAGGGCGCGCAGGCGGTGATGCTGGATGTCGATCATGGCACCTACCCCTACGTGACGAGCAGCAACACGGTGGCGGCGACGGCCGCGGCGGGCGCGGGGCTCGGGCCGGCGGCGGTCGGCTTCGTGCTCGGGATCGCCAAGGCCTATTCGACACGGGTGGGTGCGGGGCCGTTTCCGACGGAACTCAAGGATGCAACCGGGCAGTTGCTGGGCGATCGCGGGCACGAATTCGGCACGGTGACGGGAAGGCGCCGCCGCTGCGGCTGGTTCGACGCGGTGCTGGTGCGTCAGGCGGTGAAGGTCGCGGGGATCAACGGGCTCGCCTTGACCAAGCTCGATGTGCTGGACGGGTTGCCGGAGCTGAAAATCTGCACCGGCTATCGGATCGGCGGAGCGGTGCTGCGGCGTTTGCCCGCCGCGCCGGGCGCGCAGGCGGCGGCCGAGCCGGAATACGAGGCGATGGAGGGCTGGGAGGGCTCGACACGGGGTGCGCGGTCCTGGGCCGATCTGCCGGCGCAGGCGGTGAAGTATGTGCGCCGGATCGAGGAGCTGACGGAAGCGCCGGTGACGCTTCTCTCCACCAGCCCCGAGCGGGACGACACGATCCTGGTGCGCGACCCGTTCGAGGGATAGCGCGGCGGCAAACGCGCCGCGCGATGCCTATCTCGGGTCGGGGCTAGCCCGGCGTAGCAGGGCGTGGGATCAGCCGCCGCTATAGTCCGAAGGCGGCGGTGCGGACTGGTAGCCCGGCGGTGCCTGATAGACGCTAGGCGGCGGCGTGTACCACACGGTGGGCGGCGGATAGTAGGGCGGCGGGTAATAGTAAACGGGTGGCGGCACGTAGGCGAAATAGGGCCATCCCCAGCAGCACCCGCCGCCGCCCCACCACACACCGCCGCGCCAGCCCCAGCCGCCCCCGCCATGCCAGCCTCCGCCGCCGTGCCAGCCTCCGTCGCCTCCGCTCCAGCCACCCCCGCCGCCATGCCAGCCTCCGCCGCCGCCTCCGCCGCCCCAGCCGGCGGCCGAAGCGGCTTGCGGGGCCGCCAGCGCGGCGCCGACCAAGCCGAGCCCGATGAGCGCAACGCGGTACGAGCGCATGATCGCCTCCGATGCGCTTTCAAAATACGAGCAGGGCGCGCTGATCGCCACCAGTAAGATCGTGCAGACGGTGCGCGACCTCGATGCCAAGTTCTATGCGGCGACACAGGCGATGGACGAGGCGCGGAGGGGAAAAAGATAGAGGAGGCGTTCCGGCAGATGGGCGCCATTCAGTTTGCCGCTCCCGCGAGCGGGAGAGGCGACTCTTCTAGGCCCGGCGCGGCGGCGGGGCGAGCAGGCGCTGGGTCATGTGAACGGCGCCGCTAAGCGCCACCAGCAGCGCCGCGAACCAGCAGAGGCGCGACTGGTAGCCACCGATCCAGATCAGGCCGACGAACAGCGCCGTCACGCCGGCCACGCCGCCGGCGCGCACGCCACGCGCCGAGGCGAGCGCCGCCAGGACCAGGAACACCGCGAACAGCGCCAGCGCCACCGCGTGCATGAAATCGAAGCCCTGGCTGAACAGCACGCCGAGCGCGCCGCCCACCGCCTGCTGCAGCCGGTCGAGCCCGGCCCAGAGGCTTTGCGTCACGTCCCAGGGGCCGACCAGGTAGAGCGCGACGGCAAGGGCGGCGCCCCCGAGCCAAATCGCGGCGATGGTACTGCGGCGCACGGCGTTCACAAACCCTTGCTCTGACATGGCGCATGTGGGGGCGGCGCCGAGCCGCCGCCAGCCCGGCTCATGTGGCCAGCACGCCGTGCTGACGCAGGAAGCCGAGCAGCGGCAGGAGCGGCAGGCCGAGGATCGCGGCGTGCTCGCCCTCCACCCGCTCGAACAGGTGCGCGCCCAGCCCCTCCAGCCGGTAGGCACCGACGCTGCCGAGCACCGCATCGCCCTCGGCGCGCAGATACTCTTCCAGGAACGCATCGGAGAAGGCGCGCATCGCGAGCCTCGGCCGGTCGAGGTGCTGCCAGACGCGTGCGCCGGCGCGCCGGCACACGACCGCGGTTTCCAAAACATGCGTGCGCCCGCGTAACGCACGAAGCTGGGCGCTTGCGTCGTCGAGGGTCGCGGGCTTGGCGAACCAGGCGCCCTCGCAGACCAGGATTTGATCGGCCCCGATCACCAGCGCCTCGGGTGCGCCGCGCGCCGCGTGCCGGGCCTTGAGGTCGGCCAGCAGCACCGCCGCCTCGGACGCCGATGCGCCCTCGGCTTGCGCGCTGCGGCGGACTTCTTCTTCGTCGACCGGGGCGGCGACGGCGCTGACGCGCAGGCCGGCAGCCGCAAGCAGCGCGCGGCGCGCCGCCGAGGCGCTGGCCAAAACGAGCGGCGGCGAGTCCGCCTGAAGCATCCAGCATCTCCTGATCCGCGCGCCTCCCATACAGCCGGCGCAGCCGGAATTCGCTTTCGCACAAGACAACGTCCGGGGCGAGCTCAAGGAAGAGCGGCGGATCACCCGCCGCGCGACGCGGCCGTTGCCGAGAACGAGATGCACATCCTCGACCGGCAGGCGGCCGATGCAGCCCTGATGGCAGTTACGGCGCCGCGGCGGCGGCGGCGGCGGCGATCACCTCGTCCAGTTCCCGCCGCAGCGTGACCGCTTCGCCGACCGTCAGCTCCACGAACATGCGACGCACCGTGCCGTCCTGGCGTTCACGCCGGAGCCGGAGGAACACCGCGCCGGGTACGGCCTGGACCGAGAGATGGCTGGCTTCGGTGTCGAGATCGAGCATCGAAGGCGAATCGGACATGCGGGCAGTCTTTGGCTCACGGTTGCGTGAGCATTCCACAGGAGAGTCCGAGGGGCAACAAAAAGTGCGAGGTGGGCCATGGGTTTTCTGGATCAGCTCTGGGGCGATGCCGACCGCCAGGGCCGAATAAGGGCGGCCTCGTTGCCTGCCTCTTGCGGCCGGCGCATCTTGCGCCGCAGGAGGAAACGGCATGAGCAACGAGGTCGCGGACGTGCTGATCATCGGTGCCGGCGCATCGGGCGCGGCGGTGGCGTGGAGCCTCGCCGAAACCAAGATGCGGATCGTCTGCCTGGAACAAGGCGGGTGGATGAACCCGGCGGCCTATCCGAGCACCGGGCGCGACTGGGAGGCGCGGTTCTGGGGCGATTTCTCGCCGAGCCCCAATATCCGCGCCCGCCCCGAGGATTATCCGATCAACGACGACAACTCGCCCATCAAGGTCGTCAACTTCAACGGCGTCGGCGGCGGCACGGTGATGTATACGGCGCATTTCCCGCGCCTGCATCCCTCGGACTTCCGCGTCCGCACGCTCGATGGCGTGGCCGACGACTGGCCGATCGATTACGCAACACTTGAACCGTTCTTCGACGAGAACGACCGCATCACCGGCGTTTCCGGGCTGGCCGGCGATCCGGCCTTCCCGCCGCGCGCCGACCCGCCGATGCCGCCGCTGCCGCTCGGCCGTTCCGGCACCATCCTTGGCCGGGCGATGAACAAGCTCGGCTGGCATTGGTGGCCGTCCGACGTCGCGGTGGCGACGGTCGAGTACGAGGGGCGCGCGCGCTGCATCAATCTCGGCCATTGCACGCCGGGCTGCGCGCAGGGCGCGAAGGCGAGCACCGACATCACTTACTGGCCGCTTGCGCGCCGCGCCGGGGTGGAACTTCGCACCCATTGCCGCGTGCGCGAGATCACGACCAACGAGCACGGCATGGCCTCGGGTGTCGTCTATTACGACGTCGAAGGCGTAGAGCGGTTCCAAGCCGCGGAGGTGGTGGTGCTCGCCTGTAACGGCGTCGGCACGCCGCGCCTGTTGCTCAACTCCGCATCGGGGCGGTTTCCGAACGGGCTTGCCAATTCGAGCGGGCTGGTCGGCCGCAATCTGATGTTTCATCCGTACGCGCAGGTGTACGGGTATGTGGAGGAGGAAACCGACAGCAACCGCGCCCCGCCCACCTGCATCTGGAGCAAGGAGTTCTACGAGACGGACCCCGAGCGCGGGTTCGTGCGTGGCTACGCGTTCCAGTTCGGCCGCGGCGTTGGCCCGGTGATGGAGGCGGTGACGAGCGAAGCGAAGGGCCTGCTGCCCTGGGGCGCAGAACACCATGCGGTGTTCCGGCGGCTGAACGGGCACCGGCTCAATGTGTCGGCGATCTGCGAGGATCTGCCGGAGGCGCACAACCGCGTCACGCTCGATCCGGAGCTGAAGGATTGCCACGGCATTCCCGCGCCGCGCATCGACTACACGATCGGCGAGAATACCGCGCGCATGATGGAGCACGGCATCGCGCGGGCCAAAGAGGTGCTGGATGCAGCGGGCGCGCGCGACATCTGCGTCAACAGCCCAATCCTTTATGGAGGCTGGCACTTGCTTGGCACCGCGCGCATGGGCACCGACCCGGAGCGATCGGTGGTGAACGAGTGGGGCCGCTCGCACGACGTGAGGAACCTGTTCATCGTGGACGGCAGCCTTTTCGTCACCTCGGGAGGGGTGAATCCCACTTCGACCATTCAGGCGCTGGCGCTCTATGTGGCGGACCAGATGAAGCGGCGCCTAGCCAATTTGTTTGATTGACCCGGTGTTCCACCCGCTTCGGGCTGAGATTGATGGCGGTTTTGCCCGATGCCTTCAGCAGCGAGGCCGTTATGTCTGACGCGAATGCTCTGACCGTAAGGCAGCGCGAGGATTTGCGTGCGCTGGCTGCCACGATGATCCCGGCGAGCGCCGAATATGGCGTGCCGGGTGCCGATGATCCGGCGATCCAGGCGGAAATTCTCGGCTGCTGCGGCGGACGCGAGGCCCCGCTGGTGCGGACCGCGCTCGATCAGCTCGCGGCGCTTGCCGGCGGATCGTTCGCTTCACTCGATCCGGTAAGCCGCGAGGCGGTGGCGATGGAGCTGCGCGCGACCGGCGGCGCACCGGCAGCGGCGCTCATCCGCGTCGTGCTGCAATGCTACTACCGCGACGAGCGCGTGGTCCGCTCGCTTGGCCGCGAACCGCGCCCGCCGTTCCCGCAGGGACACACGCTGGAGCCGGGCGACTGGTCGCTCCTGGATGCGGTGCGCGCCCGGGCTCCGTCCTGGCGCCCGAGTAGCTGAGCGCGGAGCCGAGGCTTGCGTTGCGCGGTGCGTAACGCCCTTGCCGCCAACCTAGTCCGCATCATCGCCTGTCGCAGCGCGCTATCTAGTGCCCCGCTCGGCACCGTGCACGGACCGTTCGCGTAAGGGCCGGCGTCATCGCCCCGCGCGGGGCTCAATCGTGCCGAGTCCCTAGGAGGGTCTTTGGAAAACCCTGCTCCCATTGGTAGCGGCGGGCGGATTTGAACCACCGACCAAGGGATTATGATTCCCCTGCTCTACCGCTGAGCTACGCCGCCATCCCTCGCCGGGAGCGGGCGAGATATAGCCGGGGAGAGGGCAGCGTCAACCGAAGCCGCCCCGGCCAGGATGAAGCCGCCGCCGAGCACGCGGTCGCTCTGGTAGAACACGCAGGCCTGGCCGGGGGCGGGAAGGGCGGGCGCATCTAGCGTCACCAGCGCCGTGCCGTTCGCGCCCGCCACGACCTCCGCTGGCCGCAGCGTGTCGCGGGCGCGGAGCTTCACCATGCAGCGTAACGGCGTAGCGGGCGGGGCAATCAGCCAGTTCGCCTCGCGCAGCCGGATTTCGCGGCGGCCCTCGCTGCGCGGGCCGACCACGACGCGGCGTCGCGGCGCATCCAGCGCCACCACCACGCGGCCGTCAGCGCCTGCCGGGCCGAGCCGCTTCGCCTGGCCAACCGTGTAGCGGCCGATGCCTTCATGGGTCCCGACGCGGCGGCCCTGCAGATCGACGATCTCGCCCGGCTCAGCGGCCTCGGGGCGCAGCTTTCCGACCAGATCGGCGTAGCTGCCGCGCGGCACGAAGCAGATGTCCTGGCTGTCGGGCTTGGCGGCGACCGGCAAAGCGCGGCGGGCGGCCTCGGCGCGCACCGCGTCCTTGTTCGGCATGTCACCGAGCGGAAAGAGCGACCGGGCAAGCTGCGCCCTCGTGGTTGCGAACAGGAACCAGCTCTGGTCGCGCGTCTCGTCGCGGGCGCGGTGGAGTTCGGGGCCGGCGGGGCCGTCGGTGCGGCGCACATAGTGGCCGGTGGCGAGGTGCTCGACGCCGAGCATATCGGCCAACGCGATCAAGTCGGCGAACTTGACGGTCTGGTTGCAGCGCACGCAGGGCACTGGGGTCTCGCCGCGCGCATAGGCATCGGCGAAGTCGGCGATCACGGCGTCGGCGAAGCGGCGCTCGGCGTCGATCACATAGTGCGGGATGCCGAGCGCGTCGGCGACGCGGCGCGCGTCGTGGATGTCCTGCCCGGCGCAGCAGGCGCCCTTCCGGCCGGTGGCGGCGCCGTGATCGTAGAGCTGGAGGGTGACGCCGATCACCTCATGGCCGGCATCGGCGAGCAGGGCGGCGACGACGGAACTGTCGACGCCGCCGGACATGGCTGCGAGGATGCGGGCCATCGAGGGCCTCTACCGCGACCAATGCTCCCTCTCGGCCGCTCGCGGCGGAGAGGAAGAACGATCGAGCGGGTGGCGATGGCCGCTGCTACGCATTCATCATGTTGCGCGTGCCGGCCGGCAGCTTCACCACCAGCCCGTCCAGCGCCTCGGTCATCACGATCTGGCAGCCGAGGCGAGAGGTCTCGGTCAGGCCGAAGGCGAGGTCGAGCATGTCCTCCTCGTCCTCGGTCGGGGTGGCGAGCTTGCCGAACCAGCCGGGGTCGACGATGACGTGGCAGGTGGAGCAGGCGAGCGAGCCCTCGCACGCGCCCTCGATGTCGATGCCGTGCTTGTGGGCGATCTCCAGCACCGAGAGCCCAAGCGGCGCGTCCACCTCGCGGCGTGTGCCGTCGCGCTCGATAAAAGTCATCTTGGGCATCTTGCGTCGTGCGTCCTACTCAGGCGGGTGCCGCGGCGCCCGCGTGCGCCGCGGCCAACGCCGCGGCGGCAAAGTCGATTTCGGCCGGCGAGGTAAAGCGTCCGATCCCGATCCGCAAGCTGCGCGCCGCGCGCTCGTCCGGGAGCCCCATGGCGCGCAGCACATAGGAGGGCTCCACGGTTGCCGAGGAGCAGGCCGAGCCGGTGGAGACGCAAAGATCGGGCGCGCGCGCCATCAGTTCGAGCGCGGTCGCGGTCGGGAAGGTGAGGTTGAGGTTGCCGGGGATGCGCCGCTCCATGCTGCCGTTGATGGCGACGCCGGGAACGCGGGCGCGCAGATCGGCGAGCAGCCGGTCGCGCAGCGCGGCGATTCGCCCCGCCTCGTCCGCCATCTCGGCGCGAGCGAGGCGGCAGGCTTCACCGAGCCCCACCACGAGCGGCGCGGGGAGGGTGCCGGAGCGCAAGCCGCGCTCCTGCCCGCCGCCGGAGAAGAGCGGCGCCAGCCGCACGCGAGGCCGGCGCCGCACATAGAGCGCGCCCACACCTTTCGGTCCGTAGAGCTTGTGGCCGGAGAGGGACAGGAGATCGACGCGCCAGCCCGCCGCGTCGAGCGGGATCTTGCCGGCGGCCTGGGCGGCGTCGGTGTGAAAGAGGGCGCCTGCTGCCTTGGCGATGGCGGCGAGCGCGGGGATGTCCTGGATCACCCCGGTTTCGTTGTTCACCGTCATCACGCTGACCAGGAGCGTCGGCACCTCCAAGGCGATACGCAGCGCGCCAGGATCGAGCAGGCCGTCGGCGCCGACCGGCAGGAACACCGGCTCGAACCCCTCGGCTTCGAGGTCGGCCACGGATTCGAGGACGCATTTGTGCTCGGTGGCGACGGTGACGATGCGCTTGCGCGGGTCGCCCATGCGCGCCGCGTGGCGGGCGGCGCCCTTGATGGCGATGTTGTTGCTCTCGGTGGCGCCGGAGGTGAACACCACCTCGTTCGCGGCCGCCCCGATCAGCGCCGCCACCTCGGCGCGCGCCGCCTCCACCGCCGCCTCGGCGCGCAGCCCCATCGCGTGCTCGACGCTGTGCGGGTTGCCATATTCCTCGGTGAAGTAGGGCAGCATGGCGGCGAGCACGCGCGGGTCGCAGCGGGTGGTCGCCTGATTGTCGAGATAAACGGGCCGGTTGGGGCGCATGGGGCGAATCTGGGCAGGCTAGCGGGCGAGCACCACCGCCCTCCGCATCCGGGCAACCATGTCCCGATAGGCGGCGGCGAAGGCATCGGCGTCTGCATCGGTGGCGTTCCACGGCAGCGAGACGCGGATCGCCGCTCCGGCGTCCGGGCCGAGCCCCATCGCCGCCAGCACGTGGCTCGCGCTCACCTTGCCCGAGCTGCACGCCGCCCCGGCGCTGACGGCGAAGCCGGCGAGGTCGAGTGCCATCACCTGCGCCATTGCCGGCAGCCCGGGCAGCACGAGGCAGGCCGTATTCGGGATGCGCGCGGCATCCGCCCCGGCCACCAACGCCCCTGCCTCCTTGGCGGCGCGTTCGATGCCGTCCCGCAGCGGTGCCAACCGCGCGGCGTCACCCCCCGCTTCGGCTGCGGCGGCGAAGCCGGCGATCGCGGCGAGCGCCGGGGTGCCGGCGCGCCAGCCGCGTTCCTGGCCGCCGCCGCGGATCAGGGGTGCCGGCGCGCCGCCCTCGTCAGCGAAAAGCAGCGCGCCGGCCCCGGTGGGGCCGCCGAGCTTGTGGGACGAGAGCGCGAGACTGTCGGCGCCGAGCGCGTTGAGAAATACCGCCATCCGCCCGGCCGCCTGTACCGCGTCCACATGCAGCCAGGCGCCATGCCGGCGGCACAGAGCGACCGCCTCGGCGACCGGCTGAATGACGCCAGTCTCGTTGTTGGCGAGCATCAAGCAGACGAGCGCCGGGCCGGCCGCATCGAGCGCGTGGGTCAGCGCGTCGAGATCTACGACGCCCTGCCCGTCCACGGGCACGAGCACGGCGCCCGGCGCCGCGGCGAGGACGGAGTCGTGCTCGACCGCGCTCGCGATCACGCGGCGGCCCGCTCCGAGCGCGTGCAGTGCGAGGGCGTTCGCCTCGGTGGCGCCGGAGGTGAAAACGACGTTGCGGGGGAGCGCGCGGAAGCGCCGGGCGATGGCCTCGCGCGCCTCCTCCAGCACGCGACGGGCGGCCCGGCCCTCGGCATGGACCGAGGAGGGGTTGCCGGTCAGCGCAAGCGCATCGCGCATCGCCTCCCGCGCCTCGGGGCGGAGAGGCTCGGTGGCGTTGGCGTCCAGGTAGTGGCGTGGCGCGGTCAGCTGGTACGGGCCTCGCGCGGCTCGGGGGCGGTCGCGCCGGCGATGCGGGTCTCGAGCTCGGCAAGCTCGGCGCGCAGGTCCTCGATATCGCGCAGCAAGGGATCGAGCATCTCCTCGCACGGCATCCCATAGGGGTCGAACTCCACCTTGCGCGGCACCTTGCGATCGACCGCGCGGGCCGGGATGCCGACCACGGTGGTATCGGCCGGGACCGGGTCGAGCACGACCGCGTTCGAGCCGATGCGCGCATTGTCGCCAACCGTGATCGGGCCGAGCACCTTGGCGCCGGCGCCGATGATGACGTTATTGCCGACCGTCGGATGGCGCTTGCCGCTGGCGGTGCGTGCCACGCCGAGCGTGACCTGATGGTAGAAATAGCAGTCGTCGCCGACCTCGGCCGTTTCGCCGATCACGACGCCCATGCCGTGGTCGATCACCAGCCGCCGGCCGAGCCGTGCCGCCGGATGGATTTCTATTCCGGTAAAAAAACGCGCAAGATGAGACGAAAACCGGGCCAGCAAGTAAAGGCGCCGGTTCCACATGAAATGCGAAAGTTGATGCCAAAGAACTGCATGCAACCCAGGGTAGCACAACAGCACTTCGATTGAGGAGCGGGCGGCGGGATCACGTTCCCGATAGGTCCGCACCAACTCACGCAAAGACATGAAAGCCATGCGACAAATCCTTAGACCCCTGCCGTCGCGGTACCCTATACTGCTAAGTATCGGCAGGTCGTAGGCCGCCTTCTGCCGATCCGATTTGCAAGCAGAGCGGCCGAGGGCGGGTGCTGCCGGGAAAGGAGGCGTTAAGGCCAGCGCGCGGTTGTGCGCCAGGATGGCAGGCCCTGAGCGGGCGGTCACCCTTAAAAAAGGCGTGAAACTGCGGCCCTCTCACGCATGGTTGGTTTATCTGCCGTGATCCCCGGAACGTCAGGGATCGAGGAGCGAACGACGGGACATTGCACTCTCGCTGTCCGCAGGACGGGGCAACGGGTCAGCGGTCTCAGCCAAGGTAAAAGAACAACGCGGACGAAATCATGCCCGAAGTGATGTTTGCCGGCCCGGATGGGCGGCTCGAAGGACGCTATCACCATTCAAAGGAATCTGGCGCGCCGGTAGCGCTGGTCTTGCACCCGCATCCGCTGCATGGCGGAACGATGAACAACCGTGTCACCTACACGATGTACCAGGCGTTCCAGCGGCTGGGCTTCTCGGTGATGCGCTTCAATTTCCGCGGCGTTGGCCGCAGCCAGGGCCGCTATGACGGCGGCATCGGCGAGATCAGCGACGCCGCGGCGGCGCTCGACTGGGCGCAGGCCGTCAACCCCAACCATGGTGGGCTGTGGATCGCCGGCTACTCCTTCGGCGCCTTCATCGGCATGCAGCTTCTGATGCGGCGCCCGGAAGTATCTGGCTGGGTCAGCGTCGCCCCTCCGGCGAGCCATTACGATTTCGGCTTCCTCGCCCCCTGCCCGTGCGGCGGGCTGATGCTGCACGGCGACGCCGACGAGCTGGTGCCGGAGGCATCCGTGCGGAAGCTGGTCGATAAGCTGAACACCCAGAAGGGGGTCAGCGTCGATTACCGCATCGTGCCGGGTGCGGATCACGTGTTCGCCCTGCACGCTGATGCGGTCGCCGACGCCGTGGAGGATTATGTGGGCAAGGCGGTCGCCCGGCGGCACATGGCGCTGGCGGCCGACTGAGCGCCCGTTGCGGGCTTGACCCCGGCCCGGCGTCCGGGATTGGTTGAACGGGGTGGCGGGCGACCGCCACCCCGTTTTCTTCCCGAGGCGAGGAATGCCCAGAACTCTGTTCCTAGAGGAAGCGATCGCGCGCGGCTTCCTGTTCCAGTGCACCGATCTCGATGCGCTGGACGCGGCGATGCGGACTGGGCGGATGACGGCCTATATCGGCTTCGACTGCACGGCAGACAGCCTGCACGTGGGCAGCCTCGTGCAGATCATGATCCTGCGTCTGTTGCAGAAGCACGGGCACCGGCCGCTCGTGCTGATGGGCGGCGGCACGACGCGAATCGGTGATCCCTCAGGTCGGGACGAATCCCGGCAGTTGCTCACCGACGAGCAGATCGCCGCCAACATGCGGGGCATCCGCCGCTGCTTCGATCCGTTCCTGCGCTTCGGCGACGGCCCGACCGATGCGTTCATAGCCAACAACGCCGACTGGCTGGACGCGCTCGGCTACATTCCGCTGCTGCGCGACGTCGGCCCGCATTTCACCATCAACCGAATGCTGACCTTCGATTCGGTGAAACTGCGGCTCGAGCGCGAGCAGCCGCTGACGTTCCTCGAATTCAACTACATGATCCTCCAAAGCTACGATTTCCGAGAGCTGGCGCGTCGCTTCGGGGTGCGATTGCAGATCGGCGGCTCGGACCAGTGGGGCAATATCGTCTCGGGGATTGAGTTGGCGCGCCGCACCGACGGGACGGCGCTGTTCGGGCTGACCACGCCGCTGATCGCCACCGCCTCCGGCGCCAAGATGGGCAAGACCGCGCAGGGCGCGGTGTGGCTGACCGCCGACCGGCTTTCGCCGTACGACTACTGGCAGTTCTGGCGCAACACCGAGGATGCCGACGTGGGGCGGTTCCTGCGTCTGTTCACCGAGCTGCCGCTCGACGAGATCGCCCGGCTGGAGGCGCTGGGCGGGGCGGAGATCAACGAGGCGAAGAAGGTGCTGGCGACTGAGGCGACGGCGCTCTGCCACGGGCGGGCGGCGGCCGAGTTGGCCGCCGACACCGCGCGCCGCGCCTTCGAGGAGCGCGAGGCGGCCGAGACGCTGCCCTCCATCACGGTTGCCCGTCGGGAACTGGAGGCAGGTATTCCCGCCTTTCAGCTGTTTCGCATGGCGGGACTGGCGGCGAGCAATGGCGAGGCGCGGCGGCTGATCCGCGGCGGCGGCGCGCGGCTGAACGATGCGCCGATCGAGGACGAGACGCGCACGGTCTCGGCGGCCGATCTGGAAGGCGGGGCGATGAAGCTGTCCGCCGGCCGCAAGCAGCACCGGCTGGTGCGGGCGGTCTAGAGCGCGCCTGCGCGCCGTTTTTTGGCACCCGTTCGCCGCGATGGGCTGCGGACCGGGCCAGAAATCCGGGCTCAGTGGCGATCGGCTGTAGACGCAGCCTCAGTTGCCGCGCTCGCGGCGTGCGTCTATCCACCGCGCGCCCCGGCCGGTCGGGGCGGGCAGGGAGAAACGGGTGATTCGTCGAGATTCGAGGCCCTCCGGCCGGGGTTTGCGCCGCGCGGCGCTGGGGCTTGCTTTCCTGACGGCATCCTGTGGGGCCAACGTCAACCTCGCCCCGCCGATCGGCGGAGGCGCGCCGCCCGAGGGTCAGCCCGGTCATGTCACGGGCTTTCTCGGCGCCGTGGTCGCCGACGAACCGCAGGCGGCGCTGGTCGGCCGGCAGGCGCTTTCGGCCGGTGGCACCGCGGCCGATGCCGCCGTGGCGGTCGCCGCGACATTGGCCGTGACCCTGCCCTCGCGCGCCGGGTTGGGTGGCGGCGGCGCCTGCCTTGCCTACGCGCCGAAGCCCGGCAGCATCAACAAGGGCGTGCCGGAGGCGATCATCTTCGTCCCGCTGGCGCCGGCCGAGCCGCCGCCTCCGGGCACCGCCGATCGGCCGGCGGCGCTGCCCATGATGCTGCGCGGCCTCTATCTACTGCACGACCGCTACGGCCATCTGCCGTTCGAGCTGATGCTCGCGCCGGCCGAGAATCTGGCGCGCGGGGGCGCGGTGGTGTCGCGCGCCTTCGCCGACGATCTGCACCTTGTCGCCGGGCCGCTGCTCGCCGACCCCCAAGCGCGCGCGGAGTTCGCGCCGGGCGGGCGGCTGCTGCAGGCGGGCGACCGGTTCGTCCAGCCGGCGCTCGCCGGAACGCTCGGCCAGCTCCGCCAGGTGGGGGTGGGCGATTTCTACCAGGGCGGGCTCGCGCGGCGGATCGTCGAGGCCTCGCGACTCGCCGGCGGCCCGCTGACCTTGAACCAGCTCTGGAATGCGCTGCCCTCGCGGGCGCAGGCGATCGATCTCGATGGCGGGGGCAGTATCGATGTTGCCTTCCTGCCGCCGCCGGCTGACGGGGGGCTTGCCGCCGCGGCGGCGTTTCTGGCGCTAAAGGCGAATCCAGCCGATGTGCAGCAGGCGGCGGCGCGGGCCGATCAGGTGGCGATGGCCTGGCGCACGAGCGGCGGCAACCCGACCGCGCTGCTTTCGGCGCAGGCCCCGGCAGGGACCCTGCCGCCGCTCGGCGCCACCACGACCTTCGTGACGATGGACCACGAGGGCGACGCGGTGGCCTGCGCGCTGACCATGGACAATCTGTTCGGCACCGGGCGCATCGCGCCGGCGCTCGGCTTCCTGCTCGCCGCCTCGCCGCGCTCGGTGCCGCCGCCGCTGCTCGCCGCGGCGATCGCCTATGACCGCGCGCGGCATGCGTTCATCGCCGCGGTCGGCGGCTCCGGGCAGAACGCGGCGGCGCTGGCGACGGCGGAGACGATGCAGCGCGCGCTGGCGCGGCGCAGCCAGTTGCCGCCGCCGCCGACCGAGCCTGGCCGCGCCAACCTGATCCTCTGCGCGGGCGGCGTGCCCGGCGCGCCCAAGAGCTGCGCCTGGAGCACCGATCCGCGCGGGGCAGGGATGGCGGTCGGCGGCGGCTGAGCCATGACGCTGAAAATCGGGCGCGGCGCCGCCGCGCCGCCCTTCATCGTGATGGACGTGATCGCCGCCGCCAACGCGCGCGGGGCCGCGCTGCCCCCGGGCGCGCCCGGTGTGATCCGCATGGAGGTGGGTCAGCCGGGCACCGGCGCGCCGGCCGGCGCGCGGGCGGCGGTGGCCGCGGCGCTCAAAGCCGGCGATCCGCTCGGCTACACCGAGGCGTTCGGCCGGCGCAGCCTGCGCGCGCGGATCGCCGCGCACTATTGGGACTGGTACGGGCTCGACGTGCCGCCGCGGCGGATCGCGGTGACGGTGGGCGCCTCGGGCGCCTTTCCGCTGGCGTTCCTCGCTGCCTTCGATCCGGGCGACCGCGTGGCGATGGCCGCTCCGTTCTATCCGCCCTATGTCAACATCCTGGAGGCGCTCGGCTTTACGCCGGTGATGCTGGAGGCGGGGCCGGAGACGCGCTTTCAGCCGACGGTCGCGATGCTGGACGCGCTCGATCCGCCGCCCGACGGGCTGATCGTCGCCAGCCCGTGCAATCCGGCCGGCACCATGCTGCACCCCGAGGAGCTGGCGGCGATCGCGCGCTGGTGCGACGCGCACGGCGTGCGGCTGGTGAGCGACGAGATCTATCACGGGCTAAATTACGATAGCCCACTCACCACCGCGGCTGCGGTGAGCGGCAGCGCCATCGTGGTCAACAGTTTCTCGAAATACTTTTCTATGACCGGCTGGCGCGTGGGCTGGCTGGTGCTGCCGGAGGATTTGCTCCGCCCGGTGGAGTGCCTGGCGCAGAACCTGTTCATCAGCGCGCCGCACGTCTCGCAAATCGCCGCCGAAGCCGCCTTCGACTGCCATGCGGAGCTCGCCGGCAACGTCGCCCGCTACCGCCGCTCGCGCGATGTGCTGATGCGTGCCCTGCCGGGCGCTGGGTTCCGGCTGGTCACGCCCGCTGAGGGAGCATTCTACATCTGGGCGGACGTGAGCGAACGTTCCAACGACAGCGCCCGACTGTGCGCGCGGATGCTGGAGGAGATCAGTGTCGCCGCCTCTCCCGGCGTCGATTTCGACCGCGACCGCGGCAACCGCTTCGTGCGGTTCAGCTATTGCGGGCCGGAGGCGGACATGACGGAGGCAGCGCGGCGGATTGGCGGCTGGGCGTAGGCCGCGCCGTTGCCGCCGCTTGTTGTTGCGTGGCCTGGCCGGACTGACTAACGTCGTCCTACGGGTTGCTTACGCGGCATTCACCTCGTCCGCCGCGGGCGACAGGGCCGGAGGAGTATCAATGCGACAGAAACTGCTCGCCGGCTGCGCCGTACTTGCGGCGGTGACGCTCGCTTCCGCCTCGCAGGCCGGCGCGGAGAACACGCATTTCTGGCTGGACGGCGCCGGGTTCAGCGGGTCGGGTTTCTTCAAGACCGCGCCCGACCACATCGCCGGCGACCCCGCGGGGGCCAACCTCATCAAGGCGATCAGCGGCACCATTTCGGCCCAAGGCTTCGGCCTGGACAACGAGCCGATCAATGGGCTGATCAAAACCAGTCCCAATCCGGGCAATGCGCCGTTCGCAACCAGCCTGAGCTATTTCCCCGCCTCCGGCCTGCCCGGCGAGGACAACGGCGCGCTGTCCTACTCCAACCTGCTCTACCCCGGCGGCGCGCCGGATACCTGCTTCGACGGCATCACCGGCGGGTATCTGGACGTGTTCGGCGTGCTGTTCACGCTGAGCAACGGCGACACCATCGACCTTTGGAGCAACGGCGGCAGCCCGAACAACGGGCCGATCTACGGGCTGGCGCTGGTCGATACGACCGATACCGCGGTCGCTTACATCGGCGGCGGCATCATGATGCAGGTGCCGGAGCCGGGCTCACTGACGCTACTGGGCGCCGGGTTGCTCGGGGCGCTGTACTGGCGGCGTTCGCGCGCCTGAACGCGGCACGGACGCTTCGGCCGCGAGCGAAGCAATCCGCGTTGGAGGCGCGCGCCCCGGCGCGTAGGTGTGCCGCCGTCCCAGAGCAAGGAGGGCGACATGCAGAATGGTTTCAGCGGCAGGCTTGCGTTCACGGTGAGCTGGCAGGTGCGCGAAGGCAACGAAGCGGCGGCGGAGGCGGTCATCGCACGCTTCCTGCCGGAGGCGCGCAAGGAGCCCGGGGTCGAGCTGCTGACGGTGAACCGCGGTGCCGACGATCCACGGCACTTCCTGTTTTATGAGGTCTTTGCGGATGAAGCCTCGTTCGAGGCGCATCAGCAAACGCCGCACTTCCGCACGCTGATCCTGGAGCAGGCGATCCCCCTGCTCGCGCACCGCGAGCGGGTGCGGTACGTGACTGTCTGATACCGGCTTCCTCTCCGCCCTTCGGGGCGGAGAGGGTTCGGGTATAAGCTGCCCCGGCCAGCGGAGACATGAGTCATGATCGTGCCGGAAAGCGCGCGCAATATCGAGTTCGTCGGCCACAGCGACCAGGGCGGACGCGGCGACGGCGTGCAGGTGATGGTGGCGCGCGGCCATGCCTATGTGGGAACGCGCACCAGCCGCGGCATCATGGTGACGGACGTGCGCGACCCGCGCGCGCCGAAGCCGGTGAACTTCGTGCCGAGCCATCCCAATTCGATGTGCATGCACCTCCAGACCGCCGAGGACCTGCTGCTGCACATCCAGGAGGCGGATCAGAAGATGCTGTTGACCGCCGAACAATATTACGGCGGCTCGGCGCTTCTCGACAGCAGCCGCTTCGGCAAGCGCGGCGAGGACTACGCGGCGGGGATGAGCGTGTTCGACATCTCCGATCCGCCCAATCCGCGCCGCATCGGCTTCATGGAGGTGGAAGGACTCGGGCTGCACCGCATCTGGTGGACGGGCGGGCGATGGGCCTATGCCTCGGCGCTGCTGGACGGGTTCACCGACCACATCCTGATCGTGATCGACATGGCTGAGCCGACGAAGCCGCGCGAGGCGGGGCGGTGGTGGATACCCGGCCAGAACATCGCCGCCGGGGAGAAACCGACCTGGAAGGGGCGGTATGCGCTGCATCACGCGGTGGTAGCCGACGATATCGCTTACGGATCATGGCGCGACGGCGGACTGACGATCCTCGATGTGAAGGACAAGTCGGCGCCGAAGCTGATCGCGCACCGCAACTGGTGCCCGCCCTATGGCGGCGGCACGCACAGCGCGCTCCCTTTGCACGACCGCGACCTGCTGGTGGTGGCCGACGAGGCGACGCTCAATATCGACCAGCAGGATTTGCGGCGGACCTGGGTATTCGACATCCGCGAGAAATCGAACCCCATCAGCATCGCCACCATGCCGATTCCATCCGAACAGGATTACTTCAAGATCGGCGGCCAGTTCGGGCCGCATAACCTGCACGAGAACCGGCCGGGGTCGTTTCAGAGCTCGCGCTTCGTGTTCGCAACTTGGCAGAGTGCCGGCGTGCGGGTGTTCGACATCGCCGATCCCTACCGGCCGGAGGAGGTTGGTTACTTCGTGCCGCCGCAGCCGACCAAATGGATGGAGCCGCTGCGCGGACGGGCGAAGGTGCGGCACACGGCGGATTTGTTCGTGGCGGAGGACGGGCTGATCTATGCGACCGACTACGATGCAGGATTGTATATCATGCAGTGGAAGGGAGTGTGATCTCCGAGCGTTTCGGCCGAGATTGAGAGCTGACGAGGCGGTCCGCCGCGCCTATCACTTTCGCCCTCTCTCCCCACCCCGAATCAAGTGCGGGGCTCTGCGTCCCCAAGGAGGGGGAGTCGTGCGTGCCGCGCGATCAGACGCCTTCAAGCATTTCAAGCAGTGACGCGGCATCCGGATCGTCCACCGCCAGCGGGTCTTTCGGCATCACGCGGTGACGCAGCACCATGCGCGCGAGCGCGGCTCGGTGCGGGTCGCCGGTGCGGGCGGCTTCCCAGTTCATCGTGCTGGCGGCGAACACATGATAGAGCGCCGAGGCGGCGCCGCGGGCGAGCGCGGGATCGCTTTGCGCGCGATCCAGCAGGGCGTGGGCGCGGTCGAGCAGCGCAAGGCAGTTCTCGAGCGGGGCCTCCGCCTGCTGGTTGCGAATGTGACCAGAGAGTGCCGCGAACCCGCCCTCGCGGCGGGCGGCGCGCAGCACATCCAGCGCCACAATGTTGCTCGTGCCTTCCCAGATGCTGCCGAGATGGGAATCGCGCAGCAATTTGGGCTCGGGCCATTCCTCGATATAGCCGCAGCCACCGCGCACCTCCATCGCATCGCCCGCCACCATGCGCGCATCGCGGCAGGCGCGGAACTTGAGCAGGGGAGTCGCGATTCGCAGCAGGCGCGCGGCGTCCGGCTCGCCCGCGTCGCTGCGACGCAAGGCATCCGCGGTCTGGAATACGAAGCTGCGTGCCTGTTCGGCGCGGATCAGCATCTTCGCCAGCTGGCGGCGCATCAGCGGCAGCTCGATCAGGCGCTTGCCGAAGGCGACGCGGTTGCGGGCCACGAAGAGCGCCTCGGAGACCGCGCGCCGCATCATTCCGGCGGCGCGCACGCCGTTTGAGAGCCGCGAATTGTTGACCATGTCGGCCATCTGGCGGAAGCCCGCGCCCGGTTCGCCGATCAGCCATGCGGTCGCTCCTTCCAGCCGCACCTCGCCGCTCGCCATCGACTTGGTGCCGAGCTTGTCCTTCAGCCGCACGATGCGGAAGGCGTTGGGCGTACCGTCAGGCAGCGTACGCGCGAGCAGGAAGAGCGAGACGCCTGGCAGACCTGCTGGCGCTCCGCCGATGCGCGCCAGCACCATCGCGAGCTCGGCGTCGGCGTTGGAGCAGAACCATTTGTCCCCCCAGAGCGCGTAGGTGCCGTCGGCGTTGGGCACCGCCGAAACGGCGGTGGCGGCGACGTCCGATCCGGCGCCCTGCTCGGTCATGAACATCGCACCCTGGTAAAGCGCGTCCATGTCCTGGCTGGCGAGCAGCGGCAGGTATCGTTCCACCAGTGACTTCTCGCCGAAGCGGCTGAGCGTGCGCGCGAGGCTGTCGGTCATCGAGACCGGGCACATCAGCCCGAACTCGGCCTGCACAAACAGGAAGGTGAGCGCGTATTTCGCCGCCGGCGGCAGCTTCTCGGGCCAGCCGAACACGCCCGCGCGGTGGCTCATCGCCGCGAGCCCGAACTCCTCGAAAGCGAGCCGCTCCATCTCGCGATAGGCCGGATGGTAGTCGATCGACTGCACGTCCTCGCCCCGGCGGGTGCGCGGGCGCAGCACGGGCGGGTTGCGGTCGGCGGCGGCGGCCAGCTCGTCGAGCGGGCCGCCGGCGAGCGCGCCCAGCCGGTCGAGCCGGGGGAGCAGCACCGCGAGCAGGTCGGGCGGGAGGTAGAGGGGCAGCAGGCGGGCGAAGGCGGGGTCGGTGCGCCAGAGGTTGCGTCCGCGCCCGTCCGGGACGGCTTCGGGGCCGAGAGGCTGCGAGGTCTGCGGCGTGATGTGCATGTGGCGGGCTCCCGGGGGCAGGCATGGAACGTACAGGATTGCGGGGGGTGTGCCGGCATTTCGTACGAAACGCCGGGCGCCCCCGGGCCGGATCGTACGAGGTTCGGGCGGGAAGACTGCCGAATCGTACGAAATGCGGGCTCGAAAGAGCTCGATGCGTACACCTACGCGGAGGCCCGAACCGGGCCGGAGACTATGCAACGCACCTCGCCGAGCCGTCGAGTGACGCCCTGGCGGTCGAGGAACTCGAGCACCTGGATGGTCAAGTTTCGCCCGATTCCGGTGCGGGCGTTGAAGGCGGCAGCGGCGAAGGTGCCCTCCGGGCCGGCGTCGGCGAGCGCGGCGGCATGAGCCGCCAGGGCCGCTACGGTTTCGGGAAGGAAGAGCCGGTTGGGCGCGACCCGGACCAGGAGGCCGAACCGCTCCAGCCGCGTGAGCAGCGCGTCCGCGACGGCGGGATCGAGCCCGAGCGCCTCCGCGAGCTCCCGCACCCGCGGCGGGCGCAGGCCGGCTGCTTCCAGGAGCGGACGCACCCGGCCCCAGGCGGCTTCGTCCTCGGCGGCCAGAATCGGGCGGTGGCCCGGCAAGCGCAGCGCCGCCCCTTCGGCGATCACGGCGCCCTCGTCTAGCAGTTCGGCCAGCACCGCCTCGGCGACCGGGGCGGGATAGCCGAGCCCGCCGCGGGCCAGGAGCGCGGCGCGGGGCGGGCCTAGCCGGGCCGGCTGATCGCGGTGCGCCCGCGCCAGGCCGTCCAGGAGGCGGGCGCGCAGTGCGGCCCGCGCGGCCGCAGAGAGCACGGCGCTGCCGCGCACCAGCGCCCCGGCGCCGGCGGCGAGCGCGGCAGCCTGGGCCGGATCGAGATTGCGGGCCCGGGCGAACAGGGCGAGATCGACCGCGCCTTGCGCTCTGAGCAGGGACGCGAGCGCGGCGGACGGATCGGCCTCGGCCTGCGCCTCCTGCCGCGCCCGCCGCGCGGGCGGGCCTTCGCGGCGGGCGGGCGGGAACGGGTCGATCACCACCCCGCCCGCGGCCAGCCGGCCCGTCGCGACCGCGCGAAGGATCAGCCGGTCCGAGTGCAACGCGCCGACCGGCCGGCGCAGCAAGAGCCGAGCAAAGCCAGTTTCGCCCGCCGCCAGATCCGCGCCGCCCGCCAGCAGCACCCGGCCCGGTGTCTCGGCCGCCCCCAGATGCACGAGCACGTCCCCCGCATGACGCAGCGGGTGAGCGGCGGTCAGGCGAACGTCGATCCGCTCGGTTGGGGCATGGAGTGCCGGCACGACCAGCCAGTCACCGCGGCCGATCCGGGCCCGTTCGAGCCGCGGCCCGGCGATGGCGAGCGCGGCGCGCTCGCCCGCCGCGGCCTGCTCGGCCGCCGCCCCGGCGATCTGGATGGAGCGCACCCGGGCGGCCAGCCGGGCGGGGCTGAGCAGAAGCGACTCGCCCGGCCGGACGCGCCCGGCGGCGACCGTGCCGGTGACGACCAGGCCGATGCCTGACAGCACGAAGGCGCGGTCGATCTGCAAGCGGAAGCCCGACCCCGCTAGAGCCGGCGCGGGCAGCGCGGCGAGGACGGCGCGCAGCTCCGCGATCCCGCCTCCGCCGAGCGGCGCGACGGGCAGTATCGGAGCGCGGCGATAGCCGGCCTGGGCAAGGAGCGCGCGCACTGCTTCCGTCACCTCGGCCACGCGCTCCGGGGCGACGCGGTCGGTCTTGGTAACGGCGGCGACGAGGCGCGGCACGCCGACGAGGCGCAGCACCTCCAAATGCTCGATCGTCTGCGGCATCGGGCCGTCGTCGGCGGCCACTACCAGAAGGCCGGCGGCGGCATTCAGGATGCCGGCGAGGGCGGTGCCGAAGAACCGCTCATGTCCAGGCACGTCGACGAAGCCGAGCAGGACGCCGTCCGGCTGGCGGGCGTAGGCGAAGCCCAGTTCGATCGTCATGCCCCGCCGCCGCTCCTCGGGCAGCCGGTCGGTGTCGGTGCCCGTGAGCGCCCGCACGAGCGTGGTTTTGCCGTGATCGACGTGACCGGCGAGCGCGATGATCATAGTGTGCGCCGGGGCTTCGCGCCGGTGCGCCATCTGCGGTAAGCGGGCGCCATGTCCGCCGTGCTCTCTCCTTCCCGGTCCGTCGCGCCGGCGGCCCTGCCCGGGCCGCCCGAACTCAGCGTCATCGTGCCGTGCTACAACGAGGCGGCCAATGTCGCGCCGCTCGTGGCGAAGCTGGATGCGGCGCTGGCGGGGATCGCCTGGGAGGCGATCTTCGTGGACGACAACAGCCCCGACGGCACCGCCGAGACGGCGCGGCGGCTGGCGGCGGCCGATCCGCGCGTGCGCTGCATCCGCCGCATCGGCCGCCGTGGACTCGCTTCGGCCGTGATCGAGGGGGCGCTCTCCTCCTCGGCGGATTTCGTGGCGGTGATCGACGGCGACCTCCAGCACGACGAGACACGGCTGCCGGTGATGCTGGAGCGGCTGCGCGGCGGCGGCTGCGACCTCGTGGTGGCGAGCCGGCACCTGGAGGGGGGCGACAATGCGGGCCTCGCCTCGGGCCTGCGGCACGCGCTTTCCAACGGCGGCATCCGGCTCGCGCAGCGCATCACCAACGTGACGCTGAGCGATCCGATGAGCGGCTTCTTTATGTTGCCGCGACGGCTCTTCGAGGAGCTGGCGCCGCTTCTGACCGCGCAGGGGTTCAAAATCCTGCTCGATCTGGTGCTAAGCGCGCCCGAGCCTTTGCGCGTCGCCGAGGTCCCCGCCCGCTTCCGCTCGCGTGCGGCGGGCGAGAGCAAGCTCGATGTCCTGGTGCTGGCGCAGTTCGCCGGCCTGCTGCTCGACAAGGCCCTGGGCGGCGTGGTGCCGCTGCGCTTCATCTCGTTCGCCGCCGTGGGTGCGCTGGGCGTGCTGGTGCATCTGAGCGTGCTAGGCCTGTCCGACCTGGCGGGCTTGCGCTTCACCGCCGCGCAGGCGCTGGCGACCGTGGTGGCGATGGCATTCAATTTCCAGCTCAATAACCAGATCACCTACCGCGACCAGCGGCTGAAGGGGGCGCGGTTCTGGCGCGGGCTGACGCTCTTCATGCTGGTTTGCGGCCTCGGCGCCGTCGCCAATGTGGGCATCGCGCGCAACCTCTATCTCGCTCATGCCGGCTGGACCCTGGCCGGGGCGACCGGGGCGGTGGTGGGCGTGGTGTGGAACTACGCGGTGTCGGCGACCCTGGTGTGGCGCGGGCGGTAGCCGCCCGGGCCGTCGCCGCGCGGCCAAGCGTCCGTGCCGAGGGGCTGCTCGGGGCGCACAATGTCGTCCTGCTGCTGCTGGCGCTCACCGCCCTGCGGCTGGCGGTGGCGGCGGTCACGCCGCTGGCGCCGGACGAGGCCTATTACTGGGTCTGGTCGCGCGCGCTGGCGCCGGGCTACCTCGATGCGCCGCCGATGGTGGCGCTGTGGATCCGCGCGGGCACGGCGCTCGCGGGACAGACCGAACTAGGCGTGCGCCTGCTCGGCCCGTTTGCGGCGCTGATCGGATCGGCGCTGCTGTGGGACGCGGCCGAGCGGCTGTTTCCGGGCCGGCGCGCGGGGCCCGCTGCGGCGGCGCTGATGAACGCGACGCTGCTGTTCGGGGCCGGCGCGGTGCTGATGACGCCGGACACGCCGCTCTTGCTGTTCTGGACCGCGTGCCTGTGGGCGCTGGCGCGCTTCGCTGCGGGGCCGCGCGGGGGCTGGCTGATCCTGGCCGGGCTGTTCGCGGGCCTTGGCTTCGATTCCAAATACACCGCCGTCCTGCTCGTCCCGGCCGTGCTGCTGTGGTTGCTGCTGATCCCCGATCTGCGCCGCTGGCTATGGCGGCCTGCATCCTGGCTCGGCGCGCTGTGCGGAATGGCCGTCATCGCCCCGGTGCTGTGGTGGAACGCGACGCACGGATGGGTGAGCTTCGCCAAGCAGGGCGGGCGCGTGGGCGATTTCCGCCCCGACAACGCGCTGCGCTTCCTGGGGGAGCTGGCATTGGGGCAGGCGGGGCTCGCGACCCCGCTCATCTTCGTGCTGTGCGTCGCGGGCGGGGTGGCGGCGCTGCGGCTCGGGCTCCGCCGCCGCGAGCCCGGCTGGGCGCTGCTGGCGCTGCTCGCCGCCATCCCGGCCGCTCTCTTCGTCGAGCACGCCTTCGGCGATCGGGTGCAGGCGAACTGGCCGGCGGTGCTATATCCCGCCGCCGTCATCGCCGCGGCCGGCCTTGCCGGGCGGTTCTGGGTCTATCTCCGCGCACCGGCCACGGGCCTCGGGTTGGCCGTCACGCTGACGGTCTATGCGCAGGCGGCCTGGGGAGTGCTGCCGGTGCCGGCCCGGCTTGATCCGACGGCGCTGCAGCTTCGCGGCTGGAAGGCGCTGGCGGCCGAGGTGCAGGCGGCGCGCCGGCGCACAGGGGCGGCCTTCGTGGCCGCGGAGGAATACGGTGTCGCGGCCCGCCTTGCCTGGACGCTGCCGCGCGACGTGAGGGTGATCGCGGTCGGCCCGCGCTGGGCACTGTTTGGCTTGCCCCGTCCCGCTCCTGCGGACGATCCGGGGCTGCTGGTGCGAAGCGAGCGCCGCGCCGGTTCCCGGGTTACGGCGCCCTGGGCGGTGGTGCGGCCCGTGGGGGAGGCTGGCCGGATGGCGCCGGACGGCACGGTGGTCGCCCGATACCGGCTGTTGACCGTCATTGGGAGCGGCCGGACCGAGGCGGCGGCGGTGCTGCCGCGAAGATAAGGGCGAACTTGGTGGTTTCCCCCGCGTCTCCCGGCCTCTCCGCCCCTCGGGGCGGAGAGGGTCGAGGTGAGGTGGGGGCCCTACACGTACGGTCCGAGATTGCAGCCGAAGGCGCCGACGGGCTGCATCAGCGGCTCGCCCGGCAAGATCTCCGTCACTTCCCAGTAGTCGTCCTTGCTCTTCATCTGCGACGGTGCCTTGCCGCGCTGGATGATGACCGGGCGCACGAGCTGGTGGTCCTGTGGGCGGAACCACACATCGCCCACCAGCGAGTTGAAATGCTCGCCCTTCTCGTAGGTCTTGATGACCTCGACCGGATTGAACGTGCCGGCCTCGGAGACCATGCGCGCCCAGCAGGCGAGCTGCATATACGCCGCCTCGGCACTCCACTCGGGATTGTAGCCGTATTTTTTGGAAAACGTCTCAACGAACATCTTGGCGAGCGGAAATTTGTCCTCGATCGTCCACCAGAAGTCGGTCGCCGTGTACACGCCCTGGGTCAGTTCCGGGCCGACATTCTTCGCCAGGAACGGCACCGAGTAGGCGACGACCAGCTTCATCTTCTGCAGTATGCCGAAGCCGTTGGCCTGCTTGATCGACTGGACCGCGTCGTTGCCCCAGTTGATATTGATGAAGATGTCGGCGCCGCTGTTGGCAATGTTGAGCAAGTAGGAACTGTAGTCGGGCGCGCCGAGCGGGCACACTTGGTTGGTCGCGACGGTCCAGCCACCCTCTTTGGACAGGTACTCCTGCATCGAGGCGCGAACCGTGTGGCCATAGGTGTAATCGGGCGTCAGGAAGGCGATTTTCTTGTTCTTGCCGAACTCCTTGATCAGCACCGGAGAGAGCGCCGCCGAAGAGGTCTGGCCATAGAAGCAGGTGCGGAACCCGTAGCGGACGCAGTCCTTACCGGTCGTGTCGTTCGAGCCGGAAACGCCGCAGAGATAGATCACATGCTCGCGTTGCCCGAACTTGTTATCCGCCACGGCCTCGGCCGAGGAGCACGAGCCGGTGAGCAGGATGGCCTTGTTGTCGGAGACGAACTTGGAGAGATTTTGCACCGCAACATTCGGGTTGGCCTGTGAGTCGGCCACGCCGTATATGATCTGCTTGCCGAGTAGGCCCTTCGTGACTTTGGGTGCCATCTGGCGGATCAGGTCGTTGCCTTCGTTGATGTGCTCGATCGCGAGCATGTAGCCCTTCAGCTCGTCCTCGCCTGCCTCCGCATATGTGCCGGTGCGCGGCACGCTGATGCCGATGAAAGCGGTGCTGCCGGAAACGCCCGCTGGCCAGGTGCCGATCGGCTGGTCCTCGGCGAAAGCAAGCCGGGGCAGACCGCCGAGCGCCGTGCCGGCCGCCAGTCCGGCGCCGAGCCCGAGGACGCCGCGCCGCGAAAGCCCCGACGGGGTGACAATGCTCATGTTGGATATCTCCCTCCCTGACGCCCGGCGCTGGCGCCGGATCGACCCGCAGATTGGCGGGATCTATCGGTCGCGCAAGGGTTCCAAATCTATTGAGCGCAAGCGGTTTATCATTTATCGGGCGGCGCTCCGGCCGGCGCTGGGGCCGATAGTGCCCCGGCGCGGTTCCGCTTTGCCATAAGCCAAGGTCATCTGATGCCCAGCGCGCCCCTTTTGCTGTCGCAGGCTTTCAACGGACTGGCCCTCGGGACGCTGCTCGCGCTGGTCAGCAGCGGGCTCACCATCATCCTCGGCACGCTCGGCGTTCTCAACTTCGCCCACGGCGCGCTGTTCATGATCGGCGCCTACGTGATCTTCGTCGTCGTGCAGCACACCGGCTCGTTCCTGGCTGGCCTCGCGGTGGGCGCGGTGTTCATGCTTCTGGTCGGCGCGCTGCTCGAGCGGGTGCTGATCCGCTGGTTTTATCACCGCCCGCCGGAAGACCAGATCCTCGCCACCTTCGGGGCCGGGATCGTGCTGGTGGAGGCGGTGCGGGCGATCTTCGGGCCGGAGACCCAGCACGTGGACACGCCCGCCTGGGGGATCGGCGCCACGCAGCTCGGCTTCCTGATCTATCCGACATACCGGCTGCAGCTCATCGGCATCGTCGCGGCGATGCTATTCGGGCTCTACATCGTGCTCTACCGGACCTCGATCGGCCTCGTCGTGCGTGCTGGCATCGAGGACGCGCGCATGGCCGGCATCCTCGGCATCAACGTTCGCCGCGCCTTCCTGCTCGTGTTCGCGATCGGCGTGGTGGCGGCGGGCGTCTCCGGGATGCTCTACGCCCCGATCGTCTCCGTGACGCCGGACATGGGCGAAAGCTTCCTCGTGCAGTCCTTCGTGGTGATCGTAATCGGCGGGCTCGGCTCCTATCCGGGGGCGGTGGTGGGGGGGCTGATCGCGGGCGAGATCATCTCGATCACCAGCGCCTTCGACTCCGCCTACTCGGAGGTGATGCTCTACGCGGTCATGGCGCTGCTGCTCGTGCTACGCCCGCAAGGCCTGTTCGGTTCGGAGGGCCGGGTATGAGCATCGCCGCCACCGCCGAGACGGCGCCGGGCATCGCGGCGCGCCGCGGCCTCCGCCCGCTGCTGGGCGAGGGCGCGCTGGCGGCGGCCCTCATCCTGGCGCCGTTCGTGTTGCCCCATCTCGGGGCCACCTTCGACCTTTTGCAGCGGGTGCTGGTCATCGGGCTGATGGGGCTCGGCTTCGATCTGCTGTTCGGGGCGACCGGCCTCTTGTCCTTCGGTCAGGCGGCGTTCTTCGGCACGGGCGGGTTCTTTGCCGCCTATCTGCTGGTCAACCACGTGCTCGGCAGTGTTTGGGTGGCGCTGGTCATCGGCACGCTGGCGGCCGGGGTATTCGGGCTGTTCGTCGGCTGGCTCGCGGTGCGGCGGATCGGCATCTATTTCGCGATGATCACGCTCGCCTTCGGGCAGATGGCGTTCTTCATGGAAAACAGCCCGCTCTCGGCGTTGACGGGGGGTGAGAACGGGTTGCCGGGCGTGCCCTTCCCGGTCTTCTTCGGGGTCCGGCTCACCGCCGGCTGGCCGCTCTACTGGACGCTGGCGGCGATGTTCTTCGTGGGCTTCGTGCTCGCCCGGCGCATCCTGCACTCGCCGTTCGGGATCGTGCTGCGCGCGATCAAGGACAACACCGCCCGCGCTGCCATGCTTGGCCACTCGGTGCCGGCCTACAAGCTGGCGGTGTTCGTGATCGCCGCACTCTACGCGGGGCTCGCCGGCGGGATGCTCGGGGTATTCCAGAGCTATATGCCGCCCGATGCGTTCTCCCTCGGCACCTCGGGCGACCTCGTGGTGCAGACCGTGATCGGGGGGGTCGGCACGCTGATCGGGCCGCTGGTCGGGGCGACGATCTGGTTCTGGCTGCGCGACAACCTGCAAAGCATCCCGGCCGTCGGGCCGCTCTGGCGGCTGATCCTCGGGCTCGTCTTCGTCGTGCTGGTGATCGCCTTCCGGCGCGGCATCGCGGGCGAGATCGCCTGGTTCTTCCGCCGCCGCCGGCTGGTGGCCGCCGAGGCGGGCGTGCCCGAGGAGGGCGGACTGGCCGCCGATGCGCCCACCCGCGTCGTCCCCCTGCCCATGATCGCGCCGCTCTTGCGCGCCGAGCCCGCCGCCCCGGCCCTGGAGGCGCGCGGCGTATCGAAACACTATGGCGGTCTCCGCGCGGTGGACGACGTCTCTTTCACCGTGCGCAGCGGGTCGATCCAGGCGGTGATCGGCCCGAACGGGGCCGGCAAGAGCACCCTGTTCAAGATGCTGGCCGACGAGATCACCCCGACCGCGGGCGAGGTGCGGCTGTTCGGCCGGCGCGTGACCGGTCTCGGGATCACCCGCACCGCGCAGCTCGGCATCGGCAAGAGCAACCAGCTCAACCAGCTCTTTCTGGAGCTGACGGTGGCCGAGAACATCCGCGTGGCCGCGCTCGGCCGTCGCCGCGGCACCTTCCGCGCCGACGTGCTGCGCGACTCCACCTCGATCGCCGAGGTGGAGCGGCAGGTCGCGGCGGCAATGGAGACGGTTGGGCTGACGCACCGGGCGGGGGTGCCGGTGCACGTTCTGCCCTACGGCGAGAAGCGGCGGCTCGAGATCGGCATGGCGCTCGCCACCGGTCCGAACGTGCTGCTGCTGGACGAGCCGCTGGCCGGGATGAGCCCGGCCGAGCGGATCGCGACACGGGCGCTGATCCGCGAGATCGGCCGGAGCCGCACCCTGCTGATCGTCGAGCACGACATGGACGCGATCTTCGAGTTGGCCGAGCGGATAACGGTTCTCTACGAGGGAAGGCTGCTCGCCGATGGGCCGCCCGAGGCGATCCAGAACGACCAGCGGGTGCAGGACGCCTATCTCGGAGGGATGCACGCCCATGAGCCTGCTTGAGGTCGAGCGGATCAACGCCTTCTACGGCGACAGTCACATCCTCTTCGACGTCTCGCTCGAGGTGGGCGAAAACGAGGTGGTGGCCCTGCTCGGGCGCAACGGCGCCGGCAAGACCACTACGCTGCGCACCATCATGGGGGTGCTCGCGCCCAAGAGCGGCACGATCCGGCTCGGCGGCAAGGAGATCGGCGGCCGGCCGCCCTACGAGATCGCCCGCTTGGGGATGCAGCTCGTGCCGGAGGAGCGGGCCATCTTCGGCCAGCTCACGGTCGAGGAGAACCTGAAGCTTGCGGCACTGACCGCCGAAAAGCCGTGGGCGCTCGAGCGCGTCTATGAGTTCTTCCCCCGCCTGAAGGAGCGGCGGCGCTCCGGCGGGCGACAGCTTTCGGGGGGCGAGCAGCAGATGCTGGCGATCGCCCGCGCCCTGATCCGCGATGCAAGGGTGATCCTGCTGGACGAGCCGTTCGAGGGACTGGCGCCGCTGATCGTGCGGGATCTCGTGCGGGTTTCGCGCGAGCTGGCCGCGCAGGGGCGGACCATCGTCCTGGTGGAGCAGAACGTGGTCGCGGCGCTGAGCTTCGCCGACCGGGTTTATGTCCTGAACAACGGCCATGTGGTCTGGCAGGGCACCCCGGCGGGCCTGGAAGCCGATCCGGCGATGATGAAGACCCACCTCGGCGTCTAGCTGGGGCTGGGTTCACAACCTCGCACCGGTGCGGCACAGGGCGCGGGCGGCTGTATTGTTCTCCTTAGGAAAGGCGGCGGCCGGCGCGCGCCTGGCAGGCGGGAAGACGCATGACGGGCGAAGCACAGGGACTGACTAGGGAGGAACGCGAGGAAGTCCGCGAACTGTCCGCACCGCGCGCGCCAGTGATCTACGAGGTGGTGCGCCGGCAGGGAGAGGACGAACTGCGGCGCCCGGTGGGCTCGCTCTTCTGGTCGGGCCTCGCTGGCGGGATCACCATCATGGCCTCGGTCATCGCCGAGGGGGCGCTCGCGATGAAGCTTCCCGCCTCGATCGCCTGGCGTCAGCCGGTGATAGACCTCGGCTACAGCCTGGGGTTCCTCATGGTGATTCTGGGGCGGATGCAGCTCTTCACCGAGCAGACGATCGTCGCGGTGCTGCCGATCGTGGCCAACCCCGGCTGGCGGAAGCTCGTCATCACCGCGCGGCTCTGGGTCGTCGTGTTTCTCGCCAACATGCTCGGCGCCGCCCTGGCCGGGGCGATGAACGTCTATGGCAAGCTGATGGGCGATGACCTGCTGCGGGCGATGCTCCAGGTCTCGCACCGCCTGGCGGCTAAGACGCCGCACGAGATACTGCTCACCGGGATCCCAGGCGGCTTCCTGATCGCCTCGGTGGCCTGGCTGCGGGCGGGCGTGACGGGCGGGGAGTTCTGGATCGTGCTCGCGCTGACCAGCGCGATCGCGCTCGGCAATTTCACGCACGTGATCGCCGGCAGCGCGGAGACCTTCCTGCTGCTGTTCGCCGGTCAGGTGGACGTGGCGAGGGCGCTGGGGGGCATGATCCTGCCGGCGCTCGGCGGCAACATTATCGGCGGCACCTGCCTGTTCGCCCTGCTGGCGCACGCGCAGGTGCGACAGGAACTGTAGCCGATCGTCCGCCCCCGGTCAGAAGATGAAGGGGTAGGGGCCCGGATGGTCCTCGACATAGACCTGATGCGTGACGAAGCCGAAATCCGGCGCCCAGTGGTGCAGCAGGTAGGCCGGCGGCTCCATGCGGAAGAGCGGCGGGCTGTCGGGGCGCAGGTCGAACTCCACCTGGTGCGCGACTGAGGGCGCCACCGATACGGTGGTGTGGCCGAACTGCGCCGTAATGGGCCGGTGCAGGTGCCCGCAGATGATTCGCTCCACTTGGCGGTGCCGCGCCAGCACCGCGCCGAACGCCTCCCGCTCGTGCAGGCAAATCCTGTCCATGTGCACGATTCCAGTGGGAAAGGGCGGATGATGCATGGCGATCAGCGTGGTCGCCCGCGGCGCGGCGGCAAGCGTGTCGTCCAGCCACTCGAGGCGCCGCTTGCACAGGATGCCGTGAGCCGCGCCCGGGACGACGGTATCCAGCATGACGATCCTGACCGGCAGGTCCTCGATCACATACTGGATGAACCCGTCCTCGTGCCGCACGCCGCCGAGCTTCTCGATCATCCGCTCGCGCTGATCGTGATTGCCCGGGATGGTGAACACCGGAACGCGCACGTGACGCGCGATCAGGTCCGAGACCAGCGCGTACTCGTCATCGAGGCCGTTGTCGGTCAAATCGCCGGTGAGCAGCACCAGATCGGGCAGCGGATGCCGCCGCATCACCGCCGCGAAGGCCCGCTCGGCGAACATGTTGGTTTCCACCACCCGGTTCGATGCAAGCCCCAAGGGCCGGCAGTGAAGGTCGGAGAGCTGCGCGATCAGCATGGCGCGCCCGCCGCAGGTTCTGCGTTGCTCCACGAGGGGATCGTTTTCGCGCTAACCACCAGGAAATCCCGCAAAATCATCAATGAGGAACAAGCGTAATGGTTCGGTTGCCCACACGCAACCGTCGACTGCACGATGCCGTAAGCAGGTCCAACCCCCGGCGGCGGCCGGCCCTTCACCCGCCCTCGTGCACGGGATTTCAGCTTGGAGCGAATCGCCGCCGCCCAGGAATGTCGCCACGCGTCGCCACCGGCGCAATGGGACGGCAAGATGGATCAGCAGACCGCTCGCCATGTGTGCGACCTCGAAGGCCGGGTGGCCGCGCTGTCGGGGATCGTCTCGTTGCTCATGTGGACGCTGCGGGAACGCGGCTTGCTCAGCGCCGAGCTCGAGCGGGAGATCTACCGCAGCGCCAGCGCGGCGGCCGGCACCTTGCCGCCGCCGCTCGAGGCCGGAGCCGATCGGATGATCCTGGCCCTCAGCAACGCCCGCCCGATGAACTGCGCCGCGCCGAGCGCGCGAGGCTAAGGCTTGGCCGGGCGGTCAGCGTGCGCGTTCGTGCAACGGCCGCATCGCGTCCTGCGCTGCCTGCGAGAGCGCCTGCAAGGCTGCGAGGTTGTACGCGACGATGCCGTTGAGCGCATCGAGGCAGAGCTCGCGCTGCATGCGCGCCGCCTCGATGGGCGAGGTGCTGCGGAGCAGCGCCTGCGGCTTGTCGCCCCAGCTCTCGACCGCGTTTCGCAGCCCGTCGATATAAGCGCGCTGCGCGCGCAACAGGCCGCGGCTCATACTGGCGCCGGCACTGATGTAAGCCTGAAGGTCGTCCATCGAACGGTCGACGATCTGACGGTAGGTTTCCAGCATGGCATGACCGTCAGCCATGATGCGCCGGCCTCGCTCATACCCGGTCGCCGCGACCGGCGCCTGGGCAGTCGTCATGCTGTTGAAACAGAACTCCCACGCCTCCTGCCCCTGACTCATCGCGCGCTGCGCGATCTCGGCCATGGCTTGCGCGACGCTGGCGAGCGTCTCTGCGCCAATCGCCTCGGTGTCGCGGACGTTCGTTGCATCTGGCATGAGGCCCCCTTCACGTAAACTCATGCTGTTCATCCCTCTTGCTACGCGCGGTTTCCCACCACGGCAAATTACTGCTTCCCGCCTCAAGACCTTGTGAGCTTGGTAGGAGAAAACGACACTTTCCTTGTCCGCCGGAGATTCATGCACCGCCGGATCGCTCGCAAACGAAGAGTCTCTCGTTGCAGTCGCTCTTCTCCCGCCTCCCTGGATTTCCCCATCGCGCGCCTGTATCGTATTCGAGACGACAAAGGGCAGAGGGGACGCGGATGCGGACGTTGGGACGGCGCGCGGTGCTCGCCGGCGGCGCGCTGGCGGGTGGTTGCCTGGCAGCGCAGCGCGCGCCGGCGCAGAGGACCGAGAAGCTGACGATCGGCGTGCTGACCGACGCCGCCGGCCCCTACGCGGACAGCGGCGGTCCCGGCAATCTGGAAGCGGCGCGCATGGCGGCAACCGATTTCGGCGGCACCGTGCTGGGCCGGCCGGTCGAGATCATCCTGGGCGACACGCAGAACAAACCCGACGTCGCCAGCGCCGTTGCCCGCAAATGGTACGACCAAGGGGTCGCCGCGATCATCGATCTGCCGGTCACGCCGGTGGCACTCGCCGTGCTCAACGTCGCCAAGGAGAAGCAGCGCACCGTGATGATCACGGCGAGTGCGATCAGCGAGTTCACGTCGAAATTCTGCACGCCGGTCAGCACGCATTGGGCGGACGACACCCACGCGATGACCACCGGCACGGCCAAGCAGGTCGTGCAGAAGGGCGGTAAAAGCTGGTTCTTCATCACGGTCGATTTCGCCTTCGGCCACCAGTTGCAGGCGGCGGCGACCGAGGTGATCGAGGCCAACGGCGGCTCGGTGCGGGGCGATGCACCGTTCGCCATCGGCAACACCGATTTCTCGAGCCAGCTCGTACGGGCCGCGAGCTCGGGCGCGCAGGTGGTCGGGCTGTGCGCGGTCGGCAACGACCTCATCAACGCGATGAAGCAGGCGAGCGAGTTCGGCCTGACGCGCGGCGGCAAGCAGCGGCTCGCCGGGTTCTTGGTCTATATCACCGACATTCACGCGCTCGGGCAGGCGGACACCGCCGGATTCGTCCTTTCCTCGTCCTACTACTGGGACCAGAACGAGCCGGCGCGGGCCTTCGGCCAGCGCTTCTTCAAGGTCCGCAGCGCGATGCCGACGCGTAATCAGGCGGTCAACTACGTCGCCGTGCGGCATTTCCTGCGCTCGGTCGCGCAGGCGCACAGCACCGATCCGCTGGCAATCGCGCGCGCGATGCGCGCGTTACCGGTGGACTACATGGGCCACGAGGCGCGCGTGCGCGAGGACGGGAGAGTGCTGTACGACGTCACGCTCTACGAGGTGAAGCCGGCGGGTGCCAGCAAGGGGCCGTGGGATCTCTATGCGCCGCTCGCCACGCTGCCGGCCGACCAGGCGTTCCTGCCGATGAACCCGTCCTGCAAGTGGATGTGACGATGGCGGACGAAGCCGAGGAGCGCGCCTGGATCACAGCCGCCCGGGAGGCAATGGACGGTTTCATGGCGGCGTTCAATGCCCGTGATTCCGAGGCCATCCGCACGCGCTGGTTCCACTTTCCACATGTGCGCTTCCATAGCGCCAAGGTGACGGTGATGGCCCGGCCCGAGGACTACCACAACCTGGTCTGGGAGAGCACGGGTCAGTCCGCCGGCTGGGGTCGCAGCGCCTGGGACTATGTCGAGGCGATCGACGCCGGCCCCGACAAGGTGCATTTCCGGGTGCAGTTCACCCGATACCGCGCTGATGGCAGCGTGCTCGGCACGTACCGCTCGCTTTACATCGTCACGAAAAAGGACGGACGCTGGGCGATCCAGGGCCGGTCGAGCTGGGCGGAATAGGCCTATTTAATCTTCGCTTCCCGGAACACGACGTGCTTGCGCGCCACGGGGTCGTACTTCTTCAGCTCGAGCTTGTTCGTCTGCGTGCGGGCGTTCTTCTTGGTCACGTAGAAATACCCGGTATCCGCCGACGAGATGAGCTTGATCTGAACGGTGTTGGTCTTCGCCATGGCTGGTCCCTTTCGCGGGCGCTAGTTGCGTACTGGGCGGGCGGAGGTCAAGCGTTGGCCCGTTCGAGCTCGGCCTCGGTGACGCCGAGCTTGGCCGCCGCGTCCTTCACCTGCGCCCACGTCACTTCGTCCACCGGAATGCCCGTGGCGCGCCGTTCCGCCTCCGCCCGCCGCTCCGGCTCGCCTGGGAGCAGGATCGCCTCAAAGCCCGGCGCAGGACGGGAGGACTTGATGTGGGCGGCGGTCGCCGCCACGCCGGCGGTCACCGCTTCGGGGCGGTTGAAGCGCGAGAGGTCGGTCAGCACGGCGAACATCGAGTTCAGGATGCCCCCCGCATAGGGCTCTCCGGCCCGCTTTCCCCCCGCCACGGCGCCCGCCATGATCTCGCACATCACGGCCAGGCCCGAGCCCTTGTGCTTGCCGAACGTGGTCAGCGCGCCGAGGTGCTCGTCGATGAACGGGCGCGGGTCGGTGGTCGGGCGGCCTTCGGGGTCGATCAGGCAGTCCTGGCCCACCGGCACGCCTTTGTTGCGCGCCACCCGCGCCTTGCCCGCCGCGATCGTGGTGGTCGCCATGTCGAGCAGCACCGGCTCTCCCTCCGGCCCCGGCACGGCGGTGACGAACGGGTTGGTGCCGAGGCGCGGCTCGGCGCAGCCGAAGGGGGCGGCGATGTCGTGGTGGTCGGCGACGTTCACGTAGCCGATGAACGCCATCCCGGCGCGCGTGGCCTGCGCGCCATAGGTGCCGACGCGGCCGATATGGGCGCTGTTGCGCAGCCCGAGTACACAGGCCCCGGTCTCGCGGGCGCGCGCGATGGCGCGGCGCACCGCCTCGGCGGCCATTCGCTGGCCGTAGCCGCGTCTTGCGTCGAGCACGAGCAGCGCGCCGAAGTCGACCACGGTTTCCAGGCTCTGGTTCGGCACCAGCAGCCCCGCCTCCAGCAGCCGCACATAGGCGGGCAGCATCCCGATGCCGTGGCTGTCGTGGCCGGCCAGATTGGCGCCAAGCAGGTGGTCGGCCACCTCCTTCGTTTCGGCCTCGTCGCTGCCCATGCGGCGGACGATCAGGCTGATGACGGCGTGCAGGCGGTCGGGCGCGAAGCTCGGCATCGGTTTCTTTCGAACGTGGACGGGAGGACTACTCGCCGGCGAGCCGCGTCTGCTCCAGGGGCGCGGCATGGCGCCAGAGGCCGGAGATGTCGGCCGCGCGGTCGATCCCAAGCACCGCATCGGCGAGACGGGCGGCGCGGTCGGGGCCCAGCACCGCGGCGGCGAGCCCGGCGAACTTCGCCCGCAGATCGGCCTCGGTGAGGAAGTTGGAGGGCTCGCCCTTGGGCACCACCACCTTGCGGGTGAAAGTCTGCCCGCGCGCCTTGATGGTGAGCTTGCCCGACATATTGGCGGGGAACTCGGCCTCGATCTCGGGGTCGATCTCGCAGCGGATCAGCGGCAGGAGCCGGCGGATTTCGGCATCGTTCAGCAGCTTGTAGCTGTCCCAGCCGAAGGCGCCCTTGGCGAGCGCGCAGCCGACGACGAACGGCCCGCTGAACTGCCCATCCACCACGTTGCGCGGATCGGCCTTCTTCGCCGGCGGGTCGCCGATCAGCATCATCCCGGCGCGCGGCAGGCCGATCGTGACCGCCTCGATCTCGGCGGCGCGCAGTCCGTGCTCGCCCCGCAAGGCAAGCGCCGCGTCGATCGGGGCATGGCCGTAGCGGCAGGAGGGATAGGGCTTCACGGCGGTGTTCATCAGCTCGAAGACCGCGCCGAGCCGCTCCACGGCGCGGGCCGGGTTGGGGTTCGGCGCGTAGGCGCGCATGAAGCCGTGCCGGCCCTCCAGCGCCTCGGCGGCGCCCTTGAACCCTTCGCGCACCAGCGTCGCCGCAGCCAGCCCATTCAGCGCCGCCCAGCCGACCTGATGGCGCTTCGTCCACGCGCCGTTGACGAGGAATTCGAGGGAGCCGGCGGCCTGGCTGAGCACCGTGCCGAGCGCGCCTTCGATCCCTTCCGCGTCCAGGCCGAACACCCGTCCGGCCGCGGCGGCCGCGCCGAAGGCGCCGCAGGTGGCGGTGGGATGAAAGCCCCGGTCGTAGTGCGCACCGGCGGGCAGCGCGAGCGCAATGCGGCAGGTGACTTCGTAGCCGGCGACGATCGCGGCCAGTACGTCGGCACCGCTCGCGCCTGCCATCTCGCCCGCGGCGAGCGCCGCCGGGATTACCGGGGCGCCTGGATGCAGGCTGCCCGCCGCATGGGTGTCGTCGAAATCGAGCGAATGGGCGAGCGCGCCGTTCAGGAACGCCGCGCCGGCGGGGGAGTAACGCGCTGCGTCGCCGAACACGCCGGCGCTGCCATTCGCCATGCCGAGCGCGCGCACCGCCCCGAGCAGCGAGGGCGTGCTTTCGGCGTCGTGGCGCGCGCGGACGATGTTGCCGATGAGATCGAGCAATAGGAAGCGCGCCCGCGCGGCGACCTCGGGCGGCAGGCGATCGAGCCTGATGGAAGCGCTGAACGCGGAAAGTTCGGCGGTCACACCCATGTCCGGCCTCCTTGGCGGGGGTGCGACTTTGCCGCAAAGCCGGGGCACGGCCAAGGTAGTGGCCGGAATGGCTGAGGCGCGGCATCAAGCGCCCGATGCTCGCGCAACGTCTTTCACGCGACCAGCTTCCCGCCGACGCCGCCCAACTTGCGCGCTTCCTGCTGGGCCGGCTGATCGTGCGCCAGATCGGCGAGGAGCTGCTCGCGGGCCGGATCGTGGAGACCGAGGCCTATCTGCCGGGCGATGCGGCGGCGCATTCGTTCATCGGGCGGACGGCGCGCAACAACTCGCTCTTTCTCGAGCGCGGGCACGCTTACGTCTATCGCTCGTATGGAATCCACTGGGCGCTCAACGTGTCGGCCGAAAGCGAGGGCGTGGGCGCGGGAGTGCTGCTGCGCGCGATCGAGCCCGTGCATGGCATCGCGTCGATGCGGCGCAATCGCGGCGCGCCGGTGCCCGACCGCGACCTTGCCCGCGGCCCAGGGCGGCTCGCCGCGGCGCTGGCAGTGGATCGCAGCCTGGATGGAGTTGACCTCTGCGCTGATCACCGGCTCTGGCTCGCCGAAGGTGCCGCACCGGCCAGCACCGGTGTCAGCACCCGCATCGGCATCACCAAGGAGGCGCACCGGCCCTTGCGGTTCTTCGTGGCGGGCAGCCGGTTCGTGAGCGGGCCGGGCTGGCTGAACAGGGTTTAAGCGTGGCCGGGCGCGTCACGCGGCGCGCGGCATCATGCCGAGATGGTCGCTCTGCCGCGCCGCATATTCCAGTGCCGCAGCGATATCCTCAGCCTCAGGCAATGAATAGTCGGCCAAGATCAGCTGACTGCTTACGCCTGCGGCAAATCGCGTCACGCGGCGCGCGGTATCACCTCGGCGCGAATGCGGCTGCCGTGCTTCCGCTCGGCCAACTCTAATTCGTAGTTCTTTTGCAGGTTCAACCAGAACCCCGGCGTGGTGCCGAAATGCCGAGCCAGCCGAAGCGCGGTGTCACCGGAAATGGCCCGGGTGCCGTGCAGGATTGCCGTTATTCGATTTGCCGGAACGCGCAGCGCCAGCGCCAGCATGTTGGCCGACAGCCCCATCGGTTCCAGGAAGTCATGGCGCAGCACTTCGCCGGGATGAAGCGGAGATAGACGTGCCGCCTTCGATTCCACCGTCGCGCGCAGATCAACCTCGTCGAAGCCCTCGCGGTGGATCGTCTCGCTCGTCATCGCTGCGTCCCTCAAGCCGACGCTCTCTACGTCGAACGCGTCTCCGCTCTGCCAGACAAAGCAGAACCGCCATTGGTCGTTGATCCGTACGCTGTGCCGCCCCGACTGCTCACTGCGGAGCATCTCGAGCCGGTTTCCCGGCGGGATGCGAAGGTCTTCGATCCGCTCGGCGGATTCGATCTGTGCCAGCTTCCGCCGGGCGGCGCGCGCCAAGCTTGCGGGAAAGCCTTTTGGTGGTTCCCCGCGCAAGAGGGCAACGATCCGCCGGTCCCGGGTGGTTCGGATCACGGCATTACGTATCGCATAATACGCGGCTCGTCAAAGCCGCCGGGTTGCGGATTCCGATTCAGGGGCGATGCTGCGCTCGTTGTCGGAGCTGCCCCATGCCCCCCACCGATCCCGCCCTCCTGTCCGCTGAGGCCATGCTCGCGCTTTATGCGCGTCAGGAACTGAGCCCGGTCGATGTGCTGCAGGCCGTGAGCGAGCGGGTCGCGCGGCTCAATCCCGCCCTCAACGCCTTCGTGGTGATGAACCCGCGCGCGCTCGACGCGGCGGCGGAGAGCGAGGCGCGCTGGCAGGCCGGGCGGCCTATTGGGATGCTGGACGGCGTGCCCTGCACGGTGAAGGACGTGGTCGATCTGGCGGGCTTTCCGACGCGGCGCGGCTCGCGCCTCACCGACCCTGCCCCGGTGCCTGCCGACGCCCCGCTGGTGATGGGGCTGAAGCGCGAGGGGGCGGTGATCCTCGGCAAGACCACCACCACCGAATTCGGCTGGAAGTCGCCGGGTGATTGTCCGCTGACGGGGATCACCCGCAATCCCTGGAACACCGCCCGCACCACCGGGGGCTCCTCCTCGGGTGCAGGTGCTGCTGGCGCTGCTTCGTTCGGGCCGCTGCACATCGGCACCGACGCTGGCGGCTCGATCCGTATCCCCGCCGCGTGGTGCGGGCTCGTCGGACTCAAGCCGACCTACGGCCGCGTGCCACAATGGCCGGCGGGCGCCTTCGCCTCGGTCTCCTGCGCGGGGCCGATGACCCGCACCGTCCGCGATGCCGCGCTGATGCTGTCGGCGACGGCCCGCGCCGACATCCGCGACCCGTTCTGCCTGCCCGACGATCCGCGCGACTGGCGTGACGGGATCGAGGAGGGCGTGACGGGGCTGCGGGTGGCCGTACTCTCGCGGCCGGGCTTCGAGGCGCCCGCCGATGCCGACGCCGTTCAGGCGGTGGAGCGTGCCGCCGCATTGCTGGCCGAGGCGGGTGCCGAGATCGAGGAGGCCGACGCCGGTTTGCCGGATACGCGCGAAGTCTTCGGCCGCGTGTGGGGCGCGGCGCTTGCCCGGCTGGTCAACCTCTACGACGAAGAGCAACGCGCGTTGCTCGATCCGGGATTGCTCGAAGTGGCCCGCGCGCTCGGCGGAATGTCGGCGATCGAGTTCATGAATGCCGAGGCGGTGCGGGCCGAGGCGGCGCACGCGATGGCCCGGCTGCATCTCCGCTACGACCTCGTGCTCTGCCCCACGGTCGCCAGCGGCCCGCCCGAAGCGGACGCGCCGACAACCGATCCGGTCACCGCGTTGTGGACGAGCTGGGCGCCTTGGACCTTCACGTTCAACCTGACCCGCCAGCCGGCGGTCGCGGTGCCGATGGGCCTAGCGGCGGACGGGATGCCGCGCTCGGTGCAGATCGTCGCCGCGCAATTCCGCGACGACCTCGTTCTGCGGGCGGCGCGGGCGCTGGAGCTGGCGGAACCGTTCCCGCAGCTCAATCTTGCATGAAGGCGTTTCTGGCGCTGATCGCCTTTCTCCAGGCGGCGCACGTGCCCGTGGAGCAGGTGAAGATCCCCGGCCCCGACAATACGACTCTGGAGGCGGCGCTGGTGCATCCCGTCGGGCCGCCGCGCGGTCCGGCCGTGGTGGCCCTGCATGGCTGTGGCGGACCATTCGCGCAGCGGGACGGGCCATGGGCGGTGGCGCTGGCGGAAGGCGGGCACGCGGTGCTGCTGCCCGACAGCTTCGGCTCGCGCGGCCTCGGTTCACAATGCAAGGTCAAGCAACGCACCGTGAAGCCGGTGCCGACGCGGCGCGCGGACGCGATCGCGGCGGCGCAATGGCTCGCCGCGCAGCCCGGCACGCTGCCGGGCGGGGTGGTGCTGATGGGCTGGTCGAACGGCGGATCCACGGTCATGTGGACCGACGACGCCGCCGATCCGCCGCCGCCCGGCCTGTTCCGCCGCTTCGTCGCCTTCTATCCGGGCTGCCGCAGCGAGGCCGCCTCGCAGACTTGGCGGCCCGCCGGACCGATCATGATCCTGGCCGGGGCCAACGACGACTGGACCCCGGCGGCGCCCTGCAGGACGCTCGCCGCGCGGTTCCCCGACCTGATCCGGCTCACGCTTTACCCCGACGCATGGCACGATTTCGACGCGCTCGACCGGCCGGTGGTGGCCCGCTCCGGGCTTGCCACGCCGCCGAGCGGCACCGGCATCGCGCACGCGGGCACCAACCCCGAAGCGCGCGCGGACGCCTTCCGCCGCGTGCCGGCGTTCATCGACGGCGACTGAGCCCGCGTTTGTGCCGCCCCGCGACGCGGTGCTAGACCCGGCCCCTCTCTGTTCGCAACGTGACGGCCTTGATGACCCAACACGCCCGATTCTTCGCTTCGCGCCTGAAGGAAACGGATCCCGCGATTGCCGAGGCCATCGCCCGCGAGCTCGGACGCCAGCAGGATGGCATCGAGCTCATCGCCAGCGAAAACATCGTCTCCGCGGCCGTGCTGGAGGCGCAGGGCAGTGTGCTCACGAACAAATACGCCGAGGGCTATCCGGGGCGGCGCTACTATGGCGGCTGCGAGTTCGTCGATGTCGCCGAGCGGTTGGCGATCGACCGTGCCAAGCGCCTGTTCGGCTGCGAATTCGCCAATGTCCAGCCGCATTCGGGCGCGCAGGCCAATCAGGCGGTGTTCCTCGCCCTGCTCAAGCCCGGGGACACGTTCCTCGGCATGAGCCTCGATGCCGGCGGGCACCTGACGCACGGCTCGGCGGCGAACCTCTCGGGCAAATGGTTCCGCCCTGTGCATTACGGCGTGCGCCGCGAGGACGGGCTGCTCGACTACGAGGAGCTGGAGCGCGTCGCGCGGGCGGAAAAGCCGAAGCTCATTATCGCCGGCGGCTCGGCCTATGCGCGCGTCATCGACTTCGCGCGCATCCGCCGCGCCGCCGACCAAGTAGGCGCGATGTTCATGGTGGACATGGCGCATTTCGCTGGCCTCGTTGCCGCCGGGGTCTATCCGAGCCCGCTGCCGCACGCGCACGTGGTGACCACCACCACGCACAAGACGCTGCGCGGGCCGCGCGGCGGCATGATCCTTGCGAACGATCCAGAGCTCGGCAAACGCATCAACAGCGCCGTGTTCCCCGGGCTTCAGGGCGGCCCGCTGATGCACGTGATCGCCGCCAAGGCGGTGGCGCTCGGCGAGGCGCTGCGGCCGGAGTTCCGCGCCTACCAGCAAGCGATCCTCGCCAACGCGCGCGCTCTCGCCGACACGCTGATAGGCGAGGGTTTCGCCATCGTTGGCGGCGGCACCGACAGCCATCTGATGCTGGTCGATCTGCGTCCGAAGCGCGTCACCGGCAAGGCCGCCGAGGCGAGCCTGGAGCGCGCGCGCATCACTGCCAACAAGAACGCCATCCCGTTCGATCCCGAGAAGCCGGCGATCACGTCGGGCATCCGCCTCGGCACGCCCGCCGGCACGACACGCGGCTTCGGCGTGTCTGAGTTCCAGGAGGTCGGCCGCATGATCGCCGAGGTGGTGGACGGGCTTTCCGGCTCCAACGACGGCGCCAACGAGGCAATCGAGCGCGCCGTGGCCGAGCGCGTACTGGCGCTTTGCGCGCGGTTCCCGATCTATCCAGGTGGCTGATGCGCTGCCCGTTCTGCGGCCATGACGACACGCAAGTAAAGGACAGCAGGCCGGCCGAGGATTCGGCGGCGATCCGCCGCCGCCGCTTCTGTCCCGGCTGCGGTCAGCGTTTCACCACAATCGAGCGCGTGCAGTTGCGCGAGCTGACGGTGCTGAAATCCGACGGCCGCCGCGTCGCCTTCGACCGCGACAAGCTCGCCCGTTCGGTGCGCGTGGCGATGCGGAAGCGCCCGGTGAATGACGAGCGGATCGAGCGCATCGTCAGCGGCATCGTGCGCCAGCTCGAATCCTCGGGTGAGAGCGAGGTCTCCAGCAAGCAAATCGGCGAGCTGGTGATGGACACGCTGAAGGAGGTGGACACGGTGGCCTATGTCCGGTTCGCCAGCGTCTATCGTAATTTCCGCGAGGCCAAGGATTTCGAGGAATTCGTCGGCTCACTGGGCGATGCCGGGGAGTGAGCCGCCGCGCGCCGCGGACGAGGCCGAGGCGGCGCATATGCGCGCTGCGATTGCGCTGGCGCAGCGAGGCTTGGGCGACGTCTGGCCCAATCCGTCGGTCGGTTGCGTCATCGTGCGGGACGGCCGCGTCATCGCCCGTGCCCGGACCGCACCGGGCGGGCGGCCGCACGCTGAGACCCAGGCGCTCGTCGCCGCCGGCGAGGCGGCGCGCGGGGCGTGCGCCTACGTGTCGCTCGAACCTTGCTGCCATTACGGCCGCACGCCGCCCTGCACCGAGGCATTGATTGCCGCCGGTGTGGGGCGCGTCGTCATCGGTGCGCCCGATCCCGATCCGCGCGTCAGCGGCGGCGGCATAGCGGCGCTGCGGGCTGCCGGGATCGCGGTTACAGAGGACGTGCTCCGCGCCGAGGCCGAGGCAGTGATCGCCGGGTTCGCGATACGGATGCGCGCTGGCCGACCGCTGGTCACGCTGAAGCTCGCTTCCACCATTGACGGTCGGATCGCGACCGCAGGCGGCGAGAGCAAATGGATCACCGGGGCGGCCGCGCGGCGTGCGGCGCACGCGCTCAGGGGGGCGCATGACGCTGTGATGGTGGGGAGCGGGACGGTGCTGGCCGACGATCCCGACCTCACCTGCCGCCTGCCGGGCTTTCGCGCGCGCCCGCTCGTGCGGGTGGTGGCGGATACGCGCCTGCGGACGCCGCCCTCGGCGCGGCTGTTCGCGGATCGAAACGCGCCGGTGTGGGTATTGTCCGAAGCCCCTGAACCATCCCGCAGAGCGGCGTTGGAGATGGCGGGCGCGCGCATCATTGATGCGGGCGCCACAGAGAGTTCCCCTCCCTCTTGGGGCAGGGGGCCAGGGGGAGGAATGCCGGGCGGCACCCTGCCAACCCCTCCTCCTGACCCGCTCCCGCAAGGGGGGAGGGAACTTCAGCCAGGCGCCGCAGCAATCCGTCGGGCGCTTCTGGCGCTCGGCACCGAAGGCCTCACCTCCGTCCTCGTCGAAGGCGGGTCGGCCCTCGCCGCCAGCCTCTTGCGCGCGGACCTCGTGGACCGCATTGCCTGGTTCCACGCGCCTGCCATCATGGGCGGCGACGGCGTGCCGGCGGTCGGCCCGCTTGGGCTTGCGGTGCTGGCCGCCATGCCCCGGTTCCGCCGCCGCGCCGCGCGCCCGCTGGGAGAGGACATGCTGACCGACTTCGAAAGAGCCGCCTGACCATGTTCACGGGCATCGTCACCGCGCTCGGCACGGTCTCCGCCGTCCGCCCGATCGGCGCCGGCCGCGATATGCGCCTTGTCATCGACGCCCCCTGGGCCGGCACCGCGGAGATAGCGATCGGCGCTTCTATTGCCTGCTCGGGCTGCTGCCTCACCGCGGTCGAGATCGGGCCGGACTGGTTCGCGGCCGATGCCTCCGCCGAGACCCTTGCCCGCACCACGCTCGGCAGCTGGCGCGTCGGCACGAAGGTCAACCTCGAACGCAGCTTGCGCCTCGGCGACGAGCTTGGCGGGCATCTGGTTGCGGGACATGTGGACGGGGTGGGAGAGGCGTTGGCGGCAACTCCGGACAACGGCTCCATCCGCTGGCGCTTCCGCGTGCCGCGAGAACTGGCGCGCTTCATCGCCGTGAAGGGCAGCATCGCGGTGGACGGGGTGTCGTTGACGGTGAATGAGGCCGGGAGCGAGAGTTTCGGCGTGAACATCATCCCGCACACCGCCGAGGTCACGAGCTTCGCCACGCTCGCGCCGGGCGATCCGGTGAACATCGAAATCGACATGCTGGCCCGCTACGTGGCGCGGCTCGCGGAGTTCCGCTGATGGACGGCATCAAGACGGCCGAGCTTTCCCAGTACCTCGCCAGCGCCGAGGAACTAATCGAGGAAGCGCGCAACGGGCGCATGTTCATCCTGGTCGACGACGAGGACCGGGAGAACGAGGGCGATCTCGTCATCCCGGCCCAGTTCGCCACGCCGGACGCGATCAACTTCATGATCCGCCATGCGCGTGGCCTTGTCTGCCTCGCGCTCACCCGCCAGCGCGTCGAGCAGCTAGGGCTTGCGCTGATGAGCCCGGAGAACGGCACGCGCCACCAGACGGCGTTCACCGTCTCGATCGAGGCGCGGGACGGCGTGACGACGGGCATTTCGGCGCATGACCGTGCCCATACGATCGCGGTTGCCATCAATCCCGAATACGGGCGCGAGAATATCGTCACGCCCGGCCACATCTTCCCGCTGGTGGCACGCGAGGGCGGCACGCTGGTGCGCGCCGGTCATACCGAGGCCTCGGTCGATATCGCGCGGCTGGCCGGGTTGTATCCGGCGGCGGTGATCTGCGAGATCATGAACGACGACGGCACGATGGCCCGCCTGCCGGACCTCGTTGCCTTCGCCCAGCACCATAATCTCAAGCTCGGCACCATCGCCGACCTGATCAAGCACAGGCGCCTTACCGAGCGGTTGGTAAAGCGGGTTGCCGAAAGCGACTTCCAGCACCCGGTGAGCGATGACTGGCGGGCGATCGTCTATGCCAACACCGTCGAGTACCAGGAGCATCTGGCCTTGGTGAAGGGCGATCTCTCCGGCCCCGAGCCGGTGCTGGTGCGAATGCACGCGATCGACCTGCTCGACGACATGACCGGACGGCCGAGTTGGATTTCGGTGCATAACGCCATGCGTGAAATCGCCCGGGCCGGCCGCGGCGTGATCGTGATCATCCGCGAGCACCGCCGCACCGCTCTTTCGGACCGGGTGCGCCAGCTCGCCATGTCGCCGCGCCCGCAGCGTGAGCTGCGCGATTACGGGATCGGTGCGCAAATCCTGCTCGATCTCGGCGTGAAGGACATGATCCTGCTGTCTAACAGGCGGCGGACGATCATCGGCCTCGAGGGCTACGGCCTTAACATCGTTGAGCAACGCTCGGTCTCCGACCTCGCCACCGAAAGCGGCTGGATCGCGTGAGCACGGAGGACGCCGCCCTTCCGATGGCGCCGAGGCTGGGAGGCCCGCCGCCGCACCTCTTGCTCGTCCGCGCGCCCTATTACCGCGACGTGGTGGACGGGCTCAGCAATGGTGCCGAGCGCATCTTGCGCGAGGCAGGCGCGAGTTTCGAGACGCTCGATGTGGCCGGTGCCTTCGAGTTGCCGCAGGCGATCCGCATCGCGGTGCGCGCTACGACGCGCTTCGACGGCTTCGTGGCACTCGGCTGTATCGTGCGCGGCGAGACGGATCATTACGAGCATATCTGCCGCGAGACGATGGCCGGCATGATGGCGGTCGCGCTGCAATTCGGGCTTGCGCTTGGCACCGGTCTGCTCACCGTCGATCGGCTGGATCAGGCCCTGGCGCGTTCCGGCCAGGACGGGCACAACAAGGGCGCGGAAGCGGCGGTCGCCGCCCTCTTGCAGATCGCGGCGGGGCGGCGTCTTTCTGCGCCTTGAGCACAGAGCGGAAGGGGTCTTAATGGGCAAGGCGCCGCGTCTGCGCGCCCGCACCGCGTCGCGCGTCGCGGCCGTCCAGGCGCTGTTTCAGGCCGAGCAGGCGCAGGAGAACCCGGAGGCGGTGATTGAGCAGTTCGTGCGCCATCGCCTCGGCGAGTTGTCTGGCCGCGGCGGCTACGAGGAAGGGCGCATCCCGCTCGCCGAGGTGCCGCTGTTCACGCGCATCGTGCGCGGTGCCGTGACCCAGCAGGACCTGATCGACCGGATGCTTGCCCAGGCGCTGCCGGAGGACTGGCCGCTGGCGCGCATTGACGCCGTGCTGCGCGCGCTGATGCGCGCTGGCGCTGCCGAACTGGCGATGCCGGAGGGGCCGCCGGCAAGAGTGGTGATCAACGAATATGTGGACGTGGCGCACGGATTTTTCGACGGCGAGGAGCCGCGCATGGCCAACGGCGTGCTGGACCGCATCGCACGCTTGCTGCGCCCGGCCGAGTTCGAGGACGGCCGGGCTTAGCGTAGTCTCCACCCTCGCATGAGGGACCGCGCCGCCGTCCGCGCCGCGCTCGCCGGCCTGGTCAGCCTCGCCGTGGCGGTGGGGATCGGGCGTTTTGTCTACACGCCGATCCTGCCGCTGATGGTCGAGGCGCTCGGCTGGAGCAAGCTCACCGCCGGGCTGGTCGCATCAGCGAACTTCGCGGGTTATCTCGCCGGTGCGCTGTTCGCGGCCGGCGCGCTGCCGGGATCGCGCCGCCTCTGGCTGGTTGGGGCGCTGCTGGCGAGCGCGCTCACGACGCTCGCCATGGGGCTCACCGCAAGCGAGGCCTGGTTCCTGGCGCTGCGGTTTGCGGGCGGCGTGGCGAGCGCGGTGGCGCTGATTCTCGCCTCGGCGATCGTGCTGGAGATCCTGGCCGCTGCCGGCCGTTCCGGGCTGTCGGCCGTGCTCTTCGCCGGTGTCGGCTGCGGGATCGCTGCCTCCGCCGTGCTGGTTACGGCCATGCGCGGCGCCGGGGCGCGCTGGGACGGACTTTGGTTCGGTAGCGGCGCGGCCTCGCTTGCCGGCGTTCTCTGCGTCGCGCTGCTCCTGCCGCGCGAACGGGCAATCGGTCCGAAACCGAATGGTGGTCCCAAAGCGGGACGCGCCGACGGACTGCTCCTTTTGGTTCTCGCCTACGGTCTGTTTGGCTTTGGCTACGTGATCACCGCGACCTTCCTGGTCGCGATCGTGCGGGCGGATGCCGCGCTGCGCCCGCTGGAGGGCGCGATCTGGATCGTGTTCGGCCTCGCCGCTGCGCCGTCGGTGGCGCTGTGGACCCGCACCGCCGCCCGCGTCGGCTTGGCGCGCGCCTACGCGATCGCGGCGCTTGTCGAGGCGGTCGGCGTGATCGTCAGCGTCTCCTGGCGCAGCCCGCTCGGCGTGTTCCTGGCGGCTCTGCTGGTGGGAGGCACCTTCATGGGGCTGACCGCGCTCGGGCTGATGCGGGGGCGCCTATTCGCAGCGGGCGATCCGCGGCGGGTGCTTGCGGTCCTGACCAGCGCCTTCGGCCTGGGGCAGATCATCGGCCCGAGCTTCGCCGGGGCGCTCTATGACCGATTGGGCAGCTTCGCCGTGCCGTCCGCTGCCGCTGCCGCCGCATTGATCCTGGCCGCCCTGCTCTCGCGCGATTGACCCCTCACATCAACGTCGGCGCACCTGCGAGAGAGGAACCTTCCGCGCCCGTTTCGCTTTCTCATCTCGCCTGCGCACGAGCCGGCCGGCTCGGAAGCAACGCTGAGAATCGGAGCGAGTCGATGTTGTGTCGTTACCTCAAGTTCGTATCCGCACTCGGAGCCCTGGGCGTCGCCGCGTGCAGCGGGCCGCCGCCCGCCAACACGGTGGTGGTCAACCCGGCGCAGCCGCAAACCGCGACCGTCGTGACGCCGCCGCCGGAAACCTACGCGCTGGTCGCCCCTACGCCGCCGCCGCCGCCGGAAACGCAGCTCGTACCGGCGCCGCCGGCCGGCGCCGCCGCTGTCTGGCAGCCGGGTCATTGGGCTTACACCGGCGCGCCCGGAAATCCCTGGACCTGGGTCGCCGGGCGCTATGTGGTCCCGCCGCCGGGACAGACCACCTGGGTGCCGGGGCAGTGGCTGCAAGCGGCTGACGGCACCTGGCACTGGACACCCGGGCACTGGGCGGCGTGAGCCTTTCCTGATCGGCGCCGCACCGGGGCGCGCCGTCCCGGCGAGATCCGGATCGGCGTGTCCGGGTGGGCCTACGCGCCCTGGCGCGGCGTTCTTGATGCCGCCGGCCTGCCGCAATCGCGCGACCTTGGGTTTGCGGGCGCGCGGTTCCGCGTGATCGAGTCGACGGCACTCCCGGCCCGCGCCGGCCCCGCGACGTGTTCCTGTTGTTCGACAACGACGCCAAGGTCACGGCTCCGGTGGACGCGATGGCCCTGCAGGAGCGCGTGGCGCGATTGCTGGCGCGCTGAGGGTCATGCGGAACGGGCCATGCGTGCGGACGGTGGCCGCGACGCCAGCCGAGGCAGCAAGCGCGGCGAGCTCGGCCGGCCGCCAGCTTCGCCCAATCGAGATTTGCCCATCGCTACGGACCAGCCAATGCCAGCGCGCCGCGTGCGCCAGCAGCGGAAAGCCGTAGTAAGCGAACCTGTTTCGGATGAGATCGGCAACCAGCCAGCCGCGCCTTGCGGTGCGGTCCTGCCAGCGCAGAAAGGCGATGGCCTGTGCGTCGGTGAGGTGGTGGAGGAACTGCGAACTGACGATGAAATCCGGCGGTTCGTCCGGGCGCCAAGCGAACACGTCGGCTTCCACGAACGTGATCCAATCGGCGGCCGGCGTTGCCTCGCGCGCTGCCCGCACGCTCCAGGGATGCCGGTCGATCCCGGTCAGTCGCGCGGTCTTCCCGGTTTTCCGCACCCAGCGGCGGACTTTCAGCAGAAAATCGCCGTGCCCGCAGGCGACATCGACCAAAGAAAAGGCGGGCAGCTCGGCGGTCTGACGCTTGAGCCACGCGAGCGTCGGGCCGTGCGTGAACGTCACCCGGTTCACCTGCGCGAGATCGACGAGACAGCGGCGGTATTCGGAGAAATCCGCGCACGCGCTTTCCATGCGCTCGGGAACCAGGCTGCGGGCACGGAGCGGCGCGCTCATCGGCCGACCCGGAATCCGAAGCTCTCCACGGTCAA